>Ga0335069_10000055_pt1 | contig 190238 bp, 161 predicted proteins | sample Lox_Sample_11_FD_206714 | JGI IMG/M metagenome (GOLD analysis project Ga0335069, IMG submission 206714) | Soil microbial communities from Loxahatchee National Wildlife Refuge, Florida, United States - Lox_Sample_1.1 | ecosystem: Environmental > Terrestrial > Soil > Wetlands | place: USA... | reverse complement strand
CCATCGACTCCAGATCTCGCGCTTATCAAGCGCAGAAAGCCCCAGCCGCCCTCGTCTCATAGCAACACCACCTTTGCGACCCAGATTTACATCTCATGGTGTTGCATCGACCTGTCGAATGCACCCGACTAATCGGGACTTACCCATCACGTCGCAGAATCGTGTCATATTAATCGGAACCGGAGAGGTCAAATCATGACTCTGCATCGGCGGTATTTCCTATCCGTTGCCGTTCTATTTCTATCGGCATATGCTGCATTTCCGCAGGAATCTGCCTCGCCTCCGAAAGAAGAGAATCTGTACTTCAAGGCTTTATCCGCAAGTATTATTGAGATGGAGAAATCTTGGGGCAACCAAGACAATAGTTCCCTCGGTGTCCGTACCGATTACCACCACATGCTGGTGGAACAGGACCTCACAATTGCGAAAGACCTTCCTAAACAGTTTGGGGACCATCGAGTCGAGTATCTGGAGACGCAAGATGTGGTCGCTAAATGTAAGCAACTGCGGAAGCCATTTGCGATTTTGAAGATTTTCCCAATGAAAAATGAAGGGCCACGGCTAAAAGTCACAATTAACGTCTACTGGGCGAGCTACAAAAAGGGGCACCTGGAACTCGCGCTCTCGGATTGGAGCGAAGTTGAATTGAACTACGACTGCGAGAAGCAGAGCTTCATAATCTCGAAGGTCACACTTGGTGGTATCTGATCCAAAGTCCTGGTAAACGCGGTTACCGGAAAAGTGGGTACTGGGATCAAGATGTCCGGCTAGCCCCACTAATCGGGAGTTGAAGCCAGGCCGCTAGTATGAACTTCGGCCAGGCCAAAGGTAAGAATCCCGTTCGCAACGACGAGGTCGCAGGTTCGAACCCTGTCACGTCCACCCAATTCACAAACGACTTAGACATCTTCTTCAAACGTCTCGATGAGTCGGGACACGCGCCGGCGTACGTCCGCGAATAGTTGCAAGTCTTGGCCGTATACGGTGGTATGCTACAGGCACCTCGGCGGCGCGTTTCATTCAAGCGCCGGCTTCAATGGTCACCGGGCACTGACAGTTCTTCGCTGCTCCGGTTACAGCGCACAACTAGGCTTCAGTGGAAAAGAGTGCAGCATGGATGGTCCATCGCCCGCCCTTTTATCACGCACGGGTCTCTTTTTCGGAAGATCGTTTTTCCCGCTTTTCGCCGTCACCATGATCGCGGGCGTGGCGCTCTGGGGTCCTTGGGTGAGCCTTGGCGTTATCGTCATTGCGATCGCCGCTGCTCTGAGGCAGTTGTGATTCCCGCTCCGGCCGCTGCCCCGGTGGAACTCAGGCGCTGGCGGCTTCTGCCCCATCCGCAGGACTGGCACTGCGTTATCTTTCATTTTGTTTGTCTCGCCGCCTATGGGTGCGCGTTCTGGCTGTATCGTCATCCGGCCATCGCCGGCATCACCGGCCCGTGGTCCCGGGCCGCTTTTGTCCTGGCCTCCGCGTTGGTGCTTGGCTGGATCTCCGGAATCGATGTTGGTGTTAACTTCCATAACCACTCCCACCGGCCTATCTTCACGTCGCCGTTTATCAATCGGTGGTTCGGACGGTTTTGGACATTTTCAGGAGGCTGGCCATCGTTCTTCTGGGAGTACTGCCACGTTACGATTCACCACGCCAAACTGCTCAGCGCCGAAGACTGGACCCTGCCCAAACATGCCCCCGACGGAACTTTTGAAAACTTCCAGCAATACCTGTTCACCCACTGGCCGTGGCGCATTTCCGTGCATCTTTGGAGAGATCTGACCGCTCGCAAGAGTTTGCGCCGCCGCTCTCTGCGCGAACTCGCCATCTTCCTCGCGCTTTGGTCCATTCCTTTTTGGATTGACCCGGTGATGGCTCTATGGCTTTGGGCGCTGCCGCACTGGATCGCCAACGCTTTTGTGATGAACTCCGGAATGTACGTTCAGCATGCGGGATGCGTCGCGAAGAGTCCCGCTAAGCCCGTGAGCCATTCCACGGTATTCATGTCAAAGTTTTTCAATCTGACCATGTTCAATATCGGTTTTCATCTGGAGCATCACGAGTACCCCAGAGTCCACTGGTCGGAATTACCGGAGCTTCATCAGCGCCTCAAAGCGGCGCTAGTCGACGGCGGGGCGCACATGGTTCCCTACGGGAACTATCATGCCGCTTTTCTCCTCGCGGGCGACGCGGATCGCCAAAAACGCTTCCATGAAACGGATCCGGGCTACACCCCGTAGCGATTCGTGATTCCGGTCTTCAGTTTTTCGCCGCCGATGCGGATGGACCGAACGATTTCACCGCCGTTGCTTCATCGGTCATAATGTCGAACACCGTATAAAGCCTGGTTACTTGCATCACGTCAGCGACCTTACTGGAAAGGTTGAGAAGTTTCAGTTCTCCTCCCTGCTTCCGCACGCTCGCGGAAGCGCCAACCAGAGAGCCCATTCCCATGCTATCCATGTAATCGACGCCGCCGAGATTGAGTACAATCTGCTTTTGTCCCTTCTGCAACAGTCCGGTAATTACGTTGTGCAATGCGGCGCTCTCTTCACCGAATACGATATTTCCCGTGATGTCCACAATCGCAACGTCTCCCACTTGTCGAACGTTCGTCGTAATGTTCATGCACAGCCTCCTGATCTCGTCCCTTTGACCGAATGTTTACCCCTGCATCAGACCACGTTGGGCCCTTCCCTGCAATGCCTGAGAGCTGGGCAGCCAGGACCCTCAGACTCTCAACGCCCCTCGGAACCCTCTCGCCGCGTAGTACGACTCCGCTCCGTTGTGAAACACAAAGACCGTGTCGTACCGCCGGTCGCAAAAGAGCGCCCCGCCCAGCTTCCTGATTTTCTCCGGCGTTTTCACCCAGCTCGACGTTTTCGTATCAAAATCGCCCAGCTTCTGCAGTTGGCGATATTCCTCTTCCGTCAAGATCTCCACGCCCATCGCCGCGGCCATCTCCATCGCGCTGCCGCCTTTTGGCTTCGCTTCCTTCCTGAACTCCCACCCTTCGCGGTCGTAGCACAGACTTCGCCGACCTTTCGGACTTTCCTCCGCGCAATCATAAAAAATGAATTCGCCCGTCCCTTGGTCTCGGCCAACCACGTCCGGCTCGCCGCCGGTCCGCTCCATTTCCTGCAGCGACTCCAACTTCCCCGCGTTCGCTTCCAGTCTCGCTTGCACCTGTGCCCATTCCAGGCCTGGATGCCGGTTCATGTTCCGCTCAAAACGCGCCTTCAGCGTCCGCAGCAGTTCCTGCCGTTGTCCCGCGGATAAGCCCTTTCCGGCGCCGCAACTCTTTTGCGCTTTGCTTGCCTTCACGGTATCCCCTCCCCCGCATGCCGATCGCCCCGCAGCGTATTCTTAACAATCTTTCCGTCCTTTACAATCACCACCAGATCCTTGTCCGCGTCTTCCAGCCCTGCCATCAAAGCTTGCGCGACTTCTCATTCGCATCCGGGGTAAAATCGCCCCGCCGTTTTCACGGAGGCCGCCGATGTCCAATGATTCCCTGGCACGCCGAAATTTCTTCCGCATCGGTGGCGCCAGTCTTGTCGGCGCGGGCTTCCCTTTCCAACCGCTTCCGGCGCAACCCACATCCGCTCCGGCCAACTCCGCTGTCTTTGACGTTAAATACTTCGGCGCCACCGGCGACGGCAAGTCCCTGGACACGCCTGCCATCAATCAAGCCATCGAATCCGCGCGCGCCAGCGGCGGCGGCACCGTGCGCTTTCCCGCCGGCAGCTATCTGTGCTACTCCATTCATCTGAAGAGCAATGTTGCTCTGTACCTGGAGCCGGGCGCCATCATCGTCGCGGCCGATCCGCCTTCTTCCGGCTCCGGCGGTTATGACGAAGCGGAGTCCAACGCTCCGTGGGAGTCCTATCAGGACTTCGGCCACAACCACTGGCACAACAGCCTGCTCTGGGGCGAGAGCCTCGAAAACGTCTCCATCCTCGGCCCGGGCCTCATCTGGGGGCGCGGCCTAAGCCGGGGTTTCGGCGCTCCCGTCGCGGAACACCCTGGCGTCGGCAACAAAGCCATCGCGCTCAAGAACTGCCATAACGTGATCCTCCGCGATTTTTCCATCCTCAAGGGCGGGCACTTCGGAATCCTCGCCACCGGCGTCGACAACTTCACCATCGACAACCTCAAGATCGACACCGACCGCGACGGCATTGACATCGACTGCTGCCGCAACGTTCGCGTCTCTAACTGCTCCGTGAATTCTCCCTGGGACGACGGCATCTGCCCCAAGAGCTCCTTCGCCCTCGGCTACGCTCGCGCCACCGAAAACCTCACCATCACCAACTGTTACGTTACCGGTATCTATCAACTGGGCGCCCTGCTGGACGGAACTTTCAAGCACTTCGATGCCAACGCGGATTTCTCTGAAATCAGCAATCCTCACGTGAAAGATGCCCCCTCCCGCAAGTACGGCATTGGCCGCATCAAATTTGGCACCGAATCCAACGGCGGCTTCAAAAACATAACCGTTTCCAATTGCGTCTTTGAAGGCTGCTTCGGCTTCGCTCTGGAAACTGTGGATGGTGCCCCGCTCGAAGATGTCACCATCTCCAACATCGCCATGCGCGATCTGGTCGCTTCGCCGCTCTTCCTGCGTCTTGGCAGCCGCATGCGCGGGCCCTCCGGCGTCCCGGTGGGATCGCTGCGCCGCGTCTTGATCACCAATCTCTCCTGCTCTAACGCCGACTCCAATTTCGGCTGCATCCTCGCCGGCATCCCCGGACATCCCATCGAAGACATCCAGCTCCGGGATATTTACCTGCAACACCGCGGTGGCGGCACGCGCGAAGACGCCGCTCTTCAGCCCGCGGAGTTGGAAACCAAGTACCCGGAACCCATCATGTTCGGGCGCATGCCATCCCAGGGCTTCTTCATTCGCCATGCCCGGAACATCTCCCTGGACAACGTCGAGATTGCTCCGATGAAAGAAGACCTGCGCCCTGCCTTTGTCCTCAAAGATGTCCATGGCGCGGAGTTCGCCCGCGTTCGCGCGCCTCACGCAAAGGATGTTCCAACCTTTGCGTTGACGGACGTCTCCGGCTTCACCGTTTATCGCAGCAGGAATGTTCCGGACACACAGCTCGATCACGTCGACCAGCAGAGTTTATAGAGCGTTCGGGAGGCTCACTGAAAGTCAGGTTTCTGCTTCTTGGTGGCCTGCTTGGCGTGCTCCTTGCGTGCTTCTTCCTTGTCCTTCTCGGTCGGAGGGTAGCTCTCAAACGCCTTGGCGATTTCCTTGTCGATTTTTTCCGGGAGTTTGTCGGTATTCAGGATCTGCTGTTGCAGGAACAACCGCCAAGCCAGGTCCCGCCGCTTGGCGTCAATCAGATCAATCATCAGCGCGCCATTCCGCGTGGCGGAGGCGTACCAGAGCACGAACGATTGCGACCACCAATCTTCGGTAAACCGGTCGTAGCCGCCCCAATCATCTCCGGAATAATTCGCCTGGGAAGCGCTCTCCGCGAGATAGCGCACCACCAAGTCGGGATTCTGGTCGCGCCCCACTTCCTTCAGCCCGTGTGAAGTCATGGCCCGTGATACGGAGTCGTGCACCGTGTCGCGAATCAGGTTGGGATTCAGCGGCATGCGGTCCAGGTGCTCCACGCCGCCAATGAACGTGAATGTCTTGTATTGCGTGAAATCCAGATTGGGATTGAGGTCAATATTTGCTTTGTCGTGCGCTCCCGCGGCCAGGGACGCCAGCAGTAACGCGAACATCGCAACTCCGGCAAGACCGCGAACCCGAGTCAACATGATTCCTCCGCTATCCCGCCATCATATGCGATTTGCCGGAGAATTGTTGGCTCCCGCCGGAGTATAATCCCCGCAATCATGGCTCTCGCTCCAGGCTCAAAACTGGGCTCGTACGAAATTGTCGCATTGCTCGGCGCCGGGGGAATGGGAGAAGTCTATCGAGCCCGGGACACCGCGCTCGGACGTGACGTCGCCGTAAAGATCCTCCACACCGACAGCTTGCGCGATCCCGACCGTCTCCGCCGATTCCGCCAGGAAGCGCAAGCCGCCGCTGCCCTCTCCCACGCGAACATCCTAGCCATCTACTTCGTCGGTGAACACGACGGCGTGCCATTTCTTGTTTCCGAATTGCTCGAGGGCGAGAGCCTTCGGGACCGCTTGCGCTCTGGTCCAATCCCCGTTCGCAAATTTATCGAGCTTGCCACGCAGCTTACCGACGCGCTCGCTGCCGCTCACGAAAAAGGTATCATCCATCGCGACCTGAAACCGGAAAACATTTTTCTCACGAGGGACGGACACGCGAAAATATTAGATTTTGGTCTCGCCAAGCTGGTTCACCCGGAACAAACAGAAGCGCAAGGCGGCTTGCTCACACTCACCCAAGGTTCTGCCTCCGGAGTTGTCCTTGGCACTGTGGGTTACATGTCGCCGGAACAAGCCCGCGGTCAAATTGCCGATGCGCGTTCCGACATTTTTTCTCTGGGTGTCATCTTTTACGAGATGCTCTCCGGTAAAAATGCCTTCCAGCGCGGCACGACAGCCGACACGCTCAGCGCGATTTTGAAGGAAGATGCTCCCGAGCTCCCGCAAACGGCCACGGGGAACTCCCCGGCTCTTGACCGTATCGTTCACCGCTGTCTGGAAAAACCCCCGTCCGATCGCTTTCAATCCGCGCGCGACCTTGGTTTCTCCCTTTTGGCCATTTCCGGCACGGGAAGTTCCTCAAATACGGCTCCTGTCATTGTCGCCTCAGAAAAATCCAAGAGTATCCGAATCGCTGGCCTTATCGCCTTTGCCCTGGCAGCGCTCCTCCTCGCTTATCTTGCCGGTAGACGGATGAGTACACCCGCCGCTGCCACGCAGCCAGCCTTCCAGCAGATGAGTTTCCGGCGCGGTATGATTCAATCGGCAAGATTTACCCCCGACGGGCAGACCATCGTCTACGGAGCCAGTTTCGACGGACAGCCAAAACATATCTTTACAACGCGGCCGGGAAGTCCCGAATCGCTCCCACTGGGAGCGGACCACACCATCCCTCTCGCGGTCAGTTCCGCGAGTGAACTCGCGGTTTCCGTGGGATGTCAAAATTTCTTTATGGCCAACTGCGTTGGAACGCTGGCCCGCATGCCTATCTCCGGCGGAGCTCCTCGCGAAATTTCGGAAGAAGTCATGGCTGCTGATTGGCTCCCCGACGGAAAAGAAATCGCCGCGGTCCGTCGTCAGGGTGGACATGTCGTCCTGGAATATCCTCTGGGTAAAGTGATTTATGAAACTGTGGGTTGGATCTCGGACGTCCGGATTTCGCCCGACGGAAATCTTCTGGCCTTAGCCGAACACCCCGAGGTTGGGAACGATGCGGGTTCGGTTCTCGTGTTGGACACCCAAGCGCGACGTGTCGCTTCTTCAAATCTTTTGAATAGCCTTGAGGGAGCGGCCTGGTCACCGTCCGGTAAGGAAGTCTGGTTTGCGGGAAGCACTCTTGACGAAGGCTGGGCCGACCAAATCCGTGCGCTTGATCTTTCCGGCAGGGAGAGAATGCTCCTGCGCCTGCCAGGACTTACACGGCTTCTAGACGTTTCCCGTGATGGCCGCGTCCTCATTTCCAGTGACCGCTGGCGGGCCACGCTCGCCTTTCGCGGCCCGAAGGATCCAAAGGAGCGTGATCTTTCCTGGTTCGATTATTCCGTTCTCACAGATATGTCCCCCGATGGAAAAACCGTGATTTTTTGTGAGACCGGGAACTCCAGTGCTAACAGCTATTTCCTCTATCTCCGCAAAACCGATGGCTCTCCCGCCTTAAAGCTCGGCGAAGGTGAGTTCGGCGCACTTTCTCCCGATGGGAAATGGGTTCTGACTGGAAACGGCGTCAGTACCACGAAACTCGCCCTCCTGCCGGTTGGCTCTGGAGAGATTCGATACCTTGCCGATTCCGGGTTAACTCACATCACCTCGCCCGGATGGATGCCGGATGGAAAACATGTCGTCTTCGCGGCTAATGATGCGAAAGGTTGGCGAATCTATACCCAGGACCTGGAAGGAGGGAAAGCCCGCGCATTCACACCCGAACTAGGAACTTCCACCGACTTCCTGGGTCCACTTGTTTCACCGGACGGTAAATATGCGTGGGGCCGCGACCTCCAGGGCAAGGCGTGGCTTTTTCCTCTCGATGGCTCTTCACCGACTCCTCTCGCGGGCTTCGTCAAAGGTGAGGGTTGGGCTAACTGGGGGCGAGACAGCCGGACAGCCTATATCTACACTCTAAACGGCAGCAACAATTACCCGCTCAGAGTCTTCCGGATCGACCCCTTTACGGGGAGCAGGAAGTTTTTGAGGGAAATCGCGCCGGAGGATGCTGTAGGCCTCGGCATCCCATTCGTAGTTCTCATCTCTCGTGACGAGCAATCTTATGCTCATACTTATGAGCGCTCGGTCTGCGAACTGTACGTGGTTTCAGGACTCAAATGACGGGCATTCCCTAGTAACCCTACCGCCTACGATCCTTGCGCTTACAGCTCCACCGCCCGCGCTGAGTGCTCTTCCCCCAGACTATCGGACGGTTTCGCGCCGCCGAACCCAGTCAAGAAAAAGCACCGTGTCACGCACCGTTTTCAGAGGCAACTTCCCGCATTCATTCAACTCTTTCTCCCGTGGAACGATTAGATTTAGCTTATCCGCCAGAGCGTACACATCGTCTTCGATATCGCCCTGGTCATCGGAGAGAACCTCTCCGTAAGCATCATCTGGGGATAAAGGAACGCCTTCACTGGAGGTGTAGTAGTCGAAGACAGCGGACGGGATATCCTCAGGCACTCCAAGCGAACAAAACGTTGCGACGAATCGCTCGCGCGTAAAGCCTTTTCCTTCGCGCTTCTTTCGAATTCGATAAATCTTGAGATTTCCGGCTATGGTAAGAACAACAAAGAAGAGAACAAAGCCGAGGAAAATCATCAACAGGGACAAGCCAATCCAATGCATCGCAAAACCTCGAGGGTTAATCTACGATTGCTTCCCATCCACCGGCCAGGCCGAATGTTCTTCGCCTAATTGCACGTCGAAAAATCCTTCCGCCGGCAGCACATCGATCGGCAATCCGCCGTGCCATAGCGCCACGCCCACGGTAAACTTCGTCAATCCAGCCAACTCCAGCGCTTCGCGCTTCACCGCCACTTCCAATATCCGGTGAAACGCCACTTCCACCAGCTCACCGGGATTCAGCAGGCACACGCGGCTCTCTTCCACTGCAAATTCCTTCACCCGCCCGCGCCCCAGATTCACCACCACCGCGACCTCTTCCTTGCATCCCAGCGTGATGCGAAACTCCGGATCTTCCAGTTCGTATAAACTTTCCGGAAAACAATCCACGCGCAACACAAACCGCTCTTCCTCGAATCCGTAGCGCAGTTCCTTCAAATAAAACACGCGCCCGTGCATCGAGCCGCCGCGCCGTTCCGGCGAGTAGACCCCGGCGCCCAGCCATTCGAAATAGCTGGAATCCACGCCATCCACTTTCACCTTCAAATACGTGGAAGGGAAAATCTGGTAAGCGCGTTCCGGCCGCCGCTTGATCGGCTTTGCCAGCTCCTCCGGCGCCACCTGCCCCAGCGCCAGATAGATCCCCGTTAAGTGCTTCCGGTACAGCGCATCGAACTCCGCGTCATTCGCCGTGCTGTGCTCCGGGCCGTACCACCAACACCAGTCGCTGCCCTCCGCGGCCAGCAATGACTCCTGCGCCTTCGCCAATCCCTCTTTCGTCGGTGCACCCGGCCGGCCACTGGCCAGCGCCCCCTCCGCCTTCCCATACGCCTCCCGCGCATCCCACAGCAGATCCCACGCCGCCACGTCCTCCGGGTGTCCAATCCACACGTCAAAATTGGCATTGATCCACGAAGCCGGAAAAATCGTATTCGTCACCGAGAGGCCGCCCGCCGCCGCAATCGCCTCGCTGGCCGTCATCGCGCGGAAATCGCCGTCGCCCGCAATCCGCTTGTAAAACTCCCGCAAGAACTCGCGCCCGTTCCCCGGGTAATACTCCCAGGCGTTTTCCCCATCCAGGAAAATACAAACGGTCAGCGGCTTGTCGCTGCGCACCGCTTCCCCAATGTGCCGCAATCTCCCGTGCAGATCCGCGGCAGCGGCCCGGCTATCCATCCGGCTGTACACAAACCCGATCAAATCCGAAATGTGGTGGTCTCGAAACAGTCCGGTAATCCCCGTCTTCTCCATCTGCAGCCGCCAGGGCTGATACAACCGGTCCGCATTCGCCGCGATTCCCGAAGCCTCGCGGAAAAATCCCACGTTCAGCGTCCGGCCCAGCACGCCCTCGTCCGTGCCAAACCACTGAAACCCTTCCTCCGCCGCAATGGCCATCGCCTGGTCGGAAACCGATCCTTCGCTCGGCCAAAGTCCCGCCGGCTTCTTGCCAAACACCCGCTCGTGATACTCCTTCGCCCGGCGTAACTGCTCCCGCGCATCCTCCGGCCGGCGATACGCGCGCCTTGGCAAGGGCGTTCCCGGATTTGCCACCCGTGCAATATCCGAATCGCAAATCAGCGGCAAAATCGGATGATAAAACGGTGTGGTGCTCAGCTCGACCTGCCCGCGCGCCGCTGCTTCGCGATACGCCGGAATCACCAGCCCCAGCAACTCCAGTTGCTTCGCCTGCAATTCATCTTTGTCTTTTTCGGTGTAATCTTTTCCCCGGCTCGCCAGCCGGTTCACCACCGGATCGCTGGCAAGCCAATATTCATCCATCCACGCCAACTGCGAAAGCACCTGCAAATCCCGCCAGTCCCGCGCGCGAAAGGTAATCAGCGCCTGCGCCCCGCCGGCTCCTCGCGACCAGTCATAAAGCTCCAGAAATCTCGGCCAGCGCGTCAGCAATCGCTCATGATTCACCTGGAATGCCCGCGCCAGTATCTCCGTCTTGTCCTCGCGCGTCAGCGCATCCGCCGGCTTGAACGCCAGGTGAAACCACGGCTCTTTGAAATTTCCGCTGGCATACTCCTCCAACTGCATGCACAGCGAAGGCACCATGTTGAACGTCGCATGGAAGTCCGGCACCTCCTCCATCAACTTCACCATGCCGTAGTAGTCCTTCGTCGCGTGCAGCCGCGTCCACGGCAGCACGTAGCAGCCCGTCTCTGGATCGCGGTATTGCGGCTGGTGCATGTGCCACAGCACCACCAGATGTATCCGATTCATCCCCTAAATATCCTCGACGTGAATTGCGGCGATTCCGCCTGATCCTCGAACCATAAGGCCTTAAGCCATAAGCCTTAAGCCGTAAGTAAAAGCCACTTCCTGATCAAAAACTACCACGCAAACTCCAAATTTCTCCTCGACTGGCTAATGGCTTATGGCTCACGACTTCCGGTCAACCGCTCTTCGGCCTTCCCCATGTTACACTCACGAGTCGCGCTATGCGCATCCTCGATCGCTACATTGTTCGCGAAGTTGTTCGCCACGCCTTCCTCGGCCTCATTATCTTCACCTTCGTCCTTTTCGTTCCCAAGCTTGTGCGCCTTATGGAGCTGTTCGTCCGCCACACCGGCTCCGGCTCCCAGATCCTTACCCTTTTCCTGTGCATCATCCCCGGCATTCTCGTCTTCACCATCCCCATGGCGGTGCTCATTGGCGTCCTTCTGGGTCTCGGCCGCATGTCCATGGACAGCGAAATCATCGCCCTCACTTCCCTCGGCATCAGCCGCAAGCGCATGCTCTTGCCCGTCGGCGTCCTCGCCGTTATCGGCGCCGCCCTCACCTTATTAATGACCATCTACCTCGCGCCGCGCAGTTTGCGCGCCTTCCGCGACATCGAAACTTCCCTCATCACCACGCAAATCTCCTTCCAGGTGCAGCCCCGCGTCTTCGACGAGCGCTTCCCTCACATGGTCCTCTACGTCAACGACCTCGCCGCCAGCGGCATCCACTGGCACGGCGTCTTCCTCGCCGAATCTTCCACCGCCGATTCCGGCTCGCGCATCACACTGGCCCAGGACGCCGTCGTCATCGCCGAGCCCAACCTCGATAAACTTGAACTCCACCTCAATGCCGGCACCACTCACGAATTCCTCCGCGACCATCCGGATCAATATTCCGTCACCGCCTTCGAACGCAGCGACTGGCCCATCGAATTCAGCTCTCTTAACACCGCCAAGGGCCGCGCCCTCAGCAACCCCGAGCGCGACCTTCCCGATCTTTGGCGCGACCACGGCCCACGCTGGCGCGAAGCCCGCGTCGAACTCTACCAGCGCTTCGCCTTCCCCTTCGCCTGCTTTGCCTTCGCCCTCATCGCTGTTCCCATCGGCGCGCAACCCCGCCGCGGCGGCCGCGCCGCCGGTACCCTGCTCTCCGTCCTCATCATCGCCGGCTATTACCTGCTGTTTATCATTGGCGCCGGCATGGCTCGCCAGGGAAAGCTCTCGCCCTTTGTGGGCATGTGGGCCGCCAATTTCGTCCTGGTCGCCATCGGCATCCTGCTCCTTCCCCGCATGGAACGCTATTGGAGCGAACCCGCTCCGCTCACCTTCCTGCAGCGCTTCCTCACCTTTCGCCGCCTGGTTCGCCGCCGCCGCAAAATCGTCAAGGCCCGCGCACCGCTCCCCGCGGAAAATGGCGGCGCTCACGAGCCTTTCCCGCTTGGCACCTCCAACTTCCCCACCATCATTGATCTCTATGTGCTCCGCCGCTTTCTCTATTACTTTTTCCTGATCCTCGGCGCCTTCATCCTGCTCTTTGAGACTTTCACCTTTTTCGAACTGCTCGACGACATTGCCCGCCATCGCATTCCGTTTCTCATCGTTGTGAACTATTTCCGATATCTCATCCCGTATCTCATTTACCAGCTTTCGCCGCTCACCGCGCTGGTCGCCACGCTGGTTACCCTCGGCGTCCTCAGCAAAAACAACGAAATCACCGCCTTCAAGGCCAGCGGGATCAGCCTCTACCGTCTCGCGCTGCCGCTCCTCATTTCCGGGGTGGTTCTTGCCGCCACGCTTCTTATCCTTGACGACACCTATCTCCCCTATGCCAACCAGCGCCAGGACGCGCTCCGCAACCAGATCAAAGGCAAGCCCGCGCAAACCTACACCCGTCCGCAGCGCTGGATCTTCGGTGAAAATTCCAAGGTCTATAATTACGATATCTTCGATTCCGCGCAGAAAGTCTTCGGCGGCCTCAGCGTTATCGAACTCGACCCCGTCACCTTTCAGATGAAGCGCCGCATCTTCGCGAATCGCGCGCAGTGGCTGGACACCGAAAAGGCCTGGGCTCTGGAATCCGGCTGGGTTCGCGACTTTTCCAGCGAAGGCGCCGTCGAAAATTACACCCCCTTCAAGGTCACTTCGCTTCCCGAACTCGTCGAGCCTCCCGCCTATTTCAATCGCGAAGTCATTCAGGCTTTCCAGATGAGCTGGCGTGACCTCCGCCATTACATTGACGGCCTGCGCTTCGCCGGCTTCGATGTCTCTTCCCTTACCGTGCAGTGGCACAAGAAAATCGCCTATCCCCTCATTGCGCCCATCAGCATGCTGCTCGCGATTCCCTTCGCCATTCTTGTTGGCAGCCGCGGCGCCATCGGCGGCATCGCCCTCGGCGTGGGCATCGGCATCACCTATTGGGCCATCGCGGCCCTGCTGGAGGCCATGGGCGGAATCGGCCAACTTCCCCCCATGCTCGCCGCATGGTCCCCCGACCTCATCTTCTTTTTCCTCGGCCTCTACTTTTTTCTTAAGATGCCGACCTGATCCCGCATCTCACTGTGCCGCGCTAGAGCAGTACCTTATTCCTATCGATTCGGTACTTGACCTTTTTTCTGCAAGCGCTATTCTGCGCGTCGCTTCCCACATTTTTCCCCGCGTCGTCCTCTCCGAGCGGGCAAGGAGAGAACCATGCGCCAGGTCGAAAAGCGGTCTGAATCCCGTCAATTCCTCCAGATCCCGCTGTCTTTTCATCTTTTGCAATCGGATTCCCTGCCAAAAGAATATTTCTCCGAGACCTCTAATATTTCCCGGGCTGGTATCTTGATGAAAAGCCCGGTTCCCCTCCAAGTTGGCTCTCCCATCGCTCTCCATCTGCGCGTTCCTACGCACATTTCCGGGAGTCCCCGCTCGGTTCTGCGTTACTACGGCCATGTTGTGCATGAAGTTCGCATGGCAGGCGGAATTCTGGCGTACGGCATCCAGATCGTCCGCCCTCTCCGCGAAACGCTTGGATTCTCGCCGCAGGGCCGCCACGCCACGGCCACGTATCGCTCCAACTTAGAAGTTCCTAATACAATTGGGACTTGACAACTTTTCCTGGAGGTCTATGCTCGCCTTCCCACCTTCCAGAATTCCAATACTTCGCAGCGTCCTCTCCGCGCGCTCCAGGAGAGGCTATGCAGAATTTCGAGAAACGTACCAGTCCCCGGCAAGCTCTGCAAATTCCCGTTCGTTTTCATACCGGTGAGAGGCAACTCAGCGATCCCGAAATCGCTTCAGAAACCTCCAACATCTCCCGTAATGGCCTCTTTATGCGCAGCCCTTTGCGCCTGAAGGTCGGCGAACCCCTCGCAATCAGCCTGCGCGTCCCTACGTATCTCTCCGGCAGCGCGCGTTCTGTGGTCGAGTGCGCGGGCCGCGTGGTGCACGAACGTCAAATCGCAGGCGGAGATTTCGGGTATGGCGTGCATTTCGAGCAGATGATCAACTTTCAACGCTCTTTCGTCTCCGCTCCTGCTCACACCCCCGCGACCCCATAGGCCGCGCCGCAACTCACCCCTTCCCCCAATCACTCCTTAGCGATTAGCCATTCGTCGGCAGCCAGAGTTCATAAGAAATCTAAAAGGATGGATCCAGGTGGGAGTGCCAAACAGCTAACGGCTAACAGCTAATGGCTGTCGGCTGTAAACTGTGGGCTGTAAACTGTCGGCTGTAAGCTGTCGCCTGTCAGCCTCTCTTCATCTCTTCCACAATCTTCCGCATCATTCCCAAAAACACTTCCGCGTCCGCTGCTTCCATCGAAAACCTTCGCAACATCCGCCGCAATTTCTCCTCTGCCAGCTCCTCGCTTCGCGGCGACACATACCCGCTCTTCATCAGCGCCTCCAGCAGCGACTCCCCTACCCGCTCCACCACTTCCATCTCCGCAAAGAGTTTCGTCTCTTCTTGCTTCCCTGTAGCGCTGGCTTTCAAGCCAGCCTCTTCCGGCTTACCCAACGCTTCCGTCCGCACATGCTTTCGCGATTCTTTGGCCAATCGCTTTCTTTGTTCTTTCTCCTCACTCCGCGCCCTCTGCGTCTCTGCGTTTGGCTCCGATTCCCCCACGCCTTTGCTCTGAACTATTAACTTTGAACTTTGAACCTTTTCTCCCCTCCCCACCTCATACAAAACCACCGCCGCTGCCTGTCCCAGATTCATCGAACGGTGCTCTTCTCGCGTCGGAATCCGCAGCAGCCAGTGGCAAAAACTCAACTCTTCATTCGACAACCCAAACTTTTCCGACCCGAACAGCACCGCCACGCGCCCCGTCCGCATCCTTTCCCGCAGCAACGGCGCCGCCTCCACCAGATCGTGCAACGGATGCTTCAGCTCGCGGTTTCCCACCGAAGTCGTGCCCACCACCAGCGTGCAATCCGCCACCGCCTCCGCGATCGTCGCGAACTCCTTCGCCCCGTCCATCACCGCACCCGCCCCCACCGCCGAGCGCGCTTCCCGCCACGCCTTCCCAAATGGCTCGACCGCCCGCAACTCAACCGCCCCAAAATTACTCATCGCCCGCGCCACCGCCCCCAAATTCAGCGGATTCCGCGTCCGCACCAGCACCACCACCAAATTTTCCAGTGCTTTGCTCACGGCCGCAGTCTATGTCATCTAAAAAAGTGCGGCAACGCAAGCAGCTTCGGAAAGCGATCCGTAAATCAACGAATCACTCAGTTAGGGGAGTTTCTTAAGGCTGTTAGCTGTTAGCTGTTAGCTAATCTATCGCGCCATCACGGCCTTCGGCACAAATACGCGCTTCATCGGCTTCGCGCCTGCCGCGGGAAACGCCATGCTCCAAAAATTCGTCTCGGCGCAGAGCATTTCAAACGCGCCTAGCAATTTCCCCTCTTTGCTAGAGCGCACCGACACAATCCGGCACGCCGCTTTCTTCCGGTTAAACTCATTCACTAACTGAAACTTCTGGCCCACCGGCAGCGGCGCATCCAGCACAAGCACCCCGCCGTTGCCGCTCACGGAGGTCGTCTTCGTCAAAAACTGGAATTTGTGCTTCTGGTCATCCAAGCCGGTGACCACGATCTCTACCGTGACCACCGCGCGCGCCGTGCGCCGCCGTTCAATACTCCGACAATGCAAAATCGCCATGTTTTCCTGCCTCCGCCTGCTCAATTCGCACGGTCTTCTTCAGGCCCTGTATGCCGTGGCATCCTTCCAACTCCGCGAACACACTGCGCTCCAACTAAACTGGGCCAATCCCAAGGTGGATGCCACGAATACGAACCAGTTCCACACACCTCTATGTTAGAAACCCCTCACTGTCCTGGCCATAGCGAGGCCGTACCAATTCGGCACCTCTTTTCTAGTACTCCCCTCCCAGCACTCCCTTTGTCCGTAGCCCCCTTCCTAAGCCCTGCGGAATCCGTGATATGCTTCCCGGCGGTCTCCCCACCCCCAGCCTGAGGTTTCCATGTTTGCGGACGGCCCTGACGATCGCACGCTTGATCCTTCCCAAAATCCAACTCCCGATTCCTCGGGCGCAGGTTCCTCTCCCCTCCCGGAAGGCGAGACCTTGGGCACTGCGGCGGGTTACACTCCGCCTGCCAATCCTTCCTTCGCCGTGCCTCCACCCATCGGCCCGTACCGCTTTGTCCGCAAATTGGGCGAAGGGGGCATGGGCCAGGTCTGGCTTGCCGAGCAAACTGCCCCTCTGCAGCGCCTGGTGGCCATCAAGCTCATCCGCGCCGGTGTTTCCGACAACGTGCTCCTAGAGCGCTTCGAGTCCGAGCGCCAGGTTCTTGCCCGCATGAACCACCCGGCCATCGCCAAGGTCTACGACGCCGGCACCACTCCCGACGGCACTCCCTACTTCGTCATGGAGTACGTCCCCGGCATCCCGATTACTTTGTACTGCGACCAGAAGCGCCTCTCCATCCGTCAGCGCCTCGAACTGTTTCTCAAAGTCTGCGAAGGCGTCCAGCACGCCCACCAGAAAGCCATCCTTCACCGCGATTTAAAGCCCGCCAACATCCTGGTCAACGAAATCGATGGCAAGCCCGCCCCGCACATCATTGACTTCGGCATCGCCAAGGCCATCGGCGAGCGCGATCCCCTCGCCACCATGTTTACCCGGGCCGGCAACTTCGTCGGCACGCCCGTGTACATGTCCCCCGAGCAGGCCAACCCGGATGTGCAAGACGTAGACACCCGCTCCGATGTCTACTCCCTCGCCGTCATTCTCTACGAACTCCTCACCGGAGCCCTGCCCTTCGATCCCACGCAATGGCGCAACGATCTCCGCCAGGAGCAATTCCGCAAGCTCTTCGAGCAAGACCCACAGGCTCCCAGCATCCAATACCGCAAGAAAACCACCACGCAAACCGATACCGCCACGCAAGCTGCCAAACTTCGTTCCACCGAACCAGAAGAACTCGTTAGCGAACTCAAAGGCGACCTCGACTGGATCGCGCTGAAAGCCTTGGAGCGCGATCGCGCTCGCCGCTACGGCACCCCCAGTGAATTCGCCGCCGACCTGCAACGCTACTTAAACAACGAACCCGTCGTCGCGCGTCCTGCCAGCGCCAGCTATCGCCTGCAAAAATACGTTCGCCGTCATCGCCTCGGTGTTTCCATCGCCGCCGCCGCGCTCCTTCTGCTCGTCGCCTTCGCCGTCATGCAAGCCTTCGAAATCCGCCGCATCCGCCAGGAGCGCGACCGCACCGCACGCGAACGCGACCGCGCCAACCGCATCGCCGAATTCATGACCAAAATGTTCCGCGTCTCCGATCCCGGCCAGGCTCGCGGCAATTCCATCACCGCGCGAGAAGTCCTCGATAAAGCCTCCAAGGAAATTGACACCGGCCTCGCCAAAGATCCAGACATGCAAGCCCAGATGATGAACACTATGGGCGTCGTCTACCACAGTCTTGGCCTATTTAAGGAAGCAGAATCGCTTTACCGGCGCTCTCTCGAAATCCGCACGCGGCTGTTTGGTCCCAACAACCGGGACACCATCATTAGCATGGTGAACCTGGTGGAAACCCTGCTCGACGAAACGCAATTTCCGGAAGCGGAAAAGCTGGTGCGGCAGGCCTACGAGAATGCCCGCGCGCATCTGGGCCCCTCCGATCCCCTGACGATTCGCGCTGGAAGCACTCTCGGCCTGGCCCTCAACAATCAGGGCCGCTACGCCGAAGCGGAAGTCATTCTGCGCCAGGTCGTCCATGACTCGGATCTGATCCAGGACCCCGACTCGCGGTCGGAGCTTTCCCGCCAGACGCGAAACTCTCTTTCCATCAACCTCGCCTACCAGGGCAAATACGCCGAAGCCGAGAAATCCTTCCGCGAGCTTTACAATCTCACCGCCAGCAAGTTCGGTCCGAATCATCCAGCCGCGCTTCAAGCCAAAACAAATATTGGAAACGTAGTGCTACAGCAGAGCAGGTGGGCCGAAGCGGAAACGATCTACAAGGAGGTCCTCGATCAGTACAACCAAATCATGGGCCCGGAACATCCGCGTACCCTTTTAGTGATGGGTAATCTTGGATTGGCCTACCTCAACGAAAAGCGCTACCCCGAAGCGGAAGCCCTCTACCGCAAGCTTCTGGATGTGAAAACACGCGTCCTGGGTCCCGACAACCGGCAGACCCTGGTGGTGAAAGCGGCTTTGGGCGACGTCCTCTATTTCGAGGTGAAATCCCAGGAGGCGGAAAAAATCACACGCGAGGCCCTGGAGGCCGAACGCCGCGTCCTCGGCCCCGAGCACTCCGACACTCTGGTTACGGAAGACGCGCTCGGCATGATCCTCGAACAGCAGCACCGCTACCCCGAGGCCGAAGTCGTCCTGAAGGAAACTCTCGCGCTGCGCATCAAAGTCCTCGGCCCCAAACATCCCGACACCGCGAATTCCGAGTACAACCTTGCGGGCCTCTACGCCCTGATGGGTAGAAAAGAGGAAGCGTTCCACTACCTCAACAGCAGCCTGGAAGATAATCCCAAAAGCGACCTGTACGCCAGTCTGGCCGTGGACCCGAACTACAAGTCCCTGCACTCGGATCCGCGCTTCGCGGAATTCCTCGACCGCGTCAAGCAACATCAAGCCGCCGCGGCCGCAAAATAAGCCGCTTGCTGATACATCCAGCTCTGGCGCAACTTTCTTGAGCACGAAAACCTCCGTTCACCTCCAGTTCATATCCCCAACGTTATACTCCCGGCTCTTATTCAGGTCGCTCCGCTCCCCCAGCCAAGAGAAAGACCTGTCGGGCCAAAATCCAAATCGAGTAGGTTCCCATGCGCACGTTGACGCACGTCCCCGCCCGACGCCGCGCTACCCGGATACCTATCGGATGCGACCTTTGGGTCTATTGGGAAGGTCATCCGCATCGCGATATCTCGCGGGTTCGCGATCTAAGCTCTGCCGGGCTCTTTCTGGAAACACGATTCCGCGAGGCCAAGGGTAATCGCCTGTTCCTCCACTTTCTGGTGCAGGAAGGCCAGATTCGCATAGAAGCTCTGGTCCGCCATGTCTTCGCGGGTCAGGGCCTTGGCCTGAAGCTGCAATCCGTTGTGACGCAAGACATTCCGCAATTCGACGCTCTGCTCACACGCATTCGGGACCCACTCTCGATAGCGCCCGCGAACTGAGAAAAACGTATCGAATCCCATTGGGTTTGCATCTATTTGCCTGGGCGGGTTGCCGTCCGGGAGAAATTGTTATGGCCACTGAACTCAACAAAGAGATCGCGCAGCCGGCCGCATCCAACGGAGTGCCGCACGTTTACCATCATCGCGTGGAAGCAAGCGGCGTCGGCGTTTTCTACCGCGAAGCCGGCCCCGCGAACGCACCGGTGGTTCTCCTCCTGCATGGCTTCCCTTCTTCGTCCTTTCAATTTCGCGAACTGATCCCGCGGCTTGCCGATCGCTACCACGTCATCGCTCCGGACCTGCCGGGATTCGGCTTCACGGATGTCCCCAAGAATCGCGATTACACCTACACCTTCGACGCGCTGGCGCAAACCCTGCTGGCACTCACCGATGCCCTGCAGCTGAAGTCCTACGCTCTCTACGTTTTCGATTACGGTGCCCCCACGGGCTTCCGCCTGGCGATGGCCCGCCCCGAACGCGTCACCGCCATCGTTTCGCAAAACGGCAACGCCTATGAAGAAGGGCTCGGACCCTCCTGGGCGCCGGTTCGCCGCTATTGGGAACACCCCACCACGGAAAATCGTGAGGCCATTCGCGTTGCGCTCAGTGCCGACGACGCCATCCGCCGCGAATATTCCGTCGGCATCCCGCATCCCGAACTAATCGCTCCCGAAGGCTACACGCTGGACGCCGCCTTGATTGCACGGCCCGGCAATCTCGATATTCAGCTGGATCTCTTTCTCGATTACGCCAACAACGTGAAGCTCTACCCGGAATTTCACCGCTACTTCCAAGCCTGGAAGCCGCCCTTGCTGGCGATCTGGGGGCAGCGCGACACCTATTTCATTCCCGCCGGCGCTGAAGCGTTTCGCCGCGACAATCCAAACGCGACCGTGCAATTTCTCGATACCGGTCACTTCGCCTTGGAAACACACATCGAAGAAATTGCCTTGGCGATGCGAGCCTTTCTGGCCACGCACGTGGCTTCCAGCCGCTCCGCCAACGCATAACAGCCGGGTACCGGTACCCAAACAGCCATTACTGAAAATTTATTATTTAGATACTAGTTTCGCTTCTCCGTCTTGGTCTAAAATTCCGCGGTCACTTTCCCTTTGGCAGGTACGCTATGGCTTCCACTTTCTTCCAGCCGCCCAGCCGGAAGTCGTCTTTAACCTTGAGCCTCACCTGGCTGCTCACCGCCATTCTGTTCGCAGTGACCATAGAAAACGTTTGGGTCGATCCCTGGGTACACTTCCACTGGCCGGATTTCCCGTCGCTCGCCCCCGAACCACCCAGCGTGCTGTGGATCGCCTGCTTTGCCGCCATCGGGATTGTGTGCGTAATTCTGCTGGTTGGGCAGATTCTCTTGATGCGCCGCCCCGGCGTTTCTCTCGGCGCCAAGATTGCCGCCGGCACCTCGGTTATTGCCGCCGTCGCGCTCTCCATTGTCTGGTTCTGCGTCACCAGCGGCATCGCCCCGGCCCCGCGCCTTTAGCGACGCCTAACTGCGCATCGTCTTGGCAGCTTCTCTTTCCCCTACCACCTTGCCCTGCTACACTTGGCATTACAGAAACAACCATGACACGCGCAATCACTAAGGATAAGAATATTTTGGGAGGCGAACCCGTCTTTCGCGGCACGCGTGTCCCCTTTAAAGTCCTGATCGACTATCTGGAGGGCGGGGACACACTGGACCAATTTCTGGAGCAATACCCCACCGTCAGCCGCGAACTTGCCGTTGCCGCCCTCGAACAAGCCAAGCAAAGCCTCGTCTCCCAGCTTACATGAGAGTCCTCGTCGACGAATGCGCGCCAAAAGCGCTGAAGTCGTTCCTTTCCAAAAAAGGCCATACCTGCCGAACGGTTCAGGAAGCGGGCTGGTCGGGAATACAGAACGGTGAACTTCTGGCTCTTGCGGAAAATGAATTCGATGTCCTATTGACCATCGACACGAACATTCCATATCAACAAACGCTAAGAGACCGCAAAATCGCCATCGTAGTGCTTCGATCTGCTTCCAACCGACTCGAAGTTCTTCGAAATTACTTCCCCGCATGCGCGCAGGCGCTTGAGGAAATCCAGCCCGGTCAACTTCTGGAAGTCGGCGAGGAAATATCGCGCAGTTGAATCCCTCTGGTTCTATACCACTTTTCGCGCCAGCTACAGTCGCCCGAGGAAGCGCAGGCGGCCGGTGAAGGCGCGGCCCTGGCCGCCCTCGAACGTGCCATAGCTGGGCGCGATGCCGGGGCCCACCGCATCCACGTTGTTCACCACCACATCCGGATTCTGCCGGTCCGCAATGTTGATCACCGAACCACGCACGGCGAACAGGTATTTTCCGAAGCGGAATTTTTTCTCCAGGCTCAGGTTCAGGCTGGCGTAGTCCGGAAAACGCCGGTCGTTGGGCGCGCCCACCAGGAATTGCTGCTGGTTGATGCTGCTGAAGGGATAGCCCATGCGGTATTCAAACAGGTAGGAAACGTCAATGCCCCAGATGCGCGTGGGAAAGGTTCCCCAGGAAAGCGCGCGGTTCGGCGCATCCCAGGAGAGCGGCCCGGCCTGCTGCGCCGCGAAATACAACTGCCCGAGCACGGGATCCAGATCCTGATCGGTGTTGGCCTTCGAGCGTGTATAGCTCCCGAAAATGGCCGCACCGTTGGCGAAGGAATGCCGCGCGGAAATAGTTGCCGCGCGATATTTGTCCCGCCGTGAAGTCTGCAACAGGAAGACGCTGCCAATCTGCCCCGGCGATAGGGTTTCATACGCAAGCCCGTGATGCCCGTTGCGCGCCAGCAATTCGAGGCTAACGATGGTGTGGCTGCCAAACCGCTGCTGCCAGCCCGCGCTGGTAATGTCGAAATACGGCTGTTGCAAACCACCTGCTGGCATTTTGAAGATGCTGGTCGCCGGCCCGGTGGTCGTCGTACAGGAAGGCAGCGGCGGATTGCAAGTTCCCGTGTAGGCATACAGCGTGTCCACTTGCCATTGTTCCTGCGTCTGCCCGATGACCGAGAGATTCAGCGGGATGTTGTAAATCCCCCAGCCCACGGAAAATTTCGCCCGGCCATCCGAGTAAGGCAAATAGTTCGCCGAAGCCCGCGGCTCCGCCATGATCGCGTGCACGAATTGATCCCAATCGCCGCGAGCACCCGCCTGCAGCACCCAGTGCGGGTTGATCACCCAGTTGTCCTGAAAATACCCTCCTGCCAGATAGTTGGTCACATCCCACAGAGGATTGCCGGTAAACGTCGTCTGCCGCACTAGCCGCTGCTGTGCATCCAGCGCCTGGATCTCGCCGCGGTCGCCGTATTCAATCAACTCAACAATGGAAAAATTCACTCCGCCGGAAAACGTATGCGTGCCATGCCACTGCCAGCCCGGGTGAATCGCGTCGGCAAAGACCTGGTGCCGACGGCTCTTCGTCTCCGAAGACTGGTAGTAGTTCCCCTGCGCGCCGTTCACCAGCAGCACGTAGTTCGCCTCGCCTTGCGGATTGGAATCGCCGTAGGTGCGGTCCTCCGCTAAACCCACTTCAAACAGCGTGTGGCCCAGCCACAACTGGTTCTTCACCGAACCAAACAGCCGGTTATTACTATTGTCCGTGGTGGTGGATTGCGGATGCAGCGCATCGAGCCCCACGTTCACGTCACTCTCGTTGTTATAGAGAAAGCTCACGTGCAGGCTGTCGTTCGGTGTCACGTTCCACAACAGCCGTGAAAAGCTGTCGCCACCCCAGTTTTCCTGCGTGTTGGGGCCGGTGGTGATGTCCTTCTGAACCGCATAGGTGTGGTAGATCGCAAACGACTGCAGGAACCAGAAGTGGTCCTTCACGATCGGCCCGGAAAACGTGATGCGGGGATAGTAATTGCCGAGGTGCGTTCCTTCCTGCACGTTGATTCCGGGAATGAAATCCGTGGCGTTGAAGCGCCAGTGGTTGTCTCCCTCCGGGGTCTCAAAGGAGAGCAATGCCGCGCCGGGATGGGCGTACTCCGCGCCAAAGCGCCCGGTTTCGACTTCCGCGCTGCGCAGCGCGTCCACGATCAGCCGCAAGGTCAGCGAGTTGTCCACCGGACTGCCAACTTCAAATCCATCCATCAGGAACTGCGATTCGCTCGAGCGGGCACCCTCCACGTGGAGAATGTCCTGATGGTCGCGCAGCACCGGTGGCAGCGCGATCAGGCTCTGCGTCAGGTCGTGGGAACTCGGGACCGGAATATAGAATACTTCCGCTGAAGTAAGCGTCGCGGACTGCTGCGTGGACTCCGGCTCGATGCGGTTCGGGTCCGCCACCACATCCACTTTTTCCTTCACTTCTTCGGCATGATTCAGGGTGAAAGTGAATTCGGTCGAGGCGGACGACACCTGAATGGTCTGGCCCGTCAAAACGAAGAAGCCGACCTTCTCCATGTGCACGGTATATTCGCCGGAGGCGAGATTCGGCACGGAGAAAAAGCCGGCATCGTCGGTCGTGGTCGTCACCGCCGGCTGATGCAAACCTTCGAGTTTTACTTGAACGTTGGCAACGGGCAGGTCGTTCTCATCCACCACCCTCCCGCGTAAGGTCAGAGGTGTGTCCGCAGCGATTCCACCGCCACACAGCAGCAGAGCGAATATCACCGCCGGGAGATGAATTTTTCTCCACACCGGACGACCTTTTCTTTTTGCCGAATATCCCAGGCGCGCGTCATTCCTATGGTGGTGTGCACCCAAGGAATCTGCTTTATTTTACGCCCTTCTCAAAACAGATTCCTCGCTGCGCTCGGAATGACGCGCCTTGCAATGGATCGCCGCCGGCGCTAATTGCGCTTGCCTTTGGGCTTCGCCGCCTGCTGCTTGGCTTCGATCACCGCCTGCGCCGCCGCCAACCGCGCCACGGGCACTCGGAAGGGCGAGCAACTCACGTAAGTAAGTCCGATGCGGTCGCAGAACTTTACGCTGTCCGGATCACCGCCATGCTCGCCGCAGATGCCCAGCTTGATATCCGGACGGGTCTTCCGGCCTTTGGCAACGGCGATTTCCATCAGTTGGCCGACGCCGGTCTGGTCAATGGTGGCAAAAGGGTTCTTTTTGACGATTTCGAGTTCCTGATAGGGACCAAGGAAGGATCCCGAGTCGTCGCGGCTCATGCCCAGGGCCGTCTGCGTCAGGTCGTTGGTGCCGAAGCTGAAGAATTCGGCGGTTTGCGCGATTTCATCCGCGGTAAGAGCGCCGCGAGGAACCTCGATCATGGTGCCGACCAGGTAGTTGAGTTTAACGTTCTTCTCCTTCATCACTTCCTTGGCCACACGGTGGACGACTTCGACCTGGAGGTCGAGTTCCTTCTTGAAGCCCACCAGCGGAATCATGATCTCCGGATGGACCTTCACTCCGGACTTTTGCACTTCGGCCGCGGCCTCGAAGACGGCCCGTGATTGCATCTCGGAGATTTCCGGGTACACGATGCCCAGGCGGCAGCCTCGGAAGCCCAGCATGGGGTTGAACTCATGGAGTTCCCTGACCCGCTGCTTGATCTTCTCCGCCGGCACGCCCATCTTCTTGGCAAGTTCGCCCTGCTCTGAACCTTCGTGCGGTAGGAACTCGTGCAGCGGAGGATCCAGGAAGCGGATGGTCGCAGGCCTTCCGGCAAGGGCCTTGAAGATGCCGATGAAGTCTTCGCGCTGGTAGGGGAGGATCTTGGCCAAAGCCAATTCGCGGTGCTCCTTGGTATCCGCCAGGATCATCTCGCGCATGGCATCAATACGGTTGCCCTCGAAGAACATGTGCTCGGTGCGGCAGAGGCCGATGCCGCTGGCGCCGAAAGCGACGGCGTGAGCGGTCTGCTCCGGCGTGTCGGCATTGGTGCGAACGCTCATGCGAGTGGCCTTGGCGCACCAATCCATGAGCTTCTTGAAGTTCTGGTAGGTGGCGCTTTTGTTGCCATCGAGAGATTTTTCGACCAGCACCTGAACGATTTCCGAGGCGGCTGTGGGAATCTGTCCGGCATAGACCTCGCCGGCGGTTCCATTGATGGAGAGGAAGTCACCTTCCTTGTAAGTAACGCCATCGACGGTCATGGTCTTGGCGGCGTAATCAATCTGCAGGGCCGCGGCGCCACAAACGCAGACTTTACCCATCTGGCGGGCAACCAGGGCGGCATGGGAGCTGACGCCTCCCTTGGCGGTAAGAATCCCTTCGGCGGCGATCATGCCGCGCAGGTCTTCCGGTGAAGTCTCGTTGCGAACCAGCAGGACTTTTTCACCCCGCTCGGCGCCTTGCACGGCGCGGTCGGCGTTGAGATACATGCGGCCGGTGGCAGCGCCGGGGCCGGCAGGCAAGCCTCTGGCGATAATTTTCGCGGCGGCCTGAGCCTTGCGGTCAAAAATAGGAGCCAGCACCTGTTCGAGCTGGTCGGCGGGAACGCGGCGGATGGCGGTTTCCCAGTTAATGAGCTTCTCCTTCTCCATCTCAATGGCAAAGCGAACGGCGGCCAGGCCGGTGCGCTTCCCATTGCGCGTCTGGAGCATGAAGACCTTGCCATCCTGGATGGTGAACTCAAAGTCCTGTACGTCCTTGAAGTGCTGCTCGAGCTTTGCGCGAATGCCTTCGAGTTCCTTGTACGCCTGGGGCAAGTAGTTCTTGAGGTTGACGACAGGTTCAGGGGTTCGCACGCCGGCAACGACGTCTTCGCCCTGGGCGTTGATGAGGAACTCGCCGTAGAAAACTTTTTCGCCGGTTGCGGGATCGCGGGTGAACGCCACGCCAGAGCCGGATTTGTCGCCGGTGTTGCCATACACCATGGCCTGCACGTTGACGGCAGTGCCCCACTCGGAAGGAATGTTGTATTTGCGGCGGTAGACAATCGCGCGGTCATTCATCCAGGAGCCAAACACGGCGCCAGTGGCGCCCCAAAGCTGCTTCCATACATCCTGGGGGAATTCCGAACCGGCGCGTTCCTTGATGAGCTTCTTGAAGCGGGCGACGAGTTCCTGCAGGTCGGCGACGGTCAGCTTGGGATCGTCGATGTCGGCGTGATAGCGCTCGTGCTTGAGCTCGTGAATGACAACTTCGAAAGGCTCGTGGTCTTCATGGGGGCGCTTCTGAACGCCCATGACCACGTCGCCATACATCTGGATGAAGCGGCGATAGCAATCCCAGGCGAAGCGTTCGTTGCCGGTGGCGCGGGCAAGGGTGACTACGGTCTCGTCGTTCAGGCCGAGGTTGAGAATCGTGTCCATCATGCCGGGCATGGAATCGCGGGCGCCGGAGCGGACGGAGACCAGCAGGGGGAGCTTGGTCTTGTCACCGAACTTCGCACCCATAATCTTCTCGACGCGCGTCACGGCGGACTTGATCTGCGCGTCCAGGTCCTTGGGATACGACTTCCGATTGCCATAGTAGTAAGTACAAACCTCGGTGGTGATGGTGAAGCCGGGAGGCACGGGCAAGCCGATGCGGCTCATCTCCGCCAGACCCGCGCCCTTACCGCCCAGGAGTGCGCGCCATCCGCCCTCACCTTCCGATTTCCCTGCACCGAAAAAATAGACCCACTTTTTCACGTTACGCCTCGCTTCAGTTGTGTACTACCTGTACTGGCGGTTGAGGTTGCGCTCGATTGAGTTTGGAGCGCAGCGTTCAAGACGCCGGAAGAAGATCATCGCGTAGGGGCGGCTTTAGGCCGCCCTCGATCTGCTTAGCAAAACCTTTCACCCCAAGAAGGCGGGATAAACCCGCCCCTACATTTCCCGGCCAAAAATGTCGGCGCGCCGACATTTCAAGCAAGGTCTGAAGGTTTCTTGCTCGCAACAACCTTCAGGAACTACTTAAAGGTTTCATCGGCCAGTATTCAGGGGCCAGCAAAACCTTCAGGTAAAACTTTAAATGTCGGCGCGCCGACATTTTTCTCTTGTCCCAGGCGTAGGGGCGGCTTTAGGCCGCCTTCTCCTGTAGTGGCCGAACTTCAGATCGGCCGCTTGGCTGCAACGCTCGACATGCCGGTCTAAAGTCCGGCCACTACGCTTCCCCGCCGAGTTCAGAGAAATCGGCAATGGTGGTGAACTCGCGCAGGAGTTCCACCAGGAGTGCCAGGCGATTCTTGCGCACGGCTTCGTCCTCCGCCATCACCATCACTTCTTCGAAGAAGCTGTCCACCACTTTGCGCAGTCCAGCGATCTCTTCCAGCGCTTCCTGATACTTCCCGGCGCGCTTGTCCACGCCAACGCTGGCCGCCGCCTTGCGCACCGCGGCATACAACTGCTTCTCCGCGTCCTTTTCAAAGAGCTGCGGGCTAACGGTCTGCAACTCTTCCGCGGGCAGGTTGGCCTTCTCCAGGATTTTGCGGATGCGCTTGAAGGAGACAGCTAGAGGCTCAAAGTTCCGCGACTTGCGAATCGCCTTTAGCGCTTTCAGGCGCTTCTCGACGTCCACCAGATCGTCGGCGCCGGTGCGAAGGACGGCCGCGACCTCATCGTAGGCATAGCCGGACTTCTCCTTGAACACGAATTTGGCGCGCTCCTGGAGAAACTCCAATACCTGTTGCTCCTGCTGCGGCGTCACCTGCTTCTTCGGCGCGTGGGTAAGCAGCGCCCGGGAGGCCGCACCCACCGCCAGCGAAAGCGACACCGGGAGCTTCTGATCGAGAATGATCTTCACGATGCCAAGCGCGGCGCGGCGCAACGCATAGGGGTCGCTCGAGCCGGTGGGCACCACGCCGACGGTGAAGCAGCCGACGATGGAATCGAGCTTGTCGGCCAGTGCCACGGCGCAGCCAATGATGTTGCGGGGAATGGGATCGTCGAGGCCGACCGGGCGATAGTGATCGTAGACCGCATCGGCGATGACTTCGGGTTCCCCTTGTGCGCGCGCGTAGAGGCCGCCGACGATGCCCTGCAACTCCGTGAACTCGCGCACCATTTCCGTGGCCAGGTCGCACTTGGCCAACTCCGCAGCGCGGTCCGCATCGGCCACGTGCGCCTGCACCATGCCGAGGTTGTACCACTGCTCGGTGAGCCAGCGGGCGATGGCGCGCATGCGTTCGACCTTGGCGTGATAGCTGCCAAGTCGCGATTCGTAAGTAATCTTCTCGAGCTTGGGCAGAATGTCGGCAAGGCGCGTCTTCTGATCGGACTCCCAGAAGAACCGGGCATCGGCGAAGCGGGCGCGCAGAACGCGTTCGTGGCCGGCACGGATCAAACCTTGAGAATCTTTCGCAAGGTTGATCACCGCCAGGAAGTGCGGCGCCAGTTCCCCGCCCTTTTTCTTTTCGACGGCGAAGTATTTCTGATGGCCGCGCATCACGGTGATCAGGATCTCGTCGGGGAGTTCGAGGAACGAAGGATCGAAGCCGCCCTCAATCACGTGCGGAAATTCGTTGAGATAGGTGACCAGCTGCAGCAGGTCGGCATCCGGATGCACGTGGAATCCGGTGCGCTTCACGTAAGCGGCAAGTTCGCGCTCGATTCTTTCGCGGCGCGCGGACGGCCGAACGATGACGCCATTGGCGTGCAGCTTCTTTTCGTAGTCGGCGAAGCTCTTCACCTGGATTTTCGGTTTGCCGAGGAAGCGATGGCCGGAGGTGGTATCTCCTGCGGTGAGGCCACCAAAAGTGAATTTCAGCGGTTTGCCATCCAGCACGCCGACCAGCCAGCGGATCGGGCGAATGAAGCGCGCGCCCTCGAGGCCGGTCCAGGTCATGGTGCGTGGCCAGGGCAGGTCATGAATCACGCGCGGCAGAATTTCCAGCAGGAGTTCGTGCGCCGAGCGGCCGCGCTTGGTGACCTTGGCGGCGAGGTACTCGCCCTTGGGAGTCTGCACCAGGTAGACGTTGTGCAAAGGCACGCCCTGGCGCTCCGCGAAACTAACCGCCGCGCGCGTCGGCGCACCGGAAGGATCGTAAGCGACGGCTTTGGGCGGGCCGGTGATTTCGTTTTCAACGTCCGCCTGCTTGGCAATGAGTCCGCGAACCCAGGCGGTGAGGCGGCGCGGGCCACCGAAGGTTTCGATGGTGACGCCTTCGTGGAAGTTTTCGGCGGCAAGGTGGCGTTCGAGGATGGCCTTGAGATCCTCAATGGCTTTCGGCAGCATCCCGGCGGGAATCTCTTCGGCGCCTATTTCAAACAGGAGTTCGACGCGCTTATTGAGTTGAGCCGCCGGCTTGGCGGGTTTCGCTTTGGCAGCGGGTTTCTTGGCAGGGCTCATTGGGCCACCGTAATGGAGTGGCCGGACTTTAGACCGGCCAGATTCAGGAGTAGTGACAGGCGGCCGATCTGAAGTTCGGCCACTACAGGAGAAGGCGGCCTAAAGCCGCCGCTACGTGGAGCCTGGTAAAATGTCGGCGCGCCGACATTTAAAGTAATTCCTGAAGGTTTGTTTGGGAGTGAGGAAGCACGGCTCACGCCTTTGCTGGTGTCCCACTTGCTCTCGAGGTCCACGATCCTCCCCACACTCGGCAACTCAAAAGCCGCGTCGAGACGCCGCACTCCACAAAATGTCGGCGCGCCGACATTTAAAGTAATTCCTGAAGGTTGTTCGAACGGCACTTCCCGCTTTGGAACGCTCCCGCAACTCATGCGCGCACCCCAGCTTTTGGCGCTACGCCGGTTTGCTGCTCCAGATAAGCGGCGGCGGCCCGGCAGGCAAGTGTGCGCACGCGCTGCATCAGGGCGGCGCGCTCGGTCACGGAGATGACACCGCGGGCGTCCATCAGGTTAAACAGGTGCGAACACTTCAGGCAGTGATCGTAGGCCGCGAGAATCGGGTAGCGCTGGATGGCCGTAGCCGAGCCTCCGACGGTTTCGGCGCGGTTCTTCCAGCCGTCGAGGAGTTCCTTGGCTTCCTTCTCGTGTAGCTCGAATTCGGAGCGCAACGCCTTGGCATCGCTGCGGTCGAAGCTGTACTCGGAGAGTTGCCGCTCTTCGGCGAGGCGGACATCCGCGTAGCTCTTGTCGTTGGTCCAGCGAATTTCGTAGACGCTTTCCACGTCCTGTAGAAACGCGCAGATGCGTTCCAGGCCGTAGGTGATTTCAACGGAGATGGGGTCGAGATCAATGCCGCCGCTCTGCTGAAAATAGGTGAACTGCGTAATCTCCAGGCCGTCGAGCAGCACCTGCCAGCCGATGCCCCATGCGCCGAGCGTGGGCGATTCCCAGTTGTCTTCCTCAAAGCGAATATCGTGCGCGCGCAAGTCAATGCCGATGGCGCCGAGGCTGCGAAGGTAAATGTCCTGAATATCTGCGGGCGAAGGCTTGAGAATCACCTGATATTGAAAGTGTTTGTAGAGGCGGTTGGGATTTTCGCCGTAGCGGCCGTCCGCGGGGCGGCGCGAGGGTTGCACGTAGGCAACGCGGTACGGCGTGGGGCCGAGGACACGCAGGAAGGTTTCCGGATGCATGGTGCCGGCGCCGACTTCAGTGTCGAAGGGTTGTTGCAGGACGCAGCCTTCGCTGCCCCAGAATTGCATGAGCTTGAGGATCAGATCCTGGAAGAGGAGGCCCTTGGGTTTGGGTGCTGCGGATTTTGCGGTCGCGTTCATCCGTTGTATCGCGCCTCCGGCGCTAATGTCGGCGCGCCGACATTTAAAGTATTTTCTGAAGGTTTGAAACGGCCTTAGGCCTCTGCAACCTGCCAGACGGAAGCCCGGCAACTACAAAGACTGCCCACCTAACGGTCCGCTTCCAGCAATTCACGCGTGGCGAGCTTGCGCTCCGTGTGGTGCTCAATCCAATTGAGCGCCGCTTCGCGCAATTCCTTCACCCACGGCTCGGGTTCGAATGCCGCGTCGAGCTTGTCGAGCCGCTTGCGGGCGAAAACTTCCGCCAGATCGCGTGCCTGCTTCGAGACCAGCTTCATGCCCGAACGGCGGTGCTCTTCACAGAGCAACCCCGGATGCCACGATGCCTGGAACGCCGGGCGGTCGCCAAACGGTTTGCCACACTCGGCGCAAGCATCGAAGCGCGGCAGCCAGCCCGCCAGCCGAACGGTCCAGAAAGCGAAGTACGCCAGCGGCAACGAGCCGTTTCCCCGGCGCTCGACTTCACGCACCGTGAGCAGGATAAGCCGGAACATCGGCTCGTTCTGCTCGTGCTCCGGCAAGACCAGTTCAACGGCTTCGCTGACCAGCGCCAGGCTGGTCGAAAGCTCGTAATCGCTCTGGGCCTTGTGAAAGGACTCGAGCAATTCCGCTTGCTGGATGCGCACCAGGTCACGCGTTTCGCGCTCGACATACCAGAGCTGCACGTGCGCGAGCAATTCCAGCGTGGAGCCGTAGCGGTTTTTGATACGGCGCGCGCCCGCGGCCACACCCCGCATGCGCCCCGAACTGCGACCCAGAAAACTGACCAGGCGATCGGCCTCGCCCAGCGGGAAGGTTTTCAAAATGATGGCTTCCGTTTCGCGGGCAGGCATGAAATGTCGGCGCGCCCGGTTGTGGAGAGCGGTACGGCGTGTCTCTACGCAAGCGGGACACACATGCAGGACTAACTTTCATAACATAGTTGGGAAAGTTGAGCAATGCGCGCATTGGAGTGTTGTGGAAGAAGCGGGAGGAAGAGTTCGAAGTCGGTAGCCAGTAGCTGGCAGTTCGGAGGATTAGGAATGGCAGGTCGTGAGGCTCGTTCCATATTGGGAAGGATCATTCGAATAACCTTCAGGAATTACTTTAAATGTCGGCGCGCCGACATTTTTCTCAGGCTCCGCGTGTAGGGGCGGCTTTAGGCCGCCTTGTCCTGTAGTGGCCGAACTTCAGGTCGGCTACTTTGCAATATTCCTTTGGTCTGGCCGGTCTAAAGCCCGGCCACTACAAGAACTAATGCGGACATCAATCTTGCCGATTCCATAGCGTTGGGTCAGATGTCCCGATGCTGCCGCCATGATTCCCTGCTCCCTTCGTCGTGCGATCCTGCTGCCTGCTTCCAGCTTGATTCTCTGTTTCCCGTGTGCGGGCCAAATGGTGCTGTGCGGAGGGCCGGAACCGCATGAGTATCATTGTTCTGGAGACACCAGCCGCGGCGTAACTCTCCTGAAGGAGACCGGAACGACTGCCTGCGTTCGCGGGTACAACTGGGATTATGGGGACGGCGAGATTTGGGTGGACACGGATGCGCCGCACAATTTGCGCTGACGAGCCGCGCTCCGGTGGCCTGGCAGGAGGAGCGCGTCCCGGACGGAGAGTATCTGGCCTCGTGCGCGGCGAATACGACGCAACTCGCTTACTGTGTCGAAGCGCCTCAGGTTCGCGCGGAACTCGTCCGGCAGGTCAGCGACGCCCCGTGCCGCGAAGGCAAGAGCTGGGGAGTGGATGCGCAAGGATTGTGGTTGTCGCGCGGGTGCATGGGGGACTTCCTGCTAAAGCACGAAACCGATGACCGGCGAGATGCGGTGAACGCGCGGCGGTTGGTGGAATGCAAATCCGCGGACAGGCGCCGGAGCTTCTGCGCCACCGATGCACGCGGAGGAGCCACACTCGCGGCGGTGCTGGGGCACTCGCCCTGCAAGCAGGGGGAATCCTGGGACTGGAACGAAGGAGGCGTCTGGGTGGATCACGGATGCAGCGGAATTTTTGAACTGGCAGGCATCCGAGATTCGTCCGGGGCGCCCGCTTTGTTTCCCCGATGCTATCTCTCGGTGGGAGAGCCCCTGGCCAGCGAGTGGGAAGCGGAGTGTTATGCGCTGCACTTGGGAAAACAGGTTTCGTGCAATGCGCGGAGCAGTTGCGCGGAATTGACGGCGAACATCCGCCGCGGCTGCCGGGCCAAAGGAGATGTGGCGCCGAAGTTCTGCGCGAAATATTTCGCCGGCAAGGATTGACGACGCTTGTGCGGCAGCCACAAAGAGGAAGTGCACGGAACTGTGCGGGACGGGATTTTGCGACGAGTTCCGGGTGGGGCGAACGTGGTGGATTTGGCCGGCTGGAACACGAAGACTGGCCGGTGGCCGATCTAAAGTTCGGCCGCTACTGGAGAAGGCGGCCTAAAGCCGCCCCTACACCCGAAACCAGAGAAAATGTCGGCGCGCCGACATTTCAAGTAATTTCTGAAGGTTATTCGAATAACGCTAAGCTGCTGAACGAGCGACACTTTACACCTTAAAGTTCAGCTTGAAGGTTTTGCGCCGAATCAAAAGACAGAGAAAGTAGATGTGCGTTGCACTCCGGGGTTGGCCGTTCGGGATGTGGCGCGCCGGATTCGCTACGGGAAAATTTGTGGTTGGAAGAAGGCGGCATAAAGCCGCCGCTACGGGAAGGACCAGCGCAAGTCTGGTATTCTGACGGCGACCCATGATTCCGCTGAAGGATATCAACCCGACCCGGACGTTTCCGTTCGTCAACATCGCGCTGATCCTCACCAACGTGGTGGTTTTCTTTTACCAGAAGACACTGCCCGCGCACGCGCAGAAGATGTTTGTGCTGGCTTACGCAGCCATTCCGGCACGGATTCCGGCATTTCTAGCGGGGCACACTTCCGCACAAATCGCGCTGGAGCCTCTGTTCACGAGCATGTTCCTGCATGGGACCTTCATGCATCTCGCGGGAAACATGCTTTTCCTCTACATCTTCGGGGACAACATTGAGGACGTTTTCGGGCACATCGGCTATCTGTTCTTTTATGTGTTCTGCGGGCTCGGATCAGGCCTGGCTCATGTGCTCTTCAACTGGCACTCCGCGGTTCCCGCGCTTGGCGCCAGCGGCGCGATCAGCGGGGTGATGGGCGCCTACGCGGTGTACTTCCCTCGGAACCAGATTCTGACGTTTTTCTTTATATTCCTGATCCCGATCCCGGCGATTATCATCCTGGGGTATTGGTTTGTATTGCAGTTTCTGGAAGGGATCAGCGGGCTGGGCATGGCGCAGAGTGGCGGCGTGGCATTCTGGGCGCATATTGGGGGATTTGTGATGGGGGTGTTGATCGCGTTGCTGGTGAAACCCGGCCGAAGTTCATAGCACACCGCTGGGAGCGTGATTGCCCGAAATACCTGCGGGCATTCGTTCACCAGAGCAGTAGGAAAAATCCGTAGGCATACAGCAGCACCGTGGCTACGGAGACAATCCCGGAAGTTACTCCCGTAAATGGTTTCCAAAAAGCGAGCAGGCTGAGAAGCACGGCGCACAGCAAGAGATAGGCGGCCCGCTTGCGACGCCGGGCATCGCCGCGCCGACGGAAGAGACCACTGCGTTTGGCCTGTTCACGTTCCATGCGAGTGGGAGTTTTGGGACCTTTAGGCATAGCTGTCGAAAGAGGATACTGGAAGAGCGGTTGCAATGGTAGAGAACAAGGCGGAATCAAACCTTCAGGTTTTACTTGAAGGTTTTATTCTGAAAAAAAGGGCAAGAAGGCGGCCTAAAGCCGCCCCTACTGGCCAGTTCGGCAATCAGCAAGAAGGCGGCGTGAAGCCGCCCCTACTGGCCGATCTAAAGTTCGGCCACTACAGTTTTGATTGGAGATAGTCGGAAACTTGGGCGGTGGTGTGGGAGCCGCCGAGATCGGGCGTGGTGATGTTGTCGTTGAGGGCGGATTTCACCGCGTTTTTCAGGGCGAGGGCTTCGTCGTTCCAGCCTAAAAATTCCATCAAGAGACCAGAAGTGAGGACGGCGCCGAAGGGGTTGGCAATTCCCTTCCCGGCGATGTTGGGGGCGGAGCCATGGACCGGCTCGAAGAGCGAGGTGCGTCCGGGATGGATGTTGGCGGAGGGGGCCAGGCCCAGGCCGCCGGCGAGCTGGGCGGCAAGGTCGCTGATGATGTCGCCAAAGAGATTGTTGGTGACGATGACGTCGAACTGGCGCGGGTCGCGGACGACCTCCATAGCCAGCGTATCAATATAAAGGTGGCATGAGTCGACCTCGGGATACTCGGCGCGGACGGATTTGAAGACACGCTGCCAAAGATCGCCGGCAAACGTCATGGCGTTGGATTTATCGGACATGCACAGGCGCTTGAGTTTGTGGGTGCGGGCGTACTCAAAAGCGTGGCGGATGATGCGCTCGACGCCTTTGCGCGAGTTGACGTCTTCCTGGACGGCGATTTCGTCGGGCGTGTCTTTTTTATAGAAACCGCCGACTCCGACGTAGAGACCTTCGGTATTTTCGCGGAAGACCATGAGGCGAATGTCGTTCATGGTGACATCGCGGAGCGGAGTGTAACGCGGGTGGAGAAGTTCGGTGGGGCGTGCGTTGACGAAAAGATCGAGCTTGAAGCGCAAGCCGAGAAGAATGTCGGCGGCGTGTTGATTGGAAGGCACGCGGGGGTCGCCGAGCGCGCCGAAGAGGATGGCGTCGAATTCATCGCGGAGCATTTCGACGGCGCCGGCGGGAAGCGTGACATTTTCGCGGAGGTATTTGTCGGCGCCCCAGTCGAACTCCACAAATTCGATGGGACGATGATGCTTTGCCGCAGCGGCCTGGATGCATTTGACGGCGACGGGCGTGACTTCCTTGCCGATGCCGTCGCCAGGGATGACCGCGATACGCGCTTTGGGACCGCCATTACGAAGTGGGATTGCAGGCACGGTGTTGCTCTCCGAGGAGTTGTGGTTACGATGGTACGGTAGCATAACGGCAAGCAGTAATCAGTAATCAGGAAGTGGCCGAGACCTGGCGTCTATAACGCCCTGCGGCACCGGAAAGCAGACTGCGGGAAGTCACACAGGAGCAATGCGCATTTTCCTGGGTCTTGCTTGTGCTCAACGGTTCACGGTGTGGCTAAGAAAAACGCTGGGAGATTGATGGATGGGTGAGTAGAATCGCGGGAACCGCAAGGCGGGCGAGGAGGAAGCGATGCGAAACGTTCTGAAGATGACAGCAGTATTGGCGGTGGTGATGCTGTGCGTGGGCGCATGGGAGAAGGCGGCGGTGGCGGCTGCGGCGGAGGATAAGGGCGAGGTGATTGAGCTGACGGGGATACTGGTGAAGGTGTCCGCGGTGGGAGCAGAGACGACCGGCTGGGAATTGCACATGGCGAATCCGGTGACGATTGATGGGAAATCGGTGTCCGCGGTGGAGCTGGATGGCGACGGGCACAAGTTTCAAAAGCTGGAGAATTTGCGCATTGGCGTGAAAGGGATTGTGACGCACCGCCAGGGAACCGAGATGAAGGACCGAATCGTGATCAAGGTGCAGAAGATTAAAGAGAACGTGTAAGCGAAGCGTTTTTGGCAGCGCTTGCGGAGCAGGCGGTGAGAAACCAGCGCGGACCAGATTAGAGCGATGAACCCGGATGGAAGAGTCCGGTGGGACATCCGAGCAAAAATGGAAATGATTGCTTTGGCAAGTAATAGAGAGTACGCTTGCGGTCGCTCGAGCTGTACGAATTGTTCAGAAGTGGGTATCCGCCCCTCCACACTGTATAACCGTCTTCACTCGTGAGTAGCGCTCCACTCGCGCCTCCTTGTGTGCTCGCCTGTAAGTGAGAAACAAAACTGATTGTTGGTGTCGTTCTTTGGAGGGCTCTCCTTGCACGAGACAGGTGCAGGTCTGAACTTCAGGAATGGCTTCGCAATCCCGCCCAAGTACAACTGAAACAACACAGACTTATTGGTCGTTGTCAGGAATAACGAATAAGGAGGATGCCTATGAAGTGGATGGGAAAGTTAGCTTTAACGCTGGGGATAGTGATGGCGCTGGTTGGGGCCGCGGTGGCGCCGAATGCCCGGGCGCAAGAAAAGAAACCAAATATCGTTGTCATCATGGGAGATGACATCGGTATGTGGAATATCGGCGCATACCACCGGGGTTTGATGGCCGGCAAGACGCCGAACCTCGACAAAATGGCCAAGGAAGGCATGATGTTCACCGATTATTACGCCGAAGCGAGCTGTACGGCGGGGCGCGCGAACTTCATCACCGGAGAGCTTCCCATTCGCACCGGAATGACCACGGTCGGGCAGGCTGGCGCGTCGGTGGGCTTGCCGGCGGAGGCGGTGACCATTGCTACGGTTCTGAAATCCATGGGCTACGCTACCGGGCAGTTCGGCAAGAATCATCTTGGCGACAAGAATGAGTTCCTGCCGTGCGTTCATGGGTTCGACGAATATTTTGGCTACTTGTATCACCTGGATGCGATGGAAGACCCGGCGCATCCCAACTATCCGCAGGAACTCCTGAATGTGGTCGGCCCGCGTAATATGGTTCATTGCTGGGCGACCGACAAGGCTGACCCGACCGATCAACCGCGCTGGGGCGTGGTCGGAAAACAGAAGATCGAGGATGCGGGCCCGCTTTACCCCAAACGCATGGAGACCGTGGATGACGAAATTCGCGACCTCTCCGTCAAGTTCATCGAAAAAGCCAAGAAGGACAACAAGCCGTTCTTCGTGTGGATCAACCCGACACGCATGCACATCGTCACGCATCTTTCCCCGAAGTATGAAGCGATGCGCAACGCCGAGAACGGGTGGTCGGAAGAAGAAGCCGGCATGGCGCAGTTGGACGACGATGTCGGCATTGTGATGAACAAGCTGAAAGAGATCGGCGAGGACGAGAACACGATTGTGGTGTTCACGACCGACAACGGCACGGAAGTCTTCACGTGGCCGGATGGCGGACAGTCACCCTTCGCGCAATCCAAGGGAACGGTCCTCGAGGGAGGTTTCCGCGTTCCTTGCATTCTGCGGTGGCCCGGCAAAGTGCCGGCGGATTCGGTGCAGAACGGGATCTTCTCCGGCATGGACTGGCTGCCCACATTCGTTGCCGCGGCGGGCAATCCGAACATCACCGAAGAACTGCTGAAGGGCAAAACGATCGGTGACCGAACCTACAAGAACCATCTGGACGGGTACAACCAGATGGCCGCCATCACGGGCAAAGGCCCATCCGCGCGCCATGAAATTTTCTATCTCGGGGAAAGCACAGTAGGCGCCGTGCGGATTGACGACTACAAGTTCCGCTTCATCGACCAGCCCCAAGGGTGGCTCGGTGAAAAGACCCATCCGGACGTGCCGTACATTACCAACCTGCGCCTTGATCCGTTCGAGCGAACGGGTTGGCCCAGCAACGGAACCAAGGACGGGGCGCAACAATACTTCGACTGGTTCAAGTACCAATTTTGGCGCTTCGTGTTCGTCCAGCAGGTGATGGGCAAGGAGATTCAGACCTTCCTCGAATTCCCGCCGATGCAACGCGGCGCGAGCTTCAACCTTGACGCTATCAAGGCGGAAATGGGGAAACGGATGGCTGAGGCGGCGTCAGCGGCCAAGGGTCCCAGCAACTAACTGAGCGGATCAAGGGGTGGGTGGATTACAAGTGCTGCCCACCCTTACACTAAAGAAGAGAGCTAATTTTGCGACCGCTGGGGAGAATCAGTGGATCGCTATTCCAGGTGTGTCTACTTACAGTTGAGAGGAAGACGAAATGAATTTATTCGGGAAAAGTGCCAGGGTGGGGATATTCGCGCTGGCATGTGCGGCAGTGTTTTGCTCGCAGCCGACGAGCGCGCAGGTATTCGCGGACGTGAGCACCACCGCGCCACAGCCAAAGGATGCGGAGAAGGATAAAGATAAAGATAAGGACAAGGAAGCGGCCACGAACGACGGCTGGCACTTTGCCGTTTCGCCATACATGTGGTTCGCCGGTATTCATGGAAACGTGGGAGTGCTTGGCCATGAAGCCAGCGTGCACGCGGATTTCAGCGATATTTTCAACTACCTGAATATTGGGGCCATGGGCGTTTTCGATGCCCGGTACAAGCGCGTGATCCTGCCCGTGGACTTCCTGTGGATGAAGCTTTCCGACGACCGCTCGCTTCCCGTCAACGACATCGCGCAATCCATCAAAGCGAAGATGACGGAAACCATGCTTAGCCCGAAGATCGGCTATCGCATCGCGGATGGAAAACGAGTCAAGGTGGATGCGCTGTTTGGGATTCGCTACTGGCATGTTTCCACGGACTTCACTCTGGAGCCCGTGCAGATTGCCGGCGGCATTTCGCAGTCGAAGAACTGGGTGGACGCCGTAGCCGGCGGGCGAATCGAAATCGCGCTTACCCCGAAGGCTTTTGCGCTGATTGGCGGGGATGCCGGCGGGGGCTCCGCGAGATCGGATTATCAGGTTGCGGGTGGTCTTGGTTACAAGATCAGCCGCAAGTGGGTCCTGTTGGGCGGGTATCGTTATCTCAGCGTGAATTACCGGCCGAATGGAAGGCCATTGTTCGTGTACGACGTCAGCATGCCAGGCTTGGTGATAGGCGCCACCTACAACTTCAAATAGTCAGGAAGCTGCGCATCAGGCGCGCTAGTGGTGAGGATGGTCCGTGGGCGGCTGGTTGGGAGCCGCGCCGGGGGATTGCGGCGGTGCCGCGGGGGCGTGCCGCGGGTCCTCGGCTGGCCGCTCGTCCGCCGGCGGAGGAACTTCCTTCGGAGCGCTGATTTTTTGGCCGGTGTCCACGGCGAAAAGCTTGAAGTCGCTGAACGTGTGTTGATCACGATAGCGCTGGCCGTGAAACCTGGCGGTGACTTCGGCGGATTGCGGAAGCCAGAGCGCGGAATTGCGGGCGGCGAAGTTCACTCCGGCATATTCCACGGACTGGTGCAGCGAATCGAGCTTCGCTTCAGGGATGGGCTGAAGCAGATCGGTCTCGATGCGAATGAGCTGGTTGCTGGTGGAGTCGATCCAGGCGGTGCCAGCGAGGAGAATCGAAAACTGGGTGTGGCCGTCGAGGAAGGTGGTGATCTGCGCGGCGCGATCCTTCCGCTGGCGGAAATGAACTTCCCAGGCGCTGTGCCCGCCGAGGCTGACCAGATTACCGCAGGTCATATCGAACTCTTCCAGATGCGATGGATGAAAGATCAGAGCTAGCGCGGGCGCGCCACTCGCGGAGAGGCCGCCCTCCAGGTGAACGCCGCGGGTATTGTTGCGGAATTCGCTGACGGTGTAATTCCCTGCCCCGAGATTTTGAATGGTGACCACATAGTCCGAGCGCGTGCGCGTATGGGCGGCGTGTTTACCCGCGAGATCCGTGCGCTCGCGGACGAGTTCTTCCGTGGCGGTGAACTCATTCATGTTCTCGACAAACTCCTTGATGTGCCGCGCCACGCGCGGAAGCACATATTCAAGCTGGCAGGGCGGCCCGATCACCGGCAGCGGGGCGGACGCAGCCGGAGCGGCGGGAGCGGAGGACGAGGAAGCCGGCGGAGCAGATGATGTTTCAGCGGGCGCAGGTGACGGCGGCGAAGCGGGCGAAGTGGCGGCGGATTCGTGGGAGTCTGGCGGCGGGGCCAGCGCGGACTGGATGGCGCTTTCGCTCAGCGGGATGGCCAATGTGCCAATGTTGGAGGAATTGACTTCACTGACGCCGGTGCGCAGGACGAATTCGCCGCGAGGGACATCGATTTCGCCGAGAAGCTGCAGGCCTTCCTGGCGCGCGCGCGCGTATTCACCCAGATCCATGGTGATCGGATATTTTCTTTCGGTGGCGTTGAGGAGTTTTCCTTTGAAGTCGTAGGCGGTGACCAGAATGGTGACGAGGTCGCGATAGGCGCCGTCGGGGCTGGATTCGACGGAAAGACCGGCGAGCGGGATGTTGAAGTCGACGGTAAAGCGCGTGGCGAGATTTTTTGCGCCGGAGGTTTCGTTCACGGAGGAAGCACCATCCAGGGGGACGGCGGAGAGGCGAACGGAATAAGGGAGCTGCGCGACATCGGGCATGCCGAAGCGGACCATGCGGGCCAGCGCATCGCCGGAGGAATGCGCTTCGGCAGGATCGGCCTTGGAGTCGCTGGCATAGTAGCCCTGGCGGTGGGCCACCTTGTAGCCGCGATGAGCGATCTTCACTTCGATTTTGCGGAACTTGCCGTCCATCACGTTGTTGAAGGGCGAGTAGGTAAGCGTGTAATAGTGCGAGCCGTTGTCGACGGCGTGAGCGAGCGCTTCTGCAATTCCGTTGGTGTTATAGAAAGCCTTGCCGCCAGTGTCCTTGGCCAGCGCGTCCATGGACATCTGGTTAGCCTCCATGCCGACTCCCAACTCCCCGGTGCCTTGCTGCGCGTTCTGCTGCTGATTTTGTATCTGCGTTTGCACAGTGAGCCCCTGGGTGAGTCCCGCCGCGGAAACGGGATAGATGGAGACGCGGCCTTCGGTAAGCAGGTCGGCGGTCCGCTTAAGTTCCTGCCCGAATTGCTGCGGGTCGCCTTGCCTGGGGAAAAGACTGATGGGGAAGGCGCTGGAAAACCAGATGACGTTTTTGCGGCCTGGCAAGCCTGAGAGATAACGGGCGAGCTCCTGCATGGCTTGCAGGGTGATCCCAATGCGCTTGGTCGTAAGGGCGGAATTGGAAGAGGCGTTCTCCTGCTCGACGGCTTCGATGGCGGCCGGGGCGGTTTGCATCATGCGCATGGCGTCCACCATCTGCGTTTCAGCAATGTTCTGTGCGTTGCTGGCAAGCAGACTGGAAGACTGCCGGGCCGCGCCGTTTTTCTGCTTTTCCAGCATGGCCAAGAGAGCCGTGGGACTTGAGTTGAAACCTTCGACCATCTGCAGGTGCGAACCGAGGACGAAGGTGGCCATCGAAGTCCCTGCGGGCATGCGGCGAATGTAATCGGCGATCTGTTTCTGGGCAAAGGGACGATCCTGCGGCTGCGTATTCAGCCAGTCGAGGAGAAGGACGTTGACCGCGTCGGGTTGTGCGGCGGACTGCGCATTGGAGAACGTGTTAGGAGGCAGGGCGGGTGTTTTTGCGGGCGGCAACGAGGGAGCGACGCTGTGCTCTTCGAAGTAGGAGATGGTTTGTGGCTTGCCGTCTTCGAGGATCTGGAAGTCTTCGCGGCGGAGGCCGCCGACGGGCTGGTCTTTTTTCTGGGTGACCACGACATCCACTAGAACGACGCGGACTTCGGATTTCAGGACCGGAGATTGGGGCTGGGCGGGAGCAGGTGGGGTCTGGGGGAGAGCGTTAACGTACACGCAGAGGGCCATAAAAAAAAGGAGCCCGACCCGGAGGTGATTGCGCCTTGAGAGAAACACACGAATTCCCGGAGAGAGAATAGCACACAGCAAAGGAAGCCGCAGGCGTGACGCGCACGACGGGTAACGGGAAAGAGCAGATGTTGTGGGGCAGGAAGAGAGAAAAGGAAGCTGAAACCAGGTTGGGTGAAGGTTGCGTCATATACACAGAAAAATAAGAAGTCCGTGTAATACTTCGCTTCGGATATAACAGACGAGGGAGGGCCTATGTCCCGGAGGCGCGCGTGGAGTGCGTTGCTGTTTGTTGGAGCGTTGGCGGCAGCCGCCGGCGGCTGCTCGAATTCCGGACCACCAATCATGGTGAGTGTTTCGCCATCGGCACCGCAGGCGATCGATCAGGGGCAGACGGTAGGGATAACGGCGACAATTCTGAATGACAACAAGGGATTGGGCGTGACGTGGAGTTTGAGCGGGCCGGGCACGCTGAGCAGCACTGCAGGCCCGTCGGTCACGTATACGCCACCGGCGCCTCCCCTGACCAGTGCGCAACAAGCGATAGTGACCGCGACGGCTGTGGCTGACAGGACTAAACAAACTGCGGTGACCATTGCGGTGAATCCGCCGCCGGCAATTCCCTTCCAAAATCTTCCGAATGGAACCGTGGGCGTGGCGTACAGCCAGCAGATCAGCTTGACGGGAGGAACATCGCCATTTCAATGGAGCGTCTATGATGGGCCGATTTTAACCGGTTGGAGAATTGACGGGTCGCTACCGGATGGATTGACTTTGAACACCAGCACCGGCGTCATCAGCGGAACGCCCAGTGCAGGCGGGACGTGGTATTTCGAGGCAGCGGTTACGGATGCGGCCGGAGTGGCAACGACCAACGGATTTATGAGCATCCAGATCCTGCCCACGAGCGGAGCGGGAAACGCGGTGCCCTATGTGAATCAGCCGCTTTTGCCGTCGGCGGTGACTCCGGGAAGCGTGGGCTTCACACTGAATGTGAGCGGGACGGGTTTCGCTTCGAGCGCAACGGTGAATTGGAATGGCAAGCCGCTGGCGACCACGTTTGTGAACGCGAGTCACCTTGCGGCGACCGTTCCGGCGACACTTGTGGCGAACGCGGGGACAGCTACGGTGACGGTGGTGAATCCCGGGCCGGGGGGAGGCGCGTCGAACTTTGTGTACTTCCCCGTGGGCACGGCCGGAACCCTCATGGGTTTCGCGTCGGCTGCGATTGCGCAGCAGACTCTCTACTACCCGTTCGGGTTGGTGGCCGGCGATTTCAACGAAGACGGTAAGGCGGATCTGGCCTTCTCCTTGATCGCGAAAGTAAATGTATTCGTGGGGAAAGGTGACGGGACGTTCGCGCCGGCGGCGGGCTCTCCCGTGCCCATTCCAAGCCCTCCCTACGATGATTTCCCCTCCCCGTACGGCGGGCCGCTGGCGGTGGGCGATTTCAATCACAGCGGCCATCTGGGGCTGGCGGTGGGAGAAGTCAACAATGAAGCCGCGGTGATCCTGCTGGGGGATGGAAGCGGAGCGTTCCAGGCTTCGACGGCCGCCTTTGCGAACGGCCAAGGCATGCCCGCATCGGCGATCGGAGTGGCGGACTTTAACGCTGATGGAAATCTTGATCTGGCGCTGGTCAACCAAATTTCGGGCGTGTCCCCCGTGGTCTTGGGATATGGAGCCGGCGCATTCAACCAATCGGGAACGCTTTACCAATCCGGATTCGCCAACGGCGTGGCCATTGGGGATTTTAACGGGGACGGAAAACTGGATGCCGTGATGACCAATGGAGTCTCGCCTGCTTTGCCCAATTCGGCGCTGACGGTCTCCTTGGGGAATGGCGATGGAACGTTTACCGCGTCCAACAACTCCCCCATTATTTTGGGGAGCGGCTTGAATGGCATTGTGGCGGCGGACTTCAATGGCGATGGCAAGCTGGACCTGGCAGTGACGGATTCCGGCAACAACACGGTGATCGTTCTACTGGGGAATGGTGATGGGACGTTCGGCGCTCCTACGACGGTCCCCGTAGGAAGTAATCCCGGTCCGATCGTGGCAGCTGATTTTAACAACGATGGGAAACTGGATCTGGCAGTGGCCAACATGGGAGATGGCACGGTGACGTTACTCCTTGGGAATGGGGATGGGACGTTCACGCCGGCGGCTGGATCGCCATATCACGTGGGAGGCGAACCCTACCAGATGGTGGTGGGGGATTTCAATGGCGATGGAAAGCTGGATCTGGCGGTGGCCGACATCAAGAACAACATGGTGTTCATTCTGCTGCAGCAATAGGCTATGGGAGCTCGAGACGCGCAGAAATTCGCGGCGAAAAAGTTTGCGAAGAACGCTCAGGGTGCGTGAAATTTATCACGGATTGGCGCGAACGGGACCGTGCAGGCCTTCCAGAGCAGGTAGATACCACCGAGGAGGGCGCTGAGAGGTACGGGATGGAGCCCCCAGTGCCCCTGTTGGTATAGAGAATAGGCAAAGTAAAGAAGTGCGACGCCGCCAAGCAGGCGAATTGGCAGGCTCATCCAGCGGTTGCTTGTGCTTAAGTACTGCTGCAGGACCATCGAGACGAAGTCAGCTGCATGGATTGCGGCGATCCACAGAAAGAGCATCGAGGGGACCTGTACGAGCCTGCCGAGGATGGAAAGAGATTCGCCGTTGGAGAGGATGCCGCGCTTCCAATTAGCGATGTGCAGGCCCTGATGAAAATAGGCGGAAGGGCCGTAGGCGACGATGATCGCGAGCGCATCGGCAAGCTTAGAGGCGTAAAACGAGCTTACAAAAACGACGACGAGGCCCGCCCCAAGGGTGAGATGAGGCAGAAAGCCGCCTTTCTGAGAAGACGGGGCGGCCCCTTTCTGGAGGTCGGCATACCAAACGCGAAACAGACCGGGCTTCGAGTGGGCTTCCACGAGTGAATTCCCTTTCTTTACGAACATCCCATGCTGATGATTTAACGATAGCGGAAAGGCCCGCGATCTACTGCTAGTCCCGCGGGAATGTTGCGTCGGTTATACTGCCGATCTGGAGGGTGGGAAATGGGACCTGAACAAGCAAGATTTTTGCTGGATTTCTATTTGCCTCGGCTGAAGTTCGAGCAAGTGACGACGAAGAGGATTTTGGCGGCAGTTCCGGAGGACCAGGGAGACTACCGGCCACATCCGGGATCGATGAGCGCGCGGAGGCTTTCCGTGCACCTTGCGGCGACGGAGATGTGGTTTCTGGATGCAGTGATCGAGCACAAGTTTAAAGACGATGACGTCCCCCCGCCGGACGAGTTGCTGGCCGGAGAGGACATGGCCGGATGGTACGAGGAGAATTTTGCGCGGCGATTTGCGCGGCTGGGAACGCTATCTGGGCAGCACCTGGCCACACCTGTGGATTACATCGGACTGCGGAAAGATCCGGTGGTGGCGTATTTGAGTTTTAGCCTGAGGCACTCGGCGCACCATCGCGGACAACTTTCGTCGTACCTGCGGCCAATGGGAGCAAAAGTGCCGGCGATTTATGTCGAGAGCGGAGACGAGCAGCAGTTTCCGCCGGAAAATCTGCCGATTTGAAAAGAAAAGAAAAAAGCCGCACCCGCTGGACGTGGGTGCGGCTTTTTGCTGGAGCAAAACAGCAAACTGGGCGCAAGGCGGGGCGCCAGCAGGGTTAGTGACGGAAACGGGCGAGCAGAGCCAACGCGGCGAGACCGAAGCCGAGCAGGAACAACGAATTGGGCTCGGGGGTATGCACGGTGAGCTGGAAGTTGTCGTAATCGGCCGTGAGATTTTCTCCGGGGGAGCCGGAACCGAAGACCTGGCCGAGGCCGAAGTACATTGGGTCGCCATTGAAATTCGGATTGGCGCTGCCAAAGGTGCCGGTGAGGAAACTGTAGGAGAGGAAGTCCGCCGCGGTGAGACCCGTAGCGGAGATGTTGTTATAGCCGGTCGTGTCCTGGCCGGTCAGGATGCCGGGGCCAGCGATAGCAGCCATATAGATCACACCGTCCTGGTAGATGAGCGGCCGGAAGGTATTGCCCGCAGGCGTGCTCGACTGGTTGATGAAGTTGATCGACAAGTCCTTGTCCACGGAAGCATCAATGGAAGTGATGGTTCCCTGGGTGGAAGGATTGAAGTGAAACAGATTGCCAATCAAACCAACGGAACTGGTGGCAACGTTTTGGTTGGTGGCCGCTAACTGGAGCCCGAGACCGGGATTTCCACAACTGGTGCATTGCTGCACGGTCAGGGTGGTCCCGATGGGATCGGAGTTATACACGGTGGTTTGCGTGTAGTTGCTGAGGTTGAAGGTGGAGTCGGAAAAGGTGGTGTCGGCAAAGACTGGTACTGCTAGTAGCCCAACAACAAGTACAGCTAGACCGAGGACAACTGCATGCTTGCAGAGACGGCTGAGAGTCTCCATGTAGTGTTAATCCCCCCCGAAGAGATAGAACTGCGCGGAAGAGTGAAGCAATAGAGCTGCCAGCTTGGGAAGGCGAGCATTGTCTTTAAATGCTAGCGGTTGTGGGTTGGTGCCAAACAGAGTGTGCAAGAGATGTCACTTTGTCTGCAGAAGTGTTACGTGTTGTTGCATAAACCGTGAAGGAAGACGCAAGGGGATTTAAACACAGAGAGCGCGGAGTTCGGAGAAGAGGAGGGCGCGGAGCATTGGGTGGAGTTGCAAAGCGAGCGCCTTGTGCAAGAGGTACAGATCAAATCCTGCGCCTCGGAGAAGTACTGCTAAGACTTCAAGGCTTCCTGGACATAGGCAGGCTTGAGGGGGAGACGGCGAATGATTTTGCCGGTGGCGTCGTGGACAGCGGCGGCGATGGCCGGGGCAGCAAGTGCGTTGGCGGCTTCGGAACCACCACCATAGGCGCCGACCTTGGGGTTGTTAATCAGGACGACCTTGATTTCCGGCACGTCGGCCATGGTCATAACGGGGTAACTGTTCCAGTCGTCCGTGGTGACACCACTCTCGTCGAACAGGGATTCTTCAAAGAGAGCGTGGCTGATGCCCATGACCGCGCCGCCCTCCACCTGGCGTTTCAATTGTGCGGGATTGACGACAATGCCGGGGTCAACAGCGATGGTGTATTTCTCCACAACAATCGCACCGGTAGCAGGAGTGAGAGCAATCTGGCAAACGCAGGCCCAATAAGTGCCCGAGCGGAACATGGCGGAAACGCCGCGGCCTCGCACGACTTTCGATCCGGTGGAAACGGCGTTTGGCTGCGGAGACGGACGCGTGTCCCAGCCGGAATTGTCGCGGACAGCCTTTAGAGCGGCGACGAGGCGTTCTTCGTCGGCGTTGTCAATGCGGAACTGAAGGGCGTCCGCGCCGGCGAGAGCGGCCGCTTCGTTGAGGGCGAGTTCGCGAGGAAAGTTCTGCTGGTACTGCCCGGGGGTGCGCATGCTGTGATCGCGCAGGCCAACGGCGATGGGCGAAGCCTGTTGTCCCACCTGGAAAGTGCCGTGGCCGCGTTCGAGAAGATTGGGAACCTTGCCGTAAATCCAGGGATCGTGAATTCCGTTGATGATGGAAGTGACGGACTTGGTTTCCAGTTCGGGAGCGGGCATGGTTGGCAAGCCCGCGAGCACGGCACCGATCGGGCGGTCGTCCTGCATAGCGGGCATGTAGTGATCCGCCTGAAAGGCGAGCAACTTCCCTTTTTCGTCGATTCCCAGATGAATGTCCGAAAACGCGGCGGGCGATTGCGTGGACCACTGCATGTCGTCGGCGCGCATCCACTGCACGCGGACGGGTTTGCCGAGCGACTTGGACAAAATCACGGCTTCGTCTTCCGCGCCGGCATTGCCCCCGTTTGAACGACCGTAGTGCCCGGGGCCCGGATAGGCATGAACAACCACAAAGTCGGAAGAGATGCCAAGCATCAAGGCGATTTCACCGCGAAGCGCCTGGGGATTCTGGTTGTGCGTATAAATATGCACCATGCCATCGGATTTCACATCGGCGACGGCCATGGTGGGACCTGTCGGAGCATGCTTCATGTAGGGCATATGATAGGTGGCGGAAAGACGCTTGTGGGCGGAAGCCATGGATGCATCCAGATCGCCTTTGCTTACGCTGCTTTTCTGAACCGGAGCGGTGGTCCAATCGGCATTGTTGCGGAGGTAGTCGTGAAGTTTCGCGCTGCCGGGGAGGCCTTTCCAGTCGGTCCACTTCGTGTCTGCGGCCACCTGCTGGGCGGCCTGGACGGCTTCCCATTCGCCGGGAGCGACAACGGCAACGAGATTGCCTTTCACGATGACCTGCGCATTCGGGAATTTCTTGGGATCCGGCTTGCCGGCGGAAACGAGCGTGGAGCCCAGCGTTTTGGGATGCACGATGCGGGCATGAAGCATGCCGGGCAGGCGCACGTCGGTGGCCCAGGTTTGCCGGGCGGCGACTTTCTTATCGATGATCGAATTCTTGTAGGACTTGCCGATGATGGTGTACTCGCTGACCGGCTTCATCGGGGGATTGCCGTCGATGGTCAATCCGAAAATGCTGGTCAGTTCGCCCTTCACGGGAATGGTCAGCTTGAGTTGCTGCTCTTTCACGAGGTCGCCGTAGGAAACGCTCTTGCCGCCGCCAGAGACGACGCCATCTTTCACGCGCAACTGATCCCTGGGCACGGCAAGGCGCTCCGAAGCCAGGTCCAGCAGGGCCTGGTGCGTGTAAGCAGCAGCCTTGCGAATGTTCGGGGTGCCATGCCCGAGAAAATCGAAGGCGCCGCTGCCGTCCGGCGTGGAGTCGGTATCGCCCGCGACAACGGTGGTGATGCTTTCAAAGGGCACGCTGAGTTCTTCGGCAACAATCTGGCGATAAGCGGTGAAGGTGCTGCCCTGGCCGAAGTCATTCTTGCCGGTGCGAATCAGGACGGTGCCGTCCGGATGAATCTCAATCCACGAATTGATCAGCGTGGGATCGAGCGAAGTTTTCATCGCCGGAGTTTTCGCGGCGGCTCGCAAGGCGTCCGCGCCAACCAGGGTGACACCCACCACGAGCGCTCCACCGGCTTTCACAAAGTGGCGGCGTGAGAGTACGGCTCCGTAAATATTTGTAGTCGCAGGGTTGATGGTGGCCATGGCTTATCTCCCCTTGGCCATGAGTTCCGCCGCATGGCGCACGGCATCCATGATGGCTAGATAGGTGCCGCAGCGGCAGAGATTGGGAGACGGCCCGGAATTGGTGAAGGCGTCCTTGATCTGCGCGAGGGTGGGATGCGGGTTGCTTTCGAGGAGTTCGGTGGCCTTGATCATCATGCCGTTCTGGCAAAAGCCGCATTGCGGGGTTTGTTCGGCGATCCAGGCCTGCTGCACCGGATGGAGAACGCGCTGCGCTTCCTCGGGCGAAAGGCCGCGCTGCTTGGCCCAACGCGCGGGCAAGCCTTCGAGTGTGGTGACTTCCTTGCCCACGACTTCCGAAACGCTGGTGATACAAGAGCGCGCTTCCTTGCCGTCCACCAGCACGGCGCAAGCACCGCACTGCGCCAGACCGCAACCAAACTGCGGGCCAATTAACTGGAGATCATTGCGCAAGACATAGAGGAGAGGCGTGTCTTCGGCAACGGAAAGATCATGGCGGGTGCCATTGACGTTGAGCGAAACCATGGCGTGCTCCCAACAAAGAAGTTCGGACGAAACGGGTCCTTGGTTGAGAAGTATAGCGCTTCTCTCTGGCGGGTCGATTGCTGATTCCGGGGGAATGTTTGCCTAATTCTCCGGGGAGACGGACTGAACGAGGTTAGCGGCTTCTCACGGTGCCACGCAGGACGTTGATGGAGGCTGGTGGAAGCGTGAAGGTCTTCGTGCCCGCCGGGAGTTCGGTCTGGACCGCAGGGCCGTCCGGATCCGCGTAGCCTTCGCGCATCGCCGAGTGCCAGACGTACTGCTGCTTGCCAAAGGTGATCATGGCGACGGGCCCCTGGAAGGAAGCGTTTTTGCCATCGCCGGCCGCGTCGTGAAATACCACGGACACGATGTGCGCGTGGTCGTAGTCCTTGTTGACGATCATCAGCGACCATAATCCATCCGGACGATGAACCGGGTAGACGGTTACCAGCACGTGGCCCTGGGCATCTTTGATATCGCTGGAGCCATGAAAGAGCTGGTGCTCGTCATCGCCGGGTTTTGCCCATTCTTGCGTGAGCATTTGAGCGGCAAAGAACTGCGACGTTCGCTGTTTGATAAGAAAATCAGGGCCAATGGTGAACATGTGGTAGGTGCCCCAACTGTTGGAACAGTTAGGATGTGGAGTGGAGTAGGGCAAAGCGTGGTGATAGTAGGATGCCTGGCCACCCGCGGTGAGGAACGCGGGAAAGGTTTCCGCAAGCCAGAGCGCTCCGAACACGTCGACGGCGGCATCGGCACCGGGGTCGTTGGTCTCCGTGTTGAACATGGGAACATCCGGGGGCAGCCCGTCGTCTCGCCAAACCTGCACGATGTGGTTTAGAACCTCCGGCTCCTTGAAAAGATTGCTCCAAGGCCCTTCGCAGGTGCCGTCGTAATACGGGTAATGTTCGTAAGACATGAAGGAGAGATCGTTCAATCGGCCATGGCTTTTCAGGTAATCGAGGAAGCGGCGAAACCAGGAAGTCTTGCCGACAGCATTTGGCCAGTACTGGATATCGTCACTTACCCCTTCGAAAACCGGGCCACCTAGTTTGAGAGCCGGGTCCACTTTGTGGAGCGCGGTGGCGAACTGCAAATAGAGGGCGGCGTAGTCTTCTGGCGCCGCATACTGGCCATCGGGTTCTTCTCCCATCTCGACGTAGGAGATGGGGTAGCCGCGCTTTTCGAGATAGGCGAGTTGCGCGGCGGCGTCTTCGGGATTGGCGTACAGCAAGGCGATGGGAATCATGGCCGGCAGTCCGCGCGTGATGCCGCTGGTGAAAAACAGGTCGAAGCCGACCTGGTCGCCGGATTCCATGCGGTCCGGACTTAGGTAGAGGTCGGAGGCCCGGTGCCAGGAATCGATGGAGGAACAAAAAGTGAACGTCTGCTCCTGGCCGGGTGCGTGGTGAAGAATGTCGTGGAATTGTCCGTTCTGCTGGGTCCCTAAATAGACTTCGCGGATGGCATAGCCAACGCAGTTGCGGATGTCTTCCTTCCCGTGGGTATCGCAGGTGTTGGAGGATTCGGTCATGAGGACGCGGACGTGCTTCGTGGAGATTGGGGCGGCGGAGAGTTGCAGGGTCACCGTCCCGCCTTTGCCTTCGGAAATTACGCCGGAGGGAAAGTCCACCCATTTGCCGGAGTCCATTTCGTCGAAGGCGCCGTCTTTGCCGAGCCAATATTGGACGCGATATTTGCGCGCATAGGGCTCGGCCCAGGCGATGCGAATGGCGGTGACAATCTGCTCCTCACCGAGGCGAATGGCGATCCACTGGGGGTGAGAAGAATCTTCTTCGCCGGTGAACGCTTTGGTCAGATAGGGATTGCTCTTCCAGTAGGTGTTGAGGTCGCCGTCATCCAGCATGGAATAGCCGTCGAACTCCGAGCCGTCATTGCGGGTGACACCGCGGTGCGGGAGGTTGTAACTGTAGGAATGGCGAATGGGATCTTTGCCGGGGTTGGCGTCGCCGACGAAATAGCCTTGCTGACTGGCAGCGCTCCACGTGCCGTTCGGATTCCAATGCCAGGCCTGAACGAAGAGTTCGGTGTTCTGGCGGTAGGTCACGGGTCCCCATCCCGCTTCGAGAATCTGCTTGATTTGATCGGGACGGAAAAAAGGATCGGTCATATTGCTGGGGATGCGGTCCACGGTGGTGCCGAGGGAGCGGAGCGGGCGAAAAGTGTTGGCAATGTGGCTGGGGGCAGCGTCCACGGTGATGGTCTGCGCGTGGGCTGAGGCGGATAAAGACAGCACAAGGCCGAGCAGCGAGAGGAATGTGTTGACCGCGAACTTTGCTATTTTCCCGTTGAAGGCGTGCAAAGCGATTCCCTTCTCCGCGTTTTGCCGGCGCTTCATGGCATCGGCGGGGCGAGTTTTTCTCCCCGTTCGAGAACCCATTGCGGAAACGCGGGCGCTCCCTGCGGCGGCTTGCCTTGCGTAATGGCCCAGTGTTCGATCCAACCGGAGCCCTCCTCACCGACGTAGGTGTCCGGGACGCTGTAGGCGGGATCGCTCAGAGCGTCTTCCAAGGTGATGAAGCGATAGCCGCGCTTCCGGAGGAGATCGAGGAGCTCGCCGATATGATCGGCCTCCAACTGGTTGGCGTGGAGGAGAAGAATCTGCTTGGGCTCGTATCCGAGCACCTGTCTCGAGAGGCTCTCCGAATAAGCAAAGCTCGCGTCACTGTGGGCCAGGTAGGCATCCGCTACTTTCTGCTGCAGCGGAGCATCGCCGCGCTTTTTGGCATCTTCATAGACGCGGGCAAACATCCAGTCCCAGGCGTCCAAGGTAATGGGAGCGATGGTGTATCCCCGGGCGGTGAGAAAGGCATCGGCTTCGCGGCGCGTGAGGAGATCGCGGCCTGTATCCAGATAAGGATGCCGGAAGTAGCGGAGTTTCAAATTGTGCTCCGCGAGCAGCAGGCGGAGCACGCTTTCTCCCTGAATGACATCGTCTTCCCAGGTTTTCAGTCCGACTTTGTTGAGGGAAGCGTGGCTGTAAGTGTGATTGCCTAATTCAAAGCCATAGTCGAGCCACATGCGCAGGGCGCGGATGCGTTCGTCCACCTCGCCAAACTTGTAAACCTTCTTTTCATTCACGAATCCGACAACGGGAATTTTGTTGTCGCGCAGAGTCGTGAGGAGTCTCTGCGTCATCGCCGTGATTTCCGCAGCGGGCATGGTTGCGGCGGAACCCGCGGGCAGATCGTCAATGGTGATGGCGACTTGACGAACGGGGGCGGGGACGGATTGCGCTGCTAGAAGGAAAGGAAAGAAAGTACAAATGCACAAGGCCGCGCTGAACCGGAAGCTATTCTTCATCACGGGCAGATTCCTCGATGACGGGCTCCTGAAACGATTTAATGGGGAATAAAGTGTTGATTATGAAGTTGGATGGCGGCGTTAGGCAAGGATTTAAACGCCGAGAGTACGGAGTGCGGAAAAGAAGTGGTGCATGGCTTTAGTCCAGGGGAGCGGGGCTGGAGAGGCCCATGTGGGCGCGGAGCTCCTGCCACATTTCGATGGTGCGGGGATCGCGGGAGAGTTGCGCCGCACGATGGAGAGACTCCTCCGCCTTCGGCAGATTGTTCATCTGAAAATAGCAGTAGCCCAGGCCAGCCCAGGCGGACCATTCCTGCGGATACTCGCGAGTGACCCGATCAAAGACAGGCAACACATCGCCGCAATGGCCTTGTTCGATTTGCGCGAGGGCGGCCTGGACGTTGGCGCGCTCGAGATTTAGAGCCACCCACGGGTTATTGGGAACGAGCTGGTGCGAGAGGGTGAACAGCGTCAAATCGTCTTTCCACTGCTTTTCCTGGGAGACGGTGAGGACCGCGAAAGCGATGGCGATGCAGCCGGCCACCCAGAGCAGAGGTTTGCGGGCGCTCCCGGCGAGATACCAGGCCGCAGCCACGAGCATCATCAAGCCAGCAGAAGGCAAATAGACATAGCGGCCATGCAGGAAATCACCGGGATTCATCACGTTGAGATTTAACGCGGGAAGAATGGGAAATACGAACAGGAGCGCGCCGATGGACAACGCATATTGGACGCCCGCGGCTTCCGCGGAAGGAAGGTCGCGCGATGCTTTTTGCCAAAGCCAAAACAACGCTGCGGCCCCGCATAAAACGAGAAGGCCAACGGCCAAGGCCGGGAGCAGGACGCCCTGCACGGAAAAGTTTTCCGCGAGGGCCGGGTCGCCATAGGCATAAGAGCGCAGCGGCCAAAGCAGGACTTTCGCATAAAACGAGAGGATGGACGGCCAGGTAAGCAATATGGAGCGCCAGGGTAAATGCTGGGTGAGAGAACCGAGTTTTCCGGCAAACGCGTTCAGCCGGAGAAGCAGGTACAAGACGGCGACGCCCGCGAAGGGCAATGCGAGGCGCAGCGCAGCCAGGAAGCGGCTCAGGATACAACTTGCAGAGCTATCGTCCGCGTTCCTTGCCGTATCCGAGTGAACATCGCTCCTCAGCATCAGCAGCGCCAGGAAGAAGAAGATCGCCGGCAAGACAATGGCGATTTCTTTGGTCAGCATGGCCAGGAAACAAAAGGCAACGGAGGCAATGAACCATCGCAGCGCGGAAGGAGAAGCGGCTTTCGCGGCTTCCGCTTTCCGGGATTTTTTTCCGGCGCTCTTGTTACGGGCGGCAGCCGATTCCCCGGCGTAGCGCAAGAAGAGGAGCAATGCGCCGAGTATGGCAATGCCCATCAGCGGATCGGGAACCGTAGCCCAAGCGACGCATTCGGTCTGCGCGGGATGCAGGGCAAACAAGATGGCGGCAAGAAACGCGGCTGTGGTGTCTCGCAGGAGTCTTCGGACCAGGAAAAATAACAGGAGGGCCACGGCCAGATGCTTCGCGATGCTGAGCAGGTGCCAGCCCCACGGGGACATTTCGTTGAGAACGAAATTTATGCGGACCCACAGGATAAACAGCGGGCGGTAAAAACTTGGCGGGCCACCTGTAAATTGAGCCCAGACGTAATTTGTAAAGTATTCCCAGAGATGACCCGCGGTTTGGATGCGGGGATCAGATGTGAAACGGTGGTCGTCCAGAATGAAGTGGTAGTGCAAGGAGGGAGAGTAGACGGCGAAAACGGCCGCCGATAAGCAGAGCGCGGCCAGCCAAAACGTGGGATTTGAGAGTGAATTTAACCTGGCGGGCGGAGCGGCGAGGCGAAGTTTCTGGTGTTGTTTCGAAGCGTCGAGGGGCGCGGCCATGGAGTCCCAGCAGAGGATACCATGTGTTGGGCGGACGGCTGGGCCGCCACGCACTTAGTGTTGATAGGCCGGAAGGAAGACTTCGGTGACGAAGGATTCGAGCGTGGTGGGAGTGGAGTTTTTCGCCGACCGCGCTTCTTGCGGCACGATGAGACCCGCATTCGCCGCGTCCCACATCTCCAGAATGAGTTCCGCGGTCTTCTTGGGCAAACCCATTTTCAAAAGCTCAGCGCCAAGCACGGGGCCCGGCACTTGCACGTATTTCGTATCGGGCTTGCCAATCGCTTTGCCGACAATGGAAGCCGCTTCGTTCATGGAAATATCGCGCTGGCCGTGGAGTTCCTGGACGGAACTCCCCGCAAAATCGCGGGCGGCCAGACGCGCGGCCGCATAGGTCCCGATGTCCTTGGTAGCGATCCACGGCATGGGCAGATCGCCGCGCATTCCGCCCGGGAGCGTTCCGGTGGCGCGCAGCGGCGCGATGCTCAGCAGAAGATTTTCCATGAAATAGGCCGCGCGCAAGTGCAGGACGTTCAGCCCGGCAACTTGATTCAGCTTTTGTTCCTGATGGTGCAAGCCGGTGATGGGGCCGGTGCCTTTTGCGTGTTGCGCGCCGATGCTGCTGAGATTGACTACGAATCTCGCCCTGGCATTTGCGAGGGCGGCAGCGAAGCAATCGGAAATGCGGTCTTGATGCGCGCGCAAGTCTTCCTGGGACAAATCCTCCGGCAGGACCAGATAGACGGCATCCGCTCCGGCAAATGCGGCCATGAGATAGGGAACGTCGGTGAGCTTGCCGACAAAAGGTTCCGCACCAAGCCCGACCAGTGGGGCGAGCTTCCTGGCTTCCCGTCCGACGGCGCGGACCTTTTCTCCCTTTGCCAACAAAACTTCCGCGACTCGCCGGCCTGTGCGTCCTGTTGCGCCTGTGACGACGATCATTTCGGGCTCCTCGGCTGGCGGCAAGCCAATGGGCGATGCGGCTTGCGCTACCGGTGCAGTATACCCGAGCCGGGCGGGGTCGCCGGGAGCTTCGGTGCCGGCGAAGTGACTCAGAGACAGAACAACAGATGGCGGAATCGAAATTTCAGGAAAAGTTCTGATTGCCCCGTTGTACCGCCCCTTTCGGTAGTGGGTCAGCTTCCGGTTTGCGCTGGACTTCGCCGGTCCTCGGTCAAGGGAAAGTCTGAAAAGAGGCTTATATGCAAGCTCAAGCACCCGCCTTCATCCTGGCGGGTTAGGATGCTAATTTAGTTTGGCTTTCGCTGCGTCCTTTGTGACTGGTATGGGCGCCACCTTCAATCCATCCGGCAACCCCACCCAGTGCAGCCGTCCTGCATCCACGGAGGTTACTTCCAACTTCAGATGATCTTCATCACCGTCGGGGTCCTTCCAGTCGAAAGACAGCGAATTTCCTGAAACCGACGCGTTGCGTATCGGAAAGCTTTCTGTCAACTTCTCATCCGTGATGGTGATGAGATCAGTTCCATCCTGCATATCCATATTGAAGCTGCAAGTTTTAATGCCTCCAGCGAGCTTGCTTTTCTCAACATGCAACTCAAGAACCAGAAATCGCGTGCCCTGATGCGTAGCCGTCCAAGTGCCAACGAACTGTTGCATATCCCCAGAAGCTTTGCTGGGCGGAGCAACCTGAAGCGAAAAAGCTGAAATACCCATGCTGGCTCCCATAAGCAAGCTCGACGCCACCGCCCCGAGCACTATTCCCCATTTCCTGCTGATGCGCTTCCTTGCGGCCAAGAGATTCATGACACGTTCCTCCAGAGTATTGGTATCAAATAGACCAAGAGTCCATTTCGGTTACGCCTGAGATGTCCCCGCGTTCAGCGACTGCGAAATATTCAACAACGAACGCGCATAGCCACTTGTCGTAGCCAATTTTGCGGCGGCGGCCTCATCGCACGCCAATTCCCGTGTCAACGCGATGTGATTCTTGATCCATACCACCGCGGGGTGAAAAGAGACTGGCAGCGAGACCAACTCGTAGACTAAATTGAGCAGAAAATCGTGTCTCTGGACGTGGGCAAGCTCGTGGCACAGTGCCGAAGAAAAGTCTGCCTCTGATACTTGAGTAAAGAATCTCTCGGGGAGGATGAGTGTGGGTCGAGGGAAAGAAAGAGTCATCGGCCCGAGTGTGCCTTCTGGCGAACAGCGTATCGCAATACCCTGTAATCGGTACGCTTGCGTGTAGCGGCGGGCAATCGCGAACAAAGGAATAGGCAGGACGCGAGAATCGCATGAATCGCAGAATTTCAGAGAGGTTCGCAGAGACCCGCCAATTCTGACCGCCTGGAAGGCAAGAAATCCTGAATAACAACCGATAAGCACCCAGGTGATAAAAGGAGTGAACGACACCTGACGATTGTGCTTCGGACTGAGGAACGAAAATCGCTTATGCGCCAACTCGCTCTGTACGCCGAGGCCTCCGCCGTCGTCCGCCTTTATCTGAGACAAAGTCTGACTCAGGCTATTTGGCGTAGCCACTAGACTCCACAGGCTTATGAGAGGAAGTCCAATACACAGCCCGAGAGCAGCGACCCACACCACGTGCCGGTAAGCAGAAGGTGTCCGACGCATCAGTCTTGAGCACAAAGCAGCGATTGCAGCGATTAGCGGAACCTGCCAGATAGAATTTACGAGAAACGTAGTGAGAAGCCGACTAGTCACGATCATTGTTTTCCTCGCGCTCGTGTTTTTCGATCAGGGCCGTCAACTTCGCTAAATTTTTGGGCCTAAGTTCTTTGTTTTTTACCAGGCTCATCAACAATGCTTCCACTGAACCACCAAACAGGCGCTCGACCATGTCCCGAATGGCGTTGGTTGATGCGTTGTCTCGCGTCAATAGCGGTTCATACTCGTACGCTTTACCGTGCAGAGAGCGCTTTACATGGCCCTTACGATGAAGAACATTCAGCATCGTTTGAACCGTGGTATAGGCTAGCTTTGGCGAAAGCTTACTTTGCACCGCTTGCACATTCGACGGTCCCGAATCCCAGAGCACCTTCATTATTTGCAACTCCAGAGGGGTGAGCTGGCGAAGGCGCTTTTGTTTTGTGGTCATCCCATCTCCTAAACGTGTAGGAGGTTAGGACACAGCGAGGGGAGTGTCAACTAATATTTTAGGAGTTGACGGCCTCAAAGCCTGCTACTACTTGCCTTGTGTTCGCGGCATGGCTCCTAGTCGTGCAATCGGAAACTGACCCACTACCCCTTTTTCCCAGAGCTTGTTTCCGTCATGTGCTCTTCATTACTGCCTACGGATTGAGAGAGGCTAGATAGGCGCAGAGGGCGATGAGATCGGCGTCGGAAAGATTGGCGACCACGGGTTTCATGAGGCCGGCGCTGGGGCCTTTGCGCGCGCCATGCTTCAGATCGTAGAGCTGGCGGAAGAGATAGCTGGGGGAGCGGCCGGCGATTCCCGGCAGGTCGCCGCGGCCGCGCAGGCCATCGCCGTGACATTGCGCGCAGGGCAGCGTCTTTCCTCCGCTGCCTGTGGCGGCGAGCTTTTCACCCGCGGCGACGCTGCCAACGGGAACATAGGCAATAAATTCGCTGTGCGTGTCGCGCGATTCAAATTGCTCGAGATCTTTCGGCATTTCGAGGATGCGCTCGCCGAGCGGTTCGGTTTCTTCCGTGCGATTGGACTTCCCTTCCCCAGTTTCATTTTCCGCAAGCGGTGCGTAAACCCAAGCCGCGACGTAGCTCTTCGGAACGTCCCTGGCTTCGACAACGGTAATTAACTTGCGCGGCGGAATGCTGGAAAAATAGGCCGCGGCTTCGGCGACTTCCGCGGGGGTCGCGGCGCGTCCAACGGCGCTCATGAGTTTTGCGGGGATACGGTCCGGCAAGGAACTATTGCGCGCACCGGATTTGAAGTCCGCCATTTGCTGAACGATATAGGACGCCGGGAGCCCTGCCAGGCTGGCGTTTTCCGGGCCGCCGGTACCTTCCGCGCGATGGCAAAATCCGCAGGCGAAGACATCGGGCTTGCGGCCTTGAGCCACAACCGGGGGAAGTGGCGGATGTTCCGCGGGATGCCAGTCCGGCGCAAAAAACCGATCCCGGAGTTGCGTGAGGGTCCACGCGGCGGAGCTTCCCGGGACGTGACGCAACGCGCCGGTGTCGGCAGGCTGCTTGTAATCCGCCGCAGCCACAGGATAGGCCCAGGAGGGTGGCGCTTCCGTGGATTGGGCGTACAAAGTCAGCGATAAAAGGATGACTGAACAGAGAGGCGGAAGAGATCCAAGGAGCCGCGCGCCGGCGGTGATGTGCATAAGCCGAGGATAGCATCAGTAGGAAAGAAACCGCGCGAGGCTACTCCTTGGCGGCGGCCGATTTCGGCGAGGCCGCATCCCGGAAGCGTTGAAGGCGAGATTGGATTTCGGTGTTGTTGGGAGCAAGTTTAGCGGCTCGCTCTTCGCTGGCAAGGGCCTCGGCCGGATGGCCGGTCAGAAGCTGCGCTTCGGCCAGCGTATCGAGGAACGCGCTTGTCACTTCAGCATGGGGGTGCGGAACGGTTTCTTGCAGGGCCACGGCATGAGTGGCGAGGGTCAGCGCGGCTTGCGAATCACGTAGCTTGTGGTCCGCGGCAGTCGCAAGCAGCCAGGCGAGATCGTTGCAACCTTCCGGGTTGTCTGGTTCCAATTCCACGACGCGCTTGAATTCCGCCAGCGCCGCCACTTCGTCTTTTTCCTGAGAATAGACCTTCGCCAGGAAGAGATGAGGCTCGGCTATATTTTCGTCGTGCCGAATTGCCTGGTTAAGTTCGGATCGCGCGGATGCGAGGTCTCCCTTGCGGGCATAGGCCATGCCCAGCAAGGCGCGCGCATGCTGATTCTGGGGGGCGGCGGACACCGCGGCCCGCAATTCCTCGATGGCATCCTCGAACTGTCCGTTGTGCGCCATGCAAAGCGCCAGATTAGTGTGAGCGGTTGTGTTGTCCGGGTCCAGGCGCAGCGCCTCGCGGAACTCGGCCGCCGCTTCCTCCCGATTACCCTGCGCGAAAAGCACCACGCCGAATTCATCGTGCACTTCGGCGTTATCCGGGCTCTTCCGAAGGAGGTCCACATACTCCACCTCGGCGGCATCCAGCTCGCTGTTATCGTAGAGAAGTCCCGCGAGGTACAGTTGGCGTTCGAGCCGAATGCTGTCCGGCGGTTCGGGAGGGTTGCCCTCCACTCTTCCATCCGATGTCGCTGTCAGGAAGATGCGGACGTCGGCAATCGCCGCAGCGAGCCTTTTGTCCCGAACCAGAATATCAGTCACCTGGTTGTTGGCATCCCAGTCTTTGGGCTTCAGTCTGATCAGCTCATCGAATTCCTTTAGCGACTCCGAAACGCGCCCCAATGACTCTAATCTCTCGGCTAAATAGATGTGTCCTGAAACGTCATAAGGCTTCAAGCGGACGGCCGCGCGGAATTCCGCAATTTCGGAGTCCGTATCTCCCTGCGCGCCCAAGAAAGTTGCAAGTCTCTGGTGCAGGTCCGGATTGTCGGGCTCCAGTTCGAGTGCCAAGCGCAATTCGGCAATGGCCTGGGCTGGACAAGATGTGCCCCCATAGAAATCGGCAGCGTACGCATGGGGCCCGGCAACGTCGGGGTCCAGTGCGATGCGCTCGCGCAGACGGGCTTCGGTTTCCTCCATCATCTAGTGAGAGTCCACCCGGAATCCCACCCAATTGGATGCTCCCCTGGAATAAAGGGTCGGCGTCGCGCTCCGCGGCAGCAAGATTAGCTTCAACTTGAAGCTCGGCCATCGCCTGCGGAGGGGAGGCCTCAACGGCTCGCGCCTCGTGCGCATCCGGCAGATTGGGGGCCAGTTCGATGGCACGGTTTGCTAGCATTTCCCGTTTTGGGGCGGCTTCATCCTGCGCGCAGTGCACCACGCGGATTTCCGCCAGCACCGGCCAGGGGCTCCGGTTGTTCTCGTCCAGCGATGCACGGCATTCAGGCTCCGCCTTTTCTGGATAACCAAGCTTGAGGAATTCGGCGCACTTCCCGAGATGATCATACGGAGCATCAAAATCCAAAGGGGGCAGGGCGGCTTTAGGCTCAGCCTCCGCGAGCCGTTGATGGAGAATCCCCGCACCTCCCGCAAGGTCCACAACAGAGAGGAAGTGGCCGTCACTGGAAAAATTGACGCCGTGGTTTTTTACCATATGCGCGATATAGCTGGGAGAGTAACCGAGAGCGAGCCGACCGAGGACTTCGGCGCGGGTCACAGGTGGCGCGGCCGACTGTGCGCGGCAAACCATGGGCGCTGCAAGCCACAGGCCGGCCCAAAAAACGATCTGGCGCTTCATGGTGAGTACTCCCCAACGCAGTATGCCCCGCTCGTTTTGCAAAGGCCCTCGACGATTGGACACCGCGCCGCGCAAACAGGTGCCCGCTATAAGACGCTTGAACATGACGGTTTTCCACGTGATACGTTCCCTCTCAGTAAAGCCAAACGATTCGCTTGTGGCAATGAAACTTCGGTTCTATGAAGGAAACTGCCCGGAAGGACGGGTTTCAGGCCCAATGATCCGTCAAAAAAGACGCTACTTGCGCAATCCTTCCGGGAAACCCATCCGGGTTTTTGCTTCCAGTGGTACCCTAAGGTCACAACATGGCGAATCCGGACTCGCTCATCGGCCAAATTTTTTCCCACTACAAAGTCCTCTGCAAAATCGGCGGAGGCGGCATGGGCGTGGTCTACAAGGCCGAAGACACGGAACTCGGCCGGTTCGTCGCCCTGAAATTTCTGCCTCAGGATCTATCCAAGGACCCACAAGCGCTGGAACGCTTTCGCCGGGAAGCGCGTTCCGCCTCCGCGTTGAATCATCCGAACATCTGCACGATTTACGAAATCGGGGAGCATGGAGGCGAGCGGTTCATCGCCATGGAATTTCTAGAAGGCGCGACGCTGAAGCACACCATCAACGGCGCTGCGCTGGAACCTGAAAAGCTGCTTACGTTGGCGATTGATATTGCCGACGGGCTGGATGCCGCGCATGCGGAAGGCATCATCCATCGCGACATCAAGCCGGCGAACATTTTCGTCACCAAGCGGGGACACGCGAAGATTCTGGACTTCGGATTGGCGAAGGCCACGGAAGCGAGATCCGGGGCGCGTCCCGCCGATCCGCAAGCCACGTTCGCGGTAGACACGGACCAACTCACAAGTCCCGGGAGCACGCTGGGCACCGTGGCGTACATGTCGCCGGAGCAGGCGCGGGCGAAGGAACTTGATGCGCGTAGCGATCTGTTCTCCTTCGGCTCCGTACTCTACGAAATGGCGACCGGGCAGCTTCCCTTTCGCGGGGAAAGCACGGCGCTGATTTTCGATGCGATTCTGAACCGCTCACCGATTCCGCCGCTGCGGCTGAATCCGTCGGTGCCGGCGAAACTCGACGACATCATTCACCGCGCGCTGGAGAAAGATCGCGAGCTGCGCTACCAGCACGCTTCCGAGATGCGCTCCGAGTTGTTGCGGCTGAAGCGGGACACGAAAACGCAGCGGATTGTCGCCGTGAATTCCAGCGAAGCATCCGCGCCGATTGCGGGCGGCACGCAGACGATTGTTCCCGGAAGCACGCCTGCTTCACCTGTACCCGCCGCTCCTTCCTCGGCGCGGCAGACTGCTGCTTCGGCCGGTGCCGGGACGCCTCCCGACGAAACGACACATCTGCGCGGCTGGATACACCGGGCCGCGTTTGGCCTTGGGATAGCCACGGCTGGACTTACACTGGTTGTCCTTGCAGCGTATCTCGGCCCACGATTGCTGCAACATTCGTCTGCCACGCCAGCGGCGGCACCCGGCGGAGCCACGCAAAAAGCTATCGCTGTGCTACCGCTACAGAATCTTGGGGCCAATGTTGATATCGACTATTTACGGATGGCGCTGGCCGACGAAATCGCCACTTCGCTCACCCACGTTCCTTCCCTTTCCATCCGGCCATTTGCCACGAGCAGCAAATACACCGGGCCGGGCGTGGACCTGGAAAAGGTGGGGCAGGAGATGCACGTCTCCGACGTGGTAACCGGGCATTTTCTGAAGGAAGGCAACCAGTTGCAGATTACGCTGGAAGCCATTGATGTGCAGAACAACCGGGCACTGTGGCGCGACACGATGACGGTTGCCGCGCCGGACATGCTGGCCATGCACAATCAGATTACCGCGCGCGTGCGGCAGGGACTTGTGCCGGCTCTCGGCGTCGGCGCGGGCAAGGAGACCGCGACGCGCCCCACTAGCGAGGAGGCTTACGGCCTTTACCTGCGCAGCATCGCGATGTCCAGCGACCCGGCGCCAAATAAGGAAGCAATCAACGCGCTGAAGCGAGTCGTCGCCCTGGATCCGACGTACGCGCCCGCCTGGGATGCGCTCGGTCTTCGTTACTACTTCGACTATGCTTACTCCGACGGCGGAGCGAAGGCTTTCGAGCAGTCCGATGTAGCTTATGCGCGCGCGTTGTCCCTCGATCCTGACCTGATTCAGGCAGCCAGCCAATCGGTGACCAATCAGACCGAGCGAGGAGAATTTTCGCGCGCGTATCAAGGCGCCAAGGCCCTAGTTCAGAGACACCCCGAGAATGCGGAGGCGCACTTCGCGCTGTCCTATATTCTCCGGTACGGCGGCGACATTGAGGGATCGATGCGGGAATGCAACGCCGCGTTCTCCATTGACCCGGGCAATGCTGGTTTGCGCTCCTGCGCGCAAGCTTTCATGCAAGCGGGGGATATTCCCCGCGCCGTTGAATTTGCGCGCCTGGATGCAGGCTCCGCCTGGTCCAACAACACCATGGCGATGCTCTACGCCCGTGAAGGCGAACTCGACAAAGCACGGGAGATCAAGCTCAATCCCAATGTGCGCATTCGCGTGTTAGCGGCGTGCCTGAATAACGAACCGCCGGCGTCCATCGCTCGCGTGGCGGCCCAGGATGCTCCGGAAATTCTTGCGATACCCGACCCGGAGGTGAACTACGTTCTCGCTTTTAACTTTCTTTTCTGCGGCCAGAATGAGGTAGCCGTCAAACTTCTGAAGAAGTCCGTCGCCGGCTCCTATTGCGCGGCCACCGGGCTGCAACATGATCCGGGCCTCGCCAAACTGCGCAGCTTGCCCGAATATCCGGCGATGCTGGCCGCCGCCAACGCCTGCCGGGACAATTTCCTGACCCACCGCAACGATCCGCTCACGCCGTCTCCGCCCGCCACGCCAAAAACGCAGTAGCAAGTTATTTTCGCAGCGGGCCTGCTACTTTCCCTCCACGGTAAAGGCGAGGAGGAGGTTGCCGGGCATGCCGGAATTGTTCGTATAGCCGGAGGTAACGAAGACTGTTCCGTTCGCCACCACCGTTCCTGCGTAGTTGATGGAGCCGCCGTGAGCTTCCACGCCGTTCACCGTGGGAAAACTCGCGGTGGTATCAAAATCCCAAATTATTTTTCCGTCCAGCACGTCGTAAGCGCGGATGTGTCCATCGAGCGATCCGGAAAACACCGCGTCCTCCAGCGCCGTCGCTGGAGCCTGCTGGGCGGCGCTGCATCCCGGTTTGCCGACACATGCAGGCTCGGGAGCGGGCGTGTTCCAGATATTCGTCCCGGTGGCCACGTCCAGCGCGAAGATACCGCCGCCGGCATGCGGGTCCACCCACCAGTCCGACAGAGGGAAATACACCTGGGTGTCGGTCGCTGCGCCGCCGAACTCAATTCCGCCCAAGATGCCGCCTTTCCCAATGCGCGTTTCCCAAACAATCTTTCCTTTGTGATCGGGATCGAGTCCATAGGCCACACCGGACTTCTGGCCGACCACCAGCAAGGGGTCGCCGCTGATGAGCGTGCGCAAAATGGGCGGCGCTCCTACGTCGAAATCGCCGCCAGGTTCTTTCGGGCAACTCGATTTGTCTTCCTGCATGCAGCCGACGTTGAAGCGGTCCTGTGCGGTGAGTTGCCTGGCCCACAGAATTTTCCCGGTGTCCAAATCCAGGGCCAGAACGGAATCGCTCATGGGGGTGCCCGGCTCGGAATAGTTGTCTCCGGTTCCGAAGTAAAGGGCGTGGCGCGCGGGATCAACGGTCGGCGAACTCCAGACACCGGCTCCCGAAGGTCCCAGGAGTTGCGTTCCTGCGGCGTTCTTCTCCGTGGGTTTTGCGGGCGAATCGATGGTGTAGGTCTTCCACAAGACTTTGCCGGTCTTGGCGTCCAGGGCATTCATGCTGCCGCGGAACGTACAGCAGGGATATTGGGGATTTGTGCCGCCCAGTTCTTCCGCCGACGCGACCGGCACGTACAAATTGTCTCCATAAAGGCGCGGTGCTCCGGTGATCAAGGCAAACGGGTGCTCGTCCACGTCGGTCCGCCAGACTTGTTTGCCTGTTGCGGTCTCGATGGCATAGGCCCGCGCCTGCACGTCGCCGAGATACGCCAGCTTGCCGTCGCTGCTGACGGTGATTGCGGCGCGCACTGGCGCCGCCGCGGAAAATACCCAGTAGACGCAGCCCATGTGCAGATCCAGCGAATAGACACGGCCATCGCCGCCGGGGACAAAGATGCGGTCGCCAATCACGGTGGGTTGCCCGCCACCGCTGGTGGCACCGGCGTAGCCAAAAGCCCACTTCACTTTGAGGCGAGAAATTTCTCCCTTGGTAAGGCCAGCCTTATCGGCTGGCTGGAATCGGCTATTGGAGAGGTCCGCTCCCCAGCCATTCCACAACGGCGTGTTCGCCATGGCCTTGGCGCCCGCGGGACACGCGTTAGCCACCGCGCTTGGTTGCGACACATCCGGCCTGCCCAGATAATTCGCGATTGCCGCGCGCTGTTCCGGAGCGAGCCCGGTAGCCATGGTGCGCATCTTTCCGCTTTCCAGCGCGGCCAGAATTGCGGAACGCTGCATGACCTTCAGCGTGGCCGGCCACGGCGCACGCACCGGATTAAAGGGGGCGTGACATTGCGCGCAGTTCTTTTGAAAAAGATAAGATCCGTCCTGCTTGAAGTCCGGAGCCTGGGCCACACGAGTAAATGTCACCGGGACGATGCTCAGATTTTCTTTCCAGTCTCCGGTGAGCGAGTTTCCATCCGCGCTCAATTTGCCTTGAAACACGATGCCGTCACTTTTCACCTGCAACGTCACGGAATCCCCGTCGACTTTCACTACATCCAGCCGGAGCGCAAGTTCTCCGGAGTCTGGGCTATCCAATGTCCCGGTGTAGCCCGCGGCGCCACTGCTGATCTGGAAAACCATACGGAAATCCTGCTGGGCGGTGTGCACGGTTCCCTGCCACACTCCGCCAACGGAACCATCGGCAGCAGCCGCCAACTTCAGCGAGCAGATCCACACCAAGAGGAACACGATAGTGCAACGCCGCATACACACTCCTGACTCGACAGATACTCTGAAAAGTGCCACCCGGGGAGAGAAAAAAGTTTGCCAAACCGCGCTCATCTTAGCACCGCGCTCCCACCGGTCAATTGAATTGCGTTCGGCGCCATGTGACACTGGCCGTTCTGTTATAAACTCACGTGACATGAGGCCCGCACAACTCCTACAGTGCCTATTCCTTTTCTTTCTTGCTGTCAGTTCAGCATCGGCGCAAATCGGTGTCCTTCCTGTGAAAGACACTACTTTGCAAGTAATAACAGACGACAAATATAGAGTAGGTGATGTTTGGGAATACGAAACCCGCAAAGGAGAAGAGAAATCTACTTTGATGATCATCAAGGTGGAAAACTCACCTGAGTTGGGAGTGATTGTTCATATTGCCGTTCAAAAAATAAAGCTGGCTAATTGCCATGGCGGCCATTCACCGGATGAGGTGCCGCACATGCCCTTCGCCCGCCGCGCACTCGACGCGAGTGTCACAAAAAAAGTCGCGTCCGATCAGCCATTGCCGGATTTTGCCGACGGCTACGAGGAATGGAGAGAGGCCTATTCGCAAAGAAAAGCCGGCATTTATGTAATCGCAGTATCGAAGGCGGTAGCCGTAGCTGAAAGCACATATCGCTCTGGTATAGGCTGCAATTGAGTTTGGCTTTACTCTACTAGCCCTGCGGGCGGATTCTTCGGAGGATTCATGTCTGGATTGATATCGCGGCGGGCGTTTGTGCGGGCTTCGGCGCAGAGCGTGGCTCTGGCTTCGGCCGGGGCATATTGTGTGTCGGAATTGGCGCTGGGTTCGGAATCCGCCAATTCCTACCAGCCGGTTTTCGGAGCGTTGGACCATTTCATCGAGCAATATTTGCGGGAGATGAATGCGCCAGGGTTGACGTTTGCGATGGCGGATCGCACGGGCGTGCAGCGCGTGGCTTCCTACGGGTTCAGCGATGCGGAAACGAAAGCGGCGGTCAACACCAGCCAACTTTTTCAGATAGGCTCGATTTCCAAATCGTTTCTCGCCGTGTGCCTGCTGCAGCTGCACGACGAAGGCAAACTGGATTTGCAGCGGCCCATCACCGAATATCTGCCGTGGTTCCACGTGGAATCGTCGTTCGCGCCCATCACGACACACCACCTGCTGACACATACGGCCGGGATTGAGGGCAATGCGCCGGTGTTTCTGAGCGATCCGGCGGCGAAGCACCGGGCGGCGAATCCTCCGGGACAATATTTCCACTACTGCAATACGGGCTATGCGCTTCTGGGGCACTTGCTGGAGACGCTGGACGGCAAACCGCTGCCCGAATCGATTCGTGCGCGGGTGTTTGAGCCGCTGGGGATGACGGCGTCCGAACCGGTGATCACGCTGGACTTCCGGGACCGGCTGGCGAAGAACTACCAGGCATTTCGCAACGATCGCCCATACGCGCGTTTCGAGCGGCTGGCGGAAGCTCCGGGAATTGTTATTACCGACGCTTCCGGGTGCATCGCCGCGACACCGCACGACATGGGGCTCTACGCGCAGATGATCGCGAGCCACGGAGCGGGGGCGAAGAGCCGGGTGATTTCGGAGGCTGGATTCACGCTCTTCTCGAAGCGGCACACTCCCGCCGAAGAGTTTGGACCGAAAGCGTCCTACGGCTACGGCATCGCGGTGGATACTCTGGATGAGCACACGGTGCTGCGGCATACGGGAGGCATGGTGTCGTTTGCGTCGGCGCTGCAGGTGGATATTGACGAAGGCGTGGGGGCCTTCGCGTCCATCAACGCGATGCAGGGCTACCGGCCGAATCCGGTGGCGCAGTATGCCTTGCAGTTGATGCGGGCACAGCGGGCGGGCAAGCCTTTACCGGAGGCGCCGAAGATTGTTGCGGCCACGTTCATCGAGAATCCAAAGCAATATGCCGGGGTTTATACGACGGTGGATGGGAAGAGATGGGAGTTCCAGGCGGAGGGGACGAATCTGTTTTTGCTGCAAGGCGGGAAGCGGATTCCGATCGAGACGATTGTCGGGTCGCAGGAGGTGCTGGCGATCCGTGAACCGGGGCTGGACCGCTATGCGCTGACTTTCGGCCGCGAGAAGAGCGACGATGCAAAGAGCCGCGTGGTGGAAGCCGGATGGGGCCCGGTGTGGCTTTTCCATGAAGCTTATTCGGGGCCAAAGAGTTTTGACTATCCGAAGGAGTGGGAGCGCTACGTGGGCCATTACCGCAACGAAAACCCGTGGATCGGCAGCATGCGTGTGGTTATTCGCAAAGGCAAACTGATGCTGGATGGCCTGGTGCCGCTGGAAGCCCGGCCGGACGGGTACTTTTATTTCGGGGACGAGCCACACAGCCCGGAATGGGTGCGCTTCCACGACATCGTGAATGAGAAAGCCATGCGCCTGAAGGCGTCGGGCGAAGATATGTGGCGGGTTGCGGCGGAGTGACGTTGTGCGGTAGCCCTTCTCTATACTGTGCGTGATGCCAACCCAATTTCTTATTAACTGGGCTACCCGCGGAAGAGTGGCCCACCCTTTGAGAATCGCAAAGGGTAGGCCACCCAGGAAGGTATACGAAGCATGCGCCACTCGCCTGCCGGAATACGACCTAGTGCACAGCGATACCTGTGACGCCATTGTCCAACCCTGTCGCCGCTCCTGAAATCGTGGCTTCAGGTGGGGTATTGCCATCGGCACCAGGCGCATAGACTGTAAGTGTCCCCACGGCCCCTGGGACGAACAGATAATTGGAAAGGTAGATGTTGCCCTTCGCATCGACGGCAATTCCCTCGGGACCATTTATTTGCGTCGCAGTGCCACTGATTGTCGTTAACGGATTTGCATTACCTGACGAGCCCTTGGCGTAGACTGTAACGCTGTCGCTATGCACGTTTCCCACGTAAATGTTGCCCGCTGCGTCAAGACTGATTGCGTTGGGATCGTGTAAACCCGTGGATGCGCCGCTGATTGTGGCTGCGGGAGCGGCATTACCGTTCGTGCCGGGAGAGTAGATCGTTACACTGTCATTATTTGAGTTCGCAACGTAAATATTGCCGGCCGCGTCAACCGCTATGCCTTCCGGATTGCTTAATCCCGTGAGTGCGCCGCTGATAGCTGTCAAGGGCGCGGCATCGCCGTTGGAGCCAGCGGTATAGACCGTTACACTCTGGCCGTCGTAATTTGCAACATAAATATTCCCCTTTGCGTCGAGGGCGAGTGCCACGGGGCCAGCGAGCCCCGTGGAAGCACCGGTGATGGTCGCCGTAGGGGCTACGTTGCCATTTGAACTAGCAGGGTAAACCGTTATGCTTCCGGCAGCGAAAGCGTAATTGCCCGCGTAAATGTTTCCCTTGCCATCTAAAGCAACAGAATAGGTGTTAGACAGTGTGGTGTTGGTTCCAGTGATCAGCGACGCGGGAGCAACATTACCATTGGCAGTGAGCGGGAATACGGCGATCCCCGTACCGAGAGAGAGATAAAGACTCTGGGGAGCTGGGGGCGGACCACCACCCGTGCCAGAGGACGAGGAGCCGCCACAACCCCCAGGAATCAAAACAGATGCAAATAGGAGAATCAGACCCAACTTGGAAAAGAGTACTCTTCTCGGACACATGCGCACGCTCTCTAGAAACTCTTTTGCTGTATGCAACTATTGAGCACTTATCAAGTGGTCCACGTTACCATGGCAGTCTGACAATTCCAATCCGCGCCGAAGGGGATCAAGTGAGTAAGCGAGGTCCATCACCACCAAGACAGCGAGCGGCCGCATGAAGGGCGCAGGCCAGGAGAAGATCCTGGGAGCGTTTCCATTTCGAGCGCCAAAAAGGTAAACTTGTAGACGGTCAGGGAACGATTCGTAACAGTACACAGTCTGAACGCGAAAATAACCTGGTTGAAACATTGCCGAAACTTGGCTCACGCCACACTGAGAGCAGCCAGAGGTCAACTGTGAAAACGGTAACGAGCGATCCACTCTTAGCCGAAACTTCGCTATTCCGCGTCACTCTTGCCCATAAGCCCGAACATCTTCTTGCCTGCCAGCGCCTGCGCTACGACGTATTTAACCTGGAACTTGGGGAGGGTCTTTCGACCTCTGACCGCGATGGCCTTGACATCGACCCCTTCGACAATTTCTGCGACCACCTGATGGTGACTGATATCGAGAGCGGGAAGCTGGTGGGCACCTACCGCCTGCAGACCGGCGAGGTGGCGCGGCGCAACCTGGGTTATTACGGCAACCAGTTCTTTGATTTTTCCGTGTATGAACCAATCCGGCGCGAAGTGCTGGAATTGGGCCGCGCCTGCGTGCACGCCGAGTTTCGCAATATCATGGTGCTGCACGCGCTCTGGAAAGGGATTGCGGCTTACTCGGTGCGCAACGAGTCGCGCTACTTGTTTGGCTGCAGCTCGATTTCCTCGCAGGATGAAAATTACGGCGTGGCGATGTACGAGTCTCTCAAGGACAAGTACCTGGTGGAACCTGCGCTGCGCACGAATCCGCAACCCGGCATGGGCTGCGTGGGCACGGGAGCAAAGGTGAAGGCGGAGCGGCCGCCGCGGCTCTTCCGGGCGTATCTGGAAATTTCGGGCCGCATCTGCGGGCCTCCGGCGATCGACCGCGAGTTCAAGACCATTGACTTCCTTACGCTGGTCGATTTGGCCAATCTGCCGGATCGGGTCCGCACCCGCTTCTTTTAGCCCGAGCCACCGGCAATCCACACATCCAGCTTCCGCGTTGTTGCCAGCGGAGTTTCGACTGCGAGTCTTTTCGCCCTATTGTTTCGCCGTGCCCGAGAAGTGGATGGTAATCAGGAACCCATTTGTTCCCGAAAAACTGAAGCTCTGGTCGTGTCCTTCATAGGCCTCGTGCCGCGTCTTCCACATCCGGAAACCGTCGTTGGATTGGGCATTCCAGTAGCGGATGTTCTTGAGGACGGTGTCTTCCTTGGGATTGTCGCCCTTCCAGCGATCCAGGATCCAGAATCACTTCGGCTTTACCGTCATCGCGTTTCGCGGTGGCCACGCCGGCATTCGTGTCGATGTTCCAGGAAAAGGGGGCGGAGTCCGTTTTCATCCAGGTCCACTTGAAGGGATAGAGTTGCGCAATGATGTCGTTCAAGGCGGCCTTCTGCGGCTCGGTTACGCTGGGATCGTAAGTCACTACGACCCAGGAGTCTTTGCCGGTATTCCAATCAGAGCCGAGATCATTGCTGAGCCAAACCTTGGCGCCATCCAGATTCACGTCCTTGTAGTGCCCCTTGTCCACTTTAAAGACCAGATTGGCGCGGCAGAATTGCTGGTGCTCGTGCATGGTGGAATGCGTATTGAAATAGCACGGGCAGAACATGTCGCAACTGCAGGCCTCAATGTAGGTTGAAGTAATGGCAAAGTCGTTTTTCGAGGAAGAGGAACCCGCCCGGGTACCGGCAATCAAAAGGAGCGAAATCGAAGCAACCAGCAAAGCGGCCAAAAACAAACGAATCGATTTTTTCATGATTACCCTCCGAAGAAATTGGCAGGGCCCACCGGGGAATTTCCCTGGATTCTACTCCCAGCCCGCCTGCAGGTCACAACATTTCTCTTGCGACCGGCACAGGTCTACGCAAGCTGCCTGCGGCGTGTAAAATGGTGGCTATGCCCGCTGCATTCAATCCACTGGATTCGAAACTGGTGTCGCGGCTGCCGCTTCGACTGCACAAGAAATCCGGCTGGACCGAGCACACGCCCTTCGCCATGCTGCTTGTCGAACTCCTGCAGCCGCGGGTGATCGTGGAGCTCGGAACGCAGCACGGCGTTTCCTACTGCAGCTTCTGCCAGGCCGTGGCCGAACTGAAACTCGGGACACGGTGCTATGCGGTGGATACCTGGAAGGGCGACGCACACGCCACGCACTACAAGGAATCCGTTTACACGGAACTTGCCGCGCATCATCAACGATATGAAACGTTTTCCCGGCTGCTGCGGATGACTTTCGACGAGGCGCTACCGAAAATCGACGATGGTTCCGTGGATCTTCTGCACATTGACGGCCTGCACTATTACGAAGCGGTGAAAAAAGATTTCGAGACGTGGCGGCCGAAGGCGAGCGAACGGGCCGTGGTCCTATTCCACGACACCATGGAGACCCACGACGGTTTCGGCGTGCATCAACTGTGGCGGGAAGTTTCCGTGCATTACCCCAGCTTTAATTTCGAACATGGCCACGGACTCGGCATGCTCGCCGTTGGGCCAAATGCCCCGCAACCGGTGATGAACTTTCTTGCCACTGCTAACGCGAATCCGGAAGCCACGCGTTTGCTTTTTGCCGTGCTGGGCCGACGGGTTCTTCTCGAAACCGAAAAGCAATGGCTCGCGCAGCAATCTCCCCTCGCCCGCGGCGTCGTTGCCCTAAGAATGAAATAAGCAGTCTGTGAGTCCGCCGCCTTGGTCGTTCCCTGGAACTCTTCCTTTGATCTTCTGCGCCTCGGAGTCTATTTCTTGGTCTCATTGACGGCCGCGCTCGCAGGCCCCTTTATCTGCGGTTCCAGCAGATATCCGGTCTGATCGCCGGTCAGCACAAAGAGCTTTTTCTCGCTGGTGAATGTCGCCATAGCCACCTGACTCGAAAAGGCGAATTCATCGGTCTTCTCCACGGCGCTGAGCGAATAAATCTCCAGTCGGCCAGGCACTCTTTGCAGGCAGAACGCCCCAGCCCCATTGGAGAACGTCACCAGGTGCCCCGTTTGCTTCCCGCTCTCCTTACCCGTGGAGAGCGAGTACACAATGACGCGGTCACGATTGTCCTGCAACAACAAGGAATCGCCGTCCGCCCAGGCGGAGTTGACTTCAAACGATCCCGCCCCGGTATTCACTAACAGGCCGCCCAGCAGTTTGCCTCCGGCCAGGTCGTACACTTCCACCAACTGATCCGTCTCGCCAGGCGGCGCACCCCGCCGCCACTCCGGATGCGCCTTCCATTCGGCCTTCGCGGCGTCCTGGCTGGCGTTCCAAACAAAGCAGACCGTCTTGTGCCCGGCGCTCACAAAATAGCGCGGCGTCTCTTTGGGAAAGGCCAGCGACCACAGCAATTCGCCAGACTCAATTTTATGAACTTCGAAAACGGTATTGCGCTGCGCCTCTTGCGCGGAATCCAAAATCTCAATGTGCAAATTCAAACCTTCCCCGGCCGCCGCGCCCTGGTCATCCCTATCTTCCTCCGTGCCGTTGTCCTTCTTTGAAGAACGCACACCGACCAAGTATGCTCCGTGCTGTTTCCAACTTGGCTCCGGCGCTTTCACGGCAACTGCAAATTGCTTCTGGGGCAGCGAAATCCGCGCCACGGAACGCGCGGTCACGTCGTGTTTAGGGAAATCCGCGAACAACACGCCATCCGGGGTGACGTAGGCGCCCTGGAACTCCCTCAGGTTTAAGACGCGTGAATTCGTCGGCAGCGCCCATACGGCTCCGCGCGCCCGCTCGCTGACCGCAAGCCAGTTGAGATCATCCGAGAGCGCCGTGGTGAGCAATTTCCCGAGCGCGCCCCGCGGCAAGGCCACCTGCGCGATCGGCGCCGTACTCGTGCCAAATAAGCCCACCTCCCCGTTTTTCAGTTCCGCGACGTACTGCTTGTCGTAAACGTCGATGGCTGACTGCTTGTTCGCGCCTACCAACTGATTTGAATTCACATCCAGGATGCCAACCGCATAGTCCTTGATGGGCCGGACCAGAATGTACGCCCCGTGTGTTGCGGCGGTCGGCCGAGCTCCGCCAAGATCAATCGCGTGAAGCACCTTCCCGGATGGGAACTCGACAATCGCCGATTTCTCGCCATGGGGTCCCCCGAAACCCACGATGCTTCCCGGCGTCACAAACGCAAAGGCCATCCCAAGATATTCCTTCAAGGAGCCTGCAACCGGTAATTCGCGTTTTCCCGCAATGTCGTAGATCAGATTGCTTTCGTTCTTGAGCGCGGCCACGAAGTACCGCCCATCCGGCGAGAACCCTAAATTGAGGTACTTCAACGTATATTGAAACTTTACCGACCCCAGGCCGACGTCGATATCGGCCTTGCCTTGAAGAAAATCCTTCTTCTCCACAAGATGCTCACCGGAAGCCACATCGACCAGATCGAGATCCCGGGAGGACCGGTAGCAGGCAAGCGTTTTGCCGTCCGGTGAGAGCAGCGTCTGCATGCACATCCGATGGACATAAACCTCCGTCACGCTCACCTGCTGCTGGCTCTTCAAGTTCCAGCGTTCCACGCGCAAGGAATTGTCATAAAACACGATCTCGGAAGAGTCTGGGGTAAACTGCGCCGGATACGCGTCCGCCGCATTAATCTGGAAAAGCGTCTTGAAGGGATCGTGGCTCAGCACGTAGATATTGCCGCTGTCTTGCGCCAGCACGTATTTCCCATCCGGACTGAATTTCAGGGTGTGTATGGCATCCTGGAGCGGCGGATCAAGGCGTTTCTGCCATACCACGTTATGGAGTTCATCTCTGGATCGCAGCCCTTTGAACATGACCACGGCCGCCTGCCATTGCTTGAATTGTTCCGAAGCGGCCGCCCGCGGCACGTCCCGGCAGGAAGCGGGCAGCACGGCCAGCTCTTTGGTCATTTCCCGGTAGCGCTTCACGTCCGGATTCGTGGTCATCAGCATTTCGCTGAACCAGCTCCCGGTTTTCCCCTTGTTCTCCGTAAAGCGGTCCCAGAATTCCGCCAGCGCCTGCGGCGAATATCCGGCGCGAACCACGGCCTCCATGCCCACGCGGTCGGCCTCCTGCTGGCCCTCTTCCGGGTCGTAGGAAATCGATGAGTGCTGGTTCCACTCGTCGTACATGCGATTCAACTTTTGATACAAGTCCTTACGGTCGCCCACTTCCGTAATACCGAGTTTTTCGCGAAATATACGGGTGTACAGCTTGGCCTGCTGATGCGTAACGATGTGGCCCAGCTCGTGGCCCATCACTCCGGCCAGTTCGTCTTCGCTCCGCACAAGGCCGATCAGTTTCCTGGTGACATACACGCGCCCGCCCACAAACGAAAACGCATTGGCTTGCGGCGCGTCGGAAAGAAAAAACTGAAACTTCAGCTCCGTCGGCGGCAGATGTTTCACCAGCCTCTCGCCGATTCGCTGTAGTTCCGCGCTAAGATCCGCGTCTTCGATTTCCCGGATCATGCCCTGGGAGTGGTCCGCCAGAAAATCTCCAATCTCGCTCTCCTGCTCCGCCGTGAACATATTCGCTCCGGGCTTGGGTGGCGAAAGCGGAGTCAGCGAGCACGGCGAAACAGCCTGCTGCGCTCGAATAAACGGGACTATCAGTAAAAATATGGAGAGACCCAGACACAACGCGCGGAATATTCGCATGAAGGCAATCCTCTACTTCGGCATTGCGTGGTCCAAGTGTATCCGATTGCCAAGTAGCGTCAACCGGACCACTGGAGGGAGCGTGTCTTTCAGGCTGGAGATTCCGAACTCCGGTTTGAGCGCGCCGGAACTAATCCTGGAGCAGGGTTTTGGCCAATTCGATTGCGGGCGCCGAATCAGCCGCGTTCGCCAGCTTGGCGCGGACAAAATCCTTGCTGCCGCCGCCTTTGGCGGCATAGCGAGCCTGCACGCTCTTGAGGACGCCGCCGAGGTCCTTCCCTGCTCCGGGATGCTGGGCAAAGACCAATTGGCCGGAGTCGGCGAGCACCAGCAGCGCTATGGATTGCGGACTTTTGGCGATTTCCGTGGCCAGGGGCAAAAGCAGATCGGGATGCACGCCTTGCAACACCTCGGCAATCACGCGGGTTCCCTCCGCAGCAGGGACCACCGCGGCGATCATTTGCGCGGCGCGAGCCTCGGCCAGTTGCTGCAGGGCCGCGCGCAGGGCCTTGAAATGCGCATCGCGCTCCGCGAATGCGCGGTCGACCGCCGAGGGCAAGTCCGGGATCGCGGAGGTCAACGAGCGGCTCAGCGCCTGCAGACTTGCAAAATCGCCGGTTGCGAATCGTTCGGCGCGCTGGCCGCAGGCAAATTCCACGCGCCAGTCCTGGCGGATTTTGTTGCAGCCGCGGACGAGGATCATGCCGATCTGTCCGGTGGACTTCACATGGGTTCCACCGCAGGGCTGCAGGTCCGCGGATTCGATTTCAATCGCGCGCAAAATGCCTTCACGCTCCACTTTTTTGCGCACGCCCATCTGGTCGAGTTCATCCGGCGTGCCGTAGCGCACGTTCACCGGGCGGTCCTCGAAAATCACCTGATTGGCGGCGCGCTGCGCACCGAGAAGCTGCGGCGGCGCGGGCTCCGCCCCGCGCAAATCGATGGTGCAAATATCGGCGCCGAGATGGAAGGAGACGGTGGGCAAACCGAAGCGTTCCTGAAACATCGCGGAGAGGAGATGCTGGCCGGTGTGTTGCTGCATGTGATCGAAGCGGCGAGGCCAGTTCACGCATCCCGCCACAGAGCCAGATAGGATTTCGCGGTCCACGATGTGCACCACGTCCTGTTCGTCATCGCGGACATCGAAGACTTCGGCTTCCGCCAACAAGCCCAGGTCATGGGGCTGGCCCCCCGAGGTGGGGTAAAACGCCGTCTGGTCCAGGACGACTTCCCAGGCCTGGCGGGTTCCGGAGGCGGTCTGAACGGGTTCCGATGGCTCGCAACTGATCACGCGGGCCGTAAAGTTCTGCAAGAAGGAATCGTCGTAGTACAACCTGCGGGTGGCCATGGGCGAATTTTAACACACGCATTTTGGGGCTCGTGGCCGGCGCTGGTGAATTTGCTTGCGGGTAAGTTGTGCGGGTGGCGCGAGGTAAAACGGCTATCCCTGGCGAGGGATTTAGCCTTTGTCTTCAATGCACGTTGGGTTTGAGCTGAGTGTTGGGTCGGCCCATTGAGACCACCGCGCCAATCAGGAAGTATGCAAAAGCATGTAGTCATTGGCAAATATGCATGCTAAACAGGCACGTATTAAGTCTCATAAGGCTATACTCGAATCGACCTCGGAGGAACAGATGCGTTTGTCCCAGCTCGCTGTCTTTGGACTGTTGTTCAGCATGCATGCAGTTTGCTCCCCACAGAGTCGCGGTCAAGCGACCAGTGGCGGAAAGCAGTCGTCGCCGAGGAAGTTGGTGCTTGAAGTTCTTGAAACTGATTGGGGTGTCGGAGGAACCAATCAATCCGTGTATGTCCGAGTCTTTTCTGACAGGTCCGTTGAATATCACCCAAAGAGAAGCCAAGAGCTGAAAACTCAACGAGTGTCGAGAGGCCAACTTGCCGAGGGACAATTGGAGGCAACTTCAAACGTGCTGACCAGAGAGGATGTGGCCGCGCTACCCTCTCTCTTCGAGAGCACATTTACGCCAAAAGACTTTTACTGGACTCTGGACTTCACTATTCCAAGAGGCAGCCAGAGCCAAAGAATCAAGGTAGTGAATTTTTCGCCCGATACCGCAGTGCAGAACAAGAAAGGCTATCCTGAGGCCCTTGTCCGGCTTGTGTGTGCGGCTTGGACTCTTAGAAAGCAATTTCCCACCGAAATTGTCGACCTAAGCCGAGACTGTCAAGGCTTCGTGCTCCAGAACTGACCTTCACTATTTCCACTTGGTCGCACTTGCCGATCACGACATCTTGATCCTGGTACCCACGTTTCCGGCAGAGGCTTTGACTGGGAGTTGGGGTTAACCGCTAAGGTTGGGCGGGGTTTTTGGCGGCGTCTATTTTGGCCCACTGCGCTTTCTTTTCCGAGATGGCTTGCGCGGTGGGAGGGTAGTTTTTGAATGCCTTGACTATGTTTTTGTCCGCCGTCTTCCAAATCTTGTTCGCGTCGTTGTGAATGATCTTCTCACTCACGAAGAGGCGCCACGCCAGATCGCGGGCTTTCGCGTCAATCAACTCGATGCCAAGCAAGCCCTGGTGGGTGACCGGTGTACTCATCGTGGTGTACATGACGTTCCAATAGCCATAGTAATAGGAACCGTAGGTGCCCCAATGAGCGGTTCCGGTGACCTGCCCGCTGGACTCGGTCTCCACCCAGTAGCGCACCACAAGATCCGGATTTTCTTCCGGCTGGACCTCGCGAAGACCTTTGGCCGTGAGTTCGCGCGCCACGGCACGGTGGATGCGATTGTTCAGGAGATCGGGGTTCAACTGCATGCGGACGAGAGATTCCACTCCGCCGATATAGGCAAACGTCTTGTATTTCGTGAAATCCAGATTGGGATTAAAATCCGTCGCCATCTTCGCGCTTGTAGCCATGGCCCCAAACAAAACGGCCAGCAGCGCCGCCAGCGGAAGAAGCCATCTCCAGCGATCGTGCCCACGCTCCGCCCTTTTCATTTTCAGAAGTTCCTCCGTTATGCGTGAGCCATCGTACTACAGTGTGTTTGATTGCGTGGGGCAGCTTTCCGTCGCGTACGGTAAAATAGAAAGATGGCGGTTCGACTGATCGCGCTGGACATTGACGGCACGCTGCTGAACTCCCGCTTTTCGGTTTCCGAACGCAACCGCGCGGCGATCGCCGAGGCAACCCGGCGCGGGATCGAAGTGGCGCTGGTCACCGGCCGCCGGTACGATTTCGCGCTGCCGGTGGCGCGGCAGATCGAATCACCGCTGACGATGATCGTCAACAACGGCGCGGTGATCCGGACCAAGGAGGGAGAGACGTATGTGCGGCACCTGCTGCCGCGCGATACGGCGCTGCGCGTCCTGCAAGCCACGCAAGAGTGGCGTTCGGGTGCGTCCGTGGTGTTCGACCGGCCGCAGGCCAACCAGATCATGGTGGAGAGCATTGACCTGGAAGACGGCATCCGAGGCGCGTATTACAAATACAACCTGCCTTTTCTGGGAGAAGCGCGGCCGCTGGAGTCCTGCCTGGAAGGAGACGAAGACCCGATCCAGGTGATGCTCGCGGGACCGGTGCATCCGATGCGGGAAGCCGAACAGGCCCTCCGCGGCGTCCAATTCTCCAGCGAGTTCTCCGTGGCGGTGACCGCCTACGAGGCCCGCGATTTTTCGATGATGGATATTTTGAACCCGCGCATCTCAAAGGGCGTGGCCCTGGCCGAATGGGCAGGCCTGCGAGGCATCGCGCGCGAGGAAATCCTGGCCATTGGAGACAATCACAACGACGAGGAGATGCTATCCTTTGCGGGAATCCCCGTGGTGATGGAGAACGCGGTGGCGGAACTGAAAACGCGCGGGTGGCACGTGACCCGCAGCAACGACGAGGACGGGGTGGCCGCGGCCATCGAGCGGTTTGCCTTCCGGGAGACGCCGGAGTGCGCGTGAGACTTCCCCTCGCGGCCGGACTTCTGCTCGGTGCATGCCTATGCGCCGCGGGGCCCGCGCGGGCCGATTACGTGCTTCTCCGCAACGGATCGCGTCTGAATGTGACCGGCTACGAAATTCTGGGGGACAAATTCCGGCTCCATCTGCAAGGAGGGATCGCCGACGTGCCCGTGGAAGAGATTGCCTCCATCGAACCGGAGGAGATTTTCGAGCCGAGTACGGAGCCTTTAAGCGAGAAAACGCCTTATCAGAAGCTGATCCTGGCGGCCGCGGCGCGCTATCATCTCGATCCCGATCTGATTCATTCGGTGATAGCGATCGAGTCCAACTTCAATCCCAAGGCGATATCGCCGAAAAACGCGCGCGGGCTGATGCAATTGATGCCGCACACCGCCGAGCGGATGGGGGTGAAGGATTCGTTCGACCCAGAACAAAACATCGAGGGCGGCGCGCGCTACCTCCGCGATCTGCTGGCCAAATACAAGAACAATCTGACGCTGGCTCTGGCCGCTTACAATGCCGGGCCCGAGAGTGTGGACAAGTACGGGCGCCGCGTGCCGCCTTATCTGGAGACCATGAAGTACGTGCAGCGCATCACGAAGACTTACGCGAAGTTGAAGGCCGAAGCCACGGGCCCCGGCAGCGGCCAGCCACTGCCCAACGCCGGCTCCTGACCTGCCCGCTCATTTATTTAGCAAGAAGTAAGACCTCAGGCGCTGACGGCGCGCGCTGCACATTCCCCGGTATGAGAAAGGCCGCCGTGCGCTATGGCGGTGATTGCGGCGATCCGTTTGTCCCGGTTCCCGGAGTTCCGTTTCCAGATCCGCCGGGTTGCTGTCCATTGGACGGAATCCCGTTGGGTGCGCTGGAAATGGTATTGACGCCATTGATCGGCACCTGGCCGGGAATGCCCACCACACCCGCATTGGACCCGCCGCTCACCGGTTCTTTCGATGGATCCCAGATGAACTCAAACTGGCGATAATTTTTGGCTTTGTCGTACCAGATGATCGATTTCTGGTTGACCTTGCTTCCGACGCCGATGATGTTGCCGCCGACAATTTCCATGTTCACGTCGGCGGTGGCGATGGCTTGCGGCGTGGACATGGGGTCCGTGTTGTTGTCAATGAGCGGGGCGGACGGCTGCGTCGAGGTTGATGTGACTTGCGTTGCTGATGCGCCGTTGTTCACCGAAGAATTGCCAAACGATGAGCTCCCGAACGAAGAATTTCCGAAGGACGAACCGTTGGACGACGAGTTGCCGAACGACGAACTGTTGGATGACGAATTGCCGAAGGAGGAGTTGCCAAATGAACTGCCACCAAAGGACGATCCCTGAGACTGGGACGGCTGGCCGGAATTTCCGAAGAGCGACCCAAATCCGCCGGTTGCGCTCTGGTTCCCGCCCAGTGGGCGCTGCTTCAGGCTGCCAATCAACTGCCCGTTGGGTCCCACGTAAATAAATCGCCAGGAGCCATCCACGGTGTTCACCGGATCCTTGTAGGCCTGGCGCATGAAGCGGATGCCGACTTTGTTTTTTGTGAGGTCGTCCATGGAGGTGGGGAATTTCACCTGGCCACCGTGCATCTGGTAATAGCGCACGAAGAGGCGGATTCCGCGGACGTATTGCTTGCCACGCCAGATCATCTCTTCTTCTTTTACGCGCCGGCCATTCACCAGGATGTTGGGGGTCACGGTAGCGAGGGTGATGACCAGCACGGCGAGCATGAAGACCACCAGAACCAGGGCGTATCCCTGCTGTCCGGCGTTTTTGCCCCGCATTGGACGCGTTCTTCTCATAGAGTATCTATTCGCTCATCCAGGTCGTTACGAAGCCGGCGTCGGGGTCGACGGCAGTTCCAGATTCTTCGAGCCTTTTTGACCGGTATTAATATCTTCGAAATCGAGCCGCTCATTTCCAATGTGCAGGATGCGGATGTGGTTCAGGATCAAGTCCCCTTCGCTGACGATGTGCACATCATCGCCGCCCTCGTCCTTCAAAAAGGCCTGACGCGGTCCATTGGCCGGCAGCATGCCGTAGCCAAAGAAACTCATCGGCAGTGTGGCTGGTGGCGGTGGCGGAGGTGGCTGGGGGCCCAGGTTCCTGAACGGGGGGGCTACAGGAGCCACCTTGGCCTGCTCGACGGGCATCGGCCCAATCACAAAAATATTCCGGCCGGTGCTTTTGTATTCGGTCTTCTGGGCCTTTTCCAGGCCATTGAGGATGACCACGTAGTCCTGTGCATTGATCGGCGTATATTGCCCGGTGGCAGTGAGTCCGGAACCCGGTTTGATTTCGCGCCCGAAGTAAAACCAGGTGACCACGGCGATGAGAACCAGGGCCACGAGCACGAGGAGTTCTTTTTGTTGTCTGGTCTGCGCCATCATGCCTTCCGGAAATAAGACCGCAGGTTCAGGGAAACGCGCACCGTGCCTGGAGGGGCGCCCTGCCCCGGCTGATTCTCCGAATCGAGTCCCAGCGAATCAACGATGTAAGTATTCTTCGAGCGCTGCAGGCGGTTCAGGAACTTGACGATGCCCGCATAATCGCCGACGAGAGTCGCCTGGACACCGACCTCATCCAAATTGCGCCCGGTGACATCTTTCTGGTGGAACTTCACGTCCTGCAGCTGAACGTGGGTTTCCCGCGAAATGTCGTCAAACTCCTGGGTAATCACCGAATAGCCTTTGCCGGAAGCCGGGAGCGTGGTCTCAAAATCCTGGAAGCGTTTCTGGATTTCAGGAGTGCGTTCCTTGATCTTCGAGGCGCGCTCGACGTCCGCTTTCACCAGGGCCACCTGTCGCGCGGAAAGTTTCAAGGCCTGTTCTGGGTTGGCGTCATGCGCGGTCATGTTGCTGTTGAGATAGGCCAAGGTTCCGTTCAGTCCGAACAGGACCACCAGCCCCGCGATAATCGCAATCTTCTGGATTTTAAAGTCGCCCATACTCAAGTATTCGGATACTCCGCTTCAAACTCTATGGTCAGTGGATCGGAACCGGGTTGCGTGGCCACGCGCTCGGAAACCAGCTCGACGTGCGAAAACGACGGCGAGTCTTCAAAGGCCTTCAGCAGTTTCAGCTTGGCTTCCTGGTTGGTAGCGCCAACGACGAAATGCACCGACACAATTCCTTTTTCCAGCTTGGGATCAATGTGCAACACGTGCACGCCCGGGGGCAGCGTTTTCTCCAGATCCATAAACATCTGGGTCCAGTTGATGCTGCGCGCCTGCAACACACCCACGACAAACTTCGCGTGCTCCTGGAAGCCCGAAGCCTGCTGCTGTTCGAAATAGCGCTCCAGGGCGTCCCGCTGCTGAGTTACGGCGGCCATTTCCTGCTGAATTTTGGAGTTGCGAGCGCGGAAATCCTGTTCCGCTTTTCGCAAAACATAAAAGCGCCAACCGAGACCGATCAGCAGGACCAGACCAAGAACAGCCAGCGCCGCCGAACCCGCCTGAAAACGCCGGTGGCTGATGAGAGGCTTGGTCGCAAGATTTAGACGTACATACATGGTTTGAGCGGTGTGGTCTCCCTTAATTTTTGTGCATCATCCAGCCGACGAGCCCTTCCAGTTCGCGATCAGCCAACGGCCGAACGTCGTTGTGCAAGAGGCCTTCGGAGATTGCCGAGTTCAGCAGCGAACCAACGTCGCACTGGAATTCGTCCTGCAGCGGGCGCACAAATTCCGGCAGGCGCTTGTAGAGTCCGGCGACGCGCACAGCCTGAATGCCTTCCTGCCAGGTGTCCTGATAATAGGCGGCTAGGGGGAAGACCTCTTCGAGGAGCATTTGTGGGGTGATTTCCGCCGCGGTCGCGGGCAACTCCGTGCAGCGGTAGCCGGCCAGCACACCTTCGCGGACAATGGCGGTGGTCAGGGAGGTGCCGGAAAGACGGGCCAGCAACGTTGGGCGGCGATCCTCGAGCAGAGAGATTGCGGCGAGGGTGGAACTCAGAACAACGCCGGGGCGAACACCGATGGATTCCAGCAGCGACTCATACTCCTTGATGATGCGCAGGCGCGCAATGGAGGTCACCACATCCACACCTTCGCCGCGGGAAGGCTGGCGCATATAGGAAAGCAGCGTTTCGTCCACTTCGAAGGGCACGCTTTTCTTGAGCTTCCAGCGCAGCATGGGAATAGCTTCTTCCGTGGAACGGGGAAACTCGTCGAAGTGCTGGACGAAGACGCGAATGACGGGGTCCGGGACGAGCAGGGCGGCGTCCTCGTCCTTCATTTTCAGGGAGGTCGCGAGGCTGGTCAGAGCAGTCTTTACAGCGGACGCATTGATGATGTTGGGCTCAATCGCCGAAGGCACGACCACGCCCGGAGAGAGATTTTCCACGGCGAAGCCGTCCACTGAGCCGGCGCGGGTAAAGCGCGCAGCGGAAACGCGTTCCGGGGTAACCTCGATGACCAGGCCGGGGTGCGGGGTGGCGTCAAGCCAGCGCATCAGCCGGCGCACGGCTGTGATTTTGTAGAGCCCGCTCTGGTATGCGCCCAAGCTACTCAACGAAGGTCACCTTGTTGATTTCCTTCAGCGTGGTCAACCCAGCTTTTACCTTCAAAAGCGCACTTTCACGCAGGGTTATCATACCCTCCTCAATCGCGGCGCGCTTGATTTCCGAAGTGGGCTTCCGGCTGACAATCATTTCGCGAATATGGTCGCTCAAATCCAGCAATTCGCAGATGGCGGTGCGGCCATGGTATCCGGTTCCCGAGCACTCCAGGCACCCCACGCCTTCCTGAAATAAGAACTCCGCCGCCTTCGCCGGATCGATTCCAGAATCGCGCAATTCTTGCGCCGTATATTTCCGCGGGCGCTTGCAGTTGTTGCAGATCAGGCGAACGAGGCGCTGGGCAAGAATGCAGTTGAGAGCGGAGACGAAGTTGTAAGGCTCGACGCCCATGTTGATGAAGCGGCCGATGACGTCGGTGACGTTGTTGGCGTGCACCGTGGTGAACACCAGGTGGCCGGTCAGCGCGGATTGGATGGCGATCTGCGCGGTCTCCTGGTCGCGGATTTCGCCGACCATGATCTTGTCGGGGTCGTGGCGCAGAATGGAACGCAAACCGCGGGCAAAGGTGAGCCCTTTTTTCTCGTTGACGGGAATCTGCGTGATGCCCTTTAGCTGGTACTCGACGGGGTCTTCGATGGTAACGATCTTGTCTTCATCGCTCTTGATCTCGTTGATGGCCGCGTAGAGCGTGGTGGTCTTGCCCGATCCGGTCGGTCCGGTGACCAACACCATGCCGTACGGCTCGCGAATATAGCGGCGGAAGCGTTTGGTTTCATCGGGCGAATAGCCGACGACATCCAGCGTCAGGCTCTGGAATTTCTCGGAGAGGGTTTCTTTATCGAGAACGCGGAGCACCGCGTCTTCGCCATAATTGGCGGGCATGATGGAAACGCGCAAGTCGATGTAGCGCCCCTTGTATTTGACGCGGAAGCGCCCGTCCTGGGGAACGCGGCGCTCGGCAATGTCCAGGTCGCTGAGCACCTTGATGCGCGAAAGAACGGTGGAATGCCATTCCTTGGCGATGGGCTGCATGGCGTGCTGCAGCACGCCGTCGATGCGGTACTTGACGGCGACTTCGGTGTCGCGGGCTTCGATGTGAATGTCACTGGCACGCCGTTCCAAAGCGGTAAAGATGATGGTTTCCACCAGGCGAACCACGGGACTGACCGTGGTGTCGCGTGTGAGGCGATCGCCGGAGATGGTCTCGTCGCTCTCTTCGTCGTCCTTGGAGACCTGCAGGGTGAAGGCCTCGGTCGCCTGTTCCAGCACGCGCTGGGACTGCTCGGTGCGCTTGAGGAGGTCGCCAATCTGGCGGGCGGTGGCCACTTTGTAGGCCAGTTTCTTGCCGAGCAGGAGGGGCAATTCATCGCTCAAAATCACCATGCCGGGATCGGCCACGGCAATGACCAGGGTGTTGTTGTTGGCTACCAGGGGCACAAAGTTGTAGCGGAACATCAGGTCGGCGGGAATTGTGCGGAACAAATCCGGGTCAATGCGCTGTTCGGCAAGGTCGATAAAACCGCAGCGATACCGATCGGCGAGCTTCCGGGCGGTCTCGCGTTCCTGGGTCAGGTCCGCGGGCCCGCCGCCCGGCAAATTCGGTTCGTGCAAATTGGAATCTGGCGTAGCCATGTTCTTTTTTCTGCCTAACTTCCGGCCGCGTTCCCGTTAATGGAAAACGAGAAGATCGGCAAGTAGAGTGAAATCAAAATAAAGGCTACCAGCAGGCCCATGAATATAAGAATAACGGGCTCAATCAGGGAGACCATGGCCCCCAATCGCAGACTGACCTCTTCTTCATAGAATTCGGCAACACTGTTGAGCATCGGCGCCAAAGCACCGCTCGATTCGCCCACTTCGATCATATCCAGCGCCAGGTCCGGCATGATTTTGCCGGTGGCCAAGGCACTATGCAGCGATTCGCCTTCGCGCACCATTTGCGTCGCGTCATTCACGGACCCACGCACGAGCTTACTGGTGATGGAATCGGAAGCGGTGGAAAGCGCCGCAACGAGCGGCGTGCCGCCGGTCAGCAGCGTCGCCAAGGTCCTACAGAACTGGGATGCTTGAAACTTGAGAAGAGTATCCCCGAGCAACGGGAGCTTGAAGAGCATGCGGTCAAAGGCCACGCCACCCTCTTCGCTGCGCGACCAGAAGAAAAGCCCGGCGATGGACAGAAAAAACAGCGCGACGGCGCCCAGAATATAGTTCCGGTAGTCCACGGTGATGGTAATCAAGAGTTGCGTGGGCCCCGGGAGCGGGACGCCGAGGTCGCGATAGAGAGTCGCAAATTTAGGCACCACGCCGGTTACCAGGTAGCTGACGATGCTTATCGCCACAACCACCAGCAGCGTGGGATAGACCAGCGAAGCCACAATTTTTTTCTTAACGCCGGTGCTGACCTTCTGGTAGGTGATGTAATAGTCCAGAACGCCGGAGAGGTTGCCGCTCTTCTCGCCGGCCAGAATCGCTGTCGAATACACCTTTGAGAAAACGCCCGCTTCATCCACGGCTTCGGAAAGCGACTTCCCTTCCCGCACGCGATCCCGGATCTGGGAAATGACCGGGCGGAGCTTGGGGGCGGTGGCGCGGGAAGCGAGCAAATCCAGGGCCTTCAAGATGGGCAAACCGGCTTTAATGAGTGTGTTGAACTGCTGGTTGAGAATCAGGAAGTCGTTGCCGCTGATCTTGCGCTCTTTGCGGACGCCGATCATGCCGCTGACGAGGCTGCTGCGGGCTTCGACGGAATAGATGTAGTAGCCCCGGTCGGTCAGCTTCTGCCGGGCTTCGTCGACACTTGTAGCGGCTTCCACGTGCGAGAAGACCCGCCCGTTAGCGTCCGCAACGCGGCACACAAACTCGCCCATAGATTCCTAGTTTACCTCATCCGGAGAGTACCCCAAAAAGAGTCCGCGGCGGGTGGGTATTTCGCGACAACTGCAAGCAACCCTTGGGGATAGCCCTTTATCTACACCCTTACTGACGCATGCCGGGGGCCTCGGGTAGCAGGCCTTCGACGATTACCGTGCTGGGCGGCGGCGCAAAAGCAAACAAGCTTTTCGACAGCGCCGGATTCCATTGCCAGTTTTTGAACTCGAACTCGATGGTCATCCCCGCGCCTTGCGGAACCACGATGCGCGCTAGTTCGTTTCGGGGCGACACTTCAAACAGTACTGCTTGCGGCTTTCCGCCTGGCTGGCCCTCCGCTTGCCGAAGCAGGCAACGATAGACCGCATCTCCCTGGGTTGCCGCCGGGGCGTCGTTTGTCAGCTCTACCGTGGAGCACAGCTTTGATAGCTTCATCCCGGTGGTCAGAAATGCGATGGGCGTGCGCCAGTCATCACTCTTCCTGGTTGGCATGCGTGTGGCGGTGTGATCGGCGGGGGCATAAAACCAGACGTACTTACCATCCACAAGGAACAGGCTTTTCTCTGGCTTTTCATACTCCCAACGCATCTTACCCGGGCGCAGAAAGTAGGCAATTCCCGCTTCTACCCGAATCTGTTTTCCACTTTCTGAATAGCGCTCCAGGAAGGTTGCCTGCAGCGTGGCGGCTTTGCGGTAGCGGTCTTCCAGCGCCGACAGGGCCGCCGGGGTTTCCGTTGCATGGGAAAGCGCAACGGCCGTGATTGCGAGCGCAACGGCCAGGGCAGCTACGGCAAAAAAGCGCGGGGGAGCGACGCGAAGCGGCATAGGGAGAGTATAGCAAGGGGTTGTGTTGCTCCCGTGGCAAAGCCCTGCGTCTATTCGCGTGCGTTTCCCGGTCAATTCCCTACACTAGAAAAAATGGCTACGGGCATCGCCAATCCACCGCACGCTGGAGCCTCTCCGGAGCGGGCCGGGTCTCCTCCTGCTTCCACTCGAGAACAGTGGATTGCCCCGCTACTTTTCGTCTTCTCCCTTGGGTGTTATGCGAACACGCTTCTGAACGGTTTCGTGTATGACGACGAACTGCAAATTCTCGCCAATCCGTACGTGAAAAGCTGGCACTACCTGCCGGACATCTTCCGCACCAGTGTATGGTCGTTCATCGGCGCTGCCGGCGAATCCAATTACTACCGGCCGATGATGACTCTTACCTACCTGTTTCTCTGGAAGGCGTTTGGCGATCTCCCCTTCGGCTATCACCTGTTGAATATTCTGCTGAACGCCCTGGTCGTGGTGGCCGTATACCTGACGGGCAAGCATATTCTCAAGAGCGTTCCGGCAGCCGCCGTGGCTGCCGCGCTTTTCGCAGTCCACCCCATTCACACCGAACCCGTGAACTGGATCGCCTGCATTCCAGAACTCGAAGCCACGCTTTTCTTCCTTCTGGCTTTTCTTCTTTACATTCGGCGCCCGCGCCTGGACTGGAAGAATCAGCTTGGAATCGGCGTTCTGTACCTGGCGGCCATGATGGCCAAGGAACCGGCGGTGCTGCTGGCGCCGATACTCATCGCCTACGAACACTTCGTGCGGGACGGCCACGAGCAAGCGTCTTTCGGCAAGAAATTTCGGCAGTATATGCCGGTCTGCTTTACTGGAGTGGCGTACCTCGCGTTGCGGCGTTTGCTGTTCGGCAATCTGGCCATGGTGCTGCAACATCCGGACATCCACTTGCGCAACGGCCTCTACTCCGCTTTCGCTCTCATCACGACGTACGCGCGCCTGCTCTTCTGGCCTTCGCGGCTCTCGGCGTTCCACACGTTTCATCCCAGCGAAACCCTCACAGCACCGGGGGTGCTCTCGGGGATGGTCATCGTGGTGGCCTGCCTGCTGGCGCTGGCGCTTACGTACAAGGCAGTGCCGCGCTTTGCCTTTTGCGTTCTCTGGATTGGCGTGACGCTGGGGCCTGTGCTGAACGTGCGGTGGATGGCAGCCAACGTTCTGACGGAACGTTACCTGTACCTGCCGTCTGTGGCCTTTTGCTGGCTGGTGGGGTGGCTTGGCGTCACGTTATGGAATGGTGGACCGAATCAACCGAAGTTGTCCGCGGCGTGGCGGAGCGTGCTGGGGATCGCAGCCCTGGCCATTGTGGCGCACAGCGTGCCCAGCATCGTGCAACGCAATCGGGAATGGCGCGACGATCTGACGCTTTACCTGACCACGCTGAAAACGGATCCGGACGCTTACGTGATGCACTTGAATCTTGGCACCACGTACTTTGCCATGCGTGATTTCCGGGCGGCGGAGCGCGAGCTGAACATTGCGTTGCAACTTCGGCCCGGGAGCCCTAACGTTCTCAATGCGCTCGGCTGCGTGTATCTCGAACAGGACCATCCCGACAAAGCCGCCGACGCTCTGAAACGAGCCATCGCCGCGAAGCCGCGCTGGACAGACCCGCACTTCAACTACGGGCGCGTGCTGAAAAAGCAAAACCAGAACGACGCGGCCCTGGCCGAATTTCGCACCGCGGTGGAAACGGGGCCGCTCAACGCGAGCGCGAGGCTGTATCTTGGCCAGGAATACGCGGAGCGCGGCCAAACTGCCGACGCGGAAGCGCAGCTCAAGGAATCCGTGCGGCTTCTGCCGTCACTGGCAGCCCAGCAAGCGCTAGCCGATTTGTATCTGAAGACGAAGCAAGATGCCGCGGCCAAAGCGTTGCTGCAGCAGATGGCGCAGGAATACGCCTACGATAGCGCAACGCATTTGAAGCTGGCAGGTGTACTGGAAAAGGAGGGGAAAACGGCGGAAGCAGCAAAGGAATATCAGCTGACGCTGGATCTGGACCCCAATAATGCGGAAGCGCGCGCGGGGGCCGCGCGCTTGAAGCACTAAGTCTTATTGAAGAGCGGAGCTCGCAGCGGTCGGCGCGGTGCCATTCAAGCTGAAATGCACGAGGTCGGTCTGGTCGGTGTAAAAGCCGCGTTGCCCGGTGACGCCCACCACACCCGGCACAGCCGTGATGGTGTACGAAGTATTCAGCCCGCCGCTTTGTGCGGCCGTATAGGTGAAGATGTAGCCCGCTTTATTGGCCGGATCCGAACCGCCCAAAATGTTATCAATGATGCCTTTACCGCTGGCGCAGATCACACCGGTATTGAGTTCCACCAGGGTCGAAGAATACCCCACGCTCGGACATGTTGCCGAATAGGTTGTTTCGCCCGTATCAATGGTGCGGAGCGATTCCACCGCGGAAGCTTCGTTTGCCGCCATTTTCGATTTCAACAAGTTGGGAATGGCGATGGCCGCAATAATCAGAATGATGGCAACCACGATCAGCAATTCGATCAGTGAAAAGCCGCGGGAAGCGCTTCCCTTGTGCTTCAATGCGGCTGGTGCATGGGCACTGGTCTTCATGGTTTCCTCTGTGTACTTACAAAAGAAAGGGGAAGCTACGGACTTCCCGCAAAATTTAACAGCGACCTTTTCGCCTTGCTCATTGCGGAGCGATTTGGCGTTTGCCGGAGCCGAGCCGTCAAAAGTGTAACGAATCACGCCCCGTCGGTTTACTACAAAAGCCGGAATACAGTCAACGCACAGTAAGGAGTCATGCAAGGCGCGTGCCAACTATAGCAAGGCCACGCCTGATGCTCGCCATCTATCTAGCCCTCTTTTTTTCAATAAGCTACAGCGATGAGCACATGTATTCCGGTTATGACGTATAGAGAAACAACAATTTGCGGCAGTGCGCATGACAAAAAATGTCAATCCTTGGATGACCGCGAAAGAAAAAGGGGGTCCTTGAAGCAGGACCCCCTTGAGACACCGAACTCTGGAATAGATATTACTGCAGCGCCGAGCTGGCCGCCGTTGGAGCAGCGCCGTTCAACGAGTAACGGATCACGCCCGTCTGATCGCTGAAGAAACCGCGCTGGCCGGTGGTACCAACCACGCCAGGAACATTCGTCTGGGTGTAGGTGTCGATCAGACCTGTCGCGTCGGGAGCGGCAGCGTAGGTGAACTTATATCCGCTCTTGACGCCAGAGCCGAGAACGGAGTCAATGATGCTCTTGCCCACGGCGCAGTTGGCGCCGCCGGTCGGGCTGATTTCGGCCAACGTGGACGAGTAGCCGATGCTGGGGCAGCCCGCCGCGTAGGTGACTTCACCGGTGTTGATGGTACGGGTCGAACCAACCGCAGACGATTCGTTGGCCGCCATCTTCGACTTCAAGAGGTTCGGGATTGCGATGGCCGCAATAATCAGAATAATCGCGACCACAATCAACAGCTCAATGAGAGAGAAACCCTCCTGCTTCTTCATATGATCCTCACAAGCGACCTGGATTTGTTTTCGCTACATCTGGCCTGCTTTACACAAAAAGGGGGTCCCGCGAGGGACCCCCTTTGAGATCCGAGAGATTCGGATGAATTTACTGCAGTGCCGAGCTAGCAGCCGTCGGAGCGCCGCCGTTCAACGAGTAACGGATCACGCCCGTCTGATCGCTGAAGAAACCGCGCTGACCAGTGGTGCCAATCACGCCAGGAACGTTCGTCTGGGTGTAGGTGTTGATGAGGCCGGTCGCGTCCGGAGCAGCGGCGTACGTAAACGTATATCCGCTCTTGGCGCCAGCACCGAGAACCGAGTCAATGATGCCCTTGCCCACGGCGCAGTTGGCGCCGCCGGTCGGGCTGATTTCAGCCAACGTGGACGAGTAGCCGATGCTGGGGCAGCCCGCCGCGTAGGTGACTTCACCGGTGTTGATGGTACGGGTCGAACCAACCGCAGACGATTCGTTGGCCGCCATCTTCGACTTCAAGAGGTTCGGGATTGCGATGGCCGCGATGATCAGAATGATCGCCACGACGATCAGCAACTCGATGAGGGAAAAGCCCTTCTGCTTCTTCATGAGATCTCCTTAGAGGCTGAGAGAATTTAGTGCCTGAGCACGTTCAAGCATAGTGCAGGAGGGGTGCCAAACCACCCCACGTTCTGGTACAGGTTTATAGGGGGCTTAAAGGATTTAGTTCCATTGAGTTATGGGATTTCGATCCTTGTCTAGCCCCTTGGTACAGGTTTTGCCCCCTGGCCGACCGACAAGAAACGACATTTTTCCGCGTCTTGAGCTGACAGAAATTGTCACCCTCCCCCTTGGGCTGCGCACGATACCCGCTCGAGGGGAACAACGGTTTCTCCGCCGTCGGTAATGCTTAAGTCAACGGACAGGAGCTGCGTTCCCCTTTCCCGGTGGCTCCCGTTTACCATGCTTATGATCGTAACTTTACTTTCGAAATTTCCGGGGAATGACACAACAACCAACAGAGTTTCCGAAGGCGAAAACCGCGGCGGCGCTGGTGTTGGCCGCGGCAGCTCTTGCGTTTGGATTGAGCCGCTACTTTATCGTGGTGGTTTCGCTGACCGCCTTTCCGTGGCTGGCGCTGCTGGGCTGCACCGTTGTGCAGTTGCGGTTCCGTTTCAAGTTGCTGGACATGCTGCTGGCGTTCGGGTTCGTGGTTGCGTGTATTGTGTTCCGCTGGCAGATCCTCAACCTGCCACAGCTTTACAAAGTTCTTGGCGCGTTGCTGGGACTGGGGAGTTTGCTGATGCTGGCGGTGCGCGCGGTCTGGTCGGAAGGCGAAGACCGCGTTGCTTACCTCAGCGCGTTGATACCGGCGATGATTCTGGTTGGATCGGAATGGCTGACTCCGCCGCTCCTGGCCTGGGGCCAATCGAGCAATCCCAAAACGCTGGATCTTTACCTGCTGGTCTTTGATTCCACGCTCGGGTTTCAGCCCAGCTTCGTGATGGGCCGCGTGTTCGAACAGCTTGGGCTGCTTCGGGCGATTTCGATCGCCTTTTATCTGGCCCTGCCGGTGCTGATTGCGCTGGTTTATGTCGAGCAGTTGCGGAAGAACCGGCGGCGGGCGCTGGTCGCGCTGCTGATCTTTTTCTTCGCGGCCATCATCGGGGCCTCCGCTTACAATCTTTATCCCGCGTGCGGACCCATCAGCCTGCTCGGCAAAAACTTCGCGCACAGCGACTTCCCCTTCGACAAAGCCTCGAAAATTCTGCTGGAGCCCGTGCCCATCCCCGGCCCACGCAACGCCATGCCCTCGATGCATATGTGCTGGGTGCTGCTGGCCTGGTGGCTGACAAAAAATCTCGACAAATGGGTCAAGTACGTGGCCCTGGGGTTTCTGATTTTCACCGTGGCGGCAACACTAGGAACCGGCGAACACTACTTTATTGATCTGGTGGTGGCCTTCCCGTTCAGCTTGTGCATGTACGCGCTGTTTTCGATGGACGTGCCGTTTGTGCAGCGTGAGCGCCTTTTGGCGCTGGTTGGCGGCGCGATTGGAATGCTTCTATGGATTGTTCTGCTGCGGTTTGAGATTCCGCTCTTTTTCCGCGTGAAAGGCCTTTCGTGGGTTCTGATTGCGGTGACGCTGGCATGGGCAACCTGGTCGCATCGCGCGCTGAGCAAGGCGCGGGACGCTGCTGAAGGCGATGCGTCTTTGCAGGCTGCTTAATTTAGAGGCTGTGTTTCTTGGCGTAATGGCGGAAGGAGCGGTAGCTGATTTTCAGCAAGTCCGCCGCCTTGGTGCGAACGCCCTGGGCCTTTTCAAGAGCCGCTTGCAGGTATCGCCGCTCGGTTCCCGCCACCACTTGTTCGAAATCGATGCCTTCTTCGGGAACCTGGACGCCGTCGGCTTGCCCCAAGGAAGCGGAGACGGCCCGGCTCATGCCGTGGAGGCGCTCGGGCAATACGCGGGCGCTGATTTCCGGTCCGCTTTCCAGCGCCACGGCGCGTTCAATGGTGTTCTCCAATTCGCGCACGTTGCCAGGCCAGTCGTAGGATTCCAGCAGCCCCATCGCTTCCGGGGAAATGCCCTGGATCGGTTTTTCCATCTCCTTGCGGAAAAGCTCCAGGAAATGGCGGGCGAGCAGCGGAATATCCTCGCGGCGCTCGCGCAAGGCGGGAACGCGCAAAGGGATGACACTTAAGCGGTAGAACAAATCCTCGCGGAACTCGCCGGCGATAATGGCCTTCTCCAGATCCTTGTTGGTCGCGGCGATGACGCGCACGTCCACGTCAATCTCTTCGGTGCTTCCCAACGGGCGCACTTTGCCTTCCTGCAGAACGCGGTAGAGCTTCACCTGCATGGCGAGATTCATGTTGCCGATCTCGTCCATGAAGAGCGTGCCGCCATGAGCCGCCTGGAACAAGCCGCGCCGGTTTTCGTTTGCGCCGGTGAAAGCGCCCTTCACGTAGCCAAACAGTTCGGATTCCAGAAGGGTCTCTGGAAACGCGCCGCAGTTGATGGTGATGAAGGGGGTTTGGGAACGCGCGCTGTTTTCATGGATGGCCCGGGCGACAAGCTCCTTACCGGTACCGCTTTCGCCGGTGATCAGCACGCGGCTATTCTGCGGGGCCACGGTCTGAATAAGGTCGAAAATCGCTTTCATCTTCGGGCTTTGCCCGATGATGTTGTCCAAGCCGGTCAAGCGGCGGAGTTCGCGCCGGAGGTACCCCGCTTCGTTTTTCCACTTGAGGCGTTCGGAGACTTCGGACACGGCGCGGCGCAACTGGTCGACGTAGTTGTGGTCCTTGATCACGAAGCGGTCGGCGCCGGAATTCAGGGCGTCCACGGCGGTATCGAGATCGGGAAGCGCGGTCATGAGCAGGAAAAACGAGTCTGGGGCGACCTCTTTCGTAAAGCGCAGCAAGTCCAGGCCGCTTCCGCCGGGCATCTTGATATCCGAAATCACGATGTCAAAGAGCGAGCCCTCGAGCTTGCGGCGCGCGGCTTCGACGCTGTTGGCCAGTTCGACGCGGTGGCCTTCCTTGCGAAAAGTGATTTCGAGGAGTTCGCACAACGACTTTTCGTCGTCCACCACCAGGATATGCGCCGCCTCTTTTTTCGACTCACGCGTTGCGGTTTTTGTAGCTTGCATAAAACCTCATTCGTTGCGCGGAAGCTCGACGACAAACTCCGCGCCTTTCTCTTTTTCGCTGTGAACCGTGATTCGCCCGTTATGCGCCTGCACGATCTGATAAACGATGGCCAGCCCGAGTCCCGTTCCGCCCTCAAAATTGGATTGCAGCGGCTCAAAGATTTTGGCGCGCTGCTGCGGGTCCATGCCCATGCCGGTATCGCGGAAGCTGATACGCAGCCAATCCGGAACGTGCTCGATGCCGACGGTGAGCGTGCCACCCTGGGGCATGGCGCGCACGGCGTTGTCGCACAAGTTCCAGAACACCTGCTTGATCTTGTTGGGGTCCACGCGGGCCATGGCGGTTTCCCCATTGAACGCGCGCACGATGCGCAATTTCTGCGCCGGACCGGGCTTGCGTTCCAAGAGCATCAGCGTTTCATCCAGCAGCGGGCGCACATCCGCTTCCTGGAAGGCGAAGGACTTCTCCCGCGAGAAATTCAGGAAGTCCGTAATAATCTGATTCAGGCGCTCGGACTCCCGGCTGACGATATTCACCAGATGTTTTTCGTCCTCTTCCAGCGGCACCAGACGCGCGAGTTCTTTCACGGCGCCGGCCATAGCCGTGAGAGGCTGGCGGATTTCGTGGGCAATAGCGGCGGAAAGCCGGCCGACCGCGGCCATTCTTTCTTTCGTGGCCACTTCCTGCTCCAGGCGGCGCAATTCGGTGAGGTCCTGGAAGTTGAAGACATAGCCGCTGCGCTGGGCGTCGCGGGTCCGCAGGGGAGATACCGAGATGCCCAGGAATCTTTTTTGGCCGCCGGGGATCCTCACCTCAATTTCACGGCGCAGCGAGAGGCGTTCCGGCAAGGAGGACATTTCCTTCTGCCAGAACTCCTCGCTCACTTCACCGATCTGGCGTCCTCGCAACTCGGCAAAGGTGCGGCCGAGAATGTCTTCGCCGGTGCGGTTGAGGAGCACGATGCGTCCGTTCAGGTCGGTGGTCACCAGGCCGCCGCGCATGGAGTGAATGATGTCCGAGGTGAAATCCTGGAGTTCTAGGAGTTCTTCGCGTTTCTCCTCGAGTTCGGCACTTTTGGAGCGGAGCGAATGGGCCAGGAGGCTCGATAGATAAGAGATGAGGAGAAAGCCGAGCGAATTGCTCAGGAACCACATGCGAAGATTTTCGACGGTCGGCGCGGAGACCGAGGTCTGCGGCAGCTTGCCCAGGTGCACAAGCTCCGCCATCAGTGCGAGGGCCGCAACACAAGCCGCGGCGGTGGCAAAGGCGGCCTGGCGCTTGAAGAGAATGCTGGCGACGATGATCACCAGAAAGAAGAGCAGCGTGAAGTTGCTGTCCTGCAGCCCGGTAGCGTAAACGATGCCGCTGATCATCACCACGTCGCAGGAGATCTGGAGACTCCCCAGCCAGGAAACATCGGGCAGCAAGCGCACCAGGATGAGGTGCAGGATGCCGATGGTGATCCAGAGAATGACAATGGGAAGAAAGTAGCGCGGCGAAGTCTGCGCCGGGGCGTACTGGGGCCAAACCACCCCGACACCCAGGATCAGGGCGATCAGCAAGAGGCGGACGCGCGTCAGCCAGTCCACCCATTCGCGTCGATTTAGCGAGTGTTCCATGCCCCGAGCGGCAGCCCCATTTCCTGCGCGCTCATCCCCAAGTCCATCTTAAACAAAAATGGAGGACAGCAGCTTTTTGCGCTGTCCTCCACAATCCATCCGAGGAGTCTTTACTTGCCGGACAGCTTGCCGATCAGCGAGAACAGCGGCAAATACATCGAGATCACGACGCCACCGACCACGAGACCGAGAAAAACGATCATGATGGGTTCCAAGGCGGTCAAGAGGTCCTTCACGGCCGCGTCGACTTCGTCTTCATAGAAGTCCGCGATCTTCTGGAGCATGGCGTCCATGGCTCCGGTCTGTTCACCGACGGAGATCATCTGCGTGACCATGCCTGGAAACACCGCCGATTCCTTCAAGGGTTCGGTGAGCGATTTACCTTCTTCGAGGGATTTGCGGACGGCAAAGAGCGCTTTTTCCACGACGGCGTTGCCGGAGGTCCTGGCGGTAATGTCCAGGCCTTCGAGGATGGGTACGCCGGAGGAAATGAGGGTGCCGAGCGTTCTGGTGAAGCGGGCCACGGCGATTTTGCGCATCAGGATACCGAGCACGGGAAGCTTCAGGACCAGGCTGTCCAGCACGAAGCGGCCTTGCGGCGTTCCGTACCAGACTTTCAGACCGAAGATGCCTGCACCGAGTCCAATCAGGATGAGCAAACCGAAGATACTGCCCACGAAGTTACTGAGGGCTATAACGATCTTCGTGGGGAGAGGCAGGTCCACGCCCAAGCCAGCGAACAAGGTGGCGAAAATCGGGACGACTTTCCAGAGCAGCAGGGTGATGACGCCGGCGGCGATGGAGAGAACGCCGATGGGGTAGATCAAAGCGGACTTCACGGCGGCCTTCAACTTGACGTTCTTTTCGATGTAGCCGGAGAGGCGCTGCAGAATGGTGTCGAGAATACCGCCGGTCTCGCCCGCTTCCACCATGTTGCTGTAGAGGGGATCGAAAACCTTGGGGTACTGCTTCATGGCCGCAGAGAGGGTGCTGCCGCCCTCGACCGCGCCGCGCGTGCCGATCAGCACTTTCTGAAACATTTTGTTTTCCTGCTGGCTGGCCAGGATCTCGAGACACTGGACCAGGGGCAGACCGGCGTCGATCATGACCGAGAACTGCCGCGTGAAGACGGCGAGCTCCTTGGCAGTGACGCCGCCGCCGAACGAGGGCAGGTTGAACTCCTTGCCCTTTTCGGACATTTTGGTGGGCGTGATCTGCTGGCGCCGAAGCAGCGACTGAAGTTCCGTCTTGTTGGCGGCCGTCATTTCGCCAGCGACCGACGCACCCGTGCGATTCGTTCCCCGATAAGTAAAGACCGGCATGACTGTTCCTCCTCAGCGGTCGAAAATTCGTTGCAACCTTCCGACTCCTGAATCCCTTAGCTAGTGCTTGGCCCCAACCGGCGCTTTTCCGGCCGGCGCTTTCGAACCGCCCTGCGTAGAGACGCCGCGGTTGATCATGTCTTGCAGTTCGTCCGGGTTCGAGGACCGGGACATCGCCACATCCAGAGTGATCATTTTCTGGAAGTAAGCGTTGGCCAGGCCCTGGTTAAATGTCTGCATACCCGTCTGGCCAGTACCGGTCTGCATCGCCGAATAGATCTGGTGAATCTTGTCTTCGCGGACGAGGTTGCGGATAGCGGGCGTCGGCACCAGCACTTCCATGATCATGGCGCGGCCGCGGCCGTCGGAACGCGGCAGCAGCGATTGACAAAGAATCCCTTCCAGCACCATCGAGAGCTGGGCGCGAATCTGCGGCTGCTGGTGCGCGGGGAAGACGTCAATAATACGGTTGATGGTGGAAGCGGCGGAGTTGGTGTGCAGGGTGGCGAAGGTCAAGTGGCCGGTTTCCGCAATACGCAAGGCGGATTCGATGGTTTCCAGGTCGCGCATCTCACCGATGAGGACGACGTCAGGGTCTTCGCGCAAGGCGGCGCGCAAGGAGTTGGCGAACGAGTGCGTGTCGGCGTGGACCTCGCGCTGATTCACCAGGCACTTCTTGTGGTTGTGGAGGAACTCGATGGGGTCCTCGATGGTGATCATGTGCTCTTCGCGCTCGGAATTGATCTTGTCGAGCATGGCGGCCAGCGTGGTGGACTTGCCCGAGCCGGTTGGCCCAGTAACGAGCACCAAACCGCGCGGTTTGTCGCAAAGGCCGCGCACTACGGCCGGAAGTCCCAGCGCATCAAATCCCTTGATTTCCCAGGGAATGGTGCGGAAGACGGCGCCGACCGCGCCGCGCTGATTGAAGACATTGCCGCGGAAGCGGGCGAGGTTCTTCAAGCCAAACGAAAAGTCGAGCTCCAGATTTTCTTCAAAGCGGTGCTTTTGAGCGTCGGTGAGCACGCTGTAAGCCAGCGACTTGGTGTCCGCGGCGGTCAGCGGCGGCATATCGAGCGGGCGCAAATGGCCGTGCACGCGGACGCGCGGCGCGCTGTTGGTGGTGATATGGAGGTCGCTTCCCCCCATCTCGATCATTTTTTTGAGCAGTTCGCTGAGTGTTATACCCGCCATCGCTGCACCCTTTCGCCTTACAGAACCGTTTCGCGCAGAACTTCTTCCATGGTGGTCTGCCCCAGGGCGACCTTGATCAAGCCGCTGCGCCGCAAAGTGATCATGCCCTGCTCGATCGCTTTCTTTTTCAGCTCCAAAGCCGAGGCACCAACGAGGATGAGTTCGCGCAATTCGTCGTTGATTTCCATGACTTCGTACAAACCGGTGCGGCCCTTGTAGCCGCCTTTGTTGCAGGTGGAGCAGCCCTTGCCGTGGTAAATCTTGGTGGTCTTGGCTTCTTCCGGCGTGTAACCCGCGTCAATGAGGGCCTGCTCCGGAATTTCCAGTTCTTCCTTGCAGTTCACGCAGATGCGGCGCACAAGGCGCTGCGCGCAGATGAGGTTCACGGAAGTGGCCACGAGGAAGGGCTCAATACCCATGTTCATCAAGCGGCTGATAGTGGAAGGGGCGTCGTTGGTGTGCAGGGTGGAGAGCACCAAGTGGCCGGTCAAGGCGGCCTTCACGCCAATTTCCGCGGTTTCAAAGTCTCGAATCTCACCGACCAGGATGATGTTGGGGTCTTGGCGCAAGAAGGCGCGCAAGGCCGCGGCGAAGTTCAGGCCGATCTGTTCCTTCATCTGGACCTGGTTGATGCCGGCCAGTTGGAACTCGACCGGGTCTTCCGCGGTCATGATGTTGGTGTCCACCTGGTTGAGGCGCGCGACCGAGGAATAGAGGGTATTGGTTTTGCCCGAACCGGTGGGCCCGGTGACCAGCACCATGCCGTAGGGCTTGAGAATGTTGCGTTCGAATTTCTTGAGGGACTCGGGTTCGAAACCCAGCTTGGTCATGTCCAGGCGGAGGTTTTCCTTGTCCAGCAAGCGGAGCACGATCTTTTCGCCGTAGAGCGTCGGCACCGTCGAAACGCGGAAGTCCAATTCTTTTTTGCGGCCGTCGGCCTTGTACTTGATCATGATGCGGCCGTCTTGCGGCAAGCGCTTTTCGGCGATGTCCAGCTTGGCCATGATCTTCATACGGCTGGTGATGGCGTCGCGGAGCTTGAGCGGCGGGTTCATCACCGTCTGCAGGACGCCGTCAACACGGAAGCGGACGCGCATTTCGTTCTCGTACGGCTCAACGTGAATATCGCTGGCGCCCCGCTTCACGGAATCCGTGAGGATCAGGTTCACCAGCTTGATGATGGGCGCTTCTTCGGCGGCCTTTTCCAGCGAGGCCGCGTCCATCTCCTGCTCATCGGTGGCGAGTTCGAGTTCCTGGTCCTCGTCCACCAGGTCTTTCATCAGGCTGCTGAGCTCTTCATGGCTGGAGCCGCCGCCATAGAACCGGGAAATCGCTTCGCCAATCGCGGACTCGGAGGCCACCACCGGCTCGACGTTGAAGCCGGTCATAAACTTGATATCGTCCATGGCGAAGACGTTGGTGGGATCGGTCATCGCGATGGTCAGCACCGAGCCCACACGGGAAAGCGGCACGACCTGGTAGCGGAGTGCGGTGTCCTGGGGGATCAGCTTGATGACCGTGGGATCAATCTCGTAATACTTGAGGTTGATGGAAGGCACGCCATACTGACGGGAGAGCACACCGGTGATGTCATCATCGGTGATGAAGCCCATCTTGGTAAGGCAACTCCCCAGTTTCCCGCCGTTGGAACGCTGAAACTCCAGCGCCTTATCCAGCTGGTCCTGGGTGATGAGGCTTTCCTTTAGTAGAATCTCGCCTAAACGGACAGACATCCGCAGCACTCCCGGGAAATCGTGCACCCAACGCTCAACATAGCAAAGAGGCCGGATTCGCGATGACAGAATTTGCTCACCCGTTGTGAATTCGCTAATACCTGTACAATAGAGCAGGGTCTAGGAAGCGCGGACAGTGTCGCATCCTTGACTTGCCAGAAGGCGGTGGATATCTTGCGAAAGAGATGTCTACTTGCCTCTCTTTGCCCGATTCTACTTCCCCGCGCGCTTCGGCGCTCCCCCTCCGGCGCTCCGGTTCGGACCGGGTGAAGGAACACCAGGGTGCGCTTCCCATTCTCCAGGAATATTTTGATGCGCTTTTTGCAGCCCGCGGCCCGCAGAACTGGTGGCCGGGCCGGACGGCGTTCGAAATCATCGTGGGGGCGATTCTGGTTCAGAACACGGCATGGACCAACGCCGCCCGGGCCATTGGCAACCTGAGAGAGGCGGGGCTGCTTAGTCCAACGGCCATCGAGAAGGTCCCTTTGGGAAAACTGAAGCGCCTGGTTCGCCCTTCCGGGTATTACCGTCAGAAAGCGCTGAAGCTGAAAGCGTTTGTGCGGTTTGTGCGGCAAAACTATGGGGGCTCGCTGAAGGCGATGTTCCGCACATCCACAACGCAGCTCCGTGAAGAACTGCTGGAAGTGCACGGCATAGGGCCGGAGACCGCCGACTCCATCCTGCTTTACGCAGGGAGCCACCCGGTGTTTGTTGTGGACGCCTACACGCGGCGCATACTGGAACGTCATGGGCTCGCACACGGCAAAGAGTCTTATGAGGGGGTGCGAGGGCTGTTCGAGCAAAGTCTACCCAAGGATGCGCAGCTGTACAACGAGTTTCATGCCTTGATCGTGTACACCGGCAAGCACCACTGCACGAACCGCGCGCCGGTATGTTCGACGTGCGCGCTGCGGCCATTGCTGCAGCGCCCCGTGGAGGGGTCACGATGAGCCCGGCCAGCAACAAACTGCGCTTACAGCTCATACTCGGCGGGGTGTTCGTCACGCTGCTGCTGGGCGCGGTCTTCACCATGGGGTCGCTCGATGTGCCATTCGAGCCGCAATCCTGGCGGGAAGTTATCGCGCTGTTCGCAGTGAACAGCTTCATCACCGCGGCGCTGCTGGTCTTCGGGCTGATTCTTATCCGGGGCTTTGTGCGGTTGCGGATGGAGCAAAGCAAGGTCCAGCTGGGCGCGCGTTTCAAGACCAAGATGGTATTGGGCGCCATGGCCATCTCGCTGCTGCCGATCATCTTCATGTTCTTTGTGAGCTATTCCCTGCTGAACCGGACGCTGGGCCGGTGGTTTCCGCGCCCGTTGGAAATTGTTTCGGAAGAGACGCAAAAACTACTTAACGATCTGGGCCATAACTCCTTGCCCCGCCTGCATACCCTTTCTTATGAGCTGGCGCAGCACGCCGGCGAACCCGAGGAGACTTTTCTCGACCGGGCTTTTGGCATGGGCCTGGACGCGGTGTGGCTTTTCGACGACAAGGGAAACGTTCTGAAAGGCGGCGTGGTTTGCGACGAGCAACCCGAGGATCGCACGCAAAACACATGCAGCATCAGCGGCGAGAAGGGCGAACTCAAGACCACGTTGCCCAGCGGTGTGGAGATCTGGCAGGCCAAGGGACAGACGTATTTCGCCGGCGAGATCCCGGTGAATCTTGGGGTAGGCGGCCAAGGGAGACTTGTCGCCGCCTACCGCACGAGCCCCAATTTCCTGAGCCGCCTGCAGGTGATCCAGTCCCAAACGCGCGAGTATGAAAGCGTCAAACAGAATCTCCGCGCCATAAAGCAGCAGATGCTGCTGATTCTCTTCTTCTTTACGCTTTTGGTGCTCTCCGCCGCGATGTGGGTGGCGCTGTTTCTTGCCAAACAGGTCACCGTGCCCATTCAGGCGCTTGCGGAAGGGACGCGCGAAGTCTCGTCCGGCAATTTCGATTACCAGGTTCCCGCGCAGGTGCAGGACGAGCTTGGTGTTCTGGTGCGGTCGTTTAACACCATGACGACGCAGTTGCGCGATTCGCGAGCACAGATTGACGAGTTCACGCGCAACCTGCAACTGGCTGTGCAGGAACTCGAGCGGCGGCGGCAGTTGATGGAGACAGTTCTCGAGAACATCCCGGCGGGCGTGATTTCGCTGAACGCCGAAGGCGCCCTATTGCGGACGAACGCGGCGCTGGCGCGCATGTTCAACCTCGGCGACAAGGCGGTGGACTCCCTGGAATCTCTTCTGGGTGTGGAGGCGCATCGCACGGTGCAGGCATTGATGCGGCGCGCATTGCGCATGGGGGTGGTCTCGCGAGAGATCGAGGTCACGGTGAGCGGGCGCTTGCGGCACCTGGCGGTTACGGTGAGTTCCCTGGGGCCGCGGCGGGCCAATACGGGATTCGTCCTGGTGTTTGACGACCTCACCGAAGTGCTGCTCTCGCAGCGCTCGGCGGCCTGGCAGGAAGTTGCGCGGCGCATTGCGCATGAGATCAAGAATCCCCTGACACCGATTCAGCTTTCCGCGCAGCGATTGACGCATCTGTTGGAGCGGCGGGCCGAATCGCGCGAGGCGCCCCGAGATCCAGAGTTGACGCGGTTGACGCAGGAATGTTCCAGCCTGATCGTGCGAGAGGTGGCCGCGCTTTCCAGCCTGGTGAATGAGTTCTCGCAGTTCGTGCGCTTCCCCACCGCAAAGCTGCAACCCACCGACGCGAATACCACGGTGCAGGAAGCGATCCAGCTTTTTTCCAATCGCCTGGATGGCATTCAGGTGAAAACCAATCTTGAACGGAATCTCCCGGCGATCCGGGCCGACGGGCAACTGCTTCGCGGCGTGATCGTGAATCTGGTGGACAACGCGGCGGAAGCGCTGGAAGGCGAAGCGTTCCGCGAGATCAGCGTGGCCACGCATTTGCGAACGGAATCCGATACCATAGAAATTTGCGTTTCGGATACCGGCAAGGGCATCTCGCCGGAGGACAAGGACAAACTTTTCTTGCCTCACTTTTCGACCAAGGACCGCGGGACGGGGCTTGGCCTGGCCATCTCCGCGCGCATTATTTCCGAGCACGGCGGCTCGCTGCGCATGGAAGACAATGAGCCGCGGGGCTCGCGCTTTGTGATTGAACTGCCCGTGGCCGAACAGCCCGCCGCCACGGCCGCCGAGCGCGCCGGAGCCGATACCGATCGATGAGCACGTACCCGAAAATTCTGGTCGTGGATGACGAAGCGGGCATCCGCGAGTCGCTTTCCTCCATCCTGCGCGACGAACACTACGCCGTGGAAGCGGTGGAGTCCGCGGAAATTGCGCTGGAGCGCATCGCGGCCGAACATTACGCCGTTGTGCTACTGGACGTGTGGCTGCCCGGCATGGATGGGATGGAGGCGCTGAGCCGCATCCAGGCGATGCCGCAGCCGCCGCTGGTGATCATTATTTCCGGCCACGGCACGATCGAGACCGCCGTGCGAGCGACGAAGCTGGGGGCGTTTGACTTCATCGAAAAGCCTCTTTCGCTGGAAAAGGTAATCGTGCTGGTGCGCAATGCGATTCAGCAGCGGCGGCTGCAGGAAGAGAACCAGTTGTTACGCACGGAGCTCGGGCACCGTTACCGCATCGTCGGCGACAGCGTTCCGATGAAAGCGCTGCGGCAGCAGATCGCGGTGACGGGACCAACAAACGGCCGCGTGTTGATTTATGGCGAAAGCGGAACGGGCAAGGAGTTGGTGGCGCGCTCGCTGCATGCCGCCAGCTTGCGGAACAAAGGCGCGTTTGTGGAAGTGAACTGCGCGGCGATTCCGGAAGAGCTGATCGAGTCCGAACTTTTTGGCCACGTGAAAGGGAGTTTCACGGGAGCCAGCGAAGACAAAATCGGGAAATTCGCAAAAGCGGATAGCGGCACGCTTTTTCTGGACGAGGTTGGCGACATGAGCCTGCGCACGCAGTCCAAGGTATTGCGCGTTCTAGAAGAGCAACGGTTTGAACGCGTCGGCTCCAACCAGACCACCAATGTGGACGTGCGCATCATTGCCGCCACCAACAAGAATCTTGAGCAGGAGATCGCGAAGGGCGCCTTTCGCCAGGATCTTTTCTACCGGCTGAACGTGATTCCCTTCTTTGTGCCGCCCCTGCGCGACCGCAAGGAGGATATCCCGGTGCTGGCGCGGTATTTTCTAGCGGAGTTCAGCGCGGAATATGGGAAGAAGACGCGGGAGCTGACCGATGCGGCGATGGAGATTCTGCTGCGCTACCCGTGGCCGGGGAATGTGCGGGAATTGCGAAATCTGGTGGAACGCCTGGTGATCGTTTGCCCGCAAGCGCGCATCGAGCCGCATCATCTACCGCCGGAGCTTTTCCGCGGGGTTGGGGAAAGTCCGCAGCAGCCTTACTCCACGCTGCACGAAGCGCGCAGCGCTTACGAGCGCGAATTCATCCTGCGCAAACTGCAGGAGCACCGCTGGAACATGACGCAGACGGCGAGCGCGCTGGGGCTTGAACGCAGCCACCTCTATCGCAAAATGAAATCGCTGGGGATCGCCGCACCGGAATGAGGCTTACGCTGAGAGCAGGGTGGAGAGCTGAAGAGAAGAAAAAGATTTCACCACAGAGTTAGCAGAGGGAAGCAGAGGTAGCGGAGAGTTGGGAATTGCAGAGGGGGTGTGCGCTGAAGTTTCCTCGTTTTGGGAACACAATGAGTCGCAAAACCTCACTATGTCAGTTTAAGCCTGTGTCACTCGCCGTCGCCGCCCCGGTGTAGAGATTACTCTCCGGCAGCGCCGTCCGCCTGCATTGATTTGCGGACTACGTAATTCGTGGTACAAATCCCCCATCACATCCCTCTTGGAGGTTTCGCCCATGGCCCGGTGCAACTACTGCGGAACGACCATCCTCTTCGGCGGTGCCCGCGACGGCGAACTGCGCTATTGCAACGCGCGCTGCCAACAGTCTGGCAGGCTTTTATCCGTTTCCAATCAACTCCCGCAAGCCCAGGTTCAAGAACAGATCTGGAAAGTGCACCAGGGAGCTTGCCCGAAGTGTGGTGGGAGCGGCCCGGTCGATGTGCACAAGAGTTATCGCGTGTGGTCAGCACTGGTGGTGACGCAGTGGAGCAGTTCGATGCAAGTCTCCTGCCGGTCGTGTGGAGTAAAAAAGCAGATCGCGGACGCCGGGTTTTCTCTATTGCTCGGTTGGTGGGGATTCCCCTGGGGACTCCTCGTCACGCCAATCCAGGTTGGCAGGAATATCTGGAGCGCCGCTCAACCGCTTGATCCCACGAAGCCTTCGCCACAGCTCGAAAAAGCTCTCCGCCTGGCGATTGCCCGGCAAGCGGTAGCCGCTTCACAGCCCAAGGCTTAACCGACGGGCTCTCCACTTGAGAGCTGAAGAGAAGAAAAAGATTTCACCACAGAGGTAGCAGAGGGAAGCAGAGGCAGCGGAGAGTTGGGAATTGTAACGCGGGGGTTTGCGCTGAAGATTCCTCGTTTTGGGACACAATGAGTCGCAAAACCTCACTATGTTTCTTTAAGCCTGCGCCGCCCCCTCTAAAGACCTTAAAATCCTTTTGCTAGATACCTGCGTATAACTGGAGCAACCGTCCGCCTGCTGATATTTTTTCTCTTGCAGTATGCAGAATCGAACCATTCCGCTAACCCCTTCGGCCCTCTGCTAGCGTTACAACTCCCGCAACATAGAGCAATGTTCCATACTTTTGGATGCCTTACGGAGTGACCGTCCATATGCTCCCAACTTGCCAGATTCCTGCGGCTTCGAGTTCCAAATCTAAATTTCAGCTTACAGTAGACGCAGGACCTGTCTCTACGCGCTATTTGACTAACACCTCGGTCCGGAATGCCGTACTTCGCTGCATTCTTCAGCACTCGGGATGGAATTTCCAGCCTGACTCTCATCGGAAACCTTCTAAGCGCGATCCCTATCGCCATCACCGCAATGAGCAACCGGTCATCGTGAAGCCAGCAGACAAGGACGGCTGAAGAAATCTTCTGCGAACCTCTACGCTCTCTGCGGCGGCAGCGGTAGGAAGCGCAAACCCAAGAGAAAATCCGCGCCCTTGATAACCAAAGGGTACGGCACCCAACCTTCATTTCGCCACTTAAAGTGTGCGCAACCCGCCTTACTCGCCAAAGCTTGATTATTCAGGGTTTTTCTTTCCGAACGTCGCTGATCCCAGTAGGCATCCAAAAGCGGCCAGAACAATTACTTCGCACAAGGAAAGGAAGAGGCTCTCGATACTCGGGTACCGTTTACCCACCCACCATAAAGCTCCCTCCGAGAAAAACATGGGGTAGGTCAGTGTCAACGAAACTACATTCGCACTCACGAGCGAGACTCCCAGCACACGCCCTCGAAACGGCCAATTTCTACCCACGCTGCCCACAACTGCCCCTAGCAGCAAGGCAGGAATAATCAAATCGACTATCGGAAAGAAGCCTTTGCCATTCCTGATATCACGGGAGGTGTAGATAAGAAGAGCTGTCGTGGCCACGCTGCTATGGCTTTTCGCAATGAACAAGTGCCACCACAACTGCAAGACTGAAACAGCACAACAAATGGCCGCGACTGCAAACATCTCCTGAATATTCGCTTTTCTCATAACCTCATCTGAACTTTACTGGTCCCCCCGAGAAAGTAGTTTTGGGAGACAATGAATAATAAAACCTCACTATGCCACTTTAAGCCTGTGCCACCCGCCCAACCGCTGTTGTACAAACACTTGGGCTGGTCAGTTCCGGGTTCTTAACAGGAACCACGCCATCGCGGTGCCAATTAAGGCGATCGGTAACATGATTGATAATTGAAAGCCCGCTATCAGGGCAATAAGCGCGCGCGCCGTGACCAAGGCAAAAGCGCAGCCGAGAACAGCTCTACGGCGCCGTGCAAGTACAAAAACCAACAACGCAAGCGAGACTACCGCTGTGGTCCTGCCTATCGTCCAGCCATTGTGAGGCTCGGCGCTGAATGCAATCGCGGCCATAAGTGCGACTCCCAGTACGATCCCTAGAACTAAGTCGAAACGACTAGAGGGCATTAGTGTTCCGCTGCGATCTCTCCAGGGACCAAAGAGGTATTCATGGATTCTCACCGGGATCAATTGCCCCCACATATTGCATAAGCGTAAGCGCCGCTGTTGTAGGCTAGTTTTGCCACGCTGAACACCGCAACTGCTTTGGCAACAAAATTGGCTCCGGCGGTTTCGCCTATACTGGTAGCCGGGTGTCGCACCGGGTGCCTTTCAGGGTGCGGGGCTAAAGTTCATTCCAATAGCGGTCACAGTTACTAGCACAACCCTGTCATCCCAAAGCCATCCGACGAGGATGCCTGAAGGATCTCAACCACCGCATCTTGCCTCCAAACTCTCCGTTTCCTCTGCTGCCCTCTGCTAACTCTGTGGTGAAATCTTTTCTACTCTGCGAATCTCAGCGCGCTCTGCGCCTCTGCGTTAGCTTTTCTCTCCTTCTTCTTCTTCCGGTTCTTCTTCGACCGAGCCACCGCTTCTCAATCGCTGATCCTCGGCAATCCCTTCCAATTGCGCGTGCCAATCCAGTTCCCGGACCTTGCTGGGATTCTCACGCCAATCCGGAACCACCTTTACATACATCTCCAGAAAAATCTTTGTTCCCAACAGTTTTTCGAGTTCCTTCCGCGCTTCCGTCCCCACCTTCTTCAACATTTCGCCCTTATGCCCGATCAGAATTTTCTTCTGCGAGTCCCGCTCCACGTTCAATGTCGCGTGAATGCGCAGAATCTTCGGCGTCTCCTCATACTTGTCGACAATCACGGAAAGCGCGTGCGGGACTTCGTGGTAGGTCAACTGGATGGCCTTCTCCCGGATCATCTCCGCGGCCAGAAAGCGTTCCGGCTGATCGGTGATCTGGTCCTCCGCGAAATACGGCTCCCCCTCCGGCAGATTCTTCAAGATTTCCGCAACCAACGTGTCGCAACCATCGCCCTTCAACGCCGAGATCGGCACCAGCGCGGCAAACGGGAAGGCCTTGTTGAACACATCCAGCAGCGGGAGCAACTTCGCCTTGGGCACACGATCCACTTTGTTCAAGGCCAGAATCGCCTTGCCGCGGAAGCGCTCCGCGCGCTCCAGCAACATCGAATCGGCGTGCGGCAGCGTGCGGCTGGCATCCACCATCAGGAGCAGCACGTCAATCCCTTCCAGCGCCGCCGCCACTTCGCGCATCATCTGGCGGTTCAGCGCGGTGGTGCCTTCGTGCAGCCCCGGCGTATCAATGAAGACGATCTGCCCCTCCGGCCGCGTCACGATGCCCTGGATGCGGTTACGCGTGGTCTGCGGCTTTGCAGTCACAATGGCAATCTTCTGGCCCACCAGGCGGTTCACCAGCGTGGACTTCCCCGCATTGGGCCGCCCGATAATGGCCACAAAGCCCGCCCGAAACTTTTTCTTTTCTCCCATGCCCTCTCTCATCTCTGCAGCAAACTGTGCACCACTGGTAGCGTCTGCTTCCAGCAGGCAAGCGTGCCGATCTTTCCGAACAAGTCCGCTAACACCGTCGCCGCCAGGATGGCGGCGCTACCTGACTACCGGCAACTCCAACGTGGTTGCGTGCTCCGCATCATGAAGCAATTCAATATGCGCCGTACGGGCATCCTTCGTGGTCTCCTTCGCCACCACGCCGCCGCTATTGTAGTTCTTCTCCGCGCCAATCGAATTCAAGCTCTGCACCACCAGCCGCAGGCGGCTCCCCTGTGCAATTCGCCGCGAGAAAAACATAAAATTGTCGAACACATACTTCTCCGGCTTCCCCGGTGTGACCAGCTTTTCTTCCCGCGCCGATTCGCGGTACCGCGCCCGCATCGTGGTACTTGTCAGAAACACGGAACTTCCGTTCGGCAAAATCTCATACAGCGCAACCGCGAAATCCGTGTCCGGAACATCCATCTTGATCCATGCCGCCAGCTTCACAAAGCCGCTAACTTCGGTCGCGGCCGCAAACGGCTCGCTGTGATAGATCGCTCCTTCTCCATAGAGGTTCGCTACCGCCGCCTGAGAAGTCATCGGGGCCGCTTCGTCGGGATTCTCCGCATCTCCGGGCCGCGTATCCAGCGGGTCGTAAATCCACGCATCGCTCGCCGCGCCCGCCTTCGCTTCCTTGGCGAGCCAGCCGGAATGAAACAAATCGCCGGCCGCTCCGTTCGATCCCAGATAGAGCGTCAGCTTGTCGTTCGCCAGCGTCTCCAGCGAATCCGCGTACTTCCACTCGTCCGCGCCCATCACGTAGTAGGCTATGCGCTTCTTCAAGAACTCCGGCTTCTTCCCGCCCTTCATCGTCCAGTCGTACCACTCCGTGTGCAGCTTGTTCAGGTCCAACACACTCGCATCGCTGAAGGTCAGGCCGCCCAGTTCTTTTTTCGGCGTGCGCGTGCCCGCGTGGTCCCATGGACCGATGATCAGATAATGGCTCGCCTTGCCCGCTTCGGACCCGTACTGCATGTGCCGCTTGTAGTAGTGAAACGCGCCCGGCTGGTCTCCGTCGTAATGACCGGTAATGGTCAGGATTGGCACGCTGAATTTTTTGTAGTCCGCGGCGGTTGGCGCTAGAGAGTCGTAGAAGGCGTCCGGCGTTGGGTGCAGCAGCCACTTCTGAAAGACCGGCGAGGGATTGCCGACTACCTGGTCGTAGGTTTCAAAGGCCAGATGCTGATTGTAGTATTCCCGCGCCTTCTGATTCCAATACGCGCTGTTCCCGAACGTCTGCAGGTTGCCCGTTTTCCCGGTCGTGAACGTCAGCCACTGCATGTCGTACGGGGCAAAAATATTGAACTGGAAGGGAAAGTCCAGGCCCGGGTGCGCCGCGGCCGCCGGAACGATGGTGCTCAAGTGCGGGGGAAACTCCTTCAGCGTGTCCCACTGATCGAATCCGGCATAGGAGCCGCCCCACATCGTCACCTTGCCGTTGCAATAGGGCTGGGTGGCGAACCATTCCACGAGGTCGTAGCCGTCGTGCGCATCATTCACAAACGGCTCAAAGTCGCCGCCGGAATTCCCGCGGCCGCGCACATCCACCAGCGCGTAGACATACCCGTGCTTGGCAAAATACATGGCGCGATCCGTGTACGAATCGCCGATGTACGGGGTCAGCGTGAAAATTACAGGAAGAGCGTCTTTCTGTCCGTGCGGCCGATATACCGTTGCGTTCAGCTTCACCCCGTCGCGCATGGGAATCTTCACGCCCCACTGCATGTCCACGGCGTCGCTGCCCGTCGCCGACTGGGCGAATCCACAGGCGCACGCGAGGCACGCCGCCAGCATCGCCATCCACACTCTTACAAGCACCTTCGCGCGCGGGGTCATAAACTCTCCTCGAATGGAACATCCAATGGACTGCAATGGTATCGCGGAATGGGAAGGTTTTCCGAGGCCACGCAACAAACGGCCCGCCTCGGAAGGCTGGGGCCTTGCGCTTGCCTGCAAGATGCAGGCGCTACCGGGGCGCGGTCTCGACCGCTCCTGGGAGATGGCGGGCACGCAGGCGCAGGACTTTGCGCTGATTGGCTTCGAGGACTTCAAAGCGGTAGCCTTCGATATCGACTTTATCTCCCGGCGCGGGAACTTTGCCGGAGACATGGCTTAGCAAACCTGCGATTGTGGTTACGGTTTCGTCGGAATTGTCGCCGAACTGCACGCCCAGCAACTCTTCCACCTCGGAAATGGCCATGCTGCCGCGCAAGACGAGGCTGCCATCGGCTTCGCGGACCGCATCGGGAGCGGGCTTCATGGCATCCACGCCCTGCTCGCCGACAATTTCTTCGAGCAAGTCTTCCACGGTGGCGATGCCAGCCACGCTGCCATACTCGTCGATCACCACGGCCAGCAATTGGCCCTTCTGGCGCATCTCTTTCATTAGTTCCGAACCGAGCTTGGTCTCTGGAACGAACATCGCGGGGCGAAGAAGTTCTTTCACTTTGCGTTTAGGCAGGTCGGCATCGGCAATCGAGAGCAGATCCTGGGCGTAGACCACGCCAAGAATGTCGTCGAGCGATTTCCCGTACACGGGCATCTTGCCAAATTTCGTCTCCGCGAATCGCGCGTGCATCTCTTCGAGGGTGGCGTCCTGCTGCATGGCGACAACGTCGGGGCGCGGGGTCATCACTTCGCGGACGCGTTTGTCGCTGAACTCGACGACCTGCTCAATCAAATCGGCCTGTTCCGGTTCGATGATGCCTTCTTCTTCGGCGGCCTCGACCAGGGCTTCGATGCCCTCTTCGGTTCGTTCCTCGGGAGTCTGTTCCACCTCCTGCTCGGAAATGCGCGCCACCGATTCCGCGCCTTCCAGGAACACGCGGATGGGCCAGACGATGAGCATGGCGAAGCGGATCAGGGGGAGGAGGGGAAGCAGCCAGCGGCCGGTGGTGCGGTAGAGAAGAATGTCTGGAATGAAGTGCATCATGATGACGACTTCGAGGCTGAGCAGCACGAGGAACTGCAGAGCCGCTTCCCAGCGGTTCGGGACGAGGTAGACCACGGCGCGCGTGGTTTCCAGCACCACAAAAGCCAGCCAAAAATGGCCCAGAATGCGGAAGGTTCGACCACCGCTCTTCCGGTTGATTCTGAGTCTTGGTTCGATTTCCGCTTCGAAGATGTCCAGATGCTCGTGGACGCGGCCGGTGGTCATGCGGCCGAGTTCACGGTAGATGAGCGTGAGGTAGGAAAAGATTGGCAAGCCAAGCGCGACCACGGTCACGCTGCCCACAAATGCCCAGATGTTCCACATCACGCGATACCCAATCGCCTCCGCAGCCGCATTTCGATGCGTTCCATTTCACCCTGGTCAGACTCATGATCGTAACCCAAAAGGTGCAGGAGGCCATGAAGAATCAGCACGCATAATTCCTGCGGCAAGGTGCGCCCAAGCTGCCGGGCATTGCGCCGAGCGACATCCGGCGCGATGGCGATATCTCCCAGAAACTTTCCCTTGGCCCAGCGCACTTGCCGAGCCAGACTGCGCGGCTTGGCTTGAGCTTCCGCCGGAAAAGAAAGCACGTCTGTTGGCCCCTTCTTCTTCCGGTAGACTTCATTCAGGCGCGCCATTTCTACATTGGGAATCAGGCGCACCGCCACGCAGCCGGTTCCCAGCCCGATCTCCTTCCTCGCTTTGTCCAGAAATGCTTCGAGGGGCCGCATGCGCACGGCAATCCGCTTCTGATGATTTTCAATGGCGCGCTGCGGCACCGGCACTCTGGCCCGTGCTTTTCTCCGCGCCCTGTGCGTCTTTGCGTTCAGCGCTTTTACTCCGGCGTCTCCGGCTTCACGTGTTCCTTGCTGGTCCCCTGTGGTTTCCCGCCACGCTGGGGATGGGTGACATCGTATTCCTCGTAGGCGCGGATGATCTGCTGCACCAGGTTGTGGCGCACCACGTCTTTCTCGCCAAACTGGACCACGCTGATGCCGGGAATGCGGCCGCAAATTTCCATGGCTTCGATCAAGCCGGACTTTTTGCCGATGGGCAAGTCAATCTGGGTGACGTCGCCGGTGATGACGGCCTTGGAATTGAATCCCAGCCGGGTGAGGAACATCTTCATCTGTTCACTGGTGGTGTTCTGGGCTTCGTCGAGGATCACGAAGGAATCGTTCAAGGTGCGCCCGCGCATAAAAGCGAGCGGCGCGACTTCGATAATTCCCTTTTCGAGGAAGCGTTCGAGTTTGTCGGCATCCAGCATGTCGTAGAGGGCGTCGTAGAGAGGACGCATATAGGGGTCGATCTTCTGCTGCAACGTGCCGGGCAAGAAACCCAGGCGTTCGCCGGCTTCGACCGCGGGGCGCGCGAGGATGATGCGGTTCACTTGCTTGGTGAGCAGGGCGCTGACGGCCATGGCCACGGCCAAATAGGTTTTGCCGGTGCCGCCCGGCCCGATGCCGAAGGTCATGTCGTGCGATTCGATCTCTTCCATGTAGCGCCGCTGGGTGGCGGTCTTCGGCGTCACCTGCTTTTTGCCGAAGGAGCGGGTGCGGCCATGTTCGAACATGCCGCGCGGCGATTCGTGCGGCTCGTCAGTGGCCACGCGCATCAGGGCTTTCACTTCGGCGCTGGAAAGCTCGCGCCCGTGGCGTGTGAGGTGGTTGTACTCCTCGACGATGCGCACGGCCTGGTCCACGCTTTCCTGCTCGCCCTCAATGGTCAGGCGAGTATCGTGCAGGTGCGTGCGCACGCGCAGAAAATCCTCAAGGGAACGGATGTTCTCGTCCAACGTTCCAAAGAAGGGTTCAATTTTTCCGGTGATGTGTATGGTGCGCTTCATCCACTTGGCAGGTATCTCTGACGAACGGATCGGGTGGCCGATGGGATTCCTCCTGCAAACTTCAGCGAAAGCACAGCCTGCTACGGAGAAACTATAAACAACGTAGCGCAGGGGATGGCAAGGGTCAAGTTACACGCCTGTGAATTTCCGGGAGCGGGCGGAGGAGGAGAGCGCGGAGGTTTGCAGAGAAGAGAGCCGATCGCGGGGCAAGTATTTACTCATCGGCACCTGTCCGTGTTGACGTGGAAATAACCTGTCCTGTCGGTACGAGCGAACTATGGACGGAAAACGACGGTTTCGCGAAACTCCTCCCATCGCAAATGCAGCAGGTGGCAGTAGGAAAGAACTGAGGGAGGTAGGGCCATGTCTCTGTCCGCGAAAAAAGTGCTTTTGGGTTCCGCGATGTTGCTTGCCGCGCTTCCGCTGCTGGCGGAGGAAACGTCCGGGAATGCCGGCGTGGCATCCGCGCCAGCCGCCTATGTGAAATGCCCCGGCATCAGCAACGTTCCCATGACTTCGGACGCCGAACAATCGCTGCCGCTTTCGCAGGTTGCCGCGCTGGCATGTGGCGAGGCCGTGGTGGTGGTTTCGGACAATGAAGGGTATACCGCCAAGGTGCGCACCGCGGACGGCAAGGAAGGCTACGTCGCACGGATGTATCTGACCAACGCGGTGCCGGCCGTGCATGCGAAGCCCCGCGCGGATGCCGCCGTGCAGCCGAGCAGCGCCACGCCGCGCAATGGAGTTGTGCGCTGGATGGCGGGCGCACCGGGCTGCGATACTTTCCAAAGCCATGGGCGGACCGTGGAATCGGTGACCGCGAACGGCATCACCGTGCAGGTTTCGCTGCAGGACACGGGCTGGAAACTGCTGGCCACGGTCGCGGTTTCAAACCAGAGCGGGCAGAGCGTCTACGTGACGCCTTCCCTGATGACGCTGGACGAACTGATGCCCAGCCTGCGGAATCTCCCGGAACAGAATCCGGCGAAGCTGGCGCACAATGAGGCCAACCATCAGCTCTTCCGGGACGAGGCCAATGCGCAGCCGCCACGCAGCGCATTCTCCGCGTCCTCCGATGCGCCGGGCCTTTCGAACGTGTCTTACCGGACAGCGGAAGACTTCACCCCGAAGAGCATTGATAACGCCTCCGCGCGGGCGATGGCGCTCAAGACCGTGAATCTGGCTTCCGGTCAGAAGACGGCCGGCACGTTGTGGTACGCGCGCGACGCCGCCGCCCATGAACTGTCGATGCGGCTTTCGGTTGGCGACATCATCTTCGACTTCCCGTTTTCCTTCGAACAGAGAAAATAAAAAGCGGACAACCCCCGGGCCCGGCGCACCCCCACGCCGGGCCTTTTTCTTTTGGGCGATTGTCGGTAACTCGAAATCAGTGGTCAGTAGTCAGTAGTCAGTAGTCAGTAGTCAGAGATCGGTCAATGCTTAAGACATTTCGCAGGTAGCCGGGGAAGAAGATTTAACACAGAGGCCGCAGAGAGCACGGAGGTCACAGAGAGGAGCGGAATCAATCCGCAGCGACGGCGCGATTCCTGGCCCAATTGCGGATTTCGGTGATCTCTTCCGCGCGAGTGACGCTGAGCGGCTGCGTGGCCTGAATCTCGGCAATCAGAATCTCCGTGGTCAACTGTTGTTTCTGGCTGAAAGCCGAATACAGCCCGGCGACAATCACCTGCTCGATTTCCGCGCCGGAAAATCCGTTGCTTGCCATGGCCAGCTTGGCGAGATCGAATGCCGCCGTGTCTCTTCCGCGCTTGCGGATGTGCAAGCCAAAGAGATCCACGCGGGCTTTTACATCCGGGAGATCCACGAAGAAAATTTCGTCGAATCGTCCTTTGCGCAGCATCTCCGGCGGCAGAATGGTGATGTTGTTCGAGGTGGCCGCAAGAAAGACGCCCGCTTCGCGGTCCTGCATCCAGGTGAGCAGCGTGGCCAACAAGCGTTGCGACAATCCCGCGTCGGCATCGCCGCTGGAGCCGGCCGAAGCGAATGCCTTTTCAATCTCGTCAATCCACAGAACGACGGGAGCGATCTTCTGCGCCACATCGAGGGCCTTGCGCAGCCGGCGCTCGCTTTCGCCAACGTATTTGTCGTAGAGCGCTCCGGCGTCAAGACGGGCCAGTTCGTAGCCCCATTCGCCGGCCACGGCGCGCGCCGCCAGGCTCTTTCCGCAGCCCTGCACACCGGTGATCAGAACGCCCTTTGGCGGCACCAGGCCGAATTTCTGCCCTTCGGGTGTCAGCGCACTTTTGCGTTTGGCAATCCACTCGCGCAGCTTCTGCAATCCGGCCACATCGGAAAAGGAAGCGTCGCGCTTGACCGTTTCCAGCAGGCCGTCGGTGTGCAGCGCCTGCCGCTTGGCATCCAAAACATCGTCGAGCAAAGCGGCATCGGCTTTGCCGCGCGTCAAGACGCACTGGCGCAACACGCGCAGGGCATCTTCTTCGGGAAGTCCCGCAAGGTTTTTCGCCAACTGGGACAGACCAATGGTATCCAGTGTGGTGCTGATGCCCTGCATGCGGTTTAGCTCCGCCAGGGTAGCTTTTACGCCGGTGGTCAATTCCTCGACGGAGGGGAGGCCGAGTTGAAACTCCACCGCGTCGGCATCCACTTCCGGCGGCAGTTGAATCGCGGCGCCCAGAATCACAATCGAACGGCGCGCGGTGCGGAAGCCGTCGGCCAGGTCACGCAAACGGCGGCTGATCTTGTCGTTGTCGCAATACCTGCCGAAATCCTTCAGGAGGAAGATCGCGTCGCCCTGGACGGTGGTGATATTGGCGAGGGCCTGCTCCGGCTGATCGGTGTTGTACAGGCCGGAGCCGCCCGAGCGGCCCAGTCCGGTGGTGACGCTCCATACGTAAAGGGGAATGCCGAGATCGGCAGCGACGTGCTCCAGCAGATCCACAAAACGCTGTTCCTCGCCGGTTTCGACGGTGACCATCGGATTCCGAGAGTTGATGAGCAAGGCGAGTTCCTCGCGCTTGTTACGAGGCGCACCGGCGCCGGCGGGCCTGGGAGGAGCCGCAGGGGTCGAGAGCGGGTGAGGCGCTCCGGCGTTTGCGGGCGGCGCCAGCGGCTTCAGCGGAGGTTTTACGTCGTTTGACAAAGCGGTACCCCACACGTCAGACTAATCAATTGAAGTAAATGCTTAAGGAGCAATAGATGGCTCAAGGTCAGGCTACCAAAGTTAAGAAGAAGAAGAAGTCCGTTTTAAAGCGCGCGGCACAATCTCGTCAACGCGCCGAAGTGAATCGAGCGAACCGCACGCGCGTACGCACGGCGATGCGCCGGCTGCGCACCGCGATTACCGCGGGCGACGTGACCGCCGCGACGAATCTGCTGAACCCGACGCTTTCCGCGATCGACCAGGCGATTACCAAGGGCGTGTTACACGAAAACACCGCGAACCGTTACAAGTCGCGGCTGACGCTGGCCTTCAACGCGGCCAAGGCGAAGGGCGCCGCGAAGTAAAATCGAGTTCCTGGATCTCGTAAGCGCCGCACACTGGAGGTTTGAGGGTGCGGCGCTTTTGTGTTTGGAGAGACGGAGTAAACGCAGAGACGCAGAGGGCGCGAGTTAGCGCAAAGAATTAGGAAAGAGTTCACCACAGAGTTAGCAGAGGGGGACAGAGTTAACGGAGACCGCGAAAGAGCGCCACATTGGCTCTTCCCACTACCGGCTCTGTTGGGCGATGCTTCTTCCGTTGTAGCAAAGAGGCCAACATGCCCGAAGCAATCACCGTTGTGCGCACGCAACATTCCCGGTTGACGGAAGAGCTCCGCGAAAATTCACCTTTCGGCACAAATTATTCGGACCATATGTTCGTTGCGGACTGGTGCGACGGGCAGTGGAAAGAAGCGCGCATCGTGCCGTTCGGCCCCATTGAGCTTTCCCCAGCCACGACGGCGCTGCATTACGGGCAATCTTTCTTTGAAGGATTCAAGGCGCATCGCACGGGCGATGGCCGCGTTGCCTTGTTTCGTCCGATGGCCAACCATGCGCGGCTGAATCGCACCGCGGCGCGCCTGGCGATGCCCGATCTGCCAGAAGCGCTTTTCCGCGATGGTCTTGTGGAACTTATCCGCACGGATCGCGAGTGGGTGCCGCACCGGGATGGCGGGTCACTTTATGTGCGGCCGGTATTTTTTGGCACGGACGATTCCCTGATGGTCCGCCCGGCAAACCGATACCGCTTTATCATTTTCACCGCGCCCGGCGGCCCGTATTTTGCGCAGCCCATCCGGTTGCTCGCGGAAGAGACGTACGTTCGGGCCTTTGCCGGGGGCACCGGCGACGCAAAAACCGCCGGCAATTATGGAGGAGGCTTGCTGGCGGCGAAACTCGCGCAGGCCAAGGGCTATCACAATGTGTTGTGGCTGGACGGGAAGGAACGGCGTTTTCTGGAAGAGTCCGGCGTGATGAACGTAATGGTGAATATTGATGGCACGCTGATCACACCACCACTTTCGGGCACGATTTTGCCGGGCGTTACGCGCGATTCCGTTTTGACGCTGCTGCGGGAATCGGACGCGAAGGTGGAAGAGAGGGCTGTTTCGATTGAAGAGGTGCTTGCGGCGCAGGCGGCAGGCACGCTGCGCGAGGCCTTTGGCATTGGCACCGCCGCCATCATCGCTCCCATTGCGTGTATCGGTTATAAGGGGAAAGACTACGAAATCCCGACGGCAGCAGGCAACGGCGTGGCCGAGAAAATCAAGGCGCAACTCGTGGCCATTCAGACTGGGCGGGCGGCTGACACGCACAGTTGGCTGGTGTACATCTGAGATTGAATTCTTTTCTATTCTGGATCGTTGGGGAGCACTAAGATAAAGCCATTTTGTGGCCAGACAATTGCCTTCGTCTTGGCACAGAACGGACATTCAACATTGCACTCAATCTCATGCTGATTGGAAGGAGGTTTTCTTGGATCTTCAACAACCTTGAAGGTTTTGTCGCACCCGACGCATTTGTAGATTTTCTTCATTCTTCCACCTTTGGGTTCTCTCCGCCCTCGGCGTCTCAGCGTTAAGCTCTCCCTACCCTTTTCCAATTTCCCAATCCACTGCGCTCAAGTCCCCAAATAAAAACTCCATTATCGAAACTGAACATTCGCCCCGCCCTTTGATCGACCTACCACTCACCTGATTACGTGAACGCCCGCGCCAACTTTCAGTTTCTTCCAGGACTTATCCGCTGTATACACTGGGGCCTTCCAGGCAAGTCCAAGCGCTAGACAAGCTCTGTCACCCAACGACAGTCCAAGCGACCTCGTTTGCGCCACCAGATCGCCTGCAAGTCGCGCATGCTCCGGGGTAAACGGAACGGCCTCCCGGATGACGCTTATTACTGCCTCCCAGGCGTCGTCGCGGTTGACACCCCGAGCCACAAGCTTGCCGTGTGCTTCGGCCAGATTCACGGTGCTCATGGCCGCCCTGTTCATAAGTTCTGGCGTCAAAGTCTCAGCTCCTGGCTCCTGATTGAGAATTGCGAGCAGAGCGGACGCGTCCAGCACGACCCTATTCATCGCGCGCGGCCTCGCGGCGCTCGGCAATCAATTCATCAGCCAGGGACGTTCCCGGCTTCACGTGCTTGCGCACTAGCCGCTGCGCCCGCTCCAGGTTTCGTCTCAACGTGGTGATGCGCAATTCATCGCCCTGAATCTGCAGGACCACCTCGTCGCCCACACGTATGCCCAGCCGCTTCCGAAAGGAGGCGGGAATCACTACCCGCCCGTTCTCATTGACCCGCATCCGCGTTTTCAGCATTTTGTCACCTTTTTGTTCCGTGACACTATCTTACCATGTGTCACGCATAGTCTGCCTACCATTTTGGCCGTAGCGTAACAGAGCAAGAAATCTCCTTCAGACCGGGGGTCTCCAAGACTCCCATGCGGCTGAAATCTCACGCGCCTTGTTGTGTCTGGGTGGTTTCTAACGCAACGTATCGCGAATAACCGACGTCCTAGCAGTGCGGCGTTCGTCCAATTTCAGCTTTCTACTTTCCATTTTTCGAATTTCTAGTTTTTCGCGCCGCTTAATTCCCAGACCAGGAATTCCATTACCAGATGAGGGTCTTTTGCGCCGCCTTTGAGGCGGCTGTCGGCTTCGCGGAGGGCCTGGATGCCTGCCAGGAGGCGTTCCTTGGAGATTTTGCGGGCGCACTGAATCGCGAGTTCCGCTTGTTCCGGGCGCATGCCCAGGGCGCGGGCGGCCTGCCAGCCGTTTGCGGCGCGGACTTCGGTAGCTTCGACGAGTTTGCGGTACATCCAGGCCATGGCGCCGAGCATGGCGACCGGCTCTTCGCCGTCGCGCAGCAAGCGGTCAAAAAACTCCAGGGCTTTTTTGGGCTGGCGCGCGGCGAGAAAGTCGGCCACTTCCCAGATGGTGGCGCTTTTTTCGGGGATGACCAGCGCCGCGACATCCTGCCGGGTCACGGTTTTGCGTTCGCCGACGTAGGTCGCCAGCTTGTCCACTTCCGTTTTCAGGCGCATCAGGTCGCCGCCGACAAACTCCGCGAGATCTTCCGCGGCGCCTTTTTCGAGCTCAATGCCCTGCTCTTTCGCCAGCGACCTGGCCAGCACGGCAGCGGCGGCGATGCGTTCGTCGGGTTTGTCGCCGAGGCCGACTTCAACCACGAGGGCCTTTTCGAGCAGCAGCTTGGCCAGGCGCATGCGCTGATCCAGCGCGGAAGCCTCAATGACCAGCACAGTAAAGGGAGCGGGATTTTCCAGGTAGGTTTCCAGAGCCTTCACCGCTTCGTCGCGGGATTTTTCGCCCAGTTTTTCAATGGCCTCGGCGTCTTCGAGGAAGACCACTTGTTGGGGCGAAAGCATCGGCAGAGTCTGGGCCTGATCGGCGGCAGCCTGGGTCTCGCCATGGTCCGCGGAAAACCGGGAAAGCGCCCAGGTGCGAGCCGCTTCCGGAACGAATTTTTCGATCAACTGCTTGCGGCAGGCATCGCGCAAATACGGTTCATCGCCCAGCAGCAGGACGGCCGGGACGGGCTTACCTTTGCCGAGGCGTTCGAGAAATTCGTCGGTGGTGAGTTTCGGCATCAGAAATTCTCGGTTACGGCCGCGACCAGCTTTTCCGCAAAGTCGCGGGACATGCGGTCCAGCGCCGGGTCACTTTCCTGGAAGAAGCTGCGGACATCGGTGGAGAGTTCATATTCGTTGCGGAAGACGAAATTGTCGTTGTGATAGAGGACCTTGTCGGTGGCGCGCTCGGTCAGGGTCACCTCGCACTTCATGGTCACCAACATGGCGGTGGCCTGGGCGGTAGAAGAAGTTTGCGTGGTGGTGGTCTGGAAGAGCAGCGGCAGCACTTCCATGCTGAGCACCTTGCCGGTCAAAACGGCGTCGCCGTCGTTGGCGTTCGGCACGACTTTATAATTCGTCTTCACCAGGAACTCGTGAATGGTGGCGGCCGTCAGCCGCTGCTCCACCTGATATTTGGTGGTTTTGTTCTCCATGGCCGGGACGGCAATCACGTGGATGGTCTTCGGCAAGGTGTTGTAGTGCCCTGCTGAGTGGTAGCCGCAAGCGGCAAGTCCCATCGCCGCGGCCAGCGCCAATGCTGCGCTTATGCGACCCGGCCTCATCCTTCGAGCCACTCCGCCAACTTGATTCCGCTTACGGCCGGCAAGCGCAAATTATCGGCGGCTCCCCAAAACCACCACGCGCCGGCGCGCGAAAAATCCGCCCGAGGCTCGCTCACGTGCAACTGACTCTCCCCGGCGACACTCACGTTGCTGGGCCCTGCTTCCGTTTCGCCGGCTATATTCCATCCGGCTTCCTTCAGGGCCGCGCCGAGTTTGGCCATGTCCGCGCCCGCACCCAAATCGGCGCAGGCACTGAAGGTCATCCCGTAAAAGACCGGCGCATGCACCAGGGCCAGCGAAATTTTCGCGTCTTCCGCCGCATCTGCGAGCGCCGCCGAGACCTCGGCGCGAATTTCGGTTTCTTCCACACGCAGATCGTGTTTACTCTCCGGAGCAAAGCGGGGCAAAAGCGTAAACGCCGCCTGCGTGGCAAATACGGCGTTTCCCACGGGCTGAAAGGACAACAGGTGCGAAGTCTGCGATTCCAACTCCTCAATCCCGGCGCGCCCGCTCTCTGAAACTGCGCGGAATATGGTTATGGTCAGCCGCTGCAATGCAAATCCGCGCAGAACGAGGGCCAGGCTCGCCGCCGCCGTTCCACCCGCCGAGAAGACGCTGAAGGTCCTGGCGTGTTTCGCCACCGTCTTTCCGGTGAGGGCTTCAATGCGAGGGAACCACGGGGTCGCGTCCGGATCGGACATCGTCGCGTGCGTAAAATCAATGATGATCGCGCCCGCTTCGCGGGCTTGCGGAAGGCACAAATTCCCAAACGAGCGCGAACCCGCGAGAAACGCATACTTCGCCTTGTGGAAGGTGCCCTCTTCGAGTCTTTGAATGACGGCGGCTTCGCCGCCTGCTTCGGTGAGCGTGCCTGCCGCGTCTTCTTCATCCACGAGGCGAAAATCCCATCCGGCGAAGCGGCTCTCTTCCAAAACCGTTTTCAACTCGCCGCCCAGCAGCGAAGAGACCCCGGCAATCACGATTCTCTGGGAAGTTCGATCCGAAGACATGGGTCAGGCGGTCCTTGTGACAAGCCTGTGGCGCAGGAAGCGCACCAGATGGAGAACCAGCCCAGCGATCGCATAGGTGCCCGCCAGCAGGACCAGCGCGACCTCGGAATATCGCCAGATCACCGCGACCATGACGAAGAGCAAGATGATGGTGATGGAAGGCTGTTTCCGCGACCACGGAATGTCTTTAAAGCTGTAGTAGCGCACGGTGCTGACCATCAGGAATCCGAGGACCGGGAGCATCACAAACCACAAAATGGCCCAGGTGCGGTCGGTGATGGGTTCAAAGAAATGGCGAGAATGGATAATGGCGGCCACCACGCCCGCCGAGGCCGGCGTCGGCATGCCGACGAAGTTCTTGTTGCCGCCAGGCTCCATGCCCTTTACGTTGAAGCGCGCCAAGCGCCATGCGGAGCACACCAGGAAGAACAAACACGCCAGCCAGGCAAACTCGCCCAACTGGTGAAAGTCGGGATTCCCGGCAAAGGCGTAACGGAAGCCCCAGGCATAAGCCAAAATCGCGGGGGCAATTCCGAAGCTGACGACATCGGCCAACGAATCGAACTGCACGCCAAACTCGGTGTTCGTGCCCGTCATGCGGGCGATGCGCCCATCGAGGGAATCGAAGAGAATGGCGATGCCAATGGCCTTGGCGGCGTGATCGAAGTCTTCCTTACCGCCCACGAGCGCAGCGATGGACGCGTAATAACCGCAAAGCAGGTTGGCGACGGTGAACAGGCTGGGAATCAGGAAGATGCCACGGCGCAAACGGTGGCGCTTTGAATTGCGCTCTTGAAACGGTATCTCGTGCTGCTCAAATTCCGCCATGCTGGCCGCAACTCCCGGGTGCTTCGTTGTGGTTTGTGCTTCGTCGTTGAAGTTGCACGGGCAGGATTGCCGGTGCCACACCAACGGTGCTACACCGCATCACTCTACTACGCGCCACTGCCCGAATCTTGAATTTTCTGCGAAGCGCTCTTGGGGGTAGTCGCGCGCGGCAGGTTGGCGGTCACACCCGCCGTCATCCGAGCCACGATGCTTGAGCCGCCTTTCACGTGGTCGCCGACCTTGATGGCCAACTCCGCGCCTTCGGGGAGCCACAAGTCCACCCGGGAGCCAAATCTTACAAGACCCACCAATTCTCCACGAGCCACCGAATCGCCACTCTGCTTCCAGGAGACCACGCGGCGCGCGACCCAACCGGCAATTTGCTTGAAGACAATTTCCCCGTATTCGCTGGACAGGGTGAAGACGTTTTGCTCATTTTCCAGCGAAGCGTTTTCGGCCCAGGCGGCCAGAAATTTGCCCGGTTTGTATTCGAGTTTCCGGATGGTTCCCGCCGCCGGGGAGCGATTCACGTGAACATTCCAGATCGCGAGAAAGATACTGATGCGCTTTCCCGGCCGCCCGGCATACTCTTCGTCCTTCACGACCACCACGCGGCCATCGGCGGGAGATACAACAGCGCCGGGTTCCATGGGTATGGCACGATGGGGATTGCGAAAGAAATAGAAGACAAAAAGCCCGAGGAAGACCAGAACACCGCCGCTCAGCACACTCGCCGGCGTGCGCAATACCAGAAACGCCAGCCCAACCAGAAGCGGCGGCAGGCCAAACCAGTATCCTTCTTTGACCATACTCTCCCTGAGCCCATCGCGAATCTGCTTCGCGGGAGCGCCATGGCCATTCTACGACAAGTTGTACGGAGAGAGCGATTCCGGGTGGACTACTGCGAATGTCTAGCGCGCGCACTGTGAACGCGGGAGGCAATGCGTTCCATTTCATCCTTCACATGCAACTTCATTTTCTTGAGCTGGATTTCTTCGATCAGGTCTTCACTGCTGTGGTAAGGAGAGTGGGTCAGTTCGTGGAGTTTTGCTTCGTACTGCCGGTGCTGCTCTGCCAGACGCTGATATTCGGCGTCGGCTTCACCAATTATGTCCCGAGGGCTCCGCTGCGGTGTTGCCATGCGTTCCTCCTCTGATTGTACTGAGAGTATGAATGGGGTGTGAATACTGCATGCGGGCAGGGTAACACCGGGAATAGCGGAGTCAAGAGTGAGTTGGTACTATCCCGGCAACGCTGTGGAATTCTCCAGGGTGCGTTCCATCACCAGGGCATCTTCGACCGGGTCGTAGTAATAGCCCTTGCGTCTCCCCACGTGACGGAAGCTGAGGCTTTCGTAAAAGGCGATGGCAGCGCGGTTGGATTCGCGAACCTCTAAGAACACACGGGTTACGCCCTTGGCATAGAACTCACTAAGAAGCCGGTGGACCAGCCGCTTTCCCGCTCCTTTACGCCGATCGTCCTCGCGCACGGCCAGGTTCAGGATCTCCGCTTCATCGGCGGCTATTCTGCCCATGATGACGCCGGAAACGCGACCGTTGGCCAAACTTACAAATGCGGAGCCACCGGACAGTGTTCGCAGCAATAGCAAGTCTGTTTCTGTCCAAAGCGTCGCTTGTTTTGATTGGCGCAAAATCTCGACGACCAGAGAACCGTCCTGAACGAACTGGAACTCGCGAATCTCCACGGCTTCGCGCGGGTTTGCGTCACCGGCCATCGCTCACCGGATCCTTCCAGAAAATCTCCGCATCGGATCGCCGGACATAATTCGCGTCGATATGAAGCGCATCGGTCAATTGACCGTGAAGCGCCCGCTCTTCGCCCAATTGGGCAACACCGGCAGCCAGTCTATTCGTGCTCAACGTCAGCGATTTTCCGCGCTCCGCTCTTTGTTGCCAAGCAGGAGCTTTGAGAAGCAGCTCCGGGTCAAGGGTTACCCAGTGCGTGGGCGATTCTCCGGCTCTCTCACCTACCCAACGGACAAAGTCCTCAGGGCCGATCACCATTTCCTGTTCGATGAGCTTCAGGCTGCCGTCCGCATTCGCGCGATAGAGCCCACCGAAGATCTGTCCACGTTGAGCGTCGAAGCTGGCCGCAACCAGACCTTCGCGCAACGCGAGGGTTCTCGCCATGACTTCGAGACGCGATACGCCGACCACCGGCTTGCCGAGCAGCTCCGACCAGGCTTTCACCGCCGTAATACCCACGCGTAGCCCAGTGAATGATCCCGGCCCGGTGGCGACACTGAAGACATCGATGGATCTGAGGGCGAAACCCGCTTTGGAGAGGCACTCTTCCACGGCAGGCAAGAGCCAGGAGGAGTAATCTTCGGGCGTTGCATGTTCCTGGAACGCGGCGAGAGCTGCGTCCTTCCAAACGGCGACGCTGCCGCGAGCCTCGCAGGTATCAATGCCGAGCGTAATCAAGGATGAATCTCCACGGTGTATATTGTCTCGTAACCGGGCCGGGCCTGCTGAGCGACAGAAAGCAAATGAGTTGCGGTTGGTAAAGCCAGGCAGTTTGCATTGCCTAGTAACCAACCAATGAATGGTACCCAATTTCTGGCGCGAAGCGGGGTTTCGCTGAGCAATTTCAGGGCCAAATTGGTCCGATGCCTTCCCTATCTTCCTGATTCCACAGGATATATCTTGACTCTTCGAACACACTCGCCTACACTCGGTTTACTCCTAGGGGGGACATCCGAAGCTATGGACTATAAGATTGGCGACAAAGTCGTTTATCCGAACCACGGCGTTGGAATTATCGAACAAATCAGTTATGGCATCCTCAACGGAAGAACTGAACGTTATTACATGATCCGCGTTGTTTCCAGTGGTTTGCGAGTCATGGTCCCACAAACAAACGCAACGACAGTAGGATTGCGCTCGGTGATCCGCTCGACCGACACCAGCAAAGTGCTCGGCTTCCTGGAAAAAGGCAAACTAAATTCGCACCACGACTGGAAGCACCGCTTCAAGGAAAACTCGGAGCGAATGCGCACCGGTTCTCTCCTGGAAGTAGCGGTGGTCCTCAAGAGCCTGGTATCCCTCTCCCGCAGCAAACCTCTCTCCTTCCGCGAAAAGAAAATGCTCGAGCGCGCCAAGTATCTGCTGGTCAGTGAAATGGCCACGGCGCGGAACCTGACGGCGGAGAACGCCGAGGGCCTGGTGGTCAAGTCGCTGGCCAAGGCCAAGCTGCAGTTTCCGCAGCTCCAGGAACCAATGGAACAGTAGTTTCAGACTGAATCAAGGTTCGTCACGGGCAGCCTTTTTGGCTGCCCGCTTTGTTTTAAGGAGGACCAGGAGGCCGGTATGAAGCTCGGCCTCTATGCCTCCCGGATCGTCAGGCGAGGGGCATGCTCGCTTTGGCGTTCAGTGCAACATCGGCAAATTTCTTCTGCTGGTAGCCTGCAAAGGCAGCGGCGGCAATCATGGCCGCATTGTCGGTGGAGAGAGCGCGGTCCGGAAAATAGACTTTTACTCCACGCTCTTTGGCCCGGATTGCAAAGGCAGCGCGAAGGGCGGTGTTGGCCGCGACTCCGCCGGAAACGAGAATCGACTCGACGCTACATTGGTCTACAGCGGTCATGGTGCGCTCGACCAGATCGCGCACCACGGCCCGCTGAAATTCGTGGACCAAGCCGAGCGTGGCGGGATCGCATAGCGGCAGCAACTCCGCAAACGTCCGGTGGCCTTCGCGAAGCGCCAGTTCCCTTTTGTGAATCCCTTCCTGATATTGCAGATGCTCGCGCAAGTGGTAGAGGACCGCGGTTTTCAATCCGCTGAAACTGAAATCGAGCGCATTCCCGCGCGTTTTTGTGGGACCGAAGCGGACGGGAGCGGGCGCCTCCCCCGCGGCTGCGGCCAGACGATCCAGAATCGGGCCGCCCGGATAGCCCAATCCGAGCAGTTTGGCCACTTTGTCGTAGGCCTCGCCGGCCGCGTCGTCTCGTGTACCGCCCAATTTTCGATACGAAAATGCGCTTGGGCCGTTCGGATCGCCGGGCTTCACTTCATATAAGAGAGTGTGTCCGCCGGAAACGATCAAGCATACGGCCGGCAGCTTTGGCTCCTCGCCACGTTGAAACGCTTCCAAAAACACCGCGTGGACATGGCCTTCCAAGTGATTTACGGGCACGAGCGGCTTGCCCATAGCCTGCGCAAGCGTCTTCCCATAGGTGATGCCCACGAGCAGCGAGCCCACAAGTCCCGGCCCCTGCGTGACGCCAATGGCATCGAGCTCTTCGAATTTCAAGCCCGCCTGCTGCATGGCTTCGCGCACGACGGGCACGATTTGCCGCAAGTGTTCCCGGGAAGCCAATTCGGGCACCACGCCGCCATATTTGCGATGAATATCAATCTGCGAAGCGACAACGCTGGACAAAATGCGCCGACCGTCTTCGACCACGGCCGCGGCGGTCTCGTCACACGAGGACTCAATCCCCAAGATTTTCACACCGCTCTTCATTTTTCTGTCGTCTGGCATCGTAGCTGTTTTCTCCGGTGTTCTATCGCTGACGTCCTCCCCGGCCCTTCGTACAGTTTAGCTCTTTCACACAGTTCTATTGCTCCCGGCATAGGGGTCCTTCACGCTGTCAGGCAGGCGGAGTCCCATGTCTATCATCACGGTCAAAGACACGACGAGCACGTCACTGCGCATACAGCAGATGCTCGGCAGCGGACCGGGCATGGCTCCGGCGCTGCCGAACTATCCGGCGCAGAGCGTAACCACCGTGGACGGGCTTTCGGCCGCCTTCTTTGGACTTCCCTTTCTGGCCGCTGGCGTTTTTTCAGGCATGGCTGGCTTCAACGTGATCCATACCAAGCAACACGGGCCCGCGTGGCTGGTGGCGGTGATTGGAGCAATGTTTTTCTTCCCCGGGCTTTTCCTGTTCGTGCATGGCGTACAGGGGATGATTCGCAAGGCGATTTACAAACACAAATCGGCCCAGACGCCGGGGCAAGCGTGGCTCTTTGACTACCATTGGCGCGCCGAGGGTGTTCGCTTCTCAGCGTTCAACGCGATGGTGAGCCGGCTGCTAGGGGCCGTGTTCTGGAATGTGTTTCTGGTTCCCTTCTTCTGGATCGGTTATACCGGGCACGGGATAGCACGAGTCTTTTTTGCATTTGCATGTCTCTTCGCCCTGTTCGGAGTCTACTTCTGGGTACGGTGGGCGCAAATGTTGGCGGACCTGGTTCGCTACGGCAACAGCTTCCTGGCCTACGATACCTTCCCGTACTTTCTGGGAGGGACGCTGCGCGCCCGGCTGCGCGCCCCGCGGCATCTGGCTGGCGTCCAATCGCTGACGATGACGCTGCGCTGCATACAGGAGCGCTACATCACCACGGGTTATGGGAATAACCGCAGCAGCCGCGTGGTGTGCTACGAATTGTATAAAGATGTGATCACCTACGACCTGCAGCGCCTTGCAAATTTTGTTGGGGCGGAAATTCCAATCGAATTCCGTCTGCCGGCGGACAAGCTCCCGACCAGCCTTGCGGATACGCCGCCGACTTACTGGGCTATCGAAGCCCGCGGCGAAGCAGCCGGCGCGGATTACGAAGCCTATTTTCTCCTGCCTGTCTATAAAACCTGAAAATTAGCCGGTCCAAAATTAACCGCCCGTTTCTGGGGTGTAATGGACCATTCACATACCTCCGCTAAAACCTTGAGGATTCATAGAGTTTTATCCTCGAGGGGGTTTCATGTTTTCCCGCCTATTTCACGCCGGCACGCTGCTGGTGTTGCTGGTCTTCATCCTCGTCAGTCCATCCGCGGCTCAGCAAGGCACGACTTCTCTCCGCGGCACGCTGACAGACGCGCAAGGCTCCGTTGTTCCAGGAGCAAAAGTGACCATTGAGGACGCACAACGCGGCCTGCGCCTGGAAACAACGAGCAATGCCACCGGCTTCTATGAGTTTCCTCAATTGCCGCCAGGCGCTTACCGATTGGAGATTTCCGCCGCGGGATTCCGAACCGTTACGCGGGAGAACCTGGCGCTTCTGGTGGCGACGCCGGCGACATTTAACGCGAGTTTGAGCGTGAGCACGGTCTCGGAAAGCGTCACTGTTTCCAGTTCTGCAATTCCCCTCGTCAACTCGACAGATGCGACGCTGGGAAACGCGTTTGACAGCAATCAGGTTTTGAATCTCCCTTCGGAAGGACGCAATCCGGTGGAACTTCTGAGCCTGCAGCCCGGCGTTACGTATACGGGCAACCAGGTTGACTCGGCTTCGGACTCCCGCGGGGGCGCTGTGAATGGAGCGCGCAGCGACCAGACCAATCTCACCGTCGACGGCCTCGACAACAACGATCAACTGTTGGGAAAGGCGTTCACGGGCGTTCTACGCATCCCGTCGGAGTCCATCGAAGAATTTCGCGTCACGACATCCAGTGCCAACGCCGACTCGGGCCGCTCTTCCGGCGCGCAAGTGGCCCTCACGACCAAGACTGGAACCAATTCCTTCCACGGCGCGGCTTATGAGTACAACCGCTCGGGAATTGGGGAGGCCAATGACTGGTTCAACAAACGCGCCCAATTGCAGAGCGGCGAACCCAACAAACCCGGCAAGCTGATCCGGAATACATTTGGCGGCGCACTGGGCGGACCCATTCTCAAGGACCGCTTCTTTTTCTTCGTCAACTACGAAGGGCAGCGTTCCAGCGAATCGGTGCAGGTGACGCAATCGGTTCCCAGCGATCTGCTGCGCCAGGGGTACATTCAATACTATTGCGACACAACCGATCCAAATTGCAGTCTCAGCAACTCAACCGTACAGGTCACCAATCCTGGCATTCCGGGGCAATATCTCGCGACGCTTTCTCCGCAAAATTTGGCTGCACTGGACGCATCTTGCGCGAATCCCACGCCGCCGTTGGTGGTCACGTGTCCTCAGGGACCCGGCGTGAATCCCGGCGTCCTGGCGCTGTGGAACGGCCAGGCGAAGCTCCCCAACGGCCAGAGCATTCCTGCGTATCCGCACTCGAACACATTGTCTTCCGCTGGCTCGGACGGGCTCAATGTGCTGGGCTACACCTTTGCCGGGCCGCAGCCCGCCGACCTGAACACGTATCTCGCCCGACTGGATTACAACATCACGTCGAACGGCAACCACCGCCTGTTTGTCCGCGGGAATCTTATTAACGACCGGACTTCCTATGCGCCGCAATTTCCCGGACAACCGCCATCCAAAATCAGCCACGACAACAGCAAAGGGATCTTCGTTGGTTACACCGCGATCCTCTCGCACACTTTGATCAATAACTTCCGCTACGGATACGTGCGACAAGGAACGAAAGACGACGGACAAAATCCGTACTCCTACGCGAGCCAGTGGACTATCTCCGACCCGATTTCCTTCGCGCGCATCACCGACGTGAACGTTCCGGTGCACCAGTTTGTGGACGATGTCACCTGGACGCACGGGTGGCATACGTTTCAGTTCGGGGGGAACTGGCGACTGATTCACAACAACCGCGTGTCCAATGCGCAGAATTTTCTCTCCGCTTCACCGCATCCCACTTTTTTTGCCCCCAGCGGCACGATTGCCGGCAGCGGCCAGAGCCTCGATCCGAACACACTGGCGTCCTCCGGTTATCCCCTGGTTGATGCGAATTTCGGCGGCTCCTATGACGCCGCCGTCAGCGAACTGGCGGGCGTTTTTGGATCCATCTCCGGCAGCTACAATCAACTGAAGACCGGCCCTCTGGCCATCGGTGCGCTCGTACCGCGGCAGTTCAAGGCCAATGAACTCGATTTCTACGCACAAGACGTCTGGCGCCCATACACTTCGCTGACGTTGACGGTTGGACTTCGTTATTCGCTTCTGCAGCCTCCCTATGAAACCAACGGAAACCAGGTGACTTCCACGCCCGAGCTTGGAGATTTTTTCCTGCAACGAGGGGTGGCGATGAATCAGGGGCAAACGTACAACCCGGCCATCACGTTTGATCTTGGAGGGCAGGGCAATGGAAAAGCTCCGTACTGGAATTGGGATTACGGCGACGTTGCGCCGCGGTTCGCGTTCGCCTGGGCGCCCAGCTACTCTTCGGGGCTTGCTTCGTCTCTTTTCGGCTCCGGTGGTAAGACTGCCATACGGGGCGGCTTCGGGATGTATTACGACCATTTCGGAGAAGGCGTCGTCAACAGCTTTGATCGCCTTGGGTCGCTGGGTCTCACGACGTTTTTACAGAATGCTTCCTACGTAAGCATCACGAATTGCGCGGCGCGGTTTGTCAGCCTGACGACCATTCCCGATACTCCGGCCTGCCCGGTGACGCCAGGAGGCAATCCAGTCTCGGAACTCCCCGCGCCGCCGGCTCCCGGCTTCCCGTTCGTGCCGCCGAGCGAAGGGCAAAACGGCAGCTTCGCGATCGGGTGGGGGCTCGACAATCACATGAAGACGCCCTACGCGTATGCGTTCGACCTTTCGGTGGACCGCGATCTGTCGCACGGCTTCAGCTTCGAAGCTTCCTATGCCGGGCGCCTGGGCCATCGGCTGCTGCAGGAGGTCGATCTGGCGCAACCCCTGAATATTAAAGATCCGAAATCCGGCATGACGTACTATCAGGCCGCCGCGATGCTGGCCAAGGATGCGCAAGCAGGGATACCTGAGAATCAGATCCAGCCGATCGCGTATTGGGAAGATCTATTCGCCTCGGCGGCTGGACCAGCAGGGATTTCTGGTTACGCTCCCGGCATTCCGGGCAATCCCACCGCGACACAGAACATCTACGACCTGTATTACGGCTCCGGCCCTAACTACATCGGAGCCCTGCAGAGCCTCGATACGACATGCTTCCCGGCCTGCGCTCAGCTTGCGGGCCAGTCCCAGCCGACTTCCTATAATTACTTCGACCCGCAATTCTCTTCGCTCTATTCCTGGCGAACCATCGGACACAGTTATTATCACGCGCTGTTGCTCACGCTGCGCCGCCATACGGGCAGCCTGCAGTTCGATTTCAACTACACTTTCTCGAAGTCCATTGACATGAACTCCAACGCCGAGCGCATCAACGAATTTGAAAATGGCGCGGGGACGGCACTGGCGTACAACAGCCAGACGGTCAACGCGTGGTCTCCCTTCGCGCTGCGTGCTCCTTCCGATTACGATCTTCGGCACCAGATCAATTTCAACTGGCTTTACGATCTTCCGTTTGGGCATGGACGGCGCTTCGCTTCCGATTCCGGCAAGGTCGTGGATGCCATCATCGGCGGATGGGAACTTACGGGTCTTGGCCGGTGGACCAGCGGGTATCCCTTCAGCGTGTCTACTTACGCGTTCGCCACGAACTATGAACAGGACAGCAAGTCTATCCTGATCGGGCATGCGACCACGGGCGTCTACACGGATCAGAACGGGCAGCCCAACGTTTTTGGGGAATCCGCAAATCTGAATAACCTTGCGGCACAGTTTCGCTTCGCTTATCCCGGGGAATCCGGCGAGCGCAACTTTTTCCGCGGGCCGGGCTACTTCGGCATTGATATGAGCCTGGGGAAGACGTTCAACATTACGGAGCGGCAGGCGCTCCGCGTTCAATGGGACACTTACAACGTGACCAATGCGGTGCGATTCGACGTCGGCACCATCAACAACTATCTTTTCTATTCGGCGACGCTCGGGGAATTCACGCAAACGCTGACGCACCCGCGAGTCATGCAATTCGGTTTGCGTTATAGTTTCTGACCGATGCGGAGAAAGCTGTTCATGAAGCGAACTCAGCCACTTTGGATTCCTGTATTGGCCCTAGCCGCGCTGCTGGCGCAGACGGTCACCGCGCAGCAACCGGCCGGTGTTCTGAAAACACGCAATGTGGTGCTGATCGTCTCGGACGGCCTGCGCTGGCAGGAGATTTTCACGGGCGCGGAAAAAGATCTGCTGTTCACGGAGCATGGAGGCAATTGGGCCAAGGAAGACTATTTGAGGAAAGCGTGGTGGCGCGAAACGCCGGAAGAACGGCGGAAGGAGCTATTTCCGTTTCTTTGGACCACGGTGGCCGCGCATGGCCAAATCTTTGGCAATCAGAACAAGGGCAGCATTGCCCACGTCACCAACCCATACGCCTTTTCCTATCCGGGCTACAACGAAATGCTCACGGGGTTTCCTGATCCACGGATCAACGCCAATGAATACGGTCCCAATCCCAACGTCACGGTATTCGAATGGCTGAATGCGCAACCGGATTTGCACGGGAAGGTCGCGGTTTACGGAACCTGGGAAACGTACAACGACATTTTCAACGTGTCCCGCAGCCATTTGCCCATTTATTGCGGGTGGGCACTTCCCTACTCTGCGGACACGAAAGATCCGAAAGAGCAACTCCTCAACCATCTATACCGCACGACCACGAAGCTCGACGATGAAGACGTCTACAACGCTTTCCTGCAGATTCCGCTGCTCGATTACGCGAAGAAAAATCATCCCCGTGTGTTGTTTGTAGGTTACGGCGAGACAGATAACTGGGCGCACTCCGGGCGTTACGATCTTGTGCTGGAGAGTGCACACGGTTTCGATCAATTTGTCGAGCAGCTCTGGAACACGCTTCAGGCCATGCCCGAGTACAAGGATCAGACCACTTTTCTTGTGACCACCGATCATGGGCGGGGTTCCGGCCCGGAACAGTGGAAGGAACACGGCGAGGAAGAAAAGGGCTCCGAGAACATCTGGCTGGCGGTGATCGGACCGGACACGCCAGCGCTTGGCGAGCGGACCAATATTGGGCCGATCACGCAATCCCAGATTGCAGCGACCATTGCCGCATTGCTCGGAAAGAATTACAACGCGGCCGTGCCACAAGCGGCTAAACCCATCACCGATGTATTGCCTCACTAATCTACAGATTGCCAACTACAGGCTTCATCTTGCAGCGGATGCGCCCTGCAACCCATTTTGGTATAACCCTTGCTCGGCCTCGAGCATCCATTCAGCACCGCTAACGGAAAGGTTCTGGAACCCCGCGCATGGCGAAACCGGTTTTGCTGACTGTAGATGATGATCCCGACGTGCTGCAGGCGGTGGAGCGGGACCTGCGCAACCGCTATTCCGATCGTTTTCGCATTCTGCGCGCCTCCTCCGCCAACGAAGCTCTGGATACGCTGAATCGCCTCAAAAGCCGCAAGGACGCGGTGGCGCTGCTGCTGGCCGATCAGCGCATGCCGGAACTTGACGGGGTTGGCTTCCTGGCGCAAGCCACGGAGTTGTTCCCGTCGGCCAAGCGCGCGCTGCTGACGGCATATGCGGACACCAACGCGGCGATCGAGGCGATCAACTCGGCGCGTGTACATTACTTTTTACTGAAGCCGTGGGATCCGCCCGACCAGAATCTTTATCCCGCGCTGGACGATATGCTCAACGAGTGGATGGACTCTTACCGTCCTCCCTACGAAGGCATTCAGCTATTCGGCACGCGCTGGTCGCCAAGAGCTTATGAACTGCGCATGTTCCTGGCGCAAAACCATCTGCCCTACCAATGGGTGGACGTGGAACAGACCGATGCGCAGAACGCATATCCGGCGCTAAAAAAGGCCGACGGGACTCCGGAATCGCTGCCCCTGATTGTCTTTGCGGATGGAACGAAACTCTCCGAACCCACAACAGCCACCATCGCGAAGAAGATTGGGTTGCGCACGCACTCGGATGTGGAGTTTTACGATCTGGCCATCATCGGTGGCGGTCCCGCGGGACTTGCTGCCGCCGTCTACGGCGCGTCGGAAGGCCTTCGCACAGTAATGATCGAACGCGAAGCGCCCGGCGGGCAGGCCGGACTCAGTTCGCGCATTGAAAACTATCTTGGCTTCCCCTCGGGCCTGAGTGGCCGCGACCTTGCGCGCCGCGCCGTGGTTCAAGCGCAGCGATTTGGCGTCGAAATCCTGTCGCCACAGGAAGCGCGCTCGGTCCGCACCGAAGGTCCCTATCGCATCATCGAAATGGCCGACGGCAGCCGGGTTTCGTGCCACGCGCTGCTACTCGCCACCGGCGTGCAGTGGCGCAACCTGGGCGTTCCCGGAGAAGAACGTTTGCAAGGCGCGGGTGTGTATTACGGCGGCGGCATGACCGAAGCCATCAGCTGTAAAGGGGAGACCGTGTACGTGGTGGGCGGCGCCAATTCGGCGGGGCAGGCGGCAATCAACTTCGCGGCACACGCGGCAAAAGTAATCATGCTGATCCGGCGGGAATCGCTGGCCTCAACGATGTCGCAATACCTGATCGACCAGATCAAGAAAACTCCGAACATCGAAGTCTGGCCGAACATCGAAGTGTCCGAAGTTCATGGCGACCAGCATCTGGAGGAACTCACCCTGCTCTGCTCCACTTCCAACACCCAGCAGCGCGTCCCGGCGAAAAGCCTTTATATTTACATCGGCGCGCTTCCGCGGACCGATTGGCTCGGCGATCTGGTGTTGCGCGACGACCGCGGCTTTATTCTCTCCGGCCAGGATCTGGTGCACGACGGCAAGCGTCCACATGGCTGGACGCTGGACCGGGATCCCTCGCTTCTGGAAACGAGCGTGCCCGGGATATTTGTGGTGGGAGATGTGCGCCACGGGTCGGTGAAGCGGGTCGCTTCGGGCGTTGGGGAAGGCGCGGTTGCGATTCAGTTCGTCCACCAGTATCTGGCCAAAGTGTCATGAGCATCTACGATCGGGCGGTGCCCATAGCCGAGACAGACATCCCTAGGCTAGTTGAAGAAATCAAGAAAGCTCCGGTGTTCTCAGACCTGCCGGAGGATTTTCTGTACTGGTTCGTTTCGAACTGTAAAGAAGCGCACTTCGCTCCAGGCGACTTTGTCTTCAAGGAAGGTAGCCCCGCGCAGTACATGCTGGTGTTTCTGGAAGGCCGGGTGTACTCGCGCCGGGAATCCGAAGGCGCCAACGGCCCGGTCTTCATCGGCAAGAAAGGCGATGTCACCGGAACGCTACCCTTTTCGCGGATGACGCAGATTACGGTCACGGGCCGGGCGGAAGAGCCGACGCACCTGCTGCTTTTCCCGTCGTCGTTGTTTCAGGAGATTTTTCAGCGCAGCCTGCTTCTGGGCCAGCGTCTCGTCGGCATCCTTACGGATCGTGTCCGCGAAACCACGCGCGGGGAGCAGCAGCGCGACAAATTAGCGGCGCTCGGCAAACTCTCCGCAGGACTCGCTCACGAACTAAACAATCCAGCCGCGGCGGCGGCGCGCTCGGCCGACGCGCTACTGGATTGCCTCGCGCGGCTTCGGCAACTCGATTCGAAAACATATTTAACCGAGACCAACTGCGCCGCGATCGCCAAAGTCGAATCCGAACTTCGCGCTGAACTTCAGCCCGCGGCTTTCCAGGATCAACTCGAACGGAGTGACCGCGAAGAATCCATTACTTCCTGGCTGGAATCGCAAAAAATACCGGAACCCTGGAAGCTCAGTTCGCAGCTGGTGGACAGCAATCTGGCCATCGAGCATCTTGAACGCTATAGCGAAGCCGCCGGCGCAGCGCTCCCCACCGCACTGGCGCGATTCGCCACCATGCTGGAGATGGAGCGAATCATCGGCCAGATTTCGCACAGCACCCACCGCATCTCCACGCTGGTGAAGGCCATTAAGGAATACTCCTACATGGACCAGTCGCCGGTGCAGGAGGTGGACATTGTGCGGGGACTGGAAACCACGCTCTCCATCCTGGAGCATAAGCTGCGCAAGGGCATCACCGTGGTGCGGGATTTTGCTCCCGACTTGCCGAAAATCACTGCCAACGGCGGGGAGTTGAATCAGATATGGACCAACCTGATTGATAATGCCGCCGACGCGATGAAGAACAAGGGAACACTGCGCCTTCGCGCTCTGCGGGAAGGGGACGAGGTTCTGGTGGAAATTGGCGACAACGGCTGCGGCATTCCCAAGGAAATTCAGTCCCGCATCTACGAACCTTTTTTTACCACCAAGGGAGTGGGCGACGGGACGGGACTGGGCCTGGATGCGGTGCATCGACTCATCCGCAAGATGCGCGGGACGATCACCTTCACATCGGTCCCGGGCGACACGCGCTTTCAGGTACGCTTGCCCATCCACCAACCGTTGTAGCCGGAATGTCCCTTGGCGCGCGCCGAGTTTGATGGCGCCACGCTGCAAGGTTTTCCCTTTCCCCATTCGCAAATCTGTGTACAATCTCCCCCATGAACCGACGCACATTTATCGAATCATCGATCGCCACCGCAACCCTTGCCTCCCTTCCCATGCCGGCTTTCGCCGACGAACATCGCATCAACCCCATTGGCGTGCAGCTCTACACTGTTCGCGACCTGATGAAACAGGACGTCCCAGGGACCATCGCGAAGGTGGCCGCGGTGGGCTACAAGGAAGTGGAATTCGCCGGCTACTACAACCTTTCCGCCAAGGAACTGCGCGCGATTATCGATAAGAATGGGCTTTCCGCCCCTTCCTGCCACGTGGGATACGACGTGGTGCAAAATAAGTGGGCGCAAGCCATCGAGGACGCGCACACTCTGGGCCACAAGTTCATCATTTGCCCGTGGATTGACGAAGCGCAGCGCAAATCGCCCGACGGTTACAAGCGGGCCGCGGAGCTATTTGACAAGGCCGGGGAAACCAGCCGGAAGGCCGGCATCCAGTTCGGCTATCACAATCATTACTGGGAGTTCCTGCCGGATGCGAACCTGGGCGGAAAGCTGCCCTACGATTACCTGCTGGGAGCGACGAATCCCGAGAACGTGAAGATGGAGCTTGATCTCTGCTGGATCACGGTGGCGGGCAAGGATCCGCTGGCGTATTTCTCAAAATACCCGGGGCGGTTCGTGGCGGTGCATGTGAAGGATCTGAGCAAGCTGCCAAACCTGGATCCAACGAAAGAAAATCACGCGATGATCACGGATACGGCAATGAACTTCACGCCGATCGGGGGCGGAGTGATTCACTGGAATGTGTTGCTGCCAGCGGCGCAGAAGGTGGGCGTGAAACACTTCTTTGTGGAGAACGATGAGCCGAAAGATGCGATTGCGAATATCACGGCGAGCTTCGACTATCTGAACAAGCTGCGCTTCTGAACAAGAAACACATTCGCAGACGCAAGCGTCTTTTGCCGGACAACCATTTATCCCATTTTTCCGAAACGAAGAGAGCGCGCATCCAGCCGAGTTGGATTAGAGACTACCCGCGAGGGGAGTTGCGATGAAATTCACGCGCCTCCTGATTTTTGGGACGTTCCTGTTGATGGCGAACGGCGCCGGCGCGCAAGATTCAGTGAAGCCATTTCAAATCGATGAAGCCACGATCAGCGATGTGCACGCGGCGTACAAATCCGGCGCGCTTACATCTGTGAGGCTGGTGCAGGCGTATCTGGAGCGCATCGTGGCCTGCGACCAGGCAGGCCCGAAGCTCAATGTGGTGATCTTCCTCAATCCCCGGGCCCTGGAAGAGGCGGCCGCGCTTGATGAACATTTCCGGAGGACCGGGAAGTTCGTCGGGCCGCTCCACGGAATCCCGGTGCTGCTGAAAGACAATGTCAACACGAAGGACATGCCGACCACGGGCGGTTCGCTCAGCCTGGCGGGATATACGCCCGGCACCGATGCGGCGATTGCCCGGAAATTACGCAGCGCGGGGGCAATCATCCTCGCCAAGGTCAACCTGCACGAGTTTGCCATCTGGGGTGAAACGATCAGCTCGCTGCAAGGGCAGACCCGGAATCCCTATGACCTGACCCGCACACCTGGCGGGTCGAGTGGTGGCACGGGCGCAGGTGTGGCCGCGAATTTCGCGATTGCCGGCATTGGCACCGACACGGTCAACTCCATCCGATCCCCAGCGTCGGCGAACAATATCGTGGGTATTCGACCGACGCTCGGTCTGGTCAGCCGAGCGGGCATTATCCCGTACTCCTTCACCCAGGATGCCGCTGGACCGCTTGCCCGCACCGTTACGGACGCAGCGAAGATGTTAAACGTGCTCGCCGGCTATGACCCCGACGATCCGGCGACTGCGTGGAGCATCGGGAATACGGAGGAGGACTACACAAAATTCCTGAAAGCGAATGGCCTGCAAGGCAAGCGCATCGGTGTATTGCGAAGTTTCTTCGGCACCGCACCGATCAACGAAGAGGTCAATATTGTGGCGAACCGGGCGATCGAGGATCTGAAAAGGTCGGGCGCAACGGTGGTGGAGCTGAACACCCCGGATCTCGATAGCGGAAAGCTTACCTCTGATGTCAGCGTCCATCTTTATGAATTGAAGCCAGCCATCAACGCTTATCTTGCCGCGGGCAACGCTCCGGTTAAATCGCTCGAGGAGATCATCTCTTCCGGCAAATTTCATCCGAACATCGGGGACAACCTCAGGAAAGCACAAAGCCTGGACATGGACGACAACTATCGCCTGCGACTGCAGAAACGCTCTGAGTTGCAGCAGCGTGTGATGAAGATCATGGCAGACGAGCGACTTGATGCGATCATCTTCCCGCACCAGAAGCGGCTGGTGGTGCCCATTGGGGAGACCCAGGTGGAGCGCAACGGCGCGCTTGGAGCGGTTACGGGCTTCCCTTCCATCGTTGTACCAGGCGGATTTTCTACCGCGACGCCAACGGCACCGCTGGGCGTGCCGGTGGGCATCGAATTCCTGGGCAGGCCATGGTCGGAAAAACTGTTGATTGAGATTGGCTACGGCTACGAGCAAGCCACCAAGCACCGGCGCCCTCCGCCAAGCATCCCGCCACCAGGCCACGGCGCGAGGTGATACCGCGATCATCCAGAGAGTTGTTCTAGTACCGTTGACCCAAATTCCACGTAAGCTATTGGTTTCATTGACAAAACTCCCGCGCGGCGGCTACTGTGATTGAGTAGCTAAATACCGCCCAAATCCTAAAGATAAGACCTTATATGCCGACCGACCTGAAGTCTCCGCAGTCGTCCGCCGCCCATCACAAGGTACGTAAAGCCGTTCTGCCCGCCGCCGGACTGGGCACGCGATTCCTGCCCGCCACCAAGGCTCAGCCGAAAGAGATGCTGACGGTGGTGGACAAGCCGCAAATCCAGTATGTGGTGGAAGAGTGCGTCGCCTCCGGCATCGAGCACATCATCATCGTGACCGGCAAGGGCAAGAACTCCATCGAAGATCACTTCGATAATTCGCCGCTGCTGGAGCAGTTCCTGGAGCAAAAAGGCAAGCACGAGCAGGCCGAACTGGTGCGGAAGATCAGCAACATGGTGCAGGTCAGCTACACGCGCCAGAAGGAACCCCTGGGCCTGGGCCACGCGGTTTTGGTGGCAAAGGATTTGGTAGGCGACGAGCCGTTTGCCGTGCTGCTGGGCGATGTGCTGATTCCCGGCGCAAATCCCGCCACGCGGCAACTGATTGACGTCTACGAGGCCACCGGGCTTGGGGCCATCGCCGTGGAGGAAGTGCCGCGCGACAAAACGCACCTCTATGGGATTTTCGCGGGTGAGCCAGCGCCGCAGCCTCCGTTTGGCGAACGCCTGCTGCGGATTCGCGATCTGGTGGAAAAACCTAAGGACGAAGACGCCCCTTCGAACCTGGCGATCACGGGCCGCTACGTGCTTCCCTCGGCGATATTCGATTGCCTGGAGCGCACGAAACCCGGCGCAGGCGGCGAAATTCAGCTCACGGACGCGTTGCGCGTGCTGGCCAAGGAACAAGGACTGTGGGCTTACATTTATGAGGGAATTTCTTACGATGCGGGAGACAAGCTGGGCTTCCTGAAGGCTACCGTTGAGCTGGCTCTGCAAAACCCCGAACTCGGCGCCAACTTTCGCGCTTACCTCAAAGCTTTAAAACTGTAGTTGAAAATGCATCCGCACGTTGATTCGGTTGATATTGTCTTTGGACTTTTTTTTCCTCCGATAGGTGCATTTATTGTCTATGCAGGTGCATATGGTGCAGCTCTGGCGGCAGCTGGAGGCCGGCCTCTTGCCCGGGTCACAAAAGAAATCTTGCGGATTGGTTCTTTCCTGGTTCTCGGAATCGGCTATGTTATCAGCCTAACAGGATTTCTTGGTCTTTCTCCTCAGACACTATGGATTACGCTCCCTTTATGGGCTTTGCTGTTCGCTGTTCTTGTTCGATGGCGATACAAAAATAATAGGGGTGGCGACCCGAAAAACTAACACGGGAGAACTACGGACATTCCAATGCGGGCTGGCTCCCTTAAGAATTTGTGAGGCGCCCTAGGTTCGCAATTGTCGAATAACGGGCCACTTATTTAATCTTTCTTCTTACTCGTCTTCTTGTCCTTGCTTTCTTTGGTCGCAGACTCTTTCACGCCTTCTTTGGTTTCGCTGCCTTCGGGTTTCGCCGCCGGGGCCGAATCTGCGCTGGCGCCTTTCTTCCCTGCGTAGTCGGTCACGTACCAACCGCTGCCCTTAAACTGGATCGCCGGGGCGGAAATCATCGGCTCGACCTTGCCGCCGCAATGCGGGCACTTCTTCAGATGGGGGCCGGAGACGTTCTCGATTTTTTCGGTACGCCGCTTGCACTTCGTGCACTGATATTCGTACAGTGGCACAGTCACTCCTCCTGCGATTGCTCTAAAACTCCGATTATAGCATGCGCCCTCGCGGCATCCTCCCGCGTGCTACACTCGCCTTTGCACCTTCCATGACGACCGTTCCCCAAGGCGATAGCGCGGACTCTTTGCGGCGTGGCACCCTCTACCTGGTTGCCACACCCATCGGCAACCTGGAAGACATCACGCTGCGCGCGCTGCGCACGCTGAAGGAAGTGGACCAGATCGCCTGCGAAGATACGCGGCACACGCTGAAGCTGCTCAATCACTTTGAAATTCACAAGCCGCTGGTGAGTTATCACGAACACAATGAACTGACGCGCGCGCCGGAACTGGTGCATGCCATGGAACAAGGCGCGGCGGTAGCGCTGGTCAGCGACTCCGGGATGCCGCTGATTTCCGACCCTGGACATCGTCTGGTGTCGCTGGCCATCCGGCACCAGATTCCGGTGGTGCCGATCCCCGGGCCGTCCGCGCTGATCACCGCTCTTTCCGCTTCCGGGCTACCCAACGAGGAATTTTTGTTCCAGGGATTTTTGCCGGCGCGCTCTGGCGAACGCCGCCGCGCGCTGGAGCATCTGCGCATTGAAAACCGGACCATCATTCTGTATGAAGCGCCACACCGCATCGCGGACACACTGGCGGATGCGCTGGCTATCCTGGGCGACCGGCCGGCGTGCCTGGCGCGGGAAGTCACCAAGCTGCACGAAGAGTTCCGCCGCGGGAGGTTGTTTGAGCTGGTGCAGTCTCTGGAGGAACGTCCGGTGCGCGGCGAAATCACGCTGATCATTGGCCCGCCGGAAGCCGCCACTCCCGGGGCCCAGGTGGATACCGCACAATCCTTGGCCGCGCGCGTGGATGAACTGATTCATCAGGCCAAGCTGGACCGCAAGGAAGCGTTGAAGCTTGCCGCGAAAGAACGAGGGATTACGCGCCGAGACGCCTATAAACAACTCCTGGACGAAAACGGGACGGAGGAAGAATAAGAGGAGTCGGGAGTCAGTAGTCAGTAGTTGGTAGTTGGTAGTTGGTAGTTGGTAGTTTCAGGGTGATGGAACGCAGCCAAGGGCCAGCCGGCGATTAGTAGGCGGATTCGGAGCGGAACATGCGCTGGAAGCGCGGGCCGACGAACTGGACGCCGACGACTTTTTCGCCATCCGGAGTGCCTTCACTGACGTGAACTACCTTGCCTTGGGTCTCAAAGTCCTGCTCGCCGCGGCGCAAGGCGTGCCCCTGCTGGGGAATGCGGATTTCGAGGCTGGAACCGATGGCGACGTCGAAGCGGGTGCGGAACGCGGCGCCACTGCGGCACAAATTTTCGCTGGCGGTGTCTTCTTCAAAGGCAAATCCGCGCGCGTCGCGGCCGCGCACGCGCAAAGGCAGGCGCACCGCGATTCTACGTTCGGACCTCTTCCGGGCTACGCTCTCGATGACTGGGCTCATCGGCTGGCTTCCCCCCGCCGGCGCACTTGCTCGCAAAGAAACGCTCCACGTTGGCGACAATCTCCTGCGGAGTGCGCGCGGAATGCACGATTTTTCGCAATTCGCCGCCGTTCCCCACGCCGTGCGTAAACCAGCAAGCGAACTGCTTCATTTTTCCCACGGCATCGGGGAGGTTTGAGCTAAGAATTTTCTGATAGTAGCCAGAAAGTAAACGTTGACGGTCCTGCTCTGTTGGCACGTCGTAACGCCCGGTGGCGCGATACTGCTCCATCTGGCGGAAGATCCAGGGATTGGTGGCGGCGGCGCGGCCGATCATGACGGCATCGCAGCGGGTTTCACGGACCATGCGCTCGGCGTCTTCGGGGCACTGAATGTCGCCATTGCCGATGATGGGGATTTTAACGGCTTGCTTGGCGGCGGCGATGATGGTCCAGTCGGCCTTGCCGGCATAACCCTGCATGCGGGTGCGCGGATGGATGGCGGCGGCTTCAATGCCGACCTGCTCGGCCATGCGGACCACGTCGAGGGCCACGATGGATTTGTCGTCCCAGCCGGCGCGCAGTTTGATGGTCAGGGGAATTTTGATGGCCGCGCGCACGGTCTTGAGGATCTCCTCGAGCAACGGCAATTCCCGCAGCAGTCCGGAGCCGCCGCACTTTACGACCTTTTTGGCCGGGCAGCCGAGGTTGATGTCCACGGCGTCGTAGCCCAAGTCTTCGGCGATGCGCGCGGCATCGGCCATTACTTGCGGGCTGGCGCCAAAGAGCTGCGCGCTGATGGGATGTTCGTCCTCTTCAAAATAGAGATAGCGCAGGGTCTTCTTGGCGCTGCGCGTGATACCTTCGCTGCTGGTGAACTCGGTCATCAGCAGACCGCAGTTACCGAGGCCGCGAATGACGCGGCGGAAGAGCGTATCGGTGACGCCAGCCATGGGGGCGAGCACCGTCGCCGGGCGAATCACCAAGTCGCGTACTTTGTATTCCGCAGGAAGCATGGCTACAAATAGTTTAACAGGGTGCAACTTCCTTTGGCGTGCTGGGGTAGCTGTGGGTTGCGAAGTACCAGGCCCGCAGCTATAACCAGTCACCTGTTAAAGACATTCCGGCGATGAATTCTGCCGCGAAGAGTACCCACCCCAACGCCAGCGTCATACTCAAGGCAAACCAGCGGATCCCCCTCGCTCTCCAAATTGACACGATTCCCAGCAAGAACAAGAGACCGAGCAAACAGTCTTCAACATGAAGTCCCCATTGATTCGCGCGCGGATAGTGTGGCCGCTCCCAGTCCACTCGCCCCACTACTCCAACCGCCAGCGCTACAGGGAGGAACAATAACTGAACGCCAGATATCGCGCAGACGAATTTCCAGCCTCGTTTCTTGAAGGGGCGTTGCACAGCTATCGAGGAAGCCAGATTCATAAGCAAAATGACAGTACCTATAAGAAAAGGCGGTTCATAAAGGAACGCGAGACTCCACCTTAGATACGTCCAGAATGTTGGCCAGAAATGCGACATTCAGCAAATCCCATTTCGCAAAGATACCTACTGCTGCAACTGATTTTACTTCAAACTAAAGCAGGTTCCTCGCGCAAAAGCGGCGCTCGGAATGACAATTTATTGACAACGCGCTCAGGATTTAGCGTTAAGGAATTTGTCGAGGCGGAGGAATTTGCGGCCGAGGGCGCCGCTGAAGGCGGACCAATCGGGTTCGCCGGAATCGACGGCGAGGGCGGCGCGGACGGCGCCCATCTTGGAGTCCAGGTCGTCCATATAGTGGAAGGCCAGGGCTTCACGGATCATGGGCAGTTTCGGCGAGCCGAATTCGTATTCGCCGTGGTGGCTGATCAGGATGTGCTGCACCACGGTTTTCAACCGCTCCGGGAAACCTTCGATCGAATCCATGACTTTGCCCACGGATTCGACTTCCATCACGATGTGGCCCAGGAGCTGGCCTTCCACGCTGTAGCTTACGGCGCGCTCGTAGAGAAGTTCGTCCAGCTTGCCTACGTCGTGGAGCATGGCGGCCATGAGGAGCAGATCCACATCGAGTTCCGGATAGTGCGCGGCAATCTGCTTGGCCAAGCCGCAGAGGCCGGCTACGTGTTCGATCAGGCCGCCGATATAGGCGTGATGCATCACCTTGGCGGCGGGGGCGCGCTTAAAGCGATCCACAATCGCAGGGTCGGTGAGAATTTTCGAGCAAAGCTGCTTGAGCCAGGGATTTTTCATGCCCTCGATGTGGCCGAGGATCTGCTTGTAAAGCTCTTCAATGTCATAACTGGTGCGTTGCAGGAAATCGCCCAGGTCAATTTCTTCGGGCTTGGCGACGCGGAACTGCTGAAGAGTTAGCTGAGGCTTATTGCGATAAAGCTCGACGCGCGCCTGGACCTTGATGAAGTCGTCGCGATTGACGTCCTTGGCCAGCGCCTCAAACTGATCCCACATGCGAGCCTCGACGGTGCCGGTGCGATCGCCGAGTTCCATACGCAGGTAACTTTTTCCGTTGGCGGTGTTGCGAACTTCCTTTTCGTGAACCAGGAAGAAACTGGTGATGGATGGGTCGGGTTCGAGGTCCTTGATAAAAAGCTTCTTCACTCTTAAACCTTCGGGCCAAACAGCAGGTATTTCTTGTGCTGTTTCTTCTCTTTGGTGACTTCCGGTGTGGCGCTCACTTCCTCGATTTCCGAGTTCCCGCCGCCGGCGCTGTCCTGATAACCGGGCTTGATGACCACGTAGCTCTGCTCGCGCAGGGTTTTCAGGTACTCGCGCAAGGCAGGTTCCATGCGCTCGCTATACAGGTGGTCCATGATTTCCGGTTCGACTTTTTCAAACGGCTGCACACCGGCTTCATAGCGTTCCAGGACCTGAAGGATGAGGAAACCCTGCTTGGTTTCAATGACGTCGGTGAGCTGGTTCTTTTTCATGGAAAACACTTTGTCTTCGAGTTCCTTGGAAAGCTCGCCGCGCTTGTAGACGCCAAGATAGCCGCCCTGCTGGGCGGTGCTGCCGTCGGAAAAGCGCTTGGCGAGCACCGTGAACTCCTCGCCATCTTCGATGCGCTTGCGGAGTTCCTCGGCTTTTTTCTTCTGATCGGCCACCTGTTCGGGAGTCTTGCCGTCGGTGCTGAGCTCGATGGCGCGAAGAGCGACTTCTTCCGGCTTGACGAACTCGTTCTTGTGCTCGTCGTAAAATTTCTGAGCATCGTCACGGCCGATGGTGATGTGGGAACCGACTTCGCGTTGAATCACCTGCTGGGTCAAAGCCTTGTTACGAATATTGTTTTTGAAGTCGTCCCAGTTCAAGCCTTCCTTGGTGACAGCCTTCTCGAGGGCATCCATATCCGGCAGGTTGTTCTTGACGCGGATTTCGTCGAGCTGCTTGACCACTTCGGCTTCCACGCTGATGCCCATGTCCTTGCCACGCTGGGCCAGGAGCGATTGGTCAATCAGGTCGCGGAGGGCATATTTCTGGCGATCTTCGACGGCCACCTGCAACTGGTCCTGGGTGCACTTACCGGAGCAATCCTGCTGCGCCTCTTCGGCGGCAGCGGTGCGGGCCTTTTCCAGCTCCGAGGTGGTAATGATGTCGTTGTTGACCCGCGCGACAATCTCTTCCACGACTTTCCCTTCGCCGGCGGAAACTGCTTTCACCGGCTTCGCCGCGGTTTTCGCGGGCGGAGTCGCGGGCTTCTTGGCGGGCTCCGGTTCGGGCGCGGCGGTCGTGGGCGCCTCCAGGGTGGGAGCGCTCGATGGGTTTTGTTCCGGCGGATTCTGCGCCGGAGGATTCTGCGCGGCGAGCGGCAGGGCAAACAGCAATCCGGCGATCCAGACAGTCTTCTTCATCATTTTCCCCATATTGAAAGTTTAGCCTTCTCCTCGCAAACCGAGCAATACGTTTCTCAGCGCCGCCGGCACCGATTCGCCGCGATTCAGCTCCATCCAGAGCACACCGCTGGGGTCCAGCTTGATGCCCTTGCGCGAACGGACCACCTTGACGACCGCCGCGGGATCGAGCTGCGTCTCCGGATGGAACCGCAGGGCGACCCGGCTGCCCTGCCGTTCGACGGAAGCAACCCGCAGCTTCTCGCTCATGGTTTTGAGCATGGCATACTCCAAAAGGTTTTCCACGGATTTGGGGAGAGGGCCGAAGCGGTCCTCGAGTTCCTTGTGGACATCCTGCTTTTCGGCCTCCGAGGCAATCGAGGAGATGCGCTTGTAGGTGCGCAAACGGAGGTTTTCGCTCGGGATGTATTCCTGTGGGATGCGGACGTCGAGGCCCAGGTTGAGCGTGGTGCGCAGGTCCGGCAAGCTTTCATCGCCTTTCAGCTTGGCGACCGCGCCTTCGAGCATTTGAACATAGAGGTCGAAGCCGATGGCTTCAATGTGGCCATGCTGCTGGCGGCCAAGGAGGTTCCCTGCCCCGCGGAGTTCAAGATCAAGCGCGGCAATGCGGAAGCCGGCGCCAAGTTCGCTGAACTCTTTCATGGCGGCGAGGCGCTTGCGGGCGATTTCGGAGAGGATGCGCTCCGGTGGGACAAGGAGATAGGCGTAGGCGCGCTGGTGGGAACGGCCAACGCGGCCGCGGAGCTGGTAGAGTTCGGCGAGGCCGAGGCGGTCGGCGCGGTTGATGAGGATGGTGTTGGCGCGCGGGATGTCGAGACCATTTTCGACGATGGTGGTGGCGACCAGGACGTCCGCTTCGTCGCGAATGAACTTCAGCATCACGGATTCGAGGTCTTTTTCGCCCATCTGGCCGTGGGCGACAACGACGCGCGCCTTGGGGACGAGCTTCGTGACCAGGGTAGCCAGCGAATAGATGGACTCAACGCGGTTGTGAATGAAATAGACCTGGCCGTCGCGGGCGAGTTCGGTATCAATGGCGCGCTGGATGATCGCTTCGCTGAAGGGAGTGACGCTGGTCTGGATGGCGAGGCGGTCGCGCGGCGGGGTTTCGATCAGCGACATGTCGCGCAGGCCAACCAGAGACATGTGCAGCGTGCGCGGGATAGGAGTGGCCGAAAGCGCCAGCGCGTGGACGTTTTTGCGCATCTCCTTCAGGCGTTCTTTGTGGGCTACGCCGAAACGCTGCTCTTCGTCCACGATCAGCAGGCCGAGATCCTGGAATTTGACGTCTTTCGAAAGGAGGCGATGCGTGCCAATGACCACATCCACTTTTCCGGCTTCGAGATCGGCGAGGATGACTTTTTGTTCGGCGGCGGAGCGGAAACGGCTGAGCATTTCGATGCGCGCGGGAAAGGCCGCAAAGCGCTTCTTGAAAGTTTCAAAGTGCTGGAAAGAAAGGACGGTGGTTGGAGTGAGAACCGCGACTTGTTTGCCGTCAACGACGGCCTTGAAGGCAGCGCGCATGGCAACTTCCGTCTTGCCGTAGCCGACATCGCCACAGAGCAAGCGGTCCATCGGGGTGGATTTTTCCAGGTCGGCTTTGATGTCGGTGATGGCGGTACGCTGGTCGGGCGTTTCCTCAAATTCAAAGGCATCCTCGAACTCGTGCTGAAAGGCCCCGTCGGGAGAAAGCGCGAAACCTTGCGCGGTTTTGCGCTCGGCGTAGAGGGCGAGCAACTGGTCGGCCATGTCCTCGAGCGATTTGCGAACGCGGGTTTTGCGTGTGGCCCAGGCGGTGCCGCCGAGTTTGTCGAGCGCTGGGTGCGTGCCTTCCACGGCGCGGTAGCTCTGCACCAGGTCCATGCGCTCCAGGGGAACGTAGAGGCGCGCGTCTTCGGCGTAGCGCAGGAGCATGAATTCGCCGCGATGGCCTTCGGATTCGATCAAGCGCAAGCCTTCGAACTGGCCGATGCCGTGATCTACGTGGACAACGTAATCGCCGGGCTTGAGTTCGGCAAAATCGGCGAAGAAGCCGCTGGTACGAATTTTGCGGCTGGGACGCTCGACGGCCGGGGCCACGTCGAAGAGATCGGCGTTGCCATAGAGGGTGACCCTGGCTTCGGGAAAGGTGACGCCCTGGGCGAAGGGCGCGCGCACCAGAACGAGCGCGGCGCTTTCGGTGGCGTTTTCGGCGGTGAATCCGGCGGCGGCTTCTTGGGTTTCGCCGAGGACGTAAGGCACTTCGTATTCGCGGCAGATGTCGGCATAGCGCTCTAGTTCGCCAAGGCTGGCGGCGGTGAGATATACGGTGCCGCCGGAGGCGAGTTGCGATTTAACGTCGGCGACGCAGGCGACTACATCGCCATGGAAGCGCGTGCTGGGGCGGGAACTCAGTTCGAAGTGGCGGCCGCCATTTTGTTCGAGGTTGAGCTGTTCGAGTTCGATGCGGGAGGCTTTCGTGAGAGCGCGCTCCCAGTCCGCGTCGCTCCAATAATAGTGAGCGACTTCCGGAGAGTTGGCGTGCCCCTGGCGCTCGTAGTTTTCCGTGGACGCTTCGCGGAGTTTCTTCGCGGCTTCGCGCAGGGCTTGCGGCTCATCAAGGAAAACGATGGGCTTGAGAGAGCTTTCCGCGAGTTCAAAAAGGGCGCTGCCGCCCGCTTCGCCAGTGCCGCCGAGCCAGCGGCCGGGCTCCCATTCCTCCGCCTCCTTGCTGCCGGGAGCGGGGACGCTCCATTCGGCCAGCGGGAGAATCGTGGTTTTGTTGACCGGGGAGACGGAGCGCTGGGTGCGGGGATCGAATTCGCGGACGGATTCGACGGTATCGCCGAGGAGTTCAATACGCACGGGGCGCGGAGTCTCTGGCGAGAAAACGTCAATGATGCCGCCGCGCACGGCGAACTGGCCGGGCAGGTCCACCATTTCCGTGCGGGCGTAGCCGGTGCTGCCGAGATGCTGGATCAATGCATCGTGTGAGACCTCGGAGTCTTTGGCGAGGATCTGGGCAAGCGTGAGGTAGACATAGGGGTCCTGATAGCGCCAGAGCGCGGAAGCCATCGGAGCGATGACCAGCGAGACTTCACCGTTCGCAAGACGATAGAGAGTGGTGGCGCGGCGCTCGAGAATATCGGCGTGGGGCGCCTGGGAATCCCAAGGCAGGGAGTCGAAGGCGGGAAGGACGGCAATGCCGCCCGCCGCACCGGGAAAGATCTGCAGGCAGAAGCGAAGGGTCTCGGCAAGGTCCTCGGCACGGCGATTGCTTTCGGTGAGGAAGAAAGCGGGGCGGCGCAATTCGTGGGTGATATGCGCGGCGCAGAGCGCCTTGGCGACGTCCTGGAGGCCGGAAAGGCCGATGAGGCCTGCGCCGGAGCGAAGTTCTCCCAAGGCGCCATCCAGGGAGGGGTGGCGCAAAAGGCGTTCCAGACGTTCACTTACCGCGGGCAGTATCATGCAGCTTACGAAAATCGTAATGGCGGCCGCTCGTTGGTCTGGCCGGTCTAAAGCCTGGCCACTTCATCAGGCGGTGGCGCGAATCTTTTCCAGGATTTCGGTGGTGGAGTAGCCTTTGACGACCTCCACCAAAACCACCTTACCGCCGGCGTTTTCGACTTCTTCGCGGCCGACGATCTGGTTACCGGGCCAGTCGCCGCCTTTTACCAGCACATCCGGCAAGATGGCCGCGACGGTTTTTTGCGGGGTCAGCTCGTCGAAAATGACCACGGCGTCCACGCAATCGAAGCTGGCCAGAATTTCGGCGCGTTCCTGCTGCGGTACAATGGGGCGTCCTTCGCCCTTGAGAATCCGCACGCTTTCGTCGCTATTGATGCCGACAATCAAGGCGTCGCCCAGCGCGCGCGCCTTTTCGAGCAGCTCGACGTGGCCAGGATGCAGCAGATCAAAACATCCATTTGTAAAAACGACGCGCTTCCCGTTGCGTTTCCCGGGGGCAAACCGCAGAATGATTTCGTCAAGAGTTAGAACCGCGGGATGCAAAGGGTCTCCATGTTGGTTGCTGAAAACGTGTGCGTCGAGTTGTTCGAACCTCAATTCTATCACGGGGCTTGTGGGACCGGCCGAAACAGCGGGTGGCGGGCTTGAAGAACAGACAACTGCTGCAAGCCGCGGCCGGAATCGCACTGCTGGCGCTGGGAGCCGTGTTCGCCTATATCCCCTCGCGTGGCTACACGCAGCGGCACGTGGTCGCGGCGGCTTCGGCTTGCCGCGTGGACATGCTTATTTTCCAGGCGAGAGGAGAGGCGCCGGCAGGAAATTCCGGCACGGTGGTGCTGTTCCACGGTCTTGCGGCGAACAAATACATCATGACGTACCTGGCGCGGAGCCTGGCGCAACTCGGGCTGACCGTTTACGTGCCGGACCTGCCGGGACACGGGCACACGCCGGGGCCGTTTACGCCGAAGAATGCGGAGGACTGCGCGGGTTCGCTGCTGCGCGGACTGGAAGCGCGCGGACTCCTGAATCCCGAACGGACGATTCTGGCGGGACATTCGATGGGCGGGGCGATCGCGCTGCGCGTTGCTCCGCGTTTCCGGCCCGCAGGGGTAATCGCGATTTCGCCGGCACCGATGAAGCCTGATTATGGAGTTACACCGGAAAAACTGCTCTTCAACGGGGTGCCCCCGATTGGGCCAAACACGCTGATTTCAGCCGGTGAATTTGAGCCGCAGGGACTTGCCGCGAATGCCGCGAACCTGGTGCCCGCGAATAACACGGAATCGGATATCCGATTTTTCAAGCTGCCCGGGCAATCGCATGTGAGCGTGCTGTTTTCGCCGGGGGTGGCGCGAATGGCGCAGGACTGGGCAGCGCAGACATTGCATCTGAACAATCCCGAGCGCCTGCCGAGCCGGTTGTTTCTGCTGGGCGGCATCCTTGGCTTCGCCGGCATTCTGGTGATTGCGGGGCCCTTTCTGCGAGAGCTGACCACGGAGGTTGCTGCGGAGCAGGCTGGCCAGCCGCCGACGGTGTCTGCCCTTCGTGCTTGCCTCGAGGTTCTCGGGGTTTCGCTGGTAGCCATTGCCATCTTGCGCTACGTCAACCCGCTGAAGACGCTCGAACTCTTCGAGGGCGATTACCTGGCCAGCTTTTTTATGCTGGCCGGGATGGGTCTGGTGCTGCTGCACTTGCGGCTGGCCCAGAAGAAATTTCCCGTAAAGGCGGGCGTTTTTCTGGGAGCGGGGTTTGCGGCGCTGATCCTGCATCTGCTGGTAACGGGCTGGCTGGATTTGACGATTACCGGGACGTGGATGAGCCTGGAACGCTGGGCGAAATTTCCGCTGTTTTTCTTTTGCGCGTTTCTATTTCTCTATGGACTGGAGCTCGTGCTGGGGCCGGTTGGCGATCCGCGGCGGCGGTACGCCACGGATTTGCTGGCGATTGTGCTGGCCTGGAGCTGCCTGGCCATCGGCGCTTTTTTCCTGCATAGCGGGCAGATCCTATTGGTGCTGCTGGCGCCCTATTTTGTGCTGTTCTTTGTGTTGACGCGACTGGGTGCACGATTGGTACGGAAGCGGACGGCTTCCGCGACAGCCGCCGCAGTATTCGGTGCTATACTCCTTGCGGGTTTCTGCCTAGCGCTCTTTCCCGTATCCTGAGAGCCGCAGGCCGCCCTGCAAATATTGTTTTGTCCCCCCGCGCCGGAGATAGAACCATAGGCTTACAAGAAGGAAGACATGTCTGACATTGTCATTATCGGTGGCGGACCTTCCGGCGCCGTGTGCGGTGAGGAGCTGGCGCGCGCGGGGCATGCAGTCAGCATTTACGACGAAAACCTCGGCTGGGAAAAACCGTGCGGCGGCGGACTCACCTACAAGGCCACGCAACACTTCCCTTTCCTGCTGGATAATACCCACTCGAAGAAACTGATCCGCAACGTGGAGATCATCAACGCGGAAAACCAGCGCGCGAAGCTGGATTTGGCGCATCCGATCGTGATTTATTCGAGGCGAGTGCTGAACGGTTTCCTGCTCGACCGGGCACGGGAAGCCGGCTGCCAGGTGCATCACCAACGCGTGCAGAATATTGATACGGCGCAGGAAAAACCGCGATTTTCCGTGGACGGAGATTGGCGGGAGACTGATTTTGTGGTGCTGGCGTCCGGAGCGCGCAACCAGATGCTGCCGGGGACGCGAGCGCTTTCGGCGGATGAACTGGAAATGACGCAGGGCTACTTCGTGCCGCAGAACCGGGACGAAATCATCATCAAGTTCCTGCCGGAGTTCGAAGGCTATATCTGGTCGTTTCCGCGGGCGGACCATATATCGCTGGGCATCTGCGGGAGCATGGCCACGCATACCAGCGGCGAACTGCGGACACATCTACACACTTTCGCAGCGCAGGAAAAGTTTGCGACGGAGAATGCGAAGTTTTACAGCCACGTGCTCCCTTCGCCGCAGGAGCGCACACTTTCCGGGCGCCCGGTGATTGGCAAGAATTGGGCAATGTGCGGAGACGCGGCCGCGTGGGTGGACCCGTTGACCGGCGAAGGGCTTTTTTACGCGATGCGCTCGGGAGAGATTCTGGGGCAGTCCATCGCGGAAGGGCGGCCGGAGCTTTATCCTTCGCGGGTGCGCGCCTCATTTTCATTGGAACTGGAATTTGCCGCGCGGATTGTGCGGCGGTTCTATCGTGGGTCGTTCCTTGGATGCTCGGTGACGACGCGAATGGTGCAGTTCCTGCAACGCAATGCGGTGTTCCGGCAATTGATGAGCGATCTGTTCTGCGGCACGCAGGATTACAGCACGTTGAAGAACCGCGTGCTGGGGCACCTCGGCGGAACGCTGAGCCAGTTCGTTTCCAGTGTGTTGAACATCGAGCCGCCTTCGCGGAAGCTACGGCCGACGGCGCCGGCCGCGGACTGAAGTCTCCGCTAATCTCCTCTAAACTTCTCACCTGGCTCTTGTTCCGTGCCCTGTGGCAGCATTGAGCGGCCTGGAGGCCCCGTGCTTCTACGTCTTATCCAACGCTATCCACGAATGATGTTTAATTTGTACCCGCCATTGCTCGGGGCGGGAATCCGCGTGACACGCATCCAGGCGGACTGGAAAGAAGTGGACGTGGAGATGCGGCTGCGCTGGTGGAATGTGAATTACGTGGGAACGCACTACGGAGGATCGCTCTACTCGTTGGCCGATCCATTTTTCATGGTGATGCTGATCAATATCTTGGGGCCGGATTACATTGTGTGGGATAAATCCGCTGCCATCCGGTTCCGGCGACCGGGGAGAGGGACGGTGTATGCGAAATACCGGATCAGCGATGCGCAAGTGGATGAGATTCGCGAAGCGTTGAAGACGGAAGCGAAGATCGAGCGGGAATTTCCTATTGAAGTGAAGGATGTTGCCGGCGAAGTGATCGCGGAAGTGAAGAAGTTGTTGCACTTTCGGAAGAGGGAGAAGGACTTGTGAGGCTGCCGCGACGCCATCTTCGCAGCAGCAAATTTTTTGTCGCGAACCGGTTTAGTCGTGTGCGGTGGGACAAAAGGAGTTGCGCTTGGCTGCTGGAAGCAGGCGCTACCGTGGAGGAGCGGTGCGGCGATCCCTCCGCTGCGTGACCCGGCGCGCCAAAAGACGGCGCGGAAGAAAAAACCGGGTCACTTCGGTCGGGATGACACAGGTCAGGCTAGGCTCGTCGGGGCCAACTAAAGGTGGCCGCTACGCAAGGACTTTGGAGAGGCGTTCGCAGGCCCAGTCGATTTCCTCGCGCTGGATGACCAGGGGCGGGGCGATGCGGATGATTTTGCTGTGCGTTTCCTTGCAGAGGATGCCTTCCTCTTTGAGGGCTTCGCAGTAGGGGCGGGCGGGGGCGTTCAACTCAATGGCGATCCACAAACCGCGTCCGCGAACTTCGCGAATTACCGAACTCTGGATGGCCTTGAGCTTTGCCAGGAAATGCGCGCCCAGTTCGGCGGAGCGCTCGACCAATTTCTCTTCCACCAAAATGCGCAGAGCTGTGCGCGCCAGGGCACAGGCCAGTGGATTGCCGCCAAAGGTGCTGCCGTGATCTCCCGGGCGGAAAACGCCCAGGACTTCGCGGGAGGCCAGCACCGCCGAAACAGGATAAAAGCCTCCGGCGAGGGCTTTACCCACGATCAGAACGTCCGGGCGGATACCTTCATGCTGATAAGCGAAAAGCTTCCCGGTGCGGCCGAGACCGGACTGGATTTCATCGGTCATCAGGAGGACGCGGTTCTGGCTACAGATTTCCGCGGCTTCGCGGAGGAAACCATCCGGCGGAATGATGATGCCGGCTTCGCCTTGAATGGGTTCGAGGAGAAATGCGCAGGTGTTCGGGGTGATCGCCGCACGCAGGGCAGCCGCGTCGCCAAAAGGAATCGCACGAAAACCCGGCGTGAAAGGACCAAAGCCGCTCTTGTACTGTTCTTCCGTGGAAAAGCTGACGACGCTGATGGTGCGGCCGTGAAAATTGTTTTCGCAGACAATGACCTGCGCCTGATCTTCAGGAATTCCCTTTTGCGTGTAGCCCCACTTGCGCGCGGCCTTGATGGCGGTTTCCACGGCTTCGGCGCCGGAGTTCATGGGCAGGGCCATAGCAAAGCCGGTGAGATCGTGGAGTTCCTTGTAAAAGAGCGGGAGCTGAGCGTTGCGGAAGGCGCGCGAAGTCAGAGTGACTTTTTGCGCCTGCTCGGTCAGGGTAGCCAGCAATTTCGGGTGGCAGTGGCCCTGGTTAACGGCGGAGTAGGCTGCGAGACAGTCGAGATAGCGCTTCCCTTCCACGTCGTAGACCCAGACGCCCTCGGCGCGCTCGATAACGACATCGAGGGGATGATAATTGTGCGCGCCGTAGCTCTCTTCCAGAGAGACGAAGTCTTTTGTGCCGATCAACTGCATTTCCGTTGCAGGCATTTCCCTACCCAGTTTTTCACGCAGGTCTCGCAAATCCAGCGGGAACAGCGATGGCGGATCCAGAACCTGGCAAAACTTGTCTTCCTATGATGTCATTCGCATGGGGGTTCGGCAAGAAATTCCCTGCCGGGATGTGGTTTGGCGAGATGTATCCGGCGGGGGATGGACGGCGTCGAAAGTGGGGGAGTTTGCCATGACCAATAGGACTTCGACAGGCGGCACGGCGGGCAAGACGGCCGACCCAGCAGATGGGCGGGTGAATTCCCGACGGGCGTTCCTGAAATCGAGCGGTCTTGCGGCAGGGGCGGCATTGTTGAGTGTTCCACGATTTCTTGAGGCGGCAACGGATGAGGCTCGCGCTGACTACACGTTGCACATCAAGGCGGCAGCGGTGGAAATCGCGCCAAAGCATTTTGTTTCAGCGGTGACTTATAACGGACAGTTTCCCGGGCCGCTGCTGCGCTTTCCGGAAGGCAAGCAGGCGACCGTGGACGTTTTTAACGAGACGGACATGCCGGAGCAACTGCACTGGCATGGACTGCACGTTTCCACGGACGTAGATGGAGCGGCGGAAGAAGGCACGCCGTTTATTCCGGCGCATGGGATGCGGCGCGTATCGTTTGTGCCCACGCCGCCGGGCTTGCGCTTTTATCACACGCACAATCGAGCTGGCGCGGACCTGGCGGCGGGACAATATTCGGGGCAGGTGGGGCCGGTCTACATCGAGCCTAAAGAAAATCCCGGACGCTACGACCGCGAAGTATTTTTGACGATGAAGGAGTTTGAGGCGTCGTTCAGCCAGGGCGGAGACATGGCGCAGGATTTCATGTCGCCGCGCGGGGTGGTGAAGGAGTTGCAGGAGTCCGGCGAAGCGGCGATGAAAGCATCACTGGCAAAAGGGATGCCGCATGGATTTGAGGTCGGGTATGCGGCGTTCACCATCAACGGCAGGAAGCTGGGGCACGGTGAGCCGGTGCGCGTAAAGACTGGTGAACGCGTGCTGTTTCACATTTTGAATGGCAGCGCGACGGAAATTCGCAGCCTGGCATTGCCGGGGCATGTGTTTGAAGTGGTGGCGCTGGATGGAAATCCGGTGCCGAATCCGGTGAAGGTTCCGGTGCTGTGGTTCGGCACGTCGGAGCGCATTTCCGCGATTGTAGAGATGAAGCATCCCGGCGTGTGGATCTTGGGTGATACGGCGGATGACGACCGGCGGCACGGGATGGGCATTGTTGTGGAATACGCGGGGCACGCTGGCAAACCGGTATGGATGGCGCCGGCGGCGTTTCGCTGGGACTACACGCGATTTGCGAAGGCTGGAGCGATGGCGGCGGCGCCTGACGAGACTTTTGAGATGTTCATCGCGAAGGACAACGCGGCGGAAGAGGGTTTCAATCGGTGGACGATTAATGGGACGGCGTTTCCAATGTCCGGGGTGCAGCCAGTTGCGTTTCATTTACGGCAAGGAAAGCGGTATCGCATTCACCTGCGCAATGCGAGCGACGACATTCATCCTGTGCATTTGCACCGGCACAGTTTTGAGTTGACGAAATTGGCGGGGAAATCAACTGCGGGGGTTTTCAAGGATGTGGTGATGCTGGGCGGTTATCAGGAAGCGGAGATCGATTTTGTGGCCGATAATCCGGGGCTGACATTGTTTCATTGCCACCAGCAGTTGCATATGGATTTTGGGTTTATGGCGTTGTTTGATTATGTGTAAGAGGGCGGCCCAAAGCCGCCCCTACACTCCTGAGGTGTTACGTAAGGCTCGCCTCGGAAGGCTTGCCTTGCTTGCCTGCTAGAAGCAGGCGCTACCGTGGCGGATGTGAAGTTCGGGCGCTCCATTCGAGGCGCTGCGCGTACATTTCGTGGCGCTTGAGGCATCGAAAGGGTATCCTGCACAGCGAGTCAGCACTGGCGAAGAACGGGGACTATGTCTTTACGCTCAACGTATACACCGACGACGATGCATGGCGGTTCAGGCGAACGAAGTTCGGGCCGGCAGGGGGCTGGGCGAAGCGGCTCGAGCGACGCCGACGGAAAGAAATCCAAGAAAAAGATTGACTGGAGTTCGCTGCCGGAGATTTGGGCGCTGATGCATCCCCGGCGGGGAATCCTGCTTCTGGGGCTGTTGCTGACGAGCATCAATACCCTGGCGGGGCTGGTGCTGCCGCTTTCCAGCAAATTCCTGTTCGACAACGTGATCACCAAACGGCAGATACAGTTGCTGTTTCCGCTGGTGCTGGCGGTGGTGGGCGCCACAGCGATCAAAGGACTGACTTCGTTCACATTGACGCAACTGCTTTCCAAGTCCGCGCAACGCATGATCACGGACCTGCGCAAACAGGTGCAGGCGCACATCGGACGGCTTCCGGTAACTTTCTATGATGCGAACAAAACCGGGGCGCTGGTTTCCAGAATCATGAGCGATGTGGAGGGGGTGCGAAACCTGATTGGCACCGGATTGGTGGAGTTTGTAGGCGGCCTGATGACGGCGGTGGTAGCGCTAGTGTACCTGCTGTTCGTCAATGTTCGGATGACGCTGCTGGCTTTTGCCATCCTGGTGGCGTTTGCACTCTTTTTGAATAAGGCGTTTTCGACGATCCGCCCGATCTTCCGGGCGCGGCCGAAGATCAATGCGGAAGTGACCGGGCGGCTGACGGAATCGCTGGGCGGCGTGCGGGTGGTGAAGGGGTATCACGGCGAGGAGTACGAAGAGCAGGTGTTTGCGGGCGGCGTGCAGCGACTGCTCGACAATGTTTTAAAGACGCTGACGGCCACATCGCTGATGAGTTTATCGGGCGCGACGCTGATGGGACTGGTCAGCGCGATGATCATGTACCTAGGAGCACGGCAAATCCTTGCCGGAACGATGACCACCGGGCAACTGGTTTCCTATTCCGCGTTTCTGGTGATGCTGGTTGCGCCGGTATTTCAGATTGTGGCGATTGGAACGCAAATCACGGAAGCGATCACAGGCCTGGAGCGGACGCGCGAGATTTTAAATGAGTCGAAAGAAGATCAGGATCCGAGGCGGACGCAGACACTCGAGCGCATTACCGGGCGCGTGGAGTTTCAGGATGTGCGGTTTTCGTATGAAGCGAACAAGGAAGTGCTCCACGGGATCAGTTTTGTATCGGAGCCGGGGACGGTAACGGCGCTGGTGGGACCTTCGGGATCGGGGAAATCGACGATTATCGGGCTGGTGTCCGCGTTTTATACGCCCACGCAAGGACGGATTCTGGTGGACGGAACGGATCTGGCCACGGTGAAATTGAGTTCGTACCGCACGCAGCTTGGCGTGGTGTTGCAGGAAACGTTTTTGTTTGACGGGTCGATCCGGGAGAACGTGGCGTATTCGCGGCCGAATGCGACCGAGGAAGAGATTCTCGCGGCGTGCCGGATTGCGCGCGTGGACGAGTTCGCGGAGACGTTTGAGAAGAAATACGACACGGTGGTGGGCGAGCGCGGCGTGCGGCTTTCCGGAGGGCAGAAGCAGCGGGTTTCGATTGCGCGGGCCATTCTGGCCGATCCACGGATTTTGATTCTGGATGAGGCGACGTCGAGCCTGGATTCGGAGTCCGAAGCGCTGATTCAGGAAGGGCTGCGGTATCTGATGCGCGGGCGGACGACGTTTGTGATCGCGCACCGGTTGTCTACGATCCGCAGGGCGGAGCAGATTCTGGTGGTGCAGGACGGCGCGATCCTGGAGCGCGGGACGCACGAAACGCTGTATGCGGCGCAGGGGCGGTACTACGATCTGTATACGAAGCAGCATGCGGTGGAGACGAACCTGTTTCTGGCTCCGGGCGAGGGGGACAAGATTGAGCGGGAGCCGGAGGATGGGGGCGCGGGAAGCGGGAGCCGTGGGGCGTTGCCTGAGGCTTTGTCGGCAATGCGGAACCGGAATGGGTAGGTAGTGAAGCGAAGAAGAGTAAACGCAGAGACGCAGAGGGCGCAGAGATTCGCGGAGAAGAGGAAGAGTTCACCACAGAGGTAGCAGAGGGGAGCAGAGGTCGCGGGCGATTTAGGGCGAGATCTCCGCGGTTGAGTTGAAGGAAGAAAGAGGCTGGCTTAAAAGCCAGCGCTACATGAAGGAACGAAGAGAATAGAAGCAGCCCACCACTGGAAAGCGGGCCCTACGAAAATCAGCGAAAATTCACAGAAGAAGGCGGCCTAAAGCCGCCCCTACACCTTTACAAGGATGGACGGCGGAGGGCTGGCTTTTTGGCCTGGGCAGCGGCCTGAGCGGGCAGAAGCGTGGCCATTTTGCGGATCATGGCGAGCACCAAGCGCTTATCGCCTTCCGAGAGCGTGGTGCTGTACTTTTTGATTTCGGCGAGGAAGCGGATTTCGTCCTGGCTTAATTCGCCGAGCATCTTTTGCGTTTCTTTGTCGCGCGGGGTTTCCGTGCCGGGGAAAAAGTCGGCGAGCGAAATCTCCATGGCCTCGGCAATCTTGGCCAGCGTCTCGAGAGACGGCACGGTGTGGCCGTTTTCGACGCGAGAAAGGTAGCAACGGAGCAGGCCGGTGCGGCGTTCGATGTCTCCCTGCGACAATCCGCGCTGGCTGCGATAGGTTTTGATGACTTCGCCGATGTTCACTTGCGGTTTTTCTTTAGGCACGTTTCCCCCTTACTCGAACCGTTAGCTTAGTTGCTAACAGTAGAACCTGCAAGAGGGAAAGAGGGGTACTGCGTATCCAAAAGGTAAACCAGGAGCTGCTTTCCGGCGCATCCCATTGATTTCAGGCCGGATAACTGAAGATGCCGGGGATGTGGAGTCGCGCGGAAAGGCAAATTACTGGCCAGACTCGACGACCGGATAGAGAGTTCGGGAGATGTCAGCGATGAGCTGTGAGCTGACTTTGCGGTCTTCGATGCCGCGCGTCAGCACTACCAGAATGTACGGGCGTTTGGCATAGACGATGGCGGCGTCATGATTGATTTTGGTGATCTCGCCGGTTTTGTGAGCGACGCGAATTTCCTTTGGAAGTCCGGCGGGGATGCCATCGTTGAACTCCTGCGCCAAAAGAATACCCACCATCGATTTGGACCACTTTGCGTCGATGGCTTTGTACTGGGCAATCGGGGTAAGCAAGGTGAGCAAGGCGCGGGCGGTGGTGGTGTTGTTCATTCCCTTCTCAAAGGCTTTGCCGTCCTCGACGCCACGGAGGACGTTCATGCCGTCCGCGCCGTAAGCATGAACGGTGGCACGGATATTTTCGATGCCAAGCTTCTCGATGAGAAGATTCGTTGCGAGATTGCTGCTCTGCGTGATCATCAAGACGCACAACTCAATGAGCGCCTGGGACCGGCCTTCGTCCTTGTATAAATCCGTTTCGGAATCGTCGGCGGGATCGAGTTTGTAGGTGGAGCCATCGACGATGGAGTGGAATTCGTTGTGGACGAGGACCTTGTCGCCGGTATTCAACTGGTGCTCGCTGGCTTGGCGAAAGAATTCGATCATTACGGGGATTTTCATGGTGCTGGCGGCGTGGAAGGGTTCGTCGGCGTGGTAGAGCCATTCGGTCTGGCCATCGAGAGAGTGAAGAGCGATGGCGACATCGGCGTGGGAATCGGCGATGAGTTTTTGGATTTGTTGGGTGGCGGCGGTGAGATCGGAAGTTTGGGCTTGGGCGGAAGGTAGCAGAACGAAGAGGGCGGCGATTGGGATAAGAATTTTGCACATGCGCGGTATTGTAGCGTCTCGTTAAGAGAGTGCGGGGGAGATTTTGGCAAGATCAAGTGGGTGCACAGGCAGGAATGCCTGTGCCACAGGTAGAGAAGATGGGCCCGCCGCGGACGGCTGGGGCCTTGGCTTGCCTGCTAGAAGCAGGCGCTACCCAAATGACTCGCCGATCTAAAGTTCGACCACTACATTCAAGCTTACGGCGCGAACGGAACTGCGGCGGGGGTGACGTTGTAGCCGTCGATGGTTAGGACTGGCGCGCCGGCGGCCATGTCGGCGCTGGCGAGGGTGGCGGTGATGGTTTTCTCTTCCCCGGGCAACAGAGTGAAATAGTTGTCGTCCCAAAAGATGGGAACGAGATCGTCGCCGTTTGCACCTTTGGCGGCGCGCAGGTGAATTAGAAAAGCGACGCTGCCGCTCGGATTTTTCACATGAACATGAAGCATTCCCTGGGCCTTGTTGCTCATGGCGCCGGCGTGAACTTCCAGTTTGACTTGCGGGAGGGAGTTGAGGGCGGTGAGGTCGGCGAAGTCTTTTTGGGGGGTGTAGACGGTGTCTTTTTTGTGCTTCCAGTCCATGGTGTCGAGTTTGGTGGAGAGCCAATAGAAGTTGTCGCTGACGAGCGCGCCGGAAGGATCATAGAGCCAGAGTTTGAGGAAATAGGTGGTGGAAAGATTCGCCGGTTTGGGCAGATCGAAGGCTTTGGTGGCGGCGTCGGCGGTCAGGTCCACGACTTTATCCATGGAGCCGACTTCCTTGGCGTCAATGTTGTAGAGCTTCGCGGCAACTTTATAGCCTTTCAGGTCTTCATATCTGCCATTGACGACAGAAACGGAATCGGTGTCCCAATCGTATTGCACGTGGACGACTTCGGTGGCCTTTTTGGTGCCGAAATAGCCGCCTGCGGGGACCTGATAGTAATCGTAGAGATGCCAAATGAGCGAGGGCCAGGCGTTGTTGAGCATCCATTGGATGACGCCGGTGGCGACGTATTTGTTGCGGCCGTAGGCTTCGAACATGCCGCGCTGGTTGTCGAAGGTCATGGCCTGGGCCTTGCGCTCGAAGTCGTCGAGCGAGGTGGACGGGCCATAGCGCTTGTCGAGGGCTTCGCGGAAGACGTCAATGGTGGTGAAGCGCTCGCCGCCGGCATGGAAGTTCCAGTAATCATCAATCGGCCAGAGATGTTCCTTAGGAAGGAACTTGGCGAGGCTCTCTTTGGTGGGGATCGCCGGGCCGGGACTGGTTTCCGTGTTATAGCCCCACGCGCCGCCGGCTTTTTTATCGGTGAACCAATAGACGGGCGGAACGTATTCGTAAGGGCCGGTCATTTTCACGCCGGATTTTCCGGTGACCTTGGTGGGGGTTTCCGAGGCGGAGGAGACCGAGGGGTTCGGCCACTCGAGATTCTTCAGAATGTCGAGGTACATGGTTTCAATTTCGGCGGGCGGCGGACCATCGCTGCCATAGAGCCAGACGAAAACGCTGGGGTGGGTGCGGAGGCGGGAGATCTGGTCGACGAGGGACGCGGCGGCAATTTTTTTGGTTTCCGGGGTCCACTTTTTCCAGTGTTCCCACATGTCGCAGCAGATCCAGCCGGGCATGACGAGGATGCCCAGACGGTCGGTTTGCTCAAAGAATTCGTCGCGATCCTCCTTCCCTTCCAGACGGATGGTGTTGAGTCCCATTTCTTTGACATAAGCGAGGTCGGTGCTGACTTTGTTGGGATCCCAGCGGAGGAGCATATCGGGGGCCCACGCAGCGCCGCGGATGAGCACGCGCTTGCCGTTGATCTTGAAGAGGCGGCCGCCGGTTTCGGTGAGTTCCGAGGTCACCTCGCGGATACCGAAGGGGACGTCTGCCGAATCGGACGCGGCGTCCGCAACGCTCACCGTGAAGCGCGCTTGGTAGAGATGAGGGTCGCCCATCTGGTAGGGCCACCAGAGCTGGGGGTTGTTGAGCTTGAGCTGGGCATTTTCTTCCGGGGTGAAGCGGACGACTTTGGACTCTTTGGCGGCGAGATTGACCGATTTTGTAAGAACAGCACCGGCGACCTTGGCCTCGAGCTTGGCGTTGATGGCATGGTCGGTGTTGTTGCGGAGCTCGGCGGAGAGCGTGAGCGTGGCGGATTTGTAGTCGGCGCCGAGTTTGGAATTGACGAACGGGTTGCGGAGCGTCACATCGCCACCGGAAGTTAGAAAGACTTCGCGCCACATGCCGGCGTCTTTGTCGGGAGGAGTGGGATTCCAGTCCACCCAGGTGAGGCCGAGGTCGTCTTTTCCGGGGGCGAAGATTTCCACGGCGAGGGCGTTCTTCCCTGTTTTGTTCAGCAGATCGCTAACGCGGAATTCATAGGCGCGATAGGCGCCGGCAACGTCTTCGCGATTGGCGATTTGCTTGCCGTTGAGCCAGATATTGGCGCGATAGTTGATGCCCTTGAAGTTCAGCCAGATGATGCGGTTGGCATATTCGGCAGGAGCGGCGAATTCGGTGCGAAACCAGAAAGAACAACGGTAGGGACTGCCTTCGGGCATGTCGAGATCGGCGTTGAGATGCTTGTTGTCGTTGAAGGCTCCGGGGAAGGATTTCAGATTGATGCCGTAATTGGGATCGGGGAGAGTTTTGTCTTCGACCAGAGTGCCAACGATCGTGCCGGGGACTGAGGCGGAGTGCCACTGGGAGTCGTCGAAGCCGGGAGTGGAAAGCGCATCGGGTTTCGCGGAGAGCTTGCAGGCGGACTCCATGCGCCAGCCGCTATGGAGAAAGACACGCGCGGGAGCCTCTTGCGCGTGAACCGCGCCGACGAGAAAGAGGATGACGACGAGCGTAGCCAAGCGGGAACAAACGGAGCGGATCTGAGACATGCGGAGCCTCGCAAGAAGCCAGGATAACCGGAGAAGACCGGCAGCCCCTAGCTTACATTAAACCGATTCAATACAAGAGGATTTCTTGTTCGGGTTGTGAATAAGCCATACGTGGCGGTGGGGGTAATCTTGAGTCCGGCGGGGAGAGCCGCTAGGCTTGTGCGGTTTGTTTTGGCGGGCAGTTGCTTTCGTTCGATTCCACGCAGGGACCCGGGGACGCCCGGAACAGGGAGACTGACTATGTTGCGTCGTGCGAGCGTCGTTGCTTGTTTGTTGCTGTTTGCCGGATGCATGGCCGTGCATGGGCAGGCCAAGCGCAAGATCATTCTGGATCAAGACGCGCGCGGCCCGGCGACAACCGATCAGCAATCGATGCTAGCGGTGCTGAACGCGCCGCAAGCCGAGGTGCTGGGGATTACGGTGGTGAGCGGGGATATGTGGCGCGACGAAGAAGTGGCGCACACGCTGCGCATGCTGGAATTGACGCACCACACGGACATCAAGGTGTATCCCGGCGCGATCTTTCCGCTGATCAACAGCAAGGAAGAGATTGCGCGGTGGGAAAAGCTCTACGGCACGGTGCGTTACCAGGGCGCGTGGAAACAATACGGGCAGGGCGCGAATGCGCGGATTCCGCACGGGCCGTATGAGATCCCGGCGCTGCCGGAAGGGATGCCGACGATCAAGGCGCAGGACGAAGACGCCGCGCACTTCATTGTCCGCACCGTGCATCAGTACCCGCATCAGGTGACGATTTACGCGGGCGGTCCGCTGACCAATATCGCGCTTGCGCTGAAGCTGGACCCGCAGGTGGCGGAATTGGCGCAGGAACTGGTGGTGATGGGCGGGAGCATCGGGCCGGAGGTGGAAATGGGGTGGAAGACGGAGAACCGGCGGGAGTTTAATTTCTGGTTCGACCCAGAGGCGGTGCATATCACGCTGCGCGCGCCGTGGAAGAAGATCACCGTGACCACCGTGGACATTTCGGTGAAGACGCACATGACCAAGGACGTGATTGCGCAGATCGCCAAGGCCGGAACGCCTTCGGCGGAGTACATCGGAAAATATTCGGGCGAGGAATTCCTGTGGGATGAGCTGGCGGCGCTGGCGTGGCTGGATCCCAGCATCATCACCAAGGAAGAGAAACTCTATATGGACATGGATATTTCGCATACGGCGGGTTATGGCAACACGCTGGTGTGGACCGAAGGGGACCAGCCGGGGCTGGGCGAACAGATGGTGCATGTGCAGACGGAGCTGGATAATGCGAGGTTTATGAAGATGCTGGTGGAGTTGTTGTCGGGCGGGGGGAGATAGTTGGGAGGCGGAAGTTGGTAGTCGGTAGTCAGTAGTTGGGAGTTAGTCGTAAGTCGTAAGTCGTAAGCCATAAGTTGTACGCCATTCGCCGTTTGCTGTCAGCTACTGGCTTGGGACTTCGGAGTTTTGACTTTTGACTGTGAATGGGTAGCTGATTACTGATTACTGCTTGCTGATTGCTGATTGCTGATCGGTGCTTGCTTGGCTTCAGAAGCTGTCGGCGGTGATTTCGGCGTGGTGGGGAGACCAGTCGTCGGGCGGGAAGGCGACGCGCCAGAACTTGGGGGCGGGGCGCAGGAACTCGATGGCGACTTCGGTGCGGCCCTCCGGGGCTGGACTGGAGCGGATGACGCGGACGAACTGCTCTTCCCCGGTCTCTTTGTTCTTAATTATGAGCCTGTAACCGACCTCGACCTTGTGGTTCATGAAGAGAAGCGCGCCATGGGCATTGACGCAGGAGGTGAAAGCGGTTTCCGTGATGTGTTCGTTGCCGGGCCCCCGGGCGATAACCTGAATGGGCATGCGCAGAAGCACACGCTGGCTGCGGCGGCGGTTATGCGCTGGATCGGTGCCGAAAGGGGGTGCGCTCATGCCTAGACCTGGACCATCTTAGAAACCAGTGTTTCGCAGGGGATGGGGCAGGTCAAGAGGAGGAAAGTACCAACGTGCTGAGCCGATAAGGTGGGTCCGGGAGTGCCTGGTCTAGGGTTGATTTCCTGCTTTTTTCAGGGCATCGGCGCAGCGGGCGGCAGCTTCGGCCGCTTGGGCGGCGGCCTGTTTCTGCCATTTCACATAGCGGAGGAAGAGTACGTTGGTGTTTTCACTGGCCGCGAAGAGCGATTTGGAAGAGTCCATGCAGCTTTGGTGGAGTTCCAGCAGGAGCTGCGACTTCTGGCTATGCAGGTTGTTGATGTCGTTGAGGACCAGGGTGGAGGACTGGTCGGCGCAAAGAGCGGTGTTGCGAGCTGCGTCGTCGAGGTCCATCAGCAGGTCAAAACCTAATTCTGAATCAAAGGACTGGGGATTCTGAGTGACCGCTTTGCTGGTGGTTTCCCAATGGTCGAGCAGCATGCGGTCCTGTTGAAACACGTCTTTGCCGAGGAGTTGCTCGCCGTGGGCAATCACGGTTTTGTACTGTTCGAAGGCGTGTTTGGCCTCGGCCAGAGCCAGCTTGATTTCGGTGTCCGAAGGAGGTTCGGAAGGCTTGTCCGCCTGGCTGGCGAAGAGAAGAGTTGGCGATAGCAGGATCAGGAGAATGCGGAGAGCGGATTTCATGTGTGCTCCTTGGCGAGTGGGAATTCTGGCCTGTCTGAAACAAATCCTCATCGAATCGCTATCAATAGACCGCCGCTAAATCCAAGGGATTGCTCGTGCCCCCGCCCGAAGTTGTACTCGTAGCCTGGTTCGATGTACCAACCGAATCGACGCTTCTTCGATGGCCAGAACATGAAATCCAGCACGGCTTCACCGCTAACGGAATTCGTCGTCACCCCGTATTTCTTCGTATGCACCCACTGGGGACCAACACCGATCATAAATTCCACTTTTTTCGAGAGCGTCCAAGGCTTCTTGAAAAGCAGGTCCACATCCCATTCGGTCGTGTGTCTGCTGAAAAGCGGTGTGACTCCCGCCTCAAGTTCGAGCCAATTCTCGATTGGCGTGACTTCAACTGCCGCGTTGGGGCCAAAGGCCGAGCTGCCATCTTTGATATTCCAGCTGGCCGCAGCGCCAAGTTCGACGATGGCGGCAGGCTCCTTCTCCACCGATTGCGCGAAAGCATTTTCGGCGCAGAGAAACAGAAATGCCAGCAAGACAGATTTCGTCGCCTTCATGGAATGTCCGATTCCACTCGCTTGATCATTTGCCATAGTACCAGCATGCCTGGCGAACAGGAGAAGGCACCGAGCAGAGTTGGTTGCGATGGCATGGCGCAAGCCTATTCACTAGCCTTCGGAGAGTTCGAAATCCCCGCTTGCCGAAACTCCATTCGAGTCAGTTACCATTAAACGGCAGTGAAGACTGCCGAAACGACCTTCCGGCCCTCCCATTCGTAGCCCTGCGTTTGCAAACATTTCCAAATCCAGCCCGGGCAGAAAAAACCAGAGGCATCCCACATCGGTACTATGATCAGGGGGAATTTTTATGAGATTCGCGTCGTTCAAATACTTCTGGTCCGGGGGGCCGATGCTGTGCTGACAATGTCTACCGGGCAGCAAGCTGTTTACCTGTATTGGAACAATCCCACTAAACTCTCTGTCTAACTCCCGAATTGAGATTTTGTATTGGTCCACTGCGGAATTTCGATTTCCGCTATTCTCGATACGGAGCCAAAACTGAAAATGTCCACCTTGGAAGTCTCTGTGCGCTTCTCCCTGGCGGGCTGGCTTAAGTATGTAGCGGGAGCGGTTAGCAGGATAAACCCTTAAATTGGCGGCTGGCTCTTGAGAAGAGGGAGTAGTGTTGATGGCGATTTGTCCGAGGTGCTTATTCTGCTCCGCATTCGACGCAGCGGTGAGGCGCATGTTCTCCTCGAATAGCGAATTGGCTCTTCGCCGTTCATTATTGGCATCGCCTCGCAGCCTGTTCGCCTCCGCAGAGTGACCCAGTTCAAGAGCGGCCAGAATTGGAACGGCGACAGTGGCAAGTGCAACTATCAAGTCCTCCCACCACGGGCGTGTGGCAAGAATCTTTACCATGTCCGTGTACAGGAGCGCGACAGCCAAAAACCACGCAACCACGGATGTGATGAGAACGGCCTTCCGAGGCCGAGTCTCGTAGGTCCACCATAATTTGAGTATGTTGGGATTCTCTGCGGTGTTCATGGGCGGATGATACGATGGGCTGCACGATTGGACAAGGTACGAATCCGTGACTATCTCGCGTAAGTCACTATTCACCTTCTGCTTTCTGAATCTCGACAAACTTTCTTTCTAAATCCGCATACCAAAACACTCTGTCAAACCGAAACGGAAATTTCCATTTCTCTATTCCGTGCGGAATCATCATGCTTCTCGCCACAGTGACTCCGGTGTGGAGGAGCAGCCAAACGCGCGCACCTGCTGGCAGGTTGGCGCGGTAAGTCGGAACGAGTTTGTCCTTGCTGCTGATTCGGGCGGCAAGCGCTGGCCTTATATCACTGAGGGTGTAGCCCCCGCCTTCGCCACACCACCAATCTCTTGAGCCAACGCTTATGACGATTGAATCGAAACCATCAGGCGTTTCGGGTCTGTACACACTCAGGAAGGAACTCGCCCGCTCCACGTTGGCCTTCACAAATTCGGTAAGAGCGAGGGACAATTCTTTTTTGTCCCGCTTGCCGCCTCTCGTGTTTGTGAAATAGACGTTGACATGAACGGACTTTGCGCCAGACGAAGCGTAGTAATCCTTTTGGGCCTTCGCTATGACCTCTTGGTGAAAAGATTCCTGCTCAACGGGCAAGATCCCGTGATTACTGCTGGCCGGGCGTAGGACCTCGGAGAGTTCAATTCCCAAGGCCGGAATTTCTTCGCTGAATCGGAAGTCTGGTTCTTCGTCGGGGGTTTCGCCGTTTGGAATTGGGACACCCACTTTACGGGCAGCTGTGAGGATGTAGGTCTCGACCCGTTTCTTTTCCGCGTTAATCCCTGTTGAGCTCCGACCACGGCTCACTGCCGACCTCGGTGATTCTCTGATTGGATTCTTTCAACGATTCGTCGCGCATCCGCAACGGCATCAGCAATCGGGGCCACATGCGCGGGCGAATTTCTCGGAACCGCGCCCAATTTTCTTGCGGCAAGGGTAGAAGCACCAACCGCGATGATGGGGGATTTGGGAGGTTCGTCCACCCATGCACCATAGCATTTTCGCTTTAGTTTCGCTACAATAAGTTTGGACGCGAGGAGTTCTGGCATGACTTCGTTAGGGCAGCTTCTCAAGTGGGGAACAAATGACCAGTCTTTACGCGGGGAACTCGACAGAATCGCAGAGGACTACGCAGGGTCCGATGAGCATATCGTCATGCAAATCGGCCTCGTCGAGAGTTTGACCTCGAAATACCATCACACCATTACGTTAGTTCGTGCAAGGGTGCCCGGTGAGCGTGTTTTCACCTGTTACCAATACTCGCTATCTGTACACAATTCGAAAGAGGTGCAGTACGCGATGCTACTAAATGCCTCTCTGTTCTTCGGCAGAGATTTCATGAAGTACTTAATCGACACCCGACTCAAGGAGATTACGATTCAGGACGCGAACGACGGTGACCACGTCGTCTACAGCAATGCAAGTATCCAGCATGCGGGCAAGGTCGTGGCGGGGAAAGTTGAATCTAAGTGGGGAAGAGCGCATTTGTGGTCTCATAGTGTCTTCGAGGTGCCTCAAAACTACGGAAACACAGTCCAATTCTTTTCGCGTATCGATCAAGAGGTCGCCGTGGACGCATTTCTCGAATACGCCAACAATCAAGTGCAGGATTGAATTGCAAGCCGACGAACCAGTGCTGTAGACCGACGCGCCATTACCGCGACTCGCCCGGCCACTTGAACTCTATCGCGTGAGATACACGGTTGTGGACATTGAATTTCACAGCTTTCAAGTGACGCATGGGGCGCACATTCACTCCACCTGAGGACATCCCGTCAAAAGGCGTTGGACCGGGAAGCATAAGTTCGGCGTTTGGGTCCAGTCCTCCGACACCGAGATGCAGAACAAAGCAATATCCCATGAAGCAGAAAAGCGCACCGGGCAGGCAGTCCGGATGAGCCATCGGTATGTATTCAATGCGGTCTCGGATGTTGACCACCAACCCAACCGAGGCCAAAGAGTACAACCCGGACCTGCCGTGAAACTCCTCGAAACCATACGCTGTTCTGACCAAATTGGCTGAGGGCTGACCCGGTTCCGATGATTCGGGACCAATAGGTCTGTCTCCTTCGCACGCGATGCCAATCAGCGTCTTCAGAAACCAACGCTCCAAGAGGGGGCCCTTTATGCTCCACTTATTTACGTTCCAGTATCGCGCCTTCATCTGCGTCCTAATGTCGTTTAGTTTCCGTTCTTCTGTAAAAATCTTGAACGCTCTGATTGCTTCGTCGTCCAAGACGGAGAGCCTTTCGTTGTGGCTCTTGCAGAGAATGTTCTTGACGAGGGACTTCTTCCCTATTTCTTTTGGCTTTTCCTTGCACCAATCGAGGCCGTAGATGAAGACTTTGTCAGTCTCAAACAAGCCTGCGGTGAAATAGTGCTCACCAGATAGGGGCCCCTCACAATCACCTAGAGACTTTGCCCAACATCGTTCCGTAGACAACCCCATGCGATTTATCTTACCTGACCCAGCTTCTTGTGCGTTGCGCTCGGTGGATTTTTGACGCAAGACTTCGGATGTGCTAAATCCCCAGTGGTTATGGCGTGGAAACAGGCTCCTAGACGGTGACGTCTTGGTTACACCGAGTTTCCAACTTGCGATATAGCCGCTAAAACATTGAGGGAATATTGGTCCCGGAGGAGGGAGTCGAACCCACACGGGGAGTGATCCCCGGCAGATTTTGAGTCTGCTGCGTCTGCCAGTTCCGCCACTCCGGGAGAAATGACAATAAGGAGTTTAACACAGGGTATTGCCGGCTGGTATGGTGTGGGTGGTTTACGGCTATTTATTGCGTTAACCCGCAAGCCCCGCATGGCGGTGAAGCAAGCGGCGAAGCAGGACGAAGAGACGAGAACCATTTCCTCAGGGGCTGAAGCCCCGTGCTTGCTGGGGCTTACTGTCGGAGCTAAAGCTCCGGCCCCCACCGCAATCCATGAAGAAATACCTTTTAGGCGAAACGATGCTATGGGAGAGTTGATCTGCCGGGCGGCGGCGTTGCCGTTGGCACCGGGTACGACACGTTCAACGTGCGAGGAATGATCGGGACCGAGGCGCGGACCTTGGGAGATTGGGTCACCCACAAGTACACGAAATCCTATGACCGATTGGCAGATGCGAGAAAAGCGGCCGCTCCGAGGACCTCGGCCGGAGCCAGCGGGGCCGCCGCTGAAGAACTACATCACGCCGGCCGGGTTGCAGCGGCTGAAAGACGAGCATGTGTTCCTGCTGAGCCGCGAACGGCCGGCGGTGGTGGAGGTGGTGGCGTGGGCCGCGAGTAATGGGGACCGCAGTGAAAACGCCGACTACCTGTATGGCAAACGACGGTTAGGGCAGATCGATTCGCGGATTCGCTTTCTGACGAAACGCATTGACGCGGCGGTGGTGGTCGATCCCGGCGCTCCGCGGCCCGGGGCAGCCGCTTCGCGCGTTTTCTTCGGGGCAACGGTGACCTACAAGGACGCCGCGGGTGTTGAACACACGGTCTCGATCGTGGGGATCGATGAAGTGGACCTCGACCGCGGGTACATCAGCTGGCGCTCGCCTCTGGCTAATGCGCTGATGAAGGCGAGCCCCGGCGACCGCGTGAACCTGCGCGCGCCAGGAAAGACGGAGCACCTGGAGATCCTTGAGGTGGAGTACACACCGATTCCGATGGAGCCTTTCCGCGAACCGCTGGGAGCGCAGTCGAAGCCCAAGGTGGAACGCTCCTAGACCAAGTTGCCTGACTTTGGAGGAGAGGCTCGACCCCGGACCCACTTTGCCGGGGAACGCGTTTAGCAGGCACTTGGATTTTCAAGAAATCCATCTCAAACGCTAAATTCTCTGTCACTTTTCCCGAATGGGAGACTCCTACTGAACATGCAAGATGATTCCGAGAAGCCTTACGCACTGGTCTGCACGGAAGTTTGGGGCGGCAATCGAAAAGTCACGCGGACCGTGAAGATGCCTGGCCTGCTCGCGTGGGTGGCCGCAGCGCCGATCCATGAGGGAGACGGGGGCGGCGACCTTCACTACATGTCCGTTTGCGATTATGACCTGATCTCTCGTGTGGCCCTGGCCGACGTGAGTGGGCATGGCCGTGATGTGGATAGCGTGACTCAGACCCTCCGGAAACTGATGCACAAAAACATAAACGCGTGGGATCAGAGCGATTTTATGCGTGGCCTGAATGAAGCGTTTGGCAAAGGTGAAAACAACAAATATGCCACGGCAATCGTATTGAGCTTTCATCGGGTGATGGGCCGTCTGGCGTTCAGTAACGCGGGGCACCTTCCTCCCCTTTGGTACCACGCCGCGCAAAAAATCTGGGGCTGGCTGGAAGAGGGGAACGACGCCAAGAAAGTTGCCGGGTTGCCGGTAGGGTTGATTCCAGGAACCGAATATAGCCAGACGGTTGTCACTCTAAAACCAGAAGACATTCTCGTACTCTACACCGATGGAATTACCGAGGCTGGTAGCAGTAGAGGCCAAGAGCTGGGGAGAGACAGTTTTCTGGAATGGGCACGAGAAGCTCCGATCGGCTCTCCTGCGGAGCTGGGGCAAAATCTTCTTCAACGATTGGAGCAATTCCGAGCCAATGCGAAGAATGACGATGAAACGCTGCTGATCCTGCAGCGTGAACGGGAATCATTTCCACTGATGTTGGGAGAGGTTGCCAGCAGCTATACGGTAGGCCGCCTCTGGCGGAGCCTCAAGAGGAATTAAACGGAATCGATAGACCTATCGAATTGAGGTAGCGGGACCCACTTTGCCGGGAAGCGCGTTAATCAAGCCCTAGGCGATTCGCTCCGGTTTGCCGATTGCCCATGAGAAGTGATCTGGCCCAGCAAAGGGAGCGCAATTGCGATTTTGTCGCCAAGTGTCACCCGCCCCGTTAGAATATTCTTCGTGACTAGAGAACGCTGGGCTCAGATAGGAATCACGGCTCAATTCCTGATCGTGGTAAGGACACTAGGTGAGTTCTTCCGTCTCAGGCACGCGCAAGGCGCGAGCTTCTCAACCCCGGTCGCCACGCCGTATATTGGTGGCGCCTTAATAGCTGCCTGCTTCTGCTGGGCGAGCGTGACCTTGTACTTCAGCCGACGTTACACGCTGTCCGCCTGGATCGCGCTGGCGACCGTAGTCATTCTGCTAGTCTACAAAATTGCTGTAATTGGCTGGTGATGGCGGCTCGCTCTGACGGCGGACATACCAATGGATCTCATGAAGACCTCCTTGTAGTCCGAAAGACGTGATCTCTTACCTCGTTGGGTTGTTGAACGCGGCGCCGTAATCTAATTCTTTTCCCCTAAAGGCGGTCGGCCGTTCGGCGCCGCTGTGGGCTTTTAGTACTGGATTTACTTTGGTTCCTTAATGATTGCCTGCGCGGCGTTCCCTGCCACCACCCAGCTTGCCGACCCGGCCACCACGGCTTCATCCTCAAACCACAGAAACCCGAAATCATCGATGCACTCCGGAAAATCCGGCTTGATGATGATGTATCCGGGAATCACGGCGCCTGGAATGTACGAATTGTCCGCGCGATTGTTGCTGTAGGTCATGGTCTTCGACACCGTTCCCACTCCAGCCACGTACGAGGTGCTGGAGACGGGGTGCGTGCCGAGAATGTAGTTGACCGCGCGAAGCGTGTATTCGGGGCTGACTAGATCCGGAAAGGACTTGTGCAGGAAATACATGCGAATGGCCATGTCCACCACGGCGCCCGATCCGCCCCAGGTGCCGAGACTCGGCGGCACGCCAAACGGGGTGGAGTCCAACCGCTGATCCAAACCCGCCATATATTGCTTCACCGCTTCCCGCATTTGATCCTTCGCGCCGGCGTCCAGATAAGGCAAAGCGCGCACTGCAGTCCAGCCACGCGAATCCAACTGTTGAGGCGTGATCATTTGCGGGAACAACTCCTTCAACCGAGACTTGTATGGCTCCGCCCCATTCGTGGCAATGGTCAATTCCAGCGCCGCTGCCCACTCCAGTCCGGGGCCAGATGCTGCACGGCCCGAGCCGGCCGGGGGGGTTGCGCTGGCCGGTGTGTTACCTCCACTTTGAGCGCCAGAGACAACGCCCTGCGACGCGGCCAGCACGCCACCTCCCGGCGCACCGGCCGGAGCCGCTCCGCCCAAGCCGCCGCCCGCCGGATTCTGCGTTGGATGAGCCTTCTCCTCGTTCCAAGCCTTGATTGCGGTATCCAGGCAGTCTTTTGCTAACGGATCGTCCCAGCCTTTCAGCGTGTCCGCCGCTGCAGCCAGCGCGGCAATGGCGTTCCACTGGAAAAACGGGTTGTTGGTAGTGAAGATCCAGCGATCGTCAGGCTTGCCGGAGTAGTCACCTTGCGTTTCGTGCGGGCCGAGTTTGGGGTCGTAGATGCGGCCGTCCGTTTTCGAAGCGCCGTCGCCCACCTGGGTGTACTGCCGCAGATCCGGCTCGTGAGTGCCACGGATGGCGTGGCCAATGTTGTGGAACTGCGCCAGGATAAGCAGTGCGCCATGCTTCACCTGCTGCACCGTATCCGGCACGCCATCGGGCCGGTGCATCTCGACCTCGCGAGCGTTTTCATCCACCGTAAGCTCGTCGTAGGTGAGATGAAATTCACGATACGCCAGCGCCAGGCTCTGAATCACGCTGAGTTGCGCCGGTTCCTCCAAGTCGAAATCCCCGGCGTCATACCACCCGCCCACATTCATGCCAGGGATGTGATCGCCGCCTTTGTACTTCCCATCCGTCGCTGTGGCCTGGTTCCATCCGTCAAATTGCTCCCCAACCACCGGCGCCATGCGCCCATCATCCAGGTGCGAAGCGCCATGCCACACGCGGTATCCTTCACGAACCGCAACGTGATCCATCTGCGCTGCAAGGTGATGGTCCAGGCTGTCCTGCCAGATCTTTGCGTAGACGTCCTGCGAAATCGGGAAAGGGGCGGTGCGCTGATCGGCGTACTCGATCACGTAAAGGCCGGGTTCCTTCACGGAGGTGAAATCGAATTTCGAATACACGTAACGCAGCCACGGCGTCGCGGGCGTGATCGGCCCTTCGAACACTTGCTGGTAAGAGCCGTGTTCCGTCAGGCGCAACACTCGGGCGGTCTTCGGGCCGTCGTATTTCGGATCGAGTTCGAGCACCGCCACCTTGGAGAAGCCCGGCGCATAACCCACCTGGCTGTGCGCGATCATCGGCGGGCGCGTCCAGTTCGGGATCAAGTCCGGACGGATGTGCCACACGATGGCGCCCGTGGTTTTTCCCGAAGGGATCAGCGAACGCAACACGAACCAGCCATTCTGCGCGCGGTCGCGCCCATCGAAGAGCATCAGGTTGGCGGTATCGGATATCACGTTCACACGGGCCAGCGCGTCGTCCACGCCCAAAGTGATGCTTTTGCCTTCGGCGAACGGCAGTGGCTGCGTGAATCCCTTGGCTTTGTCCCAGTCTTCCAGGTAGTACGCTTTGGGGGGCTCGCCAGCCAAAGGCAAAACCTTGGTCATCGCGTCGTTCGGCGTTCGCGGGAAAATGCCGGCTTTGCTTCCGTCAACCACGTAAGCCTTGCCCATGTAGATCGACGGCAGAAACTCCAAATTAAAGCCCGCCCGGCCCTGCAGTTTTTGCGGCAGCGGCTTTTCGAGATTGATGCTGACCTTCACGCCGCCCGGCTCCGCTTGGACTTCCAATGTGTAACTGAAATCGAACGTCGGGAAACTCAGGTCGGCAATCAGCCGGTCGTTGGCCTTGTCGGCGTGGCGGCCCTTCAGCGTTGCCACCAAGTCCCACTGCTCCGGCGTTGGCATCAGGCGAACGTCGCCGTTCGTGGCGATGCGCTGGCCGTGCAGGATCATCTCCATGGCCGTATTCTTTTGGTCCACAAAAACGGGGTGGTAGGTACTGTCGTAGAGAAAAACGCTGAAACCTTGCGTGCCGAGGTAATCCTTGTCGGTCACTTTCATGGAAAAATCAGTGCCGGACGAGCCTGAGGCCGAGATCAGGATCAGGAGGATACAAACGATTCGCGTAATCATAAATTGGGATTGATACCGCTCCTTTGCAGCAACATGATATGACATGCAGACCGTCTGGGCGCAATGCGAGTGGACGCGTCAAGCGTGTTCAAGTGCCTGATAAGTTGGTGACTGGACATCTTGGTGCCGCGTTCCACTTTTCTGATTGCCGCGCTAATCAGGACCCATCTGTGAATGGAGTGGCTTCTAGGATATGCTTCGTCCTATGGACGCTTCGTCGATCAACAGTTCGACCGTAGAGACAGACGGCGAGGGAGTTCGTCGACGGTGGTACGCTGCGAGGCTCTTCGCGGCTTTACTTGGCGCTTGCGGTTTCGGTCTTGAATTAGCACAAGTAATTAGTGACTTTCGCGCCGGGGGGCAAGCCAGGTGGGTCAACCACATCCTTCTCGGCGTAATGTTCCTCCTGATAGCGGTGGTACATTCACATCTCTTGCTTTCCAAAATCCACGAGAGCCAAAAGGACTAGCCTTTTTACGGGTACACTCTACCCTTCGTGCGGCGGTACCAGCAGGAATTTGTCCGGTTACCGCGTTTATCAGGACTTTACCGAAGAAGACCAGCACGTTCACAGGTCATCTTTTTCAAAGCTAAAATACGGGTATGCGATTCAGAAGCCCTCGGTTTCAAATCTTTGTACTGATATCGTTGGCATTCATTGCGAAGCCAACACTGGCGTGCGAGCCCGTTGTTCCATTTATGCAGGTCATGGTGCCAGCACTCGCTCTGTCCGGCTCGATCCTTGTACTGGTAGCGGCCGTGGTGCTGAAATCTGTGCTGTTTGCCTTGTTCGAGCAACGGCTCCCGTGTTTGCACGCGGCTTGGCGAATGCTCCTCGGTAACGTGTTGACAAGTTTTGTTGGCCTGGTCATTGCTGTAATGATTGCGAGCGCGCCTGCCCTCTGGCTCATCGCAGTACCACTGGTCTGCGGTCTGTGCTGGATTCCATCACGAAGGCTCGTGAAAGCGGCTCCCCTCACATGGTTGGCCCGCATATCGCCTGTGGTTCTCGCCGGGCTCATGACGGGCGCAATGGTGGCGAGCTGCATTTTCTTTATGGCAGGACAAGGAGCGCTTGAGGCTCATCAACACGCTCTCTACTGGACGATCAAGCTTGCCGCAATCTTTCTGGCTCTGTTCCCAAGCGTCACGATGACCACCGTGTGGGAGGAATGGGCGATTTGGCGGCTGAGTTCACGCCCCGAGGGAACAAGGTACTTCGCGACCGTTCTACGCGCGAACCTTTACGTCTTGCTGTTGGTGATGTTAGTTCCGGCACTGATGATTCTCCCCAAGAGACTACACTCGCCAGACTTCATCGCGAAACACAACAAGGTGAGTAGACAAACAGCCTCATCGTATGGTGGCGATATGAAGTCCTGGTAAGTCGTGTCGGTTCAGACGGTGCGTTGATTCGACAATCCATTCCGCAGGAGCGGCGTTTCCGGTTGATCCAACCATGCCGAGCGATTTTAGCTTTTGTTTTCCATGCAGGGTGGGTTCGTGCTCAGTGTTGAGTTGACTTATTGAGACCACCGCGTTTACCGGGACCTAGCGTGGTGGAAGCGGGTCATTGTAGTGAGTTTTCTTTCGGGCGGCATTTGGCACAAGACGCAGAGTCCGCTCCGCAGAAGCTAGTTGCTTTCCTGACCGGTCCTGGACGTGGACGACAACGCGAATCATCCAAGGCCATAGCTCGCCTTCACCAACGGGAAAGGCTGAGAGCACCGGGCCGAGGTCCAATGCCCTTACCGTGACCTTGCGAGTTTCGCCGGTTCTCAGGAGATTAATCGGCGTCGCCTTGAGGTCCCGCATCTCTGCCACTTGGCCCCATCCGACGCTTGAACTGAGTGCGCTGTTGTTCATCTGTTCGTATGCACGAGTGACCGGAGCAACGAGAAAGTCTGATGTAGTCCACACCAAGTACTCACCGAAGTGGTCATCATCGCCGCCAACGACTTCACATTCCACATCAAATTTGTTGGACGGCATTAGTTGTTGCGGCGCAATTTCCACAAATTCGTCAACTTCCATCGGTTTTCGTTTTTCAGCAACCTGCCACGCGACCAATCTGACGTTTTTGATTTCAACACTCTTCGCCGTTTCGTCTCGTGCTGGTTGATCTTGGCCGTAATGTAGTCGGACGGATAGGTAACGCATGGGCAAAACCTATCACGAAGTGCTGTAGCCAGGGTACATGCCTAGTCTGTCGGGTAACCGGACATCTTGGTGCCGGGTTCCACTTATACGATTAGCGCGTTAATTGGGACCTAGTGCGGAGTATGTGCCTGCGTCACTTCTTCACAACCGGTGCCGCCAAGTGCTCTGTGTCGTAGATGAGCGCATCTCGGAACGAGAGGTCGGTCGCATCCAGGAGTCCTTCATCAGTGAGCCACACATCCTCATTTGGCCGAACCTTATGGAAACGGACAATCGGATTGTCATACTGCGTGTAGTAAATACGAAACTGTTCGTTCGGGAAGTCCGCCTTCAGTTTTATTGCCCACATCCGGGCCATTTTCTTTCCGAGTTCGCAGGCGGTGACGAAGTCGGGATGCGATTCGTCGTAGATTTCTTCTATTGCGTCTAGCTCCTTGGAAATATTTTCACGATGTTGGAAAGTGGCATTGTTCAGATATTCGTCCATGACGTGAGTGTGATTTATGAAGCATTCCCAGGCGGTCTTTGTGTCACTTCCGGGAGGGCCCGCTTCGCCGTGGAAGGCGGCGAAAACACAACCGTTTTCTTCGATGAAGTCTGGCCAAAAGACTCGCAGAAGTTCGCTGGCTATTCCTACTGAGACTTGCTTTTGAGTTCTTCTCTCCATGACTGTGTGACCCTCTAAGTTGTCAAAGCATAACGAATCTGGCCTGAGTCCAACAAGAGAACCATTGTGCAGATGCACGCTTGCACGGATGCTTTTCGACAGGATTTTTGGATTGCAGCTCCCAAGTCCCGATTTGTCGTGTCGGTTCAGACGGTCGACGCAATACCGTCCAGTGCGTTGATTCGACAATCCTTCCACAGGAGAACTATCGGTTTGGCTGTACTTGATCGATCCTTAGCCAGGGCGGCGTTCCGGTTGATCCAACCATGCCGGGCGATTTTAGCTTTTATTTTCCATGCAGAGTGGGTTCGTGCTTAGCGTTGCGTCGCCCCATTAAGACCACCGCGTTTATCAGGACTTGGCCGCTGCTCAAAGGGTTCTAATACCATACTGGGTATGGTATATTCTTGCGTCATGAGCCATACGATCAAAGAAAAAGACAACCTGCTTCTCCGCGCAAAACGCATCCAAGGCCAAGTGGAGGCGCTGGTGCGGGCGCTCGACGAGGAACGCGATTGTTCAGAGGTCCTGCAGATTATGAGCGCCGCAAGAGGGGCCATGAACAGCCTGATGGCCGAGATGCTCGAGGGCCACATCCGTAGCCACGTACTGAACGGAAAGCACCGGCCCACCTCGGAACAGACAAGAGCTGCCGACGAAGTCATCGCCATGGTGAAGTCTTATCTGAAATAAGCGAATTTCAGCCTGTTGGAGGATTGTCTTATGAACGCTGCAACCACAACCAACCTGAGCTACGCTGAGAGCCATGAACATGCGGAAAGCGCCCACGAGCATGGTCTCGAATGGGGAGACCTTGTTCGGATCGGATTTGTGGCAGTTGCCGCTATCGCAGTTTGGTTTCGCATTTGGGAGCCATTTCCTCATATCAGCGTCATCGGCATTGCCGCCACTCTCATTGGCGGATATCCCATCTTCAAAGAGGCCTTCGAGAACATTGCTGACCGCAAAATGACCATGGAACTTTCCATGACCATTGCGCTCCTGGCAGCTTTGGTCATCGGCGAGTTCTTCACCGCTTTGGTTATCACCGGATTCGTTCTGGCGGCAGAGGTCCTGGAAGGGCTCACCGTTGGGCGGGGGCGCACCGCGATCCGTCATTTGATTGGCCTCTTGCCCACCAACGCGATAGTCCGTCGAAACGGATCGTGGGAAGAAGTGTTAACGAGTGAAATTCGTGCCGGCGATACAGTCCTTGTGAAGCCAGGCGCACGAATCCCGGTGGATGGCATGGTTGCGGGAGGTCATTCCTTTGTCGATCAGTCAACCATCACGGGAGAATCGATACCGACTGAGAAAACGCGTGGGGCTTCGGTGTATGCGGGCACGATCAACCAATCTGGCGCGCTCGAAATTCAGGTGACGCGGTTAGGCCGCGACACCACGTTTGGAAAGATCATCGACGCGGTGGAGCGAGCCGAAAAGTCGCGTGCTCCAATTCAGGGAATCGCAGATCGCCTGGCCGGCTATTTGGTCTATTTCGCACTCGGCGCTGCCGCGCTGACATTCCTCGTTACGCATAATGTGCGGTCGACTATTTCCGTCGTGATCGTTGCTGGAGCCTGCGGGATTGCCGCAGGTACGCCTTTGGCAATTCTAGGAGCCATCGGACGCTCCGCCCAAAATGGCTCGGTCATTAAGGGTGGCATCTATCTGGAATCGCTGGCAAATATCCGTACCGTTCTGCTGGACAAAACAGGGACCCTCACATACGGCACACCCGAGGTCGTGGGCATTCGGCCTGCCGGTGGGACCTCGGTGTCTTCTTTGTTGGAGATGGCATCGACAGCGGAGGCGCGTTCCGAACATCCCGTGGCAAAAGCTGTTTTGAGGAAGGCGGCATCACTCGGTGTGAAGGTCGAGGAGCCGGATCATTTTGAATACACCCCGGGTAAGGGCGTGGTGGCAAAACGCGGCGTCATCGAAATCATTGCTGGCAATCGGCTGTTTCTTGCGGGCCACGGCATTGAATTGCCTGCGAGCAGCAACTCGTCGACCGAGTCAGAGGTGTTTGTCGCGCACGCGGGAGAATTCTTAGGAACATTGCTGGTTGCCGACACACTCCGACCGGAAGCCACGAAGGCCATCCAGGATCTGAAGGCGATGGGAATGAAGACCGTGCTTCTTACGGGAGACGCCAAAGCCGTAGCCGAAGACATCGGCCGAAAGTTAGGAGTTGACGAGGTCGCCGCCGAACTTCTTCCCGAAGACAAGCTGGAATACGTTTCCCGACTGACGAAGGCGGGGCAGAATGTCGTTATGGTGGGGGATGGGGTCAATGATGCTCCTGCGCTGATGCAGGCAACCGTGGGAATCGCCATGGGAGCCGGAACCGACGTGGCCCGGGAAAGCGCCAACGTGGTTCTCATCGGCAACGATTTGTCGAAGCTTGTGGAAACGCTTTCGATCGCACGCCGTTGCCACCGCATCATCATGCAGAACTTCGTCGGAACACTGGTGGTAGACGCCGTGGGCGTGGGTCTCGCGGCTTTTGGCTTTTTGAACCCTCTGCTTGCCGCGTTCATTCACGTCACTTCGGAAATGGCGTTCATTCTGAATTCGGCAACGCTTCTCCCGCCAATTTCCTCCGCGAGCCCTTTTAGGGTCCTTTCCAACCGAATTCCGCAGCCAGCTAGTGACTAAGTCCCAATTTGTCGTGTCGGCTCAGACGGGCGGCGCAACACCACCCAGTGCGTTGATTCGACAATCCTTCCACAGGAGAACTATCGGTTTGGCTGTACTTGATCGGTCCCTAGCCAGGGCGGCGTTCCGGTTGATACAAGCATGCCGAGCGATTTTAGCTTTTGTTTTCCATGCAAGGCGGGTTCGTGCTTAGTGTTGCGTCGACCCATTGAGAACACCGCGTTTATCGGGGCCTATTCGGAGATGATGCGGTCGGCCCATTCGACCAGTGAGACGAAAACGGCAGGATTGCCGAACTTTGCGTTCCAATTCGCAAGATCGTTTTCCGAGACCCCACGGGCCCGGGAGCAAGCTCCTCAAGCAAAGACAGGAATGTGTTTAGCGACGATCTTTTCGCGCAATTCGCTGAGCGGCGGCCAACCAATGGGAAGCACGGCGTCCGAGGTAGCTTTGCGCATAAGATAATTCGCATCAGCGGTCAGGAATATCTGAACTTCGTGGCCAGCATCCGCCAACGCCAATGCATGCGCGAAGACGAACGACGCCCTGGTTGGGTCGTCGGTCCCCCACGAACTTCTCATCAAGATCTTCAAGGTCTTTTTCGATTCCTGTGCCTTCGTTCCTAGCGCCAGAAATGGGAGACCCAGCAACTGCGACAAGAATTTGCGTCTGGCCATACTGTTTTCTCCTGAGTTGGGATGCGCCTTAGCGGAAGATTCCGGAGACAATACTCCGCGCGTCTAGCCGTGTCAAAGGTCAAATTACGAAGGCCCGGTGCTATTAGTTCACTTTTCCGGGAAGCGCGTTTACCAGGCACATGGAATTGAAGGGAGAAGTCGACTAAGATTGCGAACGCTCCCTAAATAGATGGAAGTGAGATTCCATGTCGCCATTGAAACCTCTCGATACACAACGCTTCAGCTTCGAGGGAGCACTGACTCGTATCGAGATTGAGCAGTTGGCCGCCAATCCCGCAGTAAAAGTGGTCCAAGCTGAGGTTCGACATCCGGTTGAGCCCAGGACATGGGAGCTACTGAACGAGATACTCTTCGCTCGCAGGCCCGATGTTGAACTTAGATTGTGGGGTGGTGTTTATGACTCCCTGTGTGATTTCTCTTTCCTCCATCGAATTGGGAATGTCAGACGTTTCTCTGCTGATTCCTTAATGCGGGTCGAAGGAATCGAGCAGCTCGAGCTCTTGGGCAAACTCGAAAAACTGTCGATTGGAATCTATAGACTTGAAAGCTTCGATTTTCTCAAACTAATTCCTACTGGAATCAAGGAATTGTTTCTTGGAGTCACAAAATCAAAGAAGCCGCGGGTTGATGCACTATCTCGGTTTCATAGCTTGCGCAAATTGTATTTGGAGGGTCAAAAGAATGGAATCGAGGTTCTATCTAAACTTCCCTCACTCGAAGAAGTAACTTTGCGGTCGATTGGAACGGAAAATGTGGAGTACGTAGCGAATCTGCCAAAGCTGTGGTGGTTTGACATCAAGCTGGGTGGGATTCGAGATTTCTCATCGATTGAGAACAAACACAGCATTAAATATCTGGAACTTTGGCAAGTAAGGGGCTTGTCAGACCTGAGCTTTATTTCATCACTCACGGGACTCCAGTATCTCTTTCTGCAATCCCTGCGAAGCGTGAAGACCATTCCAGACTTATCCAAACTTACAATGCTGCGTCGCCTTCACTTGGAGAACATGAAAGGCCTCCAGGATGTCAGTGCTATCGCACATGCACCAGCACTGGAAGAGTTCAGCCATTTTTCGGCTCAGAATATTGAACCTGGAAAGTACGAGGCTCTATTGAGCATGCCAACGATGAGAAGTGTGCGTGTTGGTTTCGGTAGCCGAAAAAAGAATGAGGCCTTTGCTGAGTTGGCGACACGAAACGGCAAGGATCTAGATGCAGGTGGCAAACTGGGTAAGCAATTCGTTTTTGCATGAAAACCCTTGCTTTTCGCACATGCTTGGTAAGTCGGGTTACCGGAAACATGGGTGCTAGCCTGGACATTTCCGGGTAGAGCGTTAAAAGTGGGAAGACCTGCGTTTCAAGGCATTACGACCGCAAGATGAATCTACAACCAGCCAAGTTCCTTCAACGCCAGTCCTGCGTTCCAGATTTTTGTCATGTGGACGATCTTGTCACCTTCAAACTGCATGACGTAGACGTAATCGGTGCTCATACTTCGTCCCGTTGGTGGAACCGGACCACCTTGGCCCGTGTGGGTCGCGTGGAACACACCGTAGGCCGCCACGTTGTTTCGATCTGCATCGGCGGCGAACGACTTAACCTCATATCTAGCATTCGGTAAAACAGTCATTATGCCTTTCATCCAATCGGTGTACTGTTCAAGAGTCTTGACATCAAGCAAAGGCTCTGCCTGTGCCGAAAACGTGGCGTTGGGACTACAGTACGCTCGGCAAACTTCCCATCCTTTGCCGGTCTCGCAGGCTGCAAAGAACGCTTCAGCAAGGTCAGTGATTCCTGGCATGTATCGTCTCCTTTTCGATTCGGAGAATATCACAGGACGATAGTAGCCCCTAGATTTCAGAGCGCCCTGGCGAATGCCTCGGAGCTCGATATCCGATTTGCGCTGCCAGGAGGATTTGTGCGTAATTCGTAGTAAGTTTGCGGTAAGTCACCCAGAAGATATAATTCGCGCGTGGGACAACCTAAGCGGCATGTCATGGTGCTTCGCGTTTGCAAAACGGTTCTCGTTTTTGCAATCGCGCTCTTCTACACGATTTTGGTCCTAAACAACATCACGGATTACGGCTCCAACTACGAGTTTGTCCGCCACGTCCTGATGATGGACTCCACCTTTCCGGGGAACCACGGCATGTGGCGCGCCATCAACTCGCCGCTAGTACATACGATCTTCTACATCGGCATCATCGCCTGGGAATCCGTCACTATGCTTCTATGCTGGTGGGGTGGTGTTCGGTTGCTGAGATCGTGTGGCGCGGGCAGGGCGCAATTCGCCGCTGCGCTGAACGTCGCCGTGATTGCGCTGACGACGAGCCTGCTGATGTGGTTGGTGGCATTCCTCGATGTCGGGGGCGAATGGTTTCTGATGTGGCAGTCGCAAAAATGGAATGGGCAAGAAGCGGCATTCCGAATGTTCACCATTGTCGGCGTGGTGTTTTTGGTTGTGGTGCAACGCGAGCCAACTCCCTATTAGCCGGGAAGCCGGACAAGCTCGATCCAGTACCAGTCTATTCGAGCAGATGTGCGAAATTGCACAGACTCGCTGCTATGCGCGTTTCATACTCTATACAATATGAGAAAGACGGAACTCACACCCCAGCAGGTATCCTCCGTACCGTGTCCCGTGTGCGGTGTAGCTGCCCACAGACGTTGTGTGCTGAACACAGGCAGTCCTCGCTTTGAACCTCATGTGGAGCGTAAGTATTCCGCTCTTGAGGCCATCGAGAAGAAATCGGGCTAGCTGCTGGTTTGTCAGGAAAGCGGAGATTTGTTTCTAGTAGCCACTTTTTTGGTTAAGCGCGTTTACCAAGCGCTCAGTCATCTGGGCTCGTGCTTAGTCGCGTTACCAGCATGAATTACCAAAGAAATGTAAGCCCGTGTTATGCTCTCGCCACGCTCCAATCGAAGGTCACAGCGCGACACAACCGCTAACCGCCTGGTTATGCCTGCGCCCACAAGATTGAATCCGTAATTTGAAAGAGGCACACTCGTATGACAACGACAAAGAAATCGGTCTGTCTCGTTGGGCTTTTGGTGATGATGTTGGGTTGGGGTGGTTGTTCGAACGATAAAGTTGGCCCTGTGCGCGAGGCCGCATCCAATAAAGATATCTACCAGCAAGCTTACGTGTATGGCTTTCCCATGCTTATGAACTACGGTGTCATGTACGAGTATTTCGTAGACCGTAATTCGGGCCAGTTCAAGGCACCATTCAACCAGATTTACAATGAAGCCCGCGTGTTCACGCCAAAAGACACGGCCATCGTGACACCCAACAGCGACACCCCATATTCCTTCGTTGGGCTGGACCTGCGCGCGGAGCCAATCGTGTTGTGCGTCCCAAAGATAGAGAAGACTCGCTACTACGACGTTCAGCTTGTTGATATGTACACATTCAACTACGGCTACATCGGAAGCCGGGCTACAGGCAACGACGCGGGTTGCTACATGGTTGCCGGGCCCGATTGGAAGGGCGAAACTCCGAAGGGAATCAATAAGGTATTTCATTGTGAGACTCAGTTTGGTCTGGCGGGCTATCGGACTCAGCTATTCGGCCCCAAGGACATGCCGAACGTGGTTAAGGTGCAGTCTGGCTACAAGGTCCAGACGCTCTCGCAGTTCCTGAAACAGCCACCTCCGCCGCCAGCACCTGCAATCGATTTCCCGGCGTTTACGAAAGACGACATGAAGCTTCCGTTCCCGAAGTACCTGAACTTCGTCCTGCAATTCTGTCCGCCAGTGGAGGAAGAGAAGGCACTCCGAGCGAAGTTTGCCACCGTTGGAATCGAGGCAGGCAAGCCATTTGACCTCGACAAACTCTCCGAGGCACAGAAGGCGGAGGAGGCCCTCGGCGTCAAAGAAGGCTACGACTCAATCGTGAAGTGGAAAGATAACATCGGTACGAACGTCAATGGATGGCTCATCGGGTCGATTCTAGGCGATAGGGCATTTTTCAAAGGCAACTGGCTACAGCGTGCCGCTGGTGCGCTGGCAGGAATATACGGCAATAGCGCCGAGGAAGCCGTGTACCCACTCGCGAAAAGCGACTCCGCAGGAAACCCGCTCGATGGTAGCAAGCGCAACTACACGCTTACTTTTGCCAACGGGCAATACCCGCCGGTGAATGCGTTCTGGTCGGTAACGATGTACGACGGCAAAACGCAACTGCTTATCGAGAATCCGATTCATCGCTATCTGATCAACTCGCCGATGATTCCGGAGATGAAGAAAAACAAAGATGGCTCCCTCACGCTTTATATACAGAAGGACGCACCTTCGGCTGACAAAAAGTCAAACTGGCTGCCCGCGCCAGATGGCCCGATTTATATGGTGATGCGCCTGTACTGGCCAAAGGAAACACCGCCGTCGATACTTCCAGCGGGTTCTGGCACATGGCAGCCTCCAGCCATTCAGGTCGCGCAGTAAAAATGTTGCGATAAGCAAGAAGAAAAGCCGCGCTCACACGTTGAGTAGCAGTGCCGATTCCATTTTGTTGCAGCGCCGATCCATGCTCAACGGACAGATTAGGGCCTGACTTGTCGGGTTACCGGACAAGTTCGATCCAGTACGCACATCGATAGCTCCTTCGATTACGGGGCATCCGACTAGCAGATGGTTACTGACATTCGGCCACAACAGGCGCTCATGAAGTGGAGAATGCCTAAGAGCATCGTGGTGGCGGTTTGCGATCCGCCTGATTGTGACTAAACTACGATTTGAGCGATGGAGAGTTTTTGATGCTCTTAATTCGTGCTGCCGCTGTAAGCGATGTGCCGTTGCTGCTGAGATTCTTCCGGGAATTGGCGGAGTACGAGCGCCAACCCAACGAGGTGGTCGTCAAGGAAGAGACGCTGATCAAGGACGGCTTTGGACCTCAACCAAAGTTCCGCGGCCTGATTGCGGAATGGGAAGGACAAGCGATTGGTTATGCGTTGTTCTTTGACTTCTATTCAAGCTGGAAGGGTCCTGGAATCTTCCTAGAGGACCTCTTTGTACGGGAAGCGTTTCGCAACCGCGGGATAGGAAGGGCGCTTCTGTCCGAAGTCGCTCGTATTGCCCAGCAAGAAGGCTCCTATGGCATTCGCTGGGAAGTTCTATCGTGGAATGAGCCGGCAATCAAATTCTACAAGTCATTGGGTGGCGAGTTTTTCGATGATTGGAGGCAAGTCCTCTTACAAGGAGACGCCTTGAATCGACTCGCCGACGGATAGTTATCCAGGAATCCGTTCGTAAATCAGCGGCGCGGCCAGACGCCTGGCAATTCGTGCCGGCTCAAACGGTCGATGCAACACTATCCATTGCATCGGTTCGACAATGTTTTACTACATTCACCGGATATGTGGGGGTCAGCGGTGCAAGCGGAACGCGCTTGACGAGCTTGACCTGCCTTGGCTGGCAATCGTAGATTGCCAGTACGAATGGCAACGACGCCAAGGTTTGGAATTTTCTCTCCGCTTTTTGATTCGCAAAGCGGGTACCTCGCACTCCTACACCTCGGCCCACCCATTACGCCGAGTCCAGTTTTACAAGTTCTGAATTGCTGTCGGTCCGTGTAAGTTCCCTTCTGGCCGTTTCCCTCGGGCTCACTAAGGATAATCAGGAGTTGGTACGTTGTTGCCGATGGATACAATCCCGCCGCCGAACGAGTTGGTGCACGATAGCTGAGTTCGGCGACACGCGGGCCGCGAGGTCTACTGAATTAAGCTGTGGTTTGCTACTTTTGCTGCAGTGAATCTACATAATCACTGAGGTTCTTGATCCTCAGCTTTACATGGCTGTCGTCACCGTTCAGCGACCGGAACAATGGTCCCCAGATGGGCATATCGCTCGTGCCGTGGGCTTTGTTTCCTGCGCCGAATTGCAGGACTGCCTGGACTTCCATTGCTGCAGACTTTTCATTGTGGCGCTTGGCGATCGTGGTGAGGTCCGGCAGGGCCTTGCAATTCAGGGCTGAGGCAGCCGGTCCGTTTCCCTTTCCATCCAAGCCGTGGCAAGCTGCGCAATAGTCGTTGTACATCTGCTTGCCAGAACCTACCTCACTCTCCGTTATCGGGACTTTCTTGATGGTTTTCTCTTGAGTTTGTTTTGTGGCTTCCTGGCCAATCAGCATCGCTCCGAGGAATAGCCCTGTTACGGCGAGGAGGGTCATTTTTTTGAGTAGCATGACACACCTCCTTGTTACAGGGTGGGCACCTCTTCAGGAAAATGCAGTGATTCCTGGCTACTTTTTCGCTCCGGTCGTCACATCCTTATCTGCAGTTCCGATGCCCTCGAGCGGCCACCATCGCCGCGATAATCAAACTTCTCGGGATACCTGAGAATAGGTCGCCTTGTCACCAACGCAGTGCAGACAACATCCACTTACTCCATGAATCGAATATCGTAACCCCCGGTAAGTCGGCTAACCGGACATTTTGATCCCAGTACCCACTTTTCCGATTACCGCTGCCAGCTCAGACGGTCGACGCAACACTTGCTTGGAGTTTATCGGCAGGCGTCTGGAATCCTAAGGTTTTTCTTGGGCGTTGATTCAAGAGCAGCTCGACCTGGTCGAGCTGCTCTTGCGTGAT
>Ga0335069_10000054_pt1 | contig 191288 bp, 168 predicted proteins | sample Lox_Sample_11_FD_206714 | JGI IMG/M metagenome (GOLD analysis project Ga0335069, IMG submission 206714) | Soil microbial communities from Loxahatchee National Wildlife Refuge, Florida, United States - Lox_Sample_1.1 | ecosystem: Environmental > Terrestrial > Soil > Wetlands | place: USA... | reverse complement strand
TGCCACAGCGACTCAGACTGCTACGCTGTCACCGACACTGACCATTACCGCGACCCCCACTGCGACCACGACTGCAACCGTGACGACTACGCTCTCGCCCACGTCGACCATTACCGCCACTGCGACGGTTACCAGGACGGCAACTTCAACGGCCACAGCGACTCAAACCGCCACGCTGTCGCCGACGTTGACCATTACCGCCACTCCCACCACGACCACGACCGCGACAGTGACGGCCACCCTGTCGCCTACTTTGACCACCACTGCAACCGCAACGATTACGCGGACGCCAACCGCGACCGTTACGGCCACCCAAACCGCTACGCTCTCGCCAACCGTAACGGCGACCGGGACTGCGACCGGATCGGTTACCAAGACCGCAACTGCGACTCAGTCGCCGACGGTGACCGCTACCGTGTCGCCAACAACCACGCGAACTCCGACCGCAACGGTTTCGCCCACCGCAACGCGCAGTCCTACGGCTACGTCGACTCCGATTGGTACACCAACGACGACGATTACCCTGGGACCGGCGTCATGTGCTTTGGGTAGCGTGGTGGAGGGCAACACCTCGACCGTGTGCGTCTTCACATTGAACAACACTGGGTTCACCAACCACGCAATTATCGACAGCGTTACGATCGATGACACTCTCGATTTCGGCGTGTTCTTCACTGACTGCCAGGCGCCCGGTGGAATCCCCGCACAGTCGTCGTGCTCGATTAACGTATCGTTCACGCCACAGACCCCCGGCTCGTTCACGACTCATCTGCACGTGGCAGACAACGCAACGTCAAGCCCGCAGACGGTGACGATAACCGGAACGGGAACGCTGCCGCCGCCGACGACGGACACGATTACCCCCAATCCGCTGGACTTCGGTGGATCGCCAGTCGCAGTGGCCAATGAGCAGTTCCTGACGGTGAACAATACCGGCTTCACCAACCCGCTGGTGCTCCAGACCCTCACGCTGGCGGATACGACGCCGGGCTACACGGGACCCAATGAGTTCGCTCTGGTACCGGCGGATTCGAGTTGCCCGACGGCGCCGGCTGGGCTGGGACCGGGCAGCAGCTGCATTCTGGCAATTGACCTGACGCCGGATGCGTCGCACGCGGACACGTCGATCAGCGGTACACTGGTCGTGACAGGCAACGCAACGACTAGCCCGCAGACAATCAATTTAACCGGATACGGAGTGTCAGGGATCACGCCCGATGGGGATTGCTTCACGGCGGCAACCGGCGCATGCGATTCGACGCAGAGCGACCCTGGTTTCTCCGGCCAGTCGTGCCTGATTGATGCGGGCACGTGTACGACGGGTGCTGGTCCGAGTTGCGCCTGCCAGTAAAAGCAGGAGGCATCGATCGCGCAATCTCGGATTGCGTTCGCGATCGTATACTGCGTTAGATACTGCGAGGCCGCACGATTTGAGGAAAGCTCGCCATCAAGCTGCGACTGCACGCACACGATGGGACCACAAGATTGTGACGACGAAGGCCGGGTTCGGTCCGTTAATCCGGGATCGCCGGTGTGCGCTCAAGCTGACCCAGGAGGAAATCGCTCAGCGAATCGGGACATCGGCGCCTTACATCGGCCATCTTGAGGCCGGCAAACGCCATCCCTCGGATGAGACGCTAGCCAAGCTGTCCGAGGTACTTGGTATTGACCCACACGAATTATTTTTTGCCGCGAACCCGGACACTAAGAAACTTCTCCAATCCGGGCCGGTAGCCCAGACTAATTCCGCGTGGGATGAGTTTTCCCGCGACCTCCGCGTTCACCGGCTTTACGGCATCACCGAGAAGGAAATGGCGGTGTTGTCGCAGATCGCCTTGATGGGGGACGTGGGTAGCCCGCGCGATTTCATTTTCGTTCTCAATGCCATCCGGCATTCGCTCGACTCCTGAAAACTTTTTTACCCGATTGGAGCGCTTGATCGTCTGTAGTCCCGGCGTGACCGCCAAAGCCGGTGAGGCGGTTTCTTTCGAATCGACACTTCACTGTTGATCTTCTGAGGGGTCATATTCGCCACCGCCAATCTCGGGTTGCATAGGCGCAACGAAGATGGCGCATCACGTACAATGGGTAGTGGTTTCAAAGTGGCCAACCCAATTACTGGTATGGCATCCGACTTGCTGAACAGGAGATTTGTTAGTGGGAGCGGGTCCGGGGAATGCCTCAAGAATGCAACTGGGGAGGGGGCCGAGTTGCATACCAAGCTTTCCCCGGCCGGAATTGATGAGCACAATTTTGAAGCGACCGGTAGGCAGAGTTGGGATGCCAGCGCAGCGGGAGGACGCCCTCGCGGCTCGCGAGGTCGATTCCTTGATTTCCAAGTTGCTCGACGAAATTAAGGTTCCCTACAGTTCGCTGAGCAAGGCGGCATTGGCCCAACTAGCCGATCTGCGCAAGGTCTTGGCTGCTGACTACATCGAATCCTCGCTTCCGCCCAAGCCGATGCTCAAGGAATTGGCGCGGATCGTCGAGACCGAGATCAAGTCGCATGCCGCCCTGTGGGAGAATCTGGACGGCACCTCCGGTATGCTGGGGCATTTTAGTCGCATCTTCGGACCGCGCGAGCTCGCGGTGCGTGCCGAACCGTATCGCGAAGGGGCGGGATTGGCGTTGCGTGGATTTTTCTGCCGCACTCGCCTTGACGAGCAGGACAAGTTCGTCATCTTCGTGAATACCGCTCATCATCCCGGGGCGGTTGCGGCAACGCTCGGCCATGAACTCGGCCACTATATTTACGGTTCGATGGCCGGCGAAAAAGCGCCGATGACGGCGCTGATGGAAGGTTCATTCGCCAGCCATTTGGCCTCGGAAGATGAATTGTTTGCCGACAGCCTGGTGGCATTGTCGGCTTACAGCCATGAGACGATTCGAAATATCGGTCTCCTTACCCGTGTCAGACCCGGTTCATCGGAGGAGCTGTTCGAGCGGATCAAAGGTGCCTATGACCTGATCGCGCAGCGCTTCAGTCTCGATCTGAGCCGGGCAAAAATGGCGGCGGCGTGGCGGGTGCGTTATCTGACATCGATGACGCATTTCTTCAAGCTGCGCTGCGCGCTGTACCAATCGGCCGGCCTCTAGTCCCGGAAGCCGGACAAAACGAAGCCGCCCGCCCTAAACCGGCGGGCGGTTTCGTTTCATGCGAGTCACGTCGCGATGGTTTTTTGCATCTCACCGGGTTACGCTTTCCACCGGCAAGTGATCATGGCAACGCTTGGATTTTCACGGCGCGATTTCGAAGTGTTTTCGATCGAGGGCTTTGGTCCCCGGATGCAGGAGATTTTCAAATTTGTGCGGCCGCGCCTGGTCCGGCTCGGCGACGAGCTTGCACTTGAATTGTCACGCAAACTGCACATGGAATTTTTCCCGCACGTTGCCAAGCATCAGCGCCGCACCGTGAATCCGCCGGCGGAAACATGGGCCGCATGGGGGCCGTCTCCCAAGGGCTACAAACGCTATGCCTACCTCGCGTTGTGCATTTCTAGCGCTGGGGTTCATGCCCGCGCGATCGTGAAATCCGAGGCCGATCGCCGATCGGAGATGGCGCGGTTGGTCGCGGCGAAATCGGGAGAATTGGAGCGGGCGTTTCGCGGCACGAAGATCGAGCATTACGAGAGGTGGGATTTTCAGCAGCTGCCGGAGCCGGCTCCGGCCGGCCGCGATTTCTTTGCCGCTCTGTCTGGCTCGCTTGCGAAAAAGACCGGCGGCATCGATGTTGGCTTCGGGTGGCCGGTCCGCGAAGCGCTTCGGCTGGACCGCGCGGAAGTGCTCGATGCTTTCCGCGAACTGGAACCCTTGTATCGAATCCTCCGCTCGGTCGCATAGGCGCCGGTTTGAGCGGAATAATTCGCGATGAATGACGTATCGATCGCGGTTCTGGGCGCCGGCGCATGGGGAACCGCGCTGGCGATCCTACTTGCCCGCGCGGGGCGGCGCGTAACGTTGTGCGTGCGGCGTCCCGAGCATCTGAAGGCGATTCGGTCTGCCCGCGAAAACGCCGCCTATCTTCCCGGCGTAGAGATTGCTCATGACATCAATCTCTCCAGCGATTGGACGGCCTCCGTCGCGCAAGCCGGCGTGGTCGTGATGACGGTGCCGTCGCGCCATGCGCGCGGAGCAATCGTGCCGATCGCCGCTGGCATTCGCCGCGATGCGCTCCTGGTGAGCGCAACCAAGGGTCTGGAACCCGGCACGCTTCTGACGATGACCGCGATGCTTAGGGAAGCGGTTCCGGGAATCTCTGGAACAGCGGTGTTGTCGGGGCCGGGATTTGCGGCGGAAGTCGCGCGTGGCAAGCCGGCAGCGCTGGTCGCAGCCTCAAGTGACGAGGCTGTCGCGCGCCGAGCGCGCGATCTCTTTGCCGGCCGCTCGATTCGGGTCTATTCCAGCATCGATGTCGTCGGCGTTGAGATTGCGGGTGCTGCTAAAAACGTAATTGCGATCGCGGCGGGCGCAAGCGACGGTTTGGACTTGGGGGCGAGCGCCCGTGCTGCCGTAATCACACGTGGGTTGGCGGAAATGATGCGGCTTGCTGCTGCGGCCGGCGGCCGGCGCGAGACGATAGCCGGGCTGTCGGGACTGGGCGATCTGGTATTGACCTGTACCGGAGATTTATCGCGTAATCGCGCGGCGGGCCTGGCGCTTGGGCGTGGTAACCCGCCCGCTACAGATGACACCACCGCTGGCCGTCCGATCGCCGAGGGGATCTCGAACGCGCAGACGGTGCGGGAGCTGGCGCATCGCATCGGCGCCGAAATGCCGATCGTCGAGGCGGTATATCGCGCCCTCTATGAAGCGCAACCGGCACACACTATGGTAGAGGAATTGCTCAGCCGGGAATTGAAGGCCGAGTTCTGAACATCGCAATTGGGAAAAGGATTCATGGCGAACAAGGGAACCTGCAAAGCGAAGGATTGCAACAAGGACGTTATCGGCAAGGGCTATTGCCGCAAGCATTTTCGGCTCTGGAAGGCGGGCGAAATGCCCAAGGCGCGCTACAAGACCTGCTCCTTCGAAAAATGCCGCAAGAAGCGGGCTCACGGCAGCTTGTGCGATGAGCATTTCAAGACCTCGCGCGGCGGCGAAGCGGCCCCAGCCGCGGCAGCGCCCGCAGCGGCGCCTGCGGCTTAATTCAAGCGTCAATCTTGGTCCGAATGGTGAATTGGCCCGGACCCGGTGAACTACGATGGCTAATCTAATTGTGGCCGGCGCGGCGGGCCGGATGGGGCGCCTTATCGTCGCCCTTGCGGCACGGGACCCGGCGCACAAGATTGTCGGTGCAATTGAGGCGTCTGGAAATCCGTCGATCGGCTCGGATGCGGGAGAGGTCGCGGGCGTGGGCCGCCTTGGCGTGAAGATTTCCGGCGACTACGCCTCAGTAGCCAAGCCGGATACGGTTACGACCGATTTCACGGGGGCGGCGGCCTCGTTGGAGCATCTGGAAATTGCCGCGCGAACCGGTGCGGCAATAGTGATTGGGTCGACCGGCCTCACGCCCGAGATGGAAGAGCGAGCCTGTGAATTGGCGCAAAAGACCCGCACGATTATCGCGCCCAACATGAGCGTGGGCGTCAACGTGCTGATGCGGATCGTTGCGGAAGTTGCGGCGATCCTTCCTGATTTTGACGCCGAAGTAATCGAGCTTCATCATCACAACAAGGTCGATGCTCCCAGCGGCACCGCGCTGGCGCTGGCCCGCGCGATCGCGGCGGCGCGCGGCGTGGACTTCAAGTCCAGCGCCGTCTTCGGACGCGAGGGCGTTCCCGGTGCCCGCCCGAAGGGGCAGATCGGCGTGCTCGCGATGCGTGCGGGTGACGCCGTCGGCGACCATACCGTCATCTTCGGCGGGCAGGGCGAGCGGCTGGAGCTTACCCATCGTGCGCAGAGCCGCGAGGCGCTTGCCCGTGGCGCGATCCGCGCGGCCGCCTGGCTGGTGGATCGCCAGCCGGGCCTCTACACGATGCGCGACGTGCTGGGGCTGTAATAATTTAGGAATTGATTGGACGGTGTTCAGGGGGCGGCGAATCCGGCGCCGGATGCTCTCCCATTTCGCCGCCTTCGCCGTCGAGCATCGCCCATCGCTCGACCAGCCGGATATGCAATCCGCGATGGCGTCCGATGAAAAACGCGCCCATCGCGGCCAGTGCCAGGATGTTTCCAGTGACAATTTTCCACCATCCCAGAGCTTCGAGCGCCGATTGATCGATTAGCGAAACGAAGCCGACGAAAAACACCTCGAACACCGCCAGCAGCAGCAGTGAAGCCAGCGCCATGAACGGTTCCGTTTCCGCGGCGGCCAGCATCACCGCCAGAGCAAGACCAAAGCCGACGAACGCGGAGAAATGCAGTATCGAGTAGCCTGCCACCAGCGGCGCGGCGGACTCGACACCGCCCGGTATCTCGGCAACGCGGAAGATCATCGCGCCCAAGAGTTCCGGAGTGCGGAACAAATGCCCGGACAGAAGGTCGTAAAGCATGAACCATGCGGCAACCACGGTTGCGCCGATCAGGCCCGCGATGATTCCCTCGCGCGCAACGCCGATCCATCCACCCAGCAGATGGCGCGCAAGAATGGGATGCCGTCCCAGGAAATAGGCGAGCATCGCGCCGGTCGCGAGCAGGTTGCCGACGATGATTCCCCACCACGTCAGCGCCGTCATCACGTCGGGACCCAGCAGCGCCGCGACCGCGAAGAAAAACGCCTCGAAGCCGGCGAAAAAAATCGCGAGCGAAAAAACGAGGTGATGCTCAGCCTCCGCAGCCTCGAGCAGGATGCCGCCGGCGATTCCGACCGCGACAAACGCGGTAAAGTGCAGGACGGAATATTCCAGCGCGAGCGTAGTTACGCCATTGGCGCCGATTCCGCCGTGCGCGCCGTGGAGAATCGCAGCCGCAAGGAGCGCGGGCGTTTCCAAGGCATGGCCGCGAATGATGTCGAAAATCAGGAACCACGCCGCGACGGTTACTGCGCCGATTATTCCCGCCACGGCGCCGTCGATGATGATCTGTGTGCGCGAATGATTCACGCGGCTCTTCCACTTCCATCATTAGCCCATAAGTAATTCAGCGGGCAAGCATAACTAAAATTTGGGCGATGGCTCAGTTTGGCGCTCCAACGCTGTTCCAGTTATTTCCATTGCGAAACCCCTTACGGGTTTCGCGCTTCCTGTTTCAACCGGAGCCAACCGAAAACGGCGTTCCGCCGTTTTCGGCACTGCGGGAAGTCCGAAACCCGTCAGGGGTTTCGGGACTAAGCTTTTAGTGCGATTCGACTAAGTAGCTGAATGAATCGCTCGTGCGTCGCGCGGCATCGCGGGGGCGTCGCGATCGTCGCGGCGGGACCATCGGTAGAAAATAATTGTAAAAATGATCATCAGGTAGGTTCCCTGCCCGATCCACATCATCAGTCCGCCGAGCACCTGATCGTCGAGCGGACGCAGACCCCATCCATGCGGCCCTTCGGCATACCACGGATAGATTACTCCCGTGGCAAGCGTGATTGGCGCGGCGACCGCGGTCATCGGGATCATCAGGAGGAACAGATATAGAATCTGCGCCGGGTACGGCAGGCGCGGCATTTCGGGAAGGGGACTCAGTATCGGCCACCACAGCAGGATACCGGCCGCCATAAAGAGAACGTGCAGGAAGATGTGGAACGGCTCGTCCCGGCACATGCGATCGAATATCGGCGGGAAATGAGCGGTTACAAACACCGCCGAGAACAGAAGGAACGCGATCACTGGATTGGTGAGAATTCGCATCAGCGGGCGAACCAAGCGGCTCATGACGATCGGCCGAATCATCCACGATGGCGTCGCGAGCAGGAGCAGCGGCGGGATGACGAAAGTCTGCACGAGATGCTGCGCCATGTGCATCGCGAAGATGCGTTGGTCGGACAGTTCGTCGAGCGTGGTCTGCGCGAAAAGAACCGCGGCCATCGCCAGCGCAAGCCACATCGCCTGCCGCCGCGTGGGTCGGCGGCCCATCAGGCGCGCGGCGGCGATATAGATCGCGGCAAGGCCCGCGACGCCGATCAGAACGCTCGGGTGTTCGGTTAGGAGGTCCATGCTGCGGTCATCGTTTCAAAAATGCGCGGTCGCTGTCGAGTGCGTAGCGGAGCCGGGCGGGCGGCGGGTATGTGGCATTTTGATTGATGCACCGGGTCCTTCGCTTTTGCCATTTTGAGCGCAGGGATGAATCTCGCCCGCTGGCTTCGGCGGGCATAATGCACGGAGCGCTAGGTGGCATGGGCGACGGCGCCGCGAGCAACGCGCGTCGAGATTCTTCGCTGCGCTCAGAATGACAGGGGGAGGGGGCTTATGCTTAACGCAAACATGCCGGTCGATTCTTGGCGGTTCATAACTCGACGGTTATAATTGCCGTCAAATGCCAGTCCGATCGACATTGCAAACGACAAAGTCCCTAAAGCCTTTTGGCGAATGGCTGGATGACAAAATCGAGGAATGGAATCTGCGCGAAGAGGTTCAGGAAGAGGTGAACCGCTTGATGCTTCAACAGAAGATAGCCGAGCGCAGAAGGCGGCTTGGAATCAGCCAGAAGGAGTTGGCCCGCCGCACGGGTGTAAGCCAGCCTATGGTGGCTAAATTTGAGTCGGGCCGATTCAAAAACATCACGCTCCACACGCTGGTAAGGACGGCACGCGCACTCGGCGCGGGCGTCAAGATCGATCTGTTTCCTCTGCCCGGTCATTCAAAGAACAAAACCGTAAGGGCGGGGGCTGGCGGCAGATGAGGCAGCGAAAATGAAGGCGCAACGCCGCCGCCGGCTCTTAATCGCGATCGGCATCGCCGAAGTCATCGGAATCTGGCTTTGCGGCGCCTACTACTACGAAAATTTTTATCGAACGATTTACCTGCCGGAATTGCAAAAGAACCAGCCGCTGCCGAAGCCAAACGTAAAGTGGTCATTCAAGACCGAATGGCCCGTCGTTGGAGTCTCGGTAGGAAGCGATGGCATCATCCACGCGGCGAATTACTATAAGATTTATGCAATCGACGCGAAGGGGAACGGCAAAGAGATTCCTTCTTTGAGTTTCGCAGAGGGTACCCAGAATATCGAATACGGGAATGACGGAACGATCTATTTTTTCAGGCCACCCGACACGATATACGCGTCGGACGCGCAGGGCAATCAAAAGTGGAATTTTAATTCTGGACGTACGATCACTTCAATGGCGGTCGGTGATAAGGGCACAGTCTATGCTGGCAGCGGCGGATTAGAGAGGCCGGGCGTTTACGCCATCGGTCCCGATGGCCGCTCCAAATGGACCTCAGTAATCGATAGCGGTGTTTATTCGTTAGCGGCGGGTATAAACGGGACAATTTACGCGGGTTCTTACGACGGGATCGTTTATGCGCTCGATTCTCAGGGTAATCGGATGTGGTCTTTCAAAACCGGGGTCAGCCACCTTCCAGACGCCATAGGAGCTATTGCGTTCCGAGCATATCGCGCGGTTAAAGGCATTTCGTTCAATTTTTCATTTGATCCGGGAAGGCTGGTCTATTCAATTAAGGTGGGCAGTGACGGCACAGTCTATGCCGGAGGAGGCGATGGCGCGGTTTACGCGATCGATCCCAATGGCAATCTCAAATGGATTTTCGAGACCCGAGACTCTTCCGTGTTCAGGAAGCTGAGCACTGGGGTGTCGCTACTGAGCCACCTCGCCTTTGCCACGAGGTTTCCGGAGGAATATACGACAGATAAATTGATCCGTTTTATCGCGGTCGGAAATGACAATACCGTTTATGCCGCATCGGAGAGCATGGACTTCAGCGGATGTGGAGGGAGCTCTGGCCAGCCGTGGAATGGCAGAGTCTACGCCATCGACGCCAGCGGCAGCCGCAAGTGGGCCGTAGACACTGAAAGCTTTATCACTTCTGTTGCGGTGAGCGCCAGCGGCACAGTCTATTTCACAGCCTATGCAGGCGTGCTCAATGACGGCTACGTTTACGCGCTCGCCGCTGACGGGAATCCTAAATGGGATTTCGAATCCGGAGACAAATTTACTCCTTTTGCTGCAGACAATGACGGGACGGTCTACGTCGGGTATGGATTGAGCGTTGCTGCCCTAACGCCGCCTTAGGAGATCGCCGACAGCAAATTTCGCCCCTTTCCACCAGCCGCCGATTCCTCTATAACAGCTGTTAGGTTGGCTGCGAGGTGATCCCATGAAATTCGGACTTTTCTTTGAAATATCGGTGCCGCGTCCATAGCAGGCTGTTGATTTATCGACAGCCTATTGTGCTTTCATTTTGGTGAGGAACGGACAATAATTCAAAAAGCGAGATTAGAAAGGGTCCGATGAACAATTCGAAGCGCAATTCACCGGAAAGCGAACTGATATGGAACGTCGACTTATCCCCTTTCGGCGGGAAAAATTATTGAAAATTACGAAACGAACCCAATTTGTTTAATGATTACAGGCACTTTTTTGCCGAGGCTATCTGTAAACCGAGCGATTCTCCAAGCCAACTCAACCCCAAACCTGCGAATCATCGTGGCTGGATGGCCATTATGAGGTCGGTTCCAACCAGCCGCTAAACGTTCAACCAGAGGCAGACCCTTTCCCGCGCAATCCAAATTCCCTCGAATCGCCCCTTTCCAACGGGCCTGCGATTGCTCTATAACACTTGTTAGGTTCGCCCGGAGGTAATCCGAATGAAGTTCGGCCTCTTCTTTGAGATCTCGGTGCCGCGTCCGTGGGGACCGGACACCGAAAAAACCGTTTACGACAACTGCCTTGCGCAGGCGGTCCTTGCCGACGAGCTTGGCTTCGACAACGTTTGGGCGGTCGAGCATCACTTCCTCGAGGAGTACTCCCATTGCTCCGCGCCGGAGTTGTTCCTGACCGCGGTTGCGATGCGCACCAAGCGGCTGCGAGTCGGCCATGGGATCGTCGTATGCGTCCCGCAATTCAACCATCCCGTTCGAATCGCAGAGCGCGCCGCCGTTCTCGACATCCTGTCGGGTGGACGGCTTGAATTCGGGACCGGCCGCAGCGCGACGTGGACCGAACTCGGTGGCTTTCACGCCAATCCCGATGAGACAAAGAAGACTTGGGACGAGTTCGTCCATTGCATTCCCAAGATGTGGACGCAGGAGCGGTTCGGCTACCAGGGGCGGTCGTGGTCGATGCCGCCGCGGGCGATCCTGCCCAAGCCCCTCCAGAAGCCGCACCCCCCGATGTGGGTCGCAGTCACCAGCCCGGGCACGGAAATCGATGCGGCCGAGCGCGGGATGGGCAGCCTTGGGCTGACCTTCGGCGGTTTCGCCGAGCAGGAAAAGAAGGTCCAAAACTATCGGAAGATCATTCGCAATTGCACCCCGGTCGGCGAATTTGTAAACGAACAGGTCGCCTCCGTCAATTTTCTGTTCTGCCACGAGGATGAAAAGGAAGGCGTCGCGACCGGACTGCGGCTGGCGGGTTCGTTCGGCTACCTGGCCGCGCAACTGCTGGCGACGCGCGAGGCGTTCCCGAGCAAGTCGTATCCTTCGCTGGGGCTGCTGCCTTCGCTCCGTGCTGACGCTGCCGGACCGGGCGATGCGGCGGGAGCGCCGGAGGGAATCGCAATCGGCAACCCAGCCAGGATTTTGCGCGAGCTGAAGAAATGGGAATCGGTCGGCGTCGATCGAGTCAACTTCCTGCTGAACGCGCTCGAAACCGTGCCGCAGGAGCAGGTTCTTAAGAGCATGCGCCTGTTCGCAAAAGAAGTGATGCCGCATTTTCGGGGCGCGAGCGATGCCGCCTCCGCCGCGGCGGGGGGCCGATAATGCCGCATTTCGGAAAACTCGATTTCGCCGCCTGGAGCAAGAACGCTCCCGCGATTAAGGATTACAAGACCGAGCCATGGACGCTGAAGGATGCGCGCATCCTGAACGTGTTCATGGAAATCGACGAGGATTCCGCCGACGCGCTGTTGCCCGCCGCGATGCATCCGTCGATTCCCGCCTACGTAATCTTCAACGTCACGCGCTATCCGCAAAGCCCGGTGGGCGCTTTCACGATCGCCGAGGCGCGCATCGCGGGCCGCACCGCGATCCGGCCGCGCTCGTTCGTCCTGCGCAGCTATTGCGGCAATCCGGATGCATGCCGCGAACTGACGGTGCGATGGGGTTATCCCGCGAAGGCAGGAGACGTGAAGATGGAGGTCCGCCACGATCGCGTGATCGGACGCGTCAGCGCGGGCGGGCGGCCAATTCTAGAAATCGAGATGCTCGATCGCGACGCGATTTCCGGCGCCGATATACAATACATCGCGAGCATGCACCTCGCGCGCAACGAGAATGACGGCAAGGTCGTGCTGGTGCAGGTCGATCCCGAATACACTTTCGCCAAGGCGGAGCGCGGCCGGCCGATGGTCGTGCGGTTCGACCCCGAGGCGTGGGGCGCGGGCGCGGCTATGCGGCTAACGAATCCGATTTCGGCGAGCTATGCCGTCGCGGACGTGACGATCCCGAAGATCCGCTACGTCTGCAATCCTGAATTGCCCGCGCTGGCGGGCACTACGAAGGTTGCCGCGTAGGACGGCGTTATTGTCGCTTCGCCGCGAGGTCCTTTGCGATGCGCTTGGCGCGGCCGGGATCTCCCGACCATAGCCATGCGTTCCCGGTCCGGCTGATTCCGACCAGCACGCCCAAGAATGCGGTCGGATGAATGAACAATCCTCCGAGTCCCGCCTCATCGGGCCGATTCGGCTGAAAGCGTGCGCCCAGTGCGGTTAGGCGGTCGGCGATCGCTTGGACATCGTCGCTCTCGGCGAAGAACATGTAGAGTGAATCGCCGCGCTTGCGATGGAACCGGCCCATCGCGAGGTTGTAGTCGCTGATCTGAGAGATTTCGATTCGATCAAGCCGCTCGGGCGGATTGAACAGCGTCAGCGTGCCGGTGTACCCGTATTCCTTGCTGGTGATCGGGCTGAACTTCGACGCATCGAGCGCGAAGATTTTCGCATAGCGATCCGCCGCGGCCTTCCAGTCCGCGACCACATTGGTGGTTTCGTAGGTCCATCGGATCGCGCCGACGGCTTTGCGATCCTGATGCTTGGAAATCGTCGTGCGCATCCCGAATGTCGCGGCGGGATCGAGGAACAGTTGCCTGCCGGATTGCTCGAATCGGACGTCCACCTTTGAAAAATGGCGGGCGGCCGCTTCGGTGTCATCGACGGAGAAGCCCACGCCGAACAGTCCGCCGCCCCATTTCGCAAGGAAGTCGCGCACCGCGCCGGCGCCGTCGGCCTACAGCAGTTCGATGAAACTCTCGCCCGCCTGCATCGCGGTGCGCTTTGCGCCGAGCGCGGGAACCGCGTCGCGCGATGCGACCTCTCCGCCAAGGACTTGGGCAACCACGCGCTCGGCCGCGGCGCGATCGGTTACGGCGATTTGTATTCTGTCCAGCCGCTTTAGCATTTGACTCTCCTTGGTTCGTGAATTTACTGGATCGGAGGTTCGTCGCCGGGTGGCGCAATCACCGGCGACCCGTGATGCATCGACATAAACCATCGATCGCCAACGCGCTCGAAAACATTGGTTGCGAGCACCTGCGAGTGCGAGGAGCCGTCATAGCCGCGCTGGGTCAGGTTCTCCTCGACCAGCACGATCGCCAGCCCTCCGCTGATAGTGACTTCCATTTCGCCCAAATCGAACTTCATTTCAAATGCGCTTTTGAATATCCGCTGCCAACTGGCCATTATCGGGCCCCATCCTGACAACTTGCGCCATCCGGGATGGATGCACACGATACGCGGGTCGCGCAGCCAGACCGATTCCATATTCGCAATGTTCAGGCTTTCGAATGCGTCGTAAAACGCGCGGTTTGCGGCAAGCACGGCATCGCGATCGGACATGGCGCAGCGTTCCTCCCCGGTCATTCCCAGCCTAATTTCTCCGTGGGCGAAGCGCCAGCCTTGCGGAGATTAGACGGGTTCCGGTGCGGTTGCGGCGGCCAGCGCGGCGCCGGTTGCGCGATGACGAATCGCGTCATCGATCAGCGCGGTAATTTTTCGCGACGCCTCCGCAATCCGAATCCCCCCGGCGTGGATATTCGAGATGACGGTGCGATCCGGTTCCAGCGATTTCAGCGTAGGCCGATAGATGACATAGGCGCTGAGGCTCTCGGCGGTCATCAGTCCCGGTCTCTCGCCGACAATCATGCATACGATGTCAGGGCGCAGCAGTTCGCCGAGATGGTCCTCGATTCGCACCCGCGCATTGCGGACAAAGATTGGCTTGAACAGCCGGTAGTTGGATGCGAGCGAGCGTGCCAATTTTTTTAGAAGCGACCCGGCGTTCTCAATGACGGCTGCGGACGATAGCCCGTCGCCGACGATTATCAGCACGCTTGGTTTCGCGCGTGAGATGGGGCCGCGCATCCGCTTTACGCGTGCAAGATCGGCGGCGGCGACTCGCCGCCCATGTTCCGGATAGCGCAGATATTCCTCGCGCGTGACCGCTCCGGAATGAACCTCGATCAAACCATTGCGCCGCGGCCAGTCCGGCGGAACTTCGGTCATTACCGCATCGACGGCGCGCGCATGATCGGCGCGAAACTCGAGCATCGCGGCGGTCGTATAACGCGGGCCGGAGCGGCCGACGCCAAGGCGGGCCGGAGTGGCGCGGCGAAGCGAATCGAAATCGCCGGTCAAGTTACGCGGCTCGCATCAGGAGTTTTGCATCACCGGCGCGGGCCGTCAGCCGCCCATCCCTGATGATTCCGGTGCGCTCGCACCATTCTTCGAACTCCGGCGCAAGCCGCAGGCCCAGCACTTGGCGCAGCGCGGCGGCATCGTGAAAGCTCGTGCATTGATAGGAGAGCATCACGTCGTCGCCCATCGGCACCGCCATAAAGTAATTGCATCCTGCCGCGGCCATCAGCACGGCGAGATTTTCGCAATCGTTTTGATCGGCGCGCGCATGATTGGTATAGCAGGCATCCGCGCCGTGCGGCACGCCGAGCAGCTTGCCCATCATGTGATCTTCGAGACCCGCACGCGTGATCTGTTTGGCGTCGTACAGATATTCGGGCCCGATAAAGCCCACGACGGTGTTGACAAGGAACGGAGAATAGCGGCGCGCAAGCCCGTAGCATCGCGCCTCCAGCGTAACCTGATCGGCGCCGTCATGCGCTCCGGCCGATAATTCGGACCCTTGTCCGGTCTCGAAATACATCAGGTTTGGCGAAGCCAGTCGTCCCGCCTCGCGAATCATCGAGTATCCCTCATCGAGCATTCGCACCGTGATGCCGAAGCCGGTGTTCCCCTTCTCGGTGCCGGCCAGGCTCTGGAACATGATGTCCATCGGCGCGCCCATCTTGAGCGCGCGCATCTGCGTGGAGATGTGGCCGAGCACGCAGTTCTGGGTGGGGACGCCGGTGCGTTCGATGATATCGGCGGTCACGTCGAGCAGGCGGCGGATGACTTCAGGCTCGTCGATGCAGGGGTTAATTCCAATCAACGCGTCGCCGGTGGCGTACGAAAGGCCCTCATAAGTTGCCGCCGCGATTCCGGCGGAATCGTCGCGTGGATGGTTGGGCTGCAGACGCGTCGAGAGCCGGCCACGCAAGCCAATTGTCGTGCGCGCCTTGGTGACGACGCGGATTTTTGCGCCGATGGTTATCAGATCGAGGTTCGAGCAAAGCTTAGCGACCGCTGCCGCGATCTCAGCAGTGATGCCCCGCCCGGAGGCCAGGATGTCATCGCCGGTGGTCGCATCTTCGAGCAACCATTCGCGGAATTCGCCGACTGACTTATTGCGATGCGTTGCGTATGCCGCTTGATCGAGGCCATCCTCGATAACTCGCGTTACTTCGTCGCGTTCATAGGGCACGACCGGATTCTCGCGCAGATCATTGAGCGCCAGATCGGCCAGCACAGCTTTGGCCGCGATTCTTTCCTGTTCGGTTCGCGCTGCGATACCCGCCAACTCGTCGCCGGACCGGGCTTCATTGGCGCGGGCCAGAACTTCTTTGATCGACCGGAAGCGGTAACTTCTCCCGAGCAATTTGGTTGTCAGCTTCATTTTAGAGTAAGCCCCAAATTTTTGATCAAGCTGGGCGCATCCGGTGGCTGTGCGCGAAAACCGACATAGCCGTCCGGCCGGATCAAGTAGAGGCATCGCGCGCCGGCCCCGTACACGCGATGCATCTCATGCGCCGTATCGCGGACGGTGTTCAAGCCCGGCAATTCGGCATTCTCGCCACGTGAAAGAATCAGATGCGATTTCACTCGGTCGCCGAATCTTTCGCGCACTGCGGCGGAGAATCTCGCCAAATCGCTGTAATCACCAGCCGATTCGATTCCTGAAAAGAGCAGCAGATTGAATCGGGTACCGCGCAGCGCTTCGTACAGCCGATGGGCGCCTCCGGTGGCGGTGGCGATCGGCTCGGCATCAGGCGCGCGGTCGCCGGCCGCTGGTCCTTGGCCGAAGTCGTACCATGCCACCGCGCCGGCGCCTCCCGCCGCGCGCAAATTTTCCGCCAGGCCGCTGCGATGCTCACCGACGATCGGACTGTGCCGGTAATTGACGGCCAGCTCGGCAATAGTCCGGCCGACACGCTGTTGCACGACTTCGGTTGCGGAAAGTATCGGAATTAGGCGGTCACGAATCGCTTGAGCCACCGGCTGCCGAAGCGTGACCGCGCGGGTCATCAAGTCCGTCTCGCGCAGAACCTCGGCCGAGACGGGGTAACGCTCGGCATTATAACTAGCCAGCAAATCCGGCCGCGCCGCGCCCGCATTCACCAGCGCGAGTTTCCAAGCCAGGTTGAATGCATCCTGCAGGCCGGTGTTCATCCCCTGTCCACCGGCCGGGCTGTGAATGTGCGCGGAATCGCCTGCCAAAAAGACCCGGCCGAAATCGTATTTCTCAACCCGGCGCCGGCTGATTCGAAAATGCGCGAGCCAATAAGGATCATGCGCCCGACTGCCGCGAATTCCGCTGTTATCCAGTTGCGCCTGAATCTGCGCGAGGGTGGGATCAACCGCGTCCGCCGCGAAATCGCCACCCGCGATAATTCGCCATCGGCTGTTACCCATCGGGAAAAGCGCCACAATGCTATTTGCGGCCACATGCACAGAGATCTCGTCATCATGCTCGCTCGAATCGAGCAGCACGTCTGCGAGCCAGAAGGCTTCTTCATACTGTTTGCCTTCAAAGCCCAATCCAAGCTGATTGCGGACCCCGCTATGCGCACCGTCGCATCCGATCAGCCAGTTCGAGTGGCAACGAACCGGATCGCCTCCAGCAGTTGGGCGGAGTATCGCGGAAACGCCGTCGTCGTCCTGTGCGAGTCCGGTCAATTCCAAATTACGCTCGACCTCAAGGCCTTGCGTTTTCAGATGCTGGATAATAATCCGCTCCGTTTCGCTTTGAGGAAGCATCAGTGCGTAGCAATGGCGGCTGTCGATTTCGTCAAAGGAAAGATGCACGATTCTGCGCCCGCCGGAAAAGGCGCTCATTCCATGGACTATATGACCGGCACCGATGACCTCATCGGCTATTCCAATCAAGTCGAAGATTTCAAGTGTTCGCGCGTGGAGCGCGAGCGCCCGGGATTGGGTGGTTGGAGCGGGTGATTTATCTACGATGCGGCACTTGACGCCGTGGCGGACCAATTCCGCCGCCATCATCAGGCCAACCGGCCCGGCTCCGACGATTAAGACAGGGATTTCAGTCTGCTCGGCCACGATCGATCTCCGCGCCGCGATTGTCGCGCACTCCGCCGCCGGTATCAATGAATCAGCGGATGAATTGTAGCGCGAGTGGCCCGGCGTCCGTATGATACGGTCCGCCTATGCGATCGCTGCGCATACTGTCCACGATGTTAATGGCGCTTTTGCTTGCGTCGTTCGCGGCGGGCGCCGATACCGGAACGCTTAAGCTCGACGTGATGGGGGAGTTGGGCGCGGGCGCGCGAAATCCAGCACACGTTTTCGCTTCCGGCGGTAAGGAGGCGGGACAGGTGATGCCCGGCGGAACGATCGCCCTTGCGCCCGGGACATATCAGCTGGTCATGCCGATCATAGGTGGCAAAATCACCAAGAATGACGTTGAAATTGAGGCAGGCCGCACCCACACGGTGCTCATTACGAATGTCGCGCTGCTGGAAGTCGACGTGAAGGCGCGGAATTCCAAGGATCCCGGATTCGGCGTGACGGTTACGGACAGCACTGAGGGGCATGCGAAGGTGGCGAGCTTCCTGAGCGGCGACAAATACCTCTTCGCGCCGATGGAGGTAAATGTGCATGTTGACGCTCCGCCGCAAGGATACGATTGGCATGCGGTGCCGCTGGTTCCCGGGCGCCGCACGCTGCTGTCGCTGAAGGAAACCGCGCCTGCGGAACTGGTGGTGCAGACGGTGATGTCCAAGATGCCTATCGACGGCGCAACTCGTGTGATAATCCTCCGCGCGGGTACGCAGAGCCAGGTAGCGGCCAGCGATCCCGGCCCGGAGCATCGCATTAAACTGGACCCTGGCGATTACGACATTTTTGTGGAAAATCGGGCCGGCAAAGGCAAACCGTACGTAACCTCGCAGGGCGTTCATTTGGAGTCCGGGGCGACGGTGGAACGGACGGTGCCGATGGACTAGAGTGGGAGAACATTATGCCAAGCGAAAGACGACGTGAGATCAAACGCCGGCGCAAGCGCCGGGAAAAGCGGCTGAAGGCCCGCATCCGCGAGGCACGCAAGGGCAAGAAGAAGCGTCCTGCGGCGGGCGGCGCATCGCGCTCCTGAAAGGCGATTGGTGTGCCTCGCTACAGCGTGGTAGGCCAAGCAAGCAAATTTACGAAAGAGGCATGTAACGACAATGGCACTTCACATTGGCAGCATCGCACCCGATTTCACGCAGGAATCGACCGAAGGCACGATCAAGTTTCACGAGTGGATCGGCGATAAGTGGGCGATCCTCTTTTCGCATCCGAAGGATTTCACTCCCGTTTGCACGACTGAGCTCGGCACCGTGGCCAAGCTCAGGCCGGAGTTCGACAAGCGCGGGATCAAGACGATTGCCGTCAGCGTCGATGACGTCGCTTCTCACAAGAAATGGATCGCCGACATCGAGGAGACGCAGCATTGCAAGATGAACTTTCCGATTCTTGGCGATGCGGACAAGAAAGTCTCCAAGCTCTACGACATGATTCATCCCGAATGGAACGACACTTTGACCGTCCGTTCGGTTTTCGTAATCGACAACAATAAGAAAATTCGCCTGATGATCACCTATCCCGCGAGCACGGGCCGCAACTTTCAAGAGATTTTGCGCGCGATAGATTCGCTCCGCCTGACCGACAAGTATCAGGTGGCTACACCGGCCGACTGGAAGAAGGGCGAGGATGTGATCATCGTGCCCTCGCTTCAGGATCCCGAAGTGATCAAGCAGAAGTTTCCCAAGGGTCACAAGGCACTGAAGCCCTATCTGCGTGTTACCCCGTATCCCGGCGACTGATCCCGGCCGCGGGCGCATGCGTTGACACGATACTGATTAGACCGGAGAATTAACCGCAATGGCACGAATTACCGTCGAAGATTGCCTCGATAATATTCCCAACCGCTTCGAGCTGGTGCTCGGTGCGGCGCGCCGCGCGAAACAACTGCTCAAGGGTGCGCGCCCGTTGGTCGAATCGGACAATAAAGAAGTTGTGACCGCGCTGCGTGAAATCGCCGCCGGCAAGGTTACGATCGAAAATCCGGAAGAAGAGAGCCCTAAGTCCTAATCGACGCCGATCGGGGCTGACACTTACGGCCAGCCTGAGGCCGCAGCTGTAGCTTATCAAGCGGAGCCATCCCATGGCGCGCAAAACAGGCAATTCGACTCGTCAAAAGCGCACTGCGGCGTCAGCAGTACGAGCGAAAGCCAAGTCCGCGGACGCCGCGCCCGAACTCGAAGTATCGAAGCCGGTCTACGACCCGGTCGTGGATGAAGCTGATGTCGAAACGGATTCTTCCCGCGAGCCAATCGAAGTTTCCGAGTTTCATCCTGTAGAGAACGAAGGCGACGAACCGCCGGGCGACGGGCTTGCCGTCCCCGAGGACGGGCCAGCGCCCGCCGTCGATTCCGTGGAAAAGGATGACGCCGGGGCGCTGGTGGCATTCGATCCGCTGTCACGATATCTCGCCGAAATCCGCAAATTTCCGCTGCTCGATCGCGATGAAGAGGCAAAAATTGCGCGGCGGTACGTGAAAGATCGCGACCCCGCCGACGCCTATCGGCTAGTCACTGCGAATCTGCGCCTGGTCGTGAAGATCGCCTATGAATTTGCACGCGCGACCCGCAACCTTCTGGATTTGATACAGGAAGGCAATGTCGGCCTGATGGAAGCCGTCAAAAACTTCGACCCCGAACGCGGGGTCCGGTTTCCGTCATATGCGGTGTGGTGGGTTCGCGCCTATATCTACCGTTTCCTGATCAACAACTGGCGGCTGGTGAAAATCGGCACCACGCAGGCGCAGCGCAAGCTGTTCTTCAATCTGCGAAAAGAGACCGAACGGCTCGAGGCGCAGGGCTTTACGGCCAAGCCGCTGCTATTGGCGCATCGATTGGGCGTCAAAGAAGAGGAAGTCCGCGAGATGCAGGAGCGGTTGGGCCAGAGCGAGGTTTCTCTCGATCAGCCCACCGGCGAAGGAGCAGGGCGGTTTCTCGATTTGCTCCCCGATTCAACCCACAACCCGGAGGCTGAGGCTGCCGGCCGCGAATGGCGCGATTTTGCGCGGGACAGCGTCGAGCGGTTTGCGGCGACCTTGGAGGGCAAGGAGCTGGAAATCTTCAAGGCGCGGTTGTGGGCCGACGACCCTCCGACGCTGCAGGAGGTTGGCACGCGGTTCGGGATCAGCCGCGAGCGCGTACGTCAAATCGAAATGAATTTGAAGCGACGGCTCAAGGAGTTCATCGAGCAGCAATCGCCGGACAGCCGCAATTTCGGACGCTAGATCGGGAGAACCGGATTGCTGCTTGCCGCGATCCTCGGGCGCTTGCGATAATTCTGCGACGAACGGTACCCGCGGTTAAATCAATATGCGAGAACGCAGTTGCGCGCTGGTTGTGGTTGGCAATGAAATCCTTTCCGGCAAGGTGCAGGATTCCAATGCCTGGTTCACTGCCCGTGAACTCCGCAAGATCGGCGTTTCGCTCGCCAGAATTTCAACCATCCCCGACGACCTCGACGCGATCGCAGAGGAGGTCGCCCGATGTTCAGGCCGGTTCGATTTTGTTATCACTTCCGGTGGAGTCGGACCAACTCATGACGATATGACGATTGAGGGGGTCGCGCGCGCGTTCAAGCTCAAGCTGGTGTCCGATCCGGCGCTCGAGCGCCTCATTCGCGAGCATTACAAGGACCGCCCGATTAAGGCCGGGCTCAAGATGGCGGAAGTACCAGAAGGCGCGATGCTTCACGCCTCCGGCGACATGCGGTTCCCGACGGTACAAATCGAAAACGTATATATGCTGCCGGGTATCCCGCAATTATTCGAGCCAAAGCTCGCCGCACTGCTGCCGCGATTCACGGCCGATCCGTATTTTATCCGCACGATTTACACCAGCGCGGGTGAGGGAGCGATCGCCGAACATCTCAACGACTGTGTGAGACAGTTCCCGGAATTGATGCTAGGATCGTATCCGCGGATCGGAGATCCGGAATATCGGGTCAAGCTGACGCTGGAATCCAAGGATTCAGGATATCTGGATCGTGCCTTCCGACATCTGATGGGCTTGCTGCCGGCAGACACAATCGTCAAAATTGAATAGGTATCCCGCTGGTTGGAGGCGGTGGAGGTGGAGAACATGATGAAGGGAAATTCCAAAATTGCGGCAATCGCGCTGGCGGTTGCCTTTATGGCGGCGCCAGCCGGTGCATTCGCGCAGGATGCCACCGGGCAACCCGCGCCCGAGCAGCCTGCGGCGGCCGGATCGGCAGGGCAGGTTCCGCAGCCCGATGAGGGTGGCGTGAACTGGCAGGGAGTCGGTTACGGCGCAGGCGCGGTAGCCGGCAATATCGTCTACATTCCGGCGAAACTTGTTTATGCCCTGACCGGCAGCTTGATTGGCGGTGCCGCCTACGCGCTTACTGCCGGCAATTCACAGACTTCCGACACGATATGGCGCAGCTCTCTGGGCGGCGATTTCGTTCTGACGCCTGACATGGTTTCCGGCAAGGACCCGATCAATTTCAGCGGCCCCACTAGTACCGCGCCGGAGCCACCGGCAGCCGCAGCCCAGACCGAAGCGTCGGCCTCAGGTGCCGGAGCAGCTGGATCGTCAGGCGTTGCTCCGATTGCGCCGCTTCCGGCGTCGAGTGCTCCCGCGCAGGTGGGTTCACAGCCGATGGATCGCGGAAGCGGACCCGCAAACGGAGCCCCTGCGCGTTTACCCGGTACCAGCATCGAATAGCGCCGGCGATAGTGCGGGCGAAGGCCGCTATGGCGTGGTGATTCGCGCGTGAAAAAGGCCCGCTTTTTCTGGAAATCGACTTGCTCGACCTGCCGCGATGCGCGTGCATTTCTCAAGGATGTCTTGCGCGTCACTCTCGACGAGCGCGATTATGCGCGAAAGCCGCTCACAAATACGGAATTGAAGGAATTATTCGCAGGGCGCGACCCTCGCGATTTCGTAAATCCGCGGAGCACCCCGTTCAAGGCGATTAACCTAGCCGGCAAGCGGCTTACTCCCGAGCAGGCGATCGAATTGATGGCTCGGGAGCCGAATCTGATCAAACGCCCGATAATCGCGATTGGAAATGAATTGATTGCGGGATTCGATCGCGATCGGATTCGCGCCGCGCTCAAGTGATTCGACCATTGAGAGCGGGCTTGGTGGGCCTCGCCGCTTGCTTGGCAATCGCGTGTCGAGGTCTCCCATCGCCGTCGAGCCAGCCGGCCAAACTTCCAGCTCGGCCTCCGGTCGCGCTCGGCGATCTTGGAGCTGCTTTGGATGCCGAGTTTGCGCCGGTTGTCCGCGATGGCCTGCTCAAGAAATCGCTCGGCTGCGGAGTGGCGATTGGCGTAGTCGATCGCGGAATTCGGCGCGAATTCTCGTACGGAGCGGCGCGCAACGACTCGATCTTCGAGATCGGCTCGATTACGAAGACCTTTACCGGTCTTGCCCTTGCCCAATTCGTCGTGCAGGGAAAATTGAAGCTTGACGCTCCCATACGCTCGTTAATTTTCCCCGGACTTTCCGCCGGAACAGCAGGCACTGAAATCACGCTGTTGGACTTGGCCACTCATCGCTCAGGACTGCCGAGCGTGCCCGACAATCTGGATCCAAGAGACCCGGACGATCCGTTCGCGGATTACGACCAAAACGCGCTGTTGCAGTATCTGACCATGCATGGAACCGAAAAACCGGCGGACGCCAAGTATCAGTACAGCAGCTTCGGGATCGGGATTTTGGGATTCGTATTGGCCCGGAATGCCGGGGTCCCATATGTGCAAATGATAAGAAATGAGGTCACCGGGCCGCTGCAAATGAACGACACGGGTTTCGAATTGCCGCCAACTCAGGAACGACGGCTAATCGCCGGCCATAATGTTGACTTGGAGCCGATCGGCAAACAATTCACATATGGTGAGGTTTTCAGCGGCGCGCTGGCGGCAAAATCGACAGTGGGGGACTTGCTCACCTATCTCGATGCCAATCTTCATCCTGCGCGTTATACCGCCGGAGCGGCGCCGGGCGCCTCGGCGGCCACACTGCCAGCCGCCATCGCGCTCGATCATCAGCTTCGGGCCGAGGTGAAGCCGAATACCGACGTCGCAATCGAGTGGATTTATGATCGCGAATCCAAAATCTTCGAGCACGGCGGGACCACACCCGGCTTTACCGCTCACGTGGAGTTTGCGCCGGATCGGGATCGCGGCATCGTGGTGCTCTACAATCGGATGGACGGGCTGCCGGAGCAGGAACGATTTGTCGACAAGATCGCCGAAAACATCAACGAATTGATGGCTGGAACGCCCGCAGTCCGGCTGGATCCAGTTCCCGCGGACGATCCGGCCCGCGATGCCCTGGCCAACGGCGCAAACAATTAGGCTTTGTGTAATTCGGACTAAGGCGATTCGGTGGGCCGATTATCAGGCCGATTTTTCGGCCTTTTCGGCGCGCTCCGCGGCTGCCGAACCCGCCCCGTCACCGGAAGCGGAACGTTCCGCGCGATCGCCTCGTGCGGCCTTGCCGGAGCCCATCTTGGGCAGGACGCCGCTTTGTGTGAGCGTGTCGATGAATTTCCGTACCGCGGGGGAAAGTTCGCGGCCGCGCTTGTAGATGATTGCGAGCGGACGCAGAAACGTCCCCTCTTGGAACTCAAGCATCTTGAGCGATCCGCGCGCGACCTCATGCTCGACGGTCATTCGCGGCACGATTGCGCATCCCAGCCCGATTTCGACTGCTCGCTTGATCGTTTCGATATTGTCGAATTCAAGCATGTAGTTGGGCTTCACGCCGTGGTCGCGCAGAATGCGGTCGGAGGCTTTTCGGGTCGGGATGTCGCGCTCGAAGCCGACAAACTTCTGCCCCTGCAATTGTCCCACGTTGACTTTGGTTTGCTTGGCGAGCGGGCTGTCCGCCGGAACGATCAGCACGAGTTCGTCGTGCCGGAATGGAACCGATACCACCTGGCTGCGCTTGGACGGATATGCGACGACACCCAGGTCAATCTTGCCTTCGAGCAAGTCTTCGTAAATTTTGTTTGAACGCAGATATTCGAGATGAACATTCACCGCCGGGAAATTTCGCAAGAATTCTGTCAGGTATGGCGGCAGTTCGTGAAGTCCGACGCTGTAAACCGTCCCAATCCGGATCGAGCCTGCGATTACCGAACCGATCTCCCGCAGCCGGTTCTCCAGTTCCAGAAAGCGACGGACGATTTCTTTGCTCGCCGTGTAGAGAAGTTGGCCTGCTGGAGTCGGTTTGACTCCGGCGCGTCCACGTTCTATCAATCGGCAATCGTATTTTTCTTCCAGGCTTCGGACCTGCTGGCTGACGGCCGATTGAGTCACAAAGTTTTGCGAAGCGGCATAAGAAAAGCTTCCACTTTCAATTATGTCGCAGAAGACCTTTAGCGTTTCGATGTGCATATGGATCGATTGTTGTATAAGGCTACGTGATGACGTCGTGCGAGGCAACCGGCGGAAGATGAAAATGGCGTGCCTATTTCATGGGCACCTTGAAAAGCCGTAAGCGCTGGTCAAAAAGCAATATGGCCCAATATCCGGGGGATATTTCCGCAGTCTGGGGCTGGAATTGCCCTATCAGTCGTAGTTAATTTAAGATTAGTAACGATAAGACTTGCTTTAAGATTCTGAGGAGCGCACCATGGCCGACCTATTAAGAGACCTTGATTTTTTTCAACTCGACGCGTTGCTGACACCAGAACAGCGCATCGCTCGCGAGACCACCAAGCGGTTCGTCGAACGCGAGATTCTACCGAACATCGAGGGCCATTTCGCCAAGGAGTCCTTCCCAATCAAACTGATCCCCGCGATGGCCGAGTTGGGGATGTTTGGCGCCAATCTCAAGGGTTACGGATGCGCCGGAATGGACAATGTTTCCTACGGGTTGATCATGCAGGAACTGGAGGCGGGCGATTCCGGCCTGCGCTCGTTCGCGTCAGTGCAAAGCGCCCTCTCGATGTATGCGATCTATGCGTATGGAACCGAAGAGCAGAAGCGGCGCTACCTGCCGGAGATGGCCAAAGGGAAATTGATCGGATGTTTCGGGCTCACCGAACCTGACCACGGATCCGATCCAGGCGGAATGGAAACGCGTGCGCGGCGCGACGGCGATCATTGGATTCTCAATGGCACCAAACGCTGGATTACCAACGGCTCAATCGCCGATGTCGCGATCGTATGGGCCAAGGTGGAGGAGGGCATCACCGGCTTTCTGGTCGATAAGGGAACGCCGGGATTCTCCGCTCGTGACATTCACGGGAAATTCTCGATGCGCGCGTCGATCACCTCCGAATTGATTCTTGAAGACGTCAAGGTCTCCAAGTCCGCCCATCTGCCCGAGGCGCGCGGGCTCAAGGCTCCGCTGGGATGCCTGACGCAGGCCCGCTACGGGATCGCGTGGGGTGCGATCGGTGCCGCTCGCTCATGCTTCAACTGCGCGCTCGATTACACCAAGTCGCGCAAACAATTCTCGCGCCCGCTGGCCGGCTATCAGCTCGTACAATCGAAGCTGGTCAAGATGATGACGCAGATCACCATGGCTCAGATGGTCTGTTTGCGATTGGCTCACCTCAAAGACCAGGGAAAGATGCGCCCGGAGCAGGTGTCGTTCGCCAAGCGCAACAACGTCGATGAGGCGCTCAAGATCGCGCGGGACGCCCGCGATATGCTGGGCGCTAACGGTATCGTCAATGAATACCCCGTCATCCGGCACATGCTGAACCTCGAAACCGTCAACACCTACGAGGGAACCTTTGACGTGCATACGCTAATCCTTGGCCGTGACATCACCGGCGAAGCCGCGTTCGAGTAGAAGCGGCTGGTAAGGGCGATGAACTGATGCCAGCGCCGAAGATGTTCGATTTGAACGGCAATGTTGCCGTGGTTACCGGCGGCAACGGCGGCATCGGGCGCGCCATCGCATTGGGACTGGCAGAAGCCGGTGCGGCTGTCGCGATTCTTGCGCGCAACGAGGAAAAGAATCGGGCCGTGATGGCCGAGTTGGAGCGGCTTGGCGCAAAGGCTGTCGCAATCAAGCTCGACGTGACCGAGCGCGCCGCGCTGCAGCCGGCGATGGAAGAAGCCGAGCGAAAGCTCGGACCCATATCGATTCTGGTCAATAATGCCGGAGTCACATACCTGGGCAGCGCCGTGAAGCATCCGGCCCAGGCTTGGGACCGCGTGATCGAGACGAATCTGAGTTCATGCCTGTTTCTGTCACAGATCGCGGCGAAGTCGATGATTACCCGGCGCGCCGGCAAGATTATCAATATCGCCAGCGAATATTCGCATTTCGGCGGCCCCGGCTTGGTGTCGTACGCGGCGTCGAAGGGCGGCCTAATCCAGTTGACCAAGACGATGGCGGCCGAACTGGGCCGGCATAACGTGCAGGTCAATGCGATCGTGCCGGGATGGATCGAGACCGACATGACAATCCCGATTAAGAGCGGGCAATTTCACGACGAGATCGTCACGCGCACGCCGGCGGGCCGCTTCGGCAAGCCCGAGGAGATGGCGGGCGCGGCGGTGTTCCTGGCCGCGCACGCCTCGGATTTCGTGACCGGCGCGACCATCTTCGTGGACGGCGGCTACGCCATCCGGTGAGCGGCACCGCCGCTGCGTTGGCCTTTTTTTTGTGTCATTCCCGCGCGTGGCCGCCGCGCGAGGAATCCCGGATATTCTGTTTTTCCATCAAATGGTGGCCCCTTTCGATCGATTGCACCTCTCGCAAAGGAGTTGAACGTTACGCTCCGTGTTTCCGCCGCCTGAGGCGATTGGGATGATATGATCGAATTCTAGCCGTTCGCGAGAACCACATTTCACGCACTGCCCCTGATCTCGCTGCCATACGAAAAGGCGCACTGATTCAGGGATTGGCTCACGCGACACACCTTCCAAGCGCTCCATATTTTCTAGCGCTTCAACCTCACGCCGAACTTTCTCGTAGCCCCGTTCCTTCCGCAACACAAAATGCTTAATCAACATAACGTCGCTGGCTTTGTCACGAAGCGTTTCCGGCTCATCCGAATGCAGGCGAAGGACTTTATCGCGGTATGCATAAAGGTTGTCCCAAACATTGCGCCACGCTTCCAGTGCTTGGGGTTCTCGGCGCTGTAACTTCACAAAGTTTACCGCAGCCTGTCTGTAGGTTAGATCAGAATGAAGAGCTTCCATGTAAGCCGCGTAAGCCCGGTTATATTCTTCTTCGGCGGCTTTCCATGTATCCTCTGCGGCTTTGTTCGCGGCCTGCCGTGCGCTGCGTTCGAAATCGTCTTCACGCCTCGTTCCAAATTTCATTTTAGGCCGCTCCGGAAGTTCAGTAGGTTTCACAAGGCCCGGCCAGTTATCCCAATTCGGGAGTGTTTCCAGCCACAAGCTCTTACGGGTCTGGCCGACTGGCAGCGAAAACAGAAGACCTTCCGACGAAAAACGCAGAACGCCTACCAGTTCTATCTTCGTTCGCGGCATTGTCATAACTGATCCCGAAAGCGGTGACGATTATGCTGCGCCGGTACGACAGCGCAAAGAATGTATCAATCCTTCTTGACCTTCTTGGAGGGCGAAACGGGATCTACGGCGATGTTTTTGTATTGGTAATCGACGCCACCCTCTACTTGGTTGGGCGGAAGGTCCATGTAGCGTTCCGACACTAGAACCAAATAACGGCGCGACGATAGCTCAAAACCAGCGAGCGCTCCCAACCCGTAAAGTTTTGCTTGTTCTAATGCCTGTTTGGCCTTAAAGCCTAGCTCTGAGGGCTTGCGCACAACTTTCCACTCTGTAAGCACCAACCCCTCCGAAGCGCTTTCGATCTGAGGGGTTATCTCCAATTTCTTGCCAAGAACTAGATCTGTGCGCTCGCCTGGTGCGACGGCCTTGAACGCCCAAATCCCAAACTGGAGCAAATGAGTTGCACCAAGTTTCTCGCATTCAATTTCTCCCTCACTAAACGCTGCCTTCCACGTTTCTCGAATTCCAGCGTTTGCAATGATGCTGTATTGTAAGTGTAGAAAGGCCCGTTCTGCCAGATTTCTAACCACGGATTCGGTATCGGAAATGAGGTGACCGAATTCAGCGCGAAAGGAACCCAACGGGGCCAGAGCACCCTGCATTCCGCTCCATCCGCTAAGGTGAGACTGCGTATAAGTGTGGCTTGCGTCATGGACAAAACTGCTCAAACAGGCTGAAGCTCTCGGTGGCAACGCCGACGAATAAGTTGCGGACAGTGTAACCAGTTCTTCATAAACTCGCTTCGCATTCCCGATGAGGTGCATACTTGCGCCGTGGTAGTCTGAGCCTACCGTCGCAGCGGTGCTAGTCATAAAAGTACCGGCCTCGATTAGGCCAGCGATCCGTTCTGAGATGGAGTGCCACTCAGTTCGCCAGCTCATTGCGTAGTCCCCTCATTTAGGTCCTTTGGCCTTGAGTCTACGCCAAAAAGAGGCGGAAAGAATCTCGGATCCGGGATTCCTCGCGCGGCAGCCACGCGCGGGAATGACACGGGAAAAGGGCAATTCCAGAAGAAACCGAAGATTGTGCGATGCCGGGAAGCGCCCGCGCCCTGGTTTAACCGCGGGCCGTGACCGGCGTATCATGCCGCATCATGGCACGACGCAAGGTGGACCCGGCCGCGCATCCCCATTCGGATCATCACGGGCTTTCGATCCCAACGCTCAAGCCGTTGCGCGTGATGGTCGCGGGCGAGGTGATCCTCGACCGTTACATTTGGGGCGACGTCGCGCGCATCTCGCCCGAAGCTCCGATCCCCGTCCTGCGCGTTACCCACCGCGAGGAAAAGCCCGGCAACGCCGGATTTGTAATGGCGAATCTGCGCGCTTTGGGCGCGGAAGTCAGCGCGATCAGCGCGGTTGGCGCGGATCGCAACGGCCGTTTGCTCCGTGAAATTTTTCAGGCCCTGGGAATCTCGACCCGTGCGATGATGACCGATCCCGACCGGCCCACCACCACCAAGGACCGGATGCTCGGCTCGGTGCAGGCGGCCCATCGCGCGACCCAGCAACTCCTGCGCGTCGACGAGGAAGACCCGGTCTCGCTCAAGCCTGCGCGCGAACGCGAACTCATCGGACGGCTTGGCGCCGAACTCCGCCGTGCCGACGGCGTGCTGATTTCGGATATCGACAAAGGGATCATGACGCCCGCGCTGTTGCGCGCGCTGATCGACGGCGCGCGCAAGCGTCGGATTCCGGTGATCGTCGATCCGCGCCGCACAGGCGATTTTTCGATTTATCGCGGCGCCACGGCGCTTACTCCCAATCGCTTCGAGACCGAGCAGGCCACCGGCATCCGCATGACCGATCGCGACGACTGGCGCGCCGCGGCGGAAATGCTCGTGCGCAAACTCGGATTGGAGGCATGCCTAATCACGCTCGATCGCGACGGGATGTATCTCGCGGAACGTGGCGGACGAGACACCTATATTCCGACCGTGCCGCGCGATGTCTATGACGTGACGGGCGCAGGCGACGTGGTGCTGAGCGTGTTCGGGATGTTCTCGATCGCCGGCCTGGGATATTCGTCCGCCGCACGAATCGCAAACCTCTCGGCGAGCATCGAAGTGACCAGAATGGGCGCGGAGGTAATCACGCGTGAAGACCTTGCGCGCGCGCTGGCCCCCGCACATGACGGACTCGAGCGCAAAATCCTTGCGCCCGACGAAATGGCCGCGACCTTGGATCGCGAGCGGCGCGCCGGCCGGCGGATCGCATTTACCAACGGATGCTTCGACCTGATCCATGCCGGCCACGTCCAGATTCTGGCGTTTGCGCGCGCGCAGGCCGACCTGTTGGTGGTGGGGCTGAATAGCGATCGCAGTGTCCGCGCGCTCAAGGGCGACTCGCGGCCGATTCTGCCCGTGGCCGAAAGAGCGCGGATTCTGGCCGCTATGGAAGCCGTCGATTATGTCGTCGTATTCGACGAGACGCGCGCCGAAAAGATTATTCGCGCGGTCAAGCCCGATGTTCTGATCAAAGGCGAGGATTGGCGCGGCAAGGGCGTTGACGGCCAGGCATTTGTCGAATCGCGCGACGGACGGGTCGTGCTGGCACCGCTTCTAACCGGACACAGCACCAGCGCAATCATCGAGCGGCTGCGCGCCGGCCAAGCCGCCTCGAAACCTCGTCGATAAACACGGTCAGCTCGGAAATTCGAAGCACCCACGCTCCCAGCAGATATACTGCGCCGTAGACTAAAATTACCGCCAACCCGCCGATACGCGGCCCAAACCCTGTCATCGCGACTTTCAGCGCGAAGCCCGCGGCCGCCGCTGCGATCGCAAGCGAGTACAATTTTATGAGATACGAGCGCTCCATCCCGGTCCACCCGATACGACGGTCCAGCGCCCATCGCAGAAGCGCGAACTCGACCCATCCCGCGATTCCTGCTGAAATCGTCAATCCTGCCACGCCCCATTTTTGCTCTATCCCAATCCATCCCGGCATCGGAATCGCGAACAGGTAGCCGAGCACGATCGTGAGCGCGACGCGGATCAGCGCAAATCGAAGCGGTGTGCGCGTGTCCCACAGCGCGTAAAAGGCCGAGTTGTACAGGCGGCCCATCGTCGCCGCCAATAATCCAACCCCGGAGCCCGCCAGCACTGACCATACATAGACCGCGTCGGCATGCGTGAATTCGCCCGATTGATAAATGATCGCGACAATGACGTCGCCCAGCAGGATAAACGCGACCGACGACGGCACAACCATAAATGCGATTTGCTTCAGCCCCCGGTCCAGGCGCGCGCGCAGAATCGAATTCATTTGCTCCGCGGATGCGGCCGCGGCGCGCGACATTGTGGGCAGTTCGGATGCGGCGACCGCGTATCCGAACAGGCTGATTGGCAGCATGTAGAGCAGCTGGCCGTAATTAATCGCGGCAACCGCGCCGGTCGGCAAAAGGCTGGCCAGAACATTGTCGACGTAAGTGGTCAGGTTGATAACGCCGCGGCTGACCACCACCGGCGTCAGATTTCGAAATACCGATCGAAGCGGGTCGGCGATGCGTTTGTAGTCGATGCGCTTCTTTTGCAGCAGGGCAAGCGTTTGCGGCACCTGAACTGCAATCTGAAGCGCGGAGCCGATGACCGACGCCCACGAGATTTCGATCGCGAGCCCATCCTGCGACTCATGCGGACCAAAATGGAGCAGCGCGACAATCATCGCGACATTCCACGCAACCGGAGCTGCGTACGACAGGAAGAACTTATGATGGCTGTTGAGTACGCCCAAAAACCATGCGGAAACCACAAGCAGGCCGGAGCCGGGAAATAGGATTCGCACGATTTGAATTGTCAGCTCACGCTTGTCGGCCTCGAACCCCGGCGCGATCACGTCGATTAGGTAGGGCGCCACGATCACGCCAATCGCCGACAGCAGCGCCATTGCGGCGGACAACACGGCGCCGACACCCCACGCGAGCATGTCGGCGGTTTCAACGTCGCCCTCGGCAAGCAGCTTGCTGTAAACCGGAATGAACGATGCGGACAGAACGCCCTCGCCGAAAAGATTTTGCAAAATGTTGGGGATTCGAAAGCCGGCCTTAAATGCGTCGGCGGCGGCCGAATTACCGAAATAGTGGGCGAAAATGCTGTCGCGAACGACCCCGAAAATCCGGCTCAGCAGAACGCCACTGGCAACCGATCCGGCGCGGCTCGCACCGCCGCCGGCGATGCCTGCGGCGGCAGTTTCGGATTTCAGGTTTGGCGCGCTCTCGGGCAAGTTTCCTCCGGCCCGGAAAGTATAACGACCGGATCGGTGCGGTTATAGCCGCCTCGCCCGAATGTTGAATGCCACGTACAATCATGGCGTGGGCTTTTCGCTCTATGTTCATATCCCGTATTGCCAGTCGAAGTGTCCGTACTGCGATTTCAATTCGCATGCGGCGGCATCGTGGCCCGAGGCGGACTATACTCGCGCGCTAATCAGAGAGCTTGAAAATCGCGCGAGTATGGAGCCGTTTGCGGGCGCGCGCGTCAAGACGATTTTTTTCGGCGGCGGCACGCCATCATTGTTCGCGCCGGAATCGATCGGCTCGATAATCGAGGCCGCCGATCGTCTATTCGGCATCGCGCGCGGCGCGGAGATCACGCTGGAGGCGAATCCCGGCACCGTCGATGCCGCAAAACTGTCCGGGATGCGTGCGGCGGGCGTCAACCGGATAAGTTTCGGCGCACAATCGTTCCGGGACGAGACGTTAAGGTTCCTGGGGCGGATTCACAATGCGGATGAAACGCGGGCGGCTGCGGCGATGGCGCATCGCGCGGGCTTTGACCGGCTGAACCTCGACCTCATTTTCGCAGTTCCGGGGCAGACGATGGCCGATGTTCTGTCCGACATCGAATCGGCCGCTGCGCTCGAGCCCGATCACATTTCGGCTTACAACCTGACTTTCGAGGAGGGGACGGCGTTTACCGCGGATCTTCGTCGCGGACGCATCACACAGTTGCCCGGTGACCTCCAAGCGGAGATGTACTCCGCAGTTCGCTCGGAGCTGCCGCGCCGCGGTTACGCGATGTACGAGATTTCGAATTACGCGCCGTCCGGCCATGAGGCGCGGCATAATATCGCGTACTGGCGCGGCGAATCGTACTTGGGCATCGGAGCCGGGGCGCACAGCTTTGCACGTATTGGCGCGGGTGGCCGCCGATGGTGGAATGAAAAACTGCCGGTACGATATGTCGCATCGGTGCTCGCGGACGGCCTTGCGGAGGCAGGCGCGGAGACGCTCGGCGAGCGCACCGCCAAGGGCGAATTCGTGTTCCTGAATCTCCGGCTGCGTGCGGGGTTCGCATTGTCGGATTTCCGCGCGCGGTTTGATTGCGATTTCGATTCCGTCTTCGGCGCATCTACTCAATGGATGTTCGACACCGGCCTTCTCGCTCGTCACAACGATCGGGTCATGCTGACCGATCGCGGGCTGGAAATTGCCGATTCCGTCTTCGCGGAATTTGTGTAGGAGGGGGATGCCGCGCGTTTTCAAACCTTGGCTCTTCGGTTGTATTATGGGCCATGAAGGCGCGGGAGCTAATGAGGATTCTGGAAGGTGACGGGTGGACAAGAATGCGCGGACACGGCAGCCACCAAATTTTCAAGCATCCCGTGAAGAAAGGCATTGTGATCGTCGCAGTCCATGCGAGCAAGGACATTCCGACCGGAACGCTGAAGTTCATTCTCAAGCAGGCCGGATTGGAGGGTAAATGATGCGTTACGCTGTAATCGTGGAAAAAGGGCGCGACTGTTATGGCGCTTATGTGCCGGACCTGCCGGGTTGCGCTGTGGTCGCGGAATCAGAGAAGCAGGTGCTCGCATTGATCAAAGAGGCGATGGACCTGTATCTGGCTGACCTTGAAGCCAAGGGGCTTGCCGTTCCGGCTCCGGCCAGCCATGTGACTGAAATCGAGGTGGCGGCTTCAAGATGAGCGGACCGGCTTAGCCGCTGCCGCGCGCGATCGCGGCATCGAGCAGTTCGACAATGCGGGGCGTGGTTCCTGCACCGCCTGCCTTACCTCCCGAAGGAGGAGGAGTCTGCGAAGATACAGAGATTGGCGTGGCGTTGGCAACGCGAATGAATTTACCCACACGCGGGCCACGTTCCTGACATAGAATTGCTCGATATATAAGCGGAAATATCTTGCCTGGTTTGTCATAATTCGCGCGACCAATCTCGTAAATCGCCCTTTCAATCTCCTCATCCGTCGCGCCAGGCTTATCAAGCAAGAATTTCCGTAGCGCCTCCAACTGCTCGCGCTCGGCGTCGGTGAAATCGTAAGGTTTTTTCGTAGGCTCGATGAAATCACGGTAAAAATTCAGCGCGCATTCGATTAGTGCGCGGCCCATCCGTGCGGTCTCCTGATCATCCTTGATCGGAGCTGTTCGCTCCCAGTTTTCTTGTCCTCCGGGGGGCTGAATCGATATCGCTCTCGTGTCGTAAACTACCAGATAATTCCAAATCAGTTCACCATCTGAGGTCCCAAGCGCTGCAACAAGATTCATGATCATCCCGAAGCTCAACTCCGAATCGAATCGGCGCGCACTGTTTGTTTGCAGCACAAATTCGAGCGGCGCCGCTTGGCGATCGGCTTTGGCCATCGTGGAATATTCACGGAGCGCGTCCAAGTATTCGTCGACGTATTGTGGAATCGCCTCAAGGAATAGCTTGCGCGCGCGCCGCGGATTGAGCAGCAGGAAATACTTGAGCACTTCGATTGGCGCATAGCGCGTCCATTGATCGACGGTTACGCCCCGGCCCACCGACTTGGAAACCTTGCGCCCCTCTTCATCGAGAAACATCTCGAACGGAAATCCCAAGGGAGGATTCCCGCCCAAGACTTTCAGGATTTCGCCTGACAGCCGCGCCGAATCGATCAAGTCCTTGCCATACAACTCATAATCGACCTGCAGGACGTACCATCGCAGCGCCCAATCGACCTTCCATTGCACCTTCGCCATCCCGCCCAGTATCGATTGTTCGGCGCGATGGCCGCATGGATGCGCATTGCCGAAGTGGCGCTCGCACGAAAACTCGACGGTAGCGCGTTCGGGATGATATGCGGTGACCAGCGTGGAATTGATCTGGCGGCATTTCGGACAGATCGGCATGAAGGGCGACCATCCCGCGCGATTTTCCTCGCGCAGAGTGGGCGTGATGATTGCGATTATCTCGGCGTGTTTTTCGAGGATGCGCTTGAGTCCGTCGTCGAATTTTCCCGACGCGTACATCTCGGATGAGCGCATCAGTTCGTAATCGGCCTCGACCGGCGCTAGGAAGCCGCCCAGCAGCCCAATCATGTGATCGGCAAAGCTGACGCAGCATCCGAATGGATCGGGAATCTTCGAGACCGGTTCGCCAAGATGCCGCGCGGTGGCCTCCCGATTCGGAACGTTTTCAGGCACCTTGCGCAGGCCGTCCATGTCGTCGATGAAAACAATCAGGCGCGAGGCGCGCGCCGGTTCGAGTTGCGCCAGCGCCTTGCGTACGAAGGCCGGGCGCAGTACTTCGGCCATCGTGCCGAGATGCGGCAGGCCCGACGGGCCAAAGCCGCTTTCGAAAATCACCGGGCGCGAGGGTGCATATCCCGCGACGCGCTCGGCGATTCTGCGCGCCTCTTCAAACGGCCATAATTCGGTATTCGAAGCGGCGGCATCGCCGCGATTAGCTTGAAAAACGTCCGCCATCGGCTACTTTTCCTGTTCCTTGGGCTCGTCGATTTCGCCCGGTCCAACTCCGCGCAGAATGACCGAGACGGCCTGATGAATCCATGGATCGATCTGCAAGTCCCGATTCCTCTCCGAAGAAAGGCGGAGCTTAATCGCGCAGTTGCCGCAAATAAAGGCCTCCTGGCGCAGGCCGGCTGCATCTTCGACGGTTATGCGCAGAAACCATTGCGTCGTAGTGCGATGGCAGATCGTGCAATGCAGACTCGGAGAGTCGGGCGATGATGCATCCATAAAGCGTGTCAAAACTATATCATTGATTCGCTCCGCGGCGCTGTGGTAATTCCCAAAATCCGATGACCACTTGTCCAGATTCCGCGGACCCGGACCATCCTGCGGCTTCCCGCGTAAAATTCACAGCCATTACGGCCGTATCCGACTGAACCGCGCGATTTGCGCCGATCCGCGCCTGGGCGCGGCAGCAGCCCAATACCATGGATCAGCAATTCACCAAACAGAAAATCAAGGAATTGAGGGCGATGGTTGCCGAGGGCGACCGCGTCGCGATCATGCTCCAGGACGATCCCGACCCCGATGCAATGTCGAGCGGGATGGCGCTCCGCACTCTGTTGGGGCGTAACAAGCAGACTACCCCGTTGTTTTCGTTCACGCCGGTCACGCGGCCGGAAAATCGCACGATGGTGCATCTGCTGGAGATCGAGGTAATACCGGCCACGACCGATGAGCTGCGTGCTTTCGATAAGATCGCGATGGTCGACGTGCAGCCGCCATATTTCGGCGAACGCATCCCGCGCGCCGACATCGTGATCGACCACCATCCTGGCTACGACGGGGCCGCGGCGCCGTTTCAGGATATCCGCACGCGCTACGGCGCCACCGCCTCGATCATGACCGAGTATCTGATTACCGACGAGCAAAAGATCAGCGAGCGGCTGGCCACCGCGCTCTTATATGGCATCAGCAGCGACACCCTGATGCTCAAGCGGCGGGCGACCGACGACGATATGGAGGCGTTCACGCATCTTTATCCGATCGCCAATTACCGCCTGCTGCGCCAGATCGATCGGCCTGAACTGCCGCTTAGCTTCGCGCAAGTGCTGGCGCGTGCGATGAAGCGGCTAACGGTCAAGGAGGGCCTTATCGTGCTCAATCTCGGCACCGTCGAACGCGACGACCTGATCGTGCAGATGGCCGACTTCTGCCTCCAGTTTGAGGGGGTGGACTGGGTGGCAGTCGCCGGCAAGCTGGGCAGCAACATCGTGATAAGCGTGCGCAGCCATGGTGGCCGGCGCGGAAGCGCAGGCGAGGTAGTTAAGCAGCTGTTCGGCGAGATTGGCAGCGCGGGCGGCCATCGCGACATGGCCAAGGCGGTTATTCCATCGCGCGCATGGCGAAAGCGCGAAGGCACCACACGTGACGCCCAAGTTGAGGTGCGCCTGCGCGATCTGTTCGCGAAGGCAATCGCCGGTGGCGCAGAGGAAGAGGAGAATTCCTGAAACCCCTAACGGGTTTCAGACTTCCCGGAGCGCGGAAAACGGCGTTCCGCCGTTTTCCGGAGAATCAGGCGGGAGGTGCGGAACCCGTGAGGGGTTTCGCAATGGCTAGAATCGGCGGGCGATTTACCTCGGTGGAGGATACGTCTATCGTAGGCGCAATGAGTGTGGCCGAGGCGACCGTCGAGATTAAGAACCGGCTCGGATTGCATCTGCGGGCCGCGATGACGCTGGCCCAGACCGCCGCCAAGTTCAAGGCGAAAATCTCAATCGGCCGGGGCAAAAATCAGGTAAATGCCAAGAGCGTGACGGAACTCATCATGCTGGGGGCCGGGCAGGGCTCCAAGCTAAAGCTGCATGCCGAGGGCGACGATGCGACCGAGGCCGCCGCGGCTATCAAGTCCGTGTTCGACGAACGGTTTGGCGAGGAGTAGGGAGCGGGGCCCGGCCCGTGCGACTCACTTCGGTGATGATGCGGCACCTCTTGGTCCCGCCGGATTTTCCAGCACCATGGTATCTGTGCCGGCCTTTGATTTAACCCAAATGCTGATGCCGTCGTTGGCGATGCCAGCGTCGAGGACATCCGGCTGCCCCTTGGCGAATTCAACCGCCGCCTTGCGCGCGGCGTCATCACCCAGTTTGGTTCGCTGTCCCGCAAAGAATCCGGCGATGTTTTGCTTTGCTTCCCGTTCGGCTTGAACTTCGGCCTCCGTAGGCTCAATTTTAATCGGCAATACATATGACTCCGACTGGCGGCAAGTTGGCGGATTCTTGAACGCTGCGCGCGCCGCTAGCGTAACTTGGCCGGCCACTGGCGGGTCGACGCGAAACTTACCTTGGTATTGGATACCGGCTGATTGCTCATCATTACTGCGGCTCGCGCTGTAACCGCGATTAACCGCGCTAGCGGCTTCAGGACTTCCTACATACATTTGCCCCAAATCCGCGATTTCATTGCCGCTGCCATCGACTTGAACGAGCCTGACGCTGTCCGGAACAATCTCCGTATTCGACCCTGCCACTGCTGAGACTGCGCCGAAATCTTGTCCCGGGTATCCGTATCCTCCCGATATGCTCAAGCTGGAGGCCGCTGCGAGCGGGCAGGCCGGCTTGATGATGGAATGGGTCTCCGGCGATGGCATGCCCGGCGTGATTTCGGTCCAACTACTGCCGCCGTCTCCGGTGGCTTGCAGCCAGCCGTCGAACTGCAACAGCCAGCCCCGGTCAGGAGTTAGAAAGCTCAGCTTTTGGTTCATCAGGTAACCCCATCCGACCGGCGCATCGATCCGTTCGCCCGCCTTTAATTCTGTAAGCTTAGGAGAATTGTTTCGTCCGGCGGAAAGGATCCATACGTCGTCAGCGATGGTGGAGGGGATCGGCTCTCCGAAGGTGCGATCGCCTAAATTTTTTATTATCCGATTTACTTTCCACGTGCGGCCGCCATCATCGGTCACGAACAGCGCAGCTGCGGTCAACCCCGAAGCTGGGCCATATATCTTTTCGCCATAAACCACTGGCAAATAGCCGTGCTTGCTGTCCGTGAAAATCGGCATGCTGTAGCTGGAATAGGTAGGCGCACCGGCCTCCTTGGGCGGCGTAACCTTGATCTCCTGCCAGCTATGCGCGCCGTCGCGCGTTACGAATAGCTTCTGCCCGGAGGTCTGCAATGCGAAGCCCTCCTGCGGAGTGACCAGTTCGATTTCATCAACGAAGTCATATTTAGGTGGGCTATTTGGCGCGAACCGCCAACTTCGTCCGCCGTCGTTTGTGGCCAGCAGGGTACGGGAATCGGTTTGGCAAACGAACCCGAAATTCAACCAGCCGTGCAAACTATCCGCAAAGGAGAGCCGGACGTACGGGCTGAACGGCGGTTGATTCACACCGGCGATCTTGATCGGCCACGACGACCAAGTGGCTCCCCCATCGGCCGTGAAGGCAAGAAGAAATTTCAATTGCGGCGGTTCCGAGTTTCCGTTACCGCACGCAAGTTGAATGTTGTCCGATACCAATTCAAAGTGCGGCTGCCCGGAATCGCACATTGTCTGCAATTCGGGTTTGAAGCTGGACAGCAGCGCCCATCCGGTGTGCGTGTCGAGGAAGAAAACCTGAGCAACACGAAGGTCCTCGGAGCGCACGTTGGGCGGTGTAATGTCATCCCACTTTTCACCGTCATTGGTGGTCCAATAGAGTTTGCGGCCAAAATCGGTGACGGCCCAGCCGATGCCGGGTGCGAGCAGTTTCATCGAGGTGACCTGCAAACGCATGCTGTCCAGCTTTATTTCGTGCGTCACCTTCTGTTCGACTATGGCCAGTTGTGGATTCGACAGGTGCTTTTGGAGATATTCGGCTTCGATTTTTCGCTTAAGCTCAGCAGGATTGGGGCCTATTATCGCTTCGCGGCCATCCTTATATTTCAGGCAAATGGTTTTTCCGTCCGGGCAGATTCTAGCGGTGCCACCTTGCCACCGGCGAAGACGTTCTAGTACTGAGGCGAGGGCTTTGTCGCGACCGGAGAATTGAGTTTGCATGGCAAGGGTGCGCGAAAGATACGCCTCAATTTTCGCGTTTGAAGGCTGACCGTATTTGGGAGCGGCCGGCTGCGGGTAAACCTTAAACGCACTGCTGTACGATTGCCGGCACGTCGGACCGGCTTGGTATCTTGCGCGTGCCGCAACGGAATAGGAGCCCGTCTTAAATCCTTCGACGCTGAATTGGCCGGCATATTCGTTGCTGTGAGTGCCGTCGTCTTGAAGTGAAGCGAGCTTTGCGAGTTCTTTGCCGTGAGCGTCGACCAGATTCAATTCGACGCTCCCGGGAATCAAGCCCGGGTCGGGTGGCAGGAATGTCTTTGCCGTAACGGACGTTACAGTTCCCTTGAAAAAATTTTCCGGAGTCAACATTGGTGTGTACGGGGCTGGTGTGTAGGGCCTTCCCTCATAGTTGACCGAACATTCATCCGCCCCCGATGCGGCACTTTCCGGCTGGGACGATAAGGAAGTCGCTTGCGCTTTTGCGGAGGATTCGCGGGTCGCGGTTCCCTCTTCAACGGCTTGGATTGGCAGTTCGTTATTTGTCGATTGGCGGCATCCCGGAAACCCGGAATAGTAAGCCCGTACCGCGACATAGACCAGTCCCGGCGAAGGTTCGTTGAAGTTGAATTGCCCGGTGTATTGCTGGTTGCCGGTGGGACGGAGTTCGCCGAGCACGGCAATTTGGTTTCCTTGCGAATCCACCTGCAACAACGTCATGCTGTTTTCAATCAGCCCCTCCGACCAGCCGACCGCCGAATCCACCTTCAGGACGGTGTTTTCGCGCGCAGGGAACAATCGTTCGGAAACCCGCGGTGGTTGAGGTGCGTATCCCATTGAGATGCGGCAGGGTATCGTGCGGCCCGAGAGTGCAACGGTCTGCGCACCGCCTTCCGTATTGGCTGCGATAGTCAGCGTTCCCTCAGTCCCGTCGGTCTTGCCCGGTGTCTGCGGCGCGAAATCCGCCGTAATTTTACAACTCGTGAAGGGGGGCACGCTCTGCGGCGCCATCGGGCATTCGTTGTCCGCAATTCCGAATTCAGCGGAGTCGGACAGGCTGAGGCTCGAGATGTACAGCGGCTCGGAACCGGTGTTTTCAAGCTTAAAACTCTTTGTGTGCGAAAGTCCGGCCTCCTCGCCGCCGAAATCCAGCGCGGACGGGGTAATGGAGACTGTTGTCAGCGGTGGTCGTGCGCCCGTGCGAACGGCCGGCTGCGGGGCTGATGAGCCGCCGCCTGTCTGCGCCGGCGTCGCCGTTCCTGTGAAATTTATCACCGCGGGGCTGTCGTCGAACGAATTGTAATCGATCATGAGCGCGCCGATTTTCGATCCTACCGACGCCGGCTCGAACGATACTGCGATTTTGCACGTACATTCCGACCCAAGAGCGATCGCGTTGTACGCGGGATTGTAGCCCCCGGTGCGGGAGGGGCAGGTAATGGCGCCTGAGGCAGGAATGCCGACGTGGCTTAGGCCCGGACAACTGCTGCCCACAAGGCGAAAATCCGTCGCCTCCCAAAATTTCAGCTCAACGATATAAAGAGCGTCGCCCCCGGTCGTCTTCACGGTGATTTCTTTGCTTGTCGTTGTGCCGGCTGGATGCGATCCGAAATCGATAGCGGTCGGGGAAATCCAGCCCGTCGTATTGCCTTCGTTCCGTAATTCAGGGGGAAGTACGATGAGCGGCTTCGCTACCGCTGGAGCCGGCGCATTCGCCGCAGTGCCCGGCGGCGCTGCAGCGCGAAAGCAACCGGGGGCAATGGCCACCGCACCTAAGCATCGCAACCGCAATTAGAATCCGCTTTGTGGCGTTCACCGAGTCTCCTCTTATTGCGCCGACGCGTGGGACAGGCAATCTAGTGCAGTCCAGTATAGCGCTAATGCGAAGTTGGGAGGCTATTGCCCGTCAGCAGCTTCGTTTAGCGTGGCTTCGCCCCCTGCCCAAGAACGCCTTGATCCGCTACGATTACTTGATTATATCCTGAAGGTTCGGACACCCATCCGCACCGCGCTTTTCAGAGCATTATCAGCAGGAGCGATTATCGAATGCCGCTTAAGGATTATCTGTTTACCTCCGAATCGGTTTCGGAGGGACATCCCGACAAAATGTGCGACCAAATCTCGGACGCAGTGCTGGATGCCCTGCTGGCCGAGGACCCCAACTCCCGCGTCGCGATGGAAACGCTCGTAAAAACCGGTCTGATCGTTCTAGCCGGTGAGATTACCAGCCGCGCGCGCCCCGATTATCTCCACATTGCCAGAAAGACCGCGATTGAGATCGGCTACAACAGCCCGGAAACCGGCTTCGACGGCAACAACTGTGCGGTATTGACCGCGATCGAGCCGCAATCGCCCGACATCTCGCAGGGTGTCACTGAAGGCGAGGGCCTGCATAAGGAGCAGGGCGCCGGCGATCAGGGGCTGATGTTCGGCTACGCGTGTGACGAAACTGCGGAAGGGATGCCGCTGCCGATTGCGCTGGCGCACCGGCTGATGGAAAACCTTGCGCGGATGCGCCATGACCGCACGCTCGATTTTCTGCGTCCCGATGGCAAGAGCCAGGTGACGGTGCGCTATGCCGATGGCCGCCCGGTGGAAGTAACCGCGGTGGTCATTTCGACGCAGCATTCGCCGGATGCCAAACACGAAAAAATCCGCGAATCAATTATCGAGCAGCTGATCAAGAAGACGATTCCCGAGCAGTACCTGACCCGTTCGACGGTCTATCACGTGAACCCCACCGGGAACTTCGTCGTCGGCGGACCGCATGGGGACTGCGGACTGACCGGCCGCAAGATTATCGTCGACACCTACGGCGGTTACGGCCGTCATGGTGGCGGCGCATTCTCGGGCAAGGATCCCAGCAAAGTCGATCGCTCCGCATGTTATATGGCGCGTCATGTCGCAAAAAACATAATCGCGGCGGGACTTGCGAAGAAATGCGAAATTCAAGTCGCCTACGCAATCGGGGTGGCCGAGCCGGTGTCGCTGCTAATCGATACCTTCGACACCGGATTGGTGCCGGCTGACAAGCTCTCCGCGACCCTGCGCGAGCTGTTCGATTTCCGCCCCGCCGGAATCATCAGAACGCTGAACTTGAAGCGTCCGATTTATCAGGCCACCGCTGCCTACGGCCACTTCGGCCGCACACCGCACGATGGCCTTTTCCCGTGGGAGCGGACCGATCTGGCCGACCGGCTGCGGAGTGCATTCGGTCTCGACGGCCGGAAATAACCGCACCAGCGCGATTGAAATCATAGCTTTCGGAGAAAGAGGAACCACGATGGCGACCACCGCATCAAAACGTAAATCCATGCCCAAAGACCGCGGCAACGGCAGCAATCACGACGTTCACGATCTCGGGCTGGCCGAAGCGGGCCGCAAGCGGATCGAATGGGCGGACAAGCAGATGCCTGTGCTGGAGCGCATCCGCGAGCGCTTTGCCAAGGAGCTGCCGCTGAAGGGCCACCGCGTCGGCTGCTGCCTGCACATTACGTGCGAGACGGCGAATCTTCTGCGCACGCTCAAGGCGGGCGGCGCGGAGGTGTTCGCATGCGCGTCGAATCCGCTGTCCACGCAAGATGACGTTGCGGCGGCGCTGGTCGATCAGTATTCGATACCCGTGTTCGCAATCCATGACGAGGACCGCGACACCTATTACAGCCATCTTCGCACCGTGCTCGAAAATCGTCCGACGATCACGATGGACGATGGTGCCGATTTGGTTAGCCTGCTGCATACCGACTATGCCGATCAGGCCGATGAAGTGAAGGCCAGCATGGAGGAAACCACCACCGGCGTCATCCGCCTGCGCGCGATGGCCAAAGACGGTGCGCTCAAGATTCCGGTTGTCGCCGTCAACGACGCGCAAACCAAGCATCTGTTCGACAATCGATATGGTACAGGACAGTCGACACTCGACGGTGTCATTCGCGCCACCGGCGTGCTGGTTGCGGGATCGGTGGTTGTCGTGGCGGGCTACGGATGGTGCGGCCGCGGAATCGCGTCGCGTGCGCGCGGGCTGGGCGCCGATGTGGTCGTTACGGAAGTCGACGCGATCCGGGCGCTGGAAGCCGCGATGGACGGGTTCCGCGTAATGAAAATGACCGACGCGGCGAAAATCGGCGATATTTTCATCACTGCCACCGGTGACAAGCATGTGCTCGCGTCGGCGCATTTCGGGCAGATGAAGCACAATGCGATCCTGAGCAACTCGGGCCATTTTGACGTTGAGATCGACATGGCGTATTTGAACGACGCCGCCAAGAAAATCGAGCGCAACGTGACCAATCACGTCGACGCGTACCATCTGTCCAACGGCCGCGTGATCTACGTGCTCGGGCAGGGGCGCTTGGTGAACCTTGCCTGCGCCGAAGGCCATCCCGCACAGGTGATGGACATGAGCTTCGCAACCCAGGCGCTTGCCTCGGAATGGGCGGCAAAAGCAAAGCAGCTACAGGTCAGGGTTCATGACGTGCCGTTGGAAATCGAGGAACAAGTCGCAGCGGTGAAGCTTGGCGCGATGGGCATCAAGATCGACACGCTCACCGCGGAGCAGAAGAAATATCTCTCGAGTTGGGAATCCGGCACCTAGACGGTTTCGGTCCGATTATTCCTTGGCGCCGATGGCGGCGTAGCGGCGATAGAGTTCGCCAAGGCCGACCGACGCGATGATCAGGCCGACCGCCAGAAAGAACTTCGGCGACATCGGATGCCATAGTGCGTCGCCCAGAAATGCGAACAAAATCGTTCCGGGGATCATCCCGATGATGGTTCCCCAAAAGTAGTCGTTGAACGTGATCGGCGACGCGCCCGCCAGTAGATTGAACGCATTATAGGGAATGACCGGCACCATCCGCAGGTACAGCACGATCTGAAAACCATGCTTGCCGATTTTTTGCAGCATCGGCTGAAGCCGTTCGCCGACCACCCAATCGACAAAATCCTTGCCCAGATACCGCCCGGCCCAAAATGCGATGAATGCGCCGATGTTCGCGCCGATGACGGAATACACCGAGCCCCACAATGTCCCGAATGCAAGGCCGCCGGCGATCGTCATCACCGCTCCGGGAACCAATAGCGACGGCCCGAACGCGAAGAGCGCGATGTAAATGACGGGTCCCCACGCACCCCATCCGAGCACTTCCTTCTTCATTAGTTTTGGATCGCGGAACAATTCCGGGTAGGAATAGAGCAGCCACGCCGAACCGCCGACCAGGATTAGGACGACCGCGATCTTGATCGCGTTGCCCAGCTTCGAGCTACCCGCGGCCGGGGGCGTATCGGAATTGTTTGCGATCGGATGTACCGCTGCCATAGGCGGGATTTATGATATTGGCCGCCGATGCGGCGGCACAAGATGCGGCGGAGAAGGGAATTAGGTCTATGAATGAACTTTCAAATCAGGTGGCAATCATCACGGGCGGCGGCCATGGCATCGGCCGGGAAATCGCCCTCGCATTCGGGCGCGCGGGAGCGAGAATCGTAATTGCCGCCCGCTCGGTCGAACCGATGAAGAAAACCTGCGCCGATTTGGAGGCCGCCGGCGTTCGCGCGATATACCTCGAAATCGACGTCTCGAAGGAGCCCGAATGCTTTCGCATGATCGAGGAGACGCTCACCGCGTTCGGCCGCGTCGATATCCTGGTAAATAATGCGGGAATTTCAGGGCCTACCAAGCGGATGCCGGACATTACGCTCGCCGAATGGAACGAAACCATCGACATAGACCTAACCGGCACTTGGCTTGCCACGCGCGCGGTAGTTCCGGTGATGGATCGGCAAGGCTCGGGCAATATCATCAACATTTCGTCGGGTGCTGGCCGGCGCGGCTATGCGCTGCGCACGCCGTATGCGGCGGCGAAATGGGCGATGATTGGGCTGACGCAATCGGTCGCGCTTGAATGGGGTGGGCGAGGAATCAGGTGCAATTGCATTTGCCCCGGCGCAATCGAGGGCGACCGAATCGAGCGTGTCTTCCATGCGCGCGCGGAGGCATTCAAGCAGCCGTACGAAGAAGTGCGGGCGGCGTTCGTCGGCCAGTCGGCGCTAAAGCGGCTTGCCACCGAGGAAGAGGTGGCGCGGACGGCGCTGTATCTTGCGTCGAGTATGTCGGACGGAATTACCGGGCAATCGATCAACGTCGATTGCGGCAGCATCATGAACTGATCGCATTCGCGTCACAGCGGGTCGAAATACGGTTCGATGCGGCCGTCGAAGTGGAACTCTCGTGCCAGAGATATCCACTTTCGATCGAGGCCGTGTAATGGCTCGGGCAGTTGGTCCAGAGGAAAGAAACCAGCTGTGAGCGCCTCCAGCGGATTGGGCGCAAGCTCGCCGCCGGCGATCCGGCAATAAAACAGGACCGTATAAATATGGCGGGCGGTCGAGCCGGATTTCTTGTTGTCGAATACAGCGATCAGACGTTCGGGAGAAACAATCAAACCGGTTTCCTCAAGCGCTTCCTTGGCGGCGTTTTCGGCCGGAGAAACTCCCACTTCGCAGAATCCGGTCGGATACCACCATCGTCCCGTCGGCCGCTGAATCATCAGGATTTCGTCGCGTTCGTTGAACGCGATCACACCGCATCCGACCGCCGCCGTTACATAGCCCTCGTAGCCGGCCAGGACCTGCTCGCGCCAAGTACGCCGAATTTCCTCGGCTTCGGTCTCGCCCGCGCCGGCGATGTGCGCATGCATTCGCGCTGCCTCTTTCAGCAAATCTTCGTATCGCTCGGCATCGAAGCCCGACGGCTTGAAGGCAAGACCGGTGCGTGCGATCGCCGAGATTCGTTCGACGAATCGCGCTAGTTCCGCGAGCAATCCCGATTGTGCCATGTTTCTTCGATGCACCTGCCTTGATGATACCGAAGCCGGACTTAGGACAGGTTATGGTCGCGAACGGATGCCTCTATGCCTGCGCTTTTGAGCCGCGCCGCAAGCTCGCGGGCCAAAACTGGCGAGCGATGCCTCCCGCCGGTGCATCCCATGCCGATTGTCAAATAGCTCTTGCCCTCGCGCCGGTAGAGCGGGATTAGAAATTCGAGCAACCCGCCGGTCTGATCGAGAAAACGGCCCGACTCCGGGTGATTCATCACAAAATCACGTACACGCGAATCGGTACCGGCAAGCGGCTTCAATTCAGGGACGAAGAATGGATTCGGAAGAAAGCGAACGTCGAAGACCAGGTCCATCCCGACCGGCATCCCGTATTTGTATCCAAATGAAACGATCGAGACCGACATGCCGCGGCCCGCACCTGCGCCCAGCACGGCCGCCGTTATCACCTCGCGCAATTCGTGAATCGTGAGTGCCGAGGTGTCGATTACTCGGGTTGCCCGCTCGCGCATCTCCGCAAGCGCCTCGCGCTCGCGGCGGATGCCCTCGGCGACGGTTGCTCCGGCCGGCGCCATCGGATGCGGCCGGCGGCTCTCGGAGTAGCGGCGCGTCAGAACATCGTCGGCGGCATCGAGGAAAAGTATTTCCGGGTGAACGCCGTCGTTTTCCAATTCCGAGAAGATTCGCGGCCATTGCGGAAAGAACAGGCGCTCACGCGCGTCGATTCCAAGCGCAATTCCCTTAAGCGGCGGGTTGCGATCGCAGGTGAGATCTACGACGCTGCCCGCGAGCGCAACCGGGAGATTGTCGACGCAATAGAATCCAAGGTCTTCGAGCACGCGCATCGCCGACGATCGCCCCGAACCAGCCACGCCGGTGACGATTATCAGGCGGGGTTTCGTTTGCGCGCTCATCGAGCCTGCCTGATCTCACTGCGCGCCGCGTTCAATGCGCGCGTCTTCAGTATTTGGCGTCCTCGTCCTTGATTAGGCGAAAGAGCTCATCCGTGCTGCCGGCCTTCATCAGCTTGTCGCGGAAGCCCGCTTCTTTGAACAGGCGCGATACGCGGGCAAGCGCCTTTAAATGGAGGCTCGAGGAGTCTTCCGGCGCAATCAGTACGAAGAACAGGTGGGAGGCGCCGCCGTCGAGCGACTCAAAGTCGACGCCCTTAATGTGGCGTCCGAACGCGCCGATAATTGTGGTCGGGCCGCGCAGCTTGCCGTGAGGAATCGCGATGCCATCGCCGATCGCGGTCGAGCCAAGCCGTTCGCGCTCTGCAAGCACGGCCTTAAGCTGAGGCAGCGGAACTTCCGGATGGCGCGTGGACAGCAAGTGGGCAAGCTCGTCGAGGACGGCAGGCTTTGTGGAGCCCTTCAAGTCGGCGATCACGGCGTCGGGACTGAGAAGATCGGTAATTTTCATTTACATCACTCGTCGCTCAAACTTCGGCATCGCTTATGGAGCCGAATCCAACTCAAGCTGCGATTACCATTTCTCGGCGGCGGTCAACACTTCGCCGGTTGACGGCGAGCGGACTTTTTTCGCCTTGAATTTCTCGCGGTGCTTTTTCAGCTGGCGTCCAACTTTATCCGCGAGCAGGTCGATTACCGAGTACAGGTCCTTGGTCTCTTCCTCCGCGGTCACAGACAGCCGGCCCGCCTTGACCGTAACTTCGCCGTGCTGGCGGAATTTGTCAACCGACAGGATTACGTGCGCGGTGCAATCGACGTTGAGCAGCCGCCCGATATGGGACAGCTTGCGCTCGGCATAATCCCGGATCGCGTCGGTCGGTTCGACGTGACGGAACGTCACTGTTACGGTAGCCGTTGGCGCCGCCGCGGTGCGAGTCCGCTTGCGTTCGACGCGCTCAACCGCGCGGGTGCGTTTTCCCTTTACGTTCTTTTTCGACATTTCGATTGCCTTCTGCCGGAACTGAATGTCATCCGGCCTGCTTGCGGGTCGCCGACGGAAGTATCCCCAGCGCTTGGCGGTACTTCGCGACTGTGCGCCGCGCGATGTTGATTTGACGGGCGCGCAGCATTTCCGCAATCGCCTGGTCGGAAAGCGGATCGCCGGGTGGTTCGGCGGTGACCAGAACGCGGATCTGCTCCTTTACGGTTTCGGCGCTGACATCCTCGCCGCTGGTGCCCTTTACCCCTGATGTGAAGAAAAATTTAAGTTCGAAAATCCCCTGTGGAGTATGCGCGTACTTGTTCGCCGTGGCGCGGCTGATCGTCGATTCATGCATCCGGATGTCTTCGGCGACATCCTTCAGCACCAGCGGCCGCAGATGGCTCACGCCGTGCTCAAAAAAAGCGTGCTGGAACTTCACGATCGAGGTGGCGACCTTAAAGATCGTCTGCTGCCGCTGGTAGATCGACTTTACCAGCCATCGCGCGGACCGCAGCCGTTCCTGCAGGTATTCACGGGTTTCAGGCGCCGCGTCGGGATCGTTCAGCACGCGCTGGTAATAGCCGGCCAGCCGCAGGCGCGGCACCGCTTCGCGATTGAGCGTGACGACATAATCGTCGCCGACCTTCTGTATGTACACGTCGGGGACGATATAAGACGGCTCCGCGCCGCCGTAGTCCCGCCCCGGTTTGGGTTCGAGCCCCGAAATAACCTTGGCCGCCTGTGCGACCATGTCCGCGGAAACGCCAACGAGCTTGGCGATTTCACCGTAGCGATGCTTTTCGAGCAAATCGAGATGGTTGCCCACGATACGCGCCGCGATCGAGTCCTCCATCCCGAGATTTTTCAATTGTGCCAGCAGGCACTCGCGCAGATCGCGCGATGCCGCACCCGGGGGATCGAAGCGCTGGACCCGCATCAAGACGCGTTCGACTTCGGCCGCGGGGACTTCCAATTGTCCAGCCAGCTCCTCGATTGGAGTCTCTAAATAGCCGTCATCGTTGAGGTTGTAGATTATCGTCGCGCCAATGCGTTGGTCACCCTCGCTCAGGTTTGACAGCCGCAGCTGCCACATCAGATGGTCTTCCAGCGAACTGCGGCGTAGCGAAGTATTTTCGAGTGCGCCGCGATGGTCGTCGTCGGGATCCGAATTGGCGGCGCCGCCTTCCTGCCAGTTGTTGGAATAGGTCTCCAGGTACTCGCGCCAATCAACCTTGTCGAGATTTCCGAGTTCCTTCAGTTCGGCTGCGGCGTCATGAGCCTCGGTCTGCTCGGGCGCAGCTGCCGGCTTTTCCTCGCGCGCGCCGGTCTCCCAATCGTCGTCTGCCGCGGCGACGGCGGCTTCCGCTTCTCCGGCTTCGGCCGGCAGCGGCTCGCCGCCGGATTCGTCTGCTTCGCCAGCTTCCGGCATCGTGGAGTCGGCGGCGGCTTCGGCGGGACTTTGATCGAGCGGCTCAAGCATCGGGTTTTGCTCGAGTTCCGATTGCACGATCGATTCAAGTTCAGGCAGGGATAGTTGCAGGATTTTTATCGCCTGCTGCAACTGCGGCGTCATCACCAATTGCTGGCGAAGCCGCAGGTCCTGTCCGAGTTTTACTTCAAGCGCCATCGCACTGGTTCCGGGTCACTTGCCCGCCTTGGTAGCCGGCGGCGGATTTGAATTGTCGCCCGCCTTATTCTGGTGCGGGAAAATTACCGCGTGAGCGCCTTCCACCACGCTGCGGTTGGTTTTCAGAAAAACAGTGATTCGCTTTCCGGTAATTTGGTCGCCTCCGTCATGCACCACCGGGCTGCCGGTCAGCACGACGGTTTGCTGCGCCTGGTTCATTACCGCATGGTCACCGGTTGCGAATCGGGTTCCCTGGCTTATCCGCACGTTGCCATCGGCGATCATATCCTTGATGACTTTCATATCGCTGTCGACGTAGTTCACATCCAACGTGTTGCTGGTGAGCTGGCCGGTATCCTGAATGGCTTTGACGTGGCCGCTCCATAAAATCGATTTGCCTTTGTAATCGAGCGACATCGTGTCGGCGGTGATTTTGATCGGCGATTTGCTCTTGTTGAGTCCAAGCCCTCCAAACGGGCCGCTATCGTCCGGTTCGTTTGACGCGACCTTGGTCGCACCGCCACCCTTTCCGGCTGGTTTACCGCCTTTGCCGGGCTTGCTCGCCTCCTCCGGTACGATGGGTTCGATTGCGGGTTCCGGAGGAGCCACCGCCGGGACGTTTTCAGTTGGAGGCGCCACAAATTCCACCGGTGGAGCCGAGACACCGCCAGATGCAGGCGCGGCTGATGCGGCCTTGATTGGAATTCCCTCCGATTCCGGAGCCTGCGGCGCTGCGGCATTGCCACCTACTGCGCCGGATACTGGTGGCGGGGAGGCGGGTGGCGGAGCGGCGGCTTCGGCATTGGCTGGGGCGTTGGGTGCGGCCGGTTCTACGCTCGTTACCGGCAGCGATGATGGCGCATTACCAGAAGACGCCGACGGCGCCGAGCCCGGCACTCCGCCGGTTACAGAGATCGAATCTCCGCTCAGGTCGTCGCCAGCCGCGGGGGTGGACTGTGCATGTAACGACCGCGCAGACACGAGTGCGAATGCAACCGCCGCCGTGATTACAATCGCCTTGAGCCGTCTGGCTGTGATGCGATCAAGTGGGTTTTGCAGTTTCACTTTGGTGCTTCGGCTGAACCACTGTATTTACTTGTTGGTGTAATTCGAAAATGCGTTCGTTGGGGCGGCCGGTCATGCCGACCCCGGTAACCTTGATGCCTTCCCCCTCCAGGGTCACGGGTCCCGGTGCTTCGACTTTGTCGTCGTCGGGCATGAAAGAGGCCGAATCGGTGCTGACGACAAAATCTCCGTAATGAACCACCGTGCCACCGCTCATGTCGGCGCGAGAAACATGATTGCCCTTCATCGCCAGCACGACATGCGGCGCCTGGATTTCGACCGGCTTGCCGTCACTCGATGTCATCGTAATTTTCGCCACAGTAAGCAATACAGTGGTTTTGTCCGATCCGTAGCTGGCGTCGTCCGCGGTAAGAACCCATTGGCGCTGTCCGGCTTTCATTTGTGTCCAGTGAAAATTGTGGGCGTGCAGGAGCGAATTTGGCACCAAATCAGCCATTTTTTCCAAAGCATCGGGGTTATTCCGGTTATGGACGACCCAGACCGCCACGACGATAAGGATCAATATCGCGACTGCGCCGAGGACGGCCAACGCTTTCGCGATGCGTCTGGGACTCAATTCCAATCTCTCCGTTAATTCAGCGTATCAACAGGATTTTTTCAAGTAAACTAACCCTTGCAATTTGCGGCGCAATTCTTGCGTATCAACGCCGGTCCGAGCCGCGATTTCAAGCGGTCGCCACAAATTCCGACGATTACCCGCAGGCGTGATGAATCCTCTTGAGCGTCTTCAGCAGTGCCGGAAGGTCGGCGAGCCGGTAAGAATTTGGCCCGTCGCTCAGCGCATGGTCGGGGTCCTCGTGCACTTCCATGAAGACCCCGTCGACTCCGACCGCGACTGCGGCCCGTGCCAGCGGCGCAATGTACTCGCGCTGGCCGGCCGAGCGTTCGCCGCTCGCGCCACCGCCCGGCAATTGCGCGGAATGGGTGGCGTCGAAGACGACGGGGTAGCCGAGGCCGCGCATGATCACGAGCGACCGCATGTCGGAGACCAGATTGTTGTACCCAAACGAGAAACCCCGCTCGGTCAGGATAATCTTCCGGGTTCCCGCGCTCTCCGCCTTGGCAACCGCCGGCTTCATGTCCCATGGGGCGAGGAATTGCCCTTTCTTGATATTTATCGCGCATCCGGTTTTTGCAGCTGCGACAATCAGGTCGGTCTGACGGGAAAGCAGCGCCGGAATCTGGATTATGTCGGCGACCTCCTCCGCCGCCGCGGCCTGTGCCGGCTCGTGAATGTCGGTCAAGATCGCGACGCCGGTTTCGCGCTTAACGCGCGCGAGAATCGAAAGGCCTTCGTCGAGGCCGGGACCGCGAAAGGAACTTGCGCTGGTACGATTAGCCTTGTCGAAGGATGATTTGAAGATGAACGGAAGCGCGGCGTTACGTGCGATTTCCGCAAGTTTGGCGGCGTGGCGCACGCACGACTCGTAGCTCTCGATTACGCATGGGCCTGCGATGATTACCAGCTCCGGTCCGCCAAACACGGCGCCGCCGGCCTTGACCTGCGCCACGTTCACGACGCCGATCGCAACTCCCGCACCTTGGGATGCTTTACGCCCAGTTCCGAACGCCGCTTGACGGCGGCTTTAATCAGCCCCCGGAACAGCGGATGACAATCAAGCGGGCGCGACTTCAATTCCGGATGAAACTGGCATCCGAGGAACCACGGATGGCCCTTCAGCTCCATGATTTCCACCAAGTGATCGTCGGGCGAGGTGCCGGTTGCCGACAGGCCGACCTGCTCCAATTGTGGACGATAGTTGTTGTTTACCTCATAGCGGTGACGATGGCGCTCGGAAATGCGCGCCTTGCGATATAGCGAATAGGCCAGCGATCCCTGCTTGATTGCGCACGGATACGCGCCCAACCGCATCGTGCCGCCTTTCTTCGACACGTCCTTTTGCGATTCCATGATGTCGATAACCGCATCCGGCGTATCGGCAGCGTTCTCGGAGGTGTTGGCGCGCTTTAACGCCAACAAGGTGCGCGCCGCTTCGATCACCATCATGTGCAGGCCATAGCAGATGCCCAGAATCGGCACGTTATTTTCACGGGCATAGCGGATCGCGCGAATCATTCCTTCGGTCCCGCGCTCGCCGAAGCCGCCCGGGACGATAATCGCGTGGGCGTCCTTCAAACGCTCCTCCGGATTCTGCTTCTCCAGCGCCTCCGAATCGACGTAGTCGATTGCGACCTTGGCTTCGTTGGCGATGCCGCCGTGGGCGATCGCCTCGTGCAGGCTCTTATATGAATCGACCAAGTTTACGTATTTTCCAACCACCGCAATGTTGACGGTCGTCTTTGGTTCCAGCGCGGTCTTTACGACCCTGCGCCATTTGGAAAGATTCGGCGCTCCGGTCCAGATGTTGAGCTTTTCGACTACGCGCTGATCGAAGCCCTCCTCATGGAATCGAATCGGCACCTGGTAAATTGTTTCGACATCGGGGGCCGAAATCACGCAGTTCTCCTCGACGTTGCAGAAGTGCGCAACTTTAGCCTTGAGCTTCTGATCGAGCGTGCGATCGCATCGGCACAGCAGTATGTCGGGCGAAATTCCCAGCCCGGTCAACTCCTTGACGCTGTGCTGTGTGGGCTTGGTCTTAAGCTCGCCGGCGGTACGGATGAACGGAACCAGCGTCAGGTGCACATAGATGACGTTCTCGCGGCCGTGGTCCCATCGGAACTCGCGGATGGCTTCGAGGAACGGCAGACTCTCGATGTCGCCGACGGTGCCGCCGATCTCAACAATGATCAGGTCGGCGCCCTCGGCGGCAAGCAGAATCCGGCGTTTGATTTCATCGGTGATATGCGGAATCACCTGCACGGTCGCGCCCAAATAGTCGCCGCGCCGCTCCTTTTGGATGACGGTGTCGTACACCTGGCCGGTGGTGAAATTGTTGCGGCGGCCCATCGTGGTCTGCACGAAGCGCTCGTAATGGCCCAAATCGAGATCGGTTTCCGCGCCGTCGTCGGTGACGAACACCTCGCCATGCTGTGTGGGACTCATCGTGCCGGGATCGACGTTGATGTAGGGGTCCATCTTTAGCATCGTGACCTTGAGTCCACGTGCTTCGAGCAGCGCCCCCAGGGACGCCGCCGCCAGCCCCTTGCCCAGCGACGATACGACGCCGCCGGTTACGAATATGAATTTAGTTTTTGCCCGCTCCATCCTGATTCCTCCCCACCGCTAGCACCTACCTAATTGACATCCACCTTGGAAAAAAGCCCATAATTGTTGAAGAAATTGGGTTCGTTTCGTAATTTTTTTAATAATAATCGACCGTTCCACTGCGTAAGATAATATCCTGTTCCTGAGTATTGGCTCATGCACTTATGCAGCACCGACCTTGCCTGCGCACTCTCTGGCGCGCGCGAGGTCGTCTGCCGTGTCCACTTCAATTGAGGGCGCGATTGATGCCACCACTCTGATTCTGCATCCATGCTCGAGCGCGCGCAGTTGCTCGAGCTTTTCGATTCGTTCCAATACCCCCGGCGCCAGGGCCGCGAAATCGAGCAGGAATGCGCGCCGGTACCCATAAACGCCCAAATGGCGGAGCGCCAACGCGGGCATTCCGCCGTCGCGTGCGAACGGGATCGGGCTACGTGAAAAGTATAGCGCGTTTCCATCCATTCCGCACACGACCTTGACCGCGTTGGGATTACGCCATTCCGCTTCGTCTTTGATCGGCGTTGCCAGCGTGGCCATCGCGATCGACGCGTCCGCGATCATCGGCGCGGCGAGCGCATCGAGATCGGCCGGCTCGACGAACGGCAAATCGCCCTGCACGTTGAGGTAAACATCGGCCGGAATCTTCTGCGCGACTTCCGCGATTCGATCCGTGCCGGTCTCATGGCTGGACGATGTCATCAGCACTTCGCCGCCCGCCGCGCGCACCGGCGCCGCGATCCGCTCGTCGTCGGTCGCCACGAGCACTCGCGACATCGACTTCGCGCGGCACGCCTGCCGCCATACACGGACCACCATCGGCATTCCGCCGATCTCCGCCAGCGCTTTCGCCGGCAGGCGAGTAGACCCGTAACGGGCGGGGACGACGGCGATCACCGATACGCCGGCCAGAGTCGTTCTCCATTTATTGGAATGTTCGATCCGAGGTGCACATAAAACAGTAACCGGCTGTCGCCGGTCATGTCAATTTCACGCCTCGACGGTTGCCAACAGGCGGCCGCGAATGGACCCTGAGCAGCCGTCCCTTCGGCAGGCTCAGGGCAAGCTCTGAGGCTCTGCGAAGGACCTCGGGGTTTTGGGATTTTCCCTCGCTATCCCGCAGGGCGGGATTCGAGCCATCGCTCGGCGCTCTACGATGCAAGCGCGATCTGCTGATAAGGTTCGCCCGGCTTGTGGGGGCCGATGCGGATGGTCACTTTGCGGTCAAGGCGCTTAAGAAAACCCAGCAATTTGTCGGTCGTGAAACGGCTGAAATGGCCGTTCATAAGATGGGAAACCTCCGGCTGCGCGACGCCAAGGAGCGCGGCGATTTCCCGCTGTTTGAGCTTTCTCGCCTTGACGATCCGATAGACATGGAAGCCGATTTGCGCGCGCGCAAAAAGCTCGTCGGCATCCTTCAGCCGCAAATCGGCAAAAACATTGCCGCTGCCCTTTTCAATTTTGATTTTGCGCTGCTTCACGTTCGGCCAACTCCTTTGCCTCCCGGTATCTCCGCCGGATCAATTCCACATCTTTCTTTGACGTCTCGATCCCTTTGCGGGCCTTCTTCTGAAAGGCGTGCAAGACGTAAATCTTATTGCCCAGTTGAACCGCGACCACCGCACGGAAAGCATCGGTGTCATATCGTATGGCAAGCTCCAAAACTCCGCTGCCGATGCCCTTGAACGGTTTTGCGTCTTTTGGCATCCCTCCAAACTGGATCAGTTGCAATTCATCTCCGATCAGCTTCTGCGCGCCTTCCGGAAACTCACGAATGTTCCGCTTTGCGTTTCCCAGCCATATCACGGGCCGTAACGCCGGTGTTTCAAGACTGTTCAAGACCGCTTGCCCCTATGTTATAGGAAATTTACTATAGAAGAAAGCCTCCGGCACGCCCGCGCCGTTTGCGGACGGCTCCGGGTGAAACGGGAAGTCCGAAACCCGTGAGGGGTTTCGGGAATTTTTTCCTATCCCTCCTTGCGCGATTCGAGCCATCGCTCGGCGTCACGCCGCCTTCATGCGCCTGACCTTGCCGAGGCGGACCGTTTTTCCGGCCCGCCACAAATCGTATTGCTGCTGCATGTTCATCCAGCTTTCGGCCGAAGTGCCGAACGCCTTGGCCAACCGCAGCGCCATCGCCGGGCTGACTCCCGCCCTGCCGTTCAGCAGTTCGGACAGCGCCTTGCGGGTGACGCCGAGGCCGCGCGCGGCCTCGGTAACGGACAGGCCCAGCGGCTCAAGGCATAGTTCGCGGATGATCTCGCCGGGATGAGCGGGATTATGCATCGTCATTGGAAAACCTCGTCGCGAATCGTTCTAATGATAATCAATATAGTCCACCCGGATTGCGTCGCGGCCGTCGAACCCGAAAATTACGCGATAGTTGCCTCCAACCGAGACCGCCCACCGGTCCGCCATTTTGCCCTTGAGGGGATGGAGGCCGAGCCCGGGCAGCGCCATATCGCCCGGCGCGGTTGCTCCGTTAAGCGCCGTCAGGATTAGCCGCAAACGGTTCGCGTGGGCCGGCTGGATGCCGCCTTTGGCGCCGGTCTTGAAGAACCGTTCAAGCCCCTTGTGGGCGAAGGCTTTGATCGCTGCGGCCAGTGTAACCTATAACGTATCGGGTGGCAATGGCCGCGCGTCAGAGCCGACGCAGCCGCTAATCATAGCCATTGCGAAACCCCGCGCGGGTTTCGCGCTTCCCGTTTTATTCGGAGTCGTCCGCAAACGGCGTCCCGCCGTTTGCGGCACTGCGGGAAGTCCGAACCCCGTGAGGGGTTTCGGGGATTTTCCCCTATCCCTCCTTGCGGGTTTCGAGCCATCGTTCGGCGTCGATCGCGGCCATGCATCCGGTTCCCGCCGCCGTAATCGCCTGCCGATAGACTCGATCGGCCGCATCGCCGGCAGCGAACACGCCTTCTATATTGGTGCGCGTAGAGCCGGGCTTCACTTTGAGGTAGCCGGTCTCGTCCATGTCGAGCTGGCCCTTGAAGATTGCGGTATTCGGCTGATGGCCGATCGCCATGAAAACTGCGTCGGTTTTGAATTCGGTGATCGCGCCGGTTTTGACATTTTTCAGGCGTGCGCCGCTGACGCCGTTTTTCGGATCGCCGATAATTTCCTCGATTGCCGAGTCCCAAACGAACTCGATCTTCGGATTTTTGCGCGCGCGGTCCTGCATGATCTTGGAAGCTCGCAGCGAATCGCGGCGATGCACGATCGTTACTTTCGTGCAGAAGCGGGTCAGGAAAATCGCCTCCTCCATTGCGGTATCGCCGCCGCCGACGACGATTGCTTCCTTGTTCTTGAAGAATGCGCCGTCGCACGTGGCGCACGCGCTGACGCCATATCCCATAAGCCGTTTTTCCGACTCGATTCCGAGCAGCTTGGCCGACGCCCCGGTCGAAATAATCAGCGCTTCGGCCTTAATCACTTTGCCGTCGGTGACCAGTTCAAACGGATGCTTGCCAAGGCGCGCTTCGGTGACCTCACCGGCGATAAAGCGGGTGCCGAAACGGGCCGCCTGCCGCCGGAACACTTCCATCATCTCGGGACCCTGGATGCCTTTTTCGAAGCCGGGGTAGTTCTCGACCTCGGTGGTGATCGTCAATTGGCCGCCCGGCACGGTTCCCTCGATCAGCAGCGGATTGAGGTTGGCGCGTGCGGTATAGAGCGCGGCGGTAAGTCCGGCTGGGCCGGAACCGAGGATCACGACGGGATTGATTTCGTCAGCCATAATGTTCCTGCATGCGAATCGATGAGGATAAGCTTCAAGAGTTTATTGTATCTCCTCGCCGGGTCAACATAAGCTTCAGGGAAGGAAAACTCCGAAACCCCTAACGGGTTTCGGACTTCCCGCAGTGCCGAAAACGGCGAGACGCCGTTTTCGGAAGGCTTGTCCCGAGCGAAGCCGATGGAGCAGCCCGGAAGCGCGGCCCCTGTGGGAGATTTCGCAAACGGCTATGATTAAGAATCGCATTGGCTCATCATACTGAATCAGTGTTCTAAACCACTCTTGCGATGGCCGAAAAGAAACAGACTCGTGCGCGGCGCGCTACGCTTGCGCGCCTTACGCATCTGGATGGCGGTGGGCGCGTGAGGATGGTCGATGTCGGCGAAAAGGCGGTCACCCGCCGCGAAGCAATCGCGCGCGGAAAAATCGCGATGGCGCCGGCCACCCTCGATGCGATTGTTCGTGGCGCGCTCAAGAAAGGGGAGGCGCTTGCCGCGGCGCGCCTTGCCGGGATCATGGCCGCCAAGCGGACCCATGAATTGATCCCGCTATGCCATCAGCTTCCGCTCGACACGGTTGAAATCGACTTTTGCCCCATTGCGGCGGATGCATCGCTTGAGGTTCAAGCTCGCGCGGTCACGTCGGCCAGGACCGGTGTCGAAATGGAGGCGATGGTCGCGGTAAGTGCCGCGGCGCTCACAATCTACGACATGGCCAAGGCGATCGATCGCGCGATGGAAATCGGTGCAATCCGCCTGGTCGCAAAGCGCGGCGGAAAGAGCGGCGAGTTCCGTCGAGCCGGCGAGCGCAAATGGCCGAAAAACTAGAATCGCGGTACGCGCGCGTATTCCTCAAGAATGGGCGCGACCGTCCGGTTCGCGGCGGCAACCCGTGGATATTCTCGCAGGCAATCGAACGGACCGAGCCCGATCGCATCGAGGCCGGCACACCGGTCGAGGTGATTTCCGCGGACCAGACGCTGATCGGGCTTGGCTACCTGAACCTGTCGACGACGATCGCAATCCGAATGCTCTGGTGGCGCGGCTCGAAGTCCGCGCCGACGCCTTCAATTTCTGAACTGGCCGCGCGCAGGCTGTCAAATGCACTTGATCTCCGGCGCAGCTTCGTCGGTGATGACACCGATTCCTATCGCGTCGTAAATGGCGACGGCGACGGATTGTCGGGCGTGGTTGCCGATCGCTACGGCGACGTGATCGTCGTTCAACTGCTCACCGCCGGCGCGGATCGGATGCGCGAAACGATCGCTGCGGAACTGGGCCGGCTCGCGAACCCGCGTGCGATTCTGGAACGAAGTTCCGGTGCGGTGCGGCGGCAGGAGGGGTTGGAGGATTCCGTAGCGACGATCGCGGGAGAACCAGTTGCGTCAACGGTTGCCACTGAAGGCGGAATAAAGGTGAAGGTCGATTTCGAGCACGGCCAGAAAACCGGCTATTTCCTCGATCAGCGCGAAAATCGCGCCCGCGTCCGTTCGATCGCAAAGGGTGCGCGTGTCCTTGACGCATACTGCTACGGTGGGGGGTTTTCGCTGGCGGCGATTGCTGGCGGGGCTGCGCGCGTAACCGCGATCGATACGTCGGAGCGGGCGATCGGATGGGCGCGCGAGAATCTGGCGTTAAATGGGCATCGTCCCGATGCCGCCGAACTAATCCATGCCGATGCGGCAAGGTACATGGCCGAAACGCCGGAACGCTTCGATTTGATCGTGCTCGATCCGCCGCCGCTGGCGCGGTCACGCGCGGATGCCGAGCGGGCCGGGCGCCTTTACGTAGAGCTAAATTCGCTCGCGATGCAGGCGTTGGCGCCACGCGGGCGGCTGATGACATTCTCATGCTCGGCACATTTCGGCGGAGAGGATTTCATCCGCGCTGCGAGATTCGCGCAGGGACGTGCAAGCAGGAACCTGCGAATTCTTGCGCATCTGGGCCCCGGTTCCGATCATCCAGTGCTGCTGGGGCATGCCGAGGGCGAATATCTTACCGGATTGCTGCTCGGGGAACTGTGACGCTTGAGAGGTCCTTCGCAGAGCTTCAGGACGGCTGCTCAGGCGCGCTTCGCAGCCGCTTGATAACCGCGTGGCTTTCCCTAATATAGAGCCACTTTTGCCGGACCGTCTCGATGAAACCAATCACTAGCGGATATCGCTGCATAATCATCGCTATCGCTCTGGCTGCCATTAGCGTCGCGGGATGCCACCGCGAAATAGCGGTTCCGCCGCTGCCGGAGCGCTATGTAACGCTGTCGGACAAATTCTTCGACGTCTGGCCGACGGGACCCACCAGCGCGTTTGTGGCCGGCGATCGCGGCAAACTGCTGTACACCGACGACAATGGCGCGCACTTCGAACGGATCGACATCGGCACCGGGCTTGCCGTGTTCGGAATTCAGATGGTCGACGGCAGGACCGGATTCCTGTGCGGGCAGGATGGCCTGATAATGCGCACGCGGGACGGCGGGAAGACCTGGCAGCAACTAAACTCGCGGACGCATCTGTATATCTTCGCGCTGTCGTTCACCGATCCGATGCATGGGTTTTTGGTCGGCGATCGGGGGCTCGTGTTGAGCACCTCCGACGGCGGCGAAACCTTTTTCAAGCGCCAGTTGGAGCGAATTTTCCCGCCTGAACTGGCCGATTTTGCGCTTCCGTACCAGGAACCGATTCTTTATTCGGTAAAATTCGTCGACAACGATCACGGCTGGATCTCCGGCGAAATGGGCCGCCTGTGGGCGACCGATAACGGCGGCAAAACCTGGAACGAACAGCAGCAGTCATTGATGACTCAGTGGAAGCATACGCTGGGCCCCAATGACGATTCCCGGCTGGCCGATTTTCTAATGCCGACATTTTTCAGCATTTCGTTCCGCGATCGCGATCATGGGGCGGCGTGCGGGCTGGAAGGGTGGATTATTCAGACCGATGACGGCGGCAAGAACTGGCGTTTTGCCCATCAGGCCGACAAACCCGGGGGTACCGCCGATACGCTGGTGCCCGGTGCGCCTCAAGATCCAGCGCGCGACCCGCTGTTTTCTATCGATCTGTTCGGCAACGATCAGGGAATGGCGGCCGGCCTGACCGGCACGGCGCTCAGACTGCAGCCCGACGGCACATGGGCGCACGATCCAAGTGTTCCGGGACTGCCGATCCCGTTCAGCCAGGTGCGGTTCTTTGACGCGCAGCACGGATGGATCGTCGGCTTGGGCACCATCCTCTATACCGGGGACGGCGGTAAGAGCTGGCGATTCTGCCAGGGCGGCAGCCGCAAACGGGGGCCGGCATGATCTGGCATCGGTTTGGCGACTGGATTCTGCGCTGGCGATTCCTGGTGCTGCTGGTAGTCGGCGCGCTGACGGGATTCTTCGGCTACTACGCGATGCAGACCGAGCTGGTTACCAGCTTCGGGGATCTGCTCCCGCAGAACCATCCGTTCGTAAAAATCGCGCACCAATACGAGGAATACTTCGGCGCTGTAAACAACGTCACGATTATGATCGAGGCGCGCGAAGGCACGATCTATCAGCCCGACATCATCAAGAAGATCTCGGAGATGACCCGTGACCTCGACACGGTTTATGGGATCCAGCATGGCTCGGTTCGCTCCCTGGCGACCGCCAGCTACCTGCGTCCGCTGGCCGGCGGCGTGATTCTGAACGCACCGGTCCTCCCCAATGGCGAGGTGCCCAAGACCAAGCGCGAACTCGAAGAGCTGGAAGCCAACGTACACAAGAATCCCGGTGTCGTTTTCGGCCGATTCGTCTCGCTCGACGATCGGGCGGCGGTAATCGAGGGCAGTTTTCTCGAGTCGCAGCTCGATTACCGGAAAATTTTCCGCGAAGTCTACCAGCATGTCGTTCATCGCCAGCGCGATGCGACCGTGCGCATTTACGTCGGCGGCGCCCCGATTCTGTACGGCTGGGTGTATTACTACACGCCCCAGGTCTTCAAGATTTTCTTCATCACCGTGCTGGTGGTATGGACGCTGCTGTACCTCTATTTCCGCGATTGGCGCGGCGCGATGCGTCCGACCATCTCCGGAATTATCTGCGCGATTTGGGGCTTGGGCTTTATCAAGCTGATCGGCTTTGGCCTCGATCCGCTGGTGCTGGTCATCCCGTTCCTGATCACCGCGCGCGCCGTGAGCCATTCCGTGCAGATGCACGATCGTTACTACGAGGAATATTACCGCTTGCGCGACAAGCGGGCGGCGATTCTGTCGTCATTTTCGGAACTGTTCGTGCCGTCGCTGTCGGGAATCCTGGCCGACGCCTTTGGCGTGCTGATGATTCTGCTGGTGCCGGTCGTATTTCTGCAGCGCCTGGCGATCACCGCAAGCTTCTGGATCGCGGCAATTATCGTCAGCGAATTGATTCTCAATCCAATCGTGTACTTCTATCTCGAACCGCCGCAAATTGGCGTCATCGAACAGCGCGAGCACGGCCCGTTCAAACGATGGCTGGAGAAATTCGCCAAGGCGATGCTTGAGCGGCCGGGCCGAATCTTCACTTCGGTTGCGACAGTTGGCGTAATCCTCCTGTGCGCGTTCTTTTGGACCGGGCTGAAAGTGGGAGATCCGTCGTCCGAATCGCCGGTGCTGTGGCCCGACTCAACGTACAACCGCGCGATGGCCGCGATCCAAGGCGAATTTGGCGCGATCGAACAATTCGTGGTGGTTGCGCAGTTGGGAAATCGCGACGCGCTTAACGATCCGAAGCTGTATCATGTGATGGACGAGTATCAACGATATCTTGAAGGCGACCCGGCGGTGGGCCGCACTTTCTCGGTTGCCGATTTGATCGCGGTCGGCGGCGCCGCACTGCGGGAATTTCAGCCCAAATGGAATGTGCTGCCGACAAGCGTTAACGGAACTGCGCAATTGGTGGGCGGCCTGTTGGGTGGCGCCTCGCCGCTCTCGACGGCATACATCATCACGCCCCGGCGCGAGGCAACGCAGGTGACCGTCTATTGCCGCGATCGCGAGGGCGAAAACGTCGAACGGATCGTCAAACGCACCCAGCAATTTTTCGCCGATCCCAAACATCAGGTGAAGGATGTTACGTTTGCGCTGGCCGCCGGTATCATCGGCGAGTTGGCCGCCGCGAACGAGGAAATCATCAACAACGACTTGCTGCTCAACGTGCTGGCCTTCTTCACAATCTACTTGATCCTTTTGTTCACCTACCGCTCGTTCATGGCAGGCCTGTATTTGCTGTTTCCGCTGGCTTTGGCCAATGCGTCAATCAATGCGTACATGGGTGCGCACGACATCGGGATAAATATCAACACGCTCCCGGTCGTGACCGTGGGCGTCGGCTTCGGCATCGACTACGGGATATATATCGTCAGCCGAATCATCGAGGAGCTGGCCGCCGGCCGCGACCTGAACGATGCCACCTACACATCGCTGGTCACGTCGGGCAAGGCGGTTACATTCACCGCGCTCACGCTCGTCGCATCGGTCTTGTTCTGGTACTGGTCGGATATCCGGTTCGACGCCGAGATGGGCATGCTGCTGGCGGTTTGGATGTTCGTCTCGATGCTGGGAGCGATGACGATACTGCCGGTGATGATCGTGTCGTTTAATCCGTCCTTCATCCGCAAGGAGATGGAGCGCGTGGTGGCCTCGCGCCGCCGGCAGGCTGAACGCGCATCCTGATTGCGAATTGGGCAGCGGCTATGGCGGAACTGGCGATTTTTCCTGATGGCGCCAAGCTTCCCGCCAAGGTCGCCGAGCTTGCGGCGGCGATCGATCGCGACGGCGGCGCCGCTATGGCCGCGTTTCAGGAGCCGGTCGGCGATCACTGGCATCTGTTTGCAATCCTCCCGATGGCGAAGGTGCAGCCCACGCCGTACCAGCGCGACCTGTCGCCGGCGCACCTCAAACGCATGATCGAGGTGATGAAAAAGCTGGGCCGCTTCACCGAGCCGATCGTCGCGGTCCATGCCGATGGCATTTACTGGACGCCCAACGGAAATCATCGCCGTGCCGCCGCCGAAAAATCGAAGGCAAAAACGATCCCGGCGATCGTGATTCCGGATGCTGAAGTAGCCTTTCAGATTCTCGCGCTGAACACCGAGAAGGCGCACAACCTGCGCGACAAGGCGATGGAAGTGATTCGCATGTATCGCGCGCGGATGGAGGCGCATCCGAAAGCCGATGAAAAAGACTTTGCCTTTGAATTTGAGCGTGCGCATTTCATCACTCTCGGCCTCCTGTACGAGAAGAAACCGCGATTTGCCGGCGGAGCCTTCGCGCCGCTGCTGAGCCGCGTGGATAATTTTCTTGCCAAGCCGTTGAAAGAAGCATTCGAGGAGCGCGAAGAGCGGGCTGCGATGGTCGAGCGCGCCGACGAGTTACTGTCCGATCTGGTCGTGAAGGGAAAAAAGCGCGGCCTGATGCATCCCTATTTGAAGAATTTCATCGCCGCGCGATGCAACCCGCTATCGCGAGCGCGGAAAAATCTACCATCGTGCAAAGCGGCGCTTTCGAGCATGGTCAAGGCGCTTGAAGAGTTCGACTTGGGAAAGATCCACTTCGGCCAGATTCAAGCCGCCGCACAACTCGTGGCGGCGACATCGGTCGCGGAACCGGGGTAAATCGAAACATCGCCGATAAGGCGCGGCAGGAAATTCCTCTCCCGTTATTTCACGGGAGAGGGAAGGAAGGGCGACCGCCGCGTCCCCTGTGGTAAACTACTTCGGTTCAGATGAGCCCACCGCCATGAAATACGAGCTTGAACCATATCATCGTGATGTGCCTGATGAAGAACTGCTGGACGATCTCCGGCGTGTCGCAAGAGAACTGGGCAAGAGCCGAGTTACTGTTGACGAGTATAATGAAAGGGGCCGCTTTCATAGCGACACTCTTAAACGACGGTTAGGATCATGGTTTAAGGCGACCGACAAAGCTGGTTTGAAGCGGACACGCATCCTCAACATTTCCGATGAAGAGCTCTTCTCCAATCTTGTAGAAATTTGGACCAACCTCGGAAAGCAGCCGCGTTACTCAGACCTGAAGCCGGAAACCTCAAAATTTGCGGCAGGAACGTACGAAAAACGCTTTGGCACTTGGCGCAAGGCACTTGAAGCATTCGTTCAATGGGCCAACGAAGGTGAACCACCGCCCACGTCCAATGAAGTAGCCAAGAGGGCCGGAAGGCGCACGCCTAGACAACCGAGCTTGAGGTTGAAGGTGCTAGTCCTCATGCGCGATGGAAACTTGTGCAAGCTTTGCGGGGCTAAAGCGGGCGATGGCATTACGAAGCTCCATTTCGATCACTACCCGATACCGTGGAGCAAGGGCGGAGAAACGGTGCTCGAAAACCTTCAGATTCTCTGCAAGGAGTGCAACCTCGGTAAGGGTGATTGGACGCCGGAGAACTGCTCCCTACGCCGCCGCGGGGGCGTGGGAGAGTTCGAAGGCGCCCGGCTCGATTCCTTCGCTGGAGCGCAACACGATCTTGGTCGATAGCCGCCGCTCAAGCGCCTCCAAATCCTTTGCGCCGTGATCGTACAGATAGCGCGCGACGTCCGTGTTCAGCTTCACAACCAGCATGTCGCCGCCCGGTTTGCGAATCGCCTGGCGATGGATTCCACGCAGCACTTCGGCGGCCAGCGTCGGCGCTGACTTGACGACGCGCCGCCCGGAGCATCGCGGGCACGGATCGGTCAGCAACTGCTCCAGGCTCTCGCGCGTGCGCTTGCGGGTCATCTGGACCAGCCCCAGCTCGGAAATCTTGAGCGCTGATGTCCGCGCCCGATCGCGTTTGAGCGCGGCCGCGAGCGCATCCCCGACTTTCTTGCGATCCGCCTCGCGTGCCATGTCGATTAGATCGACGATGATGATTCCGCCGATATTGCGCAGGCGCAGTTGGGTTACGATTTCCTCGACCGCTTCGAGGTTGGTCTTGAGGATGGTTTCGTCCTGGCTGCGCTTGCCGACAAAGCGGCCGGTGTTAACGTCGATAGCGGTCAGCGCTTCAGCCTGATCGAAAATCAGGGAGCCGCCCGATTTGAGCCATACCTTGCGCTCGAGCGCCCGTTCGATTTGAGGTTCAAGGTTGAATTTGTCGAACAGCGGCTCGGCGCCGTCATGCAGCATTACGCGCGACCGCAATCGCGGCATGTAGTTCTGCACGAACTGAACGATGCGGCCGTACACGGTCGGATCGTCGCACCACAGCCGATCGACCTCGGCGGAAAACAGGTCGCGGACCACACGCATCGCGACGTCCAGATCGCTGTAAAGAATCGAGGCCGGGCCGACGCTTTCGTTCTTGCGCAGAATCGAGGCCCACAGCTTGGTCAGAAACGCGATGTCGCGATGGATCTCGCGGCTGCTCACGCCCTCGCATGCGGTCCTTACGATGAAGCCGCCTTGTGCCGGACGCATCTCTCCGACCGCCGCGCGCAACCGCGCGCGCTCATCGGCGCTCGCAATCTGGCGCGACACGCCGATGTGATTGCTCGCGGGCGTGTACACCAGATGGCGTCCCGGCAGCGAAACCGAGGAAGTCAGCCGCGCGCCCTTGGTGCCGATCGGCTCCTTCGCGATCTGGACGATAATCTCCTGCCCGCGCTTGAGTAGCTGCTCGATCGGCAGCCGTGCGCGATTTGGTTGGCCGCCGCCGCGACGGCCACGCCGCCGCCTTCGCCCTCGCTGCCCGGATGCCGGCGCCCCCTCGACGGGTGTTTCGTCGCCGGTTGGCTGCGGCGCCTCGGTCTCAAGCTCGCCGTCGTTCGACGGTTCGGTCTCGACATCTTCCTCGCCGATAACCTGGGCTACCGCGCTGAGATCCGCGCTGCCATCGAGGAAATCCGAGACGTGCAGGAAGCCGGCTTTTTCCAACCCGATATCGACGAACGCGGCCTGCATCCCCGGCAGCACGCGCGTGACTTTGCCCTTGTAGATGTTTCCGGCCAGACCGGCCTGGCGGCCGCGTTCAAGGTAGAACTCGGCGAGTTGATTATCTTCGAGAAGTGCGACGCGCACTTCCATTGCGGACGAATTGATTGCGATCTCTCGTTTCACTGACGGACTCTTTTCTGGAATGGATGAATGGCCAATCTAGGGCCGGGGTGGGTTGTGCCGGTTTCTATCGCGCGACGGCGGCACAGCCGATTGACGGGCTTGCGCTCTGGTGACATCGCGATATCTCCCTGGCGATTAATTGCCCACGATCATACGGGGCGGCACGGACCTCCGCAAGCAAGCGTAATTAACCTCGATTTTACGAGGGTTTCATCCGTCCCGCCTTGACACGCGATCGCAAGGACGGATACTTCTTCTACAATGTCAGTTGCGGCCGAAACCTTTTCGGCGCCATACGCGCCGGGCGGAAGCGTACTTAATAGCAAGGTTCTGGTCTTAAACCGCTCCTACCTTCCGGTCCACGTTACGTCGGTCAAGCGCGCCTTCGCGCTCCTGTATCAGGGTGCGGCGAAGGCGGTTGACGACCAATATCGCACGTTTGATTTCGAAAGCTGGCGCGATCTCGCGATCGAAGTCCAGCACGAGCGGCTGGGAATCGTGGATGGATTCATCCGCGTGCCGCGGGTCCTGCTATTGCAGGCGTATGAGCGCGTGCCCCGCCGCCACGTGCGGTTCTCGCGCTTTAATATCTTCGCCCGCGACAATAACACCTGCCAGTACTGCAACAAGCGGATGGCGCGCACCGAGTTGAATCTCGACCATGTGGTTCCGCGCTCGCGTGGCGGAACCTCCACGTGGGAGAACATCGTCTGCTCGTGCCATTACTGCAACCGGCGCAAGGGCGGGCAGACTCCGGAAGAAGCCGGAATGATCTTGATCCGCAAGCCGCGGCGGCCGGAATGGACTCCATTCAGTTCCGAGATGTTCAGCCTCAAGCGTTATCGGGAATGGATGCCCTACCTGTCTCAGGTTGATAGCGCTTACTGGAATACCGAACTTATCCAAGACTGAATTAATGCGGCCTCCCGGCTGTTATCCACAATCAGCCGGGCTGGTCGATCCGTCAATCCACAACATCTTGTGGCTTCCTCTTGACCCGGTGGCCGGGCTTTGGGATATGCTGAAGACGTTGTGGAGGTGGCGGAGGCGATGGTGGTATGCGGCTGAAGAGCCTGGAAGTCGTAGGCTTCAAGTCCTTTCTCGAACCGACGGCGATTAGTTTCGCACCGGGGGTAACCGCGGTTGTCGGTCCCAACGGATGCGGCAAATCGAACGTCGTGGATGCGATCCGATGGGTCTTGGGTGAACAAGCTCCCACGCGGCTGCGCGGCAAGAGCACCGAAGACCTCATCTATGCCGGCAATGATTCCAATCCTGCCGCCGGGATGGCTGAAGTATCGCTGGTGCTGGAAGCCGAGGACGGCAGCCAGCTTCCCGAACCTTACTCCGCGCTTAGCGAAGTTGCGGTAACCCGCCGCGTCTACCGCGACGGCGAGTCCGAGTATCTCCTGAACAAGATTCCATGCCGCCTCAAAGATATCACGGAATTTTTCATGGCCGCGCAGATTCACAGCCGCGGCTACGCGATCGTCGAGCAGGGGCGCATCGATGAGGTCATCCAGTCCAAGCCCGAAGAGATCCGCACCCTGATCGAGGAGGCCGCCGGGCTCTCGCTCTTCAAGGGCCGGCGCGAGATGAGCGAGCGCAAGCTGGAGCGCGTGAAGGAAAACCTGGCGCGCGTGGACGATGTAATAAGCGAGATCGAGCGGCAACTGAATTTCGCCCGCCGCCAGGCCAAGAAGGCCGAGACCTATCGCATCGCACGGGCCGAGCTCGGCGAACTGGAGCGCTTCTCGGCTGCGCGCAGGCTTATCAATCAGCGCGAGGAGCTGGCCGCGCAGACCGGCCGCAGCGGAGAGCTTCGCGCCGGTATCGAACGCTCGCGCGGCGCAGCCGATGCGATGCGTGTTGAACTGGAGCGTGCGCAGGCCGCCGCGCAATCGGCTCGTTCTGGCTTGGGCGGCACGCAACGCGAGTTGGAGAATCTCCAGTCCGGCGCGGCCGAACGGACGCGCACGCGGGAATTCCTTACCCGGCGCATGGCCGCGCTCACGGAGATGGAGCCGAACCTGCGCGCGCGGATGGTCGAACTCGAAGCGAAAGCGACGATGGCTCGCGCCGCACGTGCGCACGCCGGCGCAGCATTGGCGCGCGAAATGGGCACGGGGGACGGTGGAGAATCGGCATTCAAGGAAGCCACTCTGCGCCATGAGATCGCGCAAAGCGAACTCAAGCGGGCCGAGCATCGTATCGAAGAAACCAAGGACGAGCTCTCCGACGTAGTTCGAGAAGCCGCGGTGGTTCGCGGCCGTTTGGGTGATCTCGCCGGCGAACGCGCCGAGTTGGATGAGCGGCTGAGTGCCGCCGCCAGCGGTGCTCCAGCAATCGCAACCGAACTTGAGACGGCTCGCGGGATGTTGGCCTCGGCGGAACAAGAGCTTGAGGCATGCCGTTCCAGGATGGCCGAATTGGACGGCGCACGGCGCGATGCCGGTGAGCGCGAGATTGAAGCACGCTCGATGATGGAACATCTCGCCTCACGCATCGCGGCGCTCCGAGCCGCCCTCAACCCGGGTGCCGGGACCGATTCGAATTGCGCGGCCGGGATGCGGCTTCGCACGGTGCTGGAGTCGCTCAACGGCGACCGGCCGGCGGTCGACCCCGCGATCCTGAGCCAGGTTGTGCGTGCGCCGGGGACCTTGGAGCCCGCGCTGCGCGCCGTGCTGGGCGACCAGATGGAGGCGGTAATTGTCGAGTCGCCGCAATTCGCGATGCGCGCGATTGAAATCCTCAAGGAGACGCACGCCGGACGGCTCAGCTTCGTGCAGGAACCGGACGTTGCTGCCGCGCCCCATCATGCGATCGATGCGCCCGGAATCGCCGGGCGGCTGGTCGATATGCTTGAAATTGAGCCGCGCTTTAAGCCGGTGGCCGAAGCGATGCTCGGTCACGTAATGGTCGCCGACGACCTGCGCGCCGCATTTGCCGCGTCGAACTTGAACGGCCACGGCACTTTGTTCGTAACCCGCGATGGCGATCTGATTTCGCCGGGCCGGATCATCAGCGGCGGCAGCGCCGATGACGTCCGCATCGCGGCCGGCCTGGTTACGATCGAATCCGCATCCCGCGAGCTGGCGCGCGCTGAACAGGAACATGCCGCGCACGCCGAAGCGTTTGCCGCGATCGCGGACGCTCGCGAGCGCGCCGACCGCGATCTTGGCGATGCGCGCCATCGCGCCCGCGAAGCCGAAAAGATTGCAAATGAACGGCGCGATGCGCTTGCGCGTGCCGAGCAGGCCGCCGCACTTGCGGGAGCGCATACTGCGGGCGCAAGCCGGCGACTGGGTGAAATCGCGGACCTGATTGCCACATCCAATGCCCGCCTTGAGGAACTCGCGATCGCGGAGCAGGAGGCGCGCGCACGGCTGGCTGCGGTCAACAGCGAGATTTCGGTGCTCCGCACCGCGGCGGACGAGGCCGCGACGGCGATGCTGGAGGCGGCCGCGCGTTACGAGGCGCGCAAATCGCGGCTGGGCGCGATGGAAAGCGAATTCGCACATGCGCGGCGCCAGGCCGCCGATATCGAGGCGCAGATCGCCGAGAATATCGCTGCACTGGACCGGTCCCGCGACGAGCGCGCCGAATTCGAGCGCGAGATGGCGTCGATGGCGGTGCAGGATGCCGCCGCGCGCGAGCGCGAGGCGCATCTTGAAGCGGAGCTTCGGCGGCTGCGCGAGGAATGCGGCGAGGTCGAACGCGCGCTGGAGGCGCGCCGGGCCGATTGCAAGCAGGCGCAGGACGCCCTGCAGGCGCTGGAAGCGGAAGCGGCGGAATGCGCACTCAAATGCGAGCGGGCGCGCACATTGTGCGAGGAGCTGGCGCGCGGCTTTGCCGAGAAATTCGGCGCCGAGTTCGACGCGCTGGCCGCCGAAATCATCCCGGCGCTCGACGGGCGCGACTCAATCGCTGACGATTCGAGAATCGCGGAGTTGCGCGCCAAGCTGGAGCGAATCGGCGAGGTGAATCTCGCCGCCGAGAGCGAGGTCAAGGAACTGGAAGAGCGGGGCGCATTGCTCGGCACGGAACGCGCCGATTTGCAATCCGCGCTAGACGATCTGACTCGCACGATAACTCATCTGAATCGCGAGGCTCGCCGCCGCTTTGCCGAAACATTCGAGGGCGCGGCGAAAAATTTCTCCGAGCTGTTCCCGAAATTGCTGCGCGGCGGCAAGGGCCGGCTGGAATTGACCGATGGCGGCGACGTGCTGGAAGCGGGCGTCAACATCCTCGTTCAGCCCGCCGGCAAGAAGGTCAAGGAAATCGGCCTGCTCTCCGGCGGCGAGAAGGCGCTGTCGGCGATGGCCCTGATCTTCTCGCTGTTCCTGCTGAATCCGAGCCCATTCTGCGTGATGGATGAGGTCGACGCGCCGCTGGATGAATTCAGCCTTGCGGCGTTCACGACGCTGATGACCGAGCTCAAGGAGCGCTCACAGTTCATCGTGATCACCCATAATCAGCGCACGATGCAGCGCGCCGATCAGATTCACGGCGTGACGATGGATCGGCCCGGTATCTCAAGGATTATCTCGCTGCGCATCCCGCAGGCCGCCTGATCGGGAGATAACGTTACAAGACGCTCCTCGCTCGGTGCCGATCGACGCTACGATTGCGCCCGCCGCAAGCGTGATTCCCGCGCCTGGCCACACCTGATAACTTCGTGATGGATGGCATCCGAAGGCTGCGAGCCTGCCCTGAGCCGACGCGAAGGGGAAACGGCGATGGCCGCCGCGCGTCCGGACCCTGGAATTGCGCAGCCGCCGTCGCCTGAATCATTCGCATCGCTTCCAAGGGCGTTTCGCGATGAGCGGACATTGATTGCCGCCATCATGGCGGTCACCGCCCTGATTTACAGCCGTTCGCTCGGCAACGATTTCGTCTTCGACGATCACTATTGGACCAGCTATCCGGCGGTCCGCGCGTGGTCGTTTATCTGGAAAGCGCTGGGCAACGATCTGTTTTGGTTTATGGACCCGGCGCACCTGCCGCAAAGCTCGTACTACCGTCCGCTCCACAGCATTTTTCTCGCGCTCAATTATCATCTGTTCGGGCTTCATCCCGCGGGATGGCATGCGACAACCATCGTAATCCATCTAATCGTCGTATGGCTGGTGTACCGCGTTGCTGGGCTGTTGGCGTGCGATCGATGGACGGGGCTGCTCGCGGCGGCGCTGTTCGCGCTGATGCCCATCCACGCGGAGGCGGTAACATGGCTCTCTGCGGCGTCATTTCCGCTCAGCACGGCATTCGCGCTGGGTTCATTTGACTTTTATCTTTTGACTTGGGCCGGCGGCGGAGCGCACGGCGAACGAGTTTCGCGGCGTTTGCACGAGCAAGCGATATCGATCGCGCTGTTTGGCGGCGCGCTGATGAGCCACGATGGAACGGCAGCCTTTCCCGCATTGATTGCGGCCCATGCATTCCTGCTGGGGCCGGATTGGCTGGAAAATTCCCGCGAATCGCTTTCTACACGCGTGCGGCGAACAATCTTGGCTACGTGGCCGTACGCGATTCTGGTGGCGGGATACTTCGCGATCCGGCCGCTGGTGCTGGGATTTGGCGGCTCAGCAAAAGTTGACAGCTTCCTGCCTCTGACCGCGCCGGGCGGCGTGCTGACGCCAATCGCTGCGTTGGCATCCTATGCAATGTTGCTCCTGATGCCGTGGCGGGCGGGTCCGTCCCATGTTCAGGATATCGTGAGGAACCTGGCGGAGCCGGAATTTCTAGTTCCGATCGCCATCTTGGCAGCGCTCTCTATTTTGGGGTTGTATGCGCTCGCGTACAATCCGCGCCGCCGTCTGTATCAATTTTGCATCGTTTGGCTGTTGATCACGCTGGCCCCGATACTTCATCTGGCGCCGTTCGACGTGCAGGATCGCTATCTCTATTTTCCATCGTTCGGATTCTGCGTGCTGGCTGCTGATATGGCAGTCGCTTATGGCCGCTACAGCGAATCCCGGAGCTTGGCAGTGTCCCTTGGCGCCGCTGCCGCGATGGTCGCGTACGCAGGATATTTGTTACACGTGCAAGGCTACTGGCGCGATGATTTGACTCTGGATCGGCATTGCATCGAGGCTGCGCCGGCCCACGCCTTTTGCCGCGATCTGCTCGCGACGGCGCTAGAGGAGCGAGGTGAGTTGCAGGCTGCACGGAATGAACTGGAAATCGCTGTCCATGTCGCGTCCGACGCCGACTGGAGCACCTTTCGCGATTTGAGCCGGGTCGATCAACGGTTGGGCGATCGGCCGGCCGCGGCGCATGCGATGACCGAGGGGCTCAAGCGATATAAAAATCCTCCCGCAAAAGCATACGCGGAACTTGCGCTACTCGATGATTCCGCCGGCGACGCCAACGGTGCCGAAGCGGCATTGAAAACTGCCGCGGCGTTGCCCGGCGGATTTGAGATTGCAGCGCGAACTCGTGCGCAGGTGCTATTCAAGCATGGCGATTTGCCAGGGGCCGAGCGCCTTCTGCGCGAGTTGATCCAGCGGCAGCCGAACGACAAGCCCGCCCTGATGGCGCTTGGCGCGGTGCTCTCTTCACAGAAACGATATGAGGAAGCGAACGATATCTATCGGCGGGTCTCATCAATGGCGCCCGAAGATGCGTCGATTCATTACTGGATCGCGCTGACACTTCATCAATTGGGACGCGAGCAGGAGGCTCGCGTCGAATGTACGATTGCACTTGCGGGCGATCCGAACGATGCGAACGCCAGAACGTTGATGACCGCAATCGATAGCCACGCGGCTGCGCACTGAAAGCTGGGGAAATGCCGAACGTCGATTCACAGAGCCGGAGAGATGTCGCGTCGTCAGTGGCGTTTCCGTTCGGAGACGCTTCAGTGCCTGATTTCTGGCTGGCAATAGTCTTGGTTATCACCGCGCTCGTACTCAGCCGCTCGATCGGCAACGACTTCGTGCTGGACGACCGCTACGGAGTCCCGCTCAACCGGTATATCGGGACTTGGCATTTTGTCTGGAAATCGATGGTTAGCGACCAGTGGTGGGTGCTCGACCCAAGCCATCTTCCCCAGAGCCAGGATTATCGCCCGCTGCAGAACGTAGTGTGGGCGTTCATTTTCCTCCTGTTTGGCCGCAGTCCGGCTGGATGGCACGCCGCGTTGATTCCGTTCCATTTGATCGTCGTGTGGATGGTGTATCGTGTGGGCTCGCTGCTAGCCGCCGATCGATGGACTGGAGTCATTGCGGCTGCGCTATTCGCATTGATGCCAATTCACGCGCAGGCAGTAGTTTGGCCGTCCGCGATGGCATTTCCACTGAGCGCCGCGTTCGAGCTCGGCGCGTTCGAAATTTTCCTGCGTGGTGACGGACGACCACAGCAGATGGCGATCTCGCTTGCGTTGTTTGCAGGTGCATTGCTGAGCTGCGATACAGCCGTAACCTTCCCCGGCTTGATTGCAGCGTACGCCCTGATTTTCGCGCGTCCTACGAGAAATGGTTCACAAGCGATCGGAATCGGGAGAACTCAGGGCACCGCGGTCAGCGCCTCCGGCACGGCGGGCAGGAATGCCGCTCCCACCGTTTCCGAGCGGGTACGCGATGCCATGATCGCGATGCTGCCGTACGCCCTTGTCGCTGCTGCGTATTTCGTCCTGCGATTCTACGTGCTCGGATTTATCAGCCGTTCCAACCCGCTAAATCCCCGGATTTTTTCGCCGTTCGAGGTTGCGCTGACGTTTCCCAGCGTTCTATCAACTGACCTTCTTCTGCTCGCGATTCCGTGGTGGGCTGCGCCAGCACATGGCCTTGAAATTGTCTCCAGTATTATTTCATCGGAATTCGTTTTCTCCGCCGGATTCCTGGCGATCCTATCCATTGCGGGACTCATTGCGTTGTGGAGAAATTCGCATCGCCGCTTGTACCTGTTCTGTGCGGCGTGGTTGCTGATTTCACTCAGTCCGATGTTCAATCTCAATGGATTATTCGCCGGGGCGGCAATCCAGGATCGCTACCTGTATCTTCCGTCGTTCGCCTTTTGCTTGATGATCGCCGACCTTGCGGTCTCGTACGCCAGGATTTCGGAATTTCGCGCAAAGATAGTGACCGTCGGCATCACCGCTTTAGCGGTTGCTTACGCGGTCGGTCTATTCGTCGCGCAAGGCTACTGGCACGACGAGGTTTCATTGTGGCGCCGCGTGATTGCCGTGGTTCCAAACCGAGCCGGCGGCCATGCGCTTCTGGCGGCGGCATTGGAAGCTCAAGGCGATCTGACCGGCGCCCGCGAGCAGTATCAGAACGCGGCATTTATCGATCCGGACAGCGAATCCAATTCATTGCACGACCTCAGCCGCGTGAACACAAAGCTAGGGGATCGCATCGGGGCGGCGAACGCGATGGCGCGATGGGTGGTGCGGCTAAAGAATCCATCACCGGACGCCTACGCCGAGCTTGCTCTGGCCGCTGACGCGGCAGGTGACACAAAAGGCGCGGAAAATGCGCTGGCGAAGGCGGCGTCGATGCCGGGAGGGGCCGATACCGCCGTGCTGACTCGCGCGCAGATTCTCTTCATTCGGGGCGATCGCAAAGGCGCCGAGGATGCGCTGCGCGACTTGCTTGCGCGCGAGCCGAACAACAAGCAGGCGCTACTCGATTTGGGAATCGTGCTTTCGTTAGGCACTGGCCACGCGCCGAATATCCACTACCGGTTGGCGTTGATTCTTCATCGGTTGGGCCGCGATCGCGAAGCGCGCGACGAGTGCGAGCTCGCACTTAAGGATGTCCCCGACAATCCCGATGCGCGGGCGCTGAGGGCCGAGCTTGAGGGCGCAAGTGCGCGGCACTGAGATGCGGGACGGCGGAAACGTCACCGGCACCGCGCGAAGCGATCAATCCAACGCGGCCGCTGCGTCCTGGTGGCTGGATGCGAAGTTCACTCCGCGGGCCGGAATATTTGCGATTCTCGCCGCGACCGCGCTCGTATACAGTCGGGCATTAAACAACGAATTCGTCTTCGACGATCATTTCTGGACCGATTATGCGCCGGTCAAAAGCTGGTCATTTTTCTGGAAGGCGCCAGTTAACGATTTGTTTTGGTTCCTCGACCCGGCGCATTTACCGCAAAGTTCCTACTACCGGCCAATTCACAGTTTGTGGCTCGCCACCAACTATCATCTTTTTGGACTCCATCCGGCGGGATGGCATGCGACAACGATCGGCGTGCACTTGATCGTCGTATTTCTGGCATTTCGGGTTGCATCGCTTTTGGCTTCCGATGAGTGGACGGGGTTGTTTGCCGCAACACTGTTCGCCCTGATGCCCGTGCACGCCGAAGCGGTAATTTGGCCCGCTGCCGCGTCGTATCCGATCAGTACCGCATTCGCGCTGGGCGCATTCGAATATTTTTTGCGAAGTAATCGGGAAGCGGACTCGAGCAAGCACCGGCATCTCGCGGGCTCGTTGGGATTATTCGCGGGCGCTCTGCTGAGCCACGACAGCGCCGCCTCGTTTCCCGCGCTGATCGCCGCGTATGCCTTCATTTTCCCCTCATTTTCTTCGACGCCTAACCCGGAGGCCGCGCGATCTTCATCCACAACCGTCGAGCGCGCACGTAATGCGGCTATCGCGATGTTGCCGTATGCAATCGAGGTCGCGGGGTACCTTTGCCTGCGATATTGGATTATCGGCTCGGTAACTCAGTCCGGTTCCGGCGATCACACCGTCATGGCGGTGATGAGAGCCATGATGACGCTCCCCAGTGCCTTCGGCTCGTACCTGGTGCTGCTCGCGATACCGTGGATGGCCAGGCCGGCCCACCACTTGGAGATCGTACGAAGCTTCGCAGCTCCCGGATTTTACTTGCCGGCCGCGGGACTTGGTGCGCTGTTCGTTGCTGGATTCGCCGCACTGAGGACGCATCCGCATCGGCGTCTTTACTTGTTCTGCACCGCATGGATTGTGATCACGCTGGTGCCAATATTGGTAATGATCCCACCGACCACCCAGGATCGTTACATTTATTTTCCCTCGTTTGGATTTTGTGTATTGGCCGCCGACATTGTGGTCGCCTTTGGACGTTCGTCCGAGAGGCGCGGAATGGCGGTTTCGTATGCGATGGCCGCGGCGGCAATTATCTATGGTGCGTGCCTTTTTTCCGTGCAAGGCGATTGGCACGACGACGTTGTTCTTTGTTCTCTTTGCACCGCGAATAATCCCGACTCTGCTGGATGCCATCGACTGTTGGGATTGGCGTATGAAACGCGCAACCAGCCCAGCGATGCGCGCAATGAACTGCAGCGCGCGGTTGAGATCGATCCGGATACCGAATGGAAGACATTTCATGATCTAGGCCGCGTCGACCTCAAACTCGGCGACAATTCGGGAGCGGAGCACGCTCTGAACGAATGGCTAAAACGATTGCAAAACCCGCAGCCCAGTGCATACGCGGAGTTTGCGTTTGCCGCCGACGCGGCCGGCGACACGAAGGGCGCCGAGGCGGCATTGGCACAAGCCGAAACTCTCGCTAATGGCGCTGATATCGCGACGCTCGCGCGCGCGCAATTGCGCTTCCGTCACGGAGACTTCAAAGGCGCCGAGAGCGCTCTTGAGCAGTTGCTGGAAAGTAATCCGAATAATGTGCAGGCACTTTATGTTCTGGGCGCGGTACTCTTTGCGGAGCGGCGTTGCGGGGATGCTCTAGCGATATATAAACGCATATCGTCTCTGGCGCCGGGCGATAAGGTGCGTAAGCTGACCGGCGAGCTCGAGCGGGCCTGCTCCAAGCCTTAAATGACAGGCCTAGATCAAACTGTAACCGCTGCCGGTGCGGTTAAATCCGATCCCAACACCTTTGTCGATGAGCCCGTATTGCTTCAGTAGCGGCTGGCTGTAGGTCACCAGCCCCGTCACCTTGTCGATTGGTTCGGTGGCAAGGAGCAGTGCTGATTTCGCCATGTAGCTGACCGGCTCGCCCATGGGGTCGTCCGGACCCTTGACGAGATGGTGATGGACCGTGCCGGGGGTTGCGACCACCTGCGACGGCGATACGCATGTCACCGAGATGCCGTGCTCGTAAACTTCCTCGGCCAAGCCCTGCGTAAAGCGCTCGAGGGCGGCCTTCTCGGCGCCGTAGCATACGCCGCCCCGGAAAATCGTCGCTGATTTGTATGGTCCGCGGCCGGGACCGATCGCCGCGCCCGACGAAATGTTTACGATCGCGCCGGACTTGCGCGGAATCATGTCCTGGAGAACCAGCCGGCTGAGCATGAACGGCCCGTGCAGATTGACGGCGAACGAACGCATCCACTTTTTCGGCTGATAATCCTTCACTGGGACGAAGTAAGTCAGAGCCGCATTGTTCACGAGCACATCGCATGGCCCGTAAAGTTTTTTGGCCTCCGCGACGAGTTTTTCGCAATCTTCCTCCGATGAGACATCGCAGGTGACGGCGGTGGCTTCGCCGCCCGCCTTACGAATGCCGGCAACGGTGGTCTCTAGCGAACCTTCCAGCGGATGCTCGCCCTCCTTCAGCGTGCGCGCGGAGCAAACGACCTTCGCGCCTTCTACCGCGAACAATTCCGCGATCGCTTTGCCGATTCCGCGGCTGGCGCCGGTAACGATTGCAACTTTGCCTTGCAGCTTTCCCATGAGAGAGATCTCCTTTTGCGTCACCCTTCTTATAGCGAAGAAAGTGCAATCGTACATATCGCGTTGTGCATGGAGATTCGTGTGCGGGTTTCCGTGCGCGGTCGCGGCTGTTATTCTCGAAATCGGAATCGGCCGGAATTAGTCGAGCTTCACCGTGCAAACGATTGACATCGTATTTTCGCTCATAATCGCGGCTGTCGGCGGCGCTGCGCTGACGTTTGCGGGCATCCTGATTCAATGGAGCCTACGCAAAGCCCGTCCGGCGCCGAAGCCCGCTATCGAGCCGGTTCAAGCGCAACCGCCTGCGGAACCTGCAGCGGAGCGGCCGGCGGAAATTGCGGTCAAATCTGCCCCGGTGAAAGAGCCGGTCCGGATTGGGATTGGGCTGCGGAAGACTCGGGACAATTTCCTTGGCCGGATTCGTGCGGCCATCACTGGAAGTGCAAAGATTGGCGAAATCTACGAGGGTCTGGAAGAGGCGTTAATCGCCGCGGATGTGGGCGTCGAGGCGAGCATGAAGATCGCCGCGGCGGTGCGCGAGAAGCTGGGCAACGACAGCCGCCCGGAAGTGATTCGCGACGCGCTTAAATCGGAAATTGCGGCGATTTTGGCCGCTGCCGATCGCAAGCCCGCCGATCCCGGGGGCGCGCCGCTGGTCGTGATGATGGTCGGCGTAAACGGCGCAGGGAAAACCACAACCGTCGCGAAACTTGCCGCACGGATGCGCGCGGACCGTGGCGGTGTGATCGTCGCGGCGGCCGATACGTTCCGGGCCGCGGCAATCGAACAGCTCGAAGTTTGGTGCAATCGCGCCGGTGCGGAGATGATCAAACAGGCACAGGGCTCCGATCCCGCAGCGGTTGCCTTCGATGCCGTCCGGGCCGGTGTCGCGCGCAAGGCTCGCGCGGTTATCATCGATACGGCGGGGCGCATCCAGACCAAGGCCAACCTGATGGAAGAGCTGAAGAAGATCGCGCGTGTGGCGGGGCGCGAGCTGCCCGGTGCTCCACATGAAACGTGGCTCGTGCTCGATGCTAATACGGGCCAGAATGCGCTCAGTCAGGCGAAAATTTTTGGCGAAGCGGTGCCGCTGACAGGCGTGGTGCTGACCAAACTCGACAGTACCGCCAAGGGCGGAGTAGTCGTGGCGATTGCGGAGCGGCTCAAGGTTCCGGTGCGGTTCGTAGGGCTCGGCGAGGGCATGGAGGATCTTCGGGAATTTGACCGGCGAGAGTTCGTTGAGGCGTTGTTCTCGGATGGTGAAGACGCCGCAGGTGGTACAAGCGGCTCTTATGCTGCTTGACAGGCTGGATAATCAAAAAATAATCTGAAGAAAGGCGGATTTAGGTTAGATGGCGGCAGATGTTTTAAAGCAACTTGACGAGCGGATCGCGGCGATGGTGTCGCGATCCCAGCAATTGAAAAAGGAAAACGAACAGTTGGCGCACAAGCTCGCGGAAGCCGAGAAACGCTACACCGAGGCCGCGGCACAGTTGAAGCAATTCAACTCCGAGCGCGCACAGCACGAAAGCGAGCGCAACGAAGTCCGCACGAAAATCGAAAAGATTCTCGCGCGGTTTGACGGGCTCGACCTTGGATAAGCGATGAAGGGCGTCAACGTCCAGATCATGGGGCAAAACCTGGTGGTCGCCAGCGACGGCGGCGACGAGTGGGTTAAGTCCGTGGCCGAGACGGTTGACGAAAAGATCAGGGATATTCGCGCCGGTAGCCAGACTGTAAGCTCAGTTAATCTGGCGATTCTGGCGGCGTTGAATTTCGCCGACGAGCTCGAACATCTCCGGCGTGAGCATCAGGAGCTGGTCGATCAAATCGCGGCGATGAATAAGCGGCTGTCCGCGGAGATGGAGACCGAATAAAGAAGGGCGCCATCGGGCGGATTTGGCCAGAGGTGACGAGTTGCAGACGGGGGCGGGAAATTGAATCTCGAAGTTAGCCTGCACGCGGCGCAATCGACGGATTGTACCGTGCGAAATTTTTTACGCGCTTCGGCGGCTGATAGCCGCCGGCATTTCAGGATGCGGCCGTTGGCGGCAATGTGCCGGCCAATCGGCGAATTGAGATACGCGGGCGCACGCGTGCGGCGAATGACGAGTTGATTCCGCTCCCGCCATGGGAAATATCCGTGGCGGATGAAAAGAAATATTTCCGCGGCATTTTGGCCGACAGCCGTATGGCGCTCCAGTCCGAGCATGCCGCCGCGCTTTCCGACGCCATCCAGCTCCGATTGAGGGGCTGCGAATTCTACTCAGCGGCGTCGGCAATCGTTCTATATTCCGCGATTAATAATGAAGTCTCGACCGACGACCTTCTGGCCGATTCGCTCGCTGCTGGACGTCCCGTCTTCTTTCCGCGGATGGACCGCGAAAGCGGGATAATCGTTGCGCGCCGAGTCTCGAGTGTCGGCCAGCTTGTGCCGGGGACGTACGGAATCCTTGAGCCGCCTGAACGGGCCGAGGAATTCAATCCGGCGAAGTTCAACAATTCATTGATTTGTATCCCCGGCGTCGCCTTCTCAATCGAGGGCGGGCGCCTGGGCCGTGGCGGGGGCCATTATGATCGTTTTCTGGGCCGGATTGGTCTGGAAGCGGTCCGGGTGGGACTCGCCTATTCGTTTCAGTTGCTCGATCGGGTTCCCGAAGTGGAGTCCGATCGCCGATTAAATTTCATCATAACCGAGTCTGCCGTCCACCGGGCCTGCCCTGAGCAATCTATGACTCGCCGGACGGTGACCGAGGAGGTACACCCTGTTGGATCCAATCACGTTAATCATCGCAATAATCCTGGCAGTTCTCGCCGGTGGCGCGGCCGTTTACTTTCTGGGAGCGTCGAAGCGGAGTGCGGACGCCGTTGACCTGACGGCAGTTAAGAGCCAGGCGGAAGAATTAACCAGGGAAGCCCAAGCCAAAAGCGAACTCATCGTCAAGGAGGCAGAAGTCAAGGCCAAGGACTTGATGGTCGGCGCGCGCGCCGATGCCGAGCGCGAGATGCGGGAGCGGCGGCGCGAAATCACCGGCGTCGAGCAGAAACTGCAGGCGCGTGAAGAAACCTTCGAGAAGCGGCAGGAGGCGTTTGAGCGGCGCGAGGGCGACCTGAATCGCCGCGACCAGAGCTTGCGCGGGCGCGAAAAAAGCCTGACCGAAAAGGAAGCCGAGCGGCAAAAGCTCGTCGATGAAGCCCGCGCCAAGCTGGAAGCGGTTGCCGGCCTTACCCGCGACGAGGCAAAGCGCGCTCTGATGGACGAGATGGTCGGTCAGGCGCGGACCGACGCGGCCAAGCAAATTCGCGTGGTCGAAGAAGAGGCGCGCGAAGAGGCCGACCGCCGTGCCAAGCGAATCGTATCGATCGCAATCGAGCGGCTGGCGGGAGAATTCGTCACCGAGCGGACGGTTGCGACGATTGCGCTGCCCAACGACGAGATGAAGGGCAGGATCATCGGCCGCGAGGGCCGTAACATCCGCGCAATCGAGGCCGCCACCGGCGTCGATATCATCATCGACGATACGCCCGAGGCAATCGTTATCTCGTGCCACAATCCAATCCGGCGCGAGATCGCCCGCGTCGCGATTGAGAGGCTGATCTCCGACGGTCGGATCCATCCGGGCCGTATCGAGGAAGTCGTTCGCAAGGCCGAGCAGGAGGTGGAGGAATCGATCCGCGAGGCCGGCCAGCGCGCGATTATCGAGGTCGGCGTCCACGGCATCCACCCGGAGCTCGTCAAGCTGCTCGGAATGCTCAAATATCGATACAGCTATGCGCAGAATGTGCTGATGCATTCGATCGAAGCGGCCTTCATGTGCGGAGCGATGGCGGCGGAACTGGGGCTGAATGAGAAGCAGGCCCGCCGCGCGGCGCTCCTGCACGACATCGGCAAGGCGCTGACTCACGAGGTGGAAGGCTCGCACGCGCTCATCGGCGGCGAGATTGCGCGCAAGTACGGGGAATCGGCGAAGATCGTCAACGCAATCGCCGCTCATCATGAAGAGGTCAAGGCGGAGACGATTCTAGCGCCGCTGGTGGATGCCGCCGACGCACTCTCGGGTGCGCGTCCGGGGGCGCGCCGCGAAGTTCTGGAAAGCTACGTAAAGCGGCTGGAAGACCTGGAGGCGATTGCCAAGTCGTTCAAGGGCGTGGAGAAATGTTTCGCGGTGCAGGCGGGCCGAGAGATGCGAGTGATCGTCGAGCCGTCCAAAATTTCCGACGAAGACACTGCAATGCTCGCGCGCGACGTCGCCCGCAAGATTGAAACCGACATGACCTATCCCGGACAGATTCGGGTGACCGTCATTCGCGAGACTCGTGCCACTGAACTGGCGAAATAGTTAATTGAGGAGCCAAGACGCGGGCCGCGGCCGTTAAATCGGCCGCGGCCCGCGCGCTTTACGGACCATCCGGGGGGGCAGTATCCTGAGCCTCGATGCCCACTACACGCGAAGTTCTGGACGCGACCATTGCCTTGGAAAAGCAAAGCATGGCTCTTTACGCCCGCTTTGCCCGGTTATTTTCGGAGAAGCCCGCGCCGCGGGATTTCTGGTTCGGGATGGCTCGCGATGAGGCGCGGCACGTCGGAGCGCTAGATCTCGTAATCACCGTGCTTGAACAGGAGGGCACGCTCGACAAGCAATGCCCGATATCGCTTGAAGATGCGACGATCGTCCGCCTGCGTGAATTGCTCACGAAATTTCAGCAGGAGGCGGTGAATCCAATCCCACTCGAGCGGGCGCTTGAAATGGCGCTCGAGCTAGAAGAGACGGAGCTTGAAGACGTCGTTTCCGAACTGCTCAAGGCGCTCCAGACCGCCGATGAGTACCAGCGATGCCTGCGGCTGCTCGTCCACGATCTGGGAGAGCTTGCCTATATGATCGAGCGCCACTGCGCCAATGCGGCGTTATTGTCGCGATGCGACGCGCTGGTGAATCGCCACGCGGAAACGCTCCGCCATTCTGCCAGCCGCTAACGCAGTGGCACGGACGGCGGGGCTTGGATATATTCTATCCGGCGCTGAGGAGTCGGCTAATTGGCAAGCCACCTGACTCTGGATCAGGCGATTGAAGGTTCGAGTCCTTCCTCCTCAGCCAAATCATCAGCGATCGCGCGGCGCTGGTCCCATCGTCTAGTGGTTAGGACACCGGCCTCTCACGTCGGGAACGCGGGTTCGACTCCCGCTGGGATCACCATGCAGCTCAAGCGGTTTCTAAAATATGCGGATTTGGCCGATGGCTCCGGTGCCAGACTAGTCAAGACCGCTTTCCGCATAAATCGCTATAGCTCTAGATGTTCTTGATGGCATTCGTACAGCCAGAGAGCGGCCATCGCACCAATGCTAATCAGCGCGAGCGACATACCAAGCAAAACCCGGTCGCTACGGTATGCGAGAACGATATGTTGCTTGCCGGCGGGCAGCGCCACTGCCACAACGCCGCGTTGTGAACCGATCTTGCCATTTCCCTGCGCCACGTGCCAGTTCGAATCGTAGTATTGATTGATCATCATTACGGTTGGCGCCGTTACTTCGACATCGAAACTCATAGAGGCAGCAGTCCAGCCGGTGCGAGTCACCGTTCCACCGCCAAGCAGGTACTGCTCCCCCCGGTAGTCCGGATCGCCCGGATTCCTCGCGGTCCGGTAGCCCTCCTTGCGACCCGGAATCGCGATCTTTTCTCCGACGGCTGAAAGGTCGTGCCATGACCCAAACGCGGTTCGGTAAGTGAACATCTGCGGATAGCGGAGCGTGGCGGGAATCGCAATCGCCGCGCCGAAAATGACCGCTGCCAAATAGCCGGCTCCCAGCGCATACCTGATCGGCGAGTGCCACCGCATGGAGCGTATCCCCTCAACCGATGCGATCGCCAGCCAGGGCAGCATCGGCACCCAATAACGGGGACCGTAACAGATGCTCGGCCCATTGTTGAAAAACGCAAGCAGCACGACGTAGAGCGCCATAGGAAATGCGATTCGTCGCAGGGGCGATGATCTCTTGAACAGCACGATTCCGAGAGCCAAAAGGGAAAAAATCACCCAAGGCGCGTAGTTCAGCAGGCCGACGCCCGGACCTAGCATCGTTTGATACAACGGATTCGATCCCTTGGGACTAAAGCTATCCATGTTCCCGGCCCCGACACTGACGGTGCTGCCAACGATGAGCAGAGTCCGCGCAAGCCAGAAATTGAAGGATAAAAGCGCGATGCCGCATGCACCAAGCACGGCGGCCATCTCGATTGCGTCGCGCCAGCTGCGTGCCCACAGCCGCTCCAGAACCAGGCCCGCGCCGGCGATCACAAAGGATGGTTTAAAGGCCATCGCCGCGCCAGCGGCCAACCCGGCCAGCATTGGACGGCGTGACTCCAGCGCCCATAGCGCAAGCGCGAGCGACAATCCGATTGCCGGTTCCGAATAGTACGACTTGGAATAGACCAGCCACGGGCTGGACAAAAGGACCAGGGTGGTCAGCAGAGCAAATCCGCGCTCCATTCCGATTCGCCGGCCAATGAAGTATGTAACCAGCGCGCCCAGCCATGAGATCGACATCATTACGAAGTACGCATCGAGATAGAAGCGATCCGTGTCTTGCGATGCGCCGCTAAGATGAAACGGGGCAAGGCACGCTGCCATCAACAGTGGAAACGCGGGAGGATGAGCAGAAACCGCGTAAATATCAGGTGACGGGGTGATGAACCTGGGATCCTTGAGGAACCGGAGGGCGGCACGTCCGGTGCGCCGATTCACGAGGATTTCGTGCGGATGCCCGCCGCCGCCGGTATATTCCCAACTGAGACGGTGATGGAACAGGATATTGGTGGTGTTCTCGACATAAGTGGGCTCATCGCCCGATACCGCAGCCAGCTCGGCAATTCTAAAATCCGGCCCGGGAACCAGCTCGACTCGTGACGCAGTCCACATGGAAAGGAACAAAATCACAAAAAACATCGTGACCGGCGTCAGGCGCAGGTGGCGAGGGATGACCTTGTGAATTTGAACCACGGGTATTCTCCGATGAAGGATCATAATGGAAATCTTGGCTATATCGAGAAGAGGGCCGGTCGCGCACGTCCAACGTGGATCAAAATAGAGTGACCAAGCGCGGCCGTGCCGACCGGAGAAACCGCGATAGTGGAACCGGTCCAGTCCGGCGCCGGTTGCCAGGCGTTGACGCCGTGTTACGGCGTTGGCACTTGCTTTACTTCTTCTATACGATGCGTGCCGGTGGTCGTGCCGTTCCGCCGTCATAGGCAGAATCGACAGACCTTGATTTAACGTGCACCGGCATCCGTATAGAGTCCGGGTGATCGTGTGAGGGCATCTCCAAGTGGGCTACGGCAGGCGGTCACGATCCTTGGGGGCGGTCCGGCAGGCTTGGCGGTGGCATTTTATTCGGAATGCGCCGGCATTCCGTTCGTATTGTTCGAGAAATCAACTGAGCTCGGCGGGTTGTGCCGCACATTCCAGCATGGCGAGCATCGCTATGACGCCGGGGCGCATCGGTTCCATGATCGCGACCCTGAAATCACGCGTGACGTTCGGCATTTGATGGGCGACGATTTAATTGAGGTCGATGCCCCAAGCAAAATCCACGATCAAGGCCGATTTATCGACTTTCCGCCCACGCCGCTGAACGTAATATTTTCCGGGTTGCGCCCGCGCGATGCCGTGAGAGCGGGCTTCGACGTTATTCGCTCGCGAATTAATAAGCGCCCGCCCTCCAGCTTCGCGGACTTCGCCATCGCGCAGTTCGGAGAAATCCTCGCGCGGCGAATCCTTCTCAACTATTCGGAGAAACTCTGGGGACTCCCAGCCGACCAGCTTTCGCCGGATGTTGCCACGCGCCGATTGCAGGGAATGACGCTGTCATCGCTTTTTTTCGAACTAATTTGGCCCGCAAAAAAAACCGCCCACATCGATGGACGCTTTCTATACCCGAAGCGCGGCTATGGAATGATCGTGGAAAAAATCAAGGCAACCCTCCCGCCGGCTTCGCTCAGAACCGGACACGAGGCGACAGCGCTGGAGTGCAGCCATGGGCGCGTATGCCGCATCCGCTTCGCCGATGGTCCTCCCGCCGAGGTGGACGGCAGGTTGGTTTCGACTCTGCCGTTACCATTGCTCGCGTCCCTGGTGGCGGATTCGCTCCCGGAAAGCGCGCGTGCGGCGGCGGCGGAGCTCCGTTTTCGCCACATCCGGCTGTTTTTTATCCGGTTGAATCGCGCACGGGTATCGTCAAGCGCGTCGATCTATGTTCCCGATCCGGAACTTTGCATCTCGCGGATCTATGAACCAAAGAACCGTTCGCAGTGGATGGCGCCCGGACACGAAACTTCGCTGGTGGTGGAAGTGCCATGCTTCGATGGCGAGCCGATCCAACTTGAGACCACTGATAAACTGGCGGCGCGGGTAATCGATGAACTCGCCGAACTTGGGCTGATCGAGCGAAGCGAAGTGATCGAGTGGCGTCATCATCAACTGCGCAACGCCTATCCAGTTTACTCGCTGCACTATACGAAGGCAGTTACGGTAATCCGTGAAGCGATGGCGAGAATCGAAAATCTAGAACTGCTCGGGCGCGGAGGCCTGTTCTTTTATAGCCATCTCCATGACCAGATGCGCTTCGGCAAGGACTACGTGAATTCCCTTGCCACCGACGAGAAGCAGGGAAACCGTTGTTGACCTCCCAAGCCGGAAACGCTGGTTCGACTCCCGCTGGGATCGCCAAGTCGTATTCATGTTACAGAATGTCAGGACATTTCAAAGCGGCGTTGAGCGCTATACGATAGGGCGGGGTGGAAATCGGTCGTTTCGAAGCGATGAACCTCTCAAGGGACAAGGAAAATTGAACAAATACCTTCTTGCTGCATCTCAATTCGTATTCATTCCAATTCTCGCGATGATTGTGGTGACCGGGACTGTCGATGGCGCGAGCGTGGGTCAGGATGGGCAGCAAAGAACTGTAGTGAATGCGCCACTTTCCGTTGTGCTGCAGCCCGGCGGAATTGGAATAATCACCGACGGGCGGGGACGCGAGGTTTTGCTGCGCGGCCTCGATGTTAATTCGCTCGGAGAATTTTGGCAGTTCGACCCCAGCCTGCCGCCGGTGCTCAAGCTCCGGCCGGCCGACATGGACTTCATTGCCTCAATGGGGCTCAACTTGGTTCGCTTGGTGATCTCGTGGTCATCCGTTGAGCCGTCCCCGGGCGTTTACGACGAGAAGTACCTGTCGCGGGTTGCCCAGACCATCGAAGCTCTCAACCAGCGCGGGATATACACGCTGGTCGACCTTCACCAGGACGCCTGGAACGCGACCCTTGGAGCGCGCCCGAATGAAGCGTGTACCTCCGACGAACTTCCAGCTCAGGGCTGGGACGGCGCTCCCGCTTGGGCGACGCTGACTGATGATTCCACTCTGCGTTGCATTCCACCGCTGGCCGGGCTGTATGAAAGGGAGCTGTCGCCGGCAGTGTTGGAAGCATGGGCGAAGTTTTGGGACAACCGCCCGGGACCCGGCGGTGTCGGTATACAGGACCGTTATATTGCGATGCTGCATCATTTGGCGACGCGGCTGGGCGGAGTACCGGGAGTCATGGGCTACGATATAATGAACGAACCGAACGCATATCCGGCGTATCTGGTCGATATAGTTGCCGCGCTATTTCCGAATCTGCTGGCTCCGGAATACGTCACCATCATGGAGAACAGCCTGAATTCGCTGGCTACATTCTATGCGGCGTCGGTCACGGCGATCCGTGCGGGCGAGCGTCAGGCCGGTATCAAGCCGCGGATCGTGCTGTTTGAGCCGTCGGCACTGTGGCCGAATATCCCGTCCGGCGCGACGGTTGCGCCATTCAGTACCGACCCACAGCTCGCCTACGGACCGCATATCTATCAAGGCGGAATTTCGTTCCTGGTCCAGCTGGACGAGACGCAGATTCAGCGGGTTCGCGATGAAGCCGCATCGTTTGGCGGAGTGCCGGTACTCACCGGTGAATGGGGTGCATCGCCAAGCAGCGCCGGAGATGTTGGCGGATACTTTGAGGAAATGATCGCAGACCAAGACAGCGAGCAATGGAGCACGGCATTGTGGCTTTATCAGCCGTCGTGTGGCGACCCGAGCAGCTATCGGCAGGATCTCGCCACAATCGACCTATGGGGTTTCCACGATACGGCCTGCGTCGGGCCTGACGCCAATGTGCCCGGCGCCGTTCGCGATCCAATCTTTAACCGCGTTAGCCGCCCAGCTTTGCACTTTGCCCCTAGCCGTATCGATTCGATCGCATGGGACCCGGTTGGCAACATTTTCACCGCGTCGGGGAGCCAGGCGCCCAAGGGTAGCCAGATGAATCTGTTCGTGCCGCGGAACCATGCCGGACTTAAGGTTTCAACTGCCGGCTTGACTGGCCTAACCACCAGGGGATCGCATGGCGGGCGGCGCATCACTGCGCGTGCCAATGGGGGAGATTGGTCGGTGCGCGTGGCGCCTTGAGGCGCAGGCCACGCGGCTGAGGTCTGATTAACGGGCACAGCGGGCCGCAGTTCACGTCGGTCGTTCGACGCTCGGCAGCGGTACGCTTTCCACTACAAATCTTATTGCGCTGTGCGGTATTGGACTTCCTTTGCGTTCGTGCGAAGGATTGATCGCGACATGACTGGAGCCTTCGAACATTTGGCCGGGAAGCTTGAGAAAAGATGCTGACATACGCAGTAGCGATCTTTCTGAGTGCGTTCCTGCTGTTCCAGGTGCAGCCGATGATCGCGAAGTACATCCTCCCGTGGTTTGGCGGAACCGCGGCGGTGTGGACGACTTGCCTGTTATTTTTTCAATTGCTGCTTCTGGCAGGCTACGGATACTCGCACTTTGTCGGCAGCCGATTGCGGCCCCGCGGCCAAGCGTTGGTACATGCCGCCGCGATACTTGCGTGCGTGATTGTGATGTTGGCCCTTTCCTTCATTTGGTCCACGCCGATTACGCCGGGGCCGGAATGGAAACCGCAAAACGCTGAATTTCCAATTGTCAAGATTTTGGCGCTTCTTTTCGTCTCCATAGGCTTCCCTTACTTCATTCTGTCAACGACGGGGCCCTTGCTGCAGGCCTGGTTCGCGCGATCCCAACCGGGAACGTCGCCATACCGTCTCTATTCTCTGTCAAATCTGGGTTCGCTAATCGCGCTGGTCGCGTATCCGTTTGTGGTTGAGCCAGCGCTGAATTTGACAACCCAGGCATTGATTTGGTCCGCGCTGTTCATTTGTTTTTCAATTTCGATTTGGATCTGTGCTCGCCAAATCGGGCGTGCAGCCGAACCCGACACGCCGGCTAAATCGCCTGATGAATCAGCCAAGATCCTGCCTGAAGAAATTTCCGCAGTGCAGTACGCCTTATGGATATCGCTCGCCGCGTGCGGATCCGTGATGCTGCTGGCCACCACGAACCAGATTTCCCAGGAAGTTGCTCCGGTTCCGTTTCTGTGGATTTTGCCGCTCGTACTTTATCTCCTGTCGTTCATCATTTGCTTCGACAATGAACAGTGGTATCGCCGGGAAATATTTCACAGCCTGTTTGCAGTTGCGGTAGTGGGTTCTTGCGCGACGGTGTACCTGCCGAACGCGTCGATCGGCGTGCAGATTATAACTTTCAGCCTGCTGCTCTTTTCGGCATGCATGGTGTGCCACGGCGAATTGGTTCGGCTAAGGCCGGCGGCCGAACACCTGACGGCGTTCTACTTGATGGTCGCCGTTGGGGGGGCGCTTGGCGGGATTTTCGTGGCCGCAATCGCGCCGCACATTTTCTCGGGATATTGGGAATTCTATATCGGAGTCTGGGCCTGTGCGGCGCTCTTGTTTGTCGTGCTGCTCAGGGACCCGGAGTCGTGGATTCATCGCGATACTATCGGTTTGGTGCTGGCTGTCTTTGGTTGTGCGCTTGCCCTGCCGCTGTTATTGAGCCTCTCCCAACTTCATGACCGGATGTTGAGTTGGCGCAATGCCGAATATGTCATCGCGGGATTGGCGATGCTCACGATCGTCGCAATCACTGCTCGCCGCGGGCAGCCCGCCGGAAAATCGAACCGTCGGCCGGGACGGATGATTCAACTCGGGGTTGCGCTTTCGCTGGTCATGCTCGGCGTTCTCTCGATTTCTGCGGTAACTTCGAGTGTCGGTCGCCGCATCGTTGCCGAGCGCAACTTCTACGGAACGCTGGCGGTCGTCTCGCGCGACGATATCGATGCCAATAATCATGCGTACCTTCTCTACCACGGGCAAATTTTGCACGGGCTGCAATTCACTTCGCCTGACAAGCGAAATGTGCCAACCGCATATTATGGCCGCGACAGCGGGATTGACTTACTAATTCGCGGGTTTCTGCGCCGATCCGCATCCGATGGCAGCGCATCCGGATTGCGCGTCGGGGTGGTTGGATTAGGGGTTGGGACCTTGGCCGCCTACGGCAGAGCCGGAGACTTCTATTGCTTTTACGAAATCAACCCGGAAGTGATTGATCTGGCGGCCGCAAAGTCCGGATTTTTCACTTATTTGCGGGACAGCAAAGCGCGTGAACTCATTGTCCCTGGTGATGCACGGCTTTCGATGGAACACGAAATCGCTCGCGGCGAGCCACGCAATTTCGATGTTTTGGTGATCGACGCATTTTCCGGCGATAGTATTCCGGTGCACCTTTTAACCCGGGAAGCATTCGAAATTTACTGGCGCGAACTCAAGCCCAATGGAGTGTTGGCGATCCACATATCGAATCGTTATCTCGACCTGCGGCCGGTTCTGCGCAGTTTGGCAGTCAATTTCGGCCTTCATTTCGTCTGGGTTCATGCAAGCACCAAGGATCAACTTAGACGCGAGAACGATTGGGTATTGCTGGCGCGGGACGATGGCATCCTCGGGCAGGATGAAATAGCCAAGAATTCGACGCCATTTCAGGCTCAGGCAAGTTTACCGCTATGGACCGACGATAGAACCAGCCTGTTCCAGATTCTCAAGTAACCGCCGCGATCGGTCGTCCGATTCCAGTTAGAAACGCACAAGGATCAAATTGGTCGCCGAGGTTCGTGCAGGTGGTGGACGGAGTCGGAAATGCGCCTTTACGAGTTTCGTTTTCTCTGACAAAATTTCTTTCAGAGGGCTAAATCGCACAAGGATATGCCGACGTTTTTGCTGCTGACGGCAACTGCCTGCGTCGAGTTTACCCAGCAGATGGCGTTTCTGATGGCCGATCCAGTTTATTACGGATCGGGTGTCGCGCTTGGCGATGGACATCCGGTGCTGCTCATTCCCGGCTATTTCGCGGGGGACTGGACGTTCGCGCCGCTTGCGCAATGGTTGAGACGCATCGGCTACCGACCTTATTATTCCGGCATCGAATTCAACGTTGGATGCCCGCAGAGCAAACTTGAGATGGTGCGGCGGCGTGTCGCGCAAATTTCCAGCGAAACAAGCCGTTCGGTCACGATTATCGGCCACAGCTTGGGCGGCGTGCTCGGCAGAGCGGCCGCCACGGCCAATCCTGAAGCCGTGCGACAGGTGATCGCGATTGGTTCGCCGATTCGCGGCGGATGGGTTCGCAACCGCTGGATTGGAGTCCATGACGAGGTTCGTCCGGTACTGCACGCAAGCCAGGCATTGTGGCAATTGTTTTACGGCTCCGCCGAAGGATGCGGGACCTTGGAATGCTCCTGCGGATTTGAAGGCGCTGGATTCGCACCGTTTCCGAAGCACAGCCGATTCGCGTCGATTTACTCGCGCAGCGACGAGATGGCGCGATGGCAGGCCTGCGTCGATGAGGATTCTCCCAGCTTTGAAGTTGGTGGACGGCACGTAAGTCTCATCGTGAACCCAGCCGTTTATCGAATTATGGCGAGCCTTTTGGCGGCTGGTAATGACACTCAAGTTGCGGCATGAGAGCCGCAATCCAGCGGTTTCACCTGATCCCCAAGATTGACTGTTTGGTCCAAAGGCGGCATATCACCCTGACAGCCATGGGAAGGGCATGGCAGGGGAAGATGGCGCTAATATTCGGAACATCTAGCTGGTTTGGCCACCGGCGTTGCCTTGGTGCGATTCAACTCGCCGCGCTCGCCGCTTTCTTGTTGGTTTGCATAACCGGGGTCACGCGTGCAGACGATGATACTAATCTCCTGCTGAACGGCGACTTGACCAAGGGTTCCGGCGACATTCCGGAAAATTGGTCGATTGGTGGATGGAAGAGCGGACCCCCGTTCGCTCATCACTGGCATCACAAGGAAGGCGAGCCGGGGGAACTGGAGGTCTCGAATACAGAACCCGACGACTCCGAATGGTATCAGAAGCTCCATCTCGGCCCGGGTTGGTATCATTTCACCGCAAGCGTTCGCGCTGAAAACGTTCCCCAAGGCACCGGCGGCGCAAATATCAGCGTTCTGGAAGACGGTATCGTCTCGCTCAATCTATACGGAACCACCGATTGGCAGGAAGTCGGGTTCTACCTGAAGGTTTCGGGCAACGGGTCCGACATCGCGGTCGGCTGCCGGCTGGGAGGATTCTCCAGTCTCAACACAGGCAAGGCATTTTGCCGCAATATTAAAGTAGTCCCTGTAACGGCGCCGCCCGCCGATGCGGACACGCGATTCCAATACGATCTTGATGCGACGCGAGGAATACATCATCCGGAGGCGCAGCCGGCGTCTGCCGCCCCCAATGCTCCATCGGCCCCCAATGTGCCGGCTCCAACTGTTCCGTCATCTGAATCGGGTGGCGGCGTAAGTTGGGTAACTGTCGTGATCTTTATCGCCTGGCTGTCGGTGGCAGGGCTTTTTGGCGGGCGAAAATTGGCTGGCCGCCTGCTGAGGCGGCTGGCCGCATTACTACGGGATTTTCGCCAATCGGGGGCGAAGCCAGCGCCTCCAAGTCCAGTGCCGCCCGTCGAACCGGCGAAGAGCCCAATTGCGCCGGACCGGCCGGCGACGGTGGCCGTCAGCCTTGAACCAGAAGCGCCCCGAACCGATGGCAGCGAACCACCTTCGGTCCGCGCCTGGTTGCTTGCGGCTGCTGCGGTCGTATGGGTCAGCATCATGGCGATCCATCGCCTTGAGGGGAGCGCATACGCGGTTCACATCAAGGAGGGGCTGGCTGCACTGATGGGCCCAGAATGGATCATTCTGACCACCGGTGCGACGGCGCTGAAGGTGTGGTCATTTTGGGCAATCAGTTCGGCAGTAGTCACAGGATTGCTTTTACAAGCCGCTCCTGAGCTGGAGTTGTCCGATGCCATTCTGGGCGGCGTAACGGGTGTCTGGTTGATCGCCTACGTACTGGCGCAGACACTTGGTCCAATCTACCTGTTCCGCCCAATCGTGATATGGATTCTTTTGATTGCGGGGGCTTACCGAGTCTGGAGCAATCCGCCCAAGGTCCGCTTTGGTCCACTTACGCCGGGCCAGAAGATGGCGATATTGGCGGTGGTTCTACTGGTGTTCGGATGGTTTCCGCTCGAGTTCAGCCAGCCGCTCGCACCAATCATGGATGTTTTAAGCTACGCGGCATCCGTTCAGCGGATGCTCTCGTTTGGGGTTTACCTGCCATTTGATAACGACCCCTACGGATGCTGGGGACCAAGAGCACAGACGCCCGGATTGGAAGTCTTCCTCGCGATGCTCGGAATGGGCGGTCACGTGAAGCTCGGAGTGCTGGCACAGAGCGGGATGATGATCCCGCTGGCGGTGCTGATAATTTTTGCGACCTGGCGGCTCGGCAAGACACTGGCAGGAGATACCGCCGGTGGCGTCGCGGCGCTGTTGCTGTTTTTGACAATTACCTTCCGTCGCGCCGCGGGAGTTCGCGGAACTTCGGTCGACTTTGCGCTTATAGCGCTGGCTCTCGCATTTTTTCTGGATCGCAGGCGGAGCCGGACGCTGACCGTGCTTGGGGCGTTGATGCTGGGAGCGGCGATCCCCGTCCATGCAATCATCGGCGGCCTCGCGATGATGGTGGCGGGCGCCGGTGTCCTCATGTGGTTGATTGAGGGCGACACCGATCGATTTTCGACCGGCGTCGTTTGCCTTGCGGGCGCGGTCTTGTTCGCCGTGCCGGAGTTTGCCATCGGACTTGGCCGACCGGTCTTCTATCCCGTACTTCCGCTCAGCCAGTTCGCGGGTATTGCGTTAATCATGTTCGGCAGCTCCGCGCTGAACGAGCCCGCCTCGCGGGTATCAGATGTTACGCCACGGCTGGCAAAAGGGCTGGTGTTCTTTCTAGCCGTGCTCATTATTTATCTGCACGCGACCAATCGCGAGAGTGGAACGTCGTACGATCTGTTCCAGGAGGGTTTCATTGGGCAGTTCCCGATCCTGTTCACGCTGGCGATGCTGGGAATGGTGCTATGGGCGGTATGGGACGGAATTCCGTCGATCGCATTCGGCGCGGCAATCGCGGCAATCGCAATGCTGGTGGGAGCGGCGGGCGCGCTGCTTGGCCTGCTCTACACACTCTCCGGCAACGAAGCATTTCAATCGGCAGTGATGGACGTTGGGTACAAGCTCAACGAGTATTGGTGCCCGTATTTCCTTGTGTTTCCAGCCGCGATTCCGTTTGCCTTGGTCTACGACGCCAAGCCGCGGATGCGAGTCGCCGTGATGCTCACGCTGCTGGTGATGCTGATTTATCCTTGGTTTCCGCGCGGCGACGTGAGTTACGATTACGACGAGCATGCGATTTCCGAAGAATGGGGGATCGGCTACGACACCGCCGAAAACGGGTTCTGGGATGGGATGCGGGTGCCGCGCTGGGCAATGGAAGATCACGACTGGAAGCTGGTGGATTATCTGCGCGGCGAACAGGCAAAGGGTCGCATTACAACCGGCACCCACATTCTTCATATCGCAAAGGACACTGCGGTTGGCGGCGATTTTTGCAGATTTTCCGTCTACACCGGCATCAATGATGATCCGATCGTACCCCAGGTAGAAAGCTGGGCTGCGGGAAGCCGGGTGAGACCGTTATCGGACTTGCGTCAGGCGCTCGCGCAGCACCCGCCATATATCCTTGAGCAGGTAAGTCCGCCAGATTGGATGAAGACTCCACCCGACGGTTACGAGGAAGTATTCAACCAAGGTCCACTGCGCCTGTTCCGTCGAAAGCCTGCGGGGACCAGTTCGACGATAAAGGATTAGTTACGAATTATCTTCCCAAGCAGGTGGCCGCGAGGAATTGTGGAGCCGACAGCGCATAGTCCTGAATCAGCGTCGCTTTGATGGACTAGACGGGCTGGTTGGGCCCCACAGGCCAATCCGGAGTCGAATGGCGCAGGGGATTGCCACCGTATCAATGGGCTGCGGATCGAGCCGAATTAACGGCGGCAAATTCTAATCGAATGGCTCGAGCAAAGATGGATGCGCCAAAGCCGACTCGCCACTTGAGCAGCATAGACGCGCGAAGCTACCCTAGCGGGACGTTGACACGCAGCTTTGCCCAATGAGCATCGGATGACGAGCGCACCAGTCCCACCAATACAAGCCGGAATCGAACCGGCAACTGCCGTTCAAACGATTCCGGCCGGTAATCGCCGCCTTATCACCGCGATTGCCGCGTCAATCGCATTCGTTGCCGCCTTTTGCGCCTACCGCTACACGATGATGATCGGAGTGGCGTTTCTCGACACGGGAGAATTTCAGACCGTCACGTATACGCTCGGGGTTGCGCACCAAACCGGGTACCCGTTGTTCATAATTGTGGGCAAGATATTCGGGACGTTGGTCCCGATCGGCGAATGGGCATGGCGGATGAACCTGATGTCGGTGCTGTGCGTGTCATTCAGCGTAGCGCTGCTAGTGATATACGCTTTGCGTTTTGGCGCATCGCCAATCGCCGCGATCGCATCGGCGCTTGCGTTCGCATTCACCTTGAACGTATGGCGCGCTGCCAGCCACGCCGACCCATACACTCTAACCCTGCTGATCGGAGTCGCACTTTGGACGGTCGACCTGAAATGGGCGACCACCGGACGACGGCTATGGCTCTATGTTCTGGCGCTGGGATGCGGCGTTGGGTTGGGCGGAGCGGCGATTCTGGTGATGCAACTGCCGGGGCTCATTGTTTATGCGATGGCCTCGCAACCGAAGAGGTTCTTCAAGCCGGCGACAATGATCAGTGCCGGCCTGCTGGGTCTTTTGGGTATCGGCATCATCTACGGCTACATTCCCATCCGCGCGCGGATGCATCCGCCAATGAACTACGGCGATGCGGAGACATGGGACAATTTCCGGAACGTGGTAGGGATTGGCGGCAGCATCTGGGAGGGAAAGCACGGTTTCCTGACGTGGCATGGACCGATCGATTTCGCCCGGGCGCTCCCGGAAATATTGAGAAATCACCGGCTATGGCTAACCCCCGCCGGAGCAGCGGTAGTCGCAGTGCTGGCGTTGACCGGATTGGTGGCGCTGTCCTTCCGGGACCGAAGATTCAGCATCGGCGTCGCACTCGGGATATTTTTTCCAAGCTATCTTTGCGGCACCTTGTGGGCCAACGACATCAGCCACTATTTTCTGATCGCGAACTGGCTGGCGTATTTCGCCGCCGCACTCGGGGCGCAGGGATTATTCGATGAAACGATCGGGCAACTTAGCCCGGGTCCGACCCGCCGGGCGCTATCAGTCGTTGCAGTGGCCGCGATATTTTTGCTGCCCTCGTATATTTTTTGGGTCAACCGCGATGACGGTGAACTCGAACGTATGCGTGGCTACCGGGAAGGAAACGTCCTGGCGGAACGGGTATTCAAGATCGTCGAGCCGAACGCTGTCATCTTTTCGTGGTGGGGACCCAGCCCAGCGCTTTGGTATGGCCAGTATGTAGGGGGGATGCGGCCCGACGTGACCGTAATCGATGACGCCAACCTGCCGGAGCATGGATGGTCCGACGCGACCGACGGGATGGCGTATTATTTCGGGAAACGGCCGATTTACGTGACTGGTGTCGAAGACGAGCTCAGCCGGTATAGCAGGAAGTATAATCTTCATCGAGTCGCGGACTTGGGGGTCTTTGGCCAGGACATTCAAAAGGTCGATAATCAGATCGACCTTTCATTGCACAAGGTCGGGGGCGCGAACATTTATTCGTTCACGGCTCCGATGGAAGAAGAAACCGAAAACCTGCTCCTTAATTGGCATCCAAACGAGCAACCCGGCCGTCTGGCGATTGCGGATGTAATAACCTACAGCGGTTCGAAGCCATCGATCACCGCGCCGACGAGCTGGAATCTGATTCGCGATGATGCTGGCCCAACCACCCGTCAAACGCTCTATTGGCACGTGGTTCAGCCGGGTGAATCGGATACTCAGGAATGGACATTCAGCCAGCCAGTCGATGCCCAAGGTGCGATGTTGGTGATGGAGCAAGCCGCCGCCGTCAACCCAATTGTGGCGGCCACCGGCCAGGCCGGGAGCGGGTGGATGCTTTCAACAGGTCCAATGACGACTAACAGCGACGGAAACTTTATCTTGGACTTTTACTCGACCGATTTTTCCGGCACTGCGCCGGGCTACACGAGACCGCCAGGCACGGCGGTGCTGGTGGACGTTGATAGCCCCTCGCATGTCTTTTGGATTCTAGGTTCATATCAGAACGGTAAAGGACCGCTTGGGGATGCACTCTCCCACGCGGGCCAGGTATTCAACTGGGCTGCCGCCCAAGTGGCAGTCAAAAAAGTATCAGCGCCGCCGCCGGCGGCCCGAGAAGCTCCCAAGCTGAGCAATTCAATCGCGCCATCCCGATGACTAAATTCGCATCCGGGCGCGAAGCCGTATGGGCGGCGCTGGGTTCGCTCGGATTTGCGATTATCTTTGGCCAGCCAATTCTGCGTCATCTTGCGGATGGCAATGCTCCGACGTTTCCTTGGCCCAATGATTGGGATTTCAATTTGCGGTTGCTGTGGACGCCGTATTACACAATCGCTCACTTTCATCAGTTCCCGCATTGGGATCCGTACTGCGGACTGCCAATGCTTGGAAATCCGCAGTCCGCGTTTCTTACTCCGCTGCTGATTCCAACGCTGCTATTTGGCCCGGTGATTGGATTGCGGCTTGGCGTGATAGCGCATATCGCGATTGGATTCGGCGGCGCTTATTTGCTGGCCCGCGTGCTGGGTATCTCCAAGCTGGGCGCGATTGCATGTGCCGGCGCGTTTTCCGGCAGTTCATGGTTTTACCTGCGAATTGAAGCGGGCCAGACGGTTTTCCTGCCATTTGCGTATGCGCCATGGGCGATGGCGATGCTATGCATGGCGATAGATCGCCGCCATACCGGCTACGCCGCGATCGCAGGATTTGCTCTGGCCTTGATGGTCGGTGAAGGCGGGATCTACGCGGCTCCGCAAACCGCGGCAATGCTTGCACTTTTCGCACTCACACTCGCCATCTCGCGGCGCAGCATTATTCCGCTGCTGATGGCCGTGATTACGGGCGGATTTGCATTCGGGATTGCCGCAATAAAAATTTTGCCTTCGAATGCACTGGTCGGATCACTTGCATACAAATCGCCGTCGGGCGAGTTTCTATCGTTCGGCGAGATAGCTGCGGCACTTCTTCTGACTGGATTTTACAAAACCGAAAGCGCTGCACACATCGGCGTAATATTCGGAATCTTTGCGCTGCTCGGTCTAATTTTCCAGTTTCGCCGAACCGTTCCATTCGCGATTTTGTCCGTCGCGCTGTTGGCGATGGCGTTTGGAGATTTTGGAGCGTATTCCCCATGGGCCGTGATCCATCGCCTTCCGATCTTCGCGGCGATGCGTCTGCCATCGCGCTGGCTTATTCCCTTCACTCTGATCGCAGGCGTGATTGCCGGATTCGGAGTCGATGCGCTTCGCAATATTGCAAGACCATGGGGGACAGGCATCGCGACTTCCCTGATCGGGTTGGCGCTGATCGTCAGCTGGTCTGGCGACGTTTCCGCGCTGCAGCATGTCGTTGAAGGATCTGAGGTGCCGATTCCATGGTCAGCCAGCTTTCGGCGGATGAGCAACTCCAACTATCGCGACCGGATGCTAATGGCGGAGCAGGCAAACTTAGGGGTGGTCAGTTGCTACGATGTGATCGCTCCGCCTGCGGAAAATATGCGCGCGAGTGACGGGCCGGGTTATCGCGGAGAGCAATTTCTTCTGGGACCAGGAACAATCACTTTGGATCAGTGGTCGCCGAACCGGCTGGACTTCACAGTTGATGCGCCATCGCCGGCAACTATGGTTATCAACGAGAATTTTGCACCGGGCTGGTCAATTGCTCAGGGGCAAGGAGAGGTAAAATCACAAGATGGCCTGCTTGCGGTGAGCATCCCGGCAGGACGCCAAGCGATGCAGCTGATTTATCGCAGCCCGAAATTCGGACTGGGAGCTCTGATCACTCTGGCTTCAATCGGAGCAATGATTTTGCTTTTTGATCGCCGACTGGCAGGTAAGCGGCGGCCAAGTGGTGACATCGGATTGCCGGTGGGCTAGATTCAGATTTTCCTACGGATTCTGCCAACCGGCATCGTGGGGACGTTCATAAACTAGTGGCCAGTTCGATCGCACAGCTAACGGTTGGCGGGCAACCGTCCGCATCCATCAATCGTGGAGCGTTTGCGCCGTCAGTGAATGCGGCTCGTCACGGTACTATGGACTCCGCCACGCTGTGGAACGCCGCCGCCGGATTTTTTCTCATCGCGATACCGCTCTTTGCGGCAAAGTTCGAATATTCGAACTGGTCCCGCAGTGGCGATCCACCAAACATCCTGGCTTGGTATGCGGCAATCTTTGGATTATGCGGCCTGCCGCTCTCTCGAATCGCACGTGGCGAAGCGAAGAACCAGCGCGCGGGCGAATTGCCGTTCTACCTTTCAGCGGAAGGTTGGTGCACGTTTGCGGTGTTCACCGCCTTTCTTGCCTTGTACGCGGTAACCGCGTTTCACCCCGGTTACGATGAGCAAGTCCGGCAGGCGGTCGCCTTCCTTCACGGGCATACTTATATCCAAGTTGGCACGGACGCGATCGAGCATGCTCAAATCGGACCCTACAGCTACGCGCTGCACCCACCGATGGGGCCGGTGCTGCTGATGCCGTTCGTTGCGATTTGGGGATACGCCACGAACCAGGCTTTGGTTTCCGTACTAATCGGCGCAGTCAGTATGGCGCTGGCGTGGCGGTTGCTGTATCGATTCGATCTTTCCACCAACGGCCGGGTGTGGCTCACGATTTTCTTTGGCGCAGGGACCACTTTCTGGTTCGAAACAATTTTGGGCAACACATGGTCGTTTCCGGAAGTGGTTGCGGTGCTATTTACCCTGGCCGCTCTCAATGAACTGTTCGGACAAGCGCGGCCGTTTTGGGTGGGAACGTTTTCCGCACTGTCGTGCTTCGCTCGCTACGATCAGGCACTGGCGGCTCCGGTGTTTTTGTTTCTGTTATGGTGGAGAGGGCGCACAATCCGCGAGCTATTCTGGATAATTCCGCCGTTCATAGCGGTCGGCATAGCGTTCGTTGGCATCAATGAGGCCCGGTTCAACAGCTTTTTCGATCAGGGTGTGATGCTGACCGGACCAAAAGACGCGCCAGCATTCGGCCTGCGGTACCTGGCGAACAATTTGTACACGGTATTTTTCCTGCCACCCAAGCTTGCTAATGGCTTTCCCTATATTCGGCCGTCATACGCGGGCCAATGCCTTGCGCTGACCAGCCCGGCCTTCGTGCTGGTGTTCAGGGCGAACATGCGGCGGATGATTCCGATCATGATGCTGCTGGCGGCGGCGGGAGCTTCGATGCCGAGCCTATTGTGCTATGCAAATGGATTCGCGCAATTCGGTGCACGGCATTATGTGCAAGTATTTCCATATCTACTCGTGATGATGGCGATTGGCATGCGACGTGGCATCGATCAAATGTCAAAAATACTAATTGTAGTTTCAATTCTATTGGTTAGTTACGGCGCTTGGCACTATGCGATGTGGAATTGGACCTGAGGAGAATGCTTGGTAACCAGCTTGCCAATTGAGCAAGGTGACATGGATACTTTCCTGCCGCCGTGCGAAAGCACCGCAGATCCTGATGGACCTCCAGGGATAAGCTTGCAACGCCGCCAAGATCGCGATTTGGCGGACCTCTGGACGGCCACTAGAGGGTTTTTCGTCTTAACGCTGATCATTTTTGCGGCCGATTTGGTAATTTTGTTTTCTCTTCGATCGCCTGAAAAGCCGAAATATCTTCCGAATTATCTTGTGTCTAGCGCGGCGCTAGTCGCGGCTTGCTGCATTTTTCTCGCGGAGAAATCACGCCGCAGTGACCCGGATGGCGCCGTGCCGGGGAAGTTTCCGTTTACCCTGTCGGCCGAAGGTTGGAGTACAACCGCGGTTTTTCTGGCATTCCTCGCGTTTTACGCGGCCACCGGGTGGCTTGATCCCAGTCCGTTCAACGCCCACGTACTCCAAGCTGTTCAATTCCTTCATGGACACATCTACCTGGATGCGGGCGACTCGATCGAACAGGTGACATTCGAAGGCCATCGCTACGGCATACATCCTCCGCTTCCAGCGGTGTTAATGATGCCGTTTGCGGCAATTTGGGGAACCGATGTCAACCAGACAATCTTTTCGCTGATCTTCGGCACGATAAATGTGGCACTGGCATGGCAACTGCTGGGGCGGCTGAACATATCCGTTAATGCGCGTATCTGGTTCACGATCTTCTACGGCGTCGGCACCACCTTATGGTTTGAGACAATCAACGGTGGGAGCTGGGACGTAACCGAGACCGTCGCCATCGGATTTACGCTGGCGGCGCTTTCGGAGTCATTTGGCCAGGCGCGGCCCGCCTTGGTCGCGTTTTTGGCGGGCTTGGCGTCGTTGGCGCGCTACGACATGGGTCCAGTTTTTCCTGTGTACGTGGGGTTGGTCTACCTGCGCCGGCGAAACTGGCGGGAATTGTTCTGGATGATCCCGGGTTTTGCAATGGCGGGAATTGTGTTCATGGGGCTCAACGTCGTTCGTTATCATTACTGGTTCGATATTGGCGAGGAAATGCTTGCCGAGGGACGTCCACTGTTTCGTTTGCGGTATTTTTTCGACGACTTTTACACCCTAATCTTCCTACCCCCGGGGCTCGACGATAAGTTCCCATACATACACCCACAAGGCGGTGGACTCGCGCTAACGCTGCTCAGTCCGGCCTTTGTGCTGGCGTTGAGGCCGAGCTTTCGGAATCCGACTACCGCACTGGTCGGACTCGGAGCGATAATCTCGATGCTGACGAGCCTGTTCTTTCTGTGGACCGGATATTTGCAGGTTGGAACCCGCCATTACATTCACGCCTTCCCGTTCCTGCTTATTTTGATGGCATTTGGCACTGGTCGCCAGGCGGATCAATTGACCAAGATTATGATCTCGGTGTCGGTCGTCTTGGTCGCATTTACGGTTTGGCATATGCGGATGTGGGGTTTCGGCTGAGCGGTTTGGTCGCCTGAAATTTCATTTCTGAACCGTTAAGCGAATGGTTTGTGGTGGCTGGCAAAGACCATCTGAGGCGGATAATCTCACCGCGATGAATGCGCAGGGGCGAAATCCGTCTGACCCTGAGTCGATTCTCAAGGTATCGTTGGGCTTCCTATTCATTGCCATCGGGGTCTTCGTTGCGGATTTCTGCTATCTGTTTTTCTCGAAGCCGCGCGGATTTCCCAATCCGGTTGCATCGCTGGGATTCGCCGCTGCGATTGCCGGCATAATTGCGCTCCGGGCTGGCCGAAAAAGCCAAGTCTCGGACCAGGATGCGGCCGGCTCCGCCCACACCCGGCTGTTTTCACCGGAAGGCTGGGGAATTTTTGCAGTGTTTGTCGCGTTTCTTGTGTTGTATGCCGTCAGCGGCGGAATCGAGATCAGCGCGAACAATATTCATGTGCTACAGGCGGTGGCGTTCTTGCGCGGGCAGTTTCAGATCGACCCGGATGCTGCCGGTGAGAATGTCATATTCGGCGGACTCAGTTATCAGCTGCATCCGGCCTTTCCCGCGGTTCTGCTGATGCCGTTTGCGGCGATCTGGGGCGAGGATACCAACCAGACCATATTCGCGTTGATCATTGGCGCGCTCGATGTCGCATTGGCGTGGCGGCTCCTGGGCCGCATGAAGGTGTCGACCAATATTAGGGTTTGGCTCACACTTTTCTTCGGTGCGGGAACCACGATTTGGTGGGAAACCATCAACGGGGGAAGTTGGGACATGACCCGCATCATCGCGATCGGATTTACGCTTGGCGCGCTTGGCGAAATTTTCGGCCGGTCGCGGCCCGTAATCGTCAGTCTGCTTGCGGGACTTGCGGCGTTGGCGAGAAGCGACTTGGCGCCGGAACTTCCGATCTACCTGGCACTGGTTTACACCCAGCGGCGGAATTGGGTTGACCTGTTGTGGATGCTGCCGGGGTTCGCATTCGCGGCCGCCATTTATATTGCGATGAACGAGGTGCGCTTTGGTGGCTGGTACGACATGACTTGGTCAATCGCTGCGGGCGGCCAGCCAACGTCCCAATTGTTTCAGCTGTATTATTTGCCTCGCAATTTATTCGCACTGTTTTTCCGGGCGCCGGGTCTGGATGCAGGGAGATTTCCGATTTTGCATCCAATTGAAGCAGGCCAGGCGATCACATTCTTGAGTCCCGCCTTTCTGCTCGCGCTGAAGCCGGATTTCCGGAAAACGGCCCCGCTTTTGATTCTAATCGCCGCGCTGCTCGCAGCGGCTCCCAGCTTGTTTTTTATCTATGACGGAGTGCCACAGGTTGGCGCGCGGCACTTTGTGCCCACATTCCCCTTCCTGCTGGTCCTAATGGCAATGGGGATGCCGCGCCGCGCAGATCAGTTTACGAAAATATTAATTACGGCCTCCCTTGCCCTGGTAACCTTTACAGTTTGGCACGTGCAGGTGTGGGGTTTTGCCGGATGATCACGGAGGGATGATGCGAAGACAAATTTTGCCTGCGCTCATGGCCGTTCTTCTGGCCGGATGCAATCTCTCGCCGCCATCGTTGAGGTCTTTGAACACGGTCGGAGGCGCCCGAGTGGTTACATTTGCGCAAACCCCGCTGGCACGGTCGGCGCCCACGCTATCCCTGAACCAGGGATCGAACTGGAAGGCCGGCAACTTGGCGATAGCCGCAATAGTCACCTACAACGGATCGGGCCCATCGATCACGGCACCTCGGGGGTGGACGTTAATCCGCGATGACATCAGCCCAACGACCCGGCAGACGCTCTATTGGCATGTCGTCGAACCTTGCGATCCAATTTCAGAAGTCTGGTCATTCAGCGAGCCGGTTGATTCACAGGCGGTGGTTTTGCTGCTCGACAAGTACGCAGCTGTCAAGGCGATTGACGCGAGCAGCGGCAATAGCGGCGGCGGACAGATACTAACGGCGAACTCGCTGACGACCCGCAACGACGGTGACCTGATCCTCGCATTCTATGCAACCGATTTTGTCGGGACGTCGCCCGGTCATGATATTCCGCCCAATATGACGAAAATCGTCGATCTCGAAGCAGCACCGCACGAATATTGGGTGGTGGCGGCCTATCAAAGCGGCCGAGGCCGGACCGTCGATTTGACCTGCAATGCCGCGCAGGTCTTCAGATGGGTTGCGGCGCAAGTGGCGATCAAGAGAGCCACCTAGCCCTCGCTTGATTTCGCCCACCCGTCGACCGCATATTTTGATCACCTGAGTTTTGCGATGGTTTTGCGCATGCTCCTTGACATCAGTAACAGGTGATGAGTTAACTGGTTTCGCCACGCAAAATGGAGATTTCCGCAATTTTTCCGGCCTATAATGAGGCCGAAAATATCCGCCCTGCAATCGCAAAGGCGCTGGAGACGCTATCTGAGCTGTTCGATCGTTTTGAGATCCTGATCGTCGATGATTGTGGGACTGACGGGACCGGTCAAATCGCTGACGAACTCGCTGCGGAACATCCCGAGGTTCGTGTGATCCACAATGAGCGAAACATAGGGCAGGGCGCCAGTATCGTTCGCGGCTTCAATGAAGCACGCTATGACCTATTGCTTCACAACGCGATGGACTGCTCGTTCGACATGAAGGATCTGTCGCGGATGATTCCCTTGCTCGATCGTGCTGACATCGTCGCCGCATCGCGTATGGGCCGGCCTGGATATTCGTTTTATCGCATCATTGTTTCCTTGGTTAATCGAAAGCTGATCCGTGCGCTATTTCCCTTGAAGTTACGCGACTATAGCTTTGTGCAGCTGTTTCCACGGGCGGCATGGCTTGAAGTTAATGTAGAAGGCCGCAGCACTGGATTTATGATACCTGAAGCTCTGATCCGGGCATTCGATCTTGGCTATCGAATCGAGGAAATAGATATTCCCTACTATCCAAGACTCGCAGGTAAAGCTACGGCTGGCAAGCCACGAGTAATCATATATTCAATTTATGAATTGTTCCGATTCTGGTGGAAGCGGTTTCGGGGCAGGACTCCACGCGCGCTTACGCGCCGCGAAGGAAAGGGATTGGGCTCAAGCACCAGCCGCTCCAAGGTCGCAGGATGAGCAAATCGAGCTCAATTAAGGTTGAAACAGCGTTTGTGGCGCTGGGAGCCGTAGTTTTGGCGTGTTGGTTTGGGTACCCGGTACTGAGTGCTTTATTACAGGGTGGCAGGGTAGTCGAGGTCCCTGACACCGACTGGGAGCAGGCTTTGCATTTGCATTGGGTGCCGTTTATTACAATTACCCATTATCATCAGTTTCCGCTTTGGGACCCATACTGCACCGGCGGAATACCGATGCTCGGAGATCCGCCGTCAGCCTTTTTTACACCGCTCTTGTTGCTCGACCTGATTTTCGGACCAGCTAAGGGGTTAGGCTATAGCATGATTTGCCATAGCGCGATCGCGTTTGCTGGCGGTTACCTTCTCGCGCGAATACTCGGTATTTCCCGACTTGGCGCCGTCGCTTGCGGTGGCACCTTTGGCGGCAGCTCGTGGTATTACAATCACCTCGAACTCGGGCACGCAGGATGGATGGCCTACGCGTATATGCCGTGGGCGGTCGCGATGCTCTGCCTCGCCATTGAGCGGCGTCGATTCGTCTTTGCCGCAGCAGGCGGCTTCTTCATGGCGCTGATGCAAATGGAGCAGGGGCATTACCCATTTTTGCATACCTCGTTGGTGGTTGCAGCGCTCGCTCCAATGCTTGCGATTCAGCGGCGTAGCTTTCTGGCCTTGGTAATGTTGGGGGTCATGGTCGCGTTCGCCGCAGGATTCGCCGCCGTCAAAGCGCTCCCAGGTATTGCGTACACGGGTTTACACGCACGAGCGTGCTGTGGCTATGATGGATGGCCGGTGTCATTTTTGTTTCGATGGCTATTTTGGCGCGTATTCGTGACTGGCCCATACCATAACCTCGAATCCCACGGCTATATTGGCCTTATATTTGGAGCGTTCGCGATCCTTGGAGTCGCGTCGAGGTTTCCCAAGACATTTCCTTGGTTAGTTGTATTCATGTTTACGTCACTCCTAGCGATTGGGAATTTTGGCCAATACTCACCATGGTATCTTATACATCAGCTGCCATTCTATGGATCCATGTCGAGGCCCGCCCGACTCATGCCCGCAGTTACGCTTGCCGCTGGTGTGATGGCCGGATATGGGGCCGAATATATTTATTCAATCGCGAAGCCTTGGGGCATGATAGTGGCTGCGCTTCTTATCACTATGGCGATAGCTGACGCACGAGATGTGGTTACTCCGGGAATTCAACTGCGCGATATGATGGGCGACCAAGCGCCAATCAATTTGTCTCCCGACTTTCGCCAGGCGTTTGCGTCGCCCTTTGAAAACGTTCGGGGGGAGTATCAGGCCGCACAGGCAAATCTCGGCTGGGTCCGATGTTTGGTGGATATTTTGCCCAAGGGTGTCAATGCCGTAGGGTACGACCAGACTGATTATCGCGGTGAGGAGTATATGCAAGGTGGGGGCACGGTGCGGCGCATTTCCTGGACGCCTAATGTGTTGAGTTTCGACGTCGACGCGCCTACTTCGGCTACGATGTTTGTAAACCAGAATTACGATTCCGGTTGGCTGATTCAGGAAGGCCGGGGTGAGGTCGTTTCTATCAATGGGCGGCTTGCCGTAAAGGTTCCTGCGGGTGCACAACGACTGGTCATGGTTTATCGAAGCCGGGAGTTCGTCAAAGGCCTTCTGATCACACTAAGTACGCTTGCCGGAATGATCTTGCTTTGGCGTATCGAACCTTACTTATGGCGGAAGATGCTAGATTTCGAACGATGATGAACGGCGCACCCGACGTGTTCCAGCTGCAGGAGACACTTTACGTCTCCAAGAATCCAACCCGGCGGTGGCTTCATTGCTCCCGTCGCGACTGGATTATCGACAAACTGCGGGATTTGTCACGTGAGCATCATGGCAAAGCGCTCGAAGCAGGATTTGGTTCCGGGGTCCATCTGCCCACGCTGTCAGAAGTGTTCGGCGAGGTTGTGGCTATCGACATTGATGAATCTCTGGTCCAACATGCGCGATCGATGATCAAGGGCAGCTATCCAAACGTAAGTGTCGTCCAGGGGGATCTGACTTGTTCTGCTTTGCCGGACGATACTTTTGATTTGATCCTCTGTAGCCAGGTGCTAAAGCAAGTGCCCGAGCCGCGATTGGCAATTAGGGAGATGTATCGAATGCTGCGGCCGGGCGGGATTCTTCTATTGACCTCGCAGCAGCCTCTAAGTCCGGTCGAGTTGGCAGGCAGGGTTATTTTGAGGCCGCCACTCATCAATTTTGTGAGGCTGATTTACAAAGAGGCGGTGCGTCAGCCAAGTCATAGAGTTCCGATGCGTGCAAAAGTCCTCGTATCCGAATTGCACGAGGCCGGCTTTACGATCCGGGATCGGTTTAGTTCCGGCGCGTATATTCCACTGGTCGCGGAATTGTTCGGAAAAGCGGCCTTGCGGCTGGAGCAATGGATGGAACCGAGGATGCGAGGGGGGCCATTAGAAGAACTCCTTTGGGAACAATACTACATCGCGGAGAAAGCTGCCCCACTGCCAGATAGGAAGGGCGGAAGTTCCCGATGAAACGGAATGCGAATGGCGCCTTCCGGATGCGGCGAACCAACCGTTGCGACGGGGCAGTCTGACGGGGCAGTCTGATGTGCCACCGCTACAAAATATCTGCACTGGTGCGTATAATTCATGTGGGAAATCGGGCCTGAATGATGCCATCCGCGCAACATACACCTGTCATACCCGCGATGCGCCGGGAACCGGGAGGGGAGGGGATCTCGGTAGTGGCTCCGATGCGAGATGAAAGCGCAAATGTCGATGAATTCTTTTCGCGCATGGTTCCAGTGCTTGAAGGGCTTGGCATGGCCTATGAAATCATATGCATCAACGACGGGAGCAATGACGATACGCTCGAAAAGCTTTTGGCGATCCGAAACAAGAATCCGGCCGTCAAAGTTGTCAGTCTGTCGCGCAATTTTGGCAAGGACGTGGCGCTTAGCGCTGGGCTTGACTACTCAAGCGGTGCGGCAGTGATTCCGATCGACTGCGACCTGCAGGATCCGCCCGAATTGATAGTGCCGATGGTGGCTAAATGGCGTGAAGGCTACGATGTCGTTTTTGCCACCCGACGCAGCCGGATGGGTGAAAGCTGGGTCAAACGCACCACTGCCAGCTTGTTCTACCGCTTTATGGAGCGCATGACGGACGTTCCCATCCCACGCGATACCGGAGACTTCCGCTTGCTAGACCGCAGGGTTGTTGAAGTACTGGTTCGATTGCCGGAGCGGTCACGCTTCATGAAGGGACTCTTTGCGTGGGTAGGATTCAAACAGACGTCCGTATTCTATGAACGGGACCAGCGCCACGCAGGGCTGACAAAATGGAGCTATTGGAACTTGTGGAATTTCGCGATCGACGGTATCACTTCGTTCAGCTCGCTGCCGTTAAAATTGGGGAGCTACCTCGGATTAATCATTTCCGCAGGTGCGTTTTTGTACGCACTTTTTATAGCGATTCTCAAAATCGGGAAGGGTATTGACCTACCGGGATATCCTTCGTTGCTGGTGGTGGTCTTGTTCCTTGGCGGAGTACAATTGATCACGCTGGGCGTGATCGGCGAATACCTCGGGCGGGTTTACAATGAAGTGAAGGGGCGCCCGCTGTATCTTGTGAAAGATCTCTACGGCTTCGACGAAAACAGCAAGTAATTATTATTAGCGATGGATCGGGAAATTTACCGGCGGATGGCTGCGGTTGAGGACCAACATTGGTGGTTCGCCTCACGGCGCACAATCGTCTCCAATTTGATGGCGCGGCTGAAGTTGCCGGCCGATGCGGCCATCATGGAAGCGGGGTGCGGCACCGGGGGGAACCTTCCGATGCTGGCGCATTGGGGGCGGGTGTACGCCACCGAGCCTGATGACGAAGCGCGGGAGTTTGCACTTGCCAAGGCGAAGTGTGATATCCAGCCTGGATATCTGCCGGATAAATTGCCGTTCGGAAATTTGAGCTTCGATTTGATTCTAATGACCGATGTGCTCGAGCACCTCGATGATGATGCGGCGGCATTGCGCTCGTTACGGGGGCGCCTTAAACCAGGGGGAGTCCTGATTCTTACTGTTCCCGCGTTTCAGGGGTTGTGGAGTGCTCACGATACGTCGCATCACCATAAGCGCCGATATCGTGCGACTCGATTACGGGAATTACTGGTGCAAGCTGGGTACGAAATCGATTTGATTAGTTATTACAATTTCATGTTGTTTCCCATAATAGCCTCGGTACGCCTGGCGCAACGTATTGCAGGCTCCAACAGCGAGGGACATGATCTCCGAATGCCACCGCCGTGGATCAATAAGTTGCTATATGCATTATTTTCAAGTGAACGATATTTCGTGGGCCGAATCCCCTTACCGGTGGGAGTGTCATTGATTGTTGCAGCCCGCAATCCAGCTGGCGCTACGCTAGTTACTCGCGATCGGAGCGGGGCAATATAGCCTTCAACTGAATTCTTGTACAAATCTGCATCGTTAAATACTGTGAGCCGCCACATCAGCAGTGTAAAGAGCGCAAACTCGAGTAGGCCCGAATGCCTCTTGGCGGCGCTGGGCTCAATCGCTTTTGCAGTAATTTTCTGTCTGCCGATTCTACGCCACCTTACGTATGGAGATATCCCGCAATACACGATGAATGATTGGGATTTTTCCATGGAATTGCAGTGGGTGGCTTTGCACAGCGTTACCTTTTTTCATCAATTTCCGCTTTGGGATCCGTATAAGTGCGGTGGAATGCCGGCACTTGGAAACCCTCAATCAGGGGCATTCACGCCATTTTTTTTCCTTGAGGTCCTTTTTGGGCCGATGGCGGGAATTCGGCTATCGATACCATTTCACATCGCATTTGCCTTCGGTGGAGCATATTTTTTGGCCCGTATAGCGGGCATTTCGAAACTCGGCGCGGTGGCCTGTGCGGGGGCATTTGCCGGAAGTTCGTGGCATTATCTCCATATTGAAATAGGGCACATTGTCATTTTGCCGGGTACCTATATTCCTTGGCCTGTTGCATTGTATTGCTATTCGGTCGAACGTCGGCGCGTGTGGCCGGCAGCACTGGCCGGGATCACGATAGCGCTTATGATCACGGAAGGCGGGGCGCATCCCGCATTGTGGTCCGGAATGATGCTCACGGTGCTTGCGTCAATATTAGCATTGAGGCGAAGGAGCATTTTCCCATTAGTGGCGCTGGCAGCCGCCGGATTGTTCGCGGGATGCTTCGCGGCAGTCAAGCTGTTGCCTGGTTTGGAGTTCACCGGCATATATGCGCGGGTGGAGTCGCCTTATGAAGTGCATGAATTGAAATATGTGATTCATGAACTATTTTCGCGGGCGCAAATTCCCACGAAAAGCGTCCCTGGCCTGCAATGGGGATTTTACGAATATGGAGCATACATCGGAGTGTGGTTTGGCCTTTTGGCACTCGTTGGAATTATCTTCGACTTTCGCCGCACTTGGCAGTGGCTGATTTTATCTCTAGTCTTGCTGGCAATGACAGTAGGGTATTTTGGGCCGATATCGCCATGGTACCTAGTTCACAAGGTCCCGTTTTATACGTCGCTACGTGAACCGTGGCGTTGGTTGGCGCCTACCACACTTGCGCTTTCGGTACTTGCTGGATTTGGTGTGGATAGGATTCTAGCAATCAAGGCGCGGTGGGCGGGGTTGTTTACGGCTGGCATCGTTGCCTTGGCGCTTGCGGATGGCTGGTTCATTAGTACTCCGTATCTTCATTTTGTGGTTGAAGGAATCGATCCGCCGATGCATGTGTCCACTGTGTTTCGACAGTCGACAAATCCAGGTCTAGGCGCTCATATGTATATGTCCGCGCGTTCGAATTTAGGCGTACTGCGATGTTATGAGGTGCCGAACATGGTGCCGCCGGTGAATGCATCCGGATTCGAAGAAGTTGCATATCGCGGAGAGCAATATCTTTTGGGGCCTGGAACCGTTAAATTGGTCCAATGGTCGCCGAACGCGCTGAGTTTCGCTGTCGATACGCCCTCGGCAACGGCGATGGTTGTCAATCAGAATTACAATTCGAATTGGCGCTTGGTCGAAGGGCGTGGAGTAGTAAGTTCTCAGAATGGATTGCTCAGCGTCTTGATCCCATCTGGGAAGCAGACCCTGAAGCTGGTCTATCGGAACGCGGCATTTTGGATGGGCCTTTCGATTTCAACTGGTGCTTTCATCGCGATGCTTTTGCTGTGCTTTTGGGAAAGCCGAAGACCGATTTAGAGCAATCGAGTGCCGCTGCGTGTGCTTATGGCGATGAGATGAGAGAGTCAGCGGCGATCATGTTTCGGGTAACGGCTGCAGTGGCAAGGTGGATTTGTATGGCGCTTACAGGTTGCTGTTTGATGGCATGCAATGCGTCACCTACTCCCGACATCGGAGTTGAGAATTCGGTTGACGGCGCAATTATTGATTCATATTGGCCAACAACTCCGCCGGTGAAAAATGCGAAAAATATTACGATGAAGTGGAGCGAGCGCGCGGCGCCAGGGGAGGTCGCAATCGCCGATTTGGTGACATACAAAGCAGACAAGGCAACGATATTTCCGCCAACGGGGTGGGCTTTGATTCGCGACGATGGCGGTCAGCATGTTCGCCAGACGTTATATTGGCGCGCAGTTCAGGCAAACGATCCGCATGAATTTGCGTGGTCCTTCAGCGAGCCCGTCGATGCGCAAGGCACAATTATATTATTGGCCGATGCACGTTTGGACGCGCCGGTGGACGGCAGTAGCGGCAATGGCCGCGGAGTTCAGGGCGGAAGCGACATGGTGGCGAAATCCGTGAAGACGACCAGCGATGGAGCGCTGGTTTTGGCTTTTTATGCGAACGATTTCGGTGGCGCGGGATTTAATGCGCCTGACTTTATGGGCGAGATAGTCGAAGACGAAACCCAATTGGGCGGATATTGGATTTTGGGAACCTACCAGAAACACAAGGGCCCGACCCCTGACGCTATCTGCCATGGTGGGCAGGGGTTTGACTCCGTTTCGGCCCAGGTGGCCATTCGGCGATCCGCGGAAGCCACGGAGTCCAGATGATTGAGGGGTTATCGTGAGTTCGAGCAGGCAGGTTGGGCCGGCTGAGGCAGGCCGTTTACACCGCAGTACGCTGCTCGCGGCGCCCCCCACAACTTTTGGAAATGCCATTTATAATAGTTTGACCTATAGCGACGTGGCTACCACCGGAGAGGTGGTGGCAGTCTTGGTGCTGGCGGCGGGCTTTAGCTTAAGCTTTTGCTGGCTGGTCGTTGGCCATATGGCGGAGATTTGCCTACTGGGCGATTTCGATCATGCAGCGGAACTCCAATGGGTTCCATACTACACCATTACGCACTTTCATCAGTTCCCATTTTGGGACCCGTACAAATGCGGCGGATTGCCGATGTTCGCTAATCCGCAGGCTAGCATTTTCACTCCTCTATTTCTGCTGGAATTGATTCTCGGCCCTACGGTCGCTGTACACGTTGAGATAATCGCCCATCTTGCCGCTGGATGGGCAGGCTCATATGTCCTGGCTCGAGTGATAGGTATCAATCGTCTTGGCGCTGCTGCGTGTGCGACGGCGTTTGGTTCGAGTTCGTGGTACTTCGCGCATCTCGGTGCAGGTCACTTTGAATATATGGATTATACCGACATCCCATGGGTTGCGACGTTCTATTGGCTCAGCTTGGAACGCCGTCGGCCGATATTCGCAGCAATCGGAGGACTGTTGATCGCGTTAATGCTAATCGAGGGTGGAATCTATCCTGTACCACATGCGGTTTTGATGCTTGGTATCCTGGCCGTAGCATTGGCATTGATCAGGCGTTCCGTGCAGCCAATCGTGACGATGGTCGTAATGGGTGTATTTTCCTTTGGGTTTGCCGCGGTAAAGCTGCTTCCGATGGCGCAGATGGTTGGTGCGGCCGGGCGATGGGTGGATCCGTTCGAAACCAATTCCTTCGCCGCTTTCATGGTGGAATTCTTTTCACGCGATCAATTCAACGGCGGCGGAGTGCCCGGCGGATTTTGGGGATTTCAGGAATACGCTGCGTATCTTGGGCCTATCGTTGCGGGCTTGCTGATTTTCGGCGCCATGGTTTGCTGGCGGCAGGCGCTGCCGTGGATTATAGTTGCAATATCGCTCTTGGTGGTCGCGGCTGGTGACTATGGCGCCTATTCGCCATGGCTACTGCTACATCATTTTCCACCCTTTAGTTCACAGCATGCACCAACGCGAGTGCTAATCGTTTTCACGATGGTGGCGGGAATTTTGGTTGGCTTTGGCGCCGACGCAATAAGTTCCAAAGCAGGCGGTTTGGGAGCTTTGGCCGTTGTAGCACTCATTTTGGCAATTGGCATCGACGGCTGGCTGGTGAACGGTGCTGATCTTCAGTTGCTGTATCAAGGCGGTCACGTCGGTTATATGCCGCCGAAGGAATTTCGCCAAGTATGGAAGAAGACCAACGGCGCACTGGAGGGACTGATGTACGTAACGGCAATCGCGAATATGGGAGCTTTGAATTGCTACGAGCCGGCCTTCGGTGGCCCGACGGCAGCCGTCGGATTCAATCAGCCAGCATACAGAGGAGAGCAATATCTGCTTGGAAAGGGGACGGTGAAGCTGGTGAAATGGACGCCGAACGTCCTAACCTACGATGTCGATGCGGCAGAGCCTACCAAGCTAGTTTTAAACCAGAACTATAATCAGTTGTGGGGTCTCCAACAGGGCGACGGAGAGATAATCTCACAAAATGGCTTGTTGGCAGTAAACGTGTCCGCTGGCAGGCAACGTGTTGTCTTGGCTGTTCATAGCAACCGGGTTTTAGTCGGACTAGCGATGACGCTGGCCACCTTCGTGGCATTGCTCGCGTTGTGGCGATTCGAACCGCTAATTCCGTGGATGTATCTCGGCCTTGGAAAATAGATTTTCGATTAGGAATTCTCACGGATGAAGCGCATCATATGCGCGGCTTTCGCCTTGTGCTTCGCGGCTTGTAAATCCCCGCCTGTGCCGCAGGGGCATCTAGCGCTATTCGGCGGCACGGGCGTGATTTCGCTTGCAACGCCACTGACCAAGAATACATCGAGTCTCCCGTTAGGCTGGCTGATGGTGGGAGTTCCAGGACAGTTTGCGATCGCAGATATCGTAACCTATGGTGGACCCAAACTTAAGATTACGGCGCCGCCGGGATGGACATTGATACGGGAGGATATGAACCCCATCGTTCCAGTTAAAGGGGATCCACCGCTCAGGCAGTTACTCTATTGGCATTTTGTTCGACCCAACGATCCCGGACTGCAGATATGGAATTTCAGCGAGCGCGTCGATGCGCAAGGCACCCTAATTTTGCTCGACAATATATCACCGGCCGATCCGATCGATGCGCACAGCGGCAATCCCGCGCAAAATTTCGATAATCCACTTGCAGAATCGGTGACAACCAGCCAGCCAGGCGACCTAGTGCTTATTTTCTATTCGACAAATTACGGCGGTCCTGGACTGGCTCCGCTAATGCCATGTTCGCCGGAATCGGCGCGGCAGCCGATACACGTGTCGATCCCCGGTTTCGGCAGAATAGTGGATCATTCGGACATCGAAAATGAATACTGGGTCGACGCAGCCTTCCAAGGTATGCCTGGCAAGACACCTGATGCAGTCAGCATAATCGTCCAGCCAACCAAATGGATCGCGGCGCAGGTGGCGCTTAGGCGGACCATTCCGCCTCCCGCACTGCAATAGTGTCAACTCAACAATCCGTCGGCTAATTAAATTTTCCGACCTCGATGCCGGACCAGATGTTCCCATTCAGCCATAGTCCCGCCATTCCCAGAATCACGGTGGCAAGAATGCCCCATCCGTGCATCAGCACGGTCAATGCCATTGCGCTGGCAAGCTTTACCCGAAGCAGCATCAATGCAGCCACCGAAGCCGCTTCGTACGGACCAACGGCTGCTGGTGCAGAGGGAACCATCTGGCTCAGTCCGATCGCCGCGGACACCAGTAGACAGCCCGCGACCGACACTGAGAGGTGTAGTGAGAGCGCAAGTCCCCAGATTGCGAAAGTGTCTCCAGCCCATATCAAAATGGTAAGTATCGCAAGCTCCGTCATAGTTGCAGGCGAGCTGACCGCACCAAGGCCCTGCGCGAACCATTCAAAGAGCGTGGCCACACGTTCCCCCAGCGCTTCAAGGCGTACGGTGCGAAAGATCAATCGAGTTACGGAAAGGAACCATCTGGTCCGATAATGCAGCAGAATAATTGCAAAAAATGCACCGCCAAAAATCATCCCGCCAATCAACCCCATTGCCCCAAGGACTCTCGGCGGGCTGACAAATAAAAACGAAATCAGCAATACCGCCAGCAAGGCGAGTCCGTCCAAAACTTTCTCCAACCCGAGCGTCGCAAGTGCCAAGCTGGCTCCGGCCAGCGACTTATCGCGCGAAATCATGAAACACCTGAGTAAATCGCCACCGCGGGCCGGGACCAGATTGTTGGTCATGTTCCCGACCGACAAGGCGGCGAAGCAGGGCCGATACCCGGGGTGTGATTCCTCGGGAAAGATTTTCTGCCAGCGCCATGGCCGCAGAATTGCACTCAGCAATCCGCCCGCAATCGGCACTGCCATCCACCAAGGGTTTAGTCCCGCCAGTACGTCCCAAATCCGCGCCCAATCACCCTTCTCAAGTTGACGCATTAGCAAATACAGCAGGGTCGCACTGACCGCGATTCCCAACAGCAGCATTCGCCACGGAATTCTGCGTCGCGGAACGACGTTCAACTGATCGTACGATTCCTTATCCGATGCCATTTGGCTAAGATTAAGGTCGAAGAGGAGGCGAAGCGCTCTCCGTGCTTGGATTCATCGACCGAATTCGATATTAACATTGACCTGCATGAGCGATATTTTGCAAATCGGCGTGATTGGGTTGGGCTATTGGGGCCCAAACTTGGTGCGGAATTTCCGCAGTATCGAGGGCGCGACTGTTGCGGTGTGCTGCGATCTTGATTCACGCCGATTTCGCTCGATTTCCTCTCATTACGACAATATGGAGTTTACGGTCTCCGCCAAAGAGGTGATCGAAGATCCCAAGATTGATGCGATTGCGATCGCGACGCCAGTCAATACTCATCACGAGTTGGCCAAACAGGCTCTGCAGGCCGGGAAGTCCGTTCTGGTTGAAAAACCGCTCAGCATGCGCGTGGAGGACGCCGAAGAACTGGTCACCCTTGCCGATCGGAAAGGCTTGGTCCTGCAAGTCGACCACGTGTTCGTCTACACCCCGGCTGTTAAGCAAGTCAAGGAGATTGTCGATTCAGGGCGGTTGGGAAGTATCTTTTTTATCGATAGCGTGAGAATCAACTTGGGACTGTTTCAGCACGATGTCAACGTTATCTGGGATTTGGCACCACACGACTTATCGATTGTCGATCACTTGCTGGGTCGTATGCCGCGCAGCTTATCGGCGTTTGGCGGTGTTCACGCCAACAAGGGAATTGAGGACGTGGCCTATCTGAACCTGGATTTTGGCGATGGGTTGATTGCCAATTTTCACGTCAACTGGCTCTCTCCCGTTAAGGTCAGGTCGATGATAATCGGGGGAAGCGAGCAAAGCCTCATTTACAACGATCTCGACCAAAGTGAAAAGATCAAGGTCTACAACCGCGGCATCAATGTAATGACCGACGAGCAGAAGCGACGCTTTCTTATCAGCTATCGCACTGGCGATATTTGGTCTCCAAATATCAGCCATGATGAACCGTTGTACCTGATGGCCGCCGATTTTGTTCATAGTATCAAGAACAAAAGACGGCCGCTGGCGGATGGGCAGGCGGGCCTGCGGGTGGTTCGGATCCTCGAGGCCGCACAGCGCAGCATTAAGGCGCAGGGCGGCAGGGTGATGCTATGAGTTCACGACCCGAATTCTCACGCATCGCCCCTGACGTAAAGTTAGGAGAGGGGGTTGTAATCCATGGATTTGTCAATCTGTATGGCTGCAGCGTGGGAGACGGGACTTCGATTGGGGCGTTCGTGGAAATTCAAGGCGGTGCGGAAATCGGTAAACATTGCAAAATCTCAACTCACACCTTTATTTGTGAGGGAGTAACGATTGAAGATGAATGCTTCATCGGCCATGGGGTAGTTTTCATCAATGACATTTATCCAGCGGCCGTCAATCCCAATGGCTCGCGGCAAATGCGGGAAGACTGGGTGGCAATTCCAACCAAGGTTCGCCGCGGTGCCTCGATCGGCAGTGGCGCGGTTATTATGGGCGGGGTCACGATTGGGGCGCACGCGCTAATCGGCGCCGGTGCGGTGGTCACGCGTGACGTCGCCGATTATGCGATTGTGGCCGGCGTGCCGGCGAAGGTGGTTGGCGACATCCGTAAGCGCAAGCCAACGGCCGCCGCGGCGTCTCGATGAAGGGGCGGCTCCCGGATTTTATAATCGGCGGAGCGCCGCGCTCTGGTACAACGTGGCTGTACCATTTGCTGGACAAGCATCCTGAGATTTATATGGCGAAACCGGTAAAACCGGAGCCGAAATTCTTTTTGATCGACGAAATCTACAAGCGTGGAATCGAGTATTACAAAGAGACTTGGTTCTCAAATGTTGACCCGAACCGGATCGCGGGCGAAAAGACAACCAATTACCTTGAAAGCTCAGTTGCAGCCGCCCGCATCTACCGTCATCTTCCTCGCGTCAAACTGGTGTTTATCCTGCGGGAACCCGCGCAGCGCGCCTTCTCCAATTATCTTTGGACGAAAATGAACGGGCTCGAAAAGGAAGATTTCGCTACAGCAATTGCGCTAGAGACGCAGCGCGAGCGGACGCTGCCCGAGAAATATCGGTTTTCGCGGCCATATTCGTATTTTTCACGGGGTCTGTATGCCGACTTGCTGCGGCCCTATTTCGAACGATTTCCTCGTGAGCAGATTGTTTGCCTTCGTTATGAAGAGATTGCCGGCCGGCCGCACGAACTTGCCGCGCAACTGCATCGCTTCCTTGGCGTGGTGGAGCGGTCAGAGGACGTTGCTGGTCTCGGAACCATCAACGCATCAGAGAAAGTTGGAGCGGAGATTCCGGCAGACGTGTACCATGAATTGGTTCGGCGCTATCAAGAGCCCAACCGGAAGCTGGCGGCGCTGCTCGGGCCGGAGTTCGAGATTTGGACGACGTGAGAAACCCTCCTGCGATGCCGGCGTGTCCGCGTATTACCATCGTCACCGCGGTCTTCAACGAGGAAGACAGCCTGCCCCTTTATGAAAAGACGGTTCGTGAGGTGCTGCTGTCGCGTACCGATTACGATTTTAGCGTACTGTTCGTCGATGATGGAAGTCGTGACCGGAGTTGGGAGATAATCAGTGAAATTTGCCACCGCGATCCGCGCTTTAAGGCGGTACGGTTCTCCCGAAACTTCGGTGAACATATCGCAGACACTGCCGGACTGACCTACGCAGAGGGCGATGCGGTTGCGATTCTTGCCTGCGACTTGCAGGATCCACCTGAAGTGATTCTGGCGTTTCTCGAAAAATGGCGAGCAGGGGCGCGAATCGTATGGGGCCGCCGCCGTACTCGCGACGATCCGGGATGGAGGAAGCTCACCAGCCGGCTGTTCCTGAAGATGTTCCGCCGCTTCGCGATGCCTCCGGGCTCGAAGGTAGTGACCGGCGGCTTTTTGCTCGCCGATCGGCTCGTCTTGGATTCGTTTAAGCAGTTTGATGAACGCAATCGGATGATTTTCGCGTTGATGGCGTGGACGGGGTTTCAGCAAGATGTGGTGGACTACGATCGGCGTGGGCGGATGGCGGGCGTCTCAGGGTGGACCTTCGCCAAAATGATCAAATCGATGTACGACACGTTCATCGGGTTCTCCTTTCTGCCGGTGCGGGTGATGACGCTGCTTGGAATCACGATGTTTGGGCTGACCACGTTATTGGCGGTTTACATGGTGGCGCAATGGTCGACTGGACACCCGGCGCCCGGATGGACCAGCATCATGCTGGCGATGGTTCTGCTGTTTGGCGTCCAGTTTTTCCTCATGGGCATGGTGGGAGAATATTTGTACCGGATTTACACGGAGGTAATGCATCGCCCGTTATATCTGGTCAGTGATTCGATCGGATTTTCGGATGCCAAGTCCGCGCCGCTGCGCGAACGGGAACGATAGGTTCATGGAAATTTCGTCCAATACGATCTGCCTTACGGTGGATGTGGAATGGGCCCATCCGGAGGTCCTCGATGATTTGCGCCGCCAATTTGATGAGCGCGGCCTGCGGGCAACTTTCTTTTGCACGCATCAGGGAGTGTCTGTGCCGGGGCACGAGCGTGGGTTGCATCCTAACTTCCGCCGCAATGGCGATACTGTGCGCAAATTCCGAGGTCTGTCCGGGACTCCGGCCGACACTTGGATCGACACGCAGGTGTATGAGCACGTTGTTTCAACCACCAAGGAATTCTGCCCGGAAGCGATCGGGGTTCGTGGACACAGCCTGTTTTACGATTCGGAACTGCTGGCGATCTACCAGCGGGCGGGCATCGAATACGATAGCTCGTGCTGTATGCCGCTAATGGAGGGTTTACGGCCCATCTGGAAGGAATACGGCATCCTCGAGATCCCCGTCTATTACATCGATCATTTCGATTTGAAGGCGCAGCGAACCGGATTTTCACTGCAGGGTTTGCGGCTTGAGCAGCCGGGATTGAAGGTCTTCGACTTTCATCCGAACATCGCGTTCATAAACGCGACCTCCAATGCGGACTACCTGGCTTGCAAGGATTTCTACCACGATCCGGAGCGGCTGCTGAAATTTCGCCGCCCCGGTCACGGAACGCGCACCCTGATGCTTGAGCTCTTGGACGAAATCGCCGTCCGAAAACTTCCAACTGCTACGATGGGGGAGTTAAATTCGCGCTGCCGATCGCAAGCCCCGCAGGCCCACCCGGAGACCGCGCCATAGATACTGCGGCGAACATCCGCATCGCTCAATATGAGCCGGGGCAGGCTGCGGAATGGAAGGAGTTTCTTTCCAATTCCAACAATGGCACCCTGTTTCACGACCTGAATTTCCTCGCCTATCATCCGCCCGGCCGGTTTCAAACTCATAATCTGATGATTTACGAATCCGGCCGACTGGTTGCACTTTTGCCTGCAGCAATCGATTCCGAAGCGAGTGGCAGGCGAGTTCTCAAGTCGCCAGCCGGCGCATCGATCGGCGGGTTTGTGGTTTCACCGGCTTTGAAAGTCGGTGCGATGCTGAAAATCGTGGAAGAAATCCAAAGGTACGCATCGGCGAATGGACTTGCGGGAATCGAATTGAGAATTGGCCCTAATGCCTACCTCCGACAGCCCAATGACTTGCAATCGTTCAGCCTGATGGTTCGTGGATTTCAACTCGCACACCGCTGGTTTCTCTTCATGGTGCCGCTGTCCGGGCCGCGCGAAACTCTGCTTGAGCGCGTCCTTTCGAAGAGCAAACGCTACGACGTTCGCGCAAATCTCAAAAAGGGCCTGCAGCCGGGTGAAGCGTCGCCGGACAAATTAGGCGACTTTTATCGGCTCTTGTCAGAGACTTTCGGCCGGCAGCAGGCGTCACCCACCCATACTCAGTCTGAACTTGCAGATTTGCTGGTTCGGGTCCCAGGCCGCGTGCGCTTGTTCCTCTGCACGTATCAAGGAGCGGCGATCGCAGGCGTGGCGGCGTTCATGCTCAATGATGTCATCGCGAATACATTCTATATTTGCGAGAGTGAAGCGCACAGAAAACTCTGCGGTCCCGCGGTGCTGGTGGCGCATGTAGCGGAGCAAATGGCTGCCGAAGGCTTTCGCTACCTGGACTTGGGGCCAAGCGCTTCTGATACGCATTTCAATGATGGACTCGTTTTTTTTAAGGAAGGATTCGGGGCACAAGGATTCTGTCGCGAGACTTGGCGGTGGGAACGCCCGGAAGTCTGATTTCCGCTATGAAAAAGTCCGGACAGCCACGTGACCCCGTCGCGGATTGGGCGTGGAAGGTAATCACGTGCCCAAGCTGCCACGAATCACTTAAGCACGAATCGTCGAAATTATACTGTTCCGATTGCGGTCCTGTTGGCTACCTCGAAGATGGAATATTTCGATTTCCAGCATTTCGGGTAGATGCATCCATTAGATGGTATCAGGACAAGGGTGGGGCGCATTTTTACGAACGCAGCCGTGTGCCATACGCTATGAGTGCCCTTGACACCCCAGTTTATCATCGGTTTTTGGCCAAACTCCGGCCGCCGAACCTTGCTGAATCAATCGTGGTCGATGTCGGCGCCGGAGACGGCAGGAACACAGCGCCATGGCTTGCGTGGGGTTTTAAACGAGTCGTGGCGGTGGATGCAGTCTGTGCCTCGCTGGCAAGATTCAGGCAACGGATTCGGCGACAGCATCCCGCGTGGCTGGATCGCATTCTGATGGTCGAATGTGACGCACGGCAAATTCCGTTGAGTTCCGCTCAAGCCGATATCGTGATCGCGATCGAGTCGCTCTATTATCTAAATGAGGACTATCCACGCGGACTTGCGGAATGTGTTCGCATCATGAAGCCGAATGGGCGCATTTTTCTGGCTGAGCGTTCGTGGGAAGGGGCATTGCTCGCGAGGTTATTATACAGTGGGGTGGGCGCAATGCTCTCGATCGCCAAGTCTCGGGACATGTGGGACGGTGGAATGCAAGATTCCGTTCGTAGCCGCTGTTTTACCGAGACGGAATTGATTGCGATGCTTCGCGGGCGTGGCCTTGAACCATTGGAAGTTAAGGGAATTCCCCTGCTGCCGCTGATTCTCGGCTATCTGCGGTCACAGGGGAGCCTCAAGCGCGGGGATGGTAAGCTATTGGGTCGCCTAGGGCACTTGTTGCAAGATTTGGGAGAGCATGGCCAAATGCGCCGGACATACGCTGTGGTAGCGGCGAAAGCATCTGCCCGCGTGCGGGCTCGGCAATAGGTGGAAATGGAAACAGCTAAGAATGTAGTCCCTCTGGCGGACCTCAAGGCCCAGTATCACAGCATCAAGGGCGAGATCGATCGTGCGATCTCCGGCGTGCTTGAGAGCAGCCAATTCATATTGGGCAAAGAAGTTGCAGCGTTTGAGGAGGAGTTCGCCGCCTACAGCGGCGCGAAGCATGGCATTGGCGTCAATACCGGGACCAGCGCCTTGCATTTGTCTCTGCTCGCTGCGGGGGTTGGCCCCGGTGACGAAGTGATAACCGTCCCGTTTACTTTTGTTGCGACGGTCGCCGCAATTCTCTACACCGGCGCGACGCCCGTGTACGTTGATATCGACCCCAAATTCTACACGATGGATCCTGCGAAACTGGAACGTGCGATCTCCCCGCGGACCAAGGCGATCATTCCGGTACACCTGTACGGCCAACCGGCGGACATGGACCCGATCATGGAAATCGCGCGGCGGAATAAAAAGGTCGTCATCGAAGACGCCTGTCAGGCGCACGGCGCCGAGTACAAGGGTCGGCGCGCGGGCTCGATTGGCGAGATGGGATGTTTCAGTTTTTATCCCGGAAAAAATCTCGGTGCGTATGGCGAGGGCGGCGCTGTCGTCACGAGCAATCCCGAGTACGCGAAAATCATTCGGATGTTGCGCGATTGGGGACAGGCGCGCCGTTACTACCATGACCTCCGCGGATTCAATAACCGGCTGGAAGGAATTCAGGGCGCAATTCTTCGTGTCAAGCTGCGCCATCTTGAAAAGTGGACCGAGGCCCGGCGCGCATGCGCTCGCGAATATATCCGCTTGATGGATAAGGCGGATGCCTGGCTGCCGTCGGAGATGCCGCACACGCGCCACGTCTTTCACGTGTTTGCGCTACGGGTTCCGCAGCGGGATTTGTTTGCGCAGGAACTGGCGGACGCTGGAGTACAAACTGGAATCCATTATCCAATTCCGGTCCATCTTCAGCCCGCTTATCGCGAGCCACGGTACAAGGAAGGCGATTTCCCGGTGTCGGAAGCCGTAGCGAGCGAAGAGTTATCGATTCCGATATTTCCGGAAATCACCAAGCAGCAAATCCAAGCCGTTAGCGCCGCAGTAAAGTCCCGGCTCGCGCGGCCAGGTGATATGCGGATTGCTTCGAATTAGTATAAACTTCGGTCAAAATGATTATTGCGGGCAAACGGATTCTGGTCACTGGCGGGGCAGGCTTTATCGGTTCGGAGCTCGTCCGGCAACTTGCGGAACTGCGCGCGGAAGTCGCGGTTGTGGACAACCTCGTCAACGGACGCCGCGAGAATTTGGCCGGTTTGCCGGGCGATGTGTTGTTTGTGGAGGCCGACATTCGCGACACGGAGCGGATGGAGAAATTGGCCAAACGCGCCGACCTGATCTTTCATCTCGCGTGTCTGGGGGTGCGTCATTCGATTCACTCGCCGCGCGAAAATCACGAGGTCAACGCAGCCGGCACGCTGAGCATGTTGATGGCCGCTCGGACCGCTGGTGCGGAACGGTTCGTATACGTATCCAGTTCCGAGGTGTACGGACCGGCGCGATGGGTGCCGATGAGCGAGGATCATCCGACCTTTCCACGAACCGTATACGGTGCCTCAAAGCTGGCCGGCGAATGCTATACGCGCGCCTTTTATTATACGCACGGATTTCCCACCGTCGTCATCCGGCCATTCAATACCTATGGCCCGCGATGCCATCATGAAGGCGACAGCGGTGAAGTAATTCCAAAGTTTCTTCTGCGGTGCATGGCAGGCCGGCCAATGGTGATTTTCGGGGACGGCAAGCAAACGCGTGATTTTACCTACGTTACTGATAGCGCTCGCGGGATTATAATCGCGGGAACCAATGACCGGGCGATAGGCGCAACTTTGAACCTCGGCAGCGGACAGGAAGTGTCCATCGCGGATCTGGCACGCGAAGTGGGGGCGGCGATCGGACGGCCGGCACCGCCGGTTGAACATATCGAGCCGCGTCCGGGCGATGTTGGCAGGTTGTGCGCGGATATGTCGCGCGCCCGAGAGTTATGCGGCTATCAGGCTACGGTAACGCTTCAAGAAGGCCTTGGACAGCTTAAGAATTGGTACGAAGCGCAGGGGACACCACCCGAAGTCTTGCTGGAGAAGGAAATCGTCCAAAACTGGGTGGGCAAACATGCCTGAGCAGTCCGGCTTCATTCCAGTTGCCAAGCCTTGGATGGATGAACGCGAGGCCGATGCGGCGCGCCGTTCGATTCTGTCTGGTTGGGTCACCCAAGGGCCCGAAGTTGCCGCATTTGAGCAGGAATTTGCCGCCATGGTTGGAGCGCCATACGCCTGCGCAGTTTCGAGTTGCACGACCGGACTTCACTTGGCGCTATTAGCCGCAGGCGTGAAGGCCGGCGACGAAGTTATCACTGTAAGCCATTCGTTTATCGCGACCGCCAATAGCGTACGATATTGCGGTGCGACGCCGGTGTTTGTGGACATCGAGCACGCAACCTTCAATATCGATCCGGCAGAGATTGAACCGGCAATTACCGCCCGCACCCGCGCTATCCTGTGCGTGCATCAAATTGGGATGCCCTGCGATCTGGACGCTATTCTGCCGATCGCGCGCCGGCATTCGCTACCGGTCATAGAAGACGCAGCATGCGCGATAGGGAGTGAAATCCTCTGGAACGGGAAATGGGAAAAAATCGGCAAACCGCACGGTGACGTCGCATGTTTTTCGTTTCATCCGCGAAAACTTCTCACCACCGGTGACGGCGGAATGCTCACCACCGCCAACCCGGACTATGACCGCAGGTTCCGGCGATGGCGCCAACACAGCATGAGTGTTTCTGCCGCTACCCGGCATGAGTCGAAGCAGGTTACATTCGAGGCCTACCCCGACCTTGGCTATAACTACCGCATGACCGACATTGCAGGCGCCATCGGACGCGAGCAGATCAAGCGCCTGCCAGAGATCGTTGCGCGCCGCCGCGAATTAGCCGCGCGCTACCACCATTTGTTTGCCAAGGTGCCGGGAGTCGGCATTCCATTCGAGCCCGAATTTGTGCGCAGCAATTGGCAGAGCTACTCGGTGCGGCTTCCGGACGCATGCGATCAGACTGCGGTGATGCAATTCATGCTGGATCGGGGAATTGCGACGCGCCGTGGTGTGATGTGCAGTCATCGTGAGCCGGCATATACGGATCGCGATTACCGCATTGCGGGAAACCTGCATCAAAGTGAAGCGGCTCAAGACCATACGATAATTATCCCGCTTTTTCATCAAATGACGTCGGCTGAACAGGATCGAGTCGTGGACGCCTTGGCTGAAGCTGTTGCGATTCAGTCTACGGCCGGGACCGCAACCCACCAGCGGCGGGCTCTTTGAGCAGTTTGGCCTGGTTGGGGGAATTTCAGTCCACCGCAACGTCAATCGGATAGCCAAGAGTGGACGTTTCAGTAATTCTGCCGGTGATCAACGAGCGCGATAATCTCGTCGCGCTCATCCCACACCTCAAGACGGTGCTGACACGCCTGGGACTGACGTTCGAGATTTTAGTAATCGATGGCGGATCGCGTGATGGCACGCGGGAAGCGGCGGCGGAACTGGGTGCGCGTGTGGAGCCCGAACGGCGCCGCGGCTACGCCGGGGCGCTGGAGACTGGATTTGCGGATGCGCTCGGAGATTACTTTCTGACCATGGACGCCGATCTGTCGCACGATCCTAATTTCGTTCCCCGGATGTGGCGCGCCCGCACGCAGGGGGACATCGTGATCGCCTCTCGCTATGTACGCGGCGGCGCGAGCCATGGCCCAATCGTGCGCAAGGAAATGAGCCGCCTGCTCAACGAGGTGCAGCGATTTGCCCTATGGATGCCGGTGCGCGATCTTTCCAGCGGCTTTCGCCTGTATCGGCGCGAAACTGCGGCCGGGGTGAATATCGAGGGCAGCAGTTTCGAGGTGCAGCAGGAGTTGCTGTCAAAGGCATACGGACGCGGGTTCAGCATTTTCGAGGTTCCTTTCACCTACTTTCCGCGCGGGAGTGGGAAGTCGCACGCTCCGCTATTTCAACTTGCGATAGGGTACATACGCTCGACCATCAATCTTAGAAACCTGCGAAACCGGCCGGATTCGGCTGACTATGAGGAGCGCGCCTTCTATACGCTGCGCCCGTTTCGGCGTCTGCGCCGGCGCGACCGCCACCGGATCATCACTACTTGGGCGCGGGAGGCGGATCGAACGCTGCACGTCGGATGCGGGTCTGGAGTCGTGACCCAAAGCTTGAACAACGGGATTGGGATGGATCGGAACTTCGACAAGCTGCGATTTTTGAGCCGCTATGGAATCGCGGTGGTATGCGCTTCTCCCGATGCACTCCCATTTCGTGATGCAAGCTTCGATTGTCTGATCGGCTCGACTGCCGACAGCCCCCTATCTGCCGCCGACGCAATCTTGAGCGAGATGCGGCGCGTATTGAACCCCGGAGGCCGGTTGATTTTCGCCGGGCCGGATCGGATCGGCGCGTCGCCATTTGGCGGACGTGCGAAGGCTCCAAGCATCGGCGGCCAAACCTTTGAGCTTCCCCCTCGAAAGGAGCTCGAGGGACTGTTGTCCCGCAATGGATTTGCCGTCGAGGAACATGCCAGCGTGGCGCAAGGCGAGGAGATCGTGCGATGCCAGCGGGTCGCCGTTTCAAACGCCAGCCCGGCGCTTCCGTAAGCTGCTTCTGGACTGAGTCCTCAGCTGCCAATTTCAGGCAGCGTGATAAAGAGAAAGCGTGATGGTGAAGGATGGCGATAATCCGCAACCCGTTTGCGTAATGTCCTCGCGCGAATGGCTTGCGGCATCGACCGTGGCGCTGATCCTCGCCATCGCATTTGGATACCCGCTAATCCGCCAACTTGATTCGCCGGGAGTCTTTCACGATTGGGATTTTTCGCTGCAATTGCAGTGGGCGGCCTATTATTCGATCGTCCACTTCGATCAGCTCCCGCTGTGGAACCCGTGGAAATGCGGGGGGATGCCGCTATTGGGCAATCCGCAGTCGCATTTTCTCTCTCCCTGGTTTCTGCTGACGCTGGCATTTGGGCCGGTCGTTGGGTTGCATTTGGAGGTGATTGGCCACTTCATTGCAGCCTGGCTTGGAACTTACGTGCTGGGACGAACTCTCGCGATGAAGCCGATGGCGGCGACCGTTGCCGCGTGCGCGTTTTCGATGAGTTCATGGTTCAATCTGCACGCGTGTGAGGGGCACATCGTCTTTCTTGCGATCGCATATTCTCCATGGATTCTCGCCTTGGCGATAATTGGTAGCTCACCCGGCGCGATGAGTGCGTCTATCGGTGCAGGCGCCATGCTTGCCATGGTATTTCTCGAGGGTTACGTGCCCGTATTCATCGTGGTGGTTCTGGGGACGGTGATGATTGGAATGGCGATCGCACGGGGAAGCATGCGCCCGATATGGTCGTTGTTGACGGTCGGGATATTCGCGACAGGATTCGCCGCGATCAAGCTCATTCCTGCGTCGGAAGTTCTGGCGGCTCATCCGCGCCCAACACCATTTGCGTACGTAAACGATTGGGCGGCGATCGGGACCGCACTCTTTTCACGGAATCAGGATCTGCTGCGCGCAAGCCCTAACGCTCAGGGCTTCCACGAACTGGGGGCCTACCTCGGGTTGTTTTGCATTCCAGCGGTAATCGGCCTGGCATCGTGGCGTCGTGCGATGCCGTGGGCGTTCGCCAGCGCCGTAATAATTATGCTTGCGCGCGGCGCCACGGGACCCCAGTCCCTGTGGATGCTAATCCATCAACTGCCGATCGGTTCTGAATTGCGTCTGCCGGCGCGGTTCCTAATGATTGCGCCCCTTACCGTGGGAGTGCTCGCAGGATTCGGATTTGATTCAATTCTCTTGATGCGGTCTCGTGCGGTGCCGGTTCTGGCCGCAGTATTTCTGGGTCTCGCGGTTGCGGATGAATTCCTGGTCACAGTTCCGAATCTCAAATACGCGGTCGAATGGACGGTACATCCCTCAGTTCCATCCGCGCAGTTTCGCCAATACCGACTGGCACCCCAGCCTACGGGAGGTTACCAAGTTGTGCGGGCTAGCATGTACGAGATCGCGCGCGAGAACCTGGGGATAGTGGCGTGCTACGAATACGAGGACAATTGGAATACTTCGGCAATCGGCGCCGAGCAGCCCGGATATCGGGGCGAGCAGTATCTTCTTGGCGCCGGCTCGGTGCTTCCTGCGCTCTGGACGCCAAATGAACTGACATACGATGTTGACGTGCCCGCGCCTGCAACCTTGGTCGTTAATCAGAATTACGACCCCGGATGGCAGGTTGCGTCTGGCCCCGGACACCAGATTTCGCAATCGGGCTTGCTTGCGGTCACGGTGCCGGCTGGAAAAAGCGAAATTGTGATTGGATATCGCCCTTGGTCGGTAGTGTTCGGCGCGTTAATTACGATTCTGACGGCAGTTGCCGCGCTTGTGATTCCACGCGTCATGCGCACGCGCCCCCCTTACTTTGGCGGCGACGATGCGGCAATCTAGATAAGGGAGTTCAGCGGCCGGGGGATGCATGCGCAGGCCGCAATGGAACCGGGTCGAATGCATGGAATGACGGACCCCGCGGGTATCGCGGAGTGGATATCGACGTGGGGCTATTGGGGGATTTTCAGCCTTGTCTTCGTCGGAAACATCGGGATTCCAGTGCCGGAGGAGACCGTAATGCTGGCTGCCGGTTTCCTCGCTGGCCAGGGCCTGCTCGACCTGCGCGCAGTTTACGTCGTGGTCGTCGTGAGTGCCGTTATCGGCGATTGCTGTGGCTATCTGGCGGGACGAACCGGCGGCCAGCGCTTGATGGCCAGGTTGTCGGAGACGTTTGCATTCCTGCGCCCGCGGTACGATCGGCTGCAGATATTCTTTCAGTCGCATGGCAGCAAGGCGGTCTTCATGGCTCGCTTCATCGCGGGGGTTCGATTCATGGCGGGGCCGATGGCTGGCGCGTGTGGGATGCCATTTTGGCAGTTTCTGGGATGGAACGTGCTGGGAGCGATTACGTGGTGCACGATGGTGGTGACCGTTGGCTACTTGGCCGGCGATGAGTTGTACCCAATGCTGGCGATGGCGCATCAGGCGTCCGCATGGATTGCCGTTGGTGCGGTGTTGATTGTGGCGCTCCTTTACGTTTTCTGGTGGAGAGAAAAGCATCCGTCGGTTGAAGGTTCTCAGCCGTAACGGGATGCCAAGTCGCCGCTCCTTCAAGCGGGCATGCGATTGATTCCAGACATCGTTGTCAACGCAACCCGCGCAACCGTAATGGTGGCGTTGATGGTGATTACTGGATGCCGCTCTGAAGTCAGCCTCCACATTCATTACATTCCCGGCATAGTGCCCGGATCGGAAAACATTTTCCGAGCGGCAAAAATTGCGGTCTTCCCCGCCACTGGTGCGCTCGCATCCGGGAAAATCGATGCCGGGAAGACTTACGCAGCTGACGGCGGTGTGAAGACGGCCACTGTCACTAATGCGGGAAAAATTTTCACCCTGGCGATCGTTTCCGCGCTCGCAGGCGCCGGATTGGAGCCGCTGCCGGCCGAATCGGAGTCACCGGACAGCACACCGCCCGAGGACGTTGATTTCATCCTGACCTACGAGCTTGAACAATTCGACGTGGTCAAACGCTTCGGCTCCTCCCAAACCGTCCACGGACAGTATTTCACAATGCATGCGGCGGCGCGCGCGAAATTCGTTTTGAAAAACCGGCGTGGCAAGGTGCTTTACTCCGGGGAGATCGTTGGCATCGAAGACGAACCACCGGCTCCGTCGGGGAATGAAGTGTTCCTGCCTCTTGAAGCCGAACCTGGCGAGTCGCTATCGGTCGCGATGTCGCGTACGGCGGGTCTGCTGATGATCGATCCGAAGTTTCGCATCGCGTTTGTGGCACGCTAGCTTTTCGCGCGCTATTCCTTCCGGCAGCGCAGTTCCGAGCGGCGGATTTTTCCGCTAACCGTCTTGGGCAATTCGTCAATGAATTCGATCTCGCGCGGGTACTTGTAGGGCGCAGTGACTCGCTTCACATGCTCCTGTAACTCGCGCACCATCGGCTCGCCGCGCTCGACACCGGGCTTGAGCTTTACGAACGCCTTTACTACGGACCCTCGATCGGCATCGGGAATTGCGACCACCGCCGATTCGATTACTGCCGGATGCTCCAGCAGCGCACTTTCGACCTCAAATGGGCCGATGCGGTAGCCGGCGGAGATTATAACGTCATCGGCGCGGCCGACGAACCATAAGTATCCATCGGCGTCACGCCGGGCGTGATCGCCGGTCAGATACCAATCGCCGCGAAATGCCCGCGCGGTCTCGTCGGCATTCTTCCAATATTCCAAAAACACCGATGGCGGCCGTTCCGGCGCGATGCGCACGGCAATTTCGCCGATCTCGTCGACTGCGCCTTCGTTCAAGTCGCGATTAAGAATGCGCACATCGTGGCCGGGGAAGGGCAGTCCCATCGATCCCGGCTTTACCTGCATCCCCGGCATGTTTGCGGCGACGATGATCGTTTCCGTCTGGCCGAAACCATCATAGATCGTATGCCCCAATTGTTCGCGCCATACTTCTATCACTTCCGGATTAAGCGGCTCGCCAGCGCCGGTGCAATGGCGCAGCTTGGGATATTTGTGCTGCGCCAGATCTTCCTTTATCAGCATCCGGTACTCGGTTGGCGGTGCGCAGAATGTCGCTATCTCATAGCGCGCGAGCAACTCCAATTCTTTCTTCGGATCGAAACGGCCGTTGTACATGAACGTTGTGACGCCGTTCATCCACGGCCCGAACAGCACGCCGTAGGCTGCCTTCGCCCAGCCCGTATCTGACGTTGTCCAATGCACACCGCCAGCCTGCAATGACAGCCAGTTGAGCCCCGTGAATCGATGGCTATACGCGTAGCCGTGGCTGTGCAGCACGGCCTTTGGTTCGCCGGTGGTGCCGGAGGTGTAGTAGCAGATTGATGGTTCGGTGGATCTCGTCTGGGCTGGTTTGAAAAGTTGCGACGCATTGTTCATCGACTCCTGCAGGCCGATCCATCCTGAGCGCGCGCCGCCTGCGATCAGGTAATGCTGGAGCGACGGGCATTGCTTGCACAATTCGGCCACCATCGTGGCGTTTTCCGGCGACCCGATGATCGCGCGTGCGCCGGAATGATTCGCGCGATAAATCAGGTCCTTCTCGCGCAACATTGCCGTGCATGGAATGACGATCGCGCCCAGCTTGAGCGCGCCGATATAAGCGGCCTGCCAAAGCGTGATTCGCGGTAATACGAGCAGAACGGCGTCGCCACGCCGAATGCCCAGCCCGGCCAGGACATTGGCGATTTGATTCGATTGGCGCGACAAATCGGCGAAGGTCAGGCGTGCGCGCCGTCCCTCCTGATCCTCCCACAACAGCGCGACGCGGTTCGGATCGTAGGCGAGGCGATCGATCTCGGCTCCGAAATTAAAGAACTCCGGCGTGTTCCACCGAAAGTCGCGATATGCTGCGCGATATTTCTCAAGTTGGTCTGCGTTCATGCCGTCAATGTCCGCGCGTGCGGGGCGCCTGCGATCGCTTGATCGTTGCCTTGATGTACTTCATCGTCACTGGCGAAAGGTCTTCGCGATCAACTTGCGCATCGATTATTGCAAATGTGTGGCCCTCGTGAGCAGCCCTGAGCGCACGGCGCAAATCGTCCGGCGTGTTTGCCTCGAATCCGGCGCCGCCGAAATCGCGCGCGAGTTTCGCATACGGCCACGGAGGAATCTCAAGCAGCTCGCGCCGCTCGGCGATTGGCCGAAAGATGCCCCATCCGCCGTTATTGAGCACCAGCACAATTGGGTTCACACCCTTGGCGGGCGAATGAGAGATTTCCGTGCCGGTCATCTGGAAGCCGCCGTCGCCGCATAGAACCAGCGGCCGAAATCCGCATCCAATCTGCGCACCCATCGCGGCTGGAACCGCGAATCCCATGGAAGCGTAAAATCCCTGTGCCAGATAGTAACTGGTGTATGGCACGCGCACGTCAAGGCCGCCGAACAGCATGTCACCTGACTCGGCGACCACCATGTAATTTTGCTTGTCGGCCAAAAACTCGTTGGTTGCCGCAAGGATGTCGCGTACCTTGAGAATCCCGTTTCTATTGCTGCCGGGCGGAGGAAGGTTGTCGCTGTAGGCGACTTTCTCACGATGCTGCCGCAGTTTCTCGCGACTCAGGGCGCGCACGAAGTCCCTTACCGCAGTGTCCGTATAGGTGTGGTACTTCACATCGACTTTGCGGTCGACGGCCCACACCGTCCGATCCCTGATGACGTGCGGCGGCCGGTTGCCGAAATTCATGTCGGTTTTAAGGCATCCGAGGTTGAGCACGAAATCCGCCCGATTCATCCGCTCTACTATCGGCGCCGGACTGAGTTCGCCCACGTGTACGCCCATATGCAGCGGATGATCCATCGGGAATGCGCCTTTGCCCAGCACGGTCGTGCAGACCGGCGCACCCATGTTTTCGGCCAGATCGACCACATCTCGCAATGCCTTGTAACGGTGAATCTCGATTCCGGCGATTACGATCGGCTTGCGGCTTGCGTTGAACATCGCGGCAGTCTCGCGTGCAGCCTCCTTGACCTTGCGCAAATCGGAATCGAGGAAATGCAGCCTCCCATCCCATTCGATAATTTCGTCGGGGACTTCGATTTGGCGGCTGACCATATCGCGATGAATCTCGACGTATCCCGGACGCTGCTCGGCCCAGATGGCGCGAACCACGCGATGCAATTCTTCGGCGGCGGTGCGCGGATCGGTCAGCACGGCGGAAGCGCAGGTTACTTCGTTGTAAATGCGATGCTGCGATTCGATCTCCCGCGCTTGGTGATGGATCAGCGTGCCAAGCTTGCGTTCCTCCTCGCCGGGTCCGCCGGAAAAAATCAATATTGGCACCCGCTCGGAAAACGACCCGGCAACTGGGTTGACCATGTTGTGGCCACCCGCGCCATAGGTCACGCATACGACACCGATCTTGCCGGTTGCGCGCGCGTAGCCGTCGGCGGCAAAGCCGACACCCGGCTCGTGCGACAGCGTGATGATCTCAAGCCCATGGCGGCGGCCCAAGGCGAAAAATAATTTCAGCGCCAAATCGCCGGGAATCCCGAACACGTGGCGTACGCCGATTTTGCGCAGGTACGCGCCCAGAAAATCGCCAAGTGCCATGTGCCGCTTCATGCCGTTTCGTCCCCTCTATTCAATGCAAATTGTAACAGAATCGTGTCCGGGGCACTGTCCCGGATTGGCAACATTCAGCAGCGAGTGTGCTAAGATAACCGGCGAAAGGGGCTAATTCATGTTTCGATCGATGCTTCGCATGCAGGTGCTCAGGCCCTTGCAACTCGGCCGGGTTGCGATGTTTCTGCCGCAATTTGTGCGTGTCTTCTGGAGGCTGATGCATGACGAACGGGTGCCGTCATTGGTCAAGATGGTGCCGCTTCTGGTGATGCTGTCGATGATGACGCCGCCAGCGCTTGAGCTTGATCTGGTTCCGATCGTTGGCGAACTGGATTGGCTTCTGGCCGGCTACCTTGCGCTGAAGGTCTTCCTCTGGCTGTGCCCGCCTGACGTGGTCCGGGAACACATCACTGCGGTCGCGCACGGATAGCTGAAAGCGCCACCTGATGCGTCCCCGCATAATCCTGTTCGGCCTTGCCGCGACGGTGATCGTCGCGCTGGTCGTGCTTAATCTGATCGATCGGCTCGCGATCGACTACCTGTGGTACGGCACGCTCGGCTTCGGGTCGGTTTTCGATACGACGATATTCGCGCAGATCGCCGTATTCGCGATTGTGTGGATCGTATCGTTCGCCGCGATTTCGATCAGCGGCCTGGTTGCGGTGGGGATGAGCCGCGAGCGCGGGCGCATTCACGTTGTTCGGCGTCCGGAGGAAATGACCGAAGTCAACGTGCCGGAATTAATCCGAGCGCTTGGCGAGCGCGTGCCGTGGCGGATAATTGTGCTCGCGGCCGCGGGGGTACTCGCGATTTTCGTGGCGCAAGGTGAGGCCTCAAGCTGGGACGTGTACCTAAAAGGTTTCTATGGGGTGCCGTTCGGCATCGTGGAGCCTGCCTTCGGTAACGACATCGGATTTTACGTGTTTACCGTGCCGTTGCTAGAGGAGATGCGCGACCTGTTTTTTGTCGTACTATTCCTGGCGGCTGCGACGGCCGCCGGAGTTTACTGGGCTCGCGATGCACTCGACTTCCGGGAGTCTCCGCCGCGCATCTCGCCAGCTGCGACGGCGCACTTCTCGGTGCTGCTGGGATTGTTTTTTGTCCAACGCGCGATGAGCTACTGGCTCTCCCGGTTCGCATTGCTGCTGCATACCAATGATGTCGTTGTGGGTCTGCGGTACGTCGATCGCGTGCTATGGCAGCCGGGACTATGGCTGCTGGTTGCGCTATCGATCGTTGCCGCGGCACTCTGCATTGCCAACATCAGACAGCGCGGTGTCCGGCTGCTGGTAATGGCGGCGGTTGCGGTTTTTGGTCCGGCGATTTTGCTCGGGTTTATTCAACCGGCGATCGAGCGAGTCTGGGTCAAACCTGACGAGCTTAGAATTGAAAAGCCCTACCTGGAGCGCAACATCGCGATGACACGGCATGCATATAAGTTGGACGGCGTCGACGTGAAACCATTTGCGGGGCAGGGAAAGCTTACGCCGGCAGTTCTTGAGCAGGACGAATCCACGATCGGGAACATCCGGCTTTGGGATAACCGTCCGCTGCTGGACACCTACAAGCAGCTGCAGGAAATCCGCACCTACTACGACTTTCGTGACGTCGATATCGATCGCTACCAGATCGACGGGAAGTACACCGAAGTGATGCTATCGGCCCGCGAAATGAACATCGATAATCTTTCGAGTACGGCACAAACCTGGGTCAACCAGCATTTAAAATTCACCCACGGCTCGGGTCTGGTGATGAGCCCGGTGAATCGAAAGGATACCGAGGGCCTGCCGTACTTCTATTTGAAGGACATCCCGGCGGTCTCGAGCGCGGGACTTAAAATCAATCAGCCCGCGATTTATTTCGGCGAAGCGCGCGACAATTATGCGATCGTCGATGCGGCCACGCCCGAGTTCGATTATCCGCGCGGCGCCGACAATGTGTTCAGCTATTACGGAGGTTCGGGCGGGATTCCCGTAAGCGGTCTGTTGCGCAGGATTTTGTTCACATTCTTTTACAGCGATTTCAACCTGCTGGTTACCGACAATATCGTCGCGAAAAGCAAAATCATGATCCGGCGGAACATAATAGACATGCTCGGCTACCTGGCGCCGTTTCTCGATCGCGATGGCGACCCATACGCCGTGATAAGCGGAGGACACATTAAATGGGTGGTCGATTGCTATACGACCAGCGACCATTATCCGTACTCGCAGACCAGCGCATATGTTCGGCCCGACGGTGGCCAAATCAATTACATTCGCAATTCGGTCAAGGCGATCGTCGATGCGTACACGGGTGCAACCGATTTTTACGTGGCAGATCCCGATGATCCGGTAATTCAGACTTGGGAGCGGATTTACCCGAATATGTTCAAGCCGATGTCGGAGATGCCGGCCGACCTGCATGCGCACATTCGTTATCCGGAAGATTTCTTTCTAGTCCAAACCGACATCTATCGCACCTACCACATGACCGACCCGCAAGTATTTTATAATCGGGAGGACTTGTGGGACTTCGCGCGCGAGAATTACGCGGATCAAACTTCGGCGATGCGTCCCTATTACGTAATCATGCGGCTGCCGGGCGAGTCGAAAGCCGAGTACATCCTGATGCTACCGATGGTGCCCCGCGGGCGTGACAACATGATCGCGTGGATGGCCGCGCGATGCGACACACCCGGCTACGGGCATTTGTTCGAATATTCGTTCTCGAAGGACCGGCTGTTCTACGGTCCGTATCAAATTCAGGCGCGCATAAATCAGAATCCGGAAATTTCGCGCCAGTTATCGCTATGGAACCAGATGGGTTCCAAAGTGCTGTTGGGGAACCTGCTGGTGATTCCGGTACAAGATTCATTGCTGTACGTGGAGCCGCTTTACATCCGCGCCGAAAACGGACAGCTGCCGGAACTGCAGCGCGTCATCGCATCCTACAGCGATCGCGTCGTAATGGGCGATACGCTCGACGCTGCGCTCGCAGCGTTGTTTACGGGCGGTGCGCCGGCTCCTGCAACTATCGCGAAAACCGTGCCTGCCGCTTCGTCCGGCGTCGCAATTGCTCCTGCCGTTCATGGCGACTTGAAGGCGGCTGCCGAGCACTACTCTCGAGCGCTTGCGGCACTGCGTGCGGGCGATTGGGCGGAATTCGGCTCCGAGATGAAACAGCTCGGTGATGAGCTTGGCCAGCCTCCGTCAACTGTGCATCAATAGAATAACGGCATCCGGCTCCGGAGGACGGAGTGGCGGCAAGTTCGAAACGGCGAAAATCAATTGCGGATTTTAATCGACGCAGGTTCCGCCACGAAGATTTTCTGCAAGCGAAAATCGAGGCGATAGCCGCTTTGGCAGCCGCCACGATCGGCGCTGAGATGTGCGCGATCGCGTGGAGCGGCGCGGAACCGAATCGCGCAATCTACGCGCCGCGCCGCGATTCAAGGTGGCGCGATACGCTGAACGCACTTTTCGCCGCGCTTGACCAATGTCTTGGCGAGCTTACAGCCAATTCGGTACCGGCTCGAACACATTCATCTGCTCAGTCGGTTTCGCTTTCCGCGCGCCAGATCGAAGCTATCGTTGGCCGCGTACCTCTAAATAGCGATGAAGACGAGGAAGATCGCGTGCAAATCGCCGCAACCGCATTCGCAAGCACCGGGACCGCTGTGCGCGTGGCCTTGATCAAAACGGGCGAATGTCGGCGGGCCGAACTTGAAGCAACGCTTGAACTTGCGGGGCGGGCCGCGCTGGCTGAAATCGCAGTGGAAAACGAGCGCGCCGCGCATCGATTTTGGCGCGAGCGTTGCGTCGATACCGGCACGCAGGCCGCTGCAACCAGGCGCGAGCTCGCGATGGAACGCCAGGTGCAGGCATGCCTTGATGCAGCGGTGGAAAAGGCCCGGCGTTTTCGCCCGTATGATCGGATGGCGCGCCTCGGAGCGCTCATTGGTTCCACTGCTGGCTACGACGACTGGGTCATTGCGATTGCCGAAAATGGGGCGCTGAAAACCATGGCGGCGTCCGATCGCATCAACGTTGGCAGCTACGCTGTCGACAGTGGTGCGCTTGCTGAATGTTTCAATCGGCAGAGCATGATTACGGGGTCTGACGGCGAGGGGAGAGCACAATATCCTGAAGACCAAATTTTTCGCGGCGCATTCGTTTGCATTCCATTTGAGGCCGGGGCGATCGCGCTCGGCTCGCGCGGCCGGCCCAAGCTCGACGCGCGCGCCGTGGCGGAAGCCATCGTGCGTCGCCTTGATCCAATTGTTCGAACTTGGGCAATGGAGGAAGAATCCGAGCGCAGCCGTGCATTGATCGCGCGGCTGGGGCTGCGAATGTTCAACGCGATCGATGAGGAGCGCGCACGCATCGCTCGCGACCTGCATGACGATCAGGCGCAATTGCTTGCTGCGGCGCGAATCGCGCTTGCGGGCCGCCGTGCCGCGGCGCGGGCCATTCTGGGGCAGGTCGAAGACGAGCTACGGCGCAAGACGCGCGAGTTACGTCCGGCAATGTTGGGCCGCGCCAGACTGGACGAGGCGATACGGCGTGAATTCGACCGGCTCTCTGGCACCGGGATCGGAGCGAAGCTGGCGGGCGCGTCCGCGGCGCGCGCGCTTCCAAGGCCGGCGCAACAGTTGTGCTTCCAGATCGTTCGCGAGGCGATATCCAACGTGCTTCGCCATGCTCGCGCGCGGACAATCGAAGTCCGAATTGAGCGAAGCAAAGGTGACGTGCGAGTCACCATCGCTGACGACGGTCGTGGTATCGCGGCTAAGGAAAGGCGCGACGGGGCAGGGCTTGCGGGTATTCGCGAGCGGCTGGAATTAATCGGAGGGCGGATGGCGATCGAATCCGGGCCGCGCGGAGCCACGCTGATGGCTGAAATTCCAGTTCCACGCATATGAGTCCAAGCGAACGAATCCGAATTCTTCTTGCCGACGACCATCGCATCCTGCGTGAGGCGCTCCGCGCGCTGCTTGCTGCCGACTGCGACATCGTCGGCGAGGCATCCAGCGGCGAAGCTGCCGTGGACCTTGCTGTAAAATTGAAGCCACAGGTCGCAGTGGTCGATTTGCGGATGTCGGGCATGGACGGCTTTGCCGCTGCGCGCCGCATCGGACGGGAGGTTCCCGGATGCAAGGTGCTTGTACTCAGCCAATATGATGACGAGGAATCCGTGGTCGAGGCTCTGGGGGAGGCGGGCGCACACGGCTTCGTGGTCAAGACCGACGCTGCCGACGAGTTGCTCGCGGCGGTGCGCGCGGTGCATGCGGGCCGCCGCTACATCAGTCCGTCTGTTGCGCCGATTGTGATCGGTCGATTGAGCAAGCCGGCCGCTCCATCTGCGGCCACGAATCTCACCCGGCGTGAGCGCGAAGTGCTTCGGCTAATCGCCGATGGCGCCACCGCCAAAGAGATTGCGCGGCGGTTAAAGATCAGCCCAAAGACCGCTCAGGTGCACCGGGATAACTTAAAGCAAAAGTTGAACTTACGCTCGACCGCCGCGATGGTCCGGTACGCAATCAAACACAAGCTGGTCCGGCTCGATTAGCGTGGCGATCACTTCTTTTCGGCGTGCAGGTCGTCCATTACGACACGGGCGAGCTGCTTGACGGAATCGCGTAGCGTCAAAAGCGCTGCCACCGTCGCAGGATCGGGTTTACCCGAGAGCCGGTATGCGTCGGCGGTGTGGACGAAGCGCTCGTAGCCGTTCAGAAGCTCAACGAAGTCATGATGCGATTTCAACCCATTCTCGCGGGGGGTCTCCGACGCAAACGTATCGGCCTTGTTGAATGCGTAATAGAACTCGCCCATCTCCTCCGAGGTTAATGCCCGACCATCGATGATAAAGCCCGAGCGCGTGAAATCTCCGAGTTTGTCCGCCAAGTCGGATAGGAGCGCGACATTCGCCGCGGTCTCGCGCGCATAGTCGCTGGAGTAGCACGCCGAAACGGCCACCGCCGATATGAGCGCAAGCGTAATGATCAACTTGCGCACGACCGCTCCGAACAAAGTCAGGCGAGGTGTTGCTTGAAAAAGGCGACGGTCTTGTTCCATGCGTCCTTGGAATGCGTGGGATGGAACGATGGCCGTTCGTCACACATGAATCCGTGGTCGGCGTCCGGGTAAAAGACCACCTCCGCAGGCTTGCCCGCGCGCTTGAGCGCGTCGCGAAATTCATCGACTTCCGCCAGCGGGATGAAGGCGTCCTTGCCGCCAAAGAAAGCGAGCACCGGTGCGTTCAGCCCGTCGACAAATTCGATCGGCGCCTTCGCGCCGGGACGGCTCGCCTTTACCATTCCGCCACCGTAGTAGGGCGCTGCCGCCTTCACATCCGGATTGCGGCAGGCGGTAAGAAAGCTGATGCGCCCGCCCATGCAGAAGCCGGTCACTCCAATCGGCCGCTTAGCTTCCTTGAGCGTCTTCAGATAGTCGATCGTAAAGGCCATGTCGCTAACGACCTGTTCATCCTTCAGCGCCATCATCAGCTTTATCGCGGAGGGGAGGTCGTCATAGCCGACAACATTGTTGGGCATCCGGAAATAGAGATTCGGCGCGATTACGACAAAGCCCTCCGCCGCGAATCGATTCGCGATCCCTTTAATATTTTTGTTCAGCCCGAACGCTTCCATCACGACGATCAGGGCGGGATATGGGCCGCCCTCCGCGGGCTGCGCCAGATGCGCCGGCATCCGCTCGGCGCGAATCGGGATTTTCACTTCACTGGTGACGATTTCCATCATTCCAACCTCCGCCGGAAGATAGTGCGGCTAACCGATCCTTCTCGCATACAACCGCGCGCGGCTCAAGCGCTGTCCGGTGGGCGCGTTGCTTCGTAGTTGGCGGGCAAGCAAGATTATCGAGCGGAAACGCCGGGTTGAGGTCATGGCAAAAATATTCGAGTGCATCGACGATATGATCGAGAAATTCATCAAGGCGCAACATCTATTTTTCGTGGCGACGGCGCCGCTGGATGCGGCCGGCCATGTGAATCTTTCGCCCAAGGGGTTGGATTGCCTGCGAATTCTGGATTCCAAGACCGTCGCCTATCTCGATCTAACCGGCAGTGGGATCGAAACCATTGCGCACCTGCGTGAGAACGGCAGGATCGTGCTGATGTTCTGCGCGTTTCAGGGTCCGCCCAAGATTGTGCGTCTGCATGGCCGTGGCGAGGTATTCGAGCAGGGTGATTCTCGCTTCGACGAACTGCGCCCGCTGTTTCCAAGTCTGGCCGGCACCCGCTCGATTATCGTCGTTTCGGTAAATCGGGTCGCCGATTCGTGCGGATACGCGATCCCGCTATTCAGCTATGAGGGAGAACGCTCCCAGCTCATCGAATGGGCGGAGAACAAGGGGGAGGCAGCCGTCGAGCAATACCGGTCGGAAAAGAACCGCATGAGCATCGATGGCCTGCCTGGGCTGTCCGGCCCGCGCGCGGGCAGAGAGGATTAACCGCCAAGACACTAAGACGCCAAGCAAATTCTGACTTTGTGGCTTGATGCCTTGGTGGTGAATTTACTCCGATTATCGGCTCATCTCGCTAAATGATTCCGCTTCGCGATAGTGCCGCCGCGCGCCGCCTGACCCCGGTGAACACGATCCTCATCGCGGCCAATGTCGCGGTCTTTGCGTACGAAGTTTCACTGGGTCCCGGAATCAACCACTTCGCCGCAAGGTTTGCGATGGTTCCAGCCGCCGTCGCGCGTGCACTGCCGGCGTACTTCGCGGACGCGCGTCAGGCGGTCCCCGGTCCGTCGATGGCCGCGCTGGAAACGATTTTCACGTCGATGTTCTTGCACGGCAGCATCCTGCACGTCGCGGGCAACATGCTTTATCTATTCATTTTCGGTGCGGCAGTGGAAAGCCGGATGGGGTTCATCCGATACCTGGTTTTTTATCTGGCCGCGGGCGTAGCAGCTGCCCTTGCAACAGTATGGATCGATCCGGCTTCGCACGTGCCAGTGATTGGAGCCAGCGGCGCAATCGCAGGTGTCCTCGGAGCATACTTCATATTCTTTCCGCGCGGCCGGATTCTGACCGCCGTACCCTTGTTAATTTTCATCGAGTTCGTCCAGATTCCTGCCGTCATCTATCTGCTGGTGTGGTTCGCCGCGCAGTTGTTCTCCGGTCTGGCGGCTGGTGGCGGAGGTGCCGAAATGGGCGGCATCGCATGGTGGGCGCACGTTGGGGGATTCCTTTTTGGCATCGCATTTGCCCCGATGATCGCGCGCCGACATGGGAGATCCCGATAAAGATCAAGTCATTTGCGGCCCTTCACTTGTGGATAGTGGGGACAATCGGTGGATCGATGCTTGAGGAACGCCATCGCATCTTTCATACTTGATCGTGACAAAAGGGAATTGCGCGAGCGTGGAGGGCTGAGGTCAGTGGCGGAATCATCGGACGATATTCTTAAGCGCGTTCCTCCGCAAAATCTCGATGCCGAACAGTCGGTCTTGGGCGCGATCTTGCTCGACAACGATGCGATCGATCGGATCGTTGATATCGTTAAAGCCGCAGATTTCTACCGCCCGTCGCACGGCCAGATTTTTACCGCGATGATCGAACTGCGCGATCGGGTTGAACCGGTCGACGCAATCACTCTGACCGAGGCGTTGTCCCGGAAGGGCGCGTTGGAGGCTATCGGCGGGCCAGCCTACATAGCGGAGTTGGCCTCGGTGGTGCCAACCGCGGCCAACATCGAGCATTACGCGCGGATCGTGCGTGAAAAGGCCCTGCTGCGGTCATTGGTTTCCGTTTCCACCTCGATCGCGAGCGGCTCCTACGAGTCGCCGACCAATGTCGATGAATATTTGGATCAGGCCGAGCACCGGATATTTGAGATTGTCGACCAGCGCATTCGGCAGTCCTTTCACTCCGTCCACGATGCGATGATCAAATCGATAGATCAGGTGGAGCGCCTCTATCATACGCGGGAATTGATAACTGGCGTGCCCACGGGATTTATAGATCTCGACCGGCTTACAGCGGGACTCCAGCCCACTGAATTGATCATAATCGCGGCTCGCCCCGGAGTCGGGAAAACTGCGCTGGCGCTAAACATCGCGGCAAATGCTGCGATGGAGGGCGATCGCCCGGTTGGAGTTGCGTTCTTTTCTCTGGAAATGTCCAAGGAGCAGCTCGCGCTCAGGCTCCTCTGCGCTCAAGCGCGCGTCGATAGCGCTCGCGCCCGTACGGGCGTGATCAGCCAGGATGAGCTGCAGAGATTAATTGCAGCCGCCGATCCCATCTCTCAGACGAAGATATTCATCGACGATTCGTCCGATACCAGCGTCTTGACGCTTAAGGCCAAATGCAGGCGGCTCGCCCGCGACAAAGATGTGAATTTGGGCCTGATTGTCGTGGATTATCTCCAGCTGATGAAGCCGGTAAAGGCAAATGACCGGCGTGACGTGGAAATCGCGGAGATGTCGCGTTCGCTGAAAGCGCTGGCCAAGGAGCTTAGGGTGCCGGTGATTGCGCTATCGCAGTTGAACCGTCAGGTGGAGAGCAGAACGGATCGCAGGCCGATGCTTGCCGACCTGCGCGAATCCGGCGCTATTGAACAGGATGCCGATGTGATCGCGTTTATCTATCGCGACGAAATGTACAAGGGGAAAGAAAGCAAAGATGCCGGCATCGCGGAAATAATCGTTGCGAAGCAACGCAACGGCCCCACGGATACCGTCAAACTCACCTACATCGGGTCGTACACTCGCTTCGAGAACTACACGCCGGAAGCCAACGTTTTTGAAGACGCCGGCGGCTGAGGCATCGCGGCGGCTAAGAGGACTCTGAATCGTCCTTGGCCGGGGGAGGATCGGCTGCGGCTACCGCCTCTACATCCTCTACATCTTCCGGATGCGTCTCGACACTCTCGATCGGTGGCGTGTTCACCTGCTCGACGGCGCGTTCGATTTCCTTGAATTCGGACAGGTCCGGCAGGCTTTCCAAGTCCTTCAGTCCGAACAGCTCCAGGAATTCCTGCGTGGTGGAATAAATGATTGGCCGGCCGGGCGCTTCCTTTCGGCCGGCAATTTTTATCAGGCGCTTTTCAAGCAACGTTTCCAGGACCCCGCCTGAATCGACGCCGCGCAATTGCTCGATTTCTGGCCGCGTAATCGGCTGGCGATAGGCGATAATCGCCGCGGTCTCCAGCAACTGACGGCTAAGGCGCGGCGGCCGGGCCGCGAGAAGCTTGCGCACGTATGCCGCATAGTCCTTGCGGGTGCGCATCTGGTAACCGCCGCCAACCTCCTCAATCACGACGCCACGGTTTGAGCCGGCATAGTCTGTCGCCATCGCGGCGAGTGCCTTGGCAACCGTTGCGCGCGGTACATCGCCAATTGCGTCGGCAAGCTTGGCGGCCGTCACCGGTTCCCCCGCCGCAAACAGCAGAGATTCAAGAATTGACTTCAGATGTGATTCTTCCAATTAAGTTCCCCTCGGTTCAGCCCTGCTGCGGTGCGGTGTCCGATGATTCGGCGCGTTCCAGAAAGATCGGGCCGAAGCGGACCTCCTGATAGGCGCGCACCTCGCGGCGGCGCAAAAGTTCCAGCAGGGCCATAAATGTGGCGATAACGATCGAGCGATCGGCCGCATCCGCGAACAGCGCCGTGAATTCAACGCGGCTACCGCCTTCGAGTGCACTAAGTATCCGCGGAATGCATTCCGCGACCGGGATGTCGCGCAGCGTGATTCCGCGCGGCGTCTTGTCCGCCATACGCTTAAGGACGGCACCCATCGCCTCGACCAGGTCGAAAATCGATGCCTCGAATCGCGGCGCATTGGGATCCTCTTGTGGCTGCTCGCCCGGCGTGGTGAAAACATCGCGCCCCAACAGCGCACGTCCGGCCAGCTTGTCGGCCGCCTCGCGATAACGCTGATATTCGAGCAGCCGTGCAACGAGGTCGCGCTTTAGTTCTTCGGCTTCTTCGGTGTCGGCAAGCTCCGGATGCGGCAGCATCGCAAACGACTTGATAAGCAGCAGTGTTGCCGCCATCACCAGGTACTCGCCCGCGATGTCGAGGTTCAGTTGGTCGAGCAGTTCGAGGTAAGCCAGGTATTGCTCGGTGACAACGCTGGCGGTCACTTCGTGCGGGTCGAGTTCGGCACGCTTGAGCAAATGCAAAAGCAGGTCGAGTGGACCTTCATAGATCGGCAGCCGAAAACGGACTCCGCCGCCGGCTTCAATTCTGGGTGGTGCGGTCTCGTCGCTCACAGCAGTATTTGCGTGACCGTGTTGATGATTGGGTCAATCACCCGGTCGATGACTCCTGTATATAGCAGCAAGAACAGAATCGGAAAGCCGAGCGGCTCCATCCGCGCGAATGCCCGTGCCGCATCGAGCGGCAGGATCCCCACCATTACCCGCCCCCCGTCAAGTGGAAGGAGCGGGAACAGGTTGAAGATCGCCAGCACCACATTGACTACGACTGAGGCGCCAAGCATGAACAGGAGCGGCCGAGCGACCTCATTGCCCAACGGTCCCGCGATGAATCCCTGATCGATACGGAGCGCGAGCGAACTGACAATCGCCAGCGCAATATTGGTGAGCGGCCCGGCCGCGGCGACCATCATCATGCCACGCCGCCCGTTGCGCAGGCGCGAAAAATTCACCGGCACCGGCCGCGCGAATCCGAACACCGGCATTCTCATCCAGAGCAGCAGCATCGGCAGAATTACCGTTCCGAACGGATCGATGTGCGGGATTGGATTTAGCGTCAGCCGGCCGGCCTCAAGTGCGGTGTCATCGCCGAGCCGGAGTGCGACCACCCCGTGCATTACTTCGTGCAAGATGATCGCGAAGATCGTGGGCAGCACCCAGATCGAGATTTTGACCAAAAAATCGCCCGTGTCGCTCATGCGCGCGTGCCTCCGAGTGCGCCGGCGCGAGTGGCGCGGGGATGGAATGTGCGATGCACTTTGCGCAGGTGGCCTTTGGACAGGTGCGTATAAATCTGGGTGGTCGAAATGTCGCTATGGCCGAGCATCTCCTGTACCGCCCGCAAGTCCGCTCCGCCCTCGAGTAGGTGGGTTGCAAACGAATGACGCAGCGTGTGCGGGCTGATCCATTTGAGGCGCGGGTCGGTCGCGGCCCAGCCCTTGAGCGCCTTGAAGAATCCCTGCCGGGTCATCGCCTTACCCAGTCGCGTAACAAAGACTGCGGTGGCTCGGCGTGGCAACTGTTTGTTCTTCTTGCCATTGGCAGCTTCCGGGTTGAGGATTTCGTTGCGCCGCGAAAGCCATTCACGCAACGATCGCCCCGCCGCGCGCCCCAACGGCACGATGCGCTCCTTGGCGCCTTTGCCTATCACGATGACGACGCCCGAATTAATGTCCACTTGATGCAACTGCAGGCCCGTGAGTTCCGATACACGCAGGCCGCATCCATAAGCGAGTTCAAGCATCGTTCGATCGCGCAGGCCGCGCGCGGTTGAAACTTCGATTGATTCAATCAGGCGCTCGATATCGCCGCGTGAAAGGGTCTTGGGCAACTGACGCGGATGGTTCCTGAGTTTCACTGACGGCGCGGGGTCGCGGTCGATTATTTTTTCATCCACCAATTCGCGGGCCAGTCCGCGCAGGCTGGCTAGATGGCGCCGCTGGGAGGCGACCGCCAGCCCGCGATCGGCCAGCGCCTCCAAATAGGCTGTAAGCGCGGCGGCGTCGAAGGCGCTCGGTTCAAGCTTTTTATTCCGGCACCAAGCCTGGAATTCGCGCAGATCGCGCGCGTAGGCGTCCAGCGAATGGCGGCTAAGTCCGCGCTCGACCGACTGGCGCGCCAGATGGCGATCGATCGCGCCGTCCCAATCCACTGCGTTCACGCTGGCCGTCCTTGCGCCGGGTTCTCTTCGATTTTTTCCAGAAGCGCGGTACGCAATTCGCGCATGCGCTCCAGGTCGGTGACCTTTTGCCCGTCCCGGTCGCTTACATAGAACACGTCGAGTGCCTGATCGGCGTTGGTTGAGATGCGGGCCAGATGTATCAGCAGGCCTAATCGAAACAGCGTGTGAGTAATCGCGAACAGCAGACCGACGCGGTCCTGCGTGAATACGTCGATTACGGTGAATTGCTCCGAGGTGCGGTTATCGACTGTAACCTCGGTTGGCACGTGCCGGATGAATTTTTTCCCCGCCGTAACGACATGATGAGCCGCGGCGACCAATTCCGCTATGTCGCGCTCGCCGGTTATCGCGCGCTCCAAGTCGCGTTCGACACGCAGCCAGCGATCATCCTCCATCGCCATTGCATCGGCGCCCGCCAGGTGCGAGACGCGAAACGCATCCATCGCGATTCCGTTCGAGCGGGTGGTGATTCGGGCGGACAAAATATTCAGATTATTGGCGGTGAGCGCACCTGCGATCATCGAGAACAGTCCCGGCCGGTCGCGTGTCACGACGATGAATTCGCTGAACTCGAGCTCGGGGAAATGCCGGACGCGCGTAACCAGCGTCAGATCGCCAAGCGCGCGCATCAGCTCGAAGTGGAGCGCGATGTCGCCTTCTGGCACGATTAGGAAGTAGCGGTCGGGCATTTCGGCGAGAAACGCTGCGATATCGGCGGGCGAGCCTCCCGCCTTCGCGAGCTGTTCGCGAACGGACGTTTTGACGGTTGCGAGCCGGCGCGCGGGATCGACCGCCTCGCGATCGCCCTGTTCGAGTACCTTGAGCGCGCGCAGGTATAGCTCGCTCAGCAACATATCGCGCCAGTTGTTGAAAACCTTGGGTGCGACGGCGCGCATGTCGGCGTAGGTGAGCAGGTAGAGGGCCTTCAACCGGTCGATCGATCCGGCCTCGCGCGCGAACTCGATCACCGTGGTCTGATCGTCAAGGTCCCCCTTTTGCGCCACCTGCGACATGATTAGATGATTGCGCACCAGAAACACGACCAGATCGATTTCCTCCGGATCTAGTCCAAGGCGTTTTGCTACGCCGGTGGTCAGGTCCGCGCCGTGCTCATGATGGTCATGGCCGTGGCCCTTGCCGATGTCATGCAGGAGCATGGCGAGAAATACCAGCGGAGTTTGGTCGCACTCGCGGGCGACCTCGGTCAGAAGCGGGGTGGTGTCCTTGAATTCTCCGGCGCGCAATCGTTCCAGTTCTCGCACACCGGCCAGCGAATGCCGATCGACCGTATAGATATGGTAAAGGTCGTGCAGCACGCGCGCGTAAAGATTGCCGAATTCAGGGATTATCGCGCCCAGCACGCCCGAGAGGTGCATCGCCTCAAGTGTCTCGGCTACGCGGCTTCTTCCGGAAAGGATTTGCATCAGCGCGGCGCCGGTGCGCGGATCGCTGCGCATGGCGTCGCCGATTAGCGCAAGGTTGTCACGCACCATCTGGTAGGCGGCGCCGGAAAGTCCGACTCCCTGCGCCTGGCAATCGGCATAAATCGAGATCAGGTTGAACGGGTCATTCTTAAAAAAGTCCGGGTCGGCGATGCTCAGCAAATCCTGCTGGACGAGCACGCCGGGGCGGATCGTGCGTACCGGCTTGCGCCGGAAAAACCGCCCGCCGGGGCTATGTTCCGTGACCCGCGCAATAAGGCCCTCCGCGAATCGATGAATCGTCGTTGCCTGCTGATAATATGCGCGCATCAAACCCGACCCGGCCGCCTGGCCCTCCTCGGCGCGCATTCCCATGATCGGCTCGATCCGCTCCTGCATCTCGAACGTCAACTGATCGAAATGGCGTCCGGTGAGAAAGTGGAGCGAATTGCGCACGCGCCATAGGAAATCGCGCGCCGCGATCACTTCTGTGGCTTCGCGTTGCGAGATGACGGCCTTCTGCACCAGCTCTTCGATCGAATGGACTTTGTACTTGACCTTCGCCAGCCACATCGCGGTGTGCAAGTCTCGCAGGCCGCCTTCGCCATCCTTCAGGTTCGGTTCCAGCAAGTAGATCGAATCGCCGTACTGCGCGTGGCGGGCCCGGCTCTCTTCGAGCTTGGCCTTGAAAAATTTATCCTGATGCCGATTTAGGACATCGCTGACAAGGACGCGTTCGAGTTCCGCGTACAGTTTCTCGTCGCCGCAAAGATATCGAGAGTCGAGTATCGCCGTCTTTTCTTTCAGGTCCTCGGCTGCCAGACGCACGCAATCTTTGGCGCTGCGGACGCCCTGGCCGACCGTCAACCCGGCATCCCACAACGCGTGCAGCATCGTTTCCGTTACGATCTCCGCATACGGGCCACGCTTATGCTCATGCAAGAACAACAGATCGACATCGGAATAGGGATTCAACTCGCCACGACCGTAGCCGCCGCGCGCGACGACGGTAAGCCGCTGATTGAGCTTGGGAAATTTACGGACGTATTCGGCGTCGGCATAGCGGAAGAGGGCTCGGACTAAGTCGTCCATCGCCGCAGTCATTGCGCGGACGATAGCGGCCCCGTCGGCGCCCGCGAAATGCCTTTGCGATAATTCGGCGCGGACCGAGGCCAGGTACTCGCGCGCGCGGATGCCCGGGCTGCCGCGTTCGCCGAACCATACCAGCAGCGCGGTCTCGCCGCGTGGGGTATCGGCCTCCCCACGCTTTTCGCTAACGCGGGAGGCGCCTGGAATCGCCGCGCTCACAGATTTCCCACCGCCAAGTCGGCGTTGAAATAATGGACCACTGCGGCCGCCGCGGCGCCGGCAATCGTGTCCTGGTAAACGGCCGATGATAGCCGTGCGGCTTCGGTGGCATTGGAGAGGAACCCGCACTCGATCAATACGGCCGGCATATGCGCGCCGACCAGCACGTAAAATGGCCCCATTTTCGCTCCGAGTGCGTTCACTTTTAATCCAAATCCGGCGTCGAGATCGGCGACGGTCTGTGCGTCGATCATCCCGGCCAGCGATGCCGACTCCTCCGCCTTATAGTTCTGGCGCAGATCGGCCAGAATGTAGTTTAAGTTGGAGTTACCTTGCGTGCCAGAGGCCGCCGCGGCGCCATTCTCCATCCGCGCCAGCCGTATCGTCGCTCGGTCGGTCGTGTTGTTCAAATAGTAAACCTCGATTCCCGAGGTATCCGGGTTAGGGCTCGAATTGAGGTGAACGGAAACGAACAGGTCCGCTCCCGCCTGATTTGCGCGCCGCGTGCGCTCGGGCAGGCTGATGAATTCATCGGTCGAGCGGGTCAGCTCCGCGTGAATTCCGCGCGCCTGCAACGCGGCGACCAGCCGCTTGGAAATATCCAGCGCGACGTCTTTCTCCTCGACGCCGGTGGCAGATTGCGTGCCCGGGTCATAGCCGCCATGGCCGGGATCGATCATCACAAACGGGTGGCCCGCTGCGTAATTCGCCGATGACGCCGCCGATTGGATTTGGGCCGCGGGCGGGCGGACGAAAGCGGGGCCATTGTAGTGATACTCGGGCGCTGGAGACGCATCCGCGAGGGCGGGGCGTGGAGGCGGGGCGGGCTTGGGAGAGGACATCAAGTTCGGCGCATTTTCATTATGTGCCGGCCCATGGTGCACGATTATCGGCGCCGCGATGTTGGGATCGGCACCCGACGAAGCGATCCGCAAAATGATTTCATGCTTAAGGCGCGCGATCGCGTAGTCGGCCTTGCCGGCGACATCGACGATAATCCGCTGTCCGTCGGCATCGTCGATGGCGCGGACGCTTTTGATCGGCGGCGACTCGTAGCCGAACAGGGGACGAGGCGGCACGCCGATTCGCGTGCGACCCAATTCGATCGAGAGTTCGCTGGCGTGGGTGCTGAGATTCAGCCGGGGTGCGGGGCCGTCGAAGCCGAAATGGATTTCCTGCGTGGTTCCTCTATGTTCGATACGCGCGGAATTGAGGGTTGAGGTTGTAGTAGAAGCGCTCGCTTGAGGCGCATGTGCCAGCAAAGGGATTGCAGCCAGCGCAATTGCTGCACCGGCGACCGCAATTCCGAGCCGCGCCCGCATCACCGCTCTGTCCTCCACCCCACTGACAAGGATACCGGGCAAGTCTCGGCTCCGCCACGCCTGTTTCAGAAGCTTGTCATTTCTCGTCCTTTAGCATCGCAATCAGCCGCGCAAGCAGATTGAGCGCATCCATCGGCGTCATCTGATCGGTATTGGCCGCCCGCAGTTCGTCCATCGCGCGGCTTTCCTTCGGCGCGAACAGCCCCATCTGCGGTGCCGGTTTCGCGGCGCGGCGATGCTGTGCGATGCGCGGCATTCCGGCTTCATCCAACTCGCCCTGTTCGAGGTTGTTCAGGATTTCGCGCGCGCGCGCGATAATCGAATTCGGCAAACCGGCAAGCTTGGCGACTTCGATCCCGTAGCTGCGCGAGGCCGGGCCTTCGACAACGCGGCGCAGAAACAGCACCTCACCACCCCATTCCCGCACCGCCATGCTCAGGTTTTTCACTCGAGGGCGCTCGCGCGCGAGGTCGGTTAATTCGTGGAAGTGCGTTGCGAACAGAACTTTTGCGCGAGCCTGATCGTGCAGATACTCCGCAACGGCCCACGCGATTGCAAGGCCGTCGAAGGTGCTGGTGCCGCGTCCGACCTCGTCGAGCAGAAGGAGCGAGCGCTCGGTCAGGCCCTGAAGCAGACGTGCCGTCTCGCTCATTTCGACCATGAAGGTGGACTCGCCGCGGCGTAGTTCGTCGCGTGCGCCGATTCGAGTTAGCACGCGATCGATAAGTCCGATCGATGCCTCCGCGGCGGGAACGAAGCCGCCCATCTGCGCCATTATCGCGACGAGAGCAACTTGGCGCAGATAGGTCGATTTTCCGGCCATGTTGGGTCCCGTGATCAGCAAGAGTTGCCGCGTGTCAGGGTCGGCGTCGAGATCGTTGGGGACGAACTCGCCGGGTTTCATCCCCGCTTCGAGCACCGGATGGCGTCCGTCGCGCACGCGGATGCGCAGGCCCGTGTTGATTGCGGGACGCACGTAGCCGCGCCGGCGGGCCACCTTGGCCATCGACATGATCGCGTCGAACTCGCCGATTGCGCGGGCGGTGATTAGGATCGCCGCGCTATGCGCCTGGAGATCGCGCAGGAGCTTGCTGAAGATTTGCAGTTCGAGCTCCTTTAGGCCCGATTCCGCAGTCAGGATTTTTCGCTCCAGTTCTTTGAGTTCCGGCGTCGTGAAGCGCTCGGCATTGACCAGCGTCTGCTTGCGTTCGTACGAGGCCGGCACGCGGCTAATGTGAGGCTTGGTAACCTCGATGTAATAGCCGAAGATATTGTTGTAACGGACTTTGAGCGAGGAAATCCCGGTGCTTTCACGCTCAGCCGTTTCGATCTTCGCGAGCGTGCCGCGAGCGCCGGAGGCCAAACCGCGCAGTTCGTCCACCTCCGCGCTGTAGCCAGTGCGAATGACGTTGCCCTCGCGCGCGTTGACGGGGGGCTCGTCGCAAAGGGTTGCGGAAATTTGCGCCGATAATTCCGGCCGTGGCGCAATTCGCCCAGCCAGGTCGCGGACTAACGCGCTTTTTAGCGGGCCCATCGCGGTTTTCAGATCGCCGATCGCATCGAGTGCTCCGGCCAGCCGGACTAAATCGCGCGGCGACGCACGCATCCCGCCGATCCTGCCCGCCAGCCGCTCCAAGTCGCCGATTCGCTTGAGCGCGGCGGCGATCGGTCCGCCAAGGTCGGCATCGAAAAGTTCCTCGACGGCGTCGTGGCGCGCGTGAACGGCGTCCAGCGAAAGCAGCGGATAGACGATCCAGTTTGCGAGCGTGCGCGCGCCCGTTGCGGTCATCGTTTCGTCGAGGACATCGAGCAGCGAGCCGCGGCGCGAGCCGTCGGTCGATGCCACCAGTTCCAAATGCCGCCGTGTGGTCTCATCGACCAGCATGTACTCGGCGGCCTGATACAGGCGCGGCGGTTCGAAGTGCGCAAGGTCGCGGCCAAAAGTCTCTTCGACATAAAGCAGTGCCATACCCGCGGCGTGGGCGATTGGCCCGTCGAGGCCTGCGGCGACGCCGCCAAAGCGGCTCGCAAGCGCGCCGGTTGCCCGTTCAGCGGTAAACGCTTCCGCATTGAGCGCGGTGCGCGGGCAGTTAATCGACTTCAGCGCGGCTGCGAGGGGTTCATCGTTACCGGCGAAGATGACCTCGCGCGGAGCAAGGCGCGCAATCTCCTCGCGCAGCGCGATGGCGTCCTTGAACGATGTGGTAATGAACTCGCCTGTCGATACGTCCAGCGCGGCCAGCGCGAACCGTGAATCGGCCGCTGCCACCGCGACGAGATAGCTCTTCTCGGACGCGGTGAGAACCATTTCCTCACCAACTGTACCCGGCGTAATCACCCGGACGATCTGGCGGGGCATCAGCTTGCCGGATTTGCCGTCGGGCGCCCCCTGTTCGCAGATGGCGACCTTATGTCCGGCCTTTAGCAGCTTGGCAATGTAAGGTTCTGCCGAATGGTAGGGTACGCCACAGAGCGGCACGCCATCCTTGGACCTCGAAGTGAGCTGGATATCGAGCACGCGCGCGCCGATCTCGGCATCCTCGAAGAACATCTCGTAGAAATCGCCCAAGCGGAAAAACAGGATCGCGTCGGGGACGCGCTGCTTTACGCTTAAATACTGCGCGATAAGAGGTGTCTGTTTGACGGCCACGGCGTACGCTTCGCGCGACAGAATAGCGCCTTGCGCCGCGCCCGCCAAAGGCCGAAACCGCCACAGCTACGGCCCGATCGCTAAGGATTCGGGTTCGTTAAGCCCCGTGTTGGCACCGCAGATGGTCGTGTTAAGGCCGCCGCATACTAAGGCGTTGTTCGGCGCGATGTTGCCGTTGCTCCCCGCCGGATAGACGTTGACGCTGTTCCCGAGGCTGTTTGCCACATATATCTGGCTGCTGGAATCCAGCGCGAGGCCAGCGGGGAAATTAAACCCCGTGCTGCTGCCGGAGATGGTCGCGCTGGGCGTCTGGTTGCCGTGGCTCCCCGCGGGATAGACGGTTACGCCGTCCGCGTTGTTTGCCACGTAGATATTGCCGCTGGAATCCACCGCGATGCCGATGGGCTGGGACAGACCCGTCCCGGTGCCGCAGATGGTCGAGATCGTGCCGCCACTGCCGCACGTGAAGGCGTTGTTCGGCGAAACGTTGCCGTTGCTCCCTGCCGGATAAATCGTGATGCTGCCAAAGATAGTGGCGTCGCCGCCGTTGAAGTTCGCCACATAAATATTTCCGGCGGAATCGAGCGCGATGCCTTCGGGGGAGGCCAGCCCCGTGTTGGAGCCGGAGATGGTCGCGCTGGGCGCAGCATTGCCGGTGCTCCCCGCCGGATAGACGGTGACGCTGTTCCCGAAGATGTTTGCCACGTAGATCTTGCCGCTGGAATCCACCGCAATGGCGCCGGGTCCGTTCAGCCCCGTGGCGCCGCCGCAGATGGTCGCGTTCAAGCCGCCGCACGAGAAGGCATTGTTCGGCGTGGCGTTGCCGGTGCTCCCCGCCGGATAGACCGTCACGCTATCGCTGGCTCCAACACATTCGCCGCAGTTCGCAACATAAATGCTCCCGCTGGAATCCACCGCGACGCCGTAGGGCGACGCCAGCCCCGTGCCGGAGCCGGCGATGTTCGTGGCGGGCGGCACATTGCCGTGGCTGGTTATTGGATATGAGGTAACGGCGTTGCTGTTAATATTGGCGGCAAACAGAAACGGTCCCGAGGTTGTGGCGGTCGCGGTCGCAGTAGTGGTGGCGGTGATGGTTGCGGTGCGGGTTGCGGTTACGGTCGCGGTTTGAGTGGCGGTTGCCGTCGCCGTCACTGTGGCGGTCGATGTCGCCGTTTGAGTAGCGGTCGGCGTCGCCGTTGTGGTCTGGGTTGAAGTGTCGGTCGCGGTGGGAGTCGAGGTTGAGGTGGTAGTTGCCGTCGGTGTCGCAGTCTGAGTCGCCGTCTCGGTGGCGGTGGCGGTGGTTGTGTCGGTCGGCGTGGCCGTGGTCGTTTCAGTCGTGGTGGCGGTGGTCGTTGCGGTCGGAGTCGCAGTGACAGTGGCAGTCGTGGTCGCGGTGGTGGTGGCGGTAAGAGTCGCGGTAGTGGTGGCCGTAGTCGTCGCGGTGGTGGTGGCGGTAAGAGTCGCGGTAGTGGTGGCCGTAGTCGTCGCGGTGGTGGTGGCGGTAAGAGTCGCGGTAGTGGTGGCCGTAGTCGTCGCGGTGGTGGTGGCCGTAGTCGTCGCGGTGGTCGTTGCGGTCGCGGTAGCAGTAGTGGTGGCGGTGATGGTTGCGGTGCGGGTTGCGGTTACGGTCGCGGTTTGGGTCGCAGTAATCGTGGCGGTAGTGGTCGCCGTGGTAGTTGCGGTAGTCGTTGCGGTCACGGTCGCAGTAGTGGTGGCGGTGCGGGTTGCGGTGCGGGTGGCGGTTACGGTTGCCGTAGCGGTAACGGTCGCGGTCGGCGTCGGGCGAATGCCCAGTTCGGCGATCCCGCGCGGCGCGAGCAACTCCGTGTCAGCACCCGCAATCACCGCCGCCGGCGCCATGTTCCCGTTGGCCCACGCATAGTAGATCGCCACCTCGCCCGGATCGGTGAAGCTGGTCACGTACATCGTCCCGGCCGCATCGACGGTAATTCCCGCAATGTCGTTCAACTCCGCGTCCGGCCCGCTGATCGTCTTTAGTGGCGCGATGTTCAACTTGCCGGTCCGCCCCGCAAGCGGCGCATAAATTGCGATGCATCCGCTGGACGACGGTCCGCAACTGTTGTTCGTCACGTAAATCTTGCCCATCGGGTCGATGGCGATTCCCGACGGCTGACCAAGCTGGGTCAGCGATCCGGTAATCGTCGCAATCGGCGCGGCGTTGCCGTTGGCGTTGCTCTTGTAAATCGTGATGCTGCCTGTGCCGCTGCTTCCGCCCTCCAAGTTCGCGGCATAGATGTTCCCATTCGAATCGACCGCCACCCCGGACGGATATGCCAGTCCCGTCGATGCGCCCGCGATTGCCTGCTTGGGCGCGACGTTGCCCGATGCGCCCGCGCCATAAACCGTGACGCTGCCGAAGCCGGGCGCATTGTTCGCCACGTAAAGGTTACCGCTGGAATCGACGGCAATCTCCTGGGGGTTGGCAAGCCGCGTCAGCGGACCGCCGATCTCGGTTACTGGGGCGGCATTGCCGTTACTACCGGCCGGGTAGATCGTCACGCTGTTTGCGCTGTAGTTGGCAACATAGATCGTGCCGTTGGCAGCGGCTGCGATCCCGAACGGATAGTCGAGCAGCGTTGCCGGGCCGAAGATAGTAGCGGTTGGGATCGCGTCCCCCACCGCGTCGATTGGATACACCGTCGCGCTGTTGCCATACGGATTGGCGACATAGATTCCGCTTGCCGCTGGACCGGCATTTCCGCTCAGCGCGACGGAACTGTGCCGGATCCGCTCACGCCGGTTCTTGGCCAACGCCGTGGTAATCGAAAGCTGTCCCTGCTGCGCGCCGGAGGTAGCGGGACTGAATGCAATGCTAAGCGTGCAACTTGCGCCCGGCGCGACCGCATGACCGGCGCATCCATCGCTGGAGACGATGAATTGTCCCGATGGCGCCACGGTGGCGACCTGAATCGCGGCGGAGCCCAAGTTGGAAAGCGTTACGCTCTTGGGCGCGGAGGTGGTTCCCACGGCCACTTGATTGAAGGAAAGATTGTCAGGTGTAACCGAAATCCCGGATGAGCTTCCGGCATACGCCGACATCACTGCTAAGGTTACAATTAGTACCCCTAACACCGACGACAACACGAATTGTTTCGTGAGCACGAATAAGCTCCTCCCCGAGCGCAAGTCGCACCGATCTAAGCATGTAACCGAACAGAGCGAAAGCTGCCTTTCAGAAATCACCATCAACCGGTGGTGCCGCTAGATTTCGCATTTGCAGCAAAGGAATCGCTGGCCGGCCCCTGAACGATGGCCGGATCGCCGGGTCGATTTCTCAAATCCCGATCGCCCTAGTTTCGCGGGGCGGATCACACTCTGCTCATGGCTGGAGGGGCTGGCGCTCGAACTTGGAAAGCATGTACATCTGCGCCGGCGCGTCACCGGCGGCCATCTTTAGATACCGCGCCTACTTTGATTGGAGCCGAAGGCACTGGTTCAGTTTGATTTTTGCGATCGCTGGTAAACCACCATGCTCCCGCCCGGCGCCTTGGGGTCAAGGCTGAACTGGTTCAGCCTTATGGGCAGCGGCCGGAGCGCGTACAATGATGCCAGCCGCCGCATATCCCAAGTAAAAATCAAGCGGCACTGCCTTTCCTCGGTGATAAATATTAAAGAAAAATTACGAAACGAACCCAATTTCACCACTGATTACGGGTATTTTTTCCGCGATGACCTCCTCGAAGCCCCAAACTCGATTTGCCCGCCCGCTATGACGCGACCGCAGGCCGAGCACTCGATACGCGACCGCTTCTGGAAACATCCCCGTACTCCAAACTGCACCAATACCGAACCCAACGGTGCGCTTTACGGGCGGCGTGGTGATTTACTAGGATGGGTGGGTCAAGCGGAATGTTTTAACGTTCGCCAAGTTCGGCGGGACATACGCCCGCACGCGGCGGCGCATTCAAATTGTAAGGAGATTTAGGAATATGGGAGTTGCAGCCACACCTTCACTGGAAAAGGCCGCTGCTGGAGCGAAATCCACTGCGGCGTTGGAATTTCTGAAGAAATCCCCGACCAAGCTGCTGATCGGCGGCAAGTGGGTGCCCGCCAAGTCCGGCAAGACCTTCGAAGTCCTCAATCCGGCCAACGAAGAAGTGCTGGCCCTTGTTGCCGAGGGCGACAAGGCTGATGTCGATGAAGCCGTCAAGGCGGCGCGCAAGACTTTCGAGGCTGGCCGGTGGTCGGGTATGAACCCGCATGCGCGCGGCCGGCTGCTGTACAAGCTCGCTGAATTGATTGAGAAGAACGCCGACGAGCTTGCCGAACTTGAGACGCTGGACAACGGCAAGCCGCTGTTCGAGACCAAGAACGTTGACATCCCCGGCGCAGCGGAGACCTTCCGCTACTATGCCGGCTTCGCAACCAAGATTTACGGCGAGACCAATCCCTCCGATCCGGCCATGTTCAACTACACGCTGCGCGAGCCGGTGGGAGTTTGCGGACAGATTATTCCGTGGAACTTTCCGCTCCTTATGGCGGCGTGGAAGCTGGGACCGGCGCTTGCTTGCGGCAATGTCGTAATTCTGAAGCCGGCCGAACAGACTCCGCTAACTGCGATTCGGCTGGGCGAGCTGATCTGCGAAGCGGGAATCCCCGACGGTGTCGTCAACATCATCACGGGCTTTGGCCCCGGCGCCGGCTCTTCGATTGCCGAGCATCCCGACATTGACAAGGTTGCCTTCACTGGCTCGACCGAGGTCGGCAAGCTGATCCTGAAGGCATCCGCGGGAAATCTGAAGCGCGTATCGCTCGAGCTGGGCGGCAAGTCACCGAACATCATCTTCCCCGACGCGGACATTCCGCAGGCAGTGTTCGGATCGTCGATGCTCGCAATCTTCTTCAACCAGGGCCAGGTCTGCTGCGCCGGATCGCGAGTGTTCGTTCAGGAGAAAATTTACGATCAGGTGACCGAGGGGATGGCACAGATGGCGCAGAGCATCACGCTCGGCAGCGGCCTCGATCCCAATACTCGAATGGGACCACTGGTCTCCAAGGAACAGCACGAGCGCGTACTCGGCTACTTGAAGGCCGGGAAGACCGAGGGTGCCAAGGCGGCGGCTGGCGGCGAGGCGGGCGAGCAGAAGTGCGGGTATTTCGTGAAGCCGACCATTTTCACCGGCGTAACCAATCAAATGAAGATCGCCAAGGAAGAGATCTTTGGCCCCGTCGCGGCCGCTATTCCGTTCAAGGACGAGAATGACGCGGTCTTTCAGGGCAATGACACCGAGTACGGTCTGGCCGCCGCCGTATGGACGAAGGACTTGGGCCGCGCTCATACGGTTGCGCGCAAGCTCAAGGCCGGCACTGTTTGGATCAACTGCTACAACGTGTTGGACCCGATTTCGCCGTTTGGCGGCTACAAGCAGTCGGGATTCGGCCGCGAACTCGGCAAGCATTCGATCGAGTTGTACACGCAGATCAAGTCGGTCTGGGCGAAGCTCGTTTAGCTCCGCCGTTGTCTGAAGGATCTGAAGGGGCGCCCGTATCGGGCGCCCCATTTCTTTTGCGGTTGGAACGTCAGTGCATCCAGCGCATAATATCGGTTGAGTCCGATGCCGGCGGGAAAAGTCGCGAATTTGATTGGCACTGGCACTGTGCCCGTGCATGAGACCTGCCTTGAAGTGCGGCCGATCGGCACCGCCCTCGGCTTTCGGGAGTTGGCAGCACTGCATAAGCGCGCATGGGGAAATTTGGGCATCCGCGAGAAGCGGGTCCACATGATTTTGTGGCCGCTCGCGATTCATTTTGGACTTTACGAGGTGAGGGCGGCCGGCGACTCTGATCGTCCGCGATTGGTCGGTGCCTTCTGGGCACGGTCGCTGGCCGATGCGCCGCTAACCTTGGGCCATTTGTATCCACCGCGTTTGTTCAAGAACGTCGAGCCGTCGGAAGTGTTTGAATTCGGCGGGATGGCGATCGATCCAAATTACCAGGGACGCGGATTGGTCAAAATTCTTTCCGATGCCGCGCGGTTGTTCCTGTTCTCGCGGCGGCCAAAATTGATCGTTACGACCCCGATCGAGCCGCTGCATGCTTTGTACGTGCAACTCGGCCTTCATACCGTCGGCCGCTCATCGGTCGCGCATCCGCACGCACACAATGTTCGCGTCTGGCTGATGTATGGTGAATTCAACCGCTTGGCAAAGCCGTATTTTATGTAGGTGTTGCGCCGACGCTGTATTGCGCTGATAAAAGCTCGCGTCTAAAATCCATTGGATCAGATTGAAGGAGATGCCTCAGGTAATGATTATGAAATACGCACCCAAACTTATTACACTGATTTCCGCAGGCGCACTTGCACTCATGATTTCCGCGCCGGTGGCGCGCGCCCAGAATGCGGAAGCTCCTGCGCCGGCTCAATCGCCCGCTTCAGCCCAAGCGCCTGCTCCAGGTCCGGGAGGGCATCCCGCGTTCCAGCAAATCATGAAAGAGAGGCTCGCCGCCTGCGAGAAGAAGTCGGAGGGCGATGCCTGCACATTTACATCACGCGACGGCAAGAGCATCGATGGCGCGTGCCATAAAATTAGAAACGGCAAAGTCGTCTGCCTGCGCCAGAAGCATGGGGCCGCTGGTGACAAAGCGGGTTCGCCCAAAGGTGCCCAATAATCGAAACATCGCGATCCGGCGGCATTAAAGGGGACCGGCCTTGAACTAGCGCTACGCCGTGGCGGCGTGACTATTTTCCTTTCGCGGTTCCCTTGCCGCCGCCGATCCAGGCGCCGGCGCCTTCGAGAATGCGCGTGCCGACGCTAAGCACTGCGTCGGTCGCACCTGGAAACAGCGACGCGAGTTTTTCCAGCACTGCGGCTCCGGGTGGTACGTCGACCTCGGTCAGCCCGAATGCTGCCGCCGCCAGCACTGCCCATGTCACCCACCGGGCCGGCATAGCCATCATCCCGACTCCGGGAATCCCTTTGATCGCTTCGTGCTCACGCGCCTTGGTGGTCATCGGCGTGTCGATGACCCCCGGCATAATTAGCGAAACTTTTATTCCAGTTCTGAACAATTCGACGCGCAGCGCTTCAGACAATCCCACCAGCGCGAATTTGGTGGCGCTGTATCCGCCGATCGGGCTCAGCCCGCGCCTTCCGGCCAGCGACGAAATATTGATGATGCTGCCGGTGCGGGCCTTGCGCATGACCGGCAGTACCGCCTGCATCGCATTGAGAGCGCCGTACACGTTTACCGCCATCATGCGTTCAAGTTCTTCGGGTGTCATGTGCTCGACCGGATTGGAAACCAGCACGCCAGCCGAGTTGACAAGTATGTCCACGCCGCCGAATGCCTCACGCGCCTGCTCGACGGCCCAAAATACGCGCGCGCGATCGGTGACATCGCAATCGAGTGCCAGCGCCTTGCCGCCCGATTCGCTGATTTTTTCGGCGGCTTCCTCCAGCCGCAGGCGCCGGCGGGACAGCAAGGTGACGTTGGCGCCCTGCCATCCGAAGGCAAGCGCGCAGTCATAGCCGATGCCGCTTGATGCGCCGGTGACGATAACCGACTTGTTACGGAAAAATCCGCGCGCCGGTGTGCTGGATTTGGGTTTGTGTTCGCTCATGGCCGCCATCCCCCGGTTGCGGGCATTGTGTCCCGTCGCGAGCGCGCGCGCAAATGCCGCTGTGGATGCTTGATGGGCATTGTGGCCCTGCTAAACTTGCGATCGTTCGATGGGAGGGCTTGGCCGGAATAGCGGTGCGGACAACATTCATTAATGAGCTCGCAGCTGCGGGATTGCTTCTCGGTTCCTATCCGATCGATTGGATCGTGCAGAAGAGCGAGCCGTATCTGTGCGGCACTTCCAGTGAACCGGTGATTCTCACGCATGGGTTCAGCGGCAGCCGATCGAATCTGCTTGCGCTGGCTGCCTATCTTCGCCTTGCCGGTTACGACAACCTTTCGTTTTTGGAGTATCCGCAATGGCAGAGCGTTGCCGATTCCGCCGGATTGCTGGCGCTTATGGCGGAGCGAAAGGCGCGCGATGGAGGTGTGCATCTGATTGGGCACAGTCTGGGAGGATTGATTTCGCGGCGATTTGCCGCAATCGCGCGTCCCGGACTGGTGCGTTCGCTTATCACACTTGGATCGCCATACTCGTACGCACAGACCAGTCCAGGCGAGGTCGCGATTTTTGGTGCAGGCGACCCACTGATTCCGCCGCCGATCGAAGAGATGCTTGGGCACGGCGCGTTTGGCCGGGTCGTGACTCTCGGCAACACTGGGCATCTCGCGCTGCTGTATCATCCTGAAGTGTTTCGCATCGTTGGCGCCGAATTGCGTGCCAATCGAATCGGCGACAATCAGGCTGCTGCCTGATTTTACCGCCCCGCACCTGTCCGGCGCTCTGCTAGACTTGAGGCGTGGCCGATGCCAATTCATCAAGCGCGATCATTCTGGCTGGCGGACGCAGTGCGCGCATGGGCCGTCCGAAGGCCACGCTTGAGTTTGGTGGCCGGCCGCTGCTGCAAGTTCTTGTTGATCGGCTGAGCGCCAAATTCCAGGAAATCGTGGTCGTCGCAGCGCCGGAGTTTCAATTGCAAGGCAACATCGATTTGTGCGGTGCGAAAATCATTCACGACGAAGTAGCATTTGCGGGTCCGCTGGGCGCGCTTGAACATGGGCTCGGTGCGATTCGGAACGATCGCGCGTTCGTATGTTCGTGTGATTTGCCGTTTCTCGACGCAGGAGTGGCATCCGCAATGGTGGGAATGATCGGCGACTTTGATGCGGTAATTCCGAATGTGGGGGGGATGTTGCAACCGCTGCATGCAGCTTATCGCACGCGATGCATGGGAATCCTAGCGTCGATGGCGGCCCGCGGAGAAAAACGCCTAACCGCGATCGTCGATGCGGCGCGAGTTAAAATTATGAATGAGCCCGAGCTACGCGCACTCAATCCTGAACTAAGGAGCTTCTTCAACGTCAATACGCCGACCGACTACGCCCGCGCGCTGGCGATGGCTAAGCGCGATTAGTCAAATTTTTGACCGCGTCCATCTAAGGATCGGGCGACGGGCTGCTTCGACCTCGTCCACGCGCGACACTGGCGTCGATTGCGGTGCATTGCGAATGCGCTCAGGGTCGCTCAGCGCCTCGCTGTAAATCCGGTCCATCGTCTCTATGAATCGGTCCAGCGTCTCACGGCTTTCCGTTTCGGTCGGCTCGATCATCAATGCCCCCGGGACGACCAATGGAAAATAGATGGTCGGCGGATGGATTCCAAAGTCGAGCAAGCGCTTTGCGATTTCGAGCGTACTGATATGAGCCAGCTTTTCCAGATCGTGCGACAAAACGCACTCGTGCATCGACGGTTCCGAAGTAGCGCTTGGAAAATGTCCCTCAAGCCGCTTGCGGATGTAATTCGCCCCCAGAATTGCAAGCCGGCTCGCCATTGCAAGTCCATCGCCGCCTAGGGCCAGGATGTACGCATATCCACGCACGACCATCCCGAAGTTTCCATGGAACGACCGCAATCGGCCGATGGAATCGGGCCGATCCTCATCAAAGGCATAGCCGGCTTCAGTACGCATCAGTCGCGGCATTGGTAGGAATGGTTCGAGAGGCTTTTTCACTGCTACCGGGCCTGCGCCCGGACCGCCCCCGCCATGTGGAGTTGAAAAAGTTTTGTGCAGGTTGAGTTGCACGATATCCGCTCCCATGTGGCCCGGCTTGGCGACGCCGAGGAGCGCATTCATGTTAGCGCCGTCGATGTACAAGAGCGCGCCGCGTTCGTGCAGGATGGCGGCGATTTCCTGAATTTCCGGCTCGAATACTCCCATCGTATTCGGATTGGTGACCATCATTGCGGCGACATCTTCGTCCACGAGGTGCCGAATTTCGTTCGCATCGAGGAACCCGCGCCGGTTGGATTTGGCGACGACAACCTCGAATCCGGCATGCGTACAACTTGCGGGATTGGTGCCATGGGCCGTGTCGGGAATGATCACCTTGTGCCGCGCCGCACCCGCCTTGCGATGGTACGCGCGAATCATCAGAAGTCCCGTCAGCTCACCCTGCGCGCCGGCTGCCGGATGCAGCGACACAGAGTCCATTCCGGTGATCTCCGCCAGCGCGGCTTCCATCCGCGCTATGAGTTCGAGTGCTCCCTGTGCCAGATGAGCGGGGGTGGCGGGATGCAATCTGGCGAACCCCGGCAATGCCGCCATTTCGTCGTTGACGACGGGATTGTATTTCATCGTGCAAGAGCCGAGCGGATAGAACTGAAGCGCCTGGCCGAAGTTCAACTGGGAGAGGCGAAGGAAATGGCGCAGAACGTCGGGCTCGCTCAGTTCGGGAAATTCCGGCAAATCCGCGCGGCACAATTCCGCGCCCAGGATATCAGCGCCGCGAGCCCCGGAACCTGTATGAACCGCAATATCGACGCCATGGCGTCCCGTCGACGAATGTTCGAAAATGAGCGGCACGCTTTGCGCAGATTGCCGGCTCGATTCAGCCGGGGCTTGCTTGATTTCAATAATTGGGGATTTGCTTGCCGCAGTCATCGTGCCGCCTCCGCCAGGGCCGCGGCAAGCCGGGGAAATTCTTCCGGGTGATTCATTTCGGTGACGGCGACGGCGATCGCATCTTTGAGTTCCGGATAATCGTGGTTGAGCGCGACCCCGGCCAGAATCTGGCGGCGTTCGGCGGCATCGATAGCGGCGGTTCCATTCTGGACGTTCACCACAAATTCATTGAAGAACGGTCCGGAAAATCGACGGTGGATTCCCGCAGACTCGAGCGTCGCGGCAGCCTGATGCGCCAACTCGACGTTTCGTTCCGCCAGTTCTCGCAACCCGTGGCGGCCCATCAGCGACAAATAGACGGTAGCGGCAAGGGCGCAGAGCGAATGGTTGGTGCAGATGTTGGAGGTCGCGCGTTCGCGCCGAATGTGTTGTTCACGCGTTGCCAGCGTGAGTGTGAAGGCACGGCGGCCGTCGCGATCGCGAGTTTGCCCGATCAGCCGTCCGGGCATCTGGCGGATGTGTGCCATCCGTCCCGCCATGAAGCCCAATCCCGGACCGCCGAATTGCAACGGCAGCCCGAAGCTCTGTCCCTCGCCGACGGCGATATCCACGCCGAGCTCGCCGGGCGCACGGAGAAGCCCGAGCGCCAGCCCCTCCGCAGTGACGGAGATTGTGATCGCACCCGCTCGGCGCGTGATATCCGAAATTGTGCCGAGCGGCTCGATCACACCAAACGCATTCGGATATCCGGCGACAGTGCAGAGTAGGCGGTCGCCTGCGATTTTCGAAAGCGCACCGATATCGGTTGCGCCGGTTTTGTCATCAAAGGGAACTTCAACGATCTCGATGCCGTCTAGTGCGCTCAAATAAGTGCGAATGGTGGCGCGATAATCGGGCCACACCGCACGGGAGAGCGCGACGACGGAGCGCTTTGGGAGTAACCGGCGCGCCATCAAAACCGCCTCTGCCGCCGCGGATGCACCGTCGTACATGCCGGCGTTGGCAACCTCCAGGCCGGTCAGCTGCGCGATCAATGTCTGAAACTCAAAAATCGCCTGCGTTGTGCCTTGGCTCGCTTCAGCTTGATACGGAGTATAGGACGTCGCAAATTCTGCGCGGGCAGTGACTGCGCGGACCGCGGCGGGAATAAAGTGACGATAATATCCAGCACCCAGAAAGCTCGTATAGCTCGACGCTCCGGCGTTGCACGCGGCAAGCGATGAAATTTCGACGGTCAGGGCTTCCTCTGTACGGCCGGGGTCGAGGTTGATCGCGGCGGTTTTGCGCAAGTTGGCCGGGACGTGCGCGATCAAGTCGTCGAGGTGGTGTTTGCCGGTAACTGCGAGCATCGCCGCAATGTCGGCCTCGGTCTGTGGCATGTATCTCATCGTTTGACTGTATCCCCGATGCGGCGCGCGAACCGCCTGCGTCGAATAAGCAACAATTATATCCAACTTGCCGCAGGTTGAAAGAAACCTTATCAACAGCCCACTTCATTCGATCGGACTCCGATGCTTGTACTTGGTGAAGAGTGCGATGGCCGCGCCTGCGAACCGGCCGGCTGCGAAAGGCCAACTCGATTTGTCAGGCCGGGAAGCGTACAAGGGATCATGTAACGCGCTCCAGGGAGGGGTAATTGCGGGGCGGTAACTGGAAATCGATCCAGCCCTACGCGCCGCGGCTGAATCTGCCGGCGGCGCCGCTAGTGTTATTTGGCGCGATGCTCACGATCGGCGCAGCGGGATGCTTCGCTCCCGCACTGTCAGTCATTCCGTCCGCACTCAGCTTCATCTACAACATTGCCAGCTCGAAGAGCGGTTCGGACGACAAGGCCGATGCGAAAGATCAGGCCACCTCTACGACGTCTTCCGAGGAGGCGAGCGCGACCTCCCAAAAGTTGACGCCGGAGAACACCTGCCATCTGATGGCAATTGAGCGGCCGGATTTGGTGGTGGTCGAGCTTCGGAAGGTCGCCGGGGGCGCCCCCGACTATCGCGAACTTCATCTGGTCAGTTCCGGCGACGCAGCGCATTGGACTCCAATTGTCAGCTCCGACACCGGCGCGGACGGATGGCGACCGGCGGTTAATTTCATGGCGATGGATTTCACGCCACCGCTTTCAGATGTGATCCCCGAGAGCGGAACCATTTACATGGCGTATGCACCGATCTCGGATGATCCAAACGACCCAAACCGGGCCGCCAGAATCAAGGCTGAGCTCGCGCACACGGGAGGGGAGTTTTCTTGGAACGGACAAATTTATGAATACTCCGTCGCGCGGGATTTGGTGTGTGTATCCTCGCCAGCCGAGCAGGCTGCCGCCGTAACGGCTTCCGTTCACACGGGGCCGGTCCCGAGAAAATGATGGGCGTGGATTGGGTTCGGATGAAACTTGCTCAATAACCCAGTGAGTGGCGGGCTGCGCTCTCCGCCTTGATTGCGCCGGCCGTGCTCTGGGCGCTGCCGACTTGCTCGGCGACTTGATGCACGCCATCTGAAAGGGACTTGCACGCCGGAGACTCCGGACCGAGGTCGTTCACGCATTCGCGATACCCCGATCGAATCGTGCTCATGTCTTCGTCAAACTGCGGGGATTGAGCGGGGGCGCACCCGGTCAGCGAGAGAAGCGCAAGAAACATCGATACCTGCGATTTGGTCATAAAGCGGCACCGGATTTTTTTGGCCGCCGATAGAACGGGAGCGGCACGACAGTGGCGGGAATTTTGCGGCCGCGAATTTCCACATCCAATTTGCTGCCCGGTGGCGGTGGTGTGCCTCCGGTCGCATCGAGCGCGGCGTAGGCCATCGCAACCGGCCGCCCAAGCGAAGGCGCCAAGGTGCCGCTGGTGACGATGCCCGCCGCAATGCCGCCGCAATACAGCTTGCAGCCCTGGCGAGCAATAATTTTGCCGTCGTCCGGTTGGATACCAATCAATTTTTTTGCAAGTCCTCCGGCCCGCTGTGCCGCCAACGCTGCCTCGCCGATGAACTCGCGGCCAAGTTTTACGAAAATATCCAAGCCTGCTTCCAGCGGCGACGTCTCGCGGTCGAGTTCATGCCCATACAGCGGCAATGCCGCTTCCAGCCGAAGCGTGTCGCGCGCTCCAAGGCCAATTGGCTTTATTCCTGCCGATGCGCCGGCATCAAGGATCGCCTCGAACAACCGCGGCGCATGCTTATTCTCCACGAAAAATTCGAATCCATCTTCTCCGGTATAACCGGTGCGCGCGGCTATGCATTCGATGCCGGCGACCTTGCCTTGGGCGAACCCGAAACGCGGCACATCGGCGATCGGGAACGCGGCCAGCGGGCTCAGGATTTCGACTGCCTTTGGTCCCTGCACAGCGATGAGCGAGGTCGAGCCGCTCTGGTCCTCGAACTTGGCGCGTCCGCCGTTCAGTTCGATCAGCCATTCGCGGTCAATGTCGATATTCGAGGCGTTGACGCAGAGTAAATATTTTTCAGGGCCGAAGCGATACACGATTAGATCGTCGATCGTGCCGCCATCCGGAGCGCACATGATCGTATACTGCGCACGTCCGTCGGTAAGGCGCGCGGCGGAATTGGTAAACGCGCGTTCAAGCAGTCGAAGCGAATGCGGTCCGCTCGCCTCGAACTCGCCCATGTGGCTCAAATCGAAAATTCCCGCGGCGGTACGCACCGCGCGATGCTCGGCGAGGATGCCGCTGTAGTTGACCGGCATTTCATAGCCGCCAAACACGGTCATTTTTGCGCCGAGCTTTTGATGGAGGTCGAACAGTACGGTGCGTTTTGCCGCGTTCATGAGTGCGGCAATGTTAACAAACCCCACGCGGCACCGCGAGGCGAATCATCGCCGCGTCGCCGCCGCCTTGCCAGTCACGCGAGCGTACTGTAATCGACTGGTACGCAATGGCTGCGATTATCATGGATGGGCGGGCGCTGAGCGCGCATTTGCAACCCGAACTTGTGCGCCACGTCACGGAATTGCGCGACAAGCATGGATGCGTGCCGTCGCTAGCGGCGATTTTGGTCGGTGACGACCCGGCATCGCGCCAATACGTCAAGAGCAAGCAACGGATGGCGGCGGACATCGGTTGCGACAGTAGGCTCATTCGGATGACGCCTGCCGAAGGGACCACCGATCGCTTGCTTGACGAAATTGCACAGCTCAACAACGATCCGAAAGTCACCGCAATCCTCATCCAGTTGCCGTTGCCCGAAGCTGCGGATCGCTTTCGGCTGTTCGACGCAATTGCGCCGCTAAAGGACCTCGATGCGGTTGGGGCATCGAGCGTGGGCGGCTTCTATCGGGGTCGCTGGGGCCGATTCATTCCATGCACGCCACGGGGAGTCCTGACGCTGCTCGATTATTACAAGGTCCCGGTCGAAGGGGTACGAGCGGCGGTGGTCGGGCGCAGCGATATCGCCGGCAAGCCCGCAGCCATCATCTTGGGCGGCCGGCTGCGCAATGCAACGGTTACCTGGTGCCATCGCCATACGCGGGATCTTGCCGCGATCTGCCGCGATTCGGACTTGATCGTATCGTGCGTAGGCGCCGATGTAGGCAGGACATATTTGATTACGCAGGATATGGTGAAGCCCGGTGCCTGCGTGATTGACGTAGGCTTCCGGCGGATTGGGCCCGGCAAATTCACGGGAGATGTCGATTTCGAGCGGGTCAAGGAGGTTGCAGGCTGGGTGACTCTGAACCCCGGCGGCACCGGCCCGATGACGGTGGTGTCGCTAATGCAAAATTTGATCGATGCGGCGCGCTACCAGTTGGGCCACGAGCGAGCTGAATATTCCGTCTAAGGTTTTCTGGACGCTGCAGTGATTCGGTAAATTGCAAGATCCGGCTCGCGGTGGATCTCCACGGTCTTGAAGTGATCCGGCTCCGGAAGTTCCGGTTTGATTTGGTCCAAATCTTTCCAGCTAACGAGCCATCCGCCGCCCGCGTCAGATACGCGCGATTCGATTATCAGGCGTGCGGAAGCCGGGTCATAGCCCGGCACCACGATTCGTGGATTGGGTCCTTGAAAATAGTAATTGAAGGGAGCCCGGTAATAGCCGAACGGGAAGCCGCCGTTTGACGGTCCCGTCGCCCCACCGCGAAAGACGAAGCCCGACTCGAAGAAAATCGGTTCAGCGGCGCCGCCCTGCGCGGCCACGGTCGCGGCGAAATCGCGCCATGGCTGAGAGGGAGGATAATCAAATGGCAAGAGGATCAGGCATGCGGTTACGAAGCCGGCCGTCACCAGGTTGCGGATTTTTGGGCTATAGAGGGAGATCGATCGGGATATCAGGAGTACGGTCGCTGCCGCAGACGGCGCGACGTACCGTGTGTTGAACATCGGTCGGACCACTATCGAGCCGATCAGTAGAGCGACCGGCGGGACCGTGCACCATACAATCATCCATCTGATCGGTTCTCCGCCGCCCGGATCCTCGAAATCCACGCCAAAGACAATCCACAGCCCTGCGATTACCACGGCGACATTCAGCGGGGTCCTTAACGCGGTTGGAAAACTGAATGAATCACCAATCCAGTCAAGCCAGTGGCCGTTGACCAGCGCCTGCTCTTGGGCATAGGCCGCCGGGACGTAAGGTACGAACAGCGCAATCGCCAGCGCCATCGCAATCCACGCCATCGCATTTCGCCGTCCGCGTACGTAGTCGCGCACCAGCATTGCCGCTTCAGTGCCAAAAATCAGGGTTCCGGCCAGATGCGTATAGAGCAGTGCTGCTCCGAGCAGGCCGGCTCCTAGGGCGGCGCGTGAACTTGGACGCTGTCGAATTCGCCACAAAAGCGCCAGATGCGCCAGCGCGATTGCGATGAACATCGGATACATTCGCGCGCGATGCGCAAATGCAACCGCGATGGGATTGAATGCCCAGATGGCTGCCGCCGCCAAGGCCGTTTCAGGATCGAACAGCTCCCGCCCCAGAATCACGATCAGTCCAAGTGAAGCGAGAGCAAAGACCGCCGAAAGCGAACGCAATGCGATCTCACTCGATCCAAACAGGAGCGTGTAGTAGTGCAGGGCGATGTAATAGAGCACGTTCTTGCCGGGGTCCTGCAGGACCGGAATTCTTACGATTTCGGCGATGCCGGGTTTGGCTGCCGCCAATGCGCTATATGCTTCGCTGGCGCCGAGCGCTTCCTGGCCAGTGCGGTACGAATAGATCGCTGCCGCAGCGACGAGGATCGCGGCAAAAACGATGCGCTGGCGTGGAGAAAACTTGGACGCCTGCACCGCTTCTGATCCTGCTGTATCGGGCGGCATCGGTGATCGCTTTATAGCTGAATTGTTCAAATTACGCTGCATTGTCTCTCACCCCTCACTTGACTGCGGGGCTGCGGACTGTCGTAACTGCTTGTTATCCAATGTCTGATTTTCTCGAGTCGGCCTCAGATGCTGCTGCGGCCGGCACCGCGATTACCCTGCCGGCACCCGGCCGCATCCGCGCAGAGGTTTGGGCGCTTGCATGGCCGGTAATTATTTCGTTCGCTCTGGATTCAGTCCTCGGGCTGGCCGCCATGCTCATGGTCGGGCGGCTGGGACCGGATGCGGTTGGTGCAGTTGGCCTTGCCACGCAAATTCTTAATGCGGTTCGGGCCGGAATCGCTGCAGTCGGTACTGGAACCGTTGCGCTCGTGGCTAGGTATATCGGTGCGGGAGATCGCGATAATGCCGAAGAAGTCCTGAAACAATCGGTCATCTTCGGAGTCCTCGTTTCGACCATAATTGCCCTACCGGTTATCGTATTCGCGCCGCAATTGATGTCGCTGTTTCAGGTCCACGGGCAGATGGCGGAGATGGGAGCGCGCTACCTGCAGGTGGTGATGCTTTCGGAGCCGTTTCAGGGAATTTTCCTGATGTGCGCCGCGGCTCTGCGCGGGGCGGGCGATACGCGTACGCCGTTATGGATTGGCGGGATCATTGATGTTCTCGCGATCATCCTCAATTACATGTTGATTTTCGGGAAGTTCGGCGCGCCGGCACTCGGCGTCGACGGTTCCGCAATCGCGACGCTGATTGCGATAGCGGCGGGTGGGGTATTGTTCTTCTGGGCCTTGTCGCTGGAAGGGATGGTCCTGAAGTTTCGATGGCATCGGTTGTGGCCGGACTTTTCGCTGGGATGGCGGATTCTTGGCGTCGGCAATCCGGCTGCAATCGAGCAGCTGATCATTCAGTTCGGATTCATCGGATATGTCGCGTTCATCGCGCACTACGGTACGGCGGAGGTTGCCGCCTACTTTATCGGCGTCCGAATCCTCGCATTTTCGTTCCTTCCCGGATTTGCGTTTTCGTCCGCCTCCGCAACGATGGTCGGGCAGGGCCTTGGCGCCGGTGATCCGCATTTCGCGCGCAAGGCAGGATGGGAATCGACCGGGATGGCGATTGCGATGATGAGCGCGATGGGCCTGCTGTTCGCCGTGTTTGCTCATCCGATCGCCGCGATGTTCATCGACGATCCGAAAGTCATCTATTACACGGTGCAGTTCATGTACGCGTTGGCAGCCGGGCAGCCGCTAATGGCGATCGATTGGACGATCTCGGGCGCACTACGAGGCGCGGGCGATTCAAAATCGCCGCTCTATGGGTCGATCGCCGGGTTCTATGGGATGCGCCTGCTCCTGACGGTTGTGATCGTTTATTTTCACGGCTCCGTACTTTTGATCTGGTGGAGCCTGATCGCCGACTATGTCGTCCGGTCAACGCTCAAGACCTGGCGTTTTTACGGCGGAAAGTGGGCGACAATCCAAGTCTAGCGATTTACCGCGCCGGCTCGTGTTGATGACCTTTCACGGCGCCGCTTTACCGCGGGCACGGCGCGCGTAATCCTCGGTGCGTGGCGGAAGCGCAGCAAGCTGTTGAGACCGTCGAGGGCACTCTCGATCAGGTTCTCTTCATAAACGATCAAAGCGGATTCTCGGTGGCGGTGGTCGTCGAACCGCGCGAGCACGGCGATCCGCGCCGCGTGACGGTAGTCGGCCAATTGGCTGGCATTGAAGTGGGCTCGACAATCCGGGCGCACGGCGCATTTGAGAAGCATCCGCGCTTCGGTGAGCAGTTCAAGGTCGTCGACTTTGAAACGGTCCGGCCCGCCGGTGCCGCGGCGATCGAGCGCTATCTCGCTTCCGAGATAAAGGGAGTAGGCCCCGCAACCGCGCGGCGAATCGCCGAATATTTTGGCGATGCGCTGGGCGAGGTGCTGGACAATTCTCCGGAGCGGATGCGCGAGGTTGCCGGCATCGGCCCCGTGGTGGCGGCACGGATAGTCGCGGCGTGGCGCGATTCGTCCGGCCTGCGCGAACTCACAGTCTTTTTACGCGGGCATGGAATCGCGGCCGCGCACGCCCGGCGCATCCACAAGGTTTATGGAAAGGACGCATTCGAAGTTGTCCGGCGCGATCCTTACTTGCTTGCGCGCACCATTCACGGTATCGGCTTTCGCACGGCGGATGCTGTCGCCGAAAAACTCGGCATCCCGCGCAATTCGATCCAGCGTGCCCGCGCAGCCGTTCTCTACTTGCTCGAACGGATGGCTGACGAAGGCCACGTTTACGCGCCGCTCGAATACTTGGAGGGGCAGTTCGGCGCCGCGCTTGAAATGGATTCCAGCTTGGCGCGCGACGCAATCGATGAACTGGCGGCGGCGGGCGAAGTCGTCGTTGAGGCGGCCGGCGAGCATGCCGCGGTTTATCTCAAGCGGCTCCATCAGGCGGAAGTGAATGTTGCGCGCCGCATCGCGGAACTGAGCGCGGCCCGCCCAATGAGCCGCGAGATTGTCGATCGTGCCGTGGCGGCGGCGATGAGGGCGTCCACTCTTGCGTTATCGCCGGAGCAGAAGAATGCGCTCGCGTGCGCGCTTAAAAGCCGCGTCACGGTCATCACCGGCGGTCCCGGCACAGGCAAGACCACGTTGCTCCGATCGATATTGGTGGCGCTTGCCGAGGCTGGGCTGAAGCCGACCCTGGCTGCCCCGACGGGCAGGGCGGCGCGGCGTTTGCAGGAAGCCGCAGGCCGCGATGCGAAGACGATTCATCGATTGCTCGAGTATTCGCCCGAGACGGGCGGGTTCGTGCGTGGCAAGGAATTTCCAATTCGCACCGATTACCTGATCGTCGATGAAGCCTCGATGATGGACATCGAGCTCGCCTCCAGCCTGCTCTCGGCGCTGACGCTCAACTGCTCGATTCTGCTGGTGGGCGATCAGGATCAGTTGCCGTCGGTCGGACCGGGCAGCGTGCTCAAGGACGTGATCGCGTCGGGATTTGTGCCGGTGGTTCAATTGCGTGAGGTTTATCGGCAGGCCCGCGAGAGCTTGATCGTCGCCAACGCGCATCGCTTGAACCGCGGTCAAATGCCGGAGCTTGCCAACGACGCCGAGGGCGATTTTTTCTTCTTCGAACGTAATGCCGCCGAGGATGTGCTCAACACGATAAAGCAGCTCGTGCAGACACGTCTCATCGGCCGCTTCGGAATTCGCGGCCCGGCCGATATTCAGGTGCTGACGCCGATGAATCGCGGCCCGCTGGGGACCCATGCGCTCAACCGCGAACTGCAGGCGCTGCTCAATCCGGCAGGACGCGAGATTCGCTCCGGCGATCGCATCCTGCGCGAGGCGGACCGCGTGATCCAGTTGCGCAACAATTACGACAAAGGCGTGTTCAACGGCTCGATCGGCCGGATCGTTTCGATCAATACCGAAAAGCAGCGCGTGCATGTTGCGTTCGAGGAGACGCATGCCGAGTACGAAATCGGCGAGCTGGACGAGATAGCACTCGCGTATGCGATTTCCGTCCACAAGAGCCAGGGCAGCCAGTATCCCGGCGTCGTGATGCCGATACATTCCGCGCACTACCTGATGCTGCGGCGCAATTTGCTCTACACCGCGATCACGCGCGCCGAGCGGGTTTGCGTGCTGGTCGGCACCAAAAGTGCGCTGTCGCAGGCGGTCCGCAATCAGGACGAGCGCCGCCGTTTCTCACGCCTGGCGCAGCGCCTGCACGTCGATTGATGGCGGGGACGATTGCTTTTGCCTGCGCGCGCGGCCTACGATTTCATCCGCTCGCGGAGGGCAGGAGGATCACAATCCAATGAATCGAATTAAAGGGTGGCTAATTGCCGGCGTTGCGGTGGCGTGTGTTTCGGCGCAGGGGTGCATAGTGATCGAGTCGAGCACGGTTGGCGAGCGCACCGGCTCGGGCGCCGCGATTAGCGCCAGCGCCAGCGACCTCGGGGTCCTGCGGCTTTCCGCGCCCACCGGGCTCACGCAGACCGCGCAGGCGAACCTGCTCGCTAATTGCGCGACCGGAAAGGTTTCGGGCGTGACGACCGAACTCAGCATGCGCGACTTTTTCATCGTGCAGTCGTATACCGTGTCGGCCACCGGCGTCTGCCAATAAAAAAGCGTGGAACAAGACTAATCATAACTTATGCGGAACCCCTCACGGGTTCCGCGCCTCCCGTTTGCCGAAAACGGCGTCCCGCCGTTTTCGGGCGCTCCAAATTAGACGGGAAGCCCGAAACCCGTAAGGGGTTTCGGGGATTACGTTCCGCCCTCCCGCTTAACAGCGCGGGCCGTATCTGGCACGATTGCTCTGCATCCCTCCGATGAAAGAGATAATCGTTTCGATTCTTGGTGCGGCGATTCATAAGGCACGCGCCGCGGGCCAGCTTGTTTCGGAAAACCCTCCGATCGAAGTGGAGGCGCCCAAGGATCCAGCGCATGGCGATGTCGCGACCAACCTGGCGCTTGCGATTGCGCGTGCCGAGGGCAAGCCGCCGCGCAAGATTGCCGAGACTATCGTCGCGAACATAACAAAGCCCGCCGAAATTCAAGACGTAACGATTGCCGGTCCGGGCTTCATCAACTTCAGGATGGCGCCCGGGTACTGGCATTCCGAGATGCGCCGGGCCGCTCATGCGGGAGCCTCGTTCTGGCGGCCGCATGGATGGGCGCTCAATGCGGCGGGCGGAAAGAAGGTCCAGGTCGAATTTCTTTCGGCGAATCCCACCGGACCGCTGACCGTTGGCCACGGCCGCAATGCCGTCCTTGGCGACACAATCTCCCGGCTGTATGAGGCGGCGGGCTTCGACGTGACGCGCGAATATTATTTCAATGACGGCGGCCGGCAGATGAAGCTGCTGGCCGAGTCGGTTCGCGTCCGCTATCTCAACGAACTCGGCATCGAGGCCGTACTGCCCGAGGACGGCTATCAGGGCGAGTACATCCGCGATATCGCGCGCAATTTGAAGAACGAGCACGGCGACAAGCTGGCCGAAGTGAGCGATCGCGAGGTGTTCCGCACCGCCGCGGTCGATGCGATTTTTGCCGACATCAAGCGCACCTGCGAAAAGCTAAAGATTAGCTTCGACATTTACGCCAATGAACTCGACCTGATGAAATCCGGCCTGGTCGATTCGGCGCTGGCTGAACTTGGCAAGCGCGGGTTGACGCTTGAGAAAGACGGCGCGATTTGGCTCCGCGCGGAGCCGCTTGGCCTCCCCAAGGATGCCGTGCTGGTACGATCGGGCCCCGGCCGCGAGCCGACCTATCGCACGCCCGACATCGCCTATCACATCGAGAAGTTGAAGCGCGGCTTCGATCTGATCGTGGACGTGTTCGGCGCGGACCATATCGACGAGCATCAGCAGGTAATTGCCGCCGTCAAGGCGCTTGGCCACGACATCGCGCCCATCCGCGCTATCATCTACCAGTTCGTGACGCTCACGCGCGGCGGCGAGAAGGTCAAGATGTCCACGCGTAAGGCGACCTACGTTACGCTCGACGAGTTGATCGATGAAGTGGGCGCCGACGTCGCGCGCTTCTTCTTTCTGTTTCGCAAGCACGACAGCCATCTCGACTTCGACATCGATCTTGCGCGCAAGCAGGCGCCGGAAAATCCGGTCTTCTACGTCCAGTATGCTCATGCGCGTTTGTGCAGCGTTTTTCGCGAGGCGGCGAACAAGGGGCTGGAATTACCCGAAGATTTATCCACAGTCGATCTAGCGCGTTTGTCGCCAGCGGAAATCGGACTTGCCAAACGTGCGCTTGGATTGCCCGAAATCATGACTGCGGCCGCCCGCACCCTGGAACCGCATCGGGTGCCCTTCTATCTGCTGGACCTCGCAGGCGAGTTTCATCGCTATTACAATCAGCCGGATAATCGTATAATCGGACCCGATCGCGAACTCAGCGTGGCGAGAATGTTCGTGGCCGGGATTCTTAAGTCTGCAATCGCGGGGGGGCTGGAGTTGCTGGGCGTAAGCGCGCCCGAGCGGATGTGATGAGGTGAGGGGCCTGCGATGAAATTTGAAATTGGCAAGGGCGGTGTTGTTTTAATTATCGGGGGAGTCGTCGTGCTCTCCGGCGCGGTGTTCGCGCTTGGCTTGGTGGCCGGATACCAAATGTCCAAGCAGAATCAAGCCGAAGCGAATCAGGTCTCGACAACCTATCCGCTGCCGAGTCCTCCTGAAGCGGAAGCACCCGCCAAGCCGCCGGCGCCCGCCGCAGTGATGGCGCCGCCACCCGCGCCGCCGCCGCCAATGGCGGCCGCTGTGCCGCCAGCGTCCGCGCCGGCACCCGCGATTAAGCCGGCGATTGCTCCTCCGGTTGCGAAGCACACCAATGCAGCCGTAGCGGCCGCTTCGCCAGCGGCGCCCCGTCAAACGCCGGCGGTGGTCGCGCGTGCCGAACCGCCGAAACCAGTCTCGGCCGTGAAGCCCAAACCGATCGCACCGCCGTCCGAGGAAGCCTCGGCCGAGCGTGCGCCAGCGCCTGCGGCGGCATCCGCGCAGCATCCGAAGCCGTACAACATCCAGATCGAAGCGGTGATGGACAAGGCCGCCGCCGATGCGATGGTCGCGCGGCTGAAGTCGCTTGGCTTCAACGCGCAGGAAGCGAAGACTTTCCTAAGCGGCGCGACATGGTATCGCGTGCGCGTCGGCCCCTATGACACGGAGGACGAGGCTCGCGCGGCCGAAGCCAGCCTCCGCGAACAATACAAGCAGGCGTACACAACCTCGCGGTGAGGGGGGCGCATATGGCGTTTCGCCACACAGCCGCTCTCGCCCTTGCGGGATGGTATCTTATGGCCCCGCCGTTCAATCGCGCTTCTATGAAGGTTGAATTAGAAGCGCGATTTTCTAAATGGGAAAATCTTCGCAGCTATGATCCATCGCGAAAATGGGAGGGAGCGTTTGCTTCCCGTGAAGACTGCGAAGGGTTCAGAACTAATGGCGTAAATTGGTATCAGCGACAAACGGTCGCATTTCAAAACGACTTAGCAAATATGAGCGTTTTCGCACAAATGCGCGACGCAATATGTGTGTCCAACGACGATCCGCGTCTGATGGAAAAATAGTATTGCTCAGCTCTGTGCAAAAAGCACGATTGACAACCCGCCATCCAATCATCATCATTAATCCTACAATGGATCACACGGGCCGGACGATTTGCGCTGGATGGTGGCGTTGGCAAGCCAATGCCCCCGCCTGCGCGCCGGTCTGTTAATCCGTTACAGAACCGAATTTCCAAGGGCCGCGGGCGAAACTCCCGCGGCCCTTTTCGTTTTTTCAAGGCCCGCGGGGATTCGATGGTCCGAGGTAGAGAGGGAGAGAAAGAACGATGCTGCAACCAAGTGAACGCGAATTCGAAGCGCTAGCCGCCAAAGGCTACAACCTCATCCCCGTGTTCGAGGAAGTCGCCGCCGACCTCGAAACTCCCGTGTCGGCCTTCCTTAAGGCCGCGCGCGGCGACTATGCCTTCCTGCTCGAAAGCGTGCGCGGGGGCGAGAAGTGGGGCCGCTACACGTTCCTTGGCTCGGAACCCGCGATGGTCATTCGGGCGCGCAAAAACCGGATGGAGATCATCCGGCCCGGCCGTGGCGTGGAGGTCCGCTCGATCTCCAATGCCTTCGACGAACTGCGCGCCGAGCTCAAGCGCTTCCGATCGCCGGAATTGCCGGGCCTGCCACGATTCTTCGGCGGCGCGGTTGGATTCTTGGCGTACGACATCGTGCGATGCTTTGAGAAAATCCCCGAATCCGCGCGCGACGATCTCGGCACGCCCGACCTGTACCTGATGTTCACCGATGTCGTTATGTGTTTCGACAACATCCGCCAGACCCTCAAGATCATCGCCAATGTCTCGGTGGAGGCATTCGCATCGACTCATCTGGCGTACGAAAGCGCGCGCGTCAAGATCGATGAGGTAATCGAACGCCTAAAGCACCCGGCTCAATTGCCGATGCTCGACACGCCGTCTCCCGTCTCCGCGAACGACGCGACGGTTACCTCGAACCAGACGCGCGAGGGGTACATGGCGATGGTCACGGCTGCGAAGGAATACATCGCGGCCGGCGACGTGATCCAGGTCGTTCCCTCGCAGCGGTTCGAAGCGCCGCTGACGGCGCATCCGTTCAACATCTACCGCACTCTTCGAACGATAAATCCGTCCCCCTACATGTTCTACCTGCGCCTGGGCGACCATACCCTGGTGGGCGCATCGCCGGAGGTGATGGTCCGCGTCGAGGGCCGTGACATCACGCTTCGCCCGATTGCCGGAACGCGCAAGCGCGGCGCGACCGAGGCCGAGGATCTGGAGATGGAAAAGGAACTCCTCGCCGATCCCAAGGAGCGCGCGGAGCACGTGATGCTGGTCGATCTGGGCCGCAACGACGTCGGCCGTGTGTCGGAAACCGGTTCGGTCAAGGTCACCGAGCTGATGGTGGTCGAGCGCTACTCGCACGTGATGCATATCGTGTCGAACGTGGTCGGAACGCTGCGGGAGGGATGCGACGCATTCGATGCGTTCCGCGCCACTTTTCCGCAGGGCACCGTCTCGGGCGCGCCGAAAATCCGCGCGATGGAGATTATCGACGAGCTGGAGAACGTGCGGCGCGGCGTCTATGCGGGCGCGGTCGGCTATTTCAGCTATACCGGCAACACAGACACCGCGATCGCGCTGCGCACGCTGCTAATCAAGGACAACCGCGTGTACATCCAGGCGGGCGGCGGCGTCGTCGCCGATTCCGATCCGGGCGCCGAGTACGAGGAATCGGTCAACAAGGCGCGCGCGATGGTCCGTGCGCTGCAGGCCGCCCGCGACCTCGAAGCGGCGGCACGGAGGTAGGCGGCAGTGACCACGAAATCAAAAGTGCTACGCATCTTAATGATCGACAATTACGATTCGTTCACTTACAACCTCGTGCAATATCTGGGCGAGCTGGGTGCGGAAGTGATTGTGAAACGCAACGACGCAATCGATATCGATGGCATCCGTGCAATTAAGCCTGATGCCATCGTGATCTCTCCGGGACCGTGCACCCCCGCCGAGGCTGGAGTCTCGCTCAAGCTCATACGCGAGATGGCGGGCGAGGTTCCGATTTTGGGCGTATGCCTTGGCCATCAGTGCATCGGGGAGGCATTCGGCGGCAAGGTGATTCGCGCGCCGCGCCTGATGCATGGAAAGACCTCACCCGTAATCCACGATGGCAGGACGATTTTCGCAGGCCTACCCAGCCCGTTCGACGCGATGCGCTACCATTCGCTGATTGTGGATGCCGCCACGCTCGCGCCGGTTCTCGAAATCAGTGCGCGCACCGCGGAGGGTGAAATCATGGGCGTGCGCCATAAGACGCTTCCGGTCGAGGGCGTGCAGTTCCATCCCGAATCGATCCTGACGGGAGAAGGGAAGCATCTGTTGAGGAACTTTCTCGACAGCCTGGCCAAATGAAAGGAGCTTCCGAAACCCTCAACGCCGTTCTCGCCGGGCGCCCCCTCTCTCCGGACGAGGCTGAGCAAGCGATCGGAGCGATCATGGACGGTACCGCGCACGATGCCGTCGCGGGTGCATTACTGGTCGCGCTGAAGCTCAAGCGGATCGAGGCGGGCGAACTTTCCGGCGCGGTGCGCGCGATGCTCAATCGTGCCCTCCCGCTCGATCTGCTTGGCGGCGAGGTGCTGGACACTTGCGGCACCGGAGGCGACGGAAAGAGCACCTTCAACATTTCGACCGGCGCGGCGCTGATTGCGGCAGCCGCGGGAGTTTCGGTAGCCAAGCATGGTAATCGAGCAATCAGCGGAAAGGTTGGCGCGGCCGACGTGCTGGAAAAGCTGGGCGTAAATATCGATTGCGAGCCCTCCGAATTGTCGCGCTGTCTTGAAGCCTGCGGGTGCTGCTTCATCTTTGCGCCCAAGTATCATCCGGCGTTCGTGCGGATCGCGCCGATTCGCCGCGCGCTCGGAATCCGCACAATCTTCAACTTGATGGGTTCGCTGGGAAACCCCGCACGGCCCCATTACCGGCTGCTCGGTGCGGCGGAGGAACATTTGATCCATCCGATGGCGCATGCGCTCCGGATGCTCGGCACGCGCCGCGCGATGGTGGTGTGCGGGAAAGGCGGAATCGACGAAATTTCGATCGGCGAGCAGACCCGGGTGGCGGAATTGCACGCAAGCGGCGAGATTACCGGGTACAAGATCAAGCCCGAGCAGTTTGGAATCGCCCGCAGCGACGACCGCGCACTGATTGCGGACAACGTCGATGACGCCGCGCGGATGCTATGCGAGGCGCTCGATGGCGGCCATGGGCCCAAGCAGGATGCACTCGCGTTAAATGGCGGAGCGGCAATCTATATCGGCGGCAAGGCGAATTCGCTTGCGGCGGGAATTTCGGCGGCGCGCGCTATAATCGCCTCGCGCCGCGCACTTGAGGTGCTGGAAAAGCTGCGGCGCGCAAGCAACGGAGAGAGTGCGTGAGCTCAATCCTGGACAAAATCTACGCCGCTAAGCGCGACGAAGTGCGTGAGCGGCGTGCGGCTGTATCGCCGCAGGCTATCGTGGCGGAAGCGTCGCGGGCGCCAAAACCGCGGGACTTTGTCGAAGCCCTCCGCGCGCATCATCCGGCGATAATCGCCGAGATCAAGCGCGCATCGCCGAGCAAGGGCGACATTCTGCCGCGGCTCGACCCGGTTGCCGTCGCAACCGAGTATGCCGCGGCGGGAGCGGTGGCGGTCTCGGTGCTGACGGACCGCCACTTCAAGGGAACGCTCGATGACCTTCGTGCGGCCCGCGCGGCCGTCGATATTCCGATCCTGCGCAAGGACTTTATTTTCGATCCGTATCAAGTGTACGAGGCGCGTGCGTGCGGGGCCGACGCGATCCTGCTGATCGTCGCGATGCTCAAGGAAGGGGAGTTGCGATCGCTCCATTCGCTCGCGCTGGAACTCGGAATGTCGGCGCTGGTGGAAGTGCACGATCGAGAGGAATTCGACCGCGCGGAACAGCTTGGCGCGGAGTTGATCGGAATTAATAATCGCGACCTGCGGACGTTCATAACCGACCTCGCCGTGACTGAGCGGCTGCTCGACGGCTACCACGGGCGCGCATTAATCGTGACTGAAAGCGGAATCGAATCGCCGGATGATATTCGCCGCCTGAGCAAGGCGGGTGCGCGCGCATTTTTGATCGGCGAAAGCCTCCTGCGCGGCGGTGCTCCGCGCGAAAAGTTAATGGAGTTGCTCAACCCGAGTAAGGGATGACGGTGCGTGTAAAAATATGCGGGGTTACGCGCCTTGAGGATGCCGCTGCGGCGATCGCCGCCAGAGCCGACATGATCGGATTGAACTTTTACGATAGAAGTCCCCGTTACCTGACTATCGAGAGGGCGCGGGCCATCCGCGACTCTATAGGCGATCGCGCTCAGGCCGTCGGCGTCTTTGTCAACGCGCCGCGCGATTATATCGAGGAACGCCGGCGCGAGTTGTCGCTCGATATGCTCCAGTTCTCCGGCGATGAGGACAGCGCCGCGATGTCGAGATGGCCAGTGCCGGTAATCGCGGCGATCCGCATCAAGCCGGATGAACGTATCGACCTTGCCGCGCGAAAATCCGATTATGTGTTGCTCGACGCATTCAGCGCCGACCAGTACGGTGGCACCGGGATGCGGCTCGCTCTCGATTCGCTGCGCGGGCTCGATCTGAGCCGCGTCATTATCGCCGGTGGGCTTACCCCCGAAAATGTTGCTGAAGCCGCTGCGCTCAAACCCTATGCCGTCGACTGCGCAAGCGGCGTCGAATCGACGCCGGGAATCAAGGACCCCGAGAAAGTTAGGAGATTTATCGCCAATGCAAAATCTGCCCGATAGCCACGGCCATTTCGGCCAGTACGGCGGCCGATACGTCGCCGAGACGCTGATGCCAGCGCTGTTCGAATTGGAGCGCGCGTACAAGGACGCGATCCGCGATCCGAAATTCCGCGCCGAGCTGGCCGAGCGCTCCCGCGAGTACGTTGGCCGGCCCACGCCGCTCTATTTCGCGGCGAACCTGACAGGGAAGCTTGGAGGAGCGAAGGTTTACTTGAAGCGCGAGGACCTGTGCCACACCGGAGCGCACAAGGTGAACAACACGCTTGGCCAAGCGCTGTTGGCGGTGCGGATGAACAAGGCGCGCATCACCGCCGAGACCGGCGCGGGACAGCATGGCGTTGCCAGCGCGACGATGGCGGCGTTGTTCCGGCGCGAATGCGAAGTGTTCATGGGATCGATCGACGTCGAGCGTCAATCGCTGAACGTTTTCCGGATGAAGCTGCTTGGTGCGAAGGTCACGTCAGTAGATTCCGGCAGCAAGAGCCTGAAGGACGCACTCAACGAGGCGCTGCGTGACTGGATCGCGACCGTGCGCAACACCTACTACCTGATCGGCACGGCCGCAGGGCCGCATCCGTATCCGATGATCGTTCGCGATTTTCAAGCAGTGATCGGGCGCGAGGCGCGCCGCCAGATTCTGAAGGCCGAGGGGCGTTTGCCCGACGTGCTGGTCGCGTGCGTCAATGGCGGTTCGAATGCGATCGGGCTGTTCTATCCGTTTATCAAGGACAAGGGTGTGGAAATGATCGGTGTCGAGGCGGCCGGACTGGGTCTCGACGGTCCCAACCATGCGGCGACGATTAGTGCCGGCAGCGTAGGAGTGCTGCACGGCAACAAGACCTATCTTTTGCAGGACGAATTCGGCCAGATTCGCGAAACCCATTCGATCGCCGCGGGCCTCGATTATCCGGGCGTCGGTCCGGAGCATGCGTGGCTCAAAGATGTCGAGCGAGCGCGGTACACTACCGTGACCGATCAGGAAGCGCTGGATGCGCTGAAATTCCTTTCGGACGCCGAGGGAATCATACCGGCACTGGAGAGTTCGCATGCGGTTGCATATGCGATTAAACTCGCGCCGAAACTTCCGAAGGACAAAATCATGATCGTCAATCTGTCGGGCCGCGGCGACAAGGACATGCAGACTGTCGCCAAGGCGTTCGGCGTCACGCTGTAGAGGGAACGATGGCATCGGCAGGGCGAGTCAAAGGAAAATTTCGTGAACTGCGCGCGCGTAACGAGGCGGCGCTGGTCCCATTTATTGTCGCGGGCGACCCGGACCTCGGTACCACTGGGAAACTGATCCTTGAACTTGAGACGCGCGGCGCCGATTTGATCGAGCTCGGCGTGCCGTTTTCCGATCCGATGGCCGACGGCCCTGCCAATCAGCGGGCGTTGGCGCGGGGACTCAAAGCGGGGGCATCGCTCGCGGCGATCCTCGCGATGGTCAGCGAATTGCGTGAGCGGACTAAAATCCCGATCGTGCTGTTCGGCTACTTCAATCCCATTTTCCGGTACGGATGCGAGCGATTGTGCACCGACGCGGCCCACGCGGGCATTGATGCGCTGCTGACCATTGATTTGCCGTTCGAGGAAGCTGCGGAACTGGCGCGTCCGGCGCGTAAAGCCGGCTTGGACATAATTCAATTGCTTGCGCCGACCACACCGGTCGACCGGGCGCGAAAGATCGCACGCTCCGCCAGCGGATTCCTTTATTATGTGTCGGTCACTGGCGTGACCGGGGCGCGCGCGAGCCTGGATGCCGAGCTGGGCGCACATATGCGCGATTTGCGCGGTGTGACCGATCTGCCGATTGGCGTCGGGTTTGGCATCTCGACTGCCGCACAGGCAGGCGCGGTCGCCGCGATGGCCGATGCGGTCGTAGTCGGGAGCGCGCTCTCACTGCTGATCGAGCGGAATTTGGGCACGGGCGATCCGATTGGCGCGGTCGGCGGCTTGATCGGAGAAATGAAGGCGGCAATCCGCGCAGCGCGTGCCGGGAAGATCGATGGCAAGGCATAAACTCGCATTGGCGGCGGCCCAAGCGTCACCGGAAGAGCTGTGGTCGAAGTGTCCAGGCTGCCGCGAGATTACGTTTCGCAAAGAGGTCGAGCGCAACCTCAATGTCTGCCCAAAATGCGGCTACCACTTTCGCCTGACCGTTGCGCAGCGCATCGCGGTTACAGTCGATCGCGGCACGTGGCGAGAACTGTGGGCCGAGCTAAAAGCCGGCGATCCTCTGCATTTTCGCGACTCGAAACCATACCCGGAGCGAATCGCGCAGGCGCGATTGGCGGCCGGCCGCGGCGATGCGATCGTCACTGGCGTTGGCGAAATCGAAGAGCATCGCGCGGCGGTCGCCGTCATGGACTTTGCCTTCATGGGCGGCAGCATGGGCGTGGTGGTCGGAGAAAAGCTCGCGCGGCTGTTCGACCTCGCGCGCGCCCGCAAGCTACCGGCGATTGTATTCACATCTTCGGGCGGTGCGCGGATGCAGGAGGGGGCGCTTTCGCTAATGCAGATGGGCAAGGCTGCCGCGGCAATTTCGCGGCTGCGCGATGCGCGCTTGGCGTACATTGCCGTGCTGTGCGATCCGACCACGGGGGGAGTGGCGGCGTCGTTCGCAATGCTCGGCGATTTGAACATCGCGGAGCCCGGCGCACTGATCGGATTTGCGGGACGGCGGGTGATCGAGCAGACCACGAATGCGCAACTGCCCGAAGGATTTCAAAGCGCTGAGTTTCTGATGGCGCACGGGATGCTCGATGCAATTGTGCCGCGGGCGCAAATGCGTTCAACGCTCGCGCGGCTGCTCTCGATGCTCACGCGCCAGAATCGCCCGAAAAAGTAATAATGGATGATCGCTTCAACAAAACCATCGAGTGGCTCTACTCGCTGGAGGCGCGCGGTGAGATTTACAAGCTCGAGCGCATGGAAGCGGCGCTTGAGCTGATCGGTAACCCGCATCGAAGGCTCCGCGCCGTCCACATCGCCGGCACCAAGGGGAAAGGCTCGGTCGCAGCAATGCTCGATGCTTGCCTGCGCGCGGCAGGTTATCGCACGGGGCTTTACACTAAGCCGCATCTGGTGAATCTCGCGGAACGGACGCGAATTGACGGTGCTGAAATTTCAGCCCGATTGATGCTCGATTATATAGAGCGGCTGCGCGTGGTGTATGAGCGCGCCGGGATGGCGCTGACGTTTTTCGAGTTTACGGTCGCGATGATGTTTCAGTATTTCGCCGATGCAGCGGTCGACATCGCGGTGATCGAAACCGGACTGGGCGGGCGTTTGGACTCGACCAATGTGGTAACGCCATGTTTGAGCGTAATCACGCCAATCGGTTTCGATCACATGGAGTATCTTGGCAACACGATCGCTTCGATCGCGGGTGAGAAGGGCGGAATAATCAAGCCGGGCGTGCCAGTGGTGATTGGCGCGCGCGAACCTGACGCGCGGAGGGTGCTCACGACGATGGCGGCGCAGCGGAATAGTCCCGTTCGCCTGCTGGACCGGGACTTTTCGTACCAGTCGCATCAGCCGCCGGCGCATCGAATCGATTATGACGGCGACACGTTTTCAATGCGTGCCGTCGAAATTGGCTTAGCGGGCCCGTTTCAGCAGGAGAACGCCGCGATCGCAATTGCGGCGCTGGAAGAGCTGCGCGCGCAGGGATGGCGTATTGATGAGGATGCCATCCAACGCGGCATGAGCGAAATAAGATGGCCCGGCCGGTTCGACATCGTCGCGCGTAACCCGACGGTGATTCTCGATTGCGCACACAATGAAATGAGCGTCGCGGCGCTGCTCGATACGATAACCGTCGAACTTGGGCCGGATGTCAGGCCGCGCCTGGTGTTCGGCTGCCTGTCGGATAAGGACTGGCCGAAGATGGCGGCTATGCTTGCGCCGCGCGTACGCGACGTGACGCTGACCAAGGTCAAGCCCAAACGCCCGCTGGATCCGGAAAAGCTGGTGCCGCATTTTGCGCCGCTGGTGCCGGCCCGCGTCGAGAGCGAGCCATTGCGCGCGATTGCCCGCGTGATGGAAGAAATGAGCCCTGCCGACGTGGCGCTGGTAACGGGATCGGTGTATCTTATCGGCGAAGTTTATCCGTACTTTCTAGCCCGGGAGGGCAAAGAGGGGTTGTTTGCTGAAGCCGGCGCATAAGTCTCGCTGGATTATAGCCCTGTGGGTGGCGATATTCGCCGCTGCCAATCCGGCTTTCGCCGCCAATCGAGCGGCCGGAGTTCCAGCCACATCCAAGGCTGAGCACGACGAGCCGATTAACGTAACCGGCAAGCAGACTATCTTCGACTCCGATACCGACACCTTCTACGTCCGCGGGGATGCCGTGATGACTCAAGGCGGCAGCGTACTTAAGGCGGATGAGATCGACGTAACTCGCCATTCCCGGCAGGCCCGTGCGATCGGCCACGTTCATTTGATCGACGAAGAGGTCGAAATTTGGGCGACCGAGGGCAAAATCGACCTTGCCAATGAAACGCTGGAGTTGGACAACGCCACCATATTGGCGAAGAAGAATACCTACCATCTCGAAGGCAAAAAGATCGTAAAGCTGCAGGGCCAGAACTACGAGGTTACGCAGGGATTTTTCACGACCTGCGGATGCTCCCCCGGCACGCCTGATTGGGCGATCAACGCGGATGCGATGGATGTGGACATCGGCGGCGTTGGCACCGCTACAAACGGAAAATTTGCGGTGTTGGGTCAGCCGATAATGTCGTTGCCCTTCGCCGAATTTCCCGCTGACAATTCGCGGCACAGCGGATTCTTAACCGGCCGCGAGGGATATTCGGGACTGCGCGGCGCTCAATGGCTGCAGCCGTATTACATCGTGATCAACAAGAGCTCGGATGCGACAGTGGCCTTCGATGTGGAGACCTCGGAGCGAATCGGCGGGATCGGAGAATACCGGCTCACCAACGGACCGGACGACTATCTGTGGGGCGATGCGGCGTTTTACGATGAATCGATCCGCTCCGACGAGAATCGCCAGGAGGACATCGTCGATCCGTACATCGCCGATCCGCACATCCCACTGGACCGTTACAGCCTGATCGCGATGGCCCGGCAGCATCTGACGGACAACATAATCGCATACGGAGACGCGATGTCGGTGAGCGACAGCCTCTACTTGCGCGAAATGGATGTATGGACCTTGTCGCGCGGATTCGGCAACAACTTCGGTTCGATGCGTAATGCGGCGTCGGATTTCGGATTTATCGATGAATTCCAAAATGCGTACGCGCAGCTTCAGGGCCAGTGGAACCAGGACCTGATCCAGCCGCAGGAGTTTGCGCTCCAGCGCTTGCCGGATCTGACGGTTACCGGCCGCCAAGAGCTGTTCAACGGACTGATGTTCTCCGATTACAACGCCGAATCGGTCTACTTTTATCGCTACCAGGGTGTCGATGGAGGCCGGTTCAGCGCCAATCCCGACATTACAATCCCGTGGCATTTGGGCGATTATCTGACTGGTTACGGTACTGCCGGAGTATCGGGCACGCTTTGGGAAACCTATGGCCATCAGCTTTTTGTCATCCCGACCGGCGACGAATCCGTTCCCGTGACAAAGCATGGGGTGACAGTGCAGGATGTTCTAAATCCCAACAACAACGTCATCGGAATCGGACCCAAGAGCCAGTCGGACATGTATGCGCGCGCGATTCCCTATCTGCAGGCGGGGATTTCGACCGCCTTGGACCGCGTTTACGACGTCGAGGGTGACTCGATCGAAAAGCTGAAGAATACAATCGAACCGTTCGTCAATTACGCCTATGTGCCGCGCATATATCAGGGCAACGTGGCGCTGTTCGACGAGAATGACGTAATCGAATCGCGCAGCATGTTCACCTACGGATTTACGACGCGGCTGTTTGCCAAGGTAAATCAGCCGCCCGCCGATCAGCCCGAAATTACCGACGAAACGGCGGCGACAGGTGGTGCGCCGGTGGAACCGGCCTACGGGCCGCAGCATGGCTCCGCCGATCCCGGCGATACGCTGGCTCCGCGTGGCGCTACGATAAAAAGCGCCACCGGCTATACGCAGGTGCTTGGAGACCTTACGATCCAGCAGGCATACGACGTCTCCCACGAGGTCGCGCTGGGTGGATCGAATGTTTCGGACGTCGAAGGAATTTTGAACGTATACCCGACTACCGTCGCGTCGCTCAGTTCGCAACTCGACTACAACCCGCGCAGCCACGCCGGAATCACGTTTGCCAACGCAACGCTGAACGTTCAACCGCCGTGGTCCACGGCGAATCCGTCGAACCTGTTCATGGGCAAGGCGCTGCAGGGTTCCTTCATGCAGTTCGGGTATAGCTATTCGAACCCGTCGAATGCAGTCTTTCAGAGCACCACCAACAATGGCGCGCAGTTCATAACCGCACGCGCCTACACGGACCTGTTCGATCGAATGGGCATTTACTTTGCGCCCAGCTACAACATTGCATCGCGCCAGTTGCTGTCGGCGGAATACGGCCTGCGTTTGAAATCGCCCTGCGATTGCTGGGCGGCTGACATGGGCCTGGTCGACTCATTCAATCCCAACGAAGTGCAATTCCAGTTCCAACTCACGTTGGGGGGCTTGGGCTCGCTTGGCCGCAGCCCATTTGGGCGCAACCCGTTCCAAACGATGGGGCTGGTCGGATCGCCGACCGGCGTCCTGCCGCGCTACTAGAGCGTTTCTTCCCGCATGATTAATACGTACGGCCGGCGCCCACGCAGATCGTTTATATTAATTGGTCTAACCTGCCTGCTTGCGCTTTGCGCGATGCTTCCGGCGGCGTGGCCGGTATTCGCGGATGCGGCAACCTTCGCCAGTGCCGGGATAGCACAGGCGATCCCGGGCACCGCCGGAATCCATGAATGGTCGTATCTAGCGACGGTTGGAAAGTCGCCATTCGACAAAATCGGGCTGCATCGCCTCGACAAGGGATCGGCCCCGCCGGCTCATCCCGCCGCCGTCGTTCTGTACCTGCCCGGCACGAATATGAACGGTGAGATTGCTCTCGATGACCCGCGATATTCATTTCAGGTTTATCTGGCGACGCGGGGCATCGATGTCTGGTCGATGGACTATCGAACTCATTTCATTCCGCCCTCCACGCCCGAAAGCGATTTATCCGAGCTCACCGGATGGACCAACGATCTGTTCATTTCAGACATAGATACGGCGGCTAAATTCATCGGCGCGCAAACCGGGCAGGCCAAAATCTTCATTGCAGGATTTAGCCGTGGAGGCGAGTTCGCCTATATGTTCGCCGCGATGCATCCGGAGCGCGTTGCGGGACTGGTCATACTTGATGGGTACATACCTGTGGTCGCGCTTGAGTCCGAACCACTGCCACCCGGAAAATACGCGGTCGATATCGGTGGGAAGCATCTGACCTACGAAAAGCGCAAGGCCTTGATGCAAATGGTGATCGACAATCCAAATCAACCTGCGCCGATACCAAAATACAAAACCGCCGGCGAAAACCTGGAGCACGTGCTGTACGACGCCGATGGATTCTTCGGTGGTCATGGCGGCTTGGCGAATCCGCAGGGCGGACATTCCAATGTCAGCGTGCTGGCGCGATTACTGATCGGCTACGATCGCTACTGGCCCGCAATCCAGGACCACGAATATCCGTTCACGCTCGCGCGGCTTGCGGCGCTGAAGGCGACCAAGGTTCCGGTGATCGCGTTCGCAAGCACCAACATGGGCCGCATCTGGACCGAGGGTGGCGAGGCCGCAGCACATGTGACCGGCGCCCCCGCAGCGGAGGTGTCATTCACGAAGTTCGACGGATGGGGCCATCTGGACGTGCTGGCCGGCACGGACTCGGAAAAGAGGGTGTTCGCGCCAACCGCGAAGTTCATCATGCGGCAGCGTCGGTAGGTGGAAAGCCTCCAGACTGCGGCGCATTGGCCCGATTCGGCCGCAGAATGATCACAACGCCCAGTGCCCATGCGCCAAACATCAACCCTCCAACCGTCCATCCGATAACCGAGCGCCCGCGCCGAACTGCTACTGCCGCAGTAAGCGGCGCCAATGCGACGTCGATTGCGAGCGAAGTCATAATCGTGGTTGCGGGCGGGAGATGATGCCCGGCCAATGCGAATCCAGAGGCTAAGCTCACCAGTTTTGCGATGATTTCCATCGGTTTGCGCCCAATATGCCGCTGGTCCTATAGTAACGACCCATGGCACGGCACGAAGACGACAATATTATCGGCAGACTCCGTCAGATGAGCGAAGAGGGGATGACTGCCCTGTTCAACGAAGTCATGGCTAATGAGCGGATGCGTACCAGCCTTGGCCTCGCCGGCGAGCGTTTCCTGGCAAACAAGCATGCGTTCGACCGCAACATCGAGCAACTGCTCGATTTCGTGAACGTACCCTCCAAGCGCGACGT